>Ga0209810_1000144_pt1 | contig 213282 bp, 221 predicted proteins | sample Coa_R1_7_FD_187159 | JGI IMG/M metagenome (GOLD analysis project Ga0209810, IMG submission 187159) | Surface soil microbial communities from Centralia Pennsylvania, which are recovering from an underground coalmine fire - Coalmine... | ecosystem: Environmental > Terrestrial > Soil >...
GCGTCGACGGTCGATCCAGCAGACCGGCCCAGCCACCCTCGAGATACCGCGCCCAGAGCCGATAGCCGGTCGCGCGGCTTGCCCCACAAACGGCCGCCGCCTGCGGCGGCGACTCACCAGCAAGGACCAACTGCACGATCCGACACCGCGACTCAAACGAAAAACGCATCCGCAACGGCGGGCAGACTGACTCACGCATCCGGGCCTCCCAAACGAGGTTGGTCTTGGTCGACCACAAGCCTTGCCGGAGGCCCGGACGCAATCAGCCGTCTCGAAGGTGTGTAGTCAATCCAGCTAGGGCTCGGCAATGAGATCATCAGGCTCGGAGAGCGCTTCGATCGCGTCCTGTGCCGCCTCGAGCGACTGCTCCGGGACGAGCACGGTCAGCGGGTCGTCCTCGCCCTCGGCGCCGATCTCCGATTCGATGCCGGCGTTCTGCAGCAGCTCGCGCAGCTGCTCGGCTTCCGCGGCGTCACCCGCGACCGCGACTTGCACCATCCGGGCCATTGCCGCTCGATGATACGGGCCGCGCCCCTGCCTTGACGAGCGTCGGCCCGCCTCGTTCCGGAAACGGGATCTCGACCGTGTCGAAGTCGCGCGGCACGACCGTCTCCGGGAAGACCGCCCGCGCCTCCTCGGCGAGCTCGGAGCCGAAGTACCGCGTGGAGACGTGCGTCAGCGCGAGCAGCCGCACGGACGCGAGGCGCGCGACCTCCGCCGCGTCGGCGGCCGTCGAATGGAGCGTCTCGCGCGCCCGGTCGCCCTCGTCGGCGGCAAAGGTCGCCTCGTGCACGAGCACGTCCGCCTCGTGCGCCGCCTGGACGACCCGCGGCGAGGGGGCCGTATCGCCCGCGAGCACGAGCTTCCGGCCCCGCCGCGCGGGCCCGAGCACCTCGTCCGGTGTGACCACGCTTCCGTCTGCGAGCGTGATCGGCTCTCCGCCCTGCAGGATCCCGCGTTCGCGCCCGGGTGGCACTCCGAGCGCGTCCGCAGCCGCCACGTCGAACCGGCCCGGCCTGTCGCGCTCGACGAGCGCGTAACCGACGGCGGACACGCCGTGGTCGAGACCGAACGTCTCGATGCGATACTCGCCGCGCTCGAGCTCCTCGCCGGGCGCGAGCTCCACGAGCGTCACCCGGTACGGCAGGCGGCCGAGGAACGGACGGAGCGCGCCGAAGAGCTTCGTCAGACCCTGCGGGCCGTAGACGGTCAGCGGCAGCTCGTCCCGGCCCCGCAGCGCGAACGTCTTCAGCATCCCCGGCAGGCCGAGGACGTGGTCGGCGTGGAAGTGCGTCAGGAAGATCTCTTCGAGGTCGGGCAGGCCGACGCTCGAGCGCTGCAGCTGCCGCTGCGTCCCCTCGGCGCAGTCGAAGAGCAGACGCTCGCCGCCGCGCCGGACGAGCAATGCGGCCGGCGCGCGCTGCGCCGTCGGCATCGAAGCCGAGGTACCGAGGAAGACGAGGTCGAGGTCCACGCGGGCGATAGTAGGCTCCTGACGTGGCGGATCCGACGGTCCTCGACGTGTACCGGCGCGAGATCACGCCCGAGCTCTACCGCGAGATCCGCGAGCTCTACAAGGCGCACTCGATCGCCGAGGATGCACGGGACCTCCCCGGTCTGATCGCCACGCTGACGCCGGACTGCGTGTACGAGCTCGTCCAGTCGGGTCACCGCTGGGAAGGCCACGACGGCGCTGCGCGGTTCTACACCCAGCTGCTCACCGCGTTCCCGGACATCCACTTCGCGCTGACCGACATCGTGATCGGGCCGCAGGGCGTGTGCGAGGAGGCGAACGTGAGCGCCACGCACGCTGCCGAGTGGCTCGGCGTGCCGCCGACGGGCGAGCGGCTCGAGTGGAAGGTGATCATCTGGTTCCCCTGGGACGAGGAACGGAAGCGGTTCCGCGGCGAGAAGGTCTACGTCTCCGGGATCGACCTGCCGACCCTCCCTTAGCCGGCCGGCAGCACGAGCACCTGCCCCGGCGTCAGGACGTCGCTCGTCAGGTGGTTCCGCTGCTCGAGCCTCCACACGCCTTCACGCGTGTCGCCGGCATACGAGTGCGCCGCGATCGACCAGAGCGTGTCGGCCGGCCGCACGACGTAGCGCCGCTCGGGCCCGGCGCTTTGCGACCCGTGCGCGTACAGGCCCACTGCGAGCGCTGCGAGAAGCAGGGCGATGACGAACTTGCCGAACATGTGTTCGCCATGGTAGAGCGAACACGTGTTCGTGTCAAGGGCGGGCGAACCTGGAGAACCGCAGGAGCTCCGGCCGGATCTCTCCCCGCTCGATCTCGAGCCGCAGCATCGAGTGGAAAAGCGCGCGCCGGCGCTCGGTCGGCGAGCCGGGATTGAGCACCCACACGGCTCCGCGACGCTCCACGACCGGCTGGTGGGTGTGGCCGAAGACGACCGCGGCGCAGCCGCTGAAGTGCTCGAGCACGCGCACGGCCGCGATGTGGCGCATCCCGATCCGCGCGCCGCCGAGCTCGACGACGAGCTCCTCGGGCAGCCGCGTCTGCAGCGCGGGCTCGTCCATGTTCCCGCGGACGGCGTGGACGGGCGGGCCGAGCGCCCGCAGCTCCTCGAAGGCAGCGACGCTCGCGATGTCGCCGGCGTGCAGGATCGCGTCGGCGCTCCGGAGCTCGGCGAGGCACGAGTCCGGAAGCCGGCGAGACCCGCGCGGAAGATGCGTGTCGGCGATGACCGCGACCCGCGTCACGGCCGCGGACGCTACCGGCGGCGGCCGACCTTGCTGATCGCCCGGCGCGCGGTCCACCTCACGAGTGGGCCTGCGCAGGCGGAGCGGCCGTCGGCGAAGAGCGGTGCGTCCTCCGTGTAGGCGAGCTTCGGCTGCGAGACGCCGTCGCCGCCCGCGGTGAGCAGGCCGCTCTGCCAGCCGCCGCCGACGTAGTTGCCGTTCTCGTCCCGGCCGTCGCGATACTTCTCGTCCTCGAGGAGGAAGAGCTCGACGCTCACGACCGACGGGTCGCAGGCGAAGTACCTCGTCGCGAGCAGCCGCAGGTAGGACGCCTGCTGCTGCTCGCTCACGGTCGGAACGTTCTCCGGGTGGATGTACTGGGACATCCCCGTCGTGTTCGTCTGCCAGCCGATCTCGTCGACGACGAACGTGAGGCCGTTCAGCGTCGTCGGCTGCGCGGTGCCGTGGAAGGCATCCCACACCGTCTGTTTCACCCGGGCGAGATCCGGCACGCCGAAGCGGTCCGGATTCGCGTAGCTGACGGCGGGGCCGCTGGTCGGATGCGACGGATTCGGGTACGGGTGGATCGAGAGCTGGTCCATGATCGGCTTCGTGCGGCCGGACGCGCGGTAGGCCTTGCCGACGTCGCGGAGGAAGGTGAGCGGCTCGTTCGACTGATTCGTCGACGCGCGCGGCGAGAGTCCCATCCCGATCACGTTCGCCTGCGGATCGGCCGCGTGGATCGCGTCGTAGCACGTCGCGAGCAGCTGCTCGTATGCCGGCGCGGCGATGTCGCGGCCGGTCCGGCTTTTCTGCGGCGACCAGTAGAGCCGCGTGTTCGGCTCGTTCCAGACGATGTAGTCGTGGATGCCCCACTGGGACACGGTCTGTGCGACCGTCTGGGCCCAGGTGCAGAAGGTGACCGGGTTGTGCACGGACGCCTTCTTCGAATAGAGCGAAAGCAGGATGCGGATGCCGGCGGCCTGCGCCTTCGGCGCCGCGCGCTCGAGGAACGGGAGCTCGTCGATCGACGTCGGGTTCGCCGGGTCGAACGCGAGCGTCCACCGGTTCTGGGTCAAGTTCGCGCCCTTCAGCATCGAGTAGAACCAGGCGCCGCCGTCGTCGGCGTACTTCGACGAGTCGTCGGCGACCCCCCAGGCGATCGGCGGGACCGTCTCGGTCGGGGTCGTCACGGTCGGCGTCGTCGACGTCGTGGTCGTATCCGACGGCGTTGTCGTCGTCGTGGGCGGCGTGGTCGTCGGCGTGGTCGTGTCCGGCGGCGGCAGCGCCGCGGTCGTGTCCGGGGCCGTCGGCGTCGTCGAGGTCGTGCTCGCCGCCGTCGGGGTGGTCGGCGCGGTGGCCGTGCCGGTCGGCGCCGGCGGCGTGTAGGCGGCGCCGGCGGCGGCGAAATAGCCGCCCACGGCGAGCGCGCACGCGGCGAGCGCGATGGCGGCATACCCCTTCACGATCGAAATCCCCTCGTCATTGCGGCCCTGACCGGCCCGAGATCGGCCGGCGCAAGGTGGGAGATTACGAAATTCCCCCGGACGGTCCTCTCACCCGTCCGGGGGATCCGAAGCGACTAGCGCCGCTTCTTCCTTTTGAGGGCCGATTTCGGCGCGAGGCTGAGCGTGACCGTGCTCGTACGGCTCGGATTCGTCTCCGCCTTCAGGACGACCGTCGCCGTGCCCGAGCCGAAGCCGGCCGGCACCTTCACCGTCGCCGACATCCGCGGCGCCGCGCCCGAGGCGCTCGCCGTCTTCGTCCCGCTCCTGAAGGTGACGCCGTAGGTGAAGCCCTCGCCGGCGTTCAGCTGGACGTAGACGCCCCCGCCGCTCGTCGTCTTCGTCGCGAAGGGCTGCGGGTCTGCGTATGGGAACGTGCGGTAGACGGGGACGACGGCGCTCGTCGAGTAGAGAAAGCTGCCGAGCGTCTGCCAGACGCCACCGGAGCACTGACCGTTGTCGGCGGCGATCGCATGTTCGATCGAGGCCGCTGCGGCCCGTGCCGACGGGCGCTCGCTGAAGTCGACGCGCAGGACGCCGCTCTGGAAACCGGCGCGGTCGGACTCGTCGAGCTCGTGGAAGATGTGGAAGTCGGTCAGCGTCGGCTCGCAGTTCGAGAGATGCACGAGCTTCTCGTAGTCCTGCGCCTGCTCGTCCTCGCTCACGGTCGGGACGTTCTCGTTGCCCAGGTAACCGGGCAGGCCGGTCGTGTCGACCTGCCAGCCGGTCTCGTCGATGAACATCCGCGACGTGTCGCCGAAGAGGTCGCTGCCGGTCGTCGTGACCGGGTAGCCCGGAAGCGTCGGCTGGCCGGTCCCGTGGAATGCGTCCCACAGCGCGAGCTTGATTCGCGCGGCATTGACGCAGCCCGTGTTCGGCCACGCGTACCCCGTCTCGACCTCGTCGGTGTTCACGTTCGGATAGCAGTGCCAGGAGAGCTCGTCGAAGAGCGGGCGCGTCCGGCCGCTCGCGCGGTACGCCGCGCCGAGGGCGGCCAGGTAGCGAACCGGCGAGATCGACGAGTTGCTAGAGGCGCCGGGATCGTCGTTGCCGCGCGGCGAGAGGCCGAGCCCGATCACGTCGAGTGAGGGGTCGAACGCCTTCAGCTTGTCGTAGCAGGTCGCGAGCACGACCTCCATCGCCGCCGGCGAGGCAGGTTGCGACCCGTTCCAGATCGGCTGCCAGAACTTCGGCTGGTTCGGCTCGTTGCCGATGATCACCTTGCGCACGTACGGGTACCGCTGCATCACCTTGACCGCGTAGTCGCAGAACGAGTTCGCCGCCTCCTGGGTGGTCGGGGCGAGCGACGCCTTCTGCGGGTAGACGGCGAAGACGACCTGGATGTGATGGGCCTGCGCGACCGGAATCATCCGGTCGAGGAACGGCTGATCGGCGATCGTCTGCGTGCCGTCCCAGAAGACGGCGACGCGGTTGGACGTCGTCAGGAGCGCGTTCATCTCCGTGTAGAGCTTGGCGCCGCCGTCGTCGGCGTACTTCGTCGCGTCCTCCGCGAATCCGATCTGAGGGCCGGCCGCGGCCGCTCCCGTGATGACGAGCGCGAGCGCGCCGATGATTGCCGCCGCCAGCTTGTTCAAGGCCGTCGAGTCCCTTCGGTCCGCAGTTACCCCGCCGTCCAATGTCGGACGGCCGGGTCGCCGCATCGACCCCCGTCCGAGGGTCTGGCGGGCCCGACGACCCCTCGCTCGGGGTCTGGCCCTTCGGCCCGACCCCGCTGTCGGTCAGAGCCCGGGCGAGGCCGCGAGCACCGCGTCGACGAGCTTCGCCGAGCCGAAGCGCACCGGATCGTCCGCCGGGAGGCCGGTCTCGGCCTCGGCCGCGGCGATCGCGGCGCGCGCCTCGCGCTCGTCGACGCGGCGGGTGTTGAGCGCGATCGCGACGACGCGAGCCGGCCGCGCCGGCAGGGCGAGCTGCTCGTGCAGGTCGACGAGCTCCTGCAGCGACGGGATCCGATGCGGGCCGCCGCCTGCACCCTCGATCTGCTCGTGCGCGACCTCGTGGCAGAGGACGAGCAGATGCGGGACCGAGCCGTGATAGAGGCCGAGCGTGACGCCCGAGTAGACCGGGTGCAGGATCGCCCCCTGCCCCTCGACCCAGAGCAGCTCTCCCCCGCGCCGGCGCCCTTCGGCGAGGAGCCGCTCGGCCGCACCGGCGACGAAGTCCGCGACGACCGCGTCGACCGCGATCCCCCAGCCCGCGATCGCGATGCCCGTCTGCCCGGTCGGGACGAAGACCGACGCGACGCCTCGCGCGCGCGCCTCGCGGTCGAGCTCGAGCGAGACGGTCATCTTGCCGATCGCGCAATCCGAGCCGACGGTGAGCACGATCGTCGCCGGGACGGACAGGTTCTCGCCCGTCGCCGTCGAGAGGTCCGCGGGCGGACGGCGCAGGTCGCGCAGCTCGACGCCGTGGTCGTGCGCGAGCGCCGAGAGCTCGGGGTCGTCGGAGAGGAAGACGTGCAGGCCGTTCTCGATCGAGAGACCGTGCGCGATGCACCGGCGCAGCAAATCGACCCAGGCCGGCGGAAACCGACCGCCCTGCGTGGCGACGCCGACAAGCGCCGTCGTCGGTGCATAGTGCATTGCCTCGTCCACGGTCGCGACGACCGGCACGCCCTGGTCCGACGATCCGCGCTCGCGGGTCGAGTCGAGGATCGCGACGACGTCGTCGCGCCGGTAGCGGAGGACGCCGTGCGCCGTCTTGCCGTAGTGCGGGTCGGCGCTGAAGCCCTCCGCGAGGATCAGGTATGTCATCCAGCCGGTGCGACGCCGAGCCCGGGCGCCTCCGCCGGCAGCTGCACGCCGTCGGCGAACTCGACACCCGGGAACGGGTCGTGCGCGATCAGGATGTTCCCGTCGAGGTCGACGTGGTCGAAGAGGCTCGCGACGTGCGCCCCGGCGGCGATCGAGATGCCCGACTCGATCATGCAGCCGAGCATCGTCCCGAGCCCGAGCGCCCGCGCGGCGTGCACCATCCGCACGGCCTCGCGGATCCCGCCCGACTTGGCGAGCTTGACGTTGATCCCGTGCGCGAACGTCGCGCATTCGGCGACGTCGGCAAGCGTGTGGCAGTTCTCGTCGACGTAGACCGGGATCGGCGACTCGCGCTTCAGGGCCTCGTTGCCGCGCAACTCGTCTGCGGCCACCGGCTGCTCGCAGTACTGAACGTCGAATCGAGCAAGCTCGCGCAGGTTCTCGAGCGCCTCGTCCGTCGACCAGCCCTCGTTGACGTCGACCTGCATCGGCAGCTCCGTGACGGTCCGTACGGCGCGCACACGCTCGACGTCGAGGCCGTCGCCCGCGCCGAGCTTCAGCTTCAACCGGCGGAAGCGAGGATCCACCCGCTCGGCACGGCGCGCCATGTCGTCGGGGTCGCCGAGCCAGATCGTCCACGTCGTCGGCGGCCCGGCGCGCCGCAGGCCGAGCAGCTGGTAGACGGGCCGGCCGACGAGCTTTCCCTGCAGGTCGTGGAGCGCCATGTCGAACGCGGCGCGCGCCGCGAACTCACGCCGCGGCAGCCGGTCCATGATCTCCTCGAGCGCGAAGGGATCGTCGCCGAGACCGGCGGCATGCTCCTCGACGTACGCGAGCGCCGATTGCGGCGACTCGGCGTAGCGATCGATCGGCGCGGCCTCGCCGTAGCCGCGGATGCCGCTGCACGTGACGACGACCTGGACGACATCCTCGCTGTCGCGCGCGCTGCGCGAGATCACGAACGTCTGCGCGAGCTCGAGCGTCGCGACGTGCGCTTCGACCTGCACCCGCAGGAGGCTACACTGGTCGTTCCCCGCGCCCGTAGCTCAGGGGATAGAGCGCGCGCCTCCGGAGCGCGAGGTCGCAGGTTCGATTCCTGCCGGGCGCATCGAGTTCCGAGGCTGCTGCCGCAGGCCGTCTCTTCAGCCTGGACGAAGTCAGACGCGAGCTCGGGCTTGCCTGAGCTTCGGCTTCCGCGACGAGCGAGAGAGCAACTTGGAGCACTACCGCATGCAGTACGTGAGACCGTCCTCGAGACGCTCGTCCTGATCCGGCTCGATCCCGAGGAGATGGGAAAGCGGTTCGCCATCGGGGCGTCGCCTACCGCCCTCGCCGCCGCCGGCGGCGGTAGAGGCCAAGATCGATCGCGTCAGCGCTGGGAGCACTCTTCGAGAAGAACCGGCCTTGTGAGCCTCGGTCGCGCTCCCGCCGCCACGCGACTCGGAGTGTGCGAGTCCGGGCACATCTCTATGCCGTCTCGATGCGTGCGAGCTCGCCGTAGCGCGCGGCCCAAGCGGCGTTCACCTCGTCGGCCTGACGCCTGAGCTCCGCCGGCACCTCCATGCTCCCGTCCGGCAGCGCCTCGAGCCCGAGGGCGGCGAGGACCGCGCGGCCGACGCGCTCGGGCGCAGCGGCGAGCTCTTCGTAGACCACCCGTACCGGCTCGTCCCGTGCGTGGCGAACCAGCGCTGCCACGCGCCGTCGTGGACGCGCGCGAGGTGATAGAGCGCGTCGATCTGCTCGAAGTCGAACTCGGGCGCGCGCCCGGCCGGCTGACCGGCGGCCCACTGACCCGTCTGCACCGCCTTCGCCCAGGAGACCGCCTGGGCGACGACGTCCCTGCGGCGCAACCACACAAACCTGGGCTCGGGAAGGAACCTCCGGAGCAGCGCGAGATCGTCGGCGTCGTACTCGCGGGCGAGCCGGCGCAGCTCGAAGAGAAGCTCGTGGACGTAGCCCCACATCACCTTGGCGGCGAAGACGCCGCCCGAGCTCGTGCCTTCGTCGAGCACGCGCTCTAGGTACTCGGGAAAGGTCCGAGTCCCCCAGGCCGCGCGGTTCCGCTCCGCGTCCTCGCGCCAGAACCACTCGCCCGGATAGCCGACTGCACCGCTACGCCAGAGCAGATGCGCGATCAGCGAGCTGCCCGTCCGGGGCAAAGCGCAGATGAAGACCGATCTCCTCGGTGCGGCCACGGGCTCAGGCTAGGTATCTCTTGCGCGGTGCGCTCGTATCTCCGCAGCCTCCACCCGCAGTTGCCGCGCGAGGTCTACGTGCTGGAGGCGGGCGCGCTCGTCAATGCGTTCGGCAACGGCATCGTGCTGCCGTTCCTGCTCATCTACCTGCATAACGTGCGCGGGATCCCGTTCGGGCTCGCCGGGCTCGCCGCGGCGGAGCAGTCGGCGGCAGCGCTCGCGAGCGGCTTTCTCGCGGGCACGTTGTCCGACCGGATCGGGCCGAAGCGCGTGCTGCTCGTGTCGCTTGCCGTGATGACGGTCGCATTCGCGCTCATGCCGGCGATCCGCGTCGCCTGGCATGCGTTCGCGGTCTACGCCCTCTGGGGGCTCGGCAGCGGCGCCTTCTGGCCGTCCCAGTCGGCGCTCCTCGCCGGGCTCACTCCCGCGCCGCGGCGCGCGCCTGCCTACGCGCTGCAGCGGCTGGCGATGAACATCGGAGTCGCGCTCGGCGGCGTCGTCGCCGGGCTGATCGCATCGGTGCGCCATCCCGGCTCGTTCACCGTCCTCTTCGTCGTCGACTGCGCGACGTTCGTCGCCTACATGGCCGTGCTTGCGCGCGTGCGCTCGCCGCAGCTGCACGAGGAGCGGCTCGGCGGGAGCTGGGTGGCCGTCGCCCGCGACCGGGTCTTCACCTCTTTCACGGTGCTGAACGCGGCCTTCATGGCATCGGCGATCGCGCTGATGGTGGAGCTGCTGCCGGCGTTCGCGAAGAACGTCACGCGCGTGGACGAGCGGCAGGTCGGCATCGTGTTCGCGCTCGACGCCGTCGGCATCGCGCTCTTCCAGCTGCCCGTCGTCAAGCTCGCACAGGGGCGGAGCCGCATGCGCGGCCTCGCGCTGATGGGGGCGCTGTGGGCAGTCTCGCTGTGCGGCGTCTGGGCAGCCGGTGAATGGACGCGCGCAACCGCCGCCTTCGGCATCCTCGCCGCCGCGATGCTCGTCTTCGCGCTCGGCGAATGCCTGCACGGCGCGATCCACGCGCCGCTCAGCGTCGACCTCGCGCCGCCGCAGCTCGTCGGCCGCTACGTCGCCGCGGCGTCGCTTTCCTGGCAGGTCGGCTGGATCGTCGGCCCGGCGGGCGGAGGCTTCGTCCTTCAGCATGCGCCGCTCGCGCTCTGGCCCGCCGCCGCGGCGCTGAACGTCCTCTGTGCGCTCGGCGCGCTCGCGCTCGAGCCGCGGCTGCCCGAGGCCGTCCGTCTGACGCCGCCGCCCGAGCCGCTTGCCGCCTGACGACTTCGTCACGACTTGCTGCCGATTGCGTGCCGTTCCGAAAAGGACACTTTCGGGCTCCGCCGGGCCGCCGGTAGGAAGAGGGACACCCCCGTCCCCTCCACTTGGAGCCGCCCATGTCTCGTCTGCGACTGCTCGTCCTCTTGCTCTGCGTCTGCGTGCTCGGTGCCACGGGCACCGCACACGCCGCCTCGTCCTCCGTCGTCGTCAGCCAGGTTTTCGCCGGCGGCGGCAACTCGGGTGCGCCGTACACCAACGACTTCGTCGAGCTCTTCAACCGCGGCTCGACGGCCGTCGACCTCACGGGCTGGAGCGTGCAGTACGCGCCGGCGACGTCGACGTCGTGGCAGGCGACGCCGCTCGGCGGCACGATTCAGCCCGGCCGCTACTACCTCGTCCAGCTCGCGTCATCGGCGTCGATCGGCGCCGCGTTGCCTACACCGGATGCGACCGGGACGTCGAATCTCGCCGCGTCCGGCGGCAAGGTCGCGGTGGCGAGTACCGCGACCGCGCTCGCCTGCGGCGCGTCGGCGGGCAGCTGCTCGGCGACGGCGGGCGTCGTCGACCTCGTCGGCTACGGACCGGCGAGCGACTTCGAGGGCGCCGGCTCGGCACCGGCACTCAGCGCGACGACCGCCGCGCTCCGCGCCGGCGGGGGCTGCGTCGACACCGATACCTCGAGCGCCGACTTCGCCACCGGCTCGCCGGCACCGCGCAACTCCGCGTCCGCGGCGCAGAGCTGCGGCGGGGGCGGCTCGAACGCCGGTGTCGGCCAGGACGCGACGGTGCGCGTCTCGCTGCAGTCCGTGCTCGCCGTCTCACTCGAGAAGACGAGCCTCGATTTCGGTCAGGTCGTCCCCGGCTCGACACCGGCGCCGCTGTCCGAGCACGTGACGGTCACGAGCACGAGTGCCGCCGGCTACACGCTGAGCGTGCACCGCAGCGCGTTCGCGCCCGCGGACCTGCCGCTCGCGCTCGCCGCATCGGCCCCGCCCGGTGCCGCACTCGCCGGCGCACTCGCCGGCGGCGGGCTCGTCCCCGTCCCGATCGCGCCGACGACGGACCTTCTGCTCGGCAGCTCGATTGCCGCGAGCGCCGGCGGCGGCGACGTGTGGCCGACGAGCATCGGCTTCTCCTCGGTGATCCCGTCGCTCGCGGCAGGCGCCTACTCGACGACCGTCACCTTTACGGCGGTCGGGCGTTGATCGCGGCGATCGCCGGTGCGGCGGCGATCGCGGCATCGCCCGTGCGCGTCAAGGTCGACGGCCCGGGCTCGCGCCGCATCATCGTGAGCGCGCGGGGCAGCGCGCTCGCGGTGACCGCGACGGCGGCGCGCTTCCCCCGGGCGACGAGCTCGGCGAAGAGGTGGATCGCAATCCGACCGCGCCGGTTCCTCCTGCGCCCGCACAGGCCGGTTGCCGTGACGGTGTCGGCACGGCCGCCGGCGCATGCGCGCCCGGGCTCGTACGACGCGATGGTGCTGCTGACGGCCGCGTTCCCGCACGCACGCGGCGTCGTCGTGCGGCTGCGCCTCGGTGTACACGTCGTCGTGACCGTCTCGCGCACCACGCGTTTTCGAACGGAGACGCGGGTACACTCCGAGCATGCCCGCGACGGCGACCATCGACCCCCTCAGTACCAGTGCCGAGCCTGCCCCGCATCCGCACGCGCCGTGTCGGGTCGCAGCCGCATGCGGTCGAGGTCGCCCAGCGCCCGCGGCTCGCTGAGCTCCAGTCCGAGGGACTCACCTGGATTCACCTCGAGGCGCCGTCGACCGACGACGCGCAGCTCCTCTCGCAGCGGTTCGGCTGGCACCCGCTCGACGTCGAAGACGTCCTCTCCCGGCGCGAGCGGCCGAAGGTCGACGTCTATACCGAGGAGGAGTCGGCGGGCTATCTCTTCGCCGTCCTCCACTTCCCCGTCTACAACACGGCCGTCGGCCGGCTGGACGCCGGCGAGCTCGACCTCTTCGTCGGCCCCGACTACCTCGTCACGCTCCCCGCCGTCGAGCTGAAGCCCGTGACGCGCCTCTTCGAGCGCGCGTCGGCGAACGAGGAGTTCCGGCGGAACCTGTTCGCGCGCGGGTCGGGCCGGCTGCTGTACGAAGTGCTCGACGACCTCTACGACTATTGCTTCCCGATCCTCGACAAGATCGCGCTCAAGCTGCGGCAGATCGACGAGGAGATCGATGAGGTGCAGCCGCGGGCGAAGGAGCGCGTGCGCGACATCCACAAGGTGAAGCAGGAGATCATCTCGTACCGGAAGATCGTTCGTCCGCAGCGGCCGACGCTCCGCCAGCTCGAGCGCGCGGTCGAGCGTTTCCTGCCGGAGGAGCTCGAGCTCTACTTCGATGACATCGTCGACGCGAGCGAGCGGATCTGGGACAACCTCGACAACTACAAGGAAGTCGTCGAGGCGCTCGAGGACACGAACGAGTCGCTCATCTCGCACCAGCAGAACGACATCCTCTACGTGCTGACGATCTTCAGCGTCGTGATGCTGCCGTTGACGTTCATCACCGGGTTCTTCGGGATGAACGTGCACTTCCCGGGGTTCAACAGCGTGGCAGGGTTCTTCGTCACCGTCGGCCTGATGCTGGTCATCGTGATCGCGATGCTGGGCTTCTTCCGCTGGAAGCGGTGGCTGTGACGGCGGAGGTCGGGCAATGGCCACGACAGCGCGTACCACGGAGGTGCTGCATCTCTCGTTCGTCGCGGGCGGCATGCTCGAAGACGCTGCCGGCGAGCGGCTCGGTCGTGTCGACGATCTGATCGTCCGCCTCGAGGGCGAGGAGTACCCGCCGGTCAGCGGGGCTGTCGCGATCGTCGCCGGCAGGCAGGTGTTCGTGCCGCTGTCGTCGATCGCCGAGATCGGCGACGGCCGCGTGCGCCTCCGCGAGCAACGCATGGACCTGCAGCGCTTCCAGCGGCGGCCCGGCGAGATCCTGTTGCGCAAGGACGTACTCGACCGTCAGGTGATCAACATCGACGGCGCACGCCTCGTGCGCGCGAACGACATCGAGCTCGTCCGGATCGACGGCCTGTATCGCGTCGTCGGCGTCGACGTCAGCATGCGCGGGCTCGTGCGTCGCATCATCCCGCACTCGCTCGCGGGCCGGATCGGCTCGGGTGACTTCCTCGACTGGGCATCGATCGAGCCGTTCACCGGCCACGTTCCGAGCGTGCGGCTGCGCGTGCCGCATCCGAAGCTCGCACGGCTGCACGCGGCGCAGCTCGCCGACCTCGTCGAGGCGGCGTCGCATCGCGAGGGCGAGGAGATCATCGCAGCCGTCCGCAGCGATCCCGAGCTCGAGGCGGATCTGTTCGAGGAGCTCGAGGCCCAGCACCAGCGTGAGTTCGTCGAGGACCGCACCGATCCCGAGATCGCCGCGCTGCTCGCCCGCATGGAGGCCGACGATGCGGTCGACCTCGTGCTCGAGCTGCCGGAGGAGCGGCGGGAGCCGGTCGTCGCGCTGCTCCCGCCGGTGCTCGGCCGCCGCGTGCGCACCCTGCTCGGCTACGACCCGGCGACGGCCGGCGGTCTGATGAGCCCCGAGTTTCTCTGCCTGTACGGCGAGGCAACCCGCGAAGAGGTGCTCGAACGGGTCCGCCGCTCGCGCGTCGGCGCGGACGGCGCGGCGTGGATCTACGCGCTCACAGCGCACAAGCAGTTGCGGGGCGGCGCCCCGCTCGCGGAGGTCGTCCGGGCAGCCGACGGCGCGCGGCTCGCCGACATCGTCCGTCCGGTGCCGACGCTCGCGCCGGACGCGGAGCTCGAGGAGGTCGCACAGTTGATGACCGACTACGACCTCACGGTGGCACCGGTCGTCGGCGAGGGCGGGCAGCTGCTCGGGATCGTCACCGTCGACGACGTGCTCGAGCTCGTGCTGCCCGAAGGCTGGCGCCGGCGCTTCAACATCCTCGGCGGGGACTAGTGCGGTGGCGGCGGAGCGGCGGTCGCCTCGCGCGGCTCGTCGCAGTCGGGAGCGTGCTCGGGCCGGGGCTCGTCGCCGCAAACGCCGGCAACGACGCCGGTGGGATCGCGACGTACGCGTCGGTCGGCGCGCGTTACGGCTACGACCTCCTCTGGATGATGGTGCTGATCACGGTCAGCCTCGTCGTCGTGCAGGAGATGGCGGCGCGGATGGGCGCCGTCACCGGGAAAGGCCTCGCCGAGCTGATCCGCGAGGAGTTCGGCCCCCGCTGGTCGCTCTTCTCGACCGTCTCGGTCCTCCTCGCGAACCTCGGGATCTGCATCTCCGAGTTCGTCGGCATCGGTGCGGCGCTCGGCCTCGCGCACGTCCCGCCGCAGGCGTCGGTGCCGGTCGCGGCCGTCGTCGTCTGGCTGCTCGTCGTGCGCGGCTCGTACACCGTGGCGAACCGCGTGTTCGTCGCAATGACGATCCCGTTCTTCGCCTACCCGATCGCCGCAGTGCTCGCGCATCCGCACTGGTCGGCAGTCGGCAAGGCGATCGTCGTGCCGCACGTCCACCTCGACGCGCCGTACCTCCTGCTCTTCGTCGCAACTGCGGGCACGACGATCACGCCGTTCATGCAGCTGTACCTGCAGTCCGCGGTCGTCGAGCGCGGCCTCGGCCCGGAGGACGTTCCCGCAGAACGACTCGAGGTCGCGTCGGCGTCGCTCTTCGCGAACCTCGTCGCGAGCTTCATCATCATCGCAACCGGCGCGACGCTCTTCGTCCACGGTCACCGCACCGTCTCGAACGCCGCCGACGCGGCCCGGGCACTCGAGCCGTTCGCCGGGCGCTTCGCCGAGGTGCTCTTCGCGATCGGGCTGCTCGGCGCGAGCATGCTCGCGGCCGCGATCCTCCCGGTGACCGCCGCCTACGTGATCTCGGAGACGTTCGGGCTCGAGAAGGGCATCGCGCGACGGCCGCGCGAGGCGCCGGTCTTCGTCGGCGTGATCACCGTGTTGATCGCGATCGGCGCCGTCGTGGCGGTGATCCCGGGCGTGCCGGTGATCAAGCTGCTCGTGCTCGTGCAGGTCGTGAACGGGGCGCTCCTCCCCGTCACGCTCTTCTTCGTCTGGCGCCTCTCGCGCAACCGCGAGCTGATGGGCGACTACCGCAACGGTCGCGTCTTCGACGTGCTCGCCGCAGCCACGGTGATCGCGACGTCGGCGCTTTCGCTGCTCCTCCTCGCCGTCACGCTCAGCGGCAACGCGTAACCTCGGGCGCGATGGAACGGCTGTGGGCGCCGTGGCGGCTCGAGTACGTCTCGACCGCGGACGAGCAGGAGGGCTGCGTCTTCTGCCGCGCGGCCGGCGGCGACGACGACGCCGAGCACCTCGTCGTCCGCCGGGGCGAGCTCGCGTTCGTCCTGCTGAACAGGTTCCCGTACGCGTCCGGCCATCTGCTGATCGCGCCGTACCGGCACGGCCTGAGCTTCGACGACCTCGACGACCGCACCGCTCTCGAGATCCATCGGCTCGGCGCAGCGGGGCTCGCGGCGCTCCGGGCCGTCTACGGGCCCGAGGGCTTCAACCTCGGCTGGAACATCGGCCGGATCGCGGGCGCGGGCATCCCCGACCACGGCCACCTCCACGTGGTTCCGCGCTGGGCCGGCGACACCAACTTCATGCCGGTGCTCGGCGACGTCAAGGTGCTGCCCGAGCACCTCGCCGCGACGCGGGACCGCCTCGTCGCTGCCTGGCCGGTCTGAAGGAAAAAAGGTGGGCGGCCGCCGCGCCATCCCTCTGAGCGGCGCCCGCCCGGTCGTCCTTACGGGGGCGTATCGGATCCCGACACAACGGGCTTGAGCCTCGCCTGGGTGGTTCGGCGACCGGCTAGAGGCGCTCGAGGTCGAGGTCGCGCAGCATCAGGGAGAGGAACTCGCCGATCTCGCGATGGCGGGCGAGCCGGTGCCGCATGGCGCGGCCCTGCTCGACCTCGTAGACGTTGCGCCGGCCGACGCGGCGGCGGCTCACGTAGCCCTCGGACGCGAGGTCGGCGACGATCCGCTGCGCCGCCCGCTCGGTGATCCCGACACGCTCGGCCACGTCGCGCATGCGGATCCCGGGATCGCGGGCGAGACAGAGGAGCACCGCGGCGTGGTTCGTGACGAACGTCCACGAGCCGCGCTCGGCATCTGCGAAAGCTGTACTAGACATCGTGACAATAATGTCGTAATTTCGGCGTCGTCTTTCAAGCCATCGTATCTCGGGGAGGCGACATGTCGACAATCGGGGCCCCGGCCGTCCCGGCCGAGGGCGGCAGGAACCTCACGGGCGTCCGGCTGGTCGCGGGCTACGGGCTCGTGGCTGCGATCCTCGCGGTCGCGATCACGATCTCGATCGTGATCGGCGATGGCCGTCACGCAGCACCGGACCTCGGCGGGTTCTACAGCTCCTCCTCGGCCTGTCTCGGGAAGTCGTTCAAGCTCGTCCAGTCCGGCGAGTTCATCGACGTGAGCGGCGGGCCGAGCGGCAAGCTTCGCTACCGCGACGGCCACGTCCGCGGGAGCCTGACGTGCGCCGGCGGCGGCGCCGCGGCCGCGGATCTCGTCGCGAGCGGCAACGCGGCGACGGCGAGGCTTGCCGGCACGGTCGGCTCGCAGCGCGTGAGCGCGAGGTTCAGCGAAGCGCTGCCCGCGCCCGGCGCGTCGGCGAAGCCGCCGCCGAAGCGCACGAGCGAGCAGACCTTCGGCCGTCTGATGATCGCGATCGCCGCGGTGCTGCTCGCGGCGCGCATCGTGGGCGCCGTGACCGCACGGCTCAGCCAGCCGCGCGTGATGGGCGAGGTGCTCGCCGGCATCCTGCTCGGCCCGACGTTGCTCGGCGTCGTGTGGCCGGCTGCGAAGAACTACCTCTTCCCGCCTGACATCGTCCCGCTCCTCTCCGGCGCGGCGCAGATCGGGCTCGCGTTCTACCTGTTCCTCGTCGGGATGGAGCTCGACCCGCGGATCCTGCGCGAGCGGATCGGCCAGGCGGCGTTCATCTCGAACACGAGCGTTGCGTTCCCGATGTCGCTCGGGTTCCTCGTCGCGCTTCCGATGTACCGGCTGCTCGCCCCGAACGTCCGCTATCTGCCGTTCGCCCTCTTCATGGGCGTCGCGATGTCGATCACGGCGTTCCCGGTGCTTGCGCGGATCCTGACCGAGAAGCGCATGCTCAAGCGACCGGTCGGCGCGCTGGCGATGGCGAGCGCGGCGGTCGACGACGTGACGGCCTGGGGCCTGCTCGCGCTGGCAACGGCGGTCGCCGCGCACGGGAAGGCGACCGACGCGATCCAGGTGATCGTGCTCGCCGCGGTCTTCACCGCGGGGATGCTCCTCGTCGGCAGGCGGATCCTCGACCGCGCGTCGAAGGCCTATGACGAGGTCGCACAGGTTTCGGTCGTGTGGCTGGGTGCGATCTTCGTCTGCGTCCTGCTGTCGGCCTACGTGACCCAGCAGATCGGCATCGCGTCGATTTTCGGCGCGTTCGTGATGGGCCTGATCATGCCGAGGCGCGGCGGCCTGACGAACGACGTCGGGCGGCGGTTCGAGAACTTCGTCGTGCTCGTGCTGCTGCCGCTGTACTTCGTCGTGACCGGTCTGAAGACGCAGGTGAACGCGCTCAACCGTCCGGTGCTGTGGCTCCTGACGCTGCTCCTGATCGGCATCGCGATCGCGGGCAAGTTCATCGGCGCGATGGGCGCATCGAGGTTCGCCGGTCTCTCGATCCGCGACTCAGCCGTGGTCGGGACGCTGATGAACACGCGAGGGCTGACGGAGCTGATCGTGCTCAACATCGGGCTCGACCTCGGAGTGATCTCGACGCAGCTCTTCACCATGCTTGTCGTGATGGCGCTCGTGACCACGTACATGGCCGGGCCGATCCTCCGGCTGCTCGACCGCCGAGGCGAGCTGTCCGAGCCGGTCGAGGAGGAGCTCCGCCGTGCCCAGCGGACGGTCTCCACGAGCACGACGACGATTCCGCCGGCGAAGTCGATCCTCGTCGCACCACAGGATCCGACGAATCTCGACGCGCTGCTCGTGATCGCCGAGCCGCTCGCGAAGTCGGTGCCGCCGCGCGAGCTGATCCTCGCCCAGGTGTTCCAGCCCGCGCGGTTCGTCACGGGCACGCAGCGCGACGACGACGACGTCAACCGGCTGTCGCGCGAGCTCGCCCTGCGGCGTGAGAACCTGATGGACCACGGCATCTCGACACGGTCGGTCGCCTTCACGTCGGTGACGCCGGGGTCGGACTACGTGCGGCTCGCGTCGGAGCAGGAGATCGACCTCGTCCTGCTCGACGGGCGGCGGCCGCTGCTCGGCGAGAGCGTACCGCGCGGCGCGGTCGGCGAGGTGCTCGACCGAGCGCCGTGCGACGTCGCGGTGCTCGTCGAGCGCCAGGCCGTGCCGACCATCGACGACGCTCATCCGATCATGACGCCGTTCGGCGGCGGCGATCACGACTGGGCGGCGCTCGAGCTCGCGGCATGGATCGCGGCGTCGACGGGCGCGCCGCTGAAGCTGCTCGGCGCGAGCGGCAACGGCAGCGGTGACGCGAGCCGCGTGCTCGGGTCGGCGTCGCTCGTCGTGCAGCAGCTCGCCGGCATCGCCGCCGAGCCCGTGCTCGTGAACATGTCGAACGGCGGTGTCCTCTCCGCGACGGGAGAGGCGGGCCTGCTCGTGATCGGACTGTCCGACCGCTGGCGCCGCGAAGGCCTCGGCCCGGTGCGGGCCGGAATCGCGAAAAGCGCGTCCGCGCCCGTGCTGTTCGTCCGTCGCGGCACCCGCCCCGGCGCACTCGCGCCGCGGACCGGCGACGTGACGCGCTTCGCGTGGTCGTCGGCGGGCTCGCCGGTGGCAACCGGGTAGCAACCGGCGACGAGCTGGAGAAGCCCCGGCGGCCCGGGGCTTCTCCGCCGGACCTCCGCGGCGTGCGGCGCCGTACGACGAGCGTGCTCGCCGCCGTGCTCGCCGTCGCCGCGCTCGCCCACCCGTGCAAGGCGCCGCTTCCCCGCGCTCCCGCGGTGCCGGCGGCGATCGTCCTGCGCACGAGCTGCGGTGCCTTTCTCCTCCGCCCGGACGGGAGCGTCGCCCGGCTGCCGCGGCACTGGCTCGCCCGCCATAGCGGCGGCACCGGGCGCCTCTGGGGCGCCCACCTGAACCTCCGCCGGAACCGCGCGGGCCGCTACTTCCTGCTCTTCCACGGCCGTATGGTCTGGCGGTCGCACGGCCTCTATCCGAACGACGGCGGCTCCGTGGCGTTCGGCCCGCATCGCTTCGCGTTCGCGTCGTACCGGCGCGGCGTCTTCGTCACCGATCTGCGCGCTCGCGAGCGTCTCGTGGTCGCGGGCCGCGGCCTCGGTGCCGACGACTTCACGCGGTCCGGCGAGCTGCTCGTCAACAGCTCGCACGCGATCACGCTCGTCAGTCCCAGGGGCGACGTGCTGCGCCGGCTCGCCTTCCGGGCACGGAACGGTTTCGCCCTCGACCACACGACTGACAGCCTCTATTTCGTGACGCCGGCCGGCGTGCTCGCGCGGGTCGACGGCACGCGCGTCACCCTGCTGCGGCGCGTACCGGACGACGGCTGGATGTCGCTCGCGCCGCACCTGATCGTGTTCGCGGGCCCGCACTCGATCGTCGTCACCCGGCGCGACGGAAGCCGCGTCGCCGCAACGCGGTGGCCGCGGAGGCTCGAGAACGATTCCGGCGTGAGGGTGGCGCCCGGCGGCCGTGCGTTCGCGTTCCGCCTCAGCGATCTGCACGCGGGCGCGACGTCCGGGAGGGGGATCGTCTACGTGCTCCGCGCAGGAGCCGTAGGGGCGACCGCCGTCTACCGCGGGCGGCTCGGCCCCGCGGGCTGTGGGTACGGCGCGAATCTGAGCTGGAACCGGCACTCGCTGTTGTACGACTCGAGCGACGGGAGCGTCGCGATCATCACCGGCGGCTCACGTCCGATCGACCTCACGCGGCTCGCCGCGACGTTGCCGCGTCGCTCCTCCGGCGAGCGCGCGCTCGCCGCGTGGCGCAGCGAGTTTCCGCAGTGACTACGGCACGATCCACAGAGCGGCCGGCGCAAACGGCGCGTCGTACGTCTTCGGTGCGAGCTGCCACGTCAAGCTGTTGTTACCGAGTCGCGCGCCGTGCGGGATCCGAAGCTGCATCTCGAACAGGACGGTCTGTCCGGGAGCGATCGCATGCACGGGACGGCAGTTCAGGACATAGACCTGTCCGGGCTCCGTCGCGAATTGCTCGATGTAGCTCGGGCAGCTCGTGCTCGCGAACCGAAACGGCTGCGCACCCACGTTCGCCACGCCGACCTCGTAGCGGAGCAGCTCGCCGCGATGGACGCGGAATGCCCGCAGCCCCGGCTTGACCCGCACCGGCCGGTTGCCGACGATCGTGACCCGCAGCGGGAGCCGCGAGCTCTCGGGCAGTTGGCGCTCCGCCGGCGTGAAGGGGCCGACCGAGATCGTCGAGGGATCCTGCGGCGCGTCGCAGCGCGGCGCCTTGCTCAGCGGCACGGTGAGCGTCGTCCCGCTCGGGAGACGGAGCGTCAAGGCATCGGGCGACGCGCCCGGCGAGCCGGTGGGCGTCGCTCCCGGGCCGCACCAGTTCGACCAGAAGAGGGCAACGGATGCGGCCTTGCCGGGCGCGAGCGAGCGCAGCGATCCGGGTGGGTCGGCCAGGACGTCGGGCGGCGCCGGTGACGCCGCGAGCTCGCGCACCCGCCACGTCTCCTGCCTCGCCGCCGCGCCGGTGAACGAGATCGTCGGGTGGCCGAGGAGCGCGCACGGGGTCGTGCCGGCGTTCCGAAGCTCGACGTCGCCGACGAGCGAGCCGGTCGCGCCATTGAGAGCAAGCTGAGCCGCCAGCTCGCCCGCACGGCAGGGCGGCGCGAGCGGTGGGCTCGCGGACGCTTTCGCCGGTTGCAGCGGCAGCCACGGCACGACCGGCGCCGACGCGGTCGATGCGGCCGGTTTTGCGAGCGCGAGCGCGACGATCGCCGCGCTGCCGGTCCGCTGCAGCGCGCTCTTCATCGGCGCAGACGGTAGCCCGCGGCTGTTAGGAACTCGTCAGCGCGGCGGGAGCGAAGGGGCCGGGCCGGCCGACAGGGCAGGCGTGCCGTCGACCGACCCGGACAGTGAGCGTCTGCGTGACCCTCGCCTGCACCGTATCGCAGTACGAAGCACATGTCCAGGGCTCGACGGCGGCGCGTGGCGCTTCGAGGGGGCGGCAACGCGGTGAGGGCCCGGCCGACAGGCCGAGCCCTCACGGTCGAGCTTTCGCACGAGGTACTAGGGGCAGGTGTGTCCGGTGCCGCTGTAGGAGCCGGTGAAGTTCGATCCGCCGCCTCCGCGGGCGCCGCCGACGACGAACGACTTGTACGCCTCGGGCGTACCTGCGTGGTCGGAGTTCGCGTAGGCGCTGAGGTTGTTCGCGTCGACCGGCTTGACGTTCAGCGCAGCCGGATCGCCGTTGAACGCCGTGTAGACGGCTGCGGCCCATTGCCAGTTGACGGTGACCGCCGGGTTGCTCGTGCTGATCGTCCCCGACCAAACCACCGGGTTGATGCCTCCCGCCAGCCCGCCTGCGGGGACCGTGAAGGGCAGGCCCGCGAGGAAGACGTTGCCGCCGTAGCTGCTCGGAACGGTCGTGGTCCATTGCCCACCGCTGAACGTCGTGGTCGCGGTGGTCGCGGTCGGCGAGTAGGTGATCGTCGAGTCCGGCACCGGCAGCGTGTACGAGACGCCGCTCTTCGCGGTGAAGCTGATCGTCTGGTTGGTGAACGTGAGCGTCGTCGGCGACGAGGTCGAGATGCCGCTCGGCTTGAGGACGCTGTTGAACCAGATCGTGTTTCCACCGGCGATCGCCGTCCCGTTGAAGTTCGACGTGATCGAGGTGCCTGCGCAGACGTGCAGTTGCGGCGGACAGGTGACGTGCACTGCGACGCTCGCGCCGTCGCTTCCAAGTACCGCGCCGGTGTGATCATCCGCGATCGTGGCAATGTTGGGGATCGTGTAGTCACCGCATTGCGCGGCGGTGTAGGGACCGATCGTCCGCTGGTAGGTGAAGGTCTGCGAGTTCGGCGCTGTGACGATTCCGAGCGGCCCCTGCAGGCTGTCGGAGACGTCGACCGTCTGGTTGACCTCGGTGGGCTGTCCCGGCAAGAGGCTGGGATCGCCGGGAACGAACGCGAACGGCGCCGTGGTCGAGAGCGACGAGCCGTCGCCGAAGTGGATCGTGCCGGTGGCGGAGCCGGGGTCGCCGCTTGGCAGGCTCGCCTCGTAGCGGCAGAAGAAGTCGGTGCCGTAGTCGGGCAGCGAGCTGAGGCCGCTCTGGTTGCAGAACAGCGTCGCCGCGAAGCTGCTGCTGTCCTGGTTGATCCGGACGTCGTAGGACTGGATGCCGCCTCGGTTGGAGATCGGCGTCCCGCTGACGACGGTGTGAGCCGCGACGCCGTCCTGGACGGCCCAGTTGCTCCCGGTCGAGCCGAGATAGCTGACCTGCACGGTGTAGTTGACGGTGGCGCTCTGCCCCGGCGCCAGCGTCAGCGACGGCTGGTCGACGCTCTTGTGGATCGCCCAGTTGTTCGTGAGCGTGTAGCTCGTGTGCGCGCTGACGTCGAGCTCGATCCCGTCGGCGCTGAACGTCGAGCAGCACGTCACATCCGCACGCGCGGTGCCGGTGCCGGCGAGGAGCACGACGAGCGCGCTCGACAGAAGGACGAGGCAAAGCGCTCCCCGCCCGCTCAAACGTGGAATAGCCCTCACGACTCTCCTCCTCCGCTTGACGCCCCCACAGCCGCAGCCGGGCGAAGCCGCACGACGTCAGAAACCGCAACGCCGATCGGATCTTCCGGCCACGCACACGTGCGGCCAACCCCCCGAACGGCCGGTCCGTGACGAGCAACGAAGCGCTTTCACCGACCGAGTCGTGGAAGAAAGCGGACGACGGGGCTCGAACCCGCGACACCTGGCTTGGGAAGCCAGTGCTCTACCAACTGAGCTACGTCCGCGTGGGCGGCCAATGGTATCGGGGAATGTGGTAGGAGATGCGCGTGCGGCTCTTCCGCCGACCGAAGCTGCGGCCGATTCCGGAAGCGGTCGCGTACGCTCGTTGTCACGGCGAGCGCGGGCTCGACATCGTCCGCGTCGTGAAGATGGAGCCGCGCCGGCCGCGCTACGACCTGCCGGTCTCGGGCGAGGCCCTCCGGCAGGCGTTCGAAGAGCGGCTGACGAAGCGCGACCGTCCCGCCTGACCCAGCTGCGCCGCGCCCGGAATACTCTCGGGGCACACCACGGACGAGGAGACGGAACGATGTCCACTGACCTCAACGAGACCGCGAAGGCGCTCGTCGCCGAAGGGAAAGGGATTCTCGCGGCAGACGAGAGCGACGGCACGATCAAGAAGCGCTTCGACTCGATCGGGATCGAGTCGACGGAGGAGAACCGGCGCGGGTACCGCGACATGCTCTTCACGACGCCGGGCGTCGAGGAGTACATCAGCGGCGTCATCCTCTTCGACGAGACGATCCGGCAGCGCGCGTCCGCCGGGACCCCCTTCCCCGAGCTGCTCGAGTCGAAGGGCGTGATCGCCGGCATCAAGGTCGACAAGGGCGCGAAGCCGCTCGCACATGCCGACGGCGAGACGATCACCGAGGGTCTCGACGGGCTCCGCCAGCGGCTCGAGGAGTACCGCACGCTCGGCGCGCGCTTCGCGAAGTGGCGCGCGACCTACTCGATCACCGACACGCTACCGAGCGATTACTGCATCTGGACGAACGCGCACGCGCTTGCGCGGTATGCCGCGCTGTGCCAGGAAGCCGGGCTCGTGCCGATCGTCGAGCCGGAGGTGCTGCAGGACGGGAGGCACACGATCGAGCGCAGCTACCACGTGACGTGTCGTGTGCTCGACGCCGTCTACACCGAGCTCTTCGACCAGCGCGTCGACATCTTCGGGACACTGTTGAAGCCGAACATGGTGCTGTCGGGTTACGACGCCTCCGACCGCGCGGGCGTGGACGAGGTCGCCGACTGGACGCTCAAATGCCTCTACAAGCACGTACCGGCTGCCGTGCCCGGGATCGTCTTCCTGTCCGGTGGCCAGTCGGACGAGGATGCGACCGCGCACCTGAACGCGATGAACGCAAGGGCGCCGCATCCCTGGCAGCTCTCGTTCTCGTACGGCCGTGCGCTGCAGGCGCCTGCCCTGAAGGCATGGGCCGGTAAACCGGAGAACGTCGAGGCAGGTCAGCGCGCGTACTACCACCGCGCGAAGATGAACAGCGCCGCCCGCACCGGCATGTACGCGCCGGAGATGGAGCGCGAGGCGGTCGCGGCTTAGGGGTTGCGCCGAGAACGATCGCCGTCGAGGACAGCTTCCCTAGCTCTTGTCGACGAAGTCGACCTCGACGCGCTGGTCGGAGCGTCGCTCCTCGACCTCGGCGCGCTGCGTGAGCGCACGCTTGTCGGCGGAGGTCGCAGGCTCTTCGAGCACGACCGAGAAGCTGCGCGGCCAGAGGCGACGCTTCGCGACGACGTTCGCCTCCGCGGCGAGCAGGGTGATGTGCGCCGCGAGATAGAGGTACGACAGGAGCCCGATCACGAGCGCGAACGTCCCGTACACCGAGCGGGCATGCCGGAGCTCGTGGCCGACGTACCAGCCGCCGAACGCCTGCAGCAGCTCGTAGAGGACGGCGGCGATCACCGCGCCGTTGCGGACGTCGCGCCATCCGACCTCCCGCGCCGTCAGCACCTTGAACCCGACCCAGAAGAGCCCGAAGTTCAGCACCGTCGAGAGGACGATCGAGCCGATCTTCCAGGCGACGCCGTAGCTCGCACCGAACGTGCCGAGACCCGCGAGCACCGCCGTCGCGAGCGCGCCGCCGCCGAGCACGGCGAGCATCCGCAGCGCCTTCAGCCGCTGGCGGAGCGCGTCGGGCCGACGCCGGAACGGGACGCCCCAGAGATGGTTCATCGCGTTCTCCGCGGCCAGGAAGACTCCCATCCCGGCCCAGAGCGCGAGCACGAGCCCGAGGACGAGCCCGAGCGTGTTGCCGCCCAGCGCGTGCAGGCGCTCCGCGCCGATGATCGGCAGCTGCTGCAGCGCCGATTGCTCGACGCTCCGCTGCAGGTGAGGATGACCCTGCAGCACGAAGCCGAGCACGGTCACGCCGACGAGCAGCAAGGGAAAGACGGAGAAGAAGGCGTAGTAGGTGACGGTCGCCGCGAGGTAGGCGCCCTGGTCGTCGCTGTACTTCTGGCGGACCGCGAGCGGAAAGCCGAGCCACGCGTGTCGTCGCTGGTAGCGGTCGAAGGCGCGATACGCGGAGCCGGGCGCGCTCACGGATTCGATGTCACCGCGGCCGGCGTCCTGGAAACAGCTACCGGTATTCGAGACCGGTGACCGCGGACAGCTTCTCGAGCGCGTGCAGCGCGATCACCCGCCGCACGGTGCCGGAGCGTGAGCGCATCACGATCGAGTCGGTCTCCGCGCCCTCGCCGGTGTAGCGGACGCCCTGCAGCAGCGCACCGGTCGTGACGCCGGTCGCCGCGACGAAGACGTCGTTGCCGGAGACGAGGTCGTCCGTGCGCAGCACGCGCGACGGATCGAGCCCGCTCTCTTCGAGCTTGCGGCGCTCGTCGTCGTCGCGGGGCCAGAGCCGCCCCTCGATGCCTCCGCCGACGCACTTCAACGCTGCCGCGGAGATCACGCCCTCCGGCGTGCCGCCGATGCCGTAGAGCATGTCGACGCCGGTGCCCGGCCGTGCGGCCGCGATCGCCGGCGCGACGTCGCCGTCGCGGATCAACCGGACGCGCGCGCCCGCTTCGCGCAGCTCGGCGATCAGCTCGTCGTGGCGGTCGCGCTCGAGCACGACGACGTCGACCTCGCGCCTCGTCTTTCCGAGCGCCTTCGCGACACGGTCCACGTTCTCCGCAGGGGAGCGGGTGATGTCGATCGCACCGAGCGCGCGCGGCCCGACCGCGATCTTCTCCATGTAGACGGCGGCGCCGGGGAAGAGCATCGTCCCACGTTCCGCGACCGCGATCACCGCGATCGCGTTCGGCTGGCCGAACGCGGTGAGCCGTGTGCCTTCGAGCGGGTCGACGGCGACGTCGACCTCCGGTCCCTCGCCGTTTCCGACCTCCTCGCCGTTGTAGAGCATCGGCGCCTCGTCCTTCTCGCCCTCGCCGATCACGACGACGCCGCGCATCCGCACCGTGTCGAGGACGGCGCGCATGCCGTCGACCGCCGCCTGGTCTGCCGACTCCTTCTCGCCGCGGCCGATCCAGCGCGCAGACGAGAGCGCGGCCGCCTCGGTGACGCGCACGAGCTCGAGCGCGATGTTGCGGTCGGGGGCCGGCCTCGAATTCACGAGGCGCGATCCTACATCCGGTCGGGCGCCTGAACTCCGACGAGATCGAGGCAGCGTGCGATCACGGTCTGCGTCGCCCGACAGAGCGCGAGCCGGAACGCCTGCTGGTCGCTCTCGAGCACCCGGTGCTCGTGGTAGAAGCGGTGGAAGTCGTCGGCGACCCGGATCGCGTACTGCGGGATCAGTTGCGGGCCCCGTTTCGCGAGCGCGTCCTCGACGATGCCGGGCAGCTCCGCGAGCCGTTTGATCAGCTCGCGCTCCTCGGTCGCGAGTGCCGCGGCCGGCGCGGCGTCCACCGCCGCGCCGCCTGCGTTTCGCAGGATGCCGGCGATGCGCGCGTGCGCGTACTGCACGTAGTAGACCGGGTTCTTCTGCGTCCGCTCGGCGGCCAGCTCGACGTCGATCTCGATCGTCTGGTCGGGCCCGCTCTTCACGAGATACCACCGCGCGGCATCGACGCCGATCTCGTCCATGAAGTCGTCGAGGAAGACGACGTCGCCGCGCCGCTTCGACATCTTCGTCTGCTCACCGCCTTTCGTCAGATGGACGAGCTGGTACAGCAGCACCTCGACCCGTCCCGGGTCGTAGCCGAGCATGCGTGCGATCACTTCGTACCAACGTGCGACGCCGTGATGGTCGGCGCCGAGGATGTACAGCACGCGGTCGAAGCCGCGTTCGAGCTTGTCGCGGAGGTATGCGATGTCCGCAGCCTCGTATGTCGGCAGGCCGCCGCGCTCGGGCGAGCGGACGAGCACGCGGTCTTTGTCGTCGCCGAACTCGGTCGACCGGACCCAGAGCGCGCCCTCGGCCTCGTAGGTCGGCAGCTGCTCGAGCAGCGCCGGCAGGTCGCGCTCGAGCTCGCTCTGCCGCGCCCACGAGTCGAAGTGAATCCGGAACCGCTCGAGCGTCGTCTCGATCCGGTGCAGCATCTCCGGCACAGGGTCACCGTCGATCTGGGCGAGATCACCGATGTACGCGCCGCGATACCCGTCTTCGGGGGGCGTCTCACCGCGGCGCACGGCATCGACGGACGCACGGAACTTGTCCATCTGCGCGCCGGCGTCGTTGTAGTAGTACTCGCGCTCAACATCGTGGCCGGCGAACTCGAGCAGGCGCGCAAGCGAGTCGCCGTACGCGCCGTTGCGCGCGGACGCGACGGTGATCGGGCCGGTGGGGTTCGCCGAGACCATCTCCACCTGGACGCGCGCGCCCTGCTCGGCGCCCGCACCGTACGCTTCGCCGGCATCGACGATCTCGCGCAGCGTGCCGCCGAACCACGCGTCGTCGAGAAAGAGGTTGACGAAGCCGGGGCCTGCGACTTCCGCGCGCTCCACTTCGGGGAGCGCGTTCGCCGCGGCGGCGAGCTCGGCGGCGAGCTCACGCGGCGGCCGCCGCCGCGTGCCCGCGAGCCGAAGCGCGGCGTTCGTCGCGAAATCGCCGTGGCTCGGGTCGGACGGCCGCTCGAGCTCGACGCCGGTGCCGATGCGCGCTGCGAGTGCGCTGACCGGGTCGAACGTCAAACCGCGAACAGATCCTCCAGCCGCTGCAACTCCTCCGTCGTGCCGACCCCGACGATGACCGCACCCGGCTCGATCAACGCGTCGGGCTCAGGCGTCGTGTCGAACGAGCCGTCGCGGTGCCGCAGCGCCACGATGATCGCACCGGTGTCGGCGCGCACGCGCGAGTCGCGGATCGTCTTTCCCGCGCTCGAGCAGTTCTCGCTCACCTGGATCTCGACCATGTGCAGATCGGGCCCTGACGCGCTCGTGACGACGTCCAGGAACGACATCACCTGTGGTTTCAGGACCATGTTCGCCATCTGCCGTCCGGCGGCGCGGTACGGCATGACGACGCGGTCGGCGCCGGCGAGCAGGATCTTTCGCTCGGCGTCCTCGTCTGAGGCCCGCGCGACGATCTGGATGTCCGGTCGGATGCTGCGCGCGGAGAGCGCGATGTAGAGGTTGTCGGAATCGTCGTCCGAAGCGACGACGATGCCCGCTGCGTGCTCGATCCCCGCACGACGCAGGTTCTCGTCCTGCGTCGCGTTGCCTTCGATCAGCAAGTCGTCGACCTCGCGCGCAGCGGCGATCGCGTCCTCCTTGACGTCGAGCACCACGTATGGGATGCCCGCTGCACGGAACTCCTCCGCCGCCCTCCGGCCGACGCGACCGTAGCCGCAGATGATGATGTGGTCGCGCAGGCGCTCGATCGTCCGCTCCCTCCGTCGTTCGGCCAGCACGCCGGTGAGCACGCCGCCGGCGATCGCCTCGACGATAACCGCGCCGGCGTACGCGATGATCGTCAAGCCGCAGAGGACGAGCACGATCGAGACGATGCGTGCGCCGTTCGATCTCGGGATCGTGTCGAGACCGGCGAGCGTGGCGGTCACCACCGCACGGTAGAAGCACTGGAACCACCCCTCGCCGAGCGTCTCGTGATACGCGATCGTTCCGCCCGCGAGCGTGCCGACGATCGCGCCTGCGAGCCGCGCTGCCTGGCGCGGACGGGGGTTCGCCTTCACGCCTCTAGTATTCCGGCATGGACGAGGAGGAGTTCGCCCCGCCGCCCGAACCCGGCGAGAAGCGGCTGAACATCCATCTCGATCCAGCCGACATTGCGGGTCGTTACGCGAACTTCGCGAACATCACCTTCTCGCGCTACGAGTTCACGCTGACGTTCGCACGAATCGAGCACGAGGTCGACGAGGGGGATGTCCCCGGTGCGGTCGTCGCCCGCATCAACGCGTCGCCGCGCTTCGTCGAGGAGCTGATCGCAGCGCTGCAGGACTCGTGGTCGAAGTACCAGACGACCGAGGGCATCCGGAACCTGCCGGAGACTCCAGGCCCCTGAGCCTCGCCCCGTCGTACGCAGTGCTGTGCGCGATGCAGGCGGCCACGGTACTGCTGCCGCGGCAACCGCGGCCCCGCGGCGCGCACGGACGGGCCGGCTGGGCCGGCGTCGCGTTGCCGGCGCTCGCGCTCGGGACGGGCGTGCTCGTCTTGCGGATCGCGTCGGGCGGGCCGCACGCCCTGGCCCTGCTCGGCGCGGTCGCGACGCCGGTGCTCGCAGCGGCGCGCCGGCGGCGCGCGCCGGCCGCCGTCGCGCTCTGGCTCGTGGCGTGGCTCGTCCACGGCCTCGTCGCGGAAGCTGCCGGCGTCGTGCTGATCGGTCTCGCCGCGGCGACCGTCGCCGAAGCGGCGGCGGCGCTCGCTCCCGCCTGGTCGCTCGCGCTCGGGCTCCTCGTGCTCTGCGTCGTCGACATCGTGCTCGTCTGGGGGACGCCGCAGGTGGGCCCGGCCTCGAACGCGCTCCATGCGGCGACGCTGCCGATCGCCGCGGGCAGACCGATCCCGCGGCTCGGCGATGCCACCTTCGGCTCCGCGACGATGGGCTGGCTCGACTTCGCCGCCGCCGCGCTCCTCGGAGTGGTCGCGGCACACCGGCTGCGCGGCGCTCTCGCGACCGGCGCGGCCGCCGGAATCTGGGGCCTTCTGCTCGTCGCGACGTCGACGGTTCCCGCGACCGTTCCTGTGCTCGCGGGCCTCGTGTGCGCGAGACTGCGCTAGATGCGTGTCGCGGTCTTTTCCGATGTCCACGGGAATCTCGCGGCCCTCGAGGCCGTGCTCGGCGCGATCGACGCGGAGACCCCCGACACCGTCTGGTGCCTCGGAGATCTCGTCGGGTACGGGCCGAAGCCGAACGAGTGCACGGCTCTCGTCAGCGAGCGCGTCTCCGTCTGTCTTTGCGGCAACCACGACCTCGGCGTGCTCGGGACGATCGATCTCTCCGAGTTCAGCGGCGACGCGGGCGCGGCCGCGCGCTGGACGCAGACCGTGCTCGAGGCGAGCGCGCGGAGCTACCTCGAGTCGCTCGAGCCGCAGGGCGAGGCGGAGGGAATCGCGCTCTATCACGGGAGCGCACGGGATCCGGTCTGGGAGTACGTCCTCTCCGGTGACGCCGCCGTCGCGACGCTGCGGTTGACGCAGGCGCAGATCGCGCTCGTCGGACACAGCCACGTCGCGCTCGAGGTGCGGTGGCAGGATGTCCTCGTCGAGGGAGGCCTCGCGGCCGGCGGCACCGAGCTCGAGCTCGACGGCGCCCGGTGGCTGATGAATCCGGGGTCGGTCGGGCAGCCTCGCGACGGCGACCCGCGAGCGGCGTTCCTCCTGCTCGATCTCGGAACGCAGCAGGCCGTGTTCCACCGCATCGAGTACGACATCGAGCGCACGCAGGCCGAGCTGCGCGAGGTCGGTTTGCCGGAGGCGCTCGCCGTGCGCCTCGGCCTCGGTCAGTGAGAGCGGCACTCGCCGGCTGCGCCGCTGCGGCGCTGCTCTGCGCGGGCTGCGGCGGAAGCGGGCGTGCGCAACCGCCGCAGCCGAGGCTTCCGCGACCGCTCGCGGCGTCGTGGAGTCGCCAGGCCGCGGCGATCGCGGCGGCGCTAGGCGCCGGCGACTCGTGCGACGCCGAGCGGCGGGCGGTGCAGCTGCGCGCGAACGTGATCGCGGCCGTGAACGCGCATCGCGTGCCCGCCGCGCTGCTCGAGCCGCTCACGAGCGCCGTGAACGACCTTCCCGCGCGGATCACGTGCACCCCGCCGGCGCCGGTGCCGCCGGTGGAGCCTCGCAAGCCGCCGCGGCCCGCGAGGCCGCCGAGGCCCGGGAAGCCGCCGGGGCCGGGGAAGCCGGCGAAGCCGCCGAAGCCGGCGCACGGGCACGGGCGCGGTCACGGGGAGGGCGGTTGAGCGTCGACCTCGTCGCCCGCCGCTACCGGATCGAGCGCCGGCTCGGCGGCGGCGCGATGGCGGTCGTCGACCTCGCGCGCGACGTCGAGCTCGACCGCCCGGTCGCGCTCAAGCGCCTCGCGGACAGCTTCGCGCGAGACGACGAGATCCGCGCCCGCTTTCTCCGCGAAGGACGCCTGGCGGCACGCCTCTCGCATCGGAACGTGGTGCGCGTGTACGACGTCGGCGAGGAGGACGGCCGTCCGTTCATCGCCATGGAGTTCGTCGACGGGGAGACGCTCGCGGAGCTCGTCTCGCGCGTGGGTGCGCAGCAGCCGGAACACGTCGCACGCTTCGGCATCGAGATCTGCCGCGGCCTCGCTGCGGTGCACGAGGCGGGCCTCGTCCATCGCGACGTGAAGCCGCAGAATCTCCTGCTCGCGCGGGACGGGCAGCTGAAGCTCGGTGACTTCGGGATCGCGCTCGGGCTCGACGCGACGCGGCTCACGACCGCCGGAACGGTGCTCGGCACCGCCGCGTACCTCGCACCCGAGCAGGCTCGCGGCGAGGACGTCGCGGCCGCCGCCGACATCTACGGCGTCGGCGCAGTGCTCTACGAGCTCCTCACCGGCAGGCCGCCGCGGACGCCGTCGTCGCTCGCGGAGCTCGCCGCGCCCGAGGAGATCGCCCCGCCGGCCGACGCTCCGGCGGCGCTCGCCGGCATCGTGCTGCGCTGTCTCGCCGCCGACCCGGCGATGCGTCCGGCCTCGGCCGCGGCGCTCGCGCGCGAGCTGGCTGCGACTTTGCCCGAGGGCGACACCGTCCCGCTCCCCGCTCCGCCTGCGCCACCGGCGACGGCGATCGCGGGGCGGCGGACGAGACGGTGGCGCCTGCGCTGGCTCCTCGTCGGCGCTGCAGCGGTCGCGATCGCCGCCGGTATCGCCGCTGCGGTCGCGACGAGCGGCGGCGGCACGACGCGTGCGCCTGCACACGCCCCGGCGATCGCTCCGGTGCAGCCCGGCGCGAGCGCAGCGGACGAAGCCCGGAATCTCGCCGGCTGGCTGCGGCGATACTCGCGCTAGGCGATCGGCGCGACGGGCGCGACGTTCTCGACGGCCGCGACGGCGGACGGCTCGGGCGCGCCGTAGAGCTGGATGCCCTCGCGGGCGAGCGCGACCTGCACGTCCTCGCGCGCCTTGTAGATCCGCCACTTCACGGTGGCGAGCGTGACCTCGAGCGAGTCGGCGATCTCGGTATACGAGAGGCCGACCACGTCGCGCAGGAGCAGCGCCATCTTCAGGTCGACGTTCAGGTTCTCGACCGCACGCCACACGGCGTCGATCGCCTCAAGTCGTTCGAACGGGGCGTCGAGCACCTCGAGCGGCGGGATGTCGTCGATGTCGACGGTCGCACGCGGACGGCGCTCGACGGCGCGGAGCTCGTCGAGCACGCGATTCTTAGCCACCTGGAAGAGCCACGTGGTGAACTTCGAGCGGAGCGAGAAGCGCGGCAGCCCCTGGAAGACGCGCAGGAAGATCTCCTGCGTCAGGTCCTCGGCGAGCGACCGGTCGCCGACGAGCCGCAGGACGTAGTTGAACACGGGAACCTGGTAGGCGCGGACGATGATCGAGAACGCTCGCTCGTCACCACGCTGCGCCTTCCGCAGGACGCCGAAGTCAGGCTGGGGCAGCGACAAGGCGCACCATGATATCCCGGTTACGAGCCGTCAATGAGGTTTTGGCCCGTCATTTGTAAGGGATGCGCAAAACCGAGCAGGGAGAGAACGGTCGGCGCAAGATCGGAGAGTTCACCATCTTTGCGCAGCTTGAGTGCCTTTTCCGTCGCGATCAAGGGGACCAGGTTCGTCGTGTGGGCGGTATGCGGGCTCACGCCGTCGTCCTCGAGGATCCGCTCGGCGTTCCCGTGGTCGGCCGTGACGAGGCAGACGCCGTCCTTCGCCTGCACAGCCTCGACGACGCGTCCCAGGCACGTATCGGCAGTCTCCACCGCCCGGACGACGGCAGGGATCACGCCGGTGTGGCCGACCATGTCGGGGTTGGCGAAGTTGATCACGGCGAAGGCGTAGTCGCCGGCGTCGATCTCGCCGACGAACCGATCGGTCAGCTCGAGCGCCGACATCTCCGGCTTGTGGTCGTAGCTCGGGACGTCGCGCGGAGACGGGATCAGGACGCGCTCCTCGCCCTCGAACTCGTCCTCGCGGCCGCCGTTGAAGAAGTACGTGACGTGCGCATACTTCTCGGTCTCGGCGGTGTGCAGCTGCCGGACGCCGTGCTGCGCGATCGCCTCGGCGAGGACCATCTCCACGCTCTGCTCCTCGAATGCGACGGGGAACGGGAAGTCCTCTCGATACTTCGTCATCGTCGTCAAGTCGGTTTCGAGCTCGCCGAGCTTCTCGCTCAGCTGGCGCATCCGGTCGGGCCGGAAGTTGAAGGCGATCGCGGCGTCGCGAGCAGGATCGAGCCCGGGCCGGCCCTCGCGCCACACCGGCACGACGAACTCGTCGGTGACGCCGGCGTCGTAGCTCTTCTGGACGAGCGTGCTGTAGGTGGATGTAGATGTAGGCGTAGGTGTACTCCTGTGCAGGATCGTGTCGAGCGCGAGCTTCGTCCGCTCCCAGCGCTTGTCCCGATCCATCGCGTAGTACCGCCCCGAGACAGAAGCGATCCGATCGTCCGACAGCTCGGCGAGATCGTGCACCGCAGAGGTCGGCGACACGTCGCGACCGTCCGTGAACGCGTGGATCCACGTCCGCTCGGCCATGCCCTCCCGCTGGGCGAGCTCGAGCAGCGCGCGCAGGTGGTCGATGTGCGAGTGAACGCCGCCGTAGGAGACGAGGCCGAGGAGGTGCACGTCTCCCCCGCGCTCGCGAGCGCGCCGGAACGCAGACACGAGCGCGTCGTTCTCGAAGAAGCTCCCGCTCGCGATCGCGCGGTTCACGCGCTGGAGGTCCTGGTCGAGGACGCGGCCGGAGCCGATCGTCAGATGGCCGACCTCGGAGTTACCCATCTGACCGGCTGGAAGGCCGACGGCCTCGCCGGATGCGACGAGCCGCGTGTGCGGGTAGTCCCGCCAGAGCCGGTCGAAGACCGGGGTCTCGGCGAGCTCGACCGCGTTCCCCGGACCGGGCGGCGCGCAGCCCCAGCCGTCGAGGATGACGAGAGCTACGAGCGGGAACGTACGGCCGCTTGGCATATCTCGACGAAAGAGTCGATGTCGAGCGAGGCGCCGCCGACGAGCGCGCCGTCGACATCCGGCTGTTCCAACAGGTCGCCTGCATTCTCGGGCTTGACCGAACCGCCGTACAGGACGGGCCGGCCGAGCAGCGACTTGATGAACGCGTGTGCTTCCTGTGCAACGTCGGGCGTGGCGGTGCGGCCGGTGCCGATCGCCCACACCGGCTCGTAAGCGAGCAACAGGTTGTCGTGGTCGCCGCACGCGTCTGCGACGGCGTCGACCTGCACGCGGAGCACCGTCTCGGTGTCTCCGGCATCGCGCTCCTCCTCGGTCTCGCCGACGCAGGCGATCACGCGGAGGCCGGCCGCAAGCGCACCGCTCGCGCGGCGTGCGACGCCCTCGTCGGTCTCGCCGAAGTACCGGCGCCGCTCGGAATGGCCGACGAGCGAGCCGACGACGCCGAGCTCGCTCAGCATCGGTGCCGACACCTCGCCGGTGTAGGCGCCCTCTCGCTCCCAGTGCACGTTCTGCGCGAAGGTCGTGAGGCCGGCCCGGACGCATTCGGCGAGCCTGGTGAACGGCGGGCACACGATCACCTCGACGTCACCGAGCCCCCGTGCGCGATCCGCGAGGGCCGCCGGCTCCGGGCCGACGAACATCTTCCAGTTCCCTGCGACGACCAAGGCGATTGATCCTACGGCTTTGCGGGAGAACGGCCGTGTGGCAGGCGAGAGCAAGAAGACCGTCCTCGTTGCCGTCAGCGCGAACGCCGCGATCGCGGTCGTGAAAGGGATCGCAGGTGCGCTCAGTGGGTCGTCATCGCTCCTCGCGGAGGCGGCACACTCGGTCGCGGACGCGACGAACCAGCTGATGCTGCTGGTCTCGATCTCGCTCGGCGAGCGCGAGCCGGACGACGAGCACCCGTTCGGCTACGGCAAGGAGCGCTTCTTCTGGACCCTGCTCGCGGCGGTGCTCATCTTCATCGCCGGCGCCGTCTTCTCGATCGGCCAAGGGGTGCTCGAGCTGCTCCACGGCGGCAGCGAGCGCGATTACCAGCTGGCGATCGGGACGATCGGCTTCGCAGCGCTCGCCGAGGGGACCTCGTTCACCCGCGCGCTGCGGCAGACCCGAGGCGAGGCGAGTCGCGCCGGCGTCTCGTTCACCGCTTATGTCCGTCAGAGCAAGGACCCGACCGTGAAGGCGGTCATCTCCGAGGATGCGACCGATCTCGTCGGCCTGCTCTTCGCCGCGGTCGGACTGACGCTCGCGCACATCACGGGCAACTCGGCGTTCGACGCGGCCGGGGCGATCCTCGTCGGCGCGTTGCTCGTCGTGGTTGCATGGCTGCTCGGCCGCGACACGAAGGGCCTCCTGATCGGCGAGGCGGCACCTCGGCGTGAGCGCGACCGACTGCGACAGACGATCGAGCAACGCGCCGAGGTGGTGAGCGTGCGCGACCTGCGCACGATGTACGTGGGCCCCGAGTCGCTGCTCGTCGCGGCGCGGATCGACCTCGCCGACGACCTGAGCGCGCGTCGCGTCGAGGCGCTCGCCGACGCGATCGAGCGGGACCTCAAGCGCGCCGTTCCGACCGTCGGCGAGGTGTTCCTCGATCCGACCGGTGCTAAGAGGGGATAGCCGCCACGCCCGGGAGCTCCTTGCCCTCCAGCAGCTCGAGGCTCGCGCCGCCGCCTGTCGACACCCACGAGATCCGTTCGGCGAGCCCGAGCTCGTTCAGCGCACGCACGGAATCCGCGCCGCCGACGACCGAGAAGGCCGCGCGATTTGCCGCGACCGCTTCGGCGACGGCCTTCGTACCCGCGGCGAAGTGCGGCCACTCGAAGACGCCCATCGGCCCGTTCCAGAAGATCGTCTTCGCCGCGGCGAGATCGTTCGCGAACCGCGTCCGCGTCTCCGGCCCGATGTCGAGGCCGAGCCAGCCGCCCGGGAGGCCGTCGAAGGGATAGATCCCGGATTCCGCATCCGCCGCGAACGCGGCGGCACCCACGACGTCGGTCGGGAGCGCGACGGCGAAGCCGAGCGGACTGTCGACGCGGAGCTGCTCCGCCATCTTCCCGCCGATCAGCACGCTGTCGGCGCGGCCGCCGAGGTTCTGGAGGACCCCCAGCTTGTCCTCGACCTTCGCGCCGCCTGAGACGAGCACGAACGGCCGCTCGACCTCGCCGAGCAGCCGACCCAGATGCTCGAGCTCGTCGAGCAGCAGGAGCCCTGCGTAGGCGGGCAACAGGTGCGCGACACCTTCGGTCGACGCGTGTGCTCGGTGTGCTGATCCGAATGCGTCGTTGACAAAGAGGTCGCAACCGGCGGCGAGCTCGCGTGCGACCTCTGGATCGTTTTTCGTCTCCCCCGGCGAGAAACGCGTGTTCTCGAGCACGGCGATGCGCTCGTCGGGAAGCAGCTCACGGAGCCGCGTCTCGACCGGACGCAGCGAGTAGCGTTGCCGGTCCTCCTCCGTCTTCGGGCGACCGAGATGCGAGCAGATGCGGACGGTTGCCGCCCCCCGGTCGAGCAGGAGCCGGAGCGTCGGCAGCGAGGCGCGGATACGCGTGTCGTCGGCCACCGCGCCGTCCTCGAGCGGTACGTTCAGGTCGCTGCGGACCAGGATCGTCTTGCCCGCGACATCGGCGTCGCGTACGGAGCGCGGCAGACGCATCGACCCGCTAGGCGACGGCGGCCGGCATCGCGGCGCCGATCATCGCCACGAGGTCGACGAGCCGGCAGCTGTACCCCCACTCGTTGTCGTACCAGCCGAAGACCTTGACGAGGTTCCCGTTCACCATCGTCAGCTCGCTGTCGAAGATCGACGAGTACGACGAGTGCACGATGTCCGTCGAGACGAGGGGCTCGTCCGAGTACTGGAGAATCCCCTCGAGGTCGTCGTTGTCCGCCTTCGAGCGGAAGAGCTCGTTGACCGCGTCCTTCGACGTGTCGGTCGCGACCTGCACGACGAGATCCGTGATCGAACCGACCGGGACCGGTGCGCGCATCGACATGCCGTCGACCTTGCCCTTGAGATCCGGCAGGACGAGCCCGATCGCGCGCGCAGCGCCGGTCGACGTCGGAATCAGGTTGATCGCCGCCGCGCGCGCCCGCCGCAGATCCTTGTGCGGGAGGTCGAGTGTGCGCTGGTCGTTCGTGTACGCGTGAATCGTCGTCATGAACCCGCGTTCGATCGTGTATGCCTCGTGCAGCACCTTCGCGAGCGGTGCGACGCAGTTGGTCGTGCACGACGCATTCGAGATGATCGTGTGTCGCTCCGGGTCGTAGGCGCGGTCGTTGACGCCGAGGACGATCGTGATATCCGGATCGGTTGCGGGCGCCGAGATGACGACCTTCTTCGCGCCCGCTTCGAGGTGCTTCTGCGCGCTATCGCGGTCGGTGAAGAGGCCCGTCGACTCGACCGCGATGTCGATCCCGAGGTCGTCCCAGGGGAGGTCGGCGGGGTCGCGCTCGGTGATGAACCTGAGCTCGTGGTCGCCGGCGCGGATGTAGCCGTCGCCGGCCTCCACGCGGAGGTCGAGCGTGCCGAGCACGGAGTCGTGCTTCAGCAGGTGCGCCATGGTCTTCGTGTCGCCGATGTCGTTTGCCGCGACGAGCTCGAAGTCACCCCCGCGCTCGAGCGCCGCGCGGAAGAAGTTCCGCCCGATCCGCCCGAAGCCGTTGATCCCGACCCTGATCTTCGCCATGGGAAAAGCCTTTCAGTCGTTTTCGCCGCCAACTCTAAAGAAACGCCCGAGCCGCGCCCGACCTGCGCGGGCGCGGCCCGCACCCGTGGGCATTCGCGCACGTGCCCGCGAAGCTCCCCCGAGCGAGGAAAGCGAAGCGGTCGCGAGGGGCAAAAAGGCGGGCGGACCGGGAAGCTCCGAGGACGACCCTCCCGGTCCTTGCACCACACCCGAGACCGTGGCGACGGACGGGGTCTGAATCCGCCGCCGGACGAGCGCGGACCCGCCGTTGTCGAGTATGACGACGGTTCAGAATCGGCGCTAGACGAGTTGTAAGTCGTACTTATCGCTCTGCGAGTTGTTGCAGCCGGCGCAGGCGGCGGTACGCAGAGGCCTTCGTCGTGGGCGGCCGGCAGCGGCGCGCGAGCTCGGCGATCGAGGCGGTCGGATGCCGCAGGCGCAGGCGCGCGAGCTCGCGCAAGTCGTCGGGCAGGGCGTCGAGGTCGAGCCGGCGGACCGCCTCGAGCTGCGCGTGCGCGGCGCGGCTCGTCCGCACGAGGTTCGCGTGGTCCGCGTTCGCGAGACGATTCGCATCGGCTCGAATCGCGGCGACGACCGAGCGCTCCTCGAGGACGAGCACCGTATCGGCAGCACCGGCGGCGACGAGCACGTCGGCAATCGCCTCGGTGCCCTTCGCGTAGGCGACCGCGTGCCGGCCCCGGTCGAGCACGCGCAGCTCGGCGCCCTCGCGCGCCGCAACCTCGGCAAGAAAGTGCGCGCCCTCCAGCGCGGCGGTCCGGATCTCGAGGTGCGGGTCCCGCGGGCCGCTGAGCGTCCCGGCGCCCAGCAGCGTCCCGCGCAGATATGCCCGGCGGCAACAGTGCCGCGAGTGAACGCGCCGCGGCGGCCGCTCCACCGGCCGGTGCGCCGCGTCGAGGACGCCGGCCTCGTGCAGCGTGCGGTAGGCGGCTGGCGTACCGGCGACGTGGAGCTGGTAGCGCGTCGCGCGCCCGAACGCGTGCTGCTGGTACGTGCGGATCTCCGAATCGACGCCGAATGCGCGCAGGAGCGCGAACGCGCGGCGCGCGACGGCCGAGCTCACCAGATCGAGGTGCAGCGCCACTTCGCCGCGGCCGCGCAGATGCACGCTGCCGGCGACGTGGAAGAGGCCCGAAAGCTCCGCGCGCCGGTCGCAGTCCGCCGCCGGCGCGATCTGCGCGAGCTCGTTGCGCAGGTCGTCAGACAACGACACCTTCGAGCTCCAGAAGTCGTCGTTTGTACTCGAGGCCGAACGACCCGTACGAGCCCGGTCCGGTCGCGGCGACGACGCGATGACACGGGATGAAGAGACCGAGCCGGTTCCGGGCACAGAACGAGCCGGCGGCGCGCGCGGCCCCGGGCGCACCGGCGAGCGCGGCGAGCTCGCCGTAGGTCACGACCTCGCCGCGCGGCACGTCACGCAACACACGCGCGCACCGCTCGAAGAACGGCGTCTCGTACTCGAGGTCGAGCTCGACGTCGTCGAACGCCGCCGGCTTGCCCGCGAAGTAGGCGCGCAGGCGGTCCACGAGCGGCAAGTAACAGTCTGTTACTTGCGCCGGTCGGCTCCGCGGGAACGGGAGCTCGTGCGAGACCACGCGCTCGCCGTCCAGCCACAGCTCCCCCACGCCCCAGCCCTCGACCTCGTACGCGACCTGCCTCACGGCCATGCCCGCGAATCCTAGAATCGCCTCGTGAGCGCCCACGGCATCTTCCGCGTGCCCGAGCCGTACAACGAGCCGGTTCGGAGCTACGCACCGGGGACGCCGGAGCGCGAGGAGCTGCAGCGCCGCCTCCACGAGCTCGAGTCGCAGCAGCTCGAGATCCCGCTCGTGCTCGGCGGCGAGGAAGTTCGCACCGGGCAGACCTTCGAGGCCGTCGAGCCGCACGACCGCGCGCACGTGCTCGCAACGGTGCACAAGGGGTCCGAACGGGAGGTCGAGCGCGCAGTCGCCGCCGCAGCCGATGCGTGGCACGACTGGTCGCGTACACCATGGGAGGAGCGCGCGGCGGTGCTGCTGCGCGCGGCCGAGCTCCTAGCAGGCCCGTGGCGGCAGACCTTGAACGCCGCGACGATGCTCGGACAGTCGAAGACCGCCCACCAGGCGGAGATCGACTCGGCCTGCGAGCTGATCGACTTCTGGCGCTTCAACGCGAAGTACATGGAGCGCATCTACGAGGAGCAGCCGATCTCGACGCCCGGTGTCTGGAACCGGCTGGAGTACCGGCCGCTCGAGGGCTTCGTCTTCGCGGTCACGCCGTTCAACTTCACCGCGATCGCCGGCAACCTGCCGACCTCGGCGGCCCTGATGGGCAACACGGTCATCTGGAAGCCCGCGTCGACGGCCGCCTTCTCCGCGCACTTCCTGATGAAGCTCTACGAGGAGGCGGGACTGCCGCCGGGCGTGATCAACCTCGTCTACGGCTCGGGCTCCGAGATCGGCGACCCGGTGCTCGCGAGCAACGATCTCGCCGGCATCCACTTCACCGGCTCGACCGCCGTGTTCAACGGCATGTGGCAGACGGTCGCCGGCAACCTCGGGCGCTACCGCAACTATCCGCGCATCGTCGGCGAGACCGGCGGCAAGGACTTCATCGTCGCGCACCCCTCCGCCGACGTCGACGCCGTCGCGACCGCGATCGTGCGCGGCTCGTTCGAGTACCAGGGGCAGAAGTGCTCGGCCGCCTCACGCGTGTTCGCGCCGTCGAACCTGTGGCCCGAGCTGCGCGAGCGGCTCGTGGAGGAGATTCGCGCGCTGAAGGTCGGCAACGTCGCCGACTTCCAGAATTTCATGGGCGCGGTGATCGACTCGGGATCGTTCAGGACACAGAAGAGCGCGATCGACGAGGCGAAGGCGGCGAACGGAAAGGCGAGCGTGCTCGTCGGCGGCGGCTACGACGACTCCGAGGGCTACTTCGTCGAGCCGACGGTGATCGAGACCAGCGACCCCGACTTCCGCACGATGAAGGAAGAGCTGTTCGGCCCGATCGTCACCGCGTTCGTGTACCCGGACAAGCAGTACGAGGAGACGCTCGAGCTCGTCGACCGCGGCGCGCCGTACGGGCTCACGGGCGCCGTGTTCGCGCGCGACCGCGCGGCGGTCGAGACGGCAGAGGAGAAGCTCCGCTACGCGGCCGGCAACTTCTACGTGAACGACAAGCCGACCGGCGCCGTCGTCGGCCAGCAGCCGTTCGGCGGAGCCCGCGCCTCCGGCACGAACGACAAGGCCGGCTCGATGTGGAACCTGATCCGCTGGGTGTCTCCCCGGACGATCAAGGAGCTGTTCGTCCCACCGACGGATTACCGGTACCCGTACATGGGACCGGCGGACGACGCGGGCCGCTAGCGCGCCGTCTCGTCGACCTCGGCGAGGAACGCGACGACGTCGTCGATGAAGTCGGCGACGAGATCGACGTACCAGGTGTGCTCTTCGAGGTCTTCCACGATGAAATGCAACTCCACGCGGCGGACGCTACGCCCGAATCGTTAGCGATCGATTACGCCGCTGTAAGAAGTGGATCGCCCCCGCCGCGGCGAGCGCCGGCAGGGCGAGCACGACACCGGCGGCGCGCACGCCGAAGCCGCCTGCGATCGCACCGTCGGCGAGGCTTGCGACCGGCCGCAGCCCGAGAAACGCGACGCTCCAGAGCGCCATGATCCGGCCGCGCTGGTACTCCGCGACCTCGAGCTGGAGCCGGCTCGTCGCCGACGTGTTCGAGGCGAGGTAGCCGAAGCCGGCGACGGCGAGGAAGCCGAAGCCGAGCCAGATCGACGGCGAGACGGCGAACCCGGCGATGCCGGCGGCGGCGAGGGAGAGCGTCACCGTCATCCGGCGCCTCGAGCCCGTGACGCGGCCGGCGAGCAGGAACGCCGCCGTGATCGCCCCCACCCCGAAGGCGCCGACGATGAAGCCGGTCCAGAGGCGAAGGTGCCGCCCGCCGTGGAACGCGTGCGCGAACGCCGGGCTCTCCGTGTTCACCGGGTCGGACGCGAACCCGACCGCGGTGACGATCAAGAGGAAGGCGAGCAGCCGCGGCTGCTCGGCCACGAGCCGAAGGCTCTCGCGGAGCCGTGCCGCGCCCTGCGTCGCGAGCTCGCGCGGCCGCGGGCTCACGATCGTGAGGCCGAAGACGAGGAGCAGGTACGACGCTGCGTTGATCGCAAACGACGGCGCATAGCCGAGCTTGTCCACGGAGATGCCGGCGAGCGTCGGGCCGATCGCACGGGCGAGGTTGAAGGTCATCGAGTTCAGAGCGACGGCAGACTGCAGCTCGTGCCGCGGGACGAGATCGCCGAGCAGCGCCATCGTCGCGGGCGACGAGAACGCGCTCGTGACGCCGAGACCGAGTGCGCACGCGATCACGAGCGGCACCGTGACGTAGCCGAGCCATGTCGACGCAGCGAGCCCACCGCTGATCACCGTCGCGGCGACCTGCGTCAGCAGCAGCAGACGCCGTCGGTCGAAGCGGTCGGCGGCACTGCCGGCCCACGGCGCGAGCAGCAGCACGGGCACGAAGTTCGCGAACTGCAGCACGCCCAAGAGGAACGGCGAGTGCGTCCGCTCGAAGACATAGAGCGACGCGGCGAGGTTCTGGAACCACGTGCCGCTCGCCGACGAGGCGTTCCCGACGAAGTAGGGGCCGAAGTTGCGGTGGGCGATCAGCCGGAACGCCGCGGCCGGCCCGGTAGGGGGCGTCTCCTCCACGCCCGCTTCGTATCAGCGCGGCCGCGTCCGCTCGGCGTAGAAGCGTTCGAACCGTCCGTGCGGCGTGTCGAGCCAGGCTACGACCTGCGCGTCGAACGTCTCGATCTCGGGCCGCAGCTGGACCAGACGGAACTCGACGATCCGCTCCTCGTCGCATTCGTGCTCGGCGCCGCGCTCGACCGACGCGCCGCAGCGCTCGCACGGCATGAAGCGCGGAGGCGGAAGCGAGAGCATCTCTCCGCAACGTCGGCAGGGCGGGTGCGGTTCCGTAGGGGGAAAAGCGGGGCCGGGCCGGCAAGGCCCGGCCCTGGCCCTTACGCGTGGGCGGGGGTGGCGGCCGGGACGGCACCGACCTGCTGCAGCAGTCCGAGCGCGTCGAAGAGGGCGTGGCTCTCCACGATCTTCCCGTCGTGGACGCGGTCGAACTGCACGCCTTCGACCGTCACCTGCCGGCCGGTGGCCGCGATGCCCATCAGCTCGCCGGTGTGCGTTCCGGTCGCGGTCCAGTGCGTGGCGACCGTGTCGCCCTCGGCGATGCATGACGTGATGCGCATGGTCGTATCGGGGAATGCGCCTCGGTAACGCTCGACGAGCTGCCGGAAGCCCGCCGGTCCGCGAATCTCGCCGTCGGTCGGGCTGTAGCCGACGAAGTCGGAGGCGACGACGTCGTCGATCACCTCGAGCTTTCCCTGCGTCCAGACCTCCTCGACGATCCGGCGGGCAAGCGCCTTGCCCAGCTCGCCCACCGAACGCAGCGCGAGCACCTCGTAACCGGTGAACGCAGGAGCAGGGAGGCCGGCCGCCTGCACGGCGGCTCGGATCTCCGGATCCTCCGCCATGCGGTGGCGACCCTCCTCCGTCTGCCACAGGTTGAAGATCTTGATCCCGCCGTCGGTCCGGACGATCGTCGACGAGATCGCGCCGTACGCCGGCGCCTTCCGCTCCGCGACCGGATCGACCGTCTCGCGCATGCGCGCGACAAGGTCGTCCGGGTCGCCCTCGATCTTCATGACCGAGAGAACTGGCATCCACGTCTCCTTTCTCGTGGGCGGCGACCCCTGCGGGCGACGCTACGCCGCGGTGAGGGGCTTTTCAACAGCGGGGTGAGGCCCGAAGGGCCGGACCCCGGACGCGAGCGGCCGTCGAGGCCCTCACCTCCCCGTCTTGTGCAGCTGCGCGTAGATCGAGCGGGCCGTCTTCGCCGGGACGCCGGGGACGCCCTCGAGCTCCTCGGGGGTCGCGGCCAGCATCTCCTCGACGGAGCCGAAATGGTGCAGGAGCGCGCGCCGGCGCGCCGGTCCGACCCCTTCGAGGTCGTCGAAGATCGACTCGAAGCCGCGCGCCTCGCGCCGCTGGCGATGGAAGCCGAGCGCGAACCGATGCGCTTCGTCGCGGACCCGCTGCAGCAGCTGCAGCCCCGGGTTGTGCCGCGAGAGGACGACCGGGTCGGCCCGTCCCGGCACGAAGACCTCCTCGATTCGCTTCGCAAGCGCGATCACGGCGACGCGCGGCAGGTCGTACGCCTGCATCGCCGCGAGCGCCGCCGACAGCTGACCCTTCCCGCCGTCGATCACGACGAGGTTCGGCGCCGTCGCAAAGGATGAGTCGTGCGTCTGCCCCGTGCCGTCGGAGAGCCGCGCGAAGCGACGCGCGATCACCTCCGCCATGGCGGCGAAGTCGTCCGGCTCCTCCCCGGCCGTCTTGATCCCGAACTTGCGGTAGTCCGACTTGCGGGGCAGCGCGTCCTGGAAGACGACCATCGACCCCACCGGGTCCTGCCCCATCGCATGCGAGATGTCGTAGCACTCGATCCGGAGCGGCAACGACTCGAGGTTGAGCGCCTCGCGCAGCTCCTCGAGCGCCTCGATGCGCCGCGCGCGCTTCTGCTCCGACACCGCCTGCGCGCTCACGAGCGCTTGCTGGGCGTTCTCGTCCGCAAGCTGCTGCAGTCGGCGCTTCTCGCCGCGCTCCGGCGTGCGCACGTCGACCCTGGCGCCCCGCCGCTCGGAGAGGAACTGCTCGAGCGCGGAGAGGTCGCCGGCGCCGTGCGGGACGACGATCTGCGGGGGCACGCTCGGCGCCGAGCCGTAGTACTCGAGGCAGAACGACTCGAGGACCGTGTTCACGTCCTGGCCCTCGACGTTCTCGAGGTGGAAGGAATGGCGGTCGACCATCCGCCCGCCGCGGAGCGGAAAGATCTGCACGACCGCGCGGTCGGCCTCGGCCGCGAAACCGATCACGTCCACCGTGCCGACCGACTGCCGCTCGACCGCCTGCCGCTCCACGAGATGCTGCACGGCGAACAGGCGGTTCCGATACCGCGCGGCGTCTTCGAACCGCTCCTCGCGCGCGGCCTCGTTCATCTTCTGCTCGAGCTCGCGCTGGATCGGCTTGACGTTGCCGGACAAGAACTCGATCACGCCGTCGATGATCGCGCGATACGCGTCCTTCGACACGTAACCGACGCACGGCGCGAGACAGCGGTCGATGTGGTAGTCGAGGCAGGGGATGCCGGAGTGCCGGCCCGGCTTCGGACCTTCGCATGGACGGTACGGGAAGACGCGGTTCAACACGTCGAGGGTCTCGCGTACCTTCTTCGCGTTCGCGTACGGACCGAAGTACCAGACGCCGCGACGATGCCGCTCGCGCGTGAACATCACGCGCGGGTACTCGTCCTCGACCGTGACTGCGATATACGGAAACGACTTGTCGTCACGCAGGCGCACGTTGAAGGGCGGCCGGTGGCGCTTGACGAGGTTCTGCTCGAGGTGCAGCGCCTCGACCTCCGTGCCGGTCACGATCACCTCGATGTCCGCCACCCGCGCCGGCAGGTGGCGAATCTGTGCACGGCCGTCCTGGGTCGCCTGGAAGTACGATCGCACGCGGGGGCGCAGGCTCTTCGCCTTCCCGATGTACAGGACGTCGCCCTTCCCGTCCCGGAACAGGTAGACGCCCGGCCTCGCCGGGAGACGCTTGAGCTGTTCCTCGAGGCGCGCAGGCAATTCACGGCTACCGTAGCCAAGGCCATGTCGGGCACCCGTCTGCGGCTTCTGGGCGTTCTCCTCGTCGCGCTGGCGGTTGCGCCGGCGGCTCGCGCGGGCGGACCGGCACTCGTGCTCGGGGCGACCGAGGACGCCGTCCGATCGCCGACGCTCGCCGACGCGAAGACGCAGATGGACCTGCTGGCGCTCGCCGGCTTCCGCGCCGTCCGGATCACGCAGATCTGGACGCCGGGCTCGCGCTCGCTGGCGGCCGCCGACCTGAACGTCCTGAGGAACGTCGTGACGGCGGCGAAGCTGGACAACGTGATGGTGCTGGCGAGCATCACGAACCAGGGCTCGAAGACCACGCCACTCAGCGCCGAGGACCAGGCCGACTTCGCCGCGTACGCCGCGTCCGTCGTGACCGAGGTGCCGCAGCTCAAGACCCTGATCATCGGCAATGAGCCGAACCTGAACCGCTACTGGCTGCCGCAGTTCAACGCCGACGGAAGCGACGCCGCCGCGCCCGCCTACGAGTCGCTGCTCGCGCAGACGTACGACGCCGTCAAGGCGGCGGCGCCGGCGGTGACCGTCCTCGGCGGCGCCGTGTCGCCGCGCGGCGGCGATGTCCCGAACACGATCCGCCCGACCCATTCCCCGACCGTGTTCATCCACGATCTCGGCCAGGCGTGGCGCGACAGCGGGCGTACGACGCCGATCATGGACGGCTTCGCCTTCCATCCCTACGAGGACAACTCGAGCGTCGCACCGGTCAACGGAGTGCATCCCAATTCGACCACGATCGCGCTCGCCGACTACCCGAAGCTCGTGGCCGCGCTCGGCGACGCGTTCGGCGATTACACGATGCCGATCTGGTACGACGAGTTCGGCGTCGAGACGCAGGTCCCGCCGTCGAAGGCGTCGCAGTACACCGGGACGGAGCCCGCGACGACGAAGCCCGTGACCGCGGCGACGCAGGCGCTCTACTACGAGCAGGCGATCCAGCTCGCGTTCTGTCAGCCGAACGTGCGCGGTCTATTCCTTTTCCACGCCTTCGACGAGCCGGCGCTCGCGGGTTGGCAGTCGGGCGTCTACTACGCCGACGACACGCCCAAGGCGAGTCTCAAGCCTGTGCGCGCGGCGATGGACGAGTCGCGGCGCGGCGTCGTCGCCCAGTGCGGAGATCTCTACCTGACCGTGAAGCCGAAGCTCGCGCAGACGACGGCCGGCACCGTCACGCTCACATGCGACCTGGACTGCTCGTACACCGCGCAGCTCTATCGCCTCCCCGGCCACCTGCTGGCGACGAAGACCGGAACCGCGATCGGCGGCAGGAAGACGAAGCTCGCGTTCCACGTCCCGCAGAAGAAGGGTCGGTACCGCGTGCGAGTGAGCGCGATGGCCCCGGTCAACCCGGGGCCGCCGGCGACGGCGATCCGGAACCTGCACCCGAGCAGCGGGCGATAACGCGGGCATGGGATCCGCCGCCACTCGGACGACGAGGATCGACGAGGGCTAGCATCTTCTCGATGGAAGGCCAGTACGTCGCCTACACGTTCTTCCGCGTCGATCCGGCCTGGCGTCGCCTGCCGGTCGAGGAGCGGCAGGCAGGCAAGGATGCGTTCGCGGAGGTCGTCGAGGACTTCGCGGAGCGGTTCTCTCAGCTCCGCGCGTACACGACGACGGGCGTGCGACCGGACACGGACTTCTTCCTCTGGAAGATCAGCGAGGGGTACGAGCTGCTCGGCGAGCTCGGGGCCGCACTCAACGCGACCCCACTCGCGGGCTGGCTCGAGACGCCGTACTCGTATCTCGCCACGACGAAGGCGTCGCAGTACACGAGCGCGCGAAAGCCGCGGAAGGTCCTCCCGCAGGGCTCGCCGTACCTCGTCGTCTATCCGTTCGTGAAGGTACGCCCGTGGTACGCGCTGTCCGAAGGAGACCGCCAGCGTGCGATGGACGAGCACATCCGGATCGGGCGCGAGGAGTTTCCCGGCATCAAGAACCACACGACGTATTCGTTCGGGATCGACGACCAGGAGTTCATGACGGCCTTCGAATGCGAGGAGCCTGCGGACTTCATGCACCTGATGCTGCGGCTGCGCGACAGCGAAGCGTCACGCTACACCGAGCGCGACACTCCGATCTTCGTCGGCCGGCACGTGACGGTGCGCGAGGCGCTCGCCGCGCTCGACGGCGCCTCGACGCGCGTCGAGATCTAGCCGTACGTGTGCTGGTCACGCCAGGTTCGCCACATGGCGAACCCGCAGAGCGCGAGCACACCGACGAACGCGAGCACGCCGAACCCATGTGCGCCGCCGTACCAGTTGACGCCGAGATCGGCGACTGCGAGCAGGGCCGCACCGTAGAAGACGACACGCGCGCGCATCGACCACATCGAGATCTCCTCGCGTCGCTCGCGCCACATCAGGAAGATGAAGAATGCGATCGCGAGAATGAACGCGACCCGCGCGAGGATCAGCAGCGCCACGACCGTCGTCTCCAGCTGGAGCACGACGACGACTCCCGCGATCGCCGCGAGGATCAGGAACCCGCGCAGAGTCGGGTTCATCCTGGAGAAGAACTGAGGCATCAGGTTCCGGTCATGTACGCGCGCACCGCAAGCGCTCCGGCTATGAGGGTAGCGCCGACGAACCAACCCAGACGGGCACGGCGATCGGCCGGCGCGTAGAGCCACGGCGCGAGCACGGCGGCGAGGGCGAGCGATCCGTAGAGGTAGTGCAGCCGATGCGGCGCTCGGTCGTGCTTCGAGAGCAGGATCAGACCGAGCCCCACCTGCGCGATCACCACCGTCTGCGCGAGCGCGAGGAGATGCGTCACGAGTCCGCGCGGCTCACGCCGCCGGTAGTAGGCGATGCCGGCGAGTGCCGCCGCCGACCACGTCACCGCGAGCACGAGGAATGCGACGATCCGGTGCGCCGTTGGCACTGGCGGGAAACTATCGGGAGGAACCTGTGGTCGAGGAAGGTAAACCGGCTCCGAGCTTCGAGCTGACGAGCGACAGCGGCGAGACGGTCTCGCTCGAGTCGCTGCGTGGCAAGCCGGTCGTTCTCTACTTCTATCCGAAGGACGACACGCCCGGCTGTACCACGCAGGCGTGCGGGATCCGCGATGCGTACGGCGAGTTCGAGCGCGCGGGCGCGGTCGTGCTCGGCGTGTCGCCGGACGGCGAGCGCTCGCATGCCAGGTTCAAGGAGGAATATGAGCTGCCGTTCACGCTCCTCGCCGATCCCGATCATGCGGTAGCCGACGCGTACGGCGTCTGGGGCGAGAAGAAGTACATGGGCCGCACGTACATGGGCGTGGCGCGCTCGACGTTCGTGATCGGCGCCGACGGCACTGTCAAGAAGGTGCTGCGAAACGTGAAACCGGCCACGCACGCGGCCGATGTGCTGGAGGCGCTCGCCGCCTGAGGAAGAGTGGGTGCGCCGCCCGGCCGCTGGGGAGAGGGAAGCGCACCCGCCGCAGGCCCCGCTAGCGGCCTAACGGGGTGTGCTGCGCCCGACCCTACGTCACGCGCGCGCTTTCCACACCGCTCAAGAGCACAGGTTCGGGTCGACGCGGGCAGGCACGAAGGGCTAAGGCGGCGGTTCCGGGATGCCGATTCAGGTCTCGATGGTGCGGCGGCGAGCGAAGCACGTGGCAGCGGCGGCCTTGCAGGCCGTTCCGGCGCCTGCTTCCGGGCGGCCGCCCGCGGGCTACGACGAACGCACGGTCGCGGAGGCGGCCGAGATCCTGCGTCACCAGACGCTCGTTCTGGGCGTCCGTTCGCGTGTCGCCGCGGCAGCGGCCGGCCTGCAGCCGGCCCGAGCGTTGGCGCCGTTCGAGATTCCCGTCGCCCCGCCCGCGGCGGCGGACCTGGAGCCGACCGTCGCAACGTTGCGGGAGGCGGTCGAACAGCTGCGCGCGCAAGCCGAGGAACGCGATGGAGTCCGGCGGCGCGACGAGGCGGACGCGCGCGCCCGCGAGGCCGCGCTCGGCGAGCGCGAAGGAAGATTGACTGCCCGCTCTGCGGAGGTCGATCTGGTCGAGCGTGAGCTCCAAGAGCGACGCCGCGCGGTCGAGCTCTCCGAGAAAGAGTCGGCTGCGCTCGACAGGCAGCTCGCGGCGCGGGCGGAAGCACTCGAGCGCGCAGCGGCCGAGCTGCGCGCAGAGCAGGAGACGCTGACAGCAGAGCGCGCTCGCCTCGAAGCGCTCGCGTCGGAATGGGCCGCAAGAGACGAAGCGCTACAGGCGGCCGACGCCGAGCTCGCGGCGCGCGCCGACGCCCTCGAGCGCGCAGCGGCCGAGCTGCGCGCAGAGCAGGAGACGCTGACAGCACAGCGCGCTCGCCTCGAAGCGCTCGCGTCGGAATCGGCCGCAAGAGACGAAGCGCTACAGGCGGCCGACGCCGAGCTCGCGGCGCGCGCGGACGCACTCGACCGGGCAGCGGCCGAGCTGCGCGCAGAGCAGGAGACGCTGACAGCACAGCGCGCTCGCCTCGAAGCGCTCGAGCGCGAGCTCGAAGAACGGGCGCGGTCCGTCGAGCTGGCCGAGTCGGAAGCGGCCGCACGAGACCAGGCGCTGCAGTCGGCGAAGACCGAGCTCGAAGCGCGCGCGGAAGCACTCGACCGTGCAGCGACCGAGCTCGCGGACCGCGCCGACGCGGACGTCCGACGGGACGACGCGCTCGCCGCGCGGGAGCGCGCACTCGCGAGCGCCGAAGCCCAGCTGGAGAAGCGGTCGCGCGAGGTGGCGAAGGAGGGAGCGGCAACCAAGGGTCGGACGGACGAACTGCACCGAGCGGAAAAGGAGCTCGGCACGTTGCGCGAGGCGGTCGAGAAGTCGCGACGCGACCTCGACAGCGAACAAAAGACGCTTTCGCGCCGGCTGGCAGCCGCCGAGAAGCTGGAGCATGCAACGTCGGAGCAGGCACAGGCGCTCGCCGCTCGGGCGCAGGCGCTGGACGCGCGCGAGCGCAAGCTCCACGACGCGATCGAGAAGTCGCGCCGCGACCTCGACGGCGAACAGAAGACGCTTTCGCGCCGTCTGGCGGCCGCCGAGAAGCTCGAGCGTGCAACGTCCGAGCAGGCACAGGCGCTCGCCACTCGAGCGCAGGCGCTGGACGCGCGCGAGCGCAAGCTCCACGACGCGATCGAGAAGTCGCGCCGCGACCTCGACGGCGAACAGAAGACGCTTTCGCGCCGGCTGGCGGCCGCCGAGAAGCTGGAGCGTGCAACGTCCGAGCAGGCACAGGCGCTCGCCGCTCGAGCGCAGGCGCTGGACGCGCGGGAGCGGGAGCTCGCGGCGCACGAGCGCGCACGCGACGAGGCGCGCGCCGCATCGGCCGAGCCTGCGCCGAAGAGCGTCGACCAGCCGGTGGCGCTCGCTCCGCGCATGGCAGGGCCAGCCGCCGCGCTCAACGTCGAGACGCTCGCAGCGCTCGTGAGCCGGCACGCGGAGGAGTTTCCGGGTCAGGTCGAGGAGTGGCGCTGGTACCTCCAGTCCCTCCGCGATGTGGCGGACATCAGCGGGCGCCTGCCCGCCTCGGTGGACGGCCTCGTGGACGAGGTGTTCGGGCCGCTGCTCGCACGCGCCGTCGCCTGACGGCCGGAGACGTGTTCGAGGCCCGACCGCGCCGCACGACCGGGCCTCGACCTCGGAGCTGGCCTTCACCCGGGAGGTTGAGTCTCCGTGGCCAGCCTTCCAGTCGCAGCGTGAGACGCCGCCGCCGCGTCGGCGCCCTCCGAACGACTGGTCCGCTCGGGCTAGATCGCGGCCCCGCCGCCGAGCGGCGGCTCGACGCCCGTCGACATGCGCGGCGGCACGCGGCCGCTGACCTGGCTCCCCAGGGTGAGCGCGAGCAACCGCGCGCAATCGTCCTCGATCGCGCCGATCAGGCAGTTGAGCGGATCGTCGCGCTCCGGTATCGCGCGAAGCGTCGCGAGGACGTTCCCCATCGTGTCGAGCGCGCGGGTCTCCGGGACGTGGGACATCGGGCCTCGCCGGTCCTCTGCCCCGAAGCCCGAGGTGTCCAAACAAGCCGCGGCCGAAAGCGCCGCATCACCTTGGCCGCGGCACTCGTGTAGATGCCTCCGGCCCGATTTTGTCGGCCCGGCAACGTAAGGATCTTGCAAAACGCCGTTCACCGGACCGGGCGAAGCGGCGGGGCGTCGTAACGTCCTGCCACCGGGGCCGCAACTCCTCGTTGGCCGCAGCCGAGGACGCGCAGGCCCCGGCTCCGGCGCGTAAGGTCCCCGGCATGAACCCAATCCGTCGCACGCTCGAGGCCGTCGGGCTCAAGCCGAAGACGCGCAAGAAGCGTCTGCCGCTCCTGAGCAGCGCGGCCGCCCGCATCAGACGCTCCCGATAGCCGCCGCCCGCTCGGCGAGGCGAATCTCGAAGAGCCGGTTCGTCGTTCCATCGGCGTGCCCGAAGACGCCGCCGTCGCCGGCGAGCTCGCTGCGATCACGAACCGCTTGAAGGCGCTCGCGGCGTCGACCGAGGATCGCGACACGATCGCGCAGGAGCTCGGCGCGATCCGAGCGCAGCTGCGCCTGCTCGCCGCCGAGAACGCCGAGGTCGGCGAACGGCTCGCCCGCTCGCTCGGGCTCGAATCGCCTCCGGTCGAGCCGCTCCACTAGTCGATGCCGCAGCTGCTGGCTCTTGTCGTCGCCGTCCCGGAAGGGCGCGTCGAGCTGGCCGCGTTCCTGCTCGCTGCGCTCCTCGTCTGGATCGTCGGCGACTCGAGCCACCGGCGACGGCGGCGGCGCTGACCCGAGGTCGAGGCACACGCGCAGCGGCAGCGATTACCGCCGCGAAACCCGGGGATCCGCAGGCATGAAAAAGGTTCTCGAAATCCTCGTCTGCTTCATCCACCCGCTCGCGGTCGTGCTCGCGTGGATCAACCTCGCCGGCCGGAGCGACCTGCGCGCCGGCCAGAAGCTCGCCTGGGGCGTCTTCTTGATCGTGCCGGTCGTGCCGTTCGTCTACGTCCTGACCGGCGGCGATCTCTGGTGAGCCGACGTCCCGTCGACGTGGACATCGACCTCGTCGGCTTGTCGAGCGCGCCGTCCGAGGCGCGCCCGGTCAAAGCTTTCGCGTATGGAAGTTCGCGCCGAATTCGTCGTCGGTCGTGGTCCGAGCCGTCTCGCGGTTGTCGGTGAACACGAGCTCGGACGGCGTGATCGAGAAGAACATGATGCTCATGGTCTGCCCTCGCGAGAGCTGGGGGAACTTCTGACCGAATCGTTCAGCCGTTCGCGCAATTTCCTCCCCCGTGACGGCCCGACATTCCCCGCGACCGTGAAGCCCTCGCGCCTCACGCAAATCCGCGGAGTACTCGTCGATCGCGAACGCCACCGTCGGCTGCTCGGCAATGTTTTCAGCAGACGTGCTGTTCGGACGCGCCCAAAACGACAGAGTCGCGCCGTCGTTGACGTACAGGAACGCGTTGGCCCATGGAAGTCCGTTCTTGGAAGTCGTCGCCAACATCAGCGTCTGGTGCTCCTCGAGAAAGGCAAGCACCTCTGAAGGGACCTGCACCTCTGTCATGTGCGACCGCCTCAATCGCCGTTTTCGATGTCGAGACTTTATCCCGACGAGGCCGGGCTCGCGGACGTCTTGGTGCGGAGGTGGTACGCGACCAATCGGTCGCCGCCCGCTCGCGCGGGAGTAACGCGCGGAGGGAAGCGACGCCCTAATCTGCTCGTAGGCTCACGGCCGTGAGCCCGCGGTGATGCTGCACAGCTAGGGGCATTGAGACCTGCCCGGGCTCCCAACAGAGAGGGACGGTGCGGGACCGCTGGGAGGCTGCGGCCGCAGCGCTGCAACGTCGTTACCGAGCTGGAGGTCCTGGCAGACCAACTCGTGCAAGCTTTCGGTCACGAGCCGCGCCTCCTGCATGAGCAGCGATCCGTTGAGGCCGGCGTCGTCGCCGCAGACCGGCGGCAGCGGTCCCAGACCGATGCCGAACGTGTCCGCTGTCTGCGTGATCGCGACGCTTCGGTCAAGTGCCCGGAAGGTGCAGTCATTCACGTGCCGCAGGGCGGCTACCTGCTGTTGCAGCGATGTGATCTCGCGCTGTAGGCGCGCGTAGTCAGGGCTGCTCGAGGAGGGGATGGCGAGCAGTCCGACCGCCGTGAGACCCGCGACCGCCCCCTTCATGGCTTGGACGCTAACACCGTTTGCTGCGTCAGCACGGAGCTTCTACCGCGCCAAACGGAGGATCGGGTGGAGGCGTTGACGGGACTGGGAAGCGCGGCGGAGAACCGCCGCGAGCCCTGAGAACCAAGGATGCGGATGAGAGGACTTGAACCTCCACGGGCTTTCGCCCACACGGACCTGAACCGTGCGCGTCTACCAATTCCGCCACATCCGCGCGGCCCGCGCATCGTAGCCGAGCCGCAACGCGCATCCGGCCGCTGCGCCCAGGGGGTAACGCGAGCGGCTGCTCGACCGTTTTCAAGTTGAACCTCGACGAAAGGAGCCGACGATGGGAGACCGCACCCAGCGGCTGAAGGGCAAGACGAACGAGGCGCTCGGCCGCACGAAGGCTGCAGCCGGCTACGAGAGCGGGAGTGCCCGGACGGAAATGAAAGGCGAGGCGAAGACCCTGAAGGGGAAGGCACAGCAGGCGGCCGGCAAGACACGGAGCGCCGCAAAGAAGGCGACGCGCTGACGATGACAGCGGCGGCGGCAGAGGCGGTGCGGCAACGGATGACGGGACAGCAGGTGTCGCGGCCACGCGCGCTGCTCGTCTCGGCATTCGCGGGCGCCGCCGCCGCCGTCGCCGTCTACAAGCTGCTGCGCAGCGGCAGCGGCGACGACCCGGCGACCTGAGCACTCCAGACCCGTCGGTACCACGCGTCCGTGTGTACCGTGTCCGGCCTGCGCCGGGTCGCCTTCGTCCTTGCGGCACTCTCTGGGTCGCTCGTCCTGCTCGCCTCCGCCGGGGCCGGGACCACTTCCGGCGGACCGGCCGCCGGTCCGACCACCGAGGTCGTCGTCACGCTGCCGCAGCCGCCGCTCGCGCGCGCGATCCTCACCGACCGCACGCTCGCCGCCGCGACGACCGTCCACCACCGGCTGAACGTGCGCGCGCCCGCCAGCGTCAGCTACCTGCGCACGCTCGCCTCCGCGCAGCGGACGCTCCAGGCACGCATCCACGATGCGATCCCCGGCGCGACTGTACGCTGGCACTACAGCGTCGTGCTCGACGGAATCGCCGTCGCGTTGCCGACGTCGCAGCTGCAGCGGCTGTCGCAGATTCCCGGCGCGACCGTCTGGCCGAGCGTCACCTACCACGAGCAGCTCGACCGCACGCCGAAACTGATCGGCGCGCCGACCGTCTGGGGTCCGACGCTCGCCACTGCGGGCGAGGGCGTGAAGATCGGGATCATCGACGACGGCCTCGACCAGACGCACGTGTTCTTCGACCCGTCCGCGTTCCGCTATCCCCCGGGCTTCCCGAAGGGGCAGACGGCGTACACGACGCCGAAGGTGATCGTCGCGAAGACGTTCTCGCCGGCGTCGAACCACTGGAAGTACGCGAACACGCCGTTCGATCCCGTCTACTCCGACCATGCGACGAATGTCGCCGGCATCGCCGCGGGCGACCCGAACACGACCGCGACGATCCCGGGCGCACGGCCCAAGGTCTCGGGCATCGCGCCCGACGCCTACCTCGGCAACTACAAGGTGCTGACCGTCCCGACCTCGGAGTTCGGGCTCGACGGCAACTCGCCGGAGATCGCGAAGGGGATCGAGGAAGCGGTGAAGGACGGGATGGACGTGATCAACCTCTCGCTCGGTGAGCCCGAGATCGAGCCGTCGCGGGACATCGTCGTCGCCGCGATCGACGGCGCCGCCGACGCGGGCGTGGTTCCCGTCGTGGCGGCGGGAAACGACTTCGACGGCGCGGGCAAGGGCTCGGTCGGCTCACCCGGTACTGCCCCGGAGGCGATCACGGTCGCCGCATCCACCGAGGGCGACGCGGGGCCGGCCGACGTGATCGCCGACTTCTCCTCCGCCGGACCGACGCCCATCTCGCTGCAGATGAAGCCGGACGTGACCGCGCCGGGTGTGGACATCCTCTCCTCGCTGCCGCGCAACCAGTGGTCGAACCACGACTGGAGCGGAACGAGCATGGCCTCGCCGCACGTTGCGGGCGCCGCGGCCGTGCTGCGCCAGCGGCATCCCACGTGGACGGTCGAGCAGATCAAGTCGGCGCTCGAGTCGACCGGCGATCCCGTCCACCCGAGCGGCGCCGGCGGCGAGGTCTCGGTCCTGCGCGAAGGCGGCGGCCGGATCGACCTGCCGCGTGCGGACGACCCGCTCGTCTTCACCGACCCGACCGGACTGTCGTTCGGGCTGGTGAAGCGAGGAACGACGACGACGCACCAGCTCACGCTCACCGACGCGGGCGGCGGCGGCGCGCCGTGGACGACGTCGGTCGTGGAGCAGACGACCGTCGCGGGAGCATCACTCTCCCTGTCGGCGCCGGACGCGACCGCAGGGTCCACGCTCGGCGTGACGCTGACCGTCTCGGCGGCCGCAGGCGAAGGCGACGCGGCCGGCTTCATCGAGCTGACGCGCGGTGCGGATATCCGTCGGGTTCCGTACTGGTTCCACGTCGAGGTGCCGAAGCTCGCGACCGAGCCTGCGCATCTGATCTCGCATCCCGGCGTGTACCGCGGCACCACCGCGGGCCGGCCGTCGCGCGTCTCGAGCTACCGCTACCCGGAAGGCGGCCTCACCACCGGCGTCTTCACGAACCTCTCGGGCCCCGAGGAGGTCTTCCGCATCGTCGTCAAGAAACCGGTTGCGAACATCGGGGCGGTCATCCTCTCGCGTGCGCCGGGCGTGCGCGTCTCGCCGCGGATGGTCATCGGCGCTGACGAGAACCGGCTCACCGGCTACGACGGCATTCCGGTGAACCTGAATCCCTACCAGGCGTTCGGCCGCGCCGAGCCCGCCGTTGCAGCGATCGCGCCGGCGCCCGGCACGTACGACCTGGTCGTCGACACGCCCGCCGGGACGAAGCCGGGCGCGTTCACGTTCCGCGTGTGGATGAACGACACGACGCCGCCCAAGGTGCGGCTGCTGAGCCGGTCGGTCGCGCACGGCGGCGCGGTCAGGCTCGCCGTCACCGACTCGGGCTCGGGCGTCGATCCCGCCTCGCTGAGCGTGAGAATCGACGGTCGGATCGCGAGCTCGACGTTCGCGCGCGGAATCCTGAAGGTCGGCGCCCGCCGCCTCGGCGCCGGCACGCATCGCCTCCACGTGGTCGTCTCCGACTACGAGGAGGCGAAGAACATGGAGAACGTCGGCCCGATCCTGCCGAACACGCGAACGTTCAACGCGACGTTCGCCGTCCGCTAGTTCCGCCGGTATTCGTCCTCGGTCGTCGGCAGGCTGGCGAGGTCGCGCTCGACGCTCGCAGCGAAGTCGTCTGCATCGGTCGTCGGCGGGACGACGCGGAACGACGCTTTCCGCTTGGCGCGCTCGCGGCGGCGTCGCGCATCGATGCCCAGACGCGCATCGAGCCCGGAACGTAGGCGAGGCCACTCGGCTCCGACGACGACGGCGACCGCCAGCGCGAGCAGGGCGATGTACAGCCAGCTCACGTCCGCGATTCTAGCGAAGCCGGGGTAATCCAATCGACGGCTCAGGCCGATAGGAAAGGGCATGAGCGGCCCCTTCGTGATCGGCTACGTGCTCCTGTGGGCGACCCTGATGCGGGCGCTCCTCGTGCGCGCCCGGGTGCTCCCGCCGACGTGTGCCCGTTGCGGGCGCCGGTACGAGCGTCGCGCCCTCGGCGAGCAGGTCTGCACCTGCCGCCATTGATCAGCCGACCGGCAGGAAGTCCGGCGTCCCGTAGACCACGGCGAGGATCGTGCCCGCGACCGCGAGGCCGAGGACGACCGCGAGCCCGATCAGGCGGTGCATCGGGTCCCGCGGGGTCACGCGCTCCATCCGGCGGACGACCGACGCCCGCAACCTCGCCGCCCACCGGAACTCGAGCGAGAGCATTCCGAGGCCGACCGCGATCAGCAGCAGCCCCGGCCCCGGCAGGACGAGGAGCAGCACCCCGGCCGCGAGCACCGCGAAGCCGCCGACGACGATGCAGGCCCGCTGCCAGAGCGGCCGGCGAGCCTCTTCCGGATTCACGCGACGGCGGCGCCGAAGAGCTCCCCGAGCTTGCGCTCGAGGTAGCGCAGGTACGGCGCCGGGTCCATCGGCGATCCGGTGACGCGCTGCAGCAGCTCCTGCGGCGTGAACGCGCGGCCGTGGCGGTGGACGTTCTCCCGGAGCCATTCCGCGAGCGGCGCGAATTCGCCGCGCTCGAACTGCTCGTCGAGCTCTCCGAGGTCGGCTTCGGCCCGCTCCCAGAGCTGCACCGAGACGACGTTGCCGAGCGCGTACGTCGGGAAATAGCCGAACGTCATGTCCGACCAGTGGACGTCCTGCAGCACGCCCGCCACCACGTCCGGCGGATTCAGGCCGAGGTATTCCGCCATCTTCGCGTCGAACGCCGCGGGCAGATCCTTCAGCGCGAGCTCGCCGGTCAGCATCTGCCGCTCGAGCTCGAAGCGGAGGATGATGTGCAGGCAATACGTGACCTCGTCCGCGTCGACGCGGCGAAACGACGGCTGCACCTTGTTGAGCGCGCGGTGGAACGTCTCGAGCGGAACGTCGCCGAACTGTGCGGCGAATTCCTCCTGCAGCCTCGGATAGAAGAATCGCCACGTCGCGATGCTGCGACCGACGAGGTTCTCCCACATCCGGCTCTGCGACTCGTGGAACGCGGACGACACGCCCTGCGCGAGCGGCGTGCGCGTGTAGGCGGGATCGACCTGGCGCTCGTAGATGCCGTGGCCGAACTCGTGCAGGCACGAGAGGATGCCGTGCAGCGAGTCCTCGTGGAAGTTCGTCGTGAGCCGGATGTCGGTCGGCGCGAACGATGTCGCGAACGGATGCACGGTCTTGTCGAGCCGCCACGCCGCACGGTCCATCCCCCAACGCTCGAGCACGGAGAGCGCGAACCGGCGTTGCGCGTCACGAGGGAAGCGGCCACGCAGGCACGAGTCGTCGATCGGATCGAGCTCCCCGACGCTCCGGAGCCACGGCAGGAGCGCAGCCTTCAAGGCAGCGAAGATCTCGACGACCTCGCTCGTCTTCATCCCCGGCTCGTAGTCGTCGAGGACGATGTCGTACGGATCGCCCGTCGACTCGAAGCAATCGACGTACCGCCGCCGCAGCTCGAGGTTCCGTTCGAGGTGCGGCAGCATGATCGAGTAGTCCTCCTGCTCGCGCGCGCGCAGCCACGCCTGATAGCCGAGCGAGCCGGCGCGCGTCATCTCGGCGCGCAGCTCGGGGGGCACGCGCACCGCCTTTTCGTAGTCGCGCCGCGCGATGCGGATGAGGCTCGCCTCGAACGACTCGAACGGCTGCGACTCCTCGAACGGACGCAGCTCCTCGAGCAGCGCGCCGAGCTCGGGCGCCACGTTCAGCTCGTGCGCGATGCGGTGCAGCGTCGCGCGCTGCTCGGCGCGCGCCTCCGCTCCGCTCGGCGGCATCTTCGTCTCTTCGTCCCAGGAGAGGACGGCGGCCGCCTTCTCGACGTCGTGGATCTCGGCGAGACGGCGCCGCAGCTCGGTGAATTGCTCAGTCAAAAGCTCCCCGGGTTGGACTCGAACCAACAACCCTCCGGTTAACAGCCGGATGCTCTGCCAATTGAGCTACCGGGGATTGGCGGCGGGCATTGTAGCCAGCCTCTCGATCTCATCGCGGATCGCCTCCACCGCTTCGGCGAGCGGTTTTCGCTGGTCGAGCGGCGCTTCGCGGAGCTCTTCCTGGAGCCGACGCTCGCGCAGGCGTAGCAGGAGTTGCTTGGCCGTCGGCTCGGTGATCTCCTCGACCTCGCCGAGCGCATACAGCTCTGCGAGGAGCGGCGTCAGCTCGGAGTCCGCAGGCTCCCGGCCGAGGAGATGCGCCCGCGCACGCCGGTGGAGGGCATCCGCGAAGTGCTCGGGACCGAGCTCTTCGAGAAACCGCGTCAGCTCCGTGTGCGCAGCGACACCGGCGAGCGCGCTTCGCTCCAGGCGAAGCCCCGCTTCGAGCAGCCGCGGCGAGATCACGCCGGCGGCGGTCGAACGCCTGCGCGGCGCGAGCGCGGCCTGCGTCTCGGGCGGCAGGTCGAGCAGGTCGGTCGCAAGGCGTCGCGCATCGAGATGCTCGGGCGAGTCCGGCTGCGTGTGCAAGAACGTCTGGATCGCGGCAAACGCGGCGTTCCGATCGGCCGCCTTCTCGTAGAGAAGCCGCACGCGGTGCACCGGGTAGCTGACGGGCGCGCGCAACTGCTGCTCGAACGCGACCGGGTCGTCGGCTGGGTCGGTGCCGGCCGGCAGCGGCACGATCTTCACCTCGAAGCCGTGCTTAACCGCGAGCTCCATGCCGCGGAGCGTCGCGTCCTGGCCCGCGGCGTCTGCGTCGAAGCAAAGGTAGATCCGCTTCGTCAACCGGTTCAGCTCGCGCAGCTGCGCCTCGGTCAACGCCGTTCCCATCGAGGCGACGACGGGCTCGAACTCGGCCTGCCGCAGCGCGAGCACGTCGGTGTTCCCTTCCACGACGATCGCGCGATCCTGCTTCGCAATCGCCTGGCGCGCGGCGTCGAGCCCGTACAGGAGATCGCCCTTCTTGAAGAGCTCGCTCTCCGGCGAGTTGACGTACTTCGCCTGCAGCGGGTCGTCGTCGTACAGCTTGCGCGCCTGGAAGCCGCGTACGTGGCCGCGCGCGTCGGCGAGCGGAAAGACGATGCGGCGGTTGAAGTAGTCGTTGCCGCGGCGGTTCGCGAGCCCGGCTGCGAGCAGCTCTTCCCGGGTGAAGCCGATCTGCAGCGCGCGCCGTGCGAGCGTCGGGCCACCCGGTGCATAGCCGAGCCGAAACTGCTTGCACACGGCTTCGCCCAGTCCGCGCCCCGCGAGGTACTCGCGCGCCGCCGCGCCGTGCTCGCTCTCCCACAGCACTCGCGCGTAGAACGCGGTCGCCCGCTCGAGCAGCTGCGTCAGCCGCTCCTTGCGCCGGCGGGCCGCGTCTGCCTCCGCCGAGATCTCCTCGTATTCGACCTGGACGCCGAACCGCTTTGCGAGATGCTCGATCGCCCCGACGAAGTCGACGTTCTCGATCTTCTCGACGAAACTGATCGCATCGCCGCCTTCGCCGCAGCCGAAGCATTTGAACGTGCCCCGCGCGGGCGTGACGGTGAAGCTCGGCGTCCGCTCCTGATGAAACGGGCAAAGGCCCTTGTAGGTCCCGCCGGCTTTGCGCAGCCGCACGTAGTCCTCGACGAGCGGCAGGATCTCCGCGGCCGAGCGCACCGCTTCGACCGAGCTGTCCTTGATCCGCGCCATCAGTACGCGAGCGCGAAGCGGTCGGTCATGCCGGCGAGGTAGTCGGTCGCCGCCTCGACGTCGTTCCCGCGCGCGACCAGATCGTCGAAGATGCGTCGGATCGTCGCGCGGATCTCCGCGTGCTCCTGGCGCAGGTAGACGTGCTCGAACATGAACGATCGCAACGCGAGCATCGCGCTTCCGATCTCGTCGCTCTGCACGATGTCGCCCGCCGCCGCGGATGTCTCGACGAGGTCGTGCACGAGCCGGTCGATTCGCCGCGAGCCGGTGTCGCCGAGCAGGCCGATCTCTTCCTGCGGCAGGTCGGCCGGCTGCAGGATGCCGGCACGCACGGCGTCGTCGATGTCGTGGTTGATGTAGGCGACGCGGTCGACGATGCGGACGATCTTTCCCTCGAGCGTCTCCGGCTCGTCCGGGCCCGTGTGCTTCAGGATGCCGTCGCGGACTTCCTCTGTCAGGTTGAGTCCGCGCCCGTCGCGCTCGAGCGTGTCGACGACGCGCAGCGAGTGCTCGTTGTGCCGGAAGCCGGCGGCGCCACGCTCGCGCAGCAGCTCGTCGAGCGCCTGTTCGCCCGCATGTCCGAACGGCGGATGGCCGAGGTCGTGGCCCAGCCCGATCGCCTCGACGAGATCCTCGTTCAGCCGCAAGGCGCGGGCGACGCCGCGCGCGATGCCCGTGGTCTCGAGCGTGTGCGTGAGCCGCGTGCGGAAGTGGTCGCCGTCCGGATCGACGAAGACCTGCGTCTTCAGACGCAGCCGGCGGAACGCCTTCGAATGGACGATCCGGTCGCGGTCGCGCTGAAACGGCGTGCGCAGGCGGCACTCCTCCTCGGCGTGCGCGCGGCCGCGCGTCTCGTACGAGCGGACGGCGAGCGGCGACAGCCAGCGGTCCTCGTGCTCGCGCACGAGGCTCGCGAAGGCATCGGCAACCCGACCGGCGACTTCCGGCATCGTGCAGCCAATCTAGAGGATGATCGGGACGGTTCCCCCGTCGGCGCTCCAGGCGGCACCGGTGACGTAGCTCGCCCTGGGCGAGGCCAGAAATGCGACGACCGACGCGATCTCGTCCGGCTCGGCCAGGCGGCCGAGCGGGCGCCCGGCGCCGACCGACGCGAGCACGTCGTCGCGGGACTTGCCGCTTCGCGCCGCCTGCTGGTCCGCGAGCCCGCCCTCCCCCAGCCACGCCTCGGTCGCCGTCGGTCCCGGCGTCACGGCGTTGCAGCGAATCCCGTCCTTCGCATAGACGTCGGCGATCAGCCGCGACAGGGAGAGCACCGCTGCCTTCGTCACCGAATAGTCGGGCATCGAGGCGGACGGCCGCTTGCCGGCGGTCGAGGAGACGTTCACGATCACGCCGCCCCCGCGCGCGGTCATCACCGGCAGCACCGCGCGAATCGCGCGGATGTAGCTCATGACGTTCAGCTGCCAGAGCTCCTCCCACTGCGCGTCGGTCACCTCGTCGAACGCGCGCTGGTACGCGACGCCGACGTTGTTCACGAGCACGTCGACGTCCCCGGCCTCGGCAAGCAAACGCTCGGGTTCGTGCGGCTGTCCGAGATCCGCGCGCACGTGCAGGGCCTCGCCGATCGCCGGCGCTTCGCCGCGACCGGTGGTGACGACCTGAGCGCCTTCCTCGACGAGGAGCCGGGCGACGGCGAGGCCGATGCCGCCGGTCGAGCCGGTGACGACGCAGCGCAGGTCTCGCAGGCCCAGATCCACGGCTGGCTAGCGTATCCGCGCATGACGACGCTGCTGCTCGTTCGCCACGGCGAGACGGACTGGAACGCAGCGGGCAGGCTGCAGGGCCACACCGACCGGCCGCTGAACGAGTACGGACGCCGCCAGGCGCGCGAGCTCGCGGAGCGGCTCGCCGGCGATCCGATCGCCGCGGTGTACACCAGTGACCTCGCCCGCGCACGCGAGACGGCGGAGATCATCGCCGCGCCGCTCGGGCTCGACGTCGTGCTCGAGCCCGACCTGCGCGAGAAGAACTGGGGGAACTGGGAGGGCCTGACCGCGGACGAGCGCGCGAGCGTCGAGTTCGAGGGCGAGTCGACCGAGGCCCACCGCGAGCGCGTGCTCCGGGCCTTGGCCCGTATCGTCGAGGCGCACGCCGGCGAGCACGTCGTCGTCGTCACGCACGGCGGGTCGCTGCGGCGGATCCAGGCCGCGGTCTCCGGTGTCGCGCTGCCCGTGATCGACAACTGCGCCGTCTGGGGGCTCGCACACGAGGACGGCGCCTTCAGGCCGATAGACTGACCGGCAGGACCGGTGGAGGACTACACAGGCAAGTACAAGGGTGAGCAGGTGGAGGTAGCGCTCTTCGGCGGCGAGTACCAGGAAGGCGTGCTCACCGCGTACTGCTACGTCGACGAGGTCGCCCATATCGAGCTGAACGGCCACATCCTCGTCCCGCTGCAGAACATCGCCTCGCTCCACTGTTCGAGCCGCTGCGACGCCCAGGCGAACGAGGACTGGCCGCCGCGGGGGCTCCTCGACGACGACGGCTCGAGCGGCGGCGGCCCCGAGCCGGACTAGTGCACCGCTTCGTCGCGGTTCGGAACATCTCCAAGGCCTGGCTCTTGCTCGTCGGGATCTGCGGGCTGCTCGCGCTGATCGGCTGGGCGGTCGAAGGGGTCCGCCTGCTCTCGATCTTCGTTTTCTGCGGGCTCCTCCTCGTGGGCGGTGCGTACTGGACGTTCGACCGCGTCGTGCTGGGGATGGTGCACGCGCGCGAGCTTCCGGTGGCGGAGGCGCCGCTGCTCCACTCGACGGTCGAGCGGCTCGCCGCGCGGGCCGGCGTGCTCAAGCCCCGTCTGCACGTGATCCCCGATGGGATGCCGCTCGCGCTCGCGACCGGCCGGGGGCCGACGTTCTCGGCGCTCGCGATCAGCTCGGGGCTGCTGACCGCCTGTCCGCCGGCCGAGCTCGAGGGCGTGCTCGCGCACGAGATCGCCCATGTGAAGCACCGCGACGTGACGTTGCAGACGGCCGTCGTCGTCCTCTCCGCCTCGTTGATCGAGTTCAGCCGCATCGGCGGCTTTCTCGAGCGTGCGCTGCTGTTCGTGCTTGGTCCGGTGGCGGCCGCATGCGTCCACCTGCTGCTGTCGCCGAAACGTGAGTTCGAGGCCGACCGGCTCGCAGCGGAGCTGTGCGAGTCGCCCCACGGCCTGGCAGACGCGCTCGTCCGGCTCGAGCAGGCGGCCGAGCTCGTCGACTTCCAGGCGTCGCCGGCGACGGAGCCGCTCTGGACGTTCAACCCGTTCATGGAGCGAGGGCTCGCGGCGCTCTTCGTCACGCACCCCAAGGTCGAAGAGCGCGTCCGGCGGCTGCGCGCGCTCGACACGTCGCAGGCGGCCGCCTGAGGCGGGGTCGCGGCGATCGCGAGCGAGCTCTATCCGTTTCTCGCGGTGCGGGACGTCGGCGCCGCCGTCGACTTCTACGCGCGCGCGTTCGGCGCGCTCGAGGAGGGCGAGCGGCTCGTGGCCCCGGACGGTCCGCAGGTCGCGATTCTCGCGATCGGAGGGCAGCGGTTCGGACTCGCGACGGAGGCGCCGGAGCTCGGCACGCCGAGCCCCGAGACGGCGGGCGGGACGACGGTGCGGATCTCGCTCCACGTCGACGACCCCGACGCGGTTCAGGCGCAGGCGGTCGAGGCGGGTGCGGTCGAGCTCTTCGCCGTCGTCGATCAGCCGTACGGGCTGCGCCAGGGTCGCGTGGTCGATCCGTTCGGGCACCACTGGCTGATCGGCCGGCCGCTTTAGAAACGCGACGAGCCGCCCTCGGGCGGCTCGTTTTCGCGAAAGAAATCGGCGGCGACCTACTCTCCCGGGAGGTTGCCCTCCGAGTACCATCGGCCCTGGCGAGCTTAACTTCTCTGTTCGGAATGGGAAGAGGTGTTTCCCCGCCGGTATGACCGCCGAATTGTCGAGGCTCGCGCACGCGTCGCGTCACCTTCAAAACTCCATAGCGACTCCGTCCGGTGTTCAAATCAAGACCTCGGGCAATTAGTACGGCTCGGCTGAACGCATTGCTGCGATTGCACCGTCCGCCTATCAAGGTCGTGGTCTCCGACCGCCCTTACTCCCTCGAGGGGATGGGAGCTCTCATCTCGAGGTGGGCTTCCCGCTTAGATGCTTTCAGCGGTTATCCCATCCAGACGTGGCTAATCAGCAGCGCCGTTGGCACGACGACTGATACACCAGAGGTCCGTTCGTCTCGGTCCTCTCGTACTAGAGACGACTCCTCTCAAAGCTCCAGCGCCCATGGTGGATAGGGACCGAACTGTCTCACGACGTTCTGAACCCAGCTCGCGTACCGCTTTAATGGGCGAACAGCCCAACCCTTGGGACCTGCTCCAGCCCCAGGATGCGACGAGCCGACATCGAGGTGCCAAACCCTTCCGTCGATGTGGACTCTTGGGAAGGATAAGCCTGTTATCCCCGGAGTACCTTTTATCCGTTGAGCGACAGCGCGTCCACTAGCCACTGCCGGATCACTAACACCTGCTTTCGCACCTGCTCGACATGTCTGTCTCGCAGTCAAGCTCCCTTATGCGTTTGCACTCTGCGTACGATTTCCAACCGTACTGAGGGAACCTTTGTGCGCCTCCGTTACATTTTAGGAGGCGACCGCCCCAGTCAAACTACCCACCTGACACTGTTCCCGCCCCGGATTACGGCAGCGGGTTAGAAGCCCAGAACACGAAGGGTGGTATCCCAAGGGTGGCTCCACGAGGACTGGCGTCCCCGCTTCAAAGCCTCCCACCTATCCTGGACAACGTACCCCAGACTCCAATGTCAAGCTGTAGTAAAGGTTCACGGGGTCTTTCCGTCCAACCACGGGTAATCGGCATCTTCACCGATACTACAATTTCACCGGATCCCTCGTTGAGACAGCGCCCAAGTCGTTACTCCATTCGTGCAGGTCGGAACTTACCCGACAAGGAATTTCGCTTAAGCCCTTACCTTCCATAATTCAGCGTCGAATTACGAGGCGGACAAACAACTCCCTTTGATTGTTCGTCCCTGCATGTCGCCATGCAGATGGGACCATCTCATCATCCAGTGTCCTGGACGTCTGGCGTATGGCCTCTGAGGATTCTGATCAGCTCGTGTCTGGGTTTGCACCGGTTCATCGTCTGCATAACTTCGATGATCTCCGCAAGACCAGTTTGCGTCTTGTGGCGACCCTCCGCCATGAGCTCGACACACGAAGCGAACTTCTCGCAGTCGAGCCGCTTTGCAGTACGAAGTGGATGCTGCCGGAAAAACGGAATGATCCGTTCGAGCAGATCCTCGCGACGACAAACGCTGTAGCGGTACAGGTTCTCGCGGTGGTTGTCACTCCGCCGGTTGACGTACACCTTTCCCACTCCAAAGAACTCCCGAAGATCGTCGAGGCACGAGGCGCTGCTCGCGCCTTGCGTGACCACGAAGTCATGGGAGACCTGGTATCCGGTCGTGTAGCCGCGTCGTCCCGGCCGGCTTGGCTGCCGGACGAGACCGATCGAGAAGCATCCTTCTCCGTCTACAAAACCGATCACCCAACCACGGAACTCGATCAGCCTTTCCTGCTGGTTTTCCGCACTCGTCACGTTGTCACCATGGTAAACGCCCTGTCGGACGTGACTTGGTAGTGCGAGATACACCGGGTTTTCCAGCATATAGCCAGATGCGCACCGCACCATTGCTGGCGCGGGGGGCAGCGAATAGCCTCCAGGGAATTACTGTCCCTTTTGGCCATGTTACCTTAGGACGGTTATAGTTACCGCCGCCGTTTACCGGGGCTTGGATTCAAGGCTTCGCCGAAGGCTAACCTCTCCTCGTGACCTTCCGGCACCGGGCAGGAGTCAGCCCCTATACGTCGTCTTACGACTTCGCAGAGACCTGTGTTTTTGGTAAACAGTCGCTTGGGCCGTTTCACTGCGGCCCCCTCGAGCTCGGCCCGTAAAAGGGCTTCACTCTACCGGGGCGTCCCTTCTCCCGAAGTTACGGGACCATTTTGCCGAGTTCCTTAACGAGGGTTCTTCCGATCGCCTTGGTATTCTCTACCTGCCCACCTGTGTCGGTTTCGGTACGGGCACGACCAGTCTGCCTAGAGGATTTTCTCGGAGGCATGGCTTCAAGCACTTCGGCCCCAAGGGGCCTCGGCATCCCGTCTCAGACTTGATGGCCGGCGGATTTCCCTACCGACCGTCCTACGCGGTTACCCCAGGTCGACCAACGCCTGGGTTGCCCTAGCCTACCCCGTCCCCCCATCGGTCATAACGACTGGGACGTGGTACAGGAATATCAACCTGTTGTCCATCGCCTACGCCTTTCGGCCTCGGCTTAGGTCCCGACTAACCCTGAGCAGATTAGCTTTACTCAGGAACCCTTGGGCATTCGGCGGACGAGTTTCTCACTCGTCTTTCGTTACTCATGCCAGCATTCTCACTTCCCAGCGCTCCACGACAGGCTTACGCCGTCGCTTCTCCGCCCTGGGAACGCTCCCCTACCACTCGAGCGAAGCTCGAGTCCGTGGCTTCGGTTCCATGCTTGAGCCCCGTTACATTGTCCGCGCCCGACCACTTGACCAGTGAGCTGTTACGCACTCTTTGAATGGTGGCTGCTTCTAAGCCAACATCCTGGTTGTCTTTGCAATCGGACATCGTTTCCCACTTAGCATGGAATTAGGGACCTTAGCCGACGGTCTGGGCTGTTTCCCTTTTGAGCACGAAGCTTATCCCCCGCACTCTGACTGCCACGCTCTGGAATAACGGCATTCGGAGTTTGCCTGACTTCGGTAAGCTGGTAGGCCCCCTAGGCCAAACAGTGCTCTACAACCGCTATTGAACGCGTGACGCTATACCTAAATATATTTCGGGGAGAACCAGATATCTCTGAGTTTGATTAGCCTTTCACTCCGACCCACAGGTCATCCCCGCCGTTTTCAACCGACGTGGGTTCGGTCCTCCACGGGGTCTTACCCCCGCTTCAACCTGCCCATGGGTAGATCACTCAGTTTCGGGTCTAGCTCCCACGACTGAATCGCCCTGTTCAGACTCGCTTTCGCTACGGCTCCGTTTCCTTAACCTTGCCGTGGAAGACTAACTCGCTGGCTCATTATGCAAAAGGCACGCCGTCACGGATGGCTCCGCTCCGACCGCTTGTAAGCACACGGTTTCAGGTACTATTTCACTCCCCTTCCGGGGTACTTTTCACCTTTCCCTCACGGTACTTGTTCACTATCGGTCACCGAGGAGTACTTAGCCTTGCGGGGTGGTCCCCGCGGGTTCCGACCGGGTTTCCCGTGCCCGGCCGTACTCAGGTACTCGTCAAGGAAGTCCGCACGCTTTCGCCTACAGGGCCGTTACCTTCTGTGGCGTGACTTTCCATTCACTTCGGCTAACGCACGGATTTGTAACTTCCCGACCCGCCGGCAGACGGATCAAGACGAGCCCTACAACCCTCGCGCGACAACGACTGCCGTCTATGACATCGCGCGAGTTTGGGCTGATCCCTTTTCGCTCGCCACTACTCAGGGAGTCGAGGTTTCTTTCCTTTCCTCTGGGTACTTAGATGTTTCAGTTCCCCAGCTTGCCTCCCGCAGGCTATGGATTCACCTGCGGGTACCGCCGCATTACCAGCGGTGAGTTTCCTCATTCGGAGATCCCGGGATCAATGACTGGTCAGCGTCTCCCCCGGGCTTATCGCAGCCGCCCACGTCCTTCATCGGCTCTCGGTGCCAAGGCATCCACCGTGTGCCCTTGTTCTCTTGATCAGAAGAACACCGGAATTAGATGTCGCTATGGAGTTTTCAAGGTGCCTGCGAGCTCCGCGCCCGCCCCACAGAAAGATTCCGACCGAGGGCCGGTCTTTCAAAACTCAACAGCGTGACGTCCGCGCACCTGCTGCTTGCGCAGCAAGCACAGTCGAGGTCGACATTGTTCTAGGCGAGCCGAGTGGCCGGACGGTCGCGGACGACCATCAACGGGTTCAGCGCCTACCGACATGAACTGCCGGCTTCCCTAGAAAGGAGGTGATCCAGCCGCAGCTTCCGCTACGGCTACCTTGTTACGACTTCACCCCAATCATCGACCCTACCTTCGACGGCTCCCTCCCTTGCGGGTTAGGCCACCGGCTTCGGGTATTGCCGACTTTCGTGGTGTGACGGGCGGTGTGTACAAGGCCCGGGAACATATTCACCGCGGCGTTGCTGATCCGCGATTACTAGCAACTCCGCCTTCATGGAGGCGAGTTTCAGCCTCCAATCCGAACCGAGACCGGCTTTTTGGGATTCGCTCCCTCTCGCGAGTTTGCAGCCCTTTGTACCGGCCAATGTAGCACGTGTGTAGCCCAGAGCATAAGGGGCATGATGACTTGACTTCGACCCCACCTTCCTCCGATTTGTCACCGGCAGTCTCCCATGAGTCCCCGTCTTTCACGCTGGCAACATGGGACAGGGGTTGCGCTCGTTGCGGGACTTAACCCAACATCTCACGACACGAGCTGACGACAGCCATGCACCACCTGTGCACGGGCCCCGAAGGGCTGCCGAATTTCTCCGACATTCCCGTGCATGTCAAGCCTTGGTAAGGTTCTTCGCGTCGCGTCGAATTAAACCACATGCTCCGCTGCTTGTGCGGGCCCCCGTCAATTCCTTTGAGTTTTAGCCTTGCGGCCGTACTCCCCAGGCGGGGTGCTTAATGCGTTAGCTTCGGCACGGAAGGAGTCGACACCTCCCACACCTAGCACCCATCGTTTACGGCGTGGACTACCAGGGTATCTAATCCTGTTCGCTCCCCACGCTTTCGCGTCTCAGCGTCAGTACCGTCCCAGAGAGCCGCCTTCGCCACGGGTGTTCTTCCCGATATCTGCGCATTTCACCGCTACACCGGGAATTCCACTCTCCTCTTCCGGACTCTAGCCAGGTGGTTTCAACCGACGTCTCGAGGTTAAGCCTCGAGTTTTCACAGCTGACCTTCCAGGCCGCCTACACGCTCTTTACGCCCAATAAATCCGGACAACGCTTGCCCCCTACGTATTACCGCGGCTGCTGGCACGTAGTTAGCCGGGGCTTCTTCTGGAGGTACCGTCACCCTCTGGGCTATTCACCCGAGTGGCTTCGTCCCTCCTGAAAGAGGTTTACAACCCGAAGGCCTTCTTCCCTCACGCGGCGTCGCTGCGTCAGGCTTTCGCCCATTGCGCAAGATTCCCCACTGCTGCCTCCCGTAGGAGTCTGGGCCGTGTCTCAGTCCCAGTGTGGCTGATCGTCCTCTCAGACCAGCTACGGATCGTCGCCTTGGTGGGCCGTTACCCCACCAACAAGCTAATCCGCCGCGAGCTCGTCCCCGGTCGGAGGCCGAAGCTACCTTTTCCATCAAATTCCGAAGAACAGATGGGCCATCCGGCATTAATCCGGGTTTCCCCGGGCTATTCCGGTACCGAGGGTGGATTACTCACGTGTTACTCACCCGTTCGCCGCTGTCCCCAGCCCCGAAGGGCTGGTTCTCGCTCGACTTGCATGTGTTAAGCGCGCCGCCAGCGTTCGTCCTGAGCCAGGATCAAACTCTCCGTGAAGATGGTTGCCGACCCGGTGTTGACGTTGCCAACACGGTCCGGCGATCGTTCACCTTGAGCTTGTGCTCAAAGGTCGAGCCGTAGCTCGACGAGGATTGGTCCCCCGGGCAGGCGAAAGCCGGCCCGAGGTCTCGACGTAAACGCACGCTGTTGAGTTTTCAAAGACCAAGCCGTCCTGACGGCGCAAAAAAGGCCCCGATCACGCCCGAGGCCTCGAAACGGTGGAACTCGTTGGGTTCCGATTCGTCTCCGAGGCGCTCCGTTGTGGTCGTTTGCAGGGACTTTCCTACGCCGCCCGATCGGGCAGCCGGGGAATAGTAGCAGGCTCGATCCCGGTGTCAAACGCTGCGGACGCGGGCGAAGCGGCGCTTTCCGGCCTGGAGGACGGCGCCGTCGAGCCGCTCCGGGTCGACCTCGTAGACGGTGACCGGCTCGCCGTCCAGCTTGACGCCGCCCTGGTCGATCTGCCGCCGCCAGTGGCTCGCCGACTCGCCGAACACCTCGTGCAGGACGCCCGGGAGGTAGGCCGCGAGCTCGACGGCGACCTCGGGGATCTCCTCCGGCGCCTCGTGCCGCCGGACGACCCGGGTGAAGTGCGCCTCCCCCGCCCGGGCGCCCTCGGCGCCGTGCCAGCGCGAGGTGATCCGGCGGGCGAGCTCGAGCTTCCATTCCATCGGCGGCTCCGGATGGTCGCCGCCCCCGGCGACGAGCTCCCACCACTGGGAGAGCGCCTCGTCCGGGATCGACATCGTCTTGCCGAACATCTCCTCCGGCGGCTCCTCGATCCCGATGTAGTTGCCGCGGGACTTCGACATCTTCTCCGCGCCGTCGAGGCCGACGAGCAGCGGATAGGTGACGACGAGCTGGGCCGGCTTGCCGTAGCGCTCCATCACGTCGCGGCCGGTAAGGAGGTTGTAGAGCTGGTCGGTGCCGCCGATCTCCACGTCGGCGTCGATCGCGACCGAGTCGTACGCCTGCATCGGCGGATACAGCAGCTCGGAGAGCGAGATCGGCTCCTGGGCGGCGAAGCGCTTCGCGAAGTCGTCGCGCTCCAGCAGCCGCGACACGGTGAGCATGCGTGTCAACCGCACGACCTCCGCGAACGAGAGCCTCGCGAGCCATTCGCCGTTGAAGCGCACCTCCGTCTTCGTGCGGTCGAGGATGCGAAACGCCTGGTCCGCGAAGCGGCCGGCGTTCGCGTCGAGCACCTCGTCCGGGAGGACGGGCCGCTCCGACGAGCGGCCCGACGGGTCGCCGATCCGGGCCGTGTAGTCGCCGACGATAAGGACGACGGTGTGGCCGGCGTCCTGCCACTCGCGCAGACGGTCGAGCACGACGGCGAAGCCGAGGTGGACGTCGGGCGACGTCGGATCGACACCGAGCTTCACGCGCAGCGGACGCCCGAGTGCGAGCTTGCGCGCGAGCTCGCCCTCTGGGAGAACGTGCACGGCATGCCGAGTCGGGGCGAAGTCGCTCACGCGCTGAACCGTACAGCCGTCTCCGACGAAGGACCGGCGTGAGCCGCGAGCTCGCCCACCTCTCCGACGAGGCGCTCGTCGCGCTCGCCGCGCGGTCCGAGCAATCGGCCCTCGCCGAGCTCTACGACCGCTTCGGCCGCCCCGCGTACGGGCTCGCGCTGCGTGTGCTCCGAGACGAGACGCTCGCCGAGGATGCGGTGCAGGACGCGTTCCTGACGATCTGGCGGTCGGCCGCGCGCTACGTGCCCGAGCGCGGCAAGGCGAGCGCGTGGATCCTGACGCTCGTCCACCGGCGCGCCGTCGATCTCGTCCGCCGCGAGCAGCGGCGCCGCGCCGACTCGTTCGACGCTGCCGAATCGAGCACGCCCGCGCCCGCGGTCGACGAGGAAGCGTGGCTTCGCCTGCAGCGGGAGCGCGTCCAGGGTGCGCTGCGGCAGCTGCCCGACCAGCAGCGCGAGGCGCTCGAGCTCGCCTACTACGGCGGCTTCACGCAATCGGAGCTTGCGGAGCGGCTCGGACAGCCGCTCGGAACGATCAAGAGCAGGATGTTCCTCGGGCTCGGCAGGCTGCGCGAGCTCCTGGGTGAACCCGGACTGGAGATGTCATGGACGTCCACGACCTGACCGCCGCATACGCACTCGACGCGCTCGACGCCGACGACCGCGAGCAGTTCGAGCTCCACCTCGCGCACTGCGCGCGCTGCCGCGACGAGCTGACCGCGCTCGGCGATACCGCCGCCGCGCTCGCCGTTGCCGTCCCCGCGGCCGTGCCCCCGGCCAGGCTGCGCACGCGGATCCTGGAGGCCGCGGCGGCGGAGCGGGAGAACGTGCTACCGCTTCGGCGTCGTCTGACGACGCTCCGCTCCGCGACGACGACGGCCGCGAGCGTCGCCGCGTGCGCGGCGATCGGGCTCGGTGTCTGGGCCACGACCCTCTCGCACGAGCTGACGACGCAGAGGAGCGAGAACGCGGCGATGCAGATCCTCCTCGATCCGGCGTCGCGGAAGGTCGCGCTCCGCGGCGGCAGCGGGATGGTCGCGGTCGACAGGCACGGTCGAGGCGTCCTCCTCGTCCACAGGCTCCCGGCAGCGCCGGCGGGAATGACCTACGAGGCGTGGGTGATCCCGCGCGGCGGCACCCCGCAGCAGGCGGGGCTCTTCCGGGGCGGGAGGTCGATGACGATGGTGCGCCTCTCCCGGACGGTGGCCCGCGGCTCCGTCGTCGCAGCCACGATCGAGCGCGCCGGCGGCGTCTCGCGGCCGACCCGGACCCCCGTGATCGCAGCTCAGACGTAGCCGCGGAGGGGCGATACAATCCGCCGGCTTCCGTGCTCCTCCGCAAGAAACGCACCGAGTCGGCGGTACCGCGCCGGCCCCGGCGCCGGATCCGCAAGCTCCGTCTCCTCGCTCTGATCGGCGTGCTCGGGGTATTGGCGCTGGCGTCGTTCTCGTTCGGCGTGATCCTCGCAATCGACCAGCAGCTGCGCGGGCTCGATCCGTTCAAGCAGGTCGGCAAGCAGCAGGTCGACGGGTATGTCTACGCGGGCGACGGCCACACGATCCTCGCGGTGCTCCGGGGCAGCCAGAGCCGTGTGCTCGTCCAGAGCGACCAGATCAGCCCGTGGGTGAAGCAGGCGATCGTGGCGACGGAGGACAAGCGCTTCTACGAGCACCGCGGGATCGACCTGCGCGGCATGGCCCGTGCCCTCTGGGCCGACATCCGACACGAGTCGGCCGTGCAGGGCGGCTCGACGATCACGCAGCAGTTCGTCAAGAACCAGCTGACCGGCAACGCGTCGACCATCACGCGCAAGCTGAAGGAAGCGGCGCTCGCCTGGCAGCTCGAGCAGAAATGGTCGAAGGACCAGATCCTGACCGCGTACCTGAACACGATCTATTTCGGGAACGGCGCGTACGGGATCGAGCGTGCGGCCCGCACGTACTTCGGTCACAGCGCGCTGAAGCTGACCCTGCCCGAAGCGGCGCTCCTCGCGGGCATCCCCGAGGATCCGAGCCAGTACGACCCGGTCACGCATCCGCGGGCGGCGAAGGCGCGGCGGGATCTCGTGCTCAAGCTGATGCTCGAGCAGAACATCATCAGCGAGGGCCAGTACGCGAACGCGCTGCGCGCGCCGATGCCGCGGCCTCAGGACGTCCATCTCTCCGGCGTGCTCGGCCAGGCGCCGTACTTCGGGGAATACGTCAAGCAGCAACTCCTGGCGGATAAGCGGTTCGGGCCGAAGCGGGTGTACGGCGGCGGCTACCGCGTCTACACGACGATCGATCTGCGCCTGCAGATGCTCGCGCGTGCTGCGATCGAGAAGTACCTGCCGAGCCCGGACGGTCCGCAGGCCGCGCTCGTCGCGCTCAACCCGTCGACCGGCGACGTGCTCGCGATGTACGGCGGCCGCAGCTTCCACACGAGCCAGTTCAACCTGGCGGTGCAGGGCGAGCGCCAGCCCGGCTCGTCGTTCAAGCCGTTCGTCCTCGCGACGGCGCTCGAGCAGGGGATCTCGCCGCTCTCGGTCTTCGACTCGCACCCCGTCTCGATCTTCCTCGGCAACAAGTACTGGACACCGCACAACTACGAGGGCGAGTACCTCGGCCCGATCAACCTCGTGAAGGCGATCGCGGTCTCCGACAACTCCGTGTTCGCGCAGCTGACGAAGGACGTCGGACCGGCAAACGTCGCGCGCACGGCGCACGCGATGGGCATCACGAGCCCGCTCCAGGGCGTCTTCTCGATCGGGCTCGGCACGCAGGTCGTCAACCCGCTCGAGATGGCGCGGGCGTACGCGACCTTCGCCAACGACGGGGTGCGGGTCGACGGCTCCGTCTTCGGCGACGAGCCGCGCGCGATCACGAAGATCGAGGGTCTCGACGCGAAAGGGAAGCCCGAGGTCCTGTACGACAACGCACCGGTCGGCAAGCGCGTTCTCTCGTCGACCGACGCCGAGATGGTCACGCAGCTCCTTCAGGGCGTCGTCACCGGCGGCACCGGAACGGCGGCCGCGCTGCCGGATCGCCCGGTCGCGGGCAAGACCGGGACGACCGAGAACTACGGCGATGCGTGGTTCGTCGGCTACACGCCGCAGCTCGTGACGGCGGTGTGGGTCGGGTATCCGAAAGGTGTCCGGCCGATGCTGACCGAGTTCCACGGCGGCCCCGTGGTCGGCGGCACGTTCCCCGCGCTGATCTGGAAGGCGTTCATGCAGCCCGCGCTGAAGGAGCTCGGCGCGCAGCCCGAGCCCTTCACGGCGCCGCCTGCGCTCGCGGTCTCGAGCGAGCGGGTGACGTACCGCGACGGGCAGATCGAGCTCGACAACGGCCGCTGCGGCGACGTCTCGCTGCTCGTGTACTTCAGCGGTGACGCGCCGGCGCACACGGCGAACTGCAAGGTGAACGAGGTGGACGTGCCGAACGTGGTCGGCTCGCCGCTCGCCGCGGCGCGGGCGCGCCTCGCGGCGCAGCCCCTGACGGCGCAGGTGATCTACAAGCCGGCGGCGCCGGGCGAGCGTGTCGGCGTCGTGCTGAAGCAGTTTCCCTCGACCGGAACGCTCTCGTCCTTCCAGCGGGTGACGATCGTGCTCGCGAAGCCGCTGCACGGGACGGTGCCTCGCGTCGTCGGGCTTCCCTGGGGGCGCGCGAGCGTCAAGCTGCGCCGTCTGCAGCTGCAGGTGCAGCTCCACCGCTCCTCGAAAGGGACGCCGGGTCGCGTCGTCGACCAGCGGCCGGCGCCGGGCGTCGCAGCCGCGCCCGGCATGAAGGTCACGGTGACGGTGGGAACCGCCGGCTGAGAAACGCCGATCCCTCGAGCCCGTAGCGCCAGGTCAGCTCTGCCGCACGCGTGATGCCGATGCGGGGGCCGGTGACGATCCGCCGCACTTCCTCGCGCGCGTGCAGCTCGAACGGCGGCTCGTCGAGCGCGCAGCCGTCGTGCGCGCGCGTGATCGCAAGCGCCTGACAGACCTTGCCCGGGCCGGAGCAGAGCGCCGGCAACCGCTCGACTCCGCGGCGTTCGCGCATCGCCTCGACGCCGTGCGTCGGCGCAAGCGCCCGGATCAGGACGGCGTCGGCACGATCCGGCTCGGCGCAGACGAGGTTGAGGCACCAGTGGATGCCGTAGGAGCGATAGACGTACGCGTGCCCGGGCGGGCCGAACATGGCGGCGTTGCGCACCGTCCGCCCGCGGAAGCCGTGGCTCGCCGGATCCTCCTGGTCGTACGCCTCGAGCTCCACGATCACACCGCCGACGCCGTCCACGAGCAGCGTCGCGCCGATCAGGTCTGGCGCGACCTCGTGCACCGAGCGCGCGAAGAAGTCGCGGGTGAGGCGGGTCAGAACAGCTGCTCGGGCTCGGGCGGACGCGACGTCCTGTCGAGGACGCGCCGCGCGCGGCGGCCGAGGTCGCCGAGGTCGACGCGGCCCTCCTCGACCGCGGTCGCGAGGCGCTCCGCCAGGTCGAGCGCCTCGTCGAGCACGGGGCTCAGCTCGCTCGCGTCGTGTCCCATCTCGGCGAGGATCGTGCGCTCGGTGCGGGACGCGACGATCGGCTCCGGCAGGCCCTCGACCCAGACGCGCGTGCGACGGCCGTGGCCGCGCTCTGCGCCTTCGAGCGGCTCGAGCGCATAGATCCGGTCCGCGCGCGCCCACTTTCCGAAGCCGAGGAACACCATGCGCGGCGTCGTGACCGCCATGCGAAGACGCTACTCGAAGAACGTGTCGTCGTGGGAGTACGGCGGCGAGCAGCAACAGAGGATGCGGAGCTCGCTCGTGCCCGTGTTCTCGAGCGTGTGCCACGCGCCCGGCGGGATGAGCACGGCGTCGCCCGGCCTGACGACGCGCGTGTCGCCGTCGACCTCCATGCGGCCGGAGCCCTTCAGCACGAAGTAGATCTCCTCGGTCTGCGAGTGGTAGTGCCGCTGCGTCGCCTGGTCTGGCTCGAGCGTCGCCTCCGCGAGGCTCTGCTCGCTCGTGTGGTGCAGCTCGCGGATCGTCGAGCCGTCCTTCGTCGCAAACGGGAGAGCCGCGTCGAGAGAAGTCACCTGCATGGTTCGAACAATGACGGGTGCGGACGGTTCGAGGACTCAGAGACCTCGAAGAAACGCCTGCTCGAGCGGCGAGACCGGTCGAAACGGTCTCAGAGTCCAAGAAGCCGGGACGCTTGCGTGACGCAGCTCAGAGAGCCGTGGCCAGTGCTTCCGCCACGCGCTCCTGCGCGTCGCGCTCGAGGCCCGTGAAGAACGGGAGCGCGAGCGTGCGCGTGCTTGCGTCCTCTGCCACCGGGCACATGCCCTCGCGAAAGCCGTAGCGGGCGCGCATGTACGGCTGCAGATGGATCGACGGCAGGTAGCGGTTGTAGCCGATCCCCTCGCGCTCGAAGTGCGCGATCACGCGCTCGCGATCCTCGTTGGACGGCAGCTTCACGACGTACACAAACCACGAACGAACGTGCTCGGCGTCGTCTTCGAGCGGAAGCTCGACGCCGTCGAGGTCCCGCAGCAGCTCGCCGTAGCGCGCGGCCACCTCGCGACGCAATGCGAGGATCTCGTCGAGCTTCTCGAGCTGACCGATCCCGAGCGCCGCGCACACGTCGCTCACGCGGTAGTTCCAGCCGAGCCGCACATGCTCGAGCCAGCCGCCCGAGTCCCCACGCCCCTGGTTCCGCAGCGAGCGCAGCAGCCGCCACTCCTCCTCCGAATGCGTCGTGACGACGCCGCCTTCGCCGGTCGTGATCTGCTTGTTCGGATAGAACGCAAAGACCGCGCTCGGGCCGTGCGAGCCGACCGACCGGCCGCGGTACTCGGCGCCGAGCGCCTCGCACGAGTCCTGGATCAGCGCGAGCCCGTGCCGTGACGCGATTGCGCGCAACTCGTCGAGCTCGCACGGATAGCCGTAGATGTCGACCGCGACGATCGCCTTCGTCCTCGGCGTGACCGCCGCCTCGACCGCGGCAGGATCCATGTTCAGCGTGCGCGGGTCGATGTCGGCGAACACGGGGACGCCGCCCTCGTAGACGAAGCAGTTCGCGCTCGCCGCGAAGGAGTACGGCGACGTGATCACCTCGTCGCCGGGCGAGATGCCCGCCGCGACGCACAGCAGATGCAGCCCGGCCGTGCCCGACGAGACGGCGGCGCCGTAGGGGGCGCCGACCCTTGCCGCGACGAGATCTTCGAACGCATCGATCGTCGGCCCGAGCGATAGCCGTCCGGAGCGCAACACGTCGATGACGAGCTGCTCCTCCCGCTCGTCGAGGTACGGGCGGGAGAGCGGGACGCCTTCCTGCTGGACCTTCACGCCTGCGTCTTCGCGGCCGGCGCGAACTCGAGCCAGTGCGACCACCGCTCGGTGCGCCCGCGCACGGTGTCCAGATACGCCTCCTGGATCTCCAGCGTGACCGGCCCCGGCGGTCCGACGAGGTGGTCGTCGACCTCGCGGATCGGCGTCACCTCGGCGGCGGTGCCGCACATGAACACCTCGTCTGCGAGATAGAGATCGGTGCGGATCAGCGGTTTCTCGACGACGCGATACCCGAGGTCCTGCGCGATCTGGATCAGCGTGTCGCGCGTGATGCCCGGAAGGATCGACGCCGAGAGGTCCGGCGTGTAGATCACCCCGTTCTTGACGACGAAGATGTTCTCGCCCGAGCCGTCGGCGACGTAGCCGTCGTGCGTGAGGAGGATCGCCTCGTCGTAACCGGCGCGGTTCGCCTCGAGCACCGCGAGCATCGAGTTGAGATAGACGCCGGTGGCCTTCGCGACGTGCGGGATGACGTTCGCGCCGATTCGCTGCCAGCTCGAGACCTTCGCGCGGATGCCGTTGCGGAGACCCTCCTCGCCGAGGTACGAGCCCCAGGGCCAGGACATGATCGCGACGTCGACGGGGTTGCCGCGCGAGGAGACGCCGAGCTGCCCGTACCCGAAGAACGCGATCGGGCGCAGGTAGCACTCGGGCAAGCCGTGCGCGCCGATCACGTCCCAGCACGCCGCTTTCAGCTCGTCCGGCGTGTACGGCAGATCCATGTACAGGAGCTTCGCCGAGTTCACGAGCCGGTCGATGTGCTCGGTGAGCCGGAAGACGGCTGTCCCGCGCGTCGTCTCGTACGCGCGGATCCCCTCGAAGACACCGGAGCCGTAATGGAGCCCGTGCGTGCCGACGTGGACGGTCGCGTCGGCCCAGTCGACGAGCTCGCCGTTCATCCAGATCTTCGAGGTCTCCTGCATGTCGGGTCTCCCCTCGTGTGTTCGCGCGCCGCACCGGATGGTACCGGCGCCGCGTCCGTCACTCCTCTGCGAGGTCCGCGGGCTCGGCGCCGCTCAGCCGCGCAACGTCGAGCGGCGAGAGAGCCGCCATGTGCCGCGGCGATCCCGCGCCGATCCACACCGTCGGCGCGCGCAGCAGCTCGCGGTCGATGAACGTTCGAGCGACGCCCGGCGCGGGAAACGGCGCCACCGCGCCCGCGTCGAACCCGGTCGCCGAGCGCACCTCCTCGAGTCCGGCTGCTCGCGCGTAGCCCGCGCCGGCGGCGACGGCGACCTTCCCGGCGTCGGCGCGCTTGTCGCCCGGCACGAGAACGAGCACCGGCCGCCCGTCGCAGACGAAGACGAGCGACTTGACGATCTGCGCGGGCGGGCAGCCGACGGCACGCGCGGCTGCGGCAGCCGTCGACGTCCCGTCTCTGAACTCCTCGAGCCGTGCGTCGACTCCGCGCTCGCGCAGGACGGCGGCGACACGCTCGACGGCCTCGGGCCAGTCGTCCACAGGCGCGAGCGTAACCACGGCGGCGGCTGTCTCGTTGTCACCGTGGGAGACGTACGAAGGGAGACGAAGGTGGACGACAGAGTCAAGAGGGCCCGTACGGAGGCTCTCTTCCGCGATGTCAACGAACGCATCGCAGAGAGCGCGCAACGCTTCGACGCAGAGAGCACGCAGTTCGTCTGCGAGTGCGCCGATCCGAACTGCACCCACCGTCTCGAGGCAACGCTCGACGAATACGAGGACGTGCGGGCCGACGGGGCGACCTTCATGCTCGCTCCCGGGCACGAGCACCGCGACATCGAACGCATCATCGCCGACCGTGGACGGTTCCACATCGTCGAGAAGGTTCAGGCGACGGTGCGCGCGACGGTCGAGCGCCTGAATCCCAGGGCGAACCCCGCGTAAGCGCTCAGGCGCTGCCGCCGAGCTCGATCACGCGCGCGTCGTCGAAGCCCTCGGCGCGGATGCGCTCGACGAGCTCGCCCGGCGGCATCGAGTCGACCGTCAGGATCATCAACGCCTTCTCACCGCGGCGGGTGCGCGAGACCGCCATGTTCGCGATGTTGACGTTCGCCTCGCCGAACAGCGTGCCGACGCGGCCGATCACCCCGGGCACGTCGTCGTAGCGGAAGAGCACGAGCAGCGGCGCGAGCTCGAGATCGATGTCGAAGCCGAGCGCGTGAACGAGCCACTGCCGGTCGTCGCGTCCGATCAGCGTGCCCGAAACCCGCAGGCGCTCGTCCGACCGCTGCACCTCGACGCGCACGAGATTGGTGTAGTCGCGTGCCGACTGCGACCGTTCCTCGCGCACCTCGATGCCGCGTTCGCGCGCGATGAAGGGCGCGTTCACGTAGTTCACCGGACGGTCGGCACGTCCCTGGAACGCACCGTTCAGGACCGCCACCGTGAGCAGCCGCGTGTCGTAGTCGGCCAGACCGCCGTACGTCGTGACGACGATCTCCTCTGCGCGGCCTTCGGCGAGCTCCATCGCGAGCCGCCCGAGCTTCGCCGCGAGCGGCACATACGGGCCGAGCACCTCGAGCTCCTCGGCCCCGATCACCGGGATGTTGACCGCGTTCGTGACGAGTCCGCCCTCGAGCGCGGCTGCCACCTGCTCCGCGACGATCACGCCGGCACGGTCCTGCGCCTCGTCGGTCGACGCGGCGAGGTGCGGCGTGACGATCACGTTGTCGAGCTCGAGCAGCGGCCCGGAGTAGGGTTCCTCGCCGAAGACGTCGAGAGCGGCTCCCGCGACCTTCCCGGCCCGCAGCGCATCGAGCAGCGCGGCTTCGTCGACGAGCTCACCGCGGGCCGCGTTCACGAGCCGGACTCCCGTGCGCATCTCGGCGAACGCGCTCGCGTCGAGCGACCGCCGTGTCTCGGGCGTCAGCGGCAGGTGCAGCGTCAAGAAGTCGGCCGCGGCGTAGACGGCGGACGGCGTCTCGAGTCGCTCGACGCCGAGCTCGCGGAAGCGCTCGGGCGCGACGAACGGGTCATAGGCGACGACGTGCATCCCGAGGCCGGAGGCGCGGCGCGCCACCTGCTGGCCGATCCGCCCGAAGCCGAGCACGCCGAGCGTCTTCGCGGCGAGCTCGAGCCCGCCGTACGCCTTCCGCTCCCAGCGCCCCTGCTTGAGCGCGGCGTGCGCCTGCGGGATGTTGCGTGCCAGCGCGACGAGCAGCCCGATCGTGTGCTCCGCCGCCGACACGACGGTCGACTCGGGCGCGTTCGCGACGACGATCCCGCGGCGCGTCGCCGCCTCGACGTCGACGTTGTCGACGCCGACCCCGGCTCTGCCGATCACCTTGAGCCGGTCGGCGCGGTCGATCAGGTCGGCGGTGAGCTTCGTCGCCGAGCGGACGACGATCGCGTCGTAGCGGTCGATGATCTCCGCGAGATCGGTATCGCCGTCGACGTCGACGTCGAAGTGCTCGCGCAGGAGATCGACGCCGGCGGGCGCGATCGCCTCACGCACGAGCACACGTGCCGTCACGTGACGGGCTGGTGCTCGAACGCCTCGAGCGCCGCCGTCACGGCGACGCCGCGCTCGATGTCGGCGCGCTGCTCCGCCAGGACGATCTCGACGGCGGCGAGCATCGTCGTGATGTCGAAGACGTCGAACCAGCCGATATGACCGAGGCGGAAGATCTTTCCCTTCAGATCGCCCTGGCCTCCGGCGATCGTCATCCCGAAGCGGTCGCGCAGCGCCTTCACGACGTCGTCGGCGTCGATCCCGTCCGGCGCGCGCACCGCGGTCACGACGGCGCTGCGGTCCTCGTCGGGCGAGAAGAGCTCGAGGCCCATCGCCTTGACGCCGGCGCGCGCTGCCCGTCCGAGCCGGACGTGGCGGTCGAACGACGCCTCGAGCCCTTCCTCGAGCAGCAGCCCGAGCGCGACGTCGAGCGCTGCGACGAGCGACACGGGCGGCGTGAACGCGGCATCGAGCTTCGACTGCGCCGTCCGCGTCCGCTGCCAGTCGAAATAGAAGCGGGGGGTGCTGCCCGACGCCGCGTACGCAGCCTCGCTGACCGCGCAGAGACCGAGCCCGGGCGGGGCCATCAGCGCCTTCTGCGAGCCGGAGACGACGACGTCGAGCTCCCACGCGTCGGTCTCGCACGGAATCGCCCCGAGCGACGACACCGCGTCGACGACGACGAGCGCACCGGATTCCTTCGCGACCCGTGCGATTGCCTGCACGTCGGCGACGACACCTGTCGACGTCTCGGAATGCACGACCCACACGGCCTTCGCTCCACGCTCCGAGAGGCGGGCGCGCACGTCGTCGGCCTCGGGCGTCTCGCCCCACTCGTAGCGGAGCTGATCGACCTCGGCGCCGTAGGTGCGTGTGAGCGCGGCCCAGCGGTCGCCGAAGTTCCCGGCGGAGACGACGAGATGCGGATCGCCCGGCGAGACGAGGTTCTGGACCGCGGCCTCGAACGCGCCCGTTCCCGACGAGGTGAAGAGCAGCACGTCCTGCTCGGTACGGCAGACCTCGCGGAGCCGCGCGAGGCAGCGCTCGTAGATCGGCTTGAAGTCCGGGCTCCGGTGGTGGACGACCGGCTCCGCGAGCGCGGCGAGCACCTGCGGCGGCACGGGCGTCGGCCCCGGCGTGAAGAGATAGCGCTTCGCCACCCGAGTCGAGGGTAGCGGGCGTCTCGGCCGACCTCGTGCGAAATGCCCGGTTTGCTACCCGTGCCGGGCCATGCCCTCCAGCCAGCCGTGCGGCCAGGGCGCGGCCTGAGCGGACGGTTGCCCGCTCCCGAGGAGCACGCGGGTCAACGCCGCGGTCTCGTCGAGCAGCTCGTCGAGCGCCGCTCGGACGTCGTCCCGGGAGACGAGCTCACGGCCGTCCTCGATCGCCCGCAGCGCCGCCTTCCGGAAGAGCTCGCGGAAGAACGACGCCGTGGCGCCTTCCGTGCGCGCGACGACGTCGTCCGCCGTGGTCGGATCGAGCCCGAGGCCGGCGCCGTAGAGGGCAACGAGCCGCCGGCGCGCACTTACATCCGGGAGTGGAATCTCGACGGCGAGGTCGATTCGCCCCGGTCGCGCGGCAAGCGCCGGCTCGAGCACGTCGGGACGGTTCGTCGTCAGGACGAAGGCGACGTCTGCATCTTCGGCAAGGCCGCCCATCTCGTTCATCAGCTCGAAGAGCGCCGGGCTCGACCCGCCCGGGCCGAACGTCCGCTCCTGCGCGACGAGGTCGACGTCTTCCAGCACGACGACGGACGGCGTCAACCGGCGCGCCAGGTTCCCGAACGCCCCGACGAGCCCGAGGCTCGGCCCCGAGAGAATGATCACCGTCGCGCCGACGAGCCGCCCGGTCAGGTAGCGAATCGTGTGGGTCTTCCCCGTGCCCGGCGGCCCCCAGAGCAGCAGGCCGCGCGCCAGGTGGCGGTCGCGCGCGAGGAGCGCGGTGCGGTGTCGTGTCGGTCCGACGACGTGGCGCTCGATGCGGTCGAGCACGCCGTCCGGAAGGACGAGGTGCTCGGCGGCGAGCTGCGGCCGCTCGAGGAAGCGGACGCGGCGGCCGCCGTAGCGGTCGGCCTCGATCGTGATCACCTGCCCGCGAAAGACGTCGAGCTCGTGCATCAGCGCGCGGAGATCGTCGAGCAGGCGGCGCGCCGCCCCGGCGTCCCGCCCGACCACCTGCACGCTCAGCCCGGGAGACGGGCCCCGCTCTTCACCGCGACGGACGAACATGCAGATCGGCCCTTCGGCCGTCGTGACCAAGAGCACGCCCCAGGCGAGACAGGGCAGCATCCGGTCCGGCCCGACCGCCGCATTCACGTACTCGGGCGGTCCGACCAGATACTGCCTCGTCGTGAGCAGATCGCTGAGGCTGACGTCCGCGAACCGCCGTCCCTGGCCGGCGACGCCGATGATCTCGACCTCGTACTCGGGGCGCTGCGCGAAGAGCGCATCGAGCGCAACCTGGAGGTTCGGGAGCTCGAACGTGGGGACCTCTTCGCCGAACACCTGCAGCCCGGCGCCGTCGCCGCCGAGGTGCCGTCGGATCGGCTCGGACATGGCGATCCCGTCGTGCGCGTGCGATTCGGCGAGCAGCTGCCGCACGAGCCGCGCGAGCTCCGCGCGGAACGGGTCCGGCTCGTTCACTACGGTCCCCTCCATGTCTCGAGCGTACTTGCGATGAGCGGTTTGCTCGCCTTCGCCGCCGCGCTCGTCGCGCTCCGCCTCACCGGCCTGCTCATGCGGCGCTGGCGCACGTCGCGCAGGCCCGAGCTCGGCGCGTGGGCGTTCGCGCTGGCGTCGTACGCCGTCGCCGCAGCTGCGATTGCCTGGGGCGAGGCCGCGCAATGGGACGCGCGCGCGTTCCGCGTCTACTACGCCGCCGGCGCGCTCCTGACCGCACCGCTCCTCGGCATCGGCTCGCTGCTCCTCGCCGGCGCGCGCCGCGCGCGGGCGGTCGGCCTCGTCTACGGCGGGCTGGCCGTCGGCGTCGCGCTCGCGATGCCGATCCACGGCGCGTTTGCCGCCCACATGCTGCCGCCGGCACAGGATCACCTCGCGTTCCTGCCGGCCCGGCTGCTCGCGATCGTCGCGAACTCGCTCGGGACGCTCGCCGTGGTCGTGATCGCGATCCGCTCGCTGAAGCGGCGGCCGCTCGGGAACACGCTGATCGTGCTCGGCGTGGCCGCGGCTGCGCTCGGCAGCGGGATCGCCGGGCTCGGCGCCGGCGGCACGGCGATCGGAATCGCCGTGGGCGCCGGGTTGCTCTACGCGGGCTTTACTGCGCGCTCGGCGGCGCCACGGTCACCGTGAGCGTCTGCGTCGCCACGTCGCCCTCGACACCGACGGCGCGCACGGTCAGCTGGTGCGGCCCGGCTGCCGCGCCGCTCGTGTCCCAGTCATAGGCGTACGGCGCCTTCGTCGCGGTCGCGGCGGGAGCTCCGTCGACGTCGAACTCCACGTGCGCGACCGAGCCGGTCGTCGCGACCAGCCAGTGCTGAATGCCCGAGACGGTCTGGCCGTCGACGAGCGAGTCGGACGCGATCGCCGCCGGCTGCATCTGGCCGTTCACGACGTCGACCTGGACCCGCGACCGCACCACGCGACCGTCGCGCGCCCGTCCGGCGAGCGTCAGCGTGTGCAGACCGTCCGTCGTCCGCCGCGTGTCCCACTTGAACTGATACGGCGCCGAGGTGTCGTGGTCGATCTGCTTGCCGTCGAGGTAGAGGAGCACGCGGGCCGGCGCCACGCCGGTGAAGAGCGCGGCGACCGGGACGACGCCGGCCACCTTCTGCTTCGGCTTCAGGTTGACCGGAGCCAGCGTGAACGGCTCGTTCCGCACGCGGATCGTGAACTGCTGCCGGGTCCACGACTTCGCGCCGTAGGCTCGCACCTCGAGCCGATGGACGCCGTTCCGCAGGTCGAAGGTGTCGAGCAGCCTGCCGCCGGCGAACCAGTAGGGCCCGATGTGATCGGTCCAGCGAACCTTGCCGTCGATCAGGAACGAGACGCGGCGCACGGGACCGCCGACCGTGGTCCTCCACGGGATCTTCCCGGCGACGACCTGGTGCGCCGTCAGGGTGCTCGACTCGATCTGGAGGCCCACGTGCTTGTGCACGAGCTTGTGCTGCGGGTACGCGAACTGGCGCACGAGGCGCATGAAGAGCGGCCAGCGCCAGTACCGGCCGGGATCGGTGTGGTTGTCGATCCCGCCGCCCTGCAGCGGGTCGTTCGGGTCGGGCACCTGGTAGTGGCCGATGATGTGGTGCCGGTCGATCGGGATCGCGGCCCGCCGGGCGATCACCGCGGCGAGCCGTGCGGTCGCGCGATACTCGGGCAGCGTGAAGCCGGCGGGGCTGTTCGTGAAGCCCTCGTTCTCGATCCCGACCGAGCGCAGGTTGTACGCCCAGTTGCCGGCGTGCCAGGCTACGTCGTGCAGCGGGACGAGCTCCTGCACTTGCCCCTTGCGGCCCACGACGAAGTTCGCCGAGGCGTGGGCGTCCGGATTGCGGAGCCAGCTGACCGTGCCGAGGAAGGAGCCCTCGCTGACGTGGATGACGATGAAGCGGATCGCGCCGATCGGTCGCCGCGCCTGCGTGTAGTTCGTCTGCGCCGCGAGCTCGCTCTGCGGCGGCTGCGCGGCGGCGACCCCGGCTGCTGCCAGGGCCGCGACCGTCAACATGAACGTGCGACGTAGGACCCGCATCGGAAAACGCCCCCGGAACCGCGCGTTTTGTAGCCGAAAACGCCGCCGGCCGCCCCCCGTTAGGAGTCCTTGAGCGAAGCTTCACAAACTCCTCACAGGGGCCCGGCGTCTAGAGTCCTGTATCCACGGCATAGCCGCGCCGGGACGGCGTGCTCGCCCACGAGCCCTCTCCGCGCCTCCTCGGCCCATACAGACCTAGCAAGCGATCCACTGGGGGGTGGAGCTTTTGCGGCGATTCATCCTGGCCTGCGCCTGCGCGGCCGCGTGTCTCAGCGCGAGCCTCGGAGGCGTTGCCAAGGCCACTGCGGCAGGACGATCGGCAACCGGACTCCGAGCACTGCGGCACGTTCGCGCGGCTGCCCAGGCGAAAGCGCACGCGGCGGCGATCGCCTGGCTCTCGGGGCAGGTCTACGCATACCAACACGCTGCCTGGCGGTGGGAACGCATCACCGGCAACCCGCTCTCGCCGACGGAGGGCCGGGTGCTCGCGGAGATGAGCGTGCCGGACGTCGAGAAGGCGGTCACGCTCTGGCGGAGGCGGGCGCACACGGCGCGCGTCCGCGCGCAGCATCCGCCCCATCTCGGCTCGTTTCTCTGCATCCACCGCTACGAGGGAAGCTGGACGGACGGCGGCGGGCCGTACTACGGGGGGCTGCAGATGGACCTCGGGTTTCAGCGCACGTACGGGGGCTGGCTGCTGCGGACGAAGGGCACGGCCGATCACTGGACGCCGCTCGAGCAGATCTGGACGGCCGAGAAAGCGCTCAGGAGCAGGGGCTTCTGGCCCTGGCCGAACACCGCGAGGGTCTGCGGGCTCATCTGACGTCGCTTTGACTTGACAATGACATCACTGTGATGTCACACTGCCGTCATGCAGATCGACGGCTACGTGCACGCAGTGCAGGAAGACCTGGCGCGGGTCGCGGCGGTCGGCGACGAGTCGACCGCCCGCGCGGCCGAGCTCCTCGCGGTCGCGCTCGAGTCCGCGCTCGGCCGGCGCCTCCTCGAGGCGCTCGGAGAGGGCGCGCTCGAGCTCAACGCCCAGCTCGACGACGGGCGGGTCGAGGTTCGGGTCGCAGGCGGCGACCCGGAGCTCGTGCTCGTCCGCGACGAGACCGAGCCCGTCGCCGAGTCGGCGGACGAGGCCTTCACGGCGCGGATCACGCTCCGCCTTCCCGGGAGCCTGAAGGAGCGGCTCGACGCAGCCGCCGCCCAGGCCGGCCTCTCGGTCAACACCTGGCTCGTCCAGGCGCTCCAGCGCCAGGTCGAGTCGCGCCCATCCGGCGGCTCGAGCGGAGGCTCGCGCCGTCGTCTGACCGGCTACGGCCGGAGCTGAAAGGAGAGACATGCCCGAACATCGCTTCCACACCCCCGAACCGGTCGAGCTCGAGGTGAAGGTGCCGAGCGGCGACGTCGACGTCGAGACGGTCGACGGCGACGAGACGTTCGTGAGCGTCGAAGGCGACGAGAAGCTCCTCGAGCTGACGGACGTGCGCCAGGACGGCCGCCGGATCGTCGTCGAGCTGAAGGAGCGCAAGGCGTTCGGGATCTCGATCTCGATCGGGGCGTTCAGCTTCGGCAACGGCTCCCTCCGCGTCCGCGCCCGCGTCCCGCATGCGAGCCGCGCCGAGCTCTCGACGGCGGCGGCCGACATGAAGCTGCGCGGCCGCTACGGCGCGCTCGAGGTCAACTCGGCCTCCGGCGACCTTGCGCTGCACGGCGAGGTCGAGCGCGACGCCGTCGTGAAGGTCGTCAGCGGCGACGTGCGGCTCGACCGCGTCGGCGGCGACCTGCGCGTGCAGACCGTTTCCGGCGACGTCGAGGCTGCGGCCGTCGGCGGCTCCGTCACGACGAAGAGCGTGTCCGGCGACGTCCGCGTCGAGTCCGTGCGCGCAGGCAGCGTCAACGCGCAGAGCGTCTCCGGCGACATCGAGATCGGCATCGCAGCGGGAACGAACCTCGACGTCGACGCGGGCTCCCTGTCGGGGGATCTCGCCTCCGAGGTGCCGCTCTCGAATGATCCGTCGGCGACCGGCGACGGCCCGACCCTCGTCGTGCGAGGCAAGACGGTCAGCGGCGACTTCCGCGTCTTCCGCGCCGCCTGATGCGCGCGCTCGTCTCTCGCAGCGACGTTCGGCTGCTGCTGGCCGGCCAGACGCTCTCGATGTTCGGCGACTGGGCGATGCTCATCGTCCTCGCGATCTGGACGAAGGTGCTGACCGGATCGTCGAGCGCGGCCGGCCTCGTCTTCTTCGTCTTCGCCCTCGCGAGCCTGGCAGCGCCGATCGGCGGTCTCGTCGTCGACCGGTTGCCGAAGAGGAAGCTGATGATCGCGACGCATCTCGCGCTCGCGGGTGTGATGTGCGTGCTTCTGCTGGTGCACGACCGCGGCGACGTCTGGCTCCTGTATCTCGTGACGGCGCTCTACGGGCTCGGCGGCGACCTCTTCGGCTCGGCGCGCTCGGCGATGTTGAAGGCGATGGTTCCGGACGCGCTGCTCGCAGATGCAAACGGCGCGCTGCAGTCGGTCCGCGAAGGGCTCCGCATCGTCGCGCCGCTCGCCGGAGCCGGCATCTACGCCGTCGCCGGCGGCGGCGCCGTCGCTCTCGTCGACGCCGCCACCTTCGTGGCGTCGGCGGCGACGCTCGTCGCGCTTCGCTTCGAGGAGCCGCCCGCTGCGCCGCGGGAACAGCACTTCGTGCGCGAGCTGTCGGCCGGCGTGACGCACATCGCACGCACGCGCGTCCTGCGCGAGCTGACGATCGGGCTCGGCGCCGCACTGCTCGTGATCGGGTTCGCGGAGACGCTGATCTTCGCGGTCAACAGCAAGAGCCTGCACCGATCGCCGTCCTTCATCGGCGTTCTCTCCGCATTCCAGGGCGTGGGCGCGATCGCCGGCGGGCTGACGGCAGCGGCGCTCGTGAAGCGCATCGGCGACCTCCGCCTCACCGGGCTCGGCCTGCTGACGTTCGCAGCCGGCGACGCCGTGCTGCTCGTGCCTCGGCTCGGTGCGATCGCGCCTGCGGTCGTCGTCGCCGGCGTCGGCATCGTCTGGGCCGTCGTCGCGCTCGCGACCGCATACCAGCGGCGCAGTCCGAGCGAGCTCCAGGGCCGGGTGTCGGCAGCGGCGAACATGCTCTTCAGCGTCCCGCAGACGATCTCGATCGCGCTCGGCGCCCTGCTCGTCACGCTGATCGACTACCGGCTCGAGATCGCGATCATGACCGTCTGCACGTTGTTCGCGGGGGCGTATCTGCTGTCGCGGAAGGGCGACGCCGCGCTCGAGTCCGAGGTAGCGCTCGCCGCATGATTCCGCTGCGAAAGAACCGCGACTTCACGATCTTGTGGGGCGGCCAGCTCGTCTCGACGATCGGCTCGGAGGTGAGCGGTCTCGCGTTTCCGCTGCTCGTGCTGGCGATTACGCACTCGCCCCTCCGGGCCGGGATCGTCGGCTTCGCGAACGCGCTGCCCAACCTCTTCTTCTATCTGCCTGCGGGCGCGCTCGTCGACCGCTGGAATCGCAAGCGGATCATGTTGGCGAGCGACGGCATCCGGGCGCTCGCGCTCGCGAGCGTCGCGGTGTCGCTGTGGGCGCATGCGCTCTCGTTCGTGTTGATCGTGCTCGTCGCGTTCGTCGAAGGATCGTTCGGCGTCTTTTTCCGCGTCTCCGAGTCGGCCGCGCTTCCGCAGGTCGTGCCGCGCGAGCAGCTGCCGCAGGCGATCGCGCAGAACCAGGCTCGCCAGCAGGGCGCCGGCGTCGTCAGCCAGCCGCTGGGCGGCTTCCTCTTCGCACTCGGGCGCAGCGTGCCGTTCGTCGCGGACGCCGTCTCGTACGCGGTGTCGTTCGTCTCGCTCCTCTTCGTGCGGCCGGCGTTTCAGGAGGCGCGCGAGGCGCCGACGTCCCGGCTCCGCTCGGAGATCGCGGAAGGGATCCGCTGGGTCTGGAACCACCGCTTCCTGCGCACGACGATGTTCCTCGTCGCGGGGACGAACTTCGCCCACGCAGCGCTTCTGCTCGCGATGATCGTGCGCGCGCGAGAGCTCGGCGCGTCGTCGACGCTGGTCGGCGCGATGGTCGCGATCGCCTCGGCCGGATCGCTGCTGGGCGCCGCCGTCGCACCGTGGGTGCAGCGGCGCGTCCCGCCGTCGTCACTGATCATCGGCTCGATCTGGCTCTGGGCCGTGATGACGCTCGCGATGTTCCTCGTGCACGAGACCCTGCTGCTCGGCGTCTGCTTCGGCGTGCAGACGATCACGGGGCCGCCGTTCAACGTCGTCCTCGGCAGCTATCGCTACCTGCTCGTCCCGGACCGGCTGCTCGGCCGGGTGCAGAGCGCGGGGGCGCTCGTCACGTGGGGCGCGATCCCGCTCGGCTCGCTCGCCGCCGGCTTCCTCACGCAGGACCTCGGCGCACGGCCGACGTTTCTCGTGCTCGGCGCCGTGCTCGCCGCCGTCGCAGCCGCGGCGGTGTCGGCGCGGGTGATTCGCGAGGCGTCGACGCTCGACGCCCCGGCTACGCCCGAAGCTTCTCCAGCAGCAGCCGGTTGACCACCTTCGGGTCGGCCTTCCCCTGCGTCTCGCGCATCACCTGGCCGACGAAGAAGCCGAGCACGCCTTCCTTGCCGCCGCGGTACGTCGCCACCTGCCCCGGGTTCGCGGCGAGGATCGCCTCGATCACCGGCTCGAGCTGCGCCGCGTCGCTCACGGCCGTGCGCGCGAGGTACTCCTCCGCCGAGATCGGCCCGGCCGCGGCGGCGGCGAACGCCTCGTCGAGCGCCTCGCGCGTCACGTTCGCGCGCACGATCTGCGCCAGCGCAGCGGCATTCTCGCGCAGGAAGTCGCCGCGGTTCATCGCCACGGCCGCTGCGGCGCGCCACTCGACGCCCTCGTCCGCGAGCGCCTCCGCCTTCCGGTCGTTGCCCGTCGAGACGAGCTCGGTCGCCCCGGCCACGCCGACGTGCTCGGCGAGCCGCCGGATGCGCTGCGCCGGCAGCTCGGGCAGCCCGGCGCGGAGCCGCTCGACCAGCTCGCGCGGGGGCTCGACCGGCACGAGATCCGGCTCCGGGAAGTAGCGGTAGTCGTCGGCTTCCTCCTTCGAGCGGTGCACCGTCAGGCGGTCCGTGTCGGGGTCGTAGTCGTAGGTCGACTGCTCCAGCTGCTCGCCCCGCTCGTACGACGCGACCTGCTCGCGGATCGCCGCGTCGATGCCGCGGCGGACGAACGTGAAGCTGTTCATGTTCTTCAGCTCCCAGCGCGGGCGATAGCCGTCCTCCCCACGCTTGCGCACCGAGACGTTTACGTCGGCGCGCAGCGTGCCCTTCTCCATCTCCGCGTCCGAGACGCCGAGCTCGACGATCGTCTGCCGCAGCAGCCGCAGATAGCGATCCGCCTCCTCCGCCGAATGCAGATCGGGCTCGCTGACGATCTCGAGCAGCGGCGTGCCGCCGCGGTTGAAGTCGACGAGCGAGTAGTCCGCGCCGACGCTGCGCCCGGTCTCGCCGCCTTCGTGCACGGTCTTCGCCGCATCCTCCTCGAGATGCGCACGCACGATGCCGACGCGCCGGTCGCCGTCGGGAGCCGGCACGACGAGCTCGCCGTGGCCGCAGAGCGGAGCCTCGTACTGACTGATCTGGTAGCCCTTCGGGAGGTCGGGATAGAAGTAGTTCTTGCGCGCGAACACGGCGTGCTCGGAGATCTCGCAGCCGAGTGCGAGGCCGAGCGCGATCGTGTGCTCGATCGCCCGCGCGTTCGGCACCGGCAGCGCGCCGGGGTGAGCGAGGCAGACCGGGCAGGTGTTCGTGTTCGGCTCGCCGCCGTACTCGAGCGCGCAGCGGCAGAACATCTTCGTCCTCGTCTTCAGGTGCGCGTGCACCTCGAGGCCGATCACGGGCTCCCAGTCAGACAAGGCCATCGAGCCGCTCCTTCGCCTCGCGCAGCGCCACCTCGATGTCGAGGTCGACCTCGACCATGCCGATCCGGTGCTCGAGCACCCCCCTGCGCTCGATCAGCCAGAGCTCGCGCTCGCCTGCTTCGAGCTGGAGCTTCACGTCGCCGACGAGCACGGCGCGCGAGCCGTCGAGCACGCGCGGCTTCGCGCCGAAGACGCGCTCGACCGCCGGGATGAACTCCGCCGCCGGGTCCTCGAACCTCATCGCAGCCGCTCCGGCACCGGGTCGAAGCCGATCGCCTGCTCGAGCGCATAGCCGGTCGCGAAGAGCGTGTTCTCGGAGAACTGCGGGCCGACCAGCTGCACGCCGACGGGCAGCCCGTGCGAGAGCCCGCAGGGGACGTTCAGGCCGGGCAGGCCGGCCATGCACGAGGGGATGGTCAGCAGGTCGTTCAGATACATCGCGAGGGGGTTCGCCGTCTTCGCGCCGAGCTCGAACGCGACCGTGGGCGACGTCGGAGTGAGCAGCACGTCGAAGCGCTCGAACGCCTCCGCGTGCTCGCGCGCGAGCAGCGTCCGTACCTTCTGCGCCTGCCCGTAGTACGCGTCGTAGTAGCCGGCCGAGAGCGCATAGGTGCCCACCATGATCCGGCGCTTCGGCTCGTCGCCGAAGCCCTCGTCGCGTGTACGCGTATAGAGCTCGTAGCGGTCGCCGCTGCGCGGCGAGCGATAGCCGTAGCGCACGCCGTCGTAGCGCGCGAGATTCGACGACGCTTCCGCCGGCGCGATCAGGTAGTAGCACGGCACGCCGTACTCGAGCGCGAGCGGCAGCGAGCACTCCCCCACGTCGGCGCCGAGCTCACGGCAGAGCTCGACGCTCTCCTGCACGCGCTCGCGCACGCCGGGCTCGATCGCCTCGTGCTCGGTGAACTCGGTCGGGACGCCGATGCGCACGCCGTTCAGGTCGGTGCGCTCGGGCAGTCGGACGGCGTGCGGCAGCTCGACCGTCGTCGTGTCGCACGGGTCACGGCCGGCGAGGATCGAGTAGAGGAGCGCGCAGTCGCGCACGGTGCGCGCGACGGGCCCGACCTGGTCGAGGCTCGACGCGAACGCGACCACGCCGTAGCGGGAGACGGTGCCGTACGTCGGACGGAGGCCGACGTTGCCGCACAGGGCGGCCGGCTGCTTGATCGAGCCGCCGGTGTCGGAGCCGAGCGCCCACGGCGCCAGACCCGCCGCCACGGCCGCCGCGCTGCCGCCGCCCGAGCCGCCCGGCACACGCGTCGGGTCCCACGGGTTGCGGGTCGGGCCGAACGCGGAGTTCTCGGTCGACGAGCCCATGGCGAACTCGTCGGTGTTCGTCTTGCCGAGCACGCGCAGCCCGTGCCGCTTCGCGCGCGCGATCACCGTCGCGTCGTAGACAGGGACGTAGCCCTCGAGGATCTTCGACCCTGCCGTCGTCGGGATCCCCTTGGTGCCGATCACGTCCTTCACCGCGAGCGGGACGCCTTCGGCGCCGTCGTCGTCGCAGACGTGCAGATACGCATGCAGCTCGGGCTCCCGCTCGTCGATCGCGGCGCGGTACGCGGCGTAGAGCTCGGCGCTCGAGACCTCCCGTTCGCGCACGAGGCGCAACGCCTCCTCGGCCGTCAGCCGCAGGGTGTCGAGCATCACGAGCCTCCCGGGGGCACCTTGAAGTACGCCCCCTCGCGCTCGGGCGCGTTCGCGAGCGCCTCGTCGACGGAGAGGCACGGCCGCGGCTCGTCGTCGGCCCACACGTTCACGACGTCGAGCGGGTGCGAGGTCGGCCGCACCGCTGCGAGGTCGAGCGCCGAGACCTTCGACACCGCCTCGATGATGTCGTTCAGCTGCGGCCCGAGCCGCTCGAGCTCGTCGTCGGAGAGCTCGAGGCGCGCGAGGTGCGCGACGTGGAGGAGCTGTTCGCGGTCGATCGCCATTGCTGCGTTTCGTTCTCCATACACGAAGAGGCCCCTGTCGGGGCCTCTTCAAACGTGGGTCCGACAGGTTCTCTAGATCGCCTGGACGTTCGCGGCCTGCGCGCCCTTCGGGCCCTGCACAACCTCGAACGACACGCGCTGGCCCTCGGTCAGCGACTTGTAGCCGTCCATCGTGATCGCCGAGAAGTGCACGAAGACGTCGTCGCCGCCCTCACGCTCGATGAAGCCGTAGCCCTTCTCGTTCGAGAACCACTTAACGGTGCCCTCTGCCAACGGTTGTTCCTCCTAACAGCAAACGACGGGCGATGAGGTCACCGCGCCGCCGACCGACATGAATCGGCCGGAGTCTAGCTCAGGAAATTCCCGATACAAGTCCCCGCCGCACCCTTGCGGCCGTGGCGGTGTTCTTCAGGACCATCGCGATCGTCATCGGCCCGACGCCGCCGGGGACCGGAGTCATGTACGCGGCGAGCTCCATCGCGTCCGGGTCGACGTCGCCGAAGAGGCCGTCCTCCGTCCGGTTCATCCCGACGTCGATCACGGTCGCGCCGGCCTTCACCATGTCGGCGCCGATCAGGTGCAGCCGCCCGACGGCGGCGACGAGGATGTCGGCGTCGAGTGTGTGCCGCTCGAGGTCCTCGGTGCGGGAGTGGCAGATCGTCACGGTCGCGTTCGCCTGCAGCAAGAGATGCGCCATCGGCTTCCCGACGATCGCCGAGCGCCCGACCACGACCGCCCGCGCGCCGCTCGTCTCGATCTCGTACTCGGCGAGCATGCGCATGATCCCGAGCGGCGTCCCGGGGACGAGCGTCGGGCGGCCGAGGTAGAGGCAGCCCGCGCTGTACGGATGGATGCCGTCGATGTCCTTGCGAGGGTCGATCGCCTCGATCACGCGGGCCTCGTCGAGGTGATCGGGCAGCGGCAGCTGGACGAGGACGCCGTCGACCGCGTCGTCGGCGTTCAGCTCGTCGATCGTCGCGAGCAGCTCGGCTTCGGTCGTCTCGGCCGGCAGCTTCAGGTCGCGGGCGTCGATCCCCGCCTCGCGCGCGTGCTTCTGCTTGAGGTTGATGTAGACGTGCGAGGCCGGGTCGTCGCCGACCAGCACGGTCGCGAGGCCGACGTGGCCGAGCCCCTCGACCTCGGCTGCGACCTCGTCGCGGACCTTCGCGGCGAGCGCACGTCCGTCGATCAGATGTGCGGGCATCGGGTTGAGCGTACGCGAGAATGCGGCCGTGGCCGCGCGTCTTCCCCGCAAGAACGATGCCGCGTCGATCGCCGCGCGTCGCGAGACGCTCGGGCTCGACGGCGAAGTCGATCTGTCGCCGTACGCGAAGGTCGCCGAGTCCGTGACCGGCGTCGCGACGCTTCCGGTGTCGGTCGCGCAGCTGCGCGTGTCGCTCGGCGACTACGCGCTCTCCGACGACGGCGACGTGGTCGAGTCGCGACGCAGCGAGGAGGACGTCGTCGTCCCGCTCGCGCACAGCGAGGGCGGGCTCACGGCATCGGTGCAGCGCGGGGCGAAGGCGGCCGAGCTCTCCGGCGGCATCCGCACGTTCGTCGTCGGCGACCGCATCACGCGCGCTTCGTGCTTCGTCTGTCGCACCGTCGGCGACGCGCTGATGCTCGCACGCTGGATCGAGGAGCACGTCGGCGACATGCGCGAGTTCCTGCGCGCTTCCGATTCGGCCGAGCTCTCGCGCTACGCCGTGTTGCGCGAGGCGAAGACGCATGTCGTCGGTCCGATGTGCCACGTGCTCTGGCGCTGGACGACCGGCGACGCCGTCGGGCCGAACATGATGACCCGCAACTCGTATGCGCTGAACATGGCGTACGTCCGCCCGAATGCGCCGGTGCCGATCGAGCGCGCGCTGCTCGAGGCGAACATGGGCGGCGACAAGAAGCCCTCGTACGAGTACTTCCAGTCGGGTCACGGCAAGACGGTGATCGCGGAGGCGACGCTGACGGACGACGCGATCCGCCGCGTCCTGCGGACGACCCGCGAGGACCTCGAGGCGCTCTCCTGGGCGGGAACGCACGGCGCCGTCGCCTCCGGGATGCAGTCGGTCGCATTCACCCCGGCATCGGCGGTCGCGGCGGTCTTCGCCGCGACGGGACAGGACCTCGGAATGGTCGGGACGTCGTCGATGGCGCACGGCACGGCGCGGGCCGTCGAGGGCGGCCTGCATGCATCGATCCGCTTCCCCGGGCTCGAGGTCGGCACCGTCGGCGGCGGAACGGGTCTGCCCACCGCCCGCGAGTGGCTCTCGCTGATGGGCTGCGCGGGCGCCGGCAAGGTCTATCGCTTCGCGCAGCTCGTCGCGGCGGCGGCGCTCGCGCTCGAGATCAGCGCGTCCGCGGCGATGGCGACCGCCGGCAGCGAGAACTTCTTCCGGGCGCACTTCGAGCGCGGCGGCTTGCGGGGCTGAGACAGACTCGATGTCGATATTCCTGATGACGCTCTCGCAGTCGGGCCCCGAGTGGAAGGAGGACGCGCCGCTCGAGGAGCAGTCGGGCTGGGCGGAGCACGCCGCTTTCATGGACTCGCTCGTCGACGCGGGGTTCATCGTGCTCGGCGGGCCGCTCCCCGACCGCCGCGTCGCGCGATCCGTGGCACGGGAGCCACCTCGTGCTCGAGTCGATCGAGCCGTGGACGGTCCGGCTCGACTGCCGGACCGTCCACGACTGACCGAACTACGGCAGCGCGCGCTTCGAGGTGACGTTGCCGTTCGCGTCCAGCGTCTCGAGGTAGGCGGCTTCGCCCGCGTCGAGACGCGTATCCGATGCGAACAGGTTGTTCGTCACCGGCGTCGAGTCGAGCACGTGGCCGCTCGCGTCGACGAACTCGACCGTTGCGACGCCGTCGGCGGCGATGCCGAGCAGCCGCCGCGGGAACGTGAGCGCCTGGTCGTCGGCGGACGGGAAGCCCGGCACCTGCAAGTCGCACAGGACGCCCTTCGGGTACGGCGTCTGGTCGATCGCGATGCAGAGGCGGCCGTCGGCGGTCCGCCCGGCGTAAAAGCGCACGCCGTTCAGCGTCCCGAGCAGCTGCATCGTCGAGCCGACCTTCATCTCCTGCAGCGCCTGGTCGAGCTGCGACTCGTTCGGGAGCACGGACGTCACCGGGACGCTCGTGCCCTCGTTCGAGATGCCGAGCACGTTCGCGAGCCGCCCGGCGAAGGCGACGGCGGGGACCGCGACGATCACCGCGAGCGCTCCGACGAGCGCGACCCGTCGCGGGACGCGCGCAGGCGTCCGCAGCGGTGCGCCGGTCGGCACCGGATTTGCCGCCGCGAGGCGGCCGATCACGTCGTCTCTCATCTCGTCACTCCTCTCGGTTCGGGTCGAAAGGACGAAGCGCCCGCGAGCCGGGCGGCGAGACGCGATTTCGCGCGGTGGTAGCGCACGCGGCACGCGACCGGCGAGCACTCGAGCACGCGCGCGGCGTCGCGAAGCGAGACGCCCTCCCACGCGACGAGCCGAAGCACCTCCCGGTCGGCGTCGCTCAGCTCGGCGAAGGCGGCCGCGAGCGCCGAGTCGCCGACCGGCTCCGGCTCGTGCCCCACGTCCGCCTCGGCGGGTGCGCGGCGCGCGAGGCGGCGGCGTTCGTTCGCGAGAGTCCTGCGGGCGACTGCGTAGAGCCATGGCAGCGGTTCCGCCGGAACATCGGCGAGCCGCCGCAGGCACACGACGAACACGTCGGCCACGACGTCGTCGACGATCGGCTCTGGCGCACGCCTGCGCACGTACGCGCGAACGGGTCGGCGTGCTCGGCGTAGATCTGCTCGAACCGCTCCATCCACCCGGCTTCTGTCGCGGCGGCCTCGGTTGTTACAGCGGGCCGAGACGCCTAGAACGGGAGCGCGACCTCGGAAACGTCGAGGCCGAGGCTCTGCGCGAGCCGGACGCCGTGGTTCAGCTCGAGCTTCAGCCGCTCGCGGTCGCGCGCCTCCATCAGCGAGCCGATGAACTCGCGCGCCTTCGGCCGCCACAGCGCGTGCATGGCGAACTCCGGGAGCATGCGGTTCGCCGCCGCGATCAGCTGCGAGCGCACACGCGGCGTGGCGTGCTCGAGCAGGATCCGCTCGTAGGCCATCCCCGAGCCGTGGTGGATGCCGTCGTCGATCGCGAGCCGGTTGCAGATGTCCTCGAGGATCGTTCCCCGCGACGAGCGGGCGATCAGGCGGAAGCGCGGGATGATCAGCCGCTCGAAGAACACCTGCATGAGGAAGACCTTCTCCTCGAGCGAGTCCGCCTCGAGGAACATCCGGCCGAGCCGTTCGAGATGCGGGTCGCGCTCCCCCTCCCCGCCGACCTCGCCGATCAGCTTCAACCAGGCCTCGGTATGGCGGGACTCGTCCTGCACCATGGTCGAGTAGTAGAGGCGCGCCTCCGGATCCGGCGCCGCGTTCAGGAGCTGCGCCGACATCTCGCACGCGATGATGTCCGCCTGCAGCTGCTGCATGACGACGCTGCGCCAGACGTCACGGCGGCGCGCCTGCCGGTCGGGCGATCCCTTGCCCTCGGGCACGGGCGGCAGCTCTCCCCAGGGGACGTCGCGGACCTGCCACTCGGCGTGCTTCGCGAGGTCGTAGAAGCGAAGCACTCCGGCATAGCGGCTCCGGTCCTCCGCCGGCTCGATCACGGCCTCGGCGCTCACGACGCGGGACCTTATCCTGCTGCGCGTGATCGCCCTCGTCTTCAGCTACGAGGTGCGCGACCCCGCCGAGTTCGAGCGCGTGTACGGCCCCGACGGCGACTGGGCGCAGTTCTTCGCCGCCGCCCGCGGCTACATCGGCACCGAGCTGCTGCGAGACGTCGAGACACCCGGGCGCTACCTCGTGATCGACCGGTGGGACTCCGCCGACGCCTACAACGCGTTCGCCGGCGAGCATCGAGACGAATACATGCGTCGCGTCGACGACACGCGGTTCCATTACGAGCAGGAGCTCCGCTTCGGGACGTTCGAGAACGTCTGGGCCGACGGCGCCGCCTGACCCGTTCGGAGCACGAACGGTCATCAAGAGCTGCCGCCTGCGCGTCGATATGGACAGGAGGAGCCGCGAGGGCCGCCAATGCTCATCCGAATCGTCGCAGCGGGTGCGTGCATCTTCGTCCTGATGCTCGTCATCAAGGACGGCCGCGTCCTGCGCATCGCCGGCCTGACCGGCTCCTGCACCGTCGTGCAGACCCTCTCGGACTCGTCGGAGGTGACGCTCTGCCGGCCGGGCAAGCTCGAAGGCCGCCCAGATCTCTCCCACCGGGGCTGCGTCAGCCTCGGCTACGCCGGCGTGCAGCAGGAGTGGCGCTGCCCGCAGGGCTTCGACCTCGGCGACCTGGGTCGCTAAAACCGTTCTCGTCCGGCGCACGTAGGAACCGGCGGGCTGCGTCGCGCCCGGCGGGCTCCCGGTGTCGCCGGCCGCCACGGGGACACTTCCGCCGGGTGCGACGCGGCCTACCTGACGAGGGCCGAGAGCGCGTCGAGCAGGCGATCGTCGGCGTCGGGGCGGTGCACGGTGATCCGGATCGCGTCGGGCGACGGGCGCACGGCGAGGCCCCGGTCGAGCAATGCCTCGTACAGCGCTTCCGCGCGTGCGTGGGGTACGAGCAGAAAGTTCGTGTACGACGGAAGCGGCTGGAGCCCGAGCGAGCGCAGGCCGTCCGCGAGCCGCTCCCGCTCCGCGAGCGTCGCCGAGACGTCCGGCGGCCCGGCCTCGAGCGCGGCGAGCGCGAGCGCAGCCGACAGCGTCGACACCGGCGCAGGCTGCTGCCGCTCGTTCAGCTCGGCCGCGAGCGCGTCGTCGGCGAGTGCGTAGCCGACGCGCGCGGACGCGAGCCCGAACGCCTTCGAGAAGGTGCGCACGACGATCACGTCCTCCGCTCCGAGCAGGGGCAACGCCGTCTCACCGCCGTATTCGAAGTACGCCTCGTCGACGACGAGCGGCCGGCTCGAAGGCAGATCGACGAGCGCACCCGTGGGGTTGTGCGGCCGGCAGACGAAGGTGAGCACGGGCTCGTCGTCGCCGACGTCGGCTCCGGTCACCCAGACCGCGACCCGGTACAGCGGATAGGTCGGCTCGAAGGCGATCGCGACCTGCTCGCCGGGCCCCGCGTAGGCGCGCGCGCAGAGCATGAGGATGTCGTCGGCGCCGGCGCCGAGGACGACGTTCTCCGGCTCGACGCCGTTGTAGTCGGCAATCGCCCGCAGGAGCTCCGGGAAGCCGCCGTGGCGGTACGACTGGATGCGCTCGAGGGCCTCCGCGACCGTCTCGGGACGGGCGACGGCGGGCGGCACCGGCGGCGTGTTGCCGTCGAAACGGAGCACCTCCTCCGGCCGGGTCCCGGCGCGTCGGGCGAGCTCCACGGTCGAGAGCGCCCAGGCGTACGGACGGAACTGCGGCGAGAGCGGCCTCACGGCGCGAGCCTAGCGGGCTGCGCAATGCGCAGCGAAAAGAGCGATTTGCCTCGCAATGCGTGAATCGCGATACTCCAGAGCGATGCGGCTCGAAGAACGGGCGTCGACCGATGCGGTCCGGCGGGACCGGGAGCGCTTCGTCCCGCGAGGCGTCGCGACCACCGATCTCGTCGTCAGCCGCGCCTGGGGCGCACGCGTCTGGGACGCCGCGGGCAACGAGTACATCGACTTCGCGGGCGGCATCGCCTGTCAGAACCTCGGCCACGGAAACGCCGCCGTCGTGCGCGCGATCCACGAGCAGGTCGACCGGTATCTGCACCAGTGCTTCATGGTCGGGATGTACGAGCCGTACATCGCCGTCGCGGCGAAGCTCGACGAGCTCTGGCCCGGGAACGCAGCGACGAAGACGTTGCTCGTCAACTCAGGCGCCGAGGCGATCGAGAACGCGGTCAAGATTGCGCGCGCCGCGACCGGCCGCGCCGGGGTCGTCGTCTTCGACCGCGCCTTCCACGGACGCACGAACCTGACGATGGCGATGACCTCGAAGCTCGTCTACAAGCAGGGGTTCGGCCCGCTCGGAACCGAGGTGTACCGGGCGCCCGCGCCGTACCCGTACCGAGGCGTCACGACGCCCGACGCGCTGCACGGGCTCGAGCTCCTCTTCAAGCAGGACGTCGATCCGAGCGACGTCGCGTGCATCGTGCTCGAGCCGGTGCAGGGCGAGGGCGGCTTCATCCCGATGCCGCAGGACTTCGTCCGCGCGCTGCGCGAGCTCTGCGACACGAACGGCATCGTGTACGTCGACGACGAGATCCAGGCCGGCTGCGGCCGCACGGGAACGATCTGGGCGATCGAGCACTTCGGGGTCGAGCCCGACCTGCTCGTCTCGGGCAAGACGCTCGGCGGCGGCCTGCCGCTCGCCGGGGTCACCGGCCGCTCCGAGCTGATGGACGCGCCTCACGCCGGCGGTCTCGGGGGCACGTTCGGCGGCAACCCGGTCGCGTGCGCCGCCGCGCTCGCCGTGCTGGACGAGCTCTCGGCCCCGGGCTTCCGAGAGCGCGCGGAGCAGATCGCAGACCTCCTCCGCAGCCGCCTCGACGAGATCGCGACACGCCGTCGGGCGGTCGTCGGCGAGGTGCGCGGCCTCGGCGCCATGCTCGCGCTCGAGCTCGTCGAGCGGTCCGGCGACGCAACACGAGCGGTCACGACGAGAGCGAGGGAGAACGGGCTCCTCCTGCTCTCCTGCGGCCTCTACGGGAACGTGATCAGGCTGCTGCCGCCGCTCTCGGCGACGGACGAGGAGCTGGAGCGGGGCCTCGAGATCCTGGACGACGCGCTTGGCGACGCAGGCTCCGGCTAGACCTGCGAGCGAGCGGCGGGCGGCGGCGTCGGCCGTCTCGCTGCACGGGATCCGGCGCACCTACGGCGAGGTCGTCGCGATCGACGACCTCGACCTCGAGATCGCGCCCGGGGAATTCTTCACGCTGCTCGGCCCGTCGGGCTCCGGCAAGACGACCACGCTGCGCGTGATCGCGGGCTTCGAGCAGCCTGATCGCGGCCGCGTCGAGCTCGCCGGCGTCGACGTCACGCGCATCCCGCCGGCCGAGCGCGACGTGAACACGGTGTTCCAGGATTACGCGCTCTTCCCGCACATGACGGTGCAGGAGAACGTCGAGTACGGCCTTCGCGTCAAGGGCACCGGCCGGCGCGAGCGGCGCCGCGCCGCACAGGAGGTGCTCGAGCGCGTCCGCCTCCCGAACGTCGGCGGCCGGAAGCCGGTGCAGCTCTCGGGCGGCCAGCGCCAGCGCGTCGCGCTCGCCCGCGCGATCGTCAACTCGCCGTCCGTCCTCCTCCTCGACGAGCCGCTCGGCGCGCTCGACCTGAAGCTCCGCCAGGAGATGCAGGTGTTCCTGAAGGCGCTCCAGCGCGACCTCGGCATCACGTTCGTCTACGTGACGCACGACCAGGAGGAGGCGCTGACGATGAGCGACCGCATGGCCGTCTTCAACGACGGCCGCATCGAGCAGGTCGGCTCGCCCGCGGAGGTATACGAGCATCCGCAGAGCGAGTTCGTCGCGGGCTTCGTGGGCGTCTCGAACGTGCTGGAGCGCGACGGACGCCGCATCACGATCCGTCCGGAGAAGATCCACATGCTCGACGACGACGGAGCCGCCGGTGAGCGCGGGATCGTCAGCGAGGTCGTCTACGCGGGCATGGTCACCCGCTACATCGTCGACCTCGACTCGGGCGGAGCGCTGGTCGTGATCCGCCAGAACCTCGAGACGTCGTCGCAGCAGGCGCTCGAAGACCGCGGCAGGCGCGTCCGGCTCGAATGGCGGCCGGAGCACACATACGAGATCCCGAAGGAGGGGCAGTGATCCGGATCAAGAGGGTGCACGTGCTCGCAGCGGCGGTCGTCGCCGCGCTGTGCGTGCCTGCGGCAGGCATCGGCTCGGGGAAGGGGCTGCCGACGAAGATCGGGAAGGGCGAGGGCGCCCTGAACGTGATCGAGTGGGCGGCGTACACCGACCCGTCGTTCGCGAAGCGCTTCGAGCAGCAGACGGGCTGCATCATCCATCGCAAGGACGCGGGCTCGTCGAACGAGATGGTCGCGCTGATGCGAAGCGGCGGCGGTGGCGGCGGCGGCCAGTACGACCTCGTCTCTGCCTCGGGCGACGCGAGCCTGCGCCTGATCTACGGCGGCGACGTCCAGCCGATCAACATCAAGCTGATCCCGAGCTGGAAGCAGTTCCTCCCGATCTTCAAGTCGCCGGCGCACAACACCGTCGACGGCGTGCACTACGGCGTCTCCGTGCAGTGGGGGCCGAACACGCTGATCTACAACACGAAGGCGGTGAAGCCCGCGCCGACGAGCTGGAGCGCGATCTACTCGAAGAAATACAAGGGCAAGATCACCGTCCCGAACAACCCGATCCAGATCGCCGACGCCGCGCTCTATCTCGAGAAGACCCAGCCGAAGCTCGGGATCCGGGACCCCTACGAGCTGACGAAGCCGCAGCTCGACGCGGCGACGAAGCTGCTCGAGCAGCAGAAGCCGCTCCTCAAGCGGTACTGGAACTCCGCCACCGACGAGATCGCCGACTTCAAGAACGGCGACGTCGTGATCGGCGCCGGCTGGCCGTACCAGACCCTGCAGCTGAAGGCGGCGAAGGCACCGGTCGAGGAGACGATCCCGAAGGAAGGGGCGACCGGGTGGGCGGACACGTGGATGCTCGCGAAGCGGGCGCCGCACCCGAACTGCGCGTACAAGTGGATGGCGTACGTGACGACGCCGCAGGTCGAGGCGAAGCAGGCGCTCGTCTTCGGCGAGACGCCGGTCAACCCGAAGGCCTGCCCGTACATGAACAAGATCCAGAAGGGCTCCTGCGCGGCGTACCACCTGAACCAGCCGCTCTCGTACTACAACACGATTCACTTCTGGAAGACGCCCGTCGCGCAGTGCGGCTGGCAGAAGGCGAACGACTGCATGGACTACAACGCCTGGCAGCAAGCCTGGACGCAGGTCACCGGGTGACGCTTGGCGGTTGACGTTCCGGCACTGGCGGGCCCGCCCGGGCGGCGGGCCCGCCTCCGCTTCTCCGCGCTCCTCTGGCGGCGGCCGTGGCTGAAGGCGCTCGGCCTGCTCTCGCCGCCGCTCGCCGCGTTCCTGCTCGTCTACATCGGCGCCCTCGTCGTCCTCTTCGTCTCGTCGTTCTGGACGGTGGATTCGTTCACCGGGAAGCTCGTCCACCACTGGACGCTCTCGAACTTCCGCCAGATCTTCGACACGTCGCAGCCGTACCTCCGCATCGCCGGTCGTACGATCGGCATCGCGGCCGCGGTCACCGCGACCGACGCGCTGCTCGCATTCCCGCTCGGCTACTTCATGGCTCGGCTCGCGCGCCCGCGCGTGCGCGGCCTGCTCTTCGTGATGATCCTGCTGCCTCTCTGGTCGAGCTATCTCGTCCGGATCTACGCGTGGCGGACGATTCTCGCCCACGACGGCGCGATCAACTGGGCGCTGAACGGGCTCGGCCTGCCAGACCAGAACATCGACTACACGAACTGGGCGATGTGGATCGTCTTCTCCTACGTCTGGCTGCCGTTCATGGTGCTGCCCGTGTACGCGGCGCTCGAGCGGATCCCCGACTCCTACCTCGAGGCGTCGGCCGACATGGGCGCGCGCGGTGCCCGCACGCTGCGCGCGATCGTGATTCCGCTCGCGCTGCCCGGCATCGTCGCCGGCTCGATCTTCACGTTCTCGCTCACGCTCGGCGACTACATCACGCCGCTGCTCGTCGGCGGCCCGAGCTCGAGCTTCATCGGCAACGTCGTGTACGACTTCATCGGCATCAACGCGAACGTCCCGTTCGCGGCGGCGTTCGCCGTCGTGCCCGTGCTCGTGATGGGGATCTACCTGCTGATCGCGCGGCGCCTCGGCGCATTCGAGGCGCTCTGATGGAGACGCGGGCGACCCGTCTCGGGCTCGGCGTCTGGTCGGCGCTCGTGATCCTCTTCCTCTGGATCCCGCTCGTGATCATCGCGATCTACGCGTTCAACAAGTCGAACGTCCAGAGCTGGCCGATCCCCGGCTGGACGCTGCACTGGTTCCGCGTCGCGTGGGACGACCCCGACGCGCGGAATGCGCTCTTGCTGTCGGTCAAGGTCGGCGCGGCGACGACCGGCATCGCGCTCGTGCTCGGGACGATGGCCGCCACGGCGATCGCGCGCTTCCGCTTCTTCGGCCGCGAGGCGGTCTCGTTCCTGCTCGTCCTGCCGATCGCGCTGCCCGGGATCATCACCGGCATGGCGCTGAACTCGTTCTACGTCTTCGCAGGCCTCGGCTTCTCGATGTGGACGATCGTGATCGGGCACGCAACGTTCTGCGTCGTCGTCGTCTACAACAACGTCGTGGCGCGCCTGCGCCGTTCGTCGCCCTCGCTGCTCGAGGCGTCGCGCGACCTCGGCGCCGACGGCTGGCAGACGTTCTGGTACGTCGTCTGGCCGGTACTGTCGGTCGCGCTCGTCGCGGGCGGGCTGCTCGCGTTCGCGCTTTCGTTCGACGAGGTCGTTGTGACAACCTTTACGGCAGGCGCGCAGGAGACGCTTCCGATCTTCATCCTCGACAACCTGCGACAGGGCCAGCAGCTGCCCATCATCAACGTCGTCGCGTTCGTCGTCATCGTGCTGACGGTGCTTCCCGTCGCGCTCGCGCAGAGGCTGACGCGCGACACCGGGATCATCCGCCGCGGCGCGACGGCGGGCGTGACCGCGAAGGAGGCATGACATGAGCGCAACGAAGACGGCGTACAAGGCATTCATCGGCGGCGAGTTCGCAGACAGCGTCTCCGGCGAGACGATGGAGGTGATCGCCCCGGCGACCGGCGAGGTGATCGCCGAGGTCCCGCGCTGCGGCGCGGACGACGTCGACCGCGCGGTCGCGGCCGCGAAGAAGGTGCTGCCGGAGTGGCTCGACAAGACGCCGAAGGAGCGCTCCGAGCTGCTCCACAAGCTGGCGGACGTGATCGACGAGAACGCGGAGGAGCTCGCGCAGCTCGAGTCGCTGAACGTCGGCAAGCCGCTGATGGCCTCCCGCGACGAGATGCCGTTCTCGGCGGACAACCTCCGCTTCTTCGCCGGGGCCGCGCGCCGTCTCGAGGGCCAGTCGGCCGGCGAGTACATCGAGGGCTACACGTCGATCGTCCGGCGCGAGCCGCTCGGGATCGTCGGCGGGATCTGTCCGTGGAACTACCCGCTGATGATGGCGGTCTGGAAGATGGGGCCTGCGCTCGCGGCCGGGAACGTGCAGATCCTGAAGCCCTCCGAGCAGACGCCGCTCTCGCTGCTGCGCTTCGTGCAGCTGGCGCAGGAGGTGATTCCGGAGGGCGTGCTGCAGGTGGTCACGGGCGACGGCGTGCCCGCGGGCGAGCGAATCGTCTCGCACCCGGACGTGCGGCTCGTGTCGCTGACCGGCGACGTCGCGACGGGGAAGATCATCGCGCGCACGGCGGCGGACACGCTCAAGCGCGTCCACCTCGAGCTCGGCGGCAAGGCGCCGATGGTGATCTTCGACGACGCCGATCCCGCACAGGTCGCCGAGGGCATCCGGCTCGCCGCGTTCTGGAACTCGGGGCAGGACTGCACCGCGGGCTCGCGCGTGATCGCCGGGCCGCGCATCTACGACAAGCTGCTCGAGGAGCTCGTGCCGCAGGTCGAGTCGCTGAAGGTCGGCGACCCGATGGAGTCGGACGAGATCGAGATGGGCTCGGTGATCTCGCAGGCACAGCAGGAGCGGATCCTCGGCTTCCTCGAGCGGGCGAAGGGCGCGAAGGTGTTGACGGGCGGAGGGACGAACGGCTCCCGCGGCTACTTCGTGCAGCCGACGGTCGTCACCGACGTGGCGCAGACCGACGAGCTCGTGCAGAAGGAGGTCTTCGGCCCGGTCGTGACGGTGCAGCGGTTCAGCGACGACGACGAGGCGATCCGCTGGGCGAACGACGTCCCCTACGGGCTCGCCGCGTCCGTGTGGACGCGCGACGTCGCGCGCGCGCTCAACGCCGTACGGCGGCTCCAGTTCGGCACCGTCTGGGTGAACGACCACCTGCTGCCGATCACGAGCGAGATGCCGCACGGCGGCTACAAGCAGTCCGGCTACGGCAAGGACATGTCGATCTACTCGATGGAGGAGTACACGCAGATCAAGCACGCCGCGTTCAAGCTCGCCTGACGGCGAGCCCGCGCTCAGCGGAGCGCGTCGACGAGGAGCGCGATCGCGAGCGCGCCGACGACGACCAGCACGATCGCGTTCAGGACGAGCAGCCGTTCGACCGGACGGCGGCGCTCGGACGACCGGCCGGTGCGGCGGGGCGCGGCCCGCCCGCCGACCGTCTGCGAGAGCAGGTCGTTGATGTACGCGTTGAGGCTCATCCCCGATCGCGCGGCGGCCCGAGCGAGCTCGGCGTGGAGCGCCTCGGGCATGCGCAGGAGGAGCCGCCCGCTGTGCGACCTGCTCCCGCGGGCCGGCGAGCGAGCAGCTTCCCCTTCCCGCGGAGCGCCGGCGGCCTCCATGCCAGGAGTGTAGGTCGATCGAATCGGTTCGACAATCACGCGCACGCGCGGAGATCGGGCCCCGCACAGCGCCGGAGCTTCGCGAGCGCGCCGCTGAGCGTTCGCGAGATCGCGCTCTGAGAGAGCCCGAGGCGGCGCGCGATCTCGCTCTGCGAGAGGTCCTCGGCGAACCGAAGCCGTACGACAGCGCGTTCGCGCGGGTCGAGCGACTCGAGCAGCTCGTCGACGACCGCGCGCCGCTCGCACGACTCGATCGCCTCCGCAGCCTCGGCGCTCGGCCGCTGCTCGAGCACCGTGAGCGGCGCCGGCGCGAGCGTCGCCAGCAAGACGCTCTGCGCGTGTTCCGGCGGCAGGCCGGCGGCGGCGGCGGCCTCTGCGAGCGACGCCTCGCGCCCGAGCAGCTGCGCCGCCGCTGCGGCCCCGCGTCGCAGCGCGAACGCGCGTGCCCGCTCGTGTCGCGGGACGCGCACGATCGTGGACCGGTCGCGGAGATGACGCCTGAGCTCACCGTCCATCGTGGCCGCCGCGTACACGGCGAACGGGACTCCGCGCGCGGGGTCGAAGCGGCGCGCCGCGGCGACGAGCCCGACGGACGCGACCTGGACGAGGTCGTCGTACGGCTCGCCTCGACGCAGATACCTCCGTGCGAGCGCCGCCACGAGGGGCAGATGCTGTCGGACGAGATCTCCTGCCGGATCCACGACCGGATGCATGGCGAGATCTTGCGCGATCGAACGAAAAAGATCAACGAAAACTTTCCGTGCATCGTTCGATTAACCTCTGGGTATTTCTGTCTTGTGCACGGACGTCGACGCGAGGAGTACCGCGATCCCCGGAGCACCCATGCGCTTGAGCGCCGCCGCGGCAGGCACGATCGCCGTGACGGCCGCGCTCGCGTTCGCGGTCCCCGCAAAGGCGGACGCACCGACGGACGGCCTCGCCGACGTCGCCGCGCTTGCGGCTGCGACTCCGCCGGCGGATCAGCCCGACCCGGCTGCGGCCGTGGCAGCCGTGGCGGGAGCGCTGCAAAGCGGTTCGAACGTCTCCATCTCGATCCGCATCGGAAGCCCGGGCGACGACGGCGCCGTCGCGCAGACGGTGACGATCGGCAGCTCGGCGCCGCCGCCCGTCGTGTCGCCGGCAGGCGCACAGGGCGGGAATCTCTCCGTCTCCGTCCGGATCGGCAGCGCCGGCGACGACGGAACGACCTCGCAGACGGCCGCGCCGACTCCTGCGGTCCCGCCGCCGGCCGCGCCCGACCCGCAGTATCACTCGCCGCAGGGGCAGTATCGCCCGTCGCCTGCGCCGGATCCCGCGCCGAGCGCGCCGCCTCCGGCTGCAGCGGCGCCGGCCGCGACCACGAGCGCAGCGCCGCCCGCAGCGCCGGCCGGGTCGAGCACCCCGGGACCACCGCCGCCGTCGTGGGTCTGGAACCTCACGGTCGGCTGCGGTGATACCACGGGAGGCGATATCACGAGCCCGATCGATACCGCGATCCAGGGATGGATCTGGAACTGGAACGTCACGGACATTCCCGGTACGTCGTGCAGTTCTAATTCCGATAACGCGCCGGATAGTTCGCCAAAATCATCGGACGCCATTTCGATTCCAGTCTCGCTGCCGGCGGCCGGGCTGCCGGCGGGATCGCCCGCGTCTGCCGAGCCGGAGGCGTCGCCGTCGGCCACGTTCGGACCGTGGTTCCTCGCCGCGCTCCCCGCGTCGCCCGCCGTCGTCCTTCCGACGCCGCCGCTCCTGCCGCGGCTCCCGGCCGTCGTGGTGCCCGCGCCGCCTGTCCTCCCCGCGCTCCCGACGGTGCCGCTGCCCGTCTTCGGGCTCGCACGGCCGCCCGGCCCTGGCCCGCCGGCCGCGCACGGCCGCCCGCGGCCGCCGCGGGCGACTGGACCGCCGGTCGCCCGGACGGCTTCGCCGCTGCAGGCTCCGGCGGCGGCCAGACGCGCGCCCGCGCCGCCGGCGGCGGCGAAGCACGCGCACGAGCGCGCGCGGCACGCCGGCCGCGAGGCGCTGCCGCCGCCCGACCTCGAGTCGTCGTTCGCGCCCCCGCCGGCGGGCGCGAGCGCGGCCGGCTCGGGAGGTGCCGGCGCCGGCTCCGGCGCCGCCGCCCTTGCCGCTTGGTTCCTCGTCCAGCTGCCGGGCTTCGCGTTCCTGCGGCTCCCGACGCAGCGACGCATGCCGCGCAGCCGCGTGGACGAGCCCGACACCCGCCCCGGCTAGCCGTGGGCTCCTTCGGAGCGCGCTACCGCGCGCAGTACCAGCGATACCAAAGGAGTTCATGCACATGAGACGATTGATCACGACGCTCGCTGTCGTGCTCGCGGCCCTCGCCGCGAGCGCCGGCAGAGCGCTCGCGGATCCCGTCCAGTCTTCGACGCAGTCGTCGTCGACCGGACAGGCCGCGATCGCCGGATCGAGCGCCACTCAAATCCAGCCGTCGAACCAGAACATCTCGGTTCGGGTGCTGAGCCCGGGGAACGACGGGGACGTCACGCAGTCGAACAGCGCGTCCTCGACCGCCACGGCGACGAACACCGCGGCGACGACCCAGAACGCCGCGCAGACCCAGTCGGGAGGCTGCGGCTGCGCACCGGCGATCCGCTCGGGTGACATCGGTGACGTGCTCGGGGCTGCGCTCCAGGCAGCCGCGGGGCAGCCGCAGCAGGCTGCGACGCCGGCACCGGCAGCCGACCCGGCACCGGCGGCCCCTCCGGCACCGAGCTCGTCGCAGACGAACGGCGCCGACTCGACCGCGACGGCGGCCAACGCCGCGCCGACGGCCCAGACTGGGACCGAGACGGCGTCCACGGGCGCCGGCGTGCAGTCCTCGACGCAGGACGCCTCGACGCAGCAGGGCGCGGCCGCGGCCTCCTCAGCCGAGCAGGACAAGCCGAGCAACTCGAACATCTCGGTGCGCGTGCTCAGCCCGGGGAGCGACGGCGCCGTCACGCAATCGAACGACGCGACCTCCCGCGCCGACGCTTCCAACTCGGCGACGACCACGCAGGGCGGCTCCCAGACCGGGAGCGGCGGCGTCCAGTCGTCGACGCAGAGCGCCGACACGCGGCAGGGTGCGCTCGGGCTTTCCTCGGCCAAGCAGGACGAGCCGGCCAACTCGAACGTGACGGTCCGCGTCCTGAGCCCCGGCAACGGCGGCTCGGTCACGCAGTCGAACACGGCGAATTCGTCCGCAGGCGCGACGAACGCCGCTCCGGTCACGCAGAGCGATACGCAGACGCAAGCCGGGAGCCCGTGCGGGTGCGCGGGGTCGAACGGCGTACAGTCGGCAACCCAGTCCAGCTGGATCGGACAGGGAGCGCTCGCGGCCAGCTCCGCGGCGCAGCAGGACCCGTCGAACACGTCGGAGCCGGTTCGCATCGGGAGCGACGGCAACGACGGTGCAGTCGGCCAGTCGAACGACGCCTCGTCGACCGCGACGGCGACGAACGGGGCTCCGGTGACGCAGACCGCCACGCAGACCGGTGCGTCGGCGTGCGGGTGCGGCAGCGGCACGGCCGTCCAGGCGCTCGGGCAGACGAGCGGGGTCGGCCAGCTGGCGGTCGGCCTCTCGTCGGCCGAGCAGTCAGGCGCGTCGAACACGTCGGATCCGGTCCGCATCGGGAGTGCGGGCGGCGACGGCTCGACGACGCAGTCGAACGACTCGACCTCTACGGCCACGACGACGAACACCGCGCCGGTGCTCCAGAACGGGTCACAGACCCAGGGCGGCTCCGGCTGCGGCTGCTCCGGAACCGCGGTCCAGGCCCTCGGTCAGTCGAGCCGCGTCCGCCAGTTCGGACTCGGGCTCTCGTCCGCCGAGCAGATCGGCGCGGACAACGAGAGCGGGCCTGTTCGGATCGGCAGCGACGGGAGCGGCGGCGACGTCGTCCAGTCGAACGACGCGACCTCCACGGCCGACGCGGCGAACAATGCTCCGACGGCCCAGACGGGGACGCAGGCCCAGACGGGCGCCGGCATCCAGGCGCTCGGGCAGGTCTCGTCGGTCTGGCAGGGGGCGCTCGCAGCCTCGTCGGCGGAGCAGCTCCCCGGCCGGTCCCACTGCGGGTGCGGGGGCTCGTCCTCGGGGAACCGAGCCGGCCCCGTGCGGATCGGAAGTGACGGGAGCGACGGCGCGCTGACCCAGTCGAACGCCGCCACGTCGACTGCGCATGCGCCGAACGCCGCGCTGCCGACGCAGACCGCGACGCAGACGCAGGCGGGAACGCACTGCGGCTGCGGAGGCGAGCCGGTTCAGGCGCTCGGCCAGCAGGGCGACGTCCATCAGCTCGCAGCGGGTCTCGGCACCGCGAACCAGCAGGGCGCCCTGAACGCGAGCAACCCGATCCGCGTCTGGAGCCCGAGCGGGCCGGGCCGGACGGGCGATTCCACGGGCGGTGGCCCCGGCGGCGCAGGGCCAGACGCCGAAACGATCCTCCGGCCGGGACAGCGCATGCTGCTCTAGCCGGAGGCCCGGGCGGGGCCGACGCCGGCCGCAGGGCGGGGCCCCGCCCCTTTTGCAACTCGAAAGAGAGGCGTACGCTGCGTGGACATCTGCAACGAAGGGAGGCGGCCGGTGCCGAAAACCGGCTACTCATCGTTGCTGCGGCCGATCGTCACGACGAGCGCAGCCGTCGCGCTCGGCACCGCCGCGCCCGCGCTTGCTGCGACGGCGGTCCCGGCGGGCGCCTCGCCCGACCCGAGCCCCGCCCCCTCGGCCCCCGCGCCGGATCCCTATCCTGCACCCGCTCACCGCTCACGGCCGATCGAGCAGCCGTTGCCGCCGCCGGCGACGCCGAGCGCTCCCGCCGTGCCCGGGCGTGAGCCGGCGGCACCGCGGCGGGCGGTCCACGTCGTCCGGCATGCCCACCGGCGCCCTCGTCGGCCGAGGCCGGCCGTCACCGCACGGACGCCGGTTGGCGCGCGGCGGCCCGAGCTGCCCCCGCTGCCGACGGGCAGCTACGTCTTCCGCGCCGTCGCGGCCGCGGAGAGGCAGGTGCCGGCGGGCGCTGCGCTCGCCGTCGCGTTGCTCGTGCTCGTCAGCGGGATGCTCCTCGCACGCACGGCGAGGACGGTCGCGCGATGAGACGGCTCGTCGTGGTCGCGGCGGCCGCCGTCGTGACGGCACTGCCCGCAGCCGCCGTCCACGCCGACACGGGCATCTCGGCGACGTGCAACGACGCACCGTGCAGCGCCGGCTGGTATCGCACGGACGTCAAGGTGTCGTTCGTCCTTCCGTCGGGGTCGAGCAACCCGCAAGGCTGCGGCGACCAGACCGTGAACCAGGACACCGCGGGAACGACGTTCACGTGCACCGTCGTCGTCGGCACCTCGCAGTGCTGCCGCCTCGATGTCACGGTCAAGCGGGACGCGACGCCGCCGACGGTCGCCGCGCTCACCCTCGCCCGCGGACCCGACTCGAACGGGTGGTACAACCACGCCGTCGGCTTCGCAGCCTCGGGCACGGACGCGCTCTCCGGGATCGCCTCGTGCACGACCGGCACGTATTCGGGCCCGGACTCCGGCACGGCCGCAGTCTCCGGAACCTGCACCGACGGCGCCGGAAACGTGTCCGCCCCGCGAACGATGACGTTTGCTTACGACGCGACACCCCCGAGCGTCACCCCGTCGCCCGCACGTCCGCCCGACGCGAACGGCTGGTACAACCATCCGGTCGCCGTCGGCTTCTCGGGCACCGACGCCGTCTCGGGAGTCGACAGCTGCACCTCCGATTCGTATTCCGGCCCCGACAGCGCCTCGACCGCGGTCACCGGGTCATGCCGCGACAAGGCCGGCAACGTGGGCACCGCCTCGTTCGCGCTCAGATACGACTCGACCCCGCCGACCGTCACGACGGCGACGCCGGACAGGCCTCCCGACGCGAACGGGTGGTACAACCACAAGCTCGTCGTCACCTTCGGCGGCACGGACGCCACGTCGGGGATCGCGGGCTGCGACGCTCCGGCCTACGACCATCCCGACGCCTCGCCCGCGTCCGTCGCCGGCCGCTGCGTCGACAACGCGGGAAACGTCAGCGCGCCCGGAGCCTTTCAGTTCAAGTACGACTCGACGCCGCCCAAGCTGTCGGCCCTCCAGGTGACATCACTCGATCGCAGCGCGACGCTCAGCTGGCGGGCATCGGCCGACACCAGCGAGATCACGATCGTGCGGACGGGCGGCGGCGCGACCGACACCGTCTACCGCGGCAAGCGGGTGACGACGTTTACGGACAAGCGTGTCCGGAACGGCGACCGCTACACGTACACGGTCACCGCGCTCGACGACGCAGGCAACGCCGCGACGCTGAAAGGGCTCGCCTCCCCGACGGCGTCGTTGCTCGCACCGCGCGCGTCTGCCCGTGTGCAGGGCGGCGTGACGCTTCGCTGGCGGGCGGTCCGTGGGGCGACGTACTACAACGTCCAGCTCTGGGTCAGTGGTCGAAAGGTGCTGACGACGTGGCCCGCCGGCTCGACACTCCGCATCGCGCACCTCGCGCGCGGGAGGTACACGTGGCTCGTGTGGCCCGGTCGCGGGTCGCGGCGGCAGCATCGCTACGGGGCGTTGATCGGCAGCAGCACGTTCGTCGTCACAGGCTGACGCACGGCATGCTGGCGGCGCAATGCGCGAGCCGCGGCTGACCCACCTGGACCGCGCCTACTGGCCCGACAAGGGCTATTCCAAGCGCGACCTCGTCGACTACTACAGGGCCGTCGCGCCGGTGCTGCTGCCGCACATCCGGAATCGTCCGTTCACGCTCAAGCGGCACCACACCGTGCGGCGCGGGCCGTTCGCGTGGGTGAAGGATGCGCCGCCCGAGCTGCCGGCCGGCGTCAAGCGCTGTCCGCAACTGCCAAGTCGCGCCGCGGGGCACTCGTGCAGTACGCGCTCGTCAACGACCTGCCGTCGCTCCTTTGGATGGTCGAGCTCGGTGCCGTCGACCTCCACGTCTGGCCGTCGCGCTGCGACCGCCCGGAGCGGCCCGATTACGTCGTCTTCGACATCGACCCGCTCGCGGCCGGAGACATCGGAGCCGCCGTTGCTGCAGCGCTCGGAGTCCGCGACGCGCTCGAGACGCTCGGGCTCGAGAGCTACCCGCGGACGAGCGGCGGCAGCGGCCTCCACGTCCTCGTCCCCGTCGCCCGCCGTCACACACACGCCGAAGCCCGCCGCTTCGCGAACATCGTCGCCGGCGCGCTCCGGCTCGAGGGTGCGAAGATCGACACGAAGATGATCGGCCACGGCCAGCAGATCGTGGCTGCGTACTCGGTCCGTCCCCTGCCCGGCGCACCGGTCGCGACGCCGCTGCGCTGGGACGAGGTCGACGAGACCCTCTCCCCCGCCGAGTTCGACCTCCGGAGCGTCCCGCCCCGGGTCGCGCGGCTCGGCGACCTGCACGCACCGGTTCTGCACGGGAGGCAGCGCCTCGACCGTGCGTTCGCTTCGCTCAGCCGTACGTGATCTTCACCGCGTGCCCGAGCGCGTTCCACACGCGCTGGTAGCGCGCGACGCACGACCCGTGCACACGAACGGTTCGCGGACCCACGCGGACGAACGTCGCTGCGACGTCCGGCAACGTGCCGGGGCAGCTCGTCACGGCCGGCATCGACCCGAATCCGTTCGTCGTCGCGACGCGGTTCAGGTTCGCGACCTGGAGCTGCGTCAGACGCGTCCTGCCGGTCGTCACCGGGCCGGTCGCGCTCACGCGTCCGTCGTTTCCGACGGTGACGGCAAAGGGAACGATGTTGCCGCCGACGCGGCCGAACGCAAAGCCGCGCTGCGGCGAGGCGGCGCTCGACGCGGGCAGGATCGCGGCGGCGGCCAGCAGGACCGCGAGCATCCTCATCGCCCGACAGCCTAGCGCCAGTATCCTGCGCCGCCGTGCGTCGCACGGCTTGGGCAATCCTCGCCGGGGCCCTCTGGCTCGGCGTCGCCGGCTGCGGCGGCGGCTCGTCGCAGTCGGGCCCGCCCGCCGCGCTTCTCCAGCCGGCGAAGCTGACGGCGAAGGCGCCCCAGCTCTTCACGGTGAAGTTCGTGACGACGAAGGGAGCGTTCACGATCGGCGTCCACCGAACGTGGGCGCCACGCGCCGCCGACCGCTTCTACAACCTCGTGAAGAACCACTTCTACGACGGCGATGTGTTCTTCCGCGTCGTTCCGGGCTTCGTCGTGCAGTTCGGGATCAGCCCGTACCCGGCGGTTTCGAAGGCGTGGCAGAACGCGACGATTCCCGACGACCCGCCGGTCGGCGTGCCGAACAACACGACCGCCGTGTCGTTCGCCTCGGCCGGCCCGAACACGCGCACGACACAGGTGTTCATCGACCTCGCGGACAATCGCCGGCTCGACCAGCAGTTCATCCCGTTCGGGACGGTCGATTCGGGTTTCGACGTCGTGCGCAAGCTCTACAGCGGGTACGGCGACGCGCCGACGCCGCACCAAGGCGAGATGGCGGCGCACGGGAACGCGTGGCTCGAGCAGCACTATCCGAAGCTCGACCGGATCGAGACCGCGACGGTCACGAAGGCGTCGAGCCCTGCGCTCCCCTGACGGCTAGAGCTCCGGGCTGAGGATCAGCGAGGGCTCGTCCGGGACGAGCTGATACGGCTCCTCGCGGACCGGCCGGCGCGCGTTCGTCCGAGCCGGACGCGCGCGGCGCCGTCGCTCGAAGGAGACGATCCGGTCGCCGTAGACGACGGCCGCGCAGGCGGCGAGCCCGGCGATCGTGATCGCGATGCCCTCGGCGAAGAGCGTGACGGTCGCCGCGAATGCGATCAGGCCGACGAGATAGCGGTGAGCGGAACGTCCCATGAAGCGTCTCCTCGTGTTCAGGGTTTGCGATCGAGCTGGTGTGCTGCGGCCTGCGCGAGTGACGCCTGCCGTGCGAGCGCGGCCACCGCCGCTTCTGCGGCGCCGGCGGAGGAGCTCAGGTAGCGCACCTGCGTCTCGACGAACGCCGGATCGACCCCCGCGGCGCTCGCGTTCGCAAGGTACGTGCCGATGCTCGCGAGCTCGGAGTTGAGCTTGGCGAGCTGGTGCTGTAGGGCGCCGCCGTTCGCCGTGATCGCCGCGAGCGGCGAGGCGAGCGTCTTTGCGGCGTGTGTGTTTGCGCGGCGGGCGGCGCCGAGCATCCGGTTGAGCGACGCGAGCTGCGCGCGCTCGTGTGCCGCGATCGCACGCGCACGCGTCAGCCGACCGCGGAGCGCATCGAGACGCTCCTGCGTCGCATGCAGGCGGCGGCTCGTCTGGATCTGCGCCGTGCGGGCCGCGTCGCTCTCGGCGGCCGTGTGCCGCCAGACGCCGACGAAGAGAAAACCGCTGAGCACGGCGCCGAAGAGGACCGCGGCGACGATCAACACGAGCTGTGCGCGCAGCGAAGGCGGCCCGCTTCGCTCGCGAAGCGGCCGGCCGAGGCGGCGCAGCAGCGAGCCGGGGCCGCGGATCGTCGTGACGTCCGTGATCTCCACCCCGTCTTTTCCGACAGCGGCCGCCGGTCTCCTTCCGCCCGGCCGGCTCGAGTGAGAGGCGCCTAGCGGAGTCGAACCGCTGTAAACGGCTTTGCAGGCCGCTGCCTAACCACTCGGCCAAGGCGCCTCGGCAGCGCCCATCGTACCCGGCTACGTCCCGAGCACCCGCTCGAGGAACGCGACCATGCGCGTGAACGCCTCGATCCGGTTCTCGAGCTTCTCGACCGTGTGCCCCTCGTCCTCGAAGACGAGGAGCTCGCACGGGATGCCCTTCTGCTGCAGCACGTCGTAGATGTGCTCCGATTCGGAGACCGGAACACGCGGGTCGTTTCGTCCGTGCTGGATGAAGAGCGGCGCGCGGATCGCGTCGATGTGCGTCATCGGCGACGCATGCAGCAAGAAATCGACGTCGTGCTCGAGCGAGCCGTACTCGCGCTCGCGGGCGGCGCGCCGGTACTCCGACGTGTTCTGCAGAAAGGTGACGAGGCTCGAGATGCCGACCGCCTCGAGGCCGGCCGCCCACCGCTCCGGCTGGAACGCGAGCGCGGCGAGCACCATGTAGCCCCCGTACGACCGGCCGTAGACGACGGCCCGCGAAGCGTCGATCGTGGGTCGCGCGGCCAGCCAGTCGTGCAGCGCCGCAAGATCCTGCACCGCGTCGAGCCGCTTCTCGACATCGTCGAGCGCCTGGTAGCGCTTCCCGTACCCGGTCGACCCCCGCACGTTCGGCGCCGCGACCGCATAGCCGCGTGAGACGAGATGCTGCGTGAGCGGCGCGAAGCTCGGCGCGAACCACGGGAGATACTGCGACTCCGGCCCGCCGTGGACGGTCACGACGACGGGAAACGGTCCGTCGCCGGGCGGCTCGAACAGAAAGACGGGGATCGATTCGCCGTCGAAGCTCTCGAAACGGTGCAGAGTGGGCTCGACGAGCTCGTCCACGTCGACCTCGCCCGGGCTCGTCGTCACACGGACGAGCTCGTCGTCCTCGATGTCGTAGATGTAGACGTCGCGCGGCTCGACCGGGCTCGAGAACGAGAAGGCGAGGTACTCACCGCCCGGCGAGAAGACCGGATGCTCGACGACTCCGCGGCCCGGCAGCGGCACGTCGCCGAGGACGTCGAACGTGGCGGGATCGAGCAGCGTCAGCCGCGAGTAGCCGTCCTCGTTCGCAAGCGCGAGCAACACCCTCCCGTCGTCGTCCGCGGCGCAGAAGACGTCCCAATCGGTGCCGTAGACGACCTCGCCGTCGCGCACGAGGGCGAAGGTGTCGCGGCCCGCATTCGATGCCAGCACGAGCGAGCCGCCGACCCACACCGGCGTGTAGAACTCGGCCGGCTCGTCGTGCGGCGTCGCGTGGGCGACGTCCCCCGTCTCGACGTCGCAGAGGAAGATGTCGTTGTCCCCGCTTCGCGTGCCGAGGCGCTCGACCGCGATCCAGCGGCCGTCAGGCGAGATCGCCTCGACGCCGAGGTTGCCGCGGAGGTCGAAGGTCTGCTCGTGCCCGTCGACGAGGCTCAACGCGACGATCTCGAAGTCGACGCCGTTCCCGCGATTCGTCGCGTAGGCGAGCGTCTCGCCCCGCGCGTGCGGCGTGCGATGGATGAAGCGCGCGTCCGCGACGATCGGCGCGTAGGTCCCTTCGCCGAGCACATAGAGCTGCGTCCGCTCGTTGCCGCCTTGGTCCATCTCGAAGAGGATCGAGCCGTCGCTCAGGAACAATCCGCTGACGGGCTCCTCGAAATCGGTGAGCTGAAGGAGGTCGCCGCCCTGCGCCGGCGCGAAGAAGAGCTGCTGCGTCCCCGGGCCGTTCGAGCCCACCAGCAGGTAGTCGCCGGCAGGCGAGAAGTCGAGCGGCAGCGCCTGGCGGAGCTCGAGCAGCGACTGCAGCGGGATCAAGCGGTGACGCCGGCGAATGCCGGGATGACCTCGGCGCCGTACGCCTGCAGCGTCTCCTCCTGGCCGTGCGTCATGAGATAGATGTTGAACTGGTCGACGCCGACGCTCTCGAGCTCGCGCAGCTTCGCCTTGATCTGATCCGGTGTCCCGAGCACGCAGAAGCGGTCGCAGATCTCGTCGGTGACGAACTCGCCGTGCTTCGCGCCGACGCGCGAATGCTCGTTGTAGTCGTAGAACTTGCGCGCCTGCACGTAGTCGGTCAGCGCCTTCGGCACGGCGCTGCCGTCGGCGCCGTACCGCTCGATCAAATCCATCACATGGTTCGAGACCATCGCCGGGAACCAGCGCACCTGGTCGCGCGCGTCCGCGATGTCCTCGCTGACGTGCGACGGCGCGCCGACGATGCACTTGAGCTGCGAGGGATCACGTCCGGCTGCTTCCGCCGCCTTTCGCGCGGTCGCCATCGTCCACGCGATGATCTCGGGGTCGGCGAGCTGGATGATCACGCCGTCGCCGACGCGGCCGGCGACACCCAGCGCCTTCGGCCCGTACCCGGCCACCCACAGCGGGATCTCCGGCAGCTCGGGCCGAACCCACTTCAGCTGCAGGTCCTTCTCGTTCCAGTGCACCTCGCGGCCGTTCATGAAGTCCTTGACCATGACGCAGGCACGCTCGAAGTCGGCCACCTTCATCGGCTGCCGGCCGATGTAGCGCACGGCCGAGTCGCCGCGCCCGATGCCCAGCGCCATCCGTCCGTTCGAGAGGTCCTGCAGCGTCGCGTACGAGCTCGCGAGCACGGTCGGGTCGCGCGTCGCCGGGTTCGTCACGAAGTGCCCGAGGCGGATCGACCTCGTCTCGCGCGCCGCGACCGCGAGCATCGGGAACGACTCCTGCCAGAGGACGTGCGAATCGTAGGTCCAGGCGTAGCCGAAACCGTGCCGCTCGACGAGCTGGACCAGCTCGAGCCAGCGCGAAAACGGCGGATCTGGCAAGACGGTAACGCCGAAGTCCATCGCGTGCCCTCCTCGCGTCGCGGTCGCGAAGAGAGCGTACCGCGTAGGGTTCGGAGGCGTGCACCGCCCCGGGAAGATCATCTGCGTCGGGCAGAACTACCGCGGCCATCTCAACGAGATGCGCGGACGCGAGGTCGACGAGCCGACGCTCTTCGGCAAGTTCGCGGCGACCGTGATCGGCGACGGCGAGGCGATCGTCCTGCCGCCGGAGTCCTCGCACGTCGACGCGGAAGCCGAGCTCGCGGTCGTGATAGGCCGCCCGGCACGGCGCGTCTCGCGCGAGCACGCGCTCGAGTTCGTCGCAGGGTACGTCTGCGCGAACGACGTGAGCGCGCGCGACATCCAGTACGCCGGTGACCGCCAGTGGTTCCGCGGCAAGAACTTCGCGACGTTCTGTCCGGTCGGTCCGGACGAGCCCGTGCCTCTCTCGGAGCTCGGCGACGGCTCGCGGCTGCTCGTGCAGCAGCTGCTGAACGGCGAAGTCATGCAGGACGGCTCGACGAGCGACCTCATCTTCGACGTTCCCTATCTGGTGGCGTTCGCGTCGACGCTGTTCACGCTCGAGCCGGGCGACCTGATCCTGACGGGCACGCCCGAGGGCGTCGGCTGGGCCCGCGAGCCGAAGGTGAAGCTGCAGCCCGGCGACGTCGTCGAGGTGCGCATCGATGGGGTCGGCAGCGTCACGAATCCGGTCGTCGCCGACACCTAGCGCGGCGTCGCCAGCGCCGCGAGCGCCGCGAGAGCGCCGAGTGCGACGAAGCCGATGCGGCCGTCGCCGGGCAGCGAGAACGTCAACCCGACGAGCGGGGTGCCGGCGACGATCACGAGCGACGCCCACGCGTTGATGAAGCCGATCGCCGCGCCGGGCGCGTCCGGCCGCGCCTGCGCGCCGCCGGCGAACGCCATCGCGAACGGGATGCCGGCGGCAAGGCCGACGACCGCCGCGGCAAGCAGGAGCAGCGCATAGGGCAGCGGCAGGCCGAGCGCAACTGCACCCGCGCCGCCGGCTGCGAGCGAGGCGGCGACCCAGGCCCGTGCGTCGCGCCGCCGCAGCAACTGTCCTCCTGCGATCCGTGTGAAGAAGCCGAGCAGCAGCGTCAGCGAACCGGCGATCGCCGCGCTCCGCTTGGAGTGGCCGTGGTGCTCGAGCAGCGTCACGACGGTGTTGCCGACGACGACGCTGAAGCCGAACGACATCGCGTGGATCGCGGCGAGCCGGTAGAGCCGCGCGTCGCGGAAGAAGCCGGCCTCGAGCCGCTCGCCCGCGTGGCGGAGGCCGCGCGGCGAGCGCGGCGCGGCGGCGAGCAGCGCCGCGCAGGCTCCCGCGACGACGATCGCGCTCAGGTAGGGGGCGCGCCAGCCGCTTCGGCCGGTGAGGAACGGCAGCAGGGCGACCGCGATCCCCGGCGCGAGCACGGAGCCGCTGCCGTAGATGCCCTGGAGCAGCGGCGAGCTGTCACGCGAGCGGATGTAGTCGCTGCCGCCGACGAACGCGAACCCGGTCCCGATCCCGACGACCGCGCGGCCGAGAAAGCCCAGCCACGCGTCCGCGGCGGGCAGCGAGATTGCGTTCCCCGCGAGGATCAGGCCGAGCCCGATCAGCGCGCTCGTCCGCGCGCCGATGCGGTCGGCTGCGCGCCCGCCGGGCAGCTGCATCACCATGTGCAGGACGAACTGCACCGTCACGAAGAGCAGCACGACGGTCAGGCTCACGCCGTAGACGTGCGACAGCCGTGTCGCCACCGGACCGATCAGCGCGATGTTCCAGCCGACGGCGAAGGCGACGGCGACTCCGCCGATGCGGTCCAACAGTGGGGTCAGGCCCCGAGGGGTCGGCGGTCTGGCCCTTCGGGCCCGACCCCGCTGTTCACAGACGCTCCAGCACGACGACGGGAATCTCGCGGTCCGTCTTGCCCTGGTACGCGTCGTAGTCCGGCCAGATCTCGTTCATCATCCTCCACAGCCGCTCGCGCTCCTCGCCCGCGGCGGTGCGGGCGCGCGCACGGAAGCGGTCGCCGAGGATCTGCACGCCGACCTCCGGATTCTTCGCGAGGTTGCGATACCAGCCGGGGTGCGCCGGCGCGCCGCCCTTGGACGCGACGACCACGGCGTTCTCCCCGTCCATGCCGTAGATCAAGGGCGTCGTCGTCTCCCGGCCGGTGTTCCGTCCGGTCGTCGTCAGCAGCAGGATCGTCGAGCCCTTCCGCCACTCGTGCCCCTCCCGTCCGTCCGTCTCGCGATAGCGCCGAACGTGCTCCTCGCCGAAAAGCGTGCTCATTCCCGCTCCCGGCGCCGGCAGAGCCGGCGCCTTCGCTCTTTGTTGAGCTCCGTCGAGCCTAGGCTCATGCAAATTCCTCCAACGTCTTCGTGGTCAACCGGTCGAGCGCCTGCACCGACAGCTCCAGGTGGTCCGTCATCGTGTCCTCGAGCTTCGTGTGCGACAAGCCGCGCAGGGATTGAACGAAGAGCATCACCGTCGGGATTCCCGCCCGCGCAACCTCCGCGGCGTCGTGGAGCGGCCCGCTCGGCAGCCGGTGCGACGTGCCCGCGACCTCGCGCACGGCCTCGTCGGCGAGCTCGATCAACCGCTCGTCGAAGGGGATCGGCTCGATCGACCAGATCCGCTCCCATGCGACGTCGAGCGACTCGTCGTGGGCGAAGCGCCGTGCGGCCGCCTCTGCGCTCGTGAGCAGCTCGGCGAGCTCCGTCGCATCGAGGTGCCGCTGGTCGAGGAGGCACTCCGCCGTCTCGACGACGGACGTGACGATGCCCGGCTTCGTGACGACGCCGCCCATCGTGCACACCGCTCCGCCGCCGACACGCCGCGCGATCTCCCGCAGCTCGAGCTCGAGCTTCGCCGCGCCGGCGAGCGCGTCGCGCCGCTTGTCCATCGGGGTCGAGCCGGCGTGTGCCGCCTGCCCCGTGAACGTGACGAGATGCCGTTCGACGCCGAACGTTCCGAGCACGACCCCGAGCGGGATGTCCAGCGACTCGAGCACCGGTCCCTGCTCGATGTGCAGCTCGAGGTAGGCGACGGCGCCGTCGAGCTGCGAGCGCGCCTCGAGCGCGCGGTCGAGGTCGACGCCGTGCGCGCGGAGCGCGTCCGGCAGGGCGATGCCGTTCGCATCGAGCCGCTGCCGCAGCTCGTCCTGGTCGGCCATCGACCCCGCCGCCGCGGACGAGCCGAAGAGCGAGCGGCCGAACCGCGCGCCCTCCTCGTCGGCCCAGTTGACGAGCCGCACGGTCAGCGGCGGCGTCCCCTCGGCCGCGAGCCGCCGCAACACCTCGACGCCGGCCATGACGTTCAGGCAGCCGTCGAGCCAGCCGCCGTTCGGGACCGAGTCGATGTGGCCGCCGAGCAGGAGCGCCTGCTCGGATTCGCCTCGAAGGGTGAACCACTGGTTCCCCGCTGCGTCGATCTCCTCGGCCGCGCCCGTCGCCGCGACCTTGCCGCGGAGCCATTCCCGCGCACGAGCCCACGTATCGGTCCAGGCGACGCGCTGTGCGCCGTCGTCGTCGCCCGTGAGCCCCCGAAGCTCCTCGAGCTCGGCCACGGTTCGCCGCGGGTCCAGCGCCATGGCGCGAATGTAACGACTGTGTTAGAACGACGGCGTGGCGTCAGTCGCGGTTGAGCGGCCCATGGTCCGGGCCGCGGGGGTCGGACAGGGAGCAAGGCGTGCGGGACTTCTCCTCCTCGTCCTCGCCGTGCTCTGGGGCGCCTGGGAGGGCTTCCGGGCGCTCGGTGTGCACTACCACTGGCAGCACCCGTTTCCCGTCGACTCGACGTCGATGCCGCACATCCACGACATGCTCCGCGCGCTCTTCGAACACCCGAATGCAGCGTCGCCGCTTCTGATCGTGACCTTGCTGAAGGCCGCGGCGTTCACGGCCAAGGAGGCCGCGCTCGGCTTCGCGATGGGCACGGTCGGCGGCTTCGTGATCGGCGCCGCCCTCGCGCACTCGCGGATGCTGCAACGCGGCTTTCTCCCGTATGTCGTGGCCTCGCAGACGGTGCCGATCCTCGCGATCGCCCCGATGGTCGTGATCTGGTTCGGCTCGCAGCACGTCACGGCCTGGGTCTCGGTCGCGGTGATCGCGTCGTACCTCACCTTCTTCCCCGTCGCGATCGCGACGCTGCGCGGCCTGCATGCCGCCGACCACCGCGCGCTCGAGCTGATGCGCTCGTACGCCGCGGGCACGTGGACCGTGCTCTGGAAGCTCCGTTTCCCGACCGCTCTGCCCTACCTGTTCAGCGCGCTCAAGATCTCCGCGACGGCGAGCATCGTCGGCGCGATCATCGGCGAGTCGCCGTCGTCGATCCAGGGCGGGCTCGGCGGCGCGATCCTCAACTTCGCCCAGTACTACACCTTCCAGCCGCAGAATCTGTGGGCGACGAACCTGATCGCGGCGCTGCTCGGGATCGCGTTCTTCCTCGTCGTCGTGCTCGCGGAGAAGATCGTCGTCCGCGCCGCACCGGAGAACGTGGCGTGACGAACGTCGTCGAGATCCAGGGCGTCTCGAAGCAATTCAAGGGCGGCACCGTCGCGCTGCAGGACATCGACCTCCAGATCGAGCAGGGCGAGTTCGTCTCGCTGATCGGCCCGTCGGGCTGCGGCAAGTCGACGCTGCTGCGGATCATCGGGGACCTGATCGAGCCGTCGCGCGGCACGGTCGCGGTCAACGGCAAGAGCGCGCGGCAGGCGCGAAGGGACCACGACTACGGGATCGTCTTCCAGGACGCCGTCCTCTACAACTGGCGGACCGTCGCCAAGAACGTCGCGCTCCCGCTCGAGCTCGCAGGCTGGCCCCGCGAGCGGCGACAGCAGCGAGTCGAGGAGATGCTCGATCTCGTCGAGCTGCGCGGGTTCGGCGATCACCATCCGTGGCAGCTCTCGGGCGGCATGCAACAGCGTGTCTCGATCGCGCGCGCGCTCTCGTTCGAGCCGGCGCTGCTCTTGATGGACGAGCCGTTCGGAGCGCTCGACGAGATGACCCGCGAGCGGCTGAACGCGGAGCTGCTCCAGATCTGGGAGGCGAGCGGCGCGACGATCGTCTTCGTGACGCACTCGATCGCCGAGGCGGTGTTTCTCTCCACGCGCGTCGTCGTGATGTCGCCGCGGCCCGGACGAGTCTCCAAGGTGATCCCGATCGAGCTCGCACAGCCGCGCACGGCCGAGACGCGCGAGGATCCGCGGTTCTTCGAGCTTGCGACCGAGGTGCGCGAGGCACTCCATTTCGGCGGCCAGGTCGAGGTGATCGCGTGACGGTCGCGGTCGGCCGGCGCGTGGCCGACTGGGCGCCGGCGGCGGTCGTCCTCGTCGCGTTCTTCGGCCTCTGGGAGGGCATCGTCAAGGGCTTCCACATCCAGCGGTTCCTGCTCCCCGCGCCCGACGCGATCTGGCACGCGTTCCGCTCGAACCAGCCGGCGCTCTGGCACGAGGGGTGGTTCACGTTCCAGGAGGCGCTCGGCGGCTTCGCGATCGGCTGCGGCGTCGCGATCGTCTTCGCAATCGTCGTCGCGCGCTGGGAGGGCCTCGGCAGTGCGCTGATGCCGTACACGATCGCGGCGAACGCGATCCCGATCATCGCTTTCGCGCCGATCACGAACGCGTGGTTCAACCCGTTGAACAAGACCTCGAAGATGGTGATCGCAGCAGTCCTCTGCTTCTTCCCGGTGTTCGTGAACGTCGTCCGCGGGCTGCGTTCCGTGAAGCCGGAACAGCTCGAGCTGATGCGTTCGTACGCCGTCGGCGAACTCACGGTGTTCAGGCTCGTGCGGGTGCCGACGGCGTTGCCGTTCTTCTTCACAGCGCTTCGCGTCGCGAGCGTGCTGGCGATGATCGGGGCGATCGTCGGCGAGTACTACGGCGGTTCGCTCGACTCGCTCGGCGCGAACATCGAGCAGGACGCATCGCTCTTCCAGTTCGAGAAGGCGTGGGCGGAGATCGCGATCGCCTGCATCTTCGGGATCGGCTTCTATCTCGCGGTCGCGCTCGTCGAGCGCTTCGCGACGCGTTGGCAGCCGCGGATGGATACGGCAGGCACGTCATGACAAAGGAGGAGGGGATGGGTCGTACGCGCTTGATCGGAGGGGTGGTCGCGGTTGTCGCGGTCTCGCTTTCGCTGTGGGCAGGTCTCGGGACCGCGAAGGCGGCCCCCAAGCTCGACAACGTCACGCTGCAGCTGAAGTGGGTGACGCAATCGCAGTTCGCCGGCTATTACGCGGCGGTCGCGAAGGGGTTCTACAAAGACTTCGGCCTGAACGTGACGCTGAAGGTGGGCGGCCCGAGCATCACGCCCGAGACAGTCGTTGCGAGCGGTCAGGCCCAGATCGGGGTCGACTGGCTGCCGAGCCTGCTCGCGACGCGTGACAGCGGGACGAATCTCGTCAGCATCGCGCAGATGTTCTCGCGCTCCGGCATGACGGAGATCAGCTTCAAGCAGAGCGGCATCACCTCGATCAAGAAGATGCTGCACAAGAAGGTCGGCGTCTGGTGCTGCGGCAACCAGTTCGAGCTCTTCGCCGCGCTGACGAAGAACGGGATCGACCCGAACAACAAGAGCCAGATCACGATCTTCAACCAGCCGTTCACGATGACGGACTTCCTCGACCACCGCATCGACGCGGCCGCGGCAATGACGTACAACGAGCTCGCGCAGGTGCTGGAGTCGAAGAACCCGGCGACGGGCAAGCTCTACACGCTCGCCGACCTGAACGTGCTGCCGATGCAGAAGCAGGGCACGGGCATGCTCGAGGACAACCTCTTCACGACGCAGAACTGGCTGAACGGCCACCGCGACGTCGCGGAGCGGTTCATCGCCGCAAGCGAGCGCGGCTGGATCTACTGCCGCGACCACGTCACCGAGTGCACGAACATCGTCGTGAAGAACGGCACCGCCCTGCCGTACGGCCATCAGCTGTGGGAGATGAACGAGATCAACAAGCTGATCTGGCCGAGCAAGCTCGGCATCGGCATCACCGATCCGGCCGCGTTCCGGCAGACGGCGGCGATCGCGCTCAAGTACAAGGTGATCAAGCACGCCGCGTCGCCGAAAGCGTACGACGCGCAGATCGAGAAGGCAGCGCTGCAGTACCTGAAGAACCACGTTCCCGGGATCGACGTGTACGGGAAGAGCTACAAGCCGATCACGGTCACGCTCAAGGCCGGCGGCAAGTAGGAACTGCGACCGAGAAGGGAGATTCGCCATGTCGTTGCTCATCAAGGGCGGCCGGATCGTCACCGCGGCCGACGACTACGTCGCGGACGTCTACGTCGACGACGAGCGGATCTCCCTGATCGGCGAGGAGCTCGACGTCTCTGCCGACCGCGTGATCGACGCTGCCGGCAAGTACGTCCTGCCGGGCTGCGTGGACCCGCACACACACCTCGACATGCCGTTCGGCGGCACGGTGACGATCGACGACGTCGAGTCCGGTCAGATCGCGGCGGCGTTCGGCGGCACGACGTGCCACGTCGACTTCATCATCCAGCCGCACGGCGAGACGTTCGCGGCGGCCTTCGAGGAATGGCGCGGCAAGGCGAACGGCAAGCAGGTGATCGACATGGGCTACCACATGGCGGTCACCGACCTCGAGCACGGCGGCACGCTCGAGGAGCTCGCGACGCTGCCCGAGCAGGGGATCACGTCGTACAAGCTCTTCATGGCGTACAAGGGCGCGCTGATGGTCGACGACGAGACCCTCTTCCGCACGATGGAGGTTGCGTCGAAGACCGGTGCGCTCGTGATGGTGCACGCGGAGAACGGCGACGTGATCGACGTGCTCGTGCGTGAAGCGCTCGAGGCAGGCAACACGGAACCGCTCTACCACGCGCTGACGCGGCCGCCCGAGGCCGAGGGCGAGGCGACGAACCGTGCGATCCAGCTCGCGCGGCTCGCCGGGGCGCCGCTCTACGTCGTGCACGTGACCTGCGGCGAGGCGGTCGAGCCGATCGCGCTCGCGCGCGAGAAGGGCTGGGACGTCTGGGGCGAGACGTGCACGCAGTACTTCTTCACGTCGCTCGACGACATCGCGAAGCCGAACTTCGAAGGTGCGAAGTACGTCTTCTCGCCCCCGGTCCGCGACAGCTCGAACTGGGACGTCCTCTGGAACGCGGTGCGCACCGACGCGCTCTCGGTCATCTCGACCGACCACTGCGCGTTCCGCTTCGACGGGCAGAAGACGTTGGGCAAGGACGACTTTTCGAAGATCCCGAACGGCGGGCCCGGCCTCGAGGACCGGTTGAAGATGATCCACGAGTTCGGCGTGCGCGCCGGCCGCATCTCCCTCAACCGGATGGTCGAGCTGCTCGCGACGAACCCGGCGAAGCTCTTCGGCCTCTATCCGCGGAAAGGCACGATCGCGGTCGGCTCCGACGCCGACCTCGTCGTCTTCGACCCGGAGAAGCAGGTCACGATCTCGGCGTCGACGCACCACTCGCGGGTGGACTACACCCTCTACGAGGGGACGAAGGTCACCGGCGCGCCCGAGGTCGTCATCCTGCGCGGCCACGTGCTCGTCGACCACGACGAGCTCGTCGCGAGCCCCGGCGTCGGGCAGTTCGTCAAGCGCGCGCGCTTCGGCGAAGAGCTCCGGGGACTGGCCCTCCGGGCCTGACCCCCCGCTGTTCGAATCCGACGGCAGCGCGCAGTCGTACTCCTCTCCATGCGTCTCTTTCTGCTCGCACTCCCGACGATCGCGCTCGTGCTGGCCCTGGTCGCCTGCGGCGGCAAGGGCGGCTATTAGCCGACCGCACCCCGTTCTAGACTCCGCTGCGTGACCGAGCCTCCGCGCGAGGAGATCGCCCACGACGTCGAGGAGCTTCGACGCGACCTCTCGTACGAGCGCGCGACGCTCGACGAGTCGATCAGCCACGACTACTCGACCTCGGACACGGGAATCGTCCCGCTCGATCGCCGCCGTCCGATGTGGCACTTCGCCGGGCTGTGGACGACGTTCGTCGCGGGCTTCTCGTACATGTTCCTCGGCTTCGAGATCCACGACGGCGGCCACAGCCTCGCGTCCACGGTCGCGATCACGCTGATCGGCTACGCGTTCTACGTCGCGTACGCGATGACGGGCTCGTATCTCGGCTCGCGCACCGGCCAGACGCACGCGCTGCTCACGCGCTCCATCTTCGGCGTGCTCGGCTCGTGGATCGTCTCGGCGTTCATCCTGCTCGCGCCGCTCGGCTGGGTCGGCTACCAGGCGAACCTGCTCGCCGTGCTCTGGGACGGTTTCTACGGGTGGGGCGCGATCTTCACGCTCACGCTGCTGCTCGCGGGCGTGATGATCCTGAACAACCTGCTGGGCTTCACGGGGATCAGCGTGTTCGCGCGCTACCTCGTCACGCCGCTGCTCATCCTCTGGTGCATCTACATGGTGCTGCGGGCCGTGATCGGGCACTCGAGCCGCCTCGGCGGGACGCCGCACGGCAGCGGACTGCCCTTCTGGGTCGCCGTCGTCGCGGTGATCGGCTTCTCGATGTGGGGCAACGAGCCGGACTTCTGGCGCTACGGGCGGCCGCGTTTCTCGTGGCCGCTGCCGACGTACATCTTCGCGGCGTTCTGGTTCACGCTCTTCGTCGTCGCGGGCTGGATGATGGAGCAGCTCGCCAACACCTCGGATACCGCGGCAGTCTTCCGCTACACGGTGCACTTCTCGCTCTTCGGCGCATTCTGGCTCGCGTGGATCATCGCCACGATCAGCCAGTTCGCGATCAACGACGGCAACTACTACGAATCCGTCAACGCGGGCCAGAACCTCGTCGGCGGCATCAAGCGGTGGCCGCGCGTGCTCACGTGCCTGATCGTCGCGGGCGGCGGCGTGATCGCCGCCGATCTCGTCAACTTCCACTTCCTGAACGGCTGGTTCAAGGTGGCGAGCTTCCTCGCCGTCAGCGTCCCGTGCGCGACGGTGATCATGGTCGTCGACCACTTCCTGCTACCGCGCCTCTTCCGCATCTCGCGTCCGCTCACGAGCGTCCCGAGCTGGGAGCAGGCCGGCCTCGTCAACCTGCCGGCGACGCTCGCCTTGCTCGGCGCCGTCTTCTTCGGCGTGACCGGAACCGCGAGCTGGCCGCACGGCTGGCTCGAGGCGACCGCGCCGAACTCGTGGGGACCCGTTCCGCTCGAGTCGTGGGCGATGGCCGGTGCGCTCTACATCGCGCTCGTCGCCGTCGCGCGGGCGGTCGCACCCGTGCGGTCGGCGCTCGGCTTCGCGAAGACGATCCCCGACGCGGCGATCGCAAGCGGCGGCGTGATCGACATCGCGAGCGAAGCCGAGGCTCCGGCGGTCGCGCCTAGCGCAGTCCCTGCCTAGCCCGCAGCGAAAGCAGCTCGTACGCGACGGTCGCCGCAGCGAGCGCCGTCACCTGGCCCGGCCCGTCGTAGGGCGGCGAGACCTCGACGACGTCGCAGCCGACGAGCCGCACGCCGCGGAGCGCGCGCACGAACGCGAGTGCCTCCGCCGTCGAGAAGCCTCCGGCCTCCGGCGTGCCCGTGCCGGGTGCGAACGCCGGATCGAGGAAGTCGATGTCGAACGACACGAAGACGGGCCGGTCGCCGGCCGTCGCGCGCACGAGCTCGCCGTAGGCACCGGGGCCCGCATCGCGTAGCTCGTCGGTCGTCAGCACCGTGAAGCCGAGCTCGCGTGCGATCGCGATGTCCTCGGCGCCGTACAGGGAGCCCCGCATGCCGGCCTGCACGGACGCCGTCGGCTCGAGCAGCTGCTCCTCGAGTGCGCGCTTGAAGGTCGTACCGTGGAAGAAGCGCTGGCCGAAGTACTCCTCCCAGACGTCGCCGTGCGAATCGAGCTGCACGAGCGCCATCGGGCCGTGCACGCGCGCGAGCGCACGCAGCTCCGCAAGCGTGATCGCATGGTCGCCGCCCAGCGCAATGGGAAAGGCGCCCGCATCGACGATCGGCGCGAGCGCGTCTTCGATCTGCGCGTACGTGCGCTCGGTGTCGCCCGGCGAAACCGGCAGATCGCCGTAGTCGACGATCGACAACGTGTTGACGACGTTCACGTCCTGAGCGGGGTTGTACGGACGCAGGAGCGCGGACGCGGAACGGATCGCCTCCGGCCCGAAACGGGGTCCCGTGCGATAGCTCGTCGCGGTGTCGAACGGAATGCCGTAGACGACCGCGTCGACGCCAGCGAGATCCGTCACGTGCGGCGCGCGCATGAACGTTCGAATCCCCGCGAAACGCGGGATCAGCTGCGCGTCGAGCGGCCTGTACGGCGGCTGTGTCACGTCGAGACTTTACGTCTTTCGAACAACCGCTTCTCTAGGCTCGCCCCCATGGGGTCGCGTCGAGTCGCGTTCGTCGCCGTGCTCGCCGCTGCGCTCGCCTCGTCTACAGGCGCGCGCGCCGCGATGTACGCGCAGGGCATCGACGTCTCGCACTACCAGGGAACGATTCAGTGGACGCAAGCCGCCGCGACCTCCTCGTTCGCGTTCGCGAAGGCGACGGAAGGCACGACGCTCGTCGACGTCACGTATCCGATCAACCGCATCGGAGCGGAGAGCGTCGGCGTGAAGTTCGGTGCGTACCACTTCGCACGGCCCTCGGGGAGCGGAGACGCCGCGATCACGGCCGACGCGATCGCAGAGGCGGACTTCTTCCTCTCGATCGCGCAGCCGCAGCCGGGCGAGCTGCCCCCGGTGCTCGACCTCGAGACCACCGGGGGCCTCAAGCCTGCCGACCTGATGACGTGGACGACAGCCTGGCTCGCGGAGGTGACGGCGCGGCTGGGAGTGCAGCCGATCATCTACACGTCGCCGAACTTCTGGAAGAGCGCGCTCGGCGACAGCGGGCTGCTCGGCCTGAACGGCTATCCGCTCTGGATCGCACACTGGACGAGCGCGAGCTCGCCGCTCGTCCCGGGCGGCAACTGGGGCGGCGCCGGCTGGACGTTCTGGCAGTGGTCGAGCCACGAGCGCGTGCCTGGAATCGCGACGGAGGTCGACCGCGACCGGTTTCGCGGGCCGTCTGTCGCAGGCGCGCTGATCAAGCCGTACCCGGCGGGCGCGCCCATCGTGAGTGCGCCGCCGACCGTCGTCGGCTCGGCGCAGACCGGCAAGCGCGTGACCGCGGTGCCCGGCGCGTGGAGCGGCGGCAAGCCGATCATGTTCACGTACCAGTGGCAGCGCTGCGACGCGAACGGCCAGACGTGCGCGCCGATCCCGGGCGCGGTCGCCGACACGTATCTCCCGAGCGCGGCAGATCTCGGGCATGCGCTCACGGTCGCCGTCACGGCGCAGGCTGCGGCGGGCTCGGCAACCGCGGTCTCGCCGCCGACGCTTGCGGTCGCGTCGGCGGGGACCGCGGCCGCCCGGCCCGCGGCGACGTCGCCCCCGACGCTGAACGGGCTCGCGCAAGCGGGTCAGACGCTCACGCTCTCGGTCGGCGCCTGGACGGGCGCACCGTCCTCGTTCGCCTATCAGTGGCAGCGCTGCACGTCGGTCGGCGCACAGTGCACGGCGATCCTCGGCGCGACGAAGCCGAGCTACCAGCTCTCCGCCGGCGACATCGGGGCCGCGATCGCCGCCGTCGTGACGGCGACGGGCCGCGGCGGCTCGGCGTCGGCGACCGCGGCCGTCTCAGCGCCGGTGACGGCTGCGCCCGTGCCGCCCGCGAGCGTGGGCAGCGCGACCGCGTCGTCCGCCGTCGCAGGCGCTGTCGCAACCGAGGACGGCACCGCGACCGTGTCGTGGCAGCCGGGTGCGATTCCGAACGGCTCGACGGTCTCGCTCGCGCGCACGCGGCAGGCGGTCGCGTTCACGGTCAGCCCCGCGGCCCCGCGGCTCCCCTGGCCGGTCGAGCTCGCGTTCGCGTCGCCGAGCTCGGACGTCGTCGGCTACTCAACGGACGGCAAGGTGTACCTGCCGGCGACGAAGCTCACGTCGCCGACGCTGCCGCTCGGCGACGCCGCCGGCAGCTTCCTCGATTCCACCGGCACACCGCACGTGCTGCTGCGCGTCCCGGCGAGCGTGCGGCTCTTCACACCCGGAGCCTGGGGCGACCCGCGACTCGTCGGGGCTGCGCCGCCGCAGCCGCGCCTCGTCGGGCGGCTGCACGTGACGCGCGTCGGCGGCGCAGCCGTCGTGACCGGCCGTGTGGTCGTCCCCTCGCAGGCACTTCTCTTCGTGAGCGTCGTCGGGCGAACGAGCGCGCGGCGCTCGCAGCTGCTGAAGCCGGGCGGCGTCCCGATCCGCGTCGCGGCGCGTGTGCCGCGCGGCGGAGCTGCCTCGCTGCGCATCGCGGCTCGCGATCCGTGGGGCCGCACCGCCTCGCTCATGCTGCGTTTCCGCGCACCGTAGACTCGCGCGCGTGCAGCTCGTCGTCCGGAACGCCCGGTTGCTCGACCGGCGGCTCGTCGATCTCGCCGCGGAGCGCGGGCGCTGGGTGCGCATCGGCGAGTCGCTCGGCCTCGACGCGCCGAGCGCCGTCGACGCGGAGGGCCGCCTCGTCACGCCGCCCCTCGTCGACTGCCACCTGCATCTCGACGCGTCGCTCACCGCCGGAAGACCGCGCTGGAACGAGTCGGGCACGTTGCTGGAGGGCATCCAGGTGTGGGGCGAGCTGAAGCCGTCGCTCACCGAGGACGACGTCGTCGCGCGGGCACGCGAGATCGTGCGCTGGTCGGTCGCGCAGGGCACGTTGTACATCCGCGCACACGCCGACGTCTCGGGCGAGAACGAGGCGATGGTGCGCGGGCTGCTGCGCGTGCGCGAGGAGGTCGCCGATCTCTGCACGATCCAGGTGACGGCGTTCCCGCAAGACGGCATCTTCGCGCGCGAGGGCGACGAGGAACGGCTCGAGAACGCGCTTCGCCTCGGTGTCGACTGCGTCGGCGGGATTCCGCACTACGAACCGACGTCCGAGCTCGGACTCCGCGAGGTGCACCGCGTGTTCGAGCTCGCGAAGCAGTACGCGCGGCGCATCGACGTGCATTGCGACGAGACGGACGATCCCGCGTCGCGGTTCCTCGAGGTCATGGCCGACGACACGGTGAAGCACGGGCTCGGCGGACGTGTCACGGCGTCGCACTGCACGGCTATGGGCTCGTACGAGCCGTACTACTCGTCGAAGCTGCACGGCTTCCTGCGGCGCGCGGGGATCAACGTGGTCGTCAATCCGTTCGCGAACTCCCTGATCCAGGGTCGGCTCGACGTCTATCCGAAGCGGCGCGGCTTCGCGCAGCTGAAGGAGCTCCTCGCCGCCGGCGTCAACGTTTCGCTCGGGAACGACGTGATCATGGATCCCTGGTACTCGCTCGGGCGTGCGGACATGGTCGAGGCCGCGTCGCTCGCGCTGCACTTCACGTACATGAGCGGGCGCGAGGAGATCCTCGAGATGCTCCGCTGCGCGACCGAGCGCGGCGCCCGCACGCTCGGAGTCGAGGACGAGTACGGGATCGAGGAGGGCAAGGCGGCCGATCTCGTCGTCTACGACGCGCCGTCTGCGCTCGAGGTGCTGCGCCTGCATCCGGCGCGCCGCTGGGTGATCCGGCGCGGCCGCCTGGTGGCCGAGACGACGCCTGCGCGGACGACGCTGCTCGGCGAGCCGGTCACCTTCGCGCCGGAGGGATGATTTTCGGGCGCTCGATCGTCTATGTAGGCATGAGCAAGAGCCTTCTCATCGCGATCGTGTTCGCAGCGCTCCTCGTTCTCGCCGTCGGCGGCTGGGCGGTTCGCGCCGTCCGGCCTGCGGCGTAGCGCTCAGCGCGTCTGCGGGAAGCCCAGGTCGACCTTCGAGGTCGCCGGATCCGGCCACCGCGACGTGACGACCTTGCCGCGGGTGTAGAAGTCGATCCCCTCCGGGCCGTAGATGTGGCGGTCGCCGAAGAGCGAGGCCTTCCAGCCGCCGAACGAGTGGTAGGCGACCGGCACCGGAATCGGGACGTTGATGCCGACCATGCCGGCCTGCACGTGGAACTGGAACTCGCGGGCGACGCCGCCGTCGCGCGTGAAGATCGCCGTCCCGTTTCCGTACGGATTCTCGTTCACCAGCCGAACCGCCTCCTCGTACGTGTCGACGCGCGTGACGCCGAGCACCGGCCCGAAGATCTCGTCCTCGTACGACTTCATGCCGGGCTGCACGTTGTCGAGCAGCGACGGCCGGAGGAAGAACCCGTTCTCGGGCGCCCCCTCGCGCCCGTCGACGAGCACGGTCGCGCCCTCCCCGGGGGCGTTCTCGACGTACGACGCCACGCGGTCCCGATGCTCGCGCGTGACGAGCGGCCCCATCTCCGACGACGGATCCATCCCGTCGCCGACCTTCACCTCGGGGATCCGCTGCTTGATCGCATCGATCAGCGGCTCCGCCGCCCCCGCCACGGCGACCACTTGCGAGACGGCCATGCAGCGCTCTCCTGCAGAGCCGTACGCAGCCGAGACGGCTGCGTCGGCGGCCATCTCGATGTCTGCGTCGGGGAGCACGATCATGTGGTTCTTCGCACCGCCGAGCGCCTGGCAGCGCTTCCCGTTCCGCGTCGCCGTCTCGTAGACATAGCGCGCGATCGGCGTCGAGCCGACGAACGACACCGCAGCGATCCCGGGATGGTTCAGGACGGCGTCGACCGCGACCTTGTCGCCCATCACGACGTTGAAGACGCCGTCCGGCAGCCCCGCCTCCTTGAGCAGCTCGGCCGTCCAGAGCGACGCCGACGGATCCTTCTCCGACGGCTTCAGCACGAACGTGTTGCCCGTCGCGATCGCGGGCGCCCACATCCACATCGGCACCATCGCGGGGAAGTTGAACGGCGTGATCCCGGCGACGACTCCGAGCGGCTGGCGGATCGAGTAGACGTCGATCCCCGTCGACGCCTGCTCCGAATACTCGCTCTTCAAGAGCGTCGGCAGCCCGCAGCAGTACTCGATCACCTCGAGCCCGCGCGTGACCTCGCCGCGGGCGTCCGAGAGCACCTTGCCGTGCTCGCTCGTCAGGATCCGCGCGACCTCGTCGCGGCGGTCGTGCACGAGCTCGCGAATCCTGAAGAAGAGCTCCGCCCGCTTCGCGAGCGACATCGTCCGCCACTCGAGGAAGGCCGACTTCGCCGCCTGGACCGCAGCATCGACCTCGTCCACCGTGGCGAAATCGACCTCGCCCGTCTGCCGCCCCGTCGCCGGGTTGTACACGGGGCCGCTGCGGCCCGACGTGCCGGCGACGCTGCGGCCGCCGATCCAGTGGCCGATCCTCGTGATCTCCGTCCGCTCCGCGGCGGGCGGGGTTGCCAGCTCCGTCATCTCGCGCCTCCTCTGCTCTAGGTCACGCAGCGTACCGCGAGTAGGGTCGCGGACATGGTTGACCCGATCGTCGAGCGGATCGAGCGCGAGGCCGACGTGGCCGGCCTGTTCGACGCGCTCACGACGCGGATCCCCGGAAGCGATCTCCGGTCGCTCCTCCTTGCGGTCGTGCGACGGCGTGTTGCGGAGCTCGCGCCCTCCGACGTCCTGCGCCGCTACGTCGGCGATCCGCTCTGCCGCCCGGCGGACCTTGCCCCCGGCCGCCTCGACGAGCTCGAGCGGACGGCGTACTCGCTTCTACCGAGCGATTTCGAGTCTCTCGAGCTCTCGCCCGTCTGCCCGCTCGGCACGAGCAGCGTCCTCGGCACCCTGAGCCAGGACCGGATCTTGACGACGATCGGCGGCAGCGAGGTCGTGAGCGACCCGACGAACGTGCTCGCGCTCGAGTGCGCAGTACGCCGGCGGCGCGACAGGAACTCGCCGGTGCATCTCGCGGCGGCACATCGCGCCCTGCGAACGACGCCGACTGCTCCGCCGCTCGTTCCCCACTTCCGCCTCTTCGCGCTCTGCTCGGCCGGCCGCGCCGGCGGCGAGGACGCGCTCCTCGCCGACCATCGTGCGTTCTTCGAACGGCTGATCGCAACCGCGGCGGGGCTGACGGCCGACGTCGACGAGGCGCCGCGAAAGCAGGGCTACTACAGTGGCGCGACGTTCGCGCTCGCCGCCGGCGGCCGGGAGCTCGTCGAGGGCGGGTTCGTCGACTGGACGCAGCGCTTGCTCGCGGACCGCAAGGAGCGGCTGCTGATCAGCGGGCTCGGTCTCGATGCACTCGCACACGTGGCCGAGCGCTAGGCTCTCCGCATGGCGACGATCGAGACGAATCCGGAGGTCGGCGCCCAGGTCGTCGAGGACGCGAAGCGCTACGTCCTCCACTCCTGGTCGGTGCAGGACGTCCTCAACCCGATCCCGGTGGCGGGCGCCGAGGGCCGCCACTTCTGGGACTACGACGGCAAGCGCTACCTCGACTTCGCGTCGCAGCTCGTCAACGTCTCCATCGGGCACCAGCATCCCCGGTTGATCGCGGCGATCAAGGAGCAGGCGGAGAAGCTCTGCACGATCGGCCCACCGATGGCGACCGAGCCGCGCTCGACGCTCGCGCGGCTGATCAGCGAGGTGACACCGGGCGACATCTCGATGACGTTCTTCACGAACGGCGGCGCCGAGGCGAACGAGAACGCGATCAAGCTCGCGCGCTGGTACACGGGCCGCCACAAGGTGATTGCGCGCTACCGGAGCTACCACGGCGCGACCGCCGGCTCGATCACGCTGACCGGGGACCCGCGCCGGTGGCCGGCCGAGCCGGGCATTTTCGGCGTCGTGCGCATGTTCGATCCCTACACGTACCGGTGCCCGGCCGGGCATCCCGATCCGTGCCCGGTCTGCACGGGCGCGCCGCACCTCGAGGAGATCCTCCAGTACGAAGGCGCGCACACCGTCGCAGCGGTGATCCTCGAGACCGTCACCGGCACGAACGGGATCATCGTCCCGCCGGACGGCTACCTGCAGTCGATCCGCGAGGTCTGCGACCGCCACGGCATCCTCCTGATCGCCGACGAGGTCATGGCGGGCTTCGGCCGCACCGGCACGTGGTTCGCCGTCGACAACTGGGACGTCGTCCCCGACATCATCACGATGGCGAAGGGCATCAATTCCGGCTATGTCCCGCTCGGTGCGATGGCGATCCGCGAGCCGATCGCCCAGTGGGTGCGCGACAAGTTCTTCGCCGGCGGGTTGACGTACAGCGGCCACCCGCTCGCGTGCGCCGTCGGGGTCGCGTCGATCGAGACGTTCCGCGAGGAAGGGATCGTCGAGCACGCAGCGGAGCTGGGCGAGGTCTTCCGCGACGCGCTGCACGGGCTCGCGGAGCGGCATCCGTCGATCGGCGAGGTGCGCGGCCTCGGCTGCTTCTGGGGGCTGGAGCTCGTTCGCTCACGCGCGACACGTGAGCCGCTCGTGCCGTTCAACGCGGGCGGCGAGGCCGCCGCGCCGATGACGCGGCTCGTGAGGGCCGCGCTCGAGCGCGGGCTCTACCTGATGACGCACTGGAACGTGATCATGGTCTGCCCGCCGCTCACGATCACCCGCGACGAGCTGGACGAGGGGATCGCGATCCTCGACGACGTGCTCGCGATCGCCGACGAGTACGTCGCCGGCTGACGGTCTGGCCCTTCGGGCCCGACCCCGCTGTCCACCGTCCTCCCTCCGCCGTAGCCTTTGACCCGATGGCGGCCGTGAAGGAGATCTGCCTGCGCTGCGGCGCCGAGATGGAGTGGCGGCAGTCGACCTGGCAGTGCCCTCGCTGCCGCTTCAAGCTCGGCTGCTGCGAGGGCGAGGCCGGCAACTGTCGCGATCGCAGCTAGAGGCGCTCGAAGCCGCAGGACACGAGGAACGCTCGGTCGAGCTGCTCGTCTCGCTCGTCTGGCTGTGCCTGCCCGAGCTGCCGATCGCAGAGGACGAGCTGAAATCCGCGCGGCGCCGCGCCATGTTCGTGCTCGCGGCGGGCGGCGATCCGCACCGCGATCTCGAGCTCCACTCGGTCGCCGCCGAGCGCCTCGCGGGCGAGCTCGACACGCGGGAACGGCGAGCGGCGCTCGGCGACGCGCTCGCGGCACTGGATACGGACGGCCTCGCGGTCGTCTCCGCGGCCGCCGCCGCGCTCCGGGCGGACGCCGAGCTGGCCTGGCGCTGCCTCGGGCTCGCGCTGCTCGCGGACGAGCTCGCCGAGGAGTAGCCGACGGCTCCGCGAATCCGCGCCTACACTGAGCCCACCGCCGACGTTCGACCCGCCGCAGACGCCGTAGCGATCTCCACCCCCGACCCCCGGCGCCGGACGAAGCTCCCGCGCTCGCTCGCCAGCCGCCGGCGGCTGCAGCCCTATTCGCGCGCCGACGCGCCGTTCTTTCGCAGCCCCGGCTTCTTCGTCCGCATCGGAGGGCTCGCTGCGCTCGTCGGCGTCGCGATCTGCGTCCTCGTGCTGCGCGCCTGGTCGATCCAGATCCTGCACGGCCCCGCGTACACCTCGCTCGCCAACGGGCAGGCGTACCGAACGGTCGACCTGATCGGGCCGCGCGGGCCGATCATCGACAGCAAGGGCCGGACGCTCGCCAACATGACGGGCAACATCGTCATCGCCGCCGATGTCGCCGCACTCGGTACGATCGATCGCAGCGGATGGCACGCGACCCCGGCAGGCCTCGCGTCGCTGCGCCGGCTCGCGAGAGTCTCCCACGTCTCCGTCTCGACGCTGATCGTGCGGATCAAGCGCTCCGTGATCCGGTCGCCGTTCGCGCCGGCCGTCGTCCTCCCCCACCCCGGGTCCGCGCTCGCCGGCTACGTCGACGAACGCGCGGCCGGGTTCCCCGGCCTCAAGGTGACCTACATTCCGACGCGCAGCTACCCGCAGGGCGGCTCCGGCAGCGAGTTCCTCGGGTTGCTCGGCCAGGTCAGCCCCGGCATGCTGGGCACGAAGCGCTACGCCAAGGCCCAGAACGGCGAGATCGTCGGCGTCTCCGGCGTCGAGGCGGTCTACGACCGTCTGCTGAACGGCGGCTTCCGGCGCGCGCGGCTGCGCGTGGACTCGATGGGCCGCGTGGTCGGTCCGCTCGAGCTCGGCCACGGCGGCCCGGCGCTGCCCACCCTGCAGCTCACGATCGACGAGCGAATCCAGCGCGCCGCGGAGCAGGCGCTGAAGACGGGGATGGAAGACGGCCGACTCGCCGGCAACCATCCCACCGGCGGCTCGGCAGTCGTGATGAACCCGTGGACGGGCGCGGTCTACGCACTCGCGAGCACGCCGACCTACAACCAGGTGCTCGCCTCGCGCGACCCGGGCTACCTCGCGCACCTCTACACCGACCCGCGCCACCTGCTGCTGAACCGGGCGATCGCCGGCGTCTACCCCACCGGCTCCACGTTCAAGCCGATCGTCGCCGAGGCTGCGCTGTCGGCCGGGATCATCACGCCGTCGACGTCACTCCTCTGCTCCGGCGCGTTCGACCTCGGCGGCACCATCTTCCACAACGTGGAAGCCGGCGTCTTCGAGAGCATGACGCTCCCGACCGCGCTCTCGCAGTCGTGCGACACGTGGTTCTACCGTGTCGGCGACCTCATCTGGCAGCACGACCCGGCGCGGGAGGGGACGATCATCCAGCAGTGGGCGCGCAAGCTCGGGCTCGGCGCCTCGACCGGCATCGACCTGACCGGCGACAACCCCGGCGTCGTGCCGACGCCGAAGTGGTTCCTGCACTACGAGCACTACCCGTGGACGGAGGGCCAGACGATCAACCTCTCGATCGGCCAGGGCACGCTCCAGGTGAGTCCGCTGCAGCTCGCGGTCGCCTACTCGGCGATCGTGAACGGCGGGACGGTCGTTCGCCCCCACGTCGCGCAGGCGCTGATCCGAGGCGATTCGGTCGAGCCGCTCCGCTTCAAGCCCGTGCGCCACGTCAAGCTCGTCGACACGTGGGCGATCAAGGACGGGCTCTACGAGGCGGCGCATACCGGCACCTCGGCCGCCGTCTTCGGCAACTTCTCGATTCCGGTCGCGGGCAAGACCGGGACGGCCGAGTCGGGCCCCGGCCGGGACGACCACTCGTGGTATGCGTCATGGGCGCCCGCCGGCCACCCGAAGGTCGTCGTCGTCTGCATGATCGAGCACGGCGGCTTCGGCGCGGAGGCCGCGGCGCCGTGCGCGAAGCAGATCTACCAGGCGTTCTTCCGCGTCAAGAACTAGGTCTTCGCGCCGTTTCGGAACTGGATGTGGAAGCCGGCGTTCGCGACTTCCTTCGCGATCGAGAGCGCACTCTTCACCGGAACCTGCGGCATCACGACGAGCCAGCGCGTCCCTTGCGGAACGACGTCGATGTACCGGAAGTTGTGCGCGGCGAGCTTCCACATCAACGCGTTCGCCGCGGCGAGCGTCGACAGGCGCCCGAGGACGCCGACCACCTCGCCGGACTGATAGGCCATCGGCGCCGCGATCTGCTCGAAGGTGATGTTGTAGCCCGATTTCGCAGCCTCCGCAGCGAAGCTCGTGCGCTGCTTCTGCGTATCCGCACCGTCGATCTCGACCTCGTAGTCGCCGCAGCCCTCGTTCTCGAGCTTGATCCCCATGTAACCGAGCTTCCGGGCGCGGCGTGCGAGCGCGGCCGCCTGGGAGCGGCTCGCGAAGTGACCGAACACCACCTCGTCGTGCACTCGAACCTCGGCCGTACGGCATGCGGGCTCGCCGGGCGCCGTCGCGCCGGCGAGCGCGGGTAACGCGACGGCGGCAGCAGCGGCGAGGGCGGCGAAGAGGGCGAGGCGCGGCATTTCGTGCGGCACGGTAACCGAGCGCGACGAAAGTCCACGCAACCATTACGGCGGCTTAACGCCCCGGACCCCGCCTTTCGTAGCGTTCAAACCCGGACCGGACGGGTTTACCGTGGAGGCCGACCCGCGATGCGGCCGCCCTGCGGGTCACGGGGAGAGTCTCAGGGCGGTCTAGCGGGGATCGGGACCCCGGGCCGCAGGGGTTCCCGGTCCCCGCGTTTGCCCGCCCGGATCGCCGTCGCCCGTCTCGCCGGCGAGCTTCTGCCGGTTCAGCTCCTCCGCATACCGGACCCGTGCGTACGAATCCGCTTCCTGATGGTCGTACTCGAGCCGCTTCCGCGCGAAGGTGTACCAGTCCGTCCACCGGCGCAGCCGTTCCATCGGAGGGTTGTAACTTTCCCGCGGCGGTTGGACAAGCGCGCCCGGATGCGCGGAACAGGGTCGCCCGCTCGCCGGCGGGCCGCAAGAGTGCCGTTCCCGCATCCAGGCGCGGTCGTCTCGAGCGTACAAGAGGAAGCGGGGCGCGGACGCCCCGCTTCCGATCAGTTCATCTCGAACCGGCTAGTCGGCTACCACCACGCGCGGCGACGGCCGCCGAAGCCGCCGGCGAAGAGCGAGATGAGCCAAATCAGGGCGAGCACAGCCGCCACGATGAACAGCCAGTGGATCGTGAAGCCGACCCCGAACGCGATGATCGCGAGGACGGCCAAAAGCACGAGCAACAGCATTGTTGGTTCACCTCCTCTCCGAAAATCTCTGCCTTGGGATACAACGGGCAAGGGCATTCCGCGGTTACGTGCTGTGCCGCGAGCGCAGACGGTCGCCCATACGAGTGCGTCGGCTCCGAGTCGGATCGTGAGACGATCGCCGGGTCATGCCGTACGTGGAAGCCGGCGCTGTGAGGCTGTACTACGAGCGGGCTGGTAGCGGCGATCGAGAGGTCGTTTTCGTCCCCGGCTGGTGCTGCGACCACACGGCTTTCCAGCCCCAGTTCGACCACTTCGCGCGTGCGTACTCCGTCACGGCTCTCGACTTGCGCGGATGCGGGCAAAGCGACGCTCCCGACGACGGCTATTCGATCCCGCAGCTAGCGGACGACGTGGCGGCACTCTGTTCGGCAATCGGGATCGAGCGGACTGTCGTCGTCGGCCACAGCCTCGGCGGCATGATCGCGGTCGAGCTTGCCGCGCGGTACCGGTCGCTTCCGAGCGCACTCGTACTGGTCGATCCCGGGCCGATCGACCCGCCGCCGGAGACCGTCGCGTTCTTCCAGGGCTTCGCGGAGCAGCTCGCCGGACCGGACGGCGAGGAGATCCGCCGCGAATACGTCCAAGACATGGGTGCCCGCGACGAGGAGCGGGCACGCTGGATCGTCGATCACATGTGCGCCGTGCCGCAAGCGGTCGCCGCCGCGGTCATGCGGGGCGTGAGCGAGTGGAACGGCCGAGAGCCCTTCGCTCGCTGCCCGGTGCCGGTCTTGCTCATTCGAGCGACGCTCGCGGAAAGCTCCGACGTGCTCCGGCTCCGGGAGATCAAGCCCGATCTCGAGGTCGGGATCACCGTCGGCGCGGGCCATTTTCACCAGCTCGAGGTGCCCGAGCAGGTCAACGCGATGATCGGGCGCTTCCTTCAGCAGGCAGTGTGATCTTCAGTCCGCTCGGTCTCCAACGGCGGTCGCTTTCGCGAGCGCACGGGGAAGATCGCCCAGGGAGAGAGGGGATGCCGGGCAGTCCGACCGCTGCGACACTCGTGGGGCGATCAGCCCGGCCGCAGACCCGGAGCCGAAGGTCCGTCGGGCTGACCATGTTGGAAGGCCCCCGGGTTGTAAGGCGTTTCGTCCCCGCCGGCTCCTGGCTCAAACGGATCGAGGCCGCGAGACGACCGCAATAACGTGCGACGGGCATGTGTCTTCGCTTGTGCAGCCGGCCCGTCTAGTTCCGGCCGGCCGCACTTTCCCCCAAGGGGCTGCGTGTCGGAGCCGCCGCGCGGCACGTAGCCCCGCCCACGCACGCCCGGCACCAGGCGACGTCCGTGCAGTCGAGCCGGAGCATGGGCGGTTCCCGCCGTGGTAGAGAGTGTCGCGTGACGGGCGGCCCGTACGGGACGGCGGTCGAGCGGGACGCCGAGTGTGTGCTTCCCGACGGTGTCGTGTTGCGCGCGGACGTGTACCGCCCGGGTCATGAGGTCTCGGTGCCGGTGCTGTTGATGAGGATGCCGTACGGGAAGACGACGGGCGGCGCGAATTGGGGATACGCGCATCCGGCGTGGTACGCACAGCGAGGGTATGTCGTCGTCGTCCAGGACGTCCGCGGCCGCCACGCGTCCGACGGCACGTTCACGCCGTTCGTCGACGAGCAGGCAGACGGATACGCCTCGGTGGAGTGGGCAGCGCGGCTTCCGGGCTCGAACGGGACGGTCGGGATGTACGGCTTCTCGTATCCCGGGGCTGCGCAGCTGCTTGCAGCGGCGGCGCGGCCGCCCGGTCTTGCGGCGATCGCGCCCGGCTTCACCTCGCCGCAGTTCTACGACGGCTGGGCCTACTCGGGTGGGGCGTTCTCGCTCGCCTCGATGGCCGGCTGGGCGACGTTCCTCGCGGTCGACAGCGCCCGTCGGGCCGGCGACGAGGAGGCACATGCAGCGTTGCTGGGAGCGCTCGTTGCGGCGCCGTCTCTCTACGGGCGGCTGCCGCTCCGCGAGTACTTGCCGCTGCTCGACCGCTACGCGCCGTACTTTCGCGAGTGGCTCGCTCACCCGGCATACGACGACTACTGGCGTGCCACCGCCGTCGACGAGGATTTCTCGCGCGTCGTCGTGCCTGCGCTGCACACGGGCGGCTGGTACGACATCTTCCACGCCGGTACGGTTGCCGCGTTCCGCGGCCTCCGCGGCGCGCCGCAGAAGCTGCTGATGGGACCGTGGCAGCACTCGCCGTGGCGCGCGATCGGCGCTCACGGTCGGCGCGACGCCGGCGCCAACGAGGTGGACGAGTGGCATATCCGCTTCTTCGACGAGGTCTTGAAAGGCGACCGCAGCGGCGTCTTCGCCGCCGCGGGGCGTGTCTTCGTGCTCGACGAGGGCTGGCGCGACGTGGACGGCTGGCCGCCTTCGACGACGGAGGAGCGGTCGTGGTACCTCCACTCGAACGGGCGCGCGAACTCGCTCTACGGCGACGGTGTCCTCTCGACCGAGCTGCCGCGCGACGAGCCGCCCGACGTCTACCTCTACGACCCCTCGATGGCTGCGCCGAGCCTCGGCGGGCATTCGTGCTGCACCGAGTCGATCGCGCCTATGGGGCCGGCGGACCAGGAGCCGTACGAGGCGTCGAAGATGGTGCTCGTGTACACGACGCCCCCGCTCGTGACCGACCTCGTCCTCCTCGGCGACGTCGCCGTCGAGCTGTTCGCTGCGACGAGCGCCGAGGACACCGACTTCACCGCCCGCCTCTGCGTCGTCGACGCCGACGGCGTCTCGACGAACCTCAAGGAGGGGATCGTGCGCGCGCGCTTCCGCGACTCGCTTTCTGCGCCGACGCTGCCGGTCGCAGGCGAGGTCTACCGCTACCGAATCGCGCTCGGCCCGATCGGCGCACGTGTGCCGGCAGGGCACCGCCTTCGGCTCGACATCTCGAGCGCCGACTTCCCGCAGTGGGACCGCAACCTCAACACGGGCGGCACCCTCTACACGGAACCGGCGATCGCGGCAATCGTCGCCACGCAGACGGTCTTCCACAGCTCGGCGTGGCCGTCGCGCCTCCTTCTCCCGATCGGGAATCCCACCTGACGGGGCCCGGCGGTCGCTCGCTCCCGGAGGGGCGAGCGTCGGACAAGCTGCGGCCCCAGATCTCGATCAGCCCGGCGCGACAACGGGACGCTGCGGCAATCCGAGAAGGGCTTCGCTCAGTTGCCCACGGCTGGGTCGGGCCCGAACTCGCGCACCTCTTGAGCGCAGCGGCAGGCGGAAGCGATCTTCGCGGCCCACTTCACCGCTGCCTCCCGAGAGGGCACGTCGAGGACGGCGAACCCTCCGTCGAGCTCCTTGGTCTGCGGGTAGGTGCCGGCGGTGATCGACCCGTCACCGTCGACCATGACGGGATCGACGTCCTCGGCCAGCCCGCCGCCGAACACCCACACACCTGCGTCGACGGCCTCCTGCACTACCGCATGAGCAGCCTCTCCCACTGCGGGGAACTCCTCACGGGGGATGTGGCTCATCGCGCTGCTGGGGAACGAGATCAGATACCGCGTCAACTCATGACTCCTCTCTCGGCTGCCGGCTCCCGCCGTCGCCTCGTCGACCCTGTACGCAGTAGTGACCGACAAACCACCGAAGGCTCATCGCTGCTTCCATCACTCCGAGGGGGTAACTAGCGGACCCGTTGCCTATCTAGAAAGCAAAAGGCCCGCGTTTGCGGGCCGTTTCCCTAGAGCGGATGATGGGACTCGAACCCACGACCTTCTGCATGGCAAGCAGACGCTCTAGCCAACTGAGCTACATCCGCGCGCGCCGGCCAGTATAGCCCCAGCCCGGCGAAGCCGGGCTGCCGCGGTCAGGCGCGGTCGAGCGCCTCGTTCACGAGCTGGTCGGCGAGCTCGTTGTGCTCGCGGCGAACCGCGCGGTAGGTGACCTTGCCGATTTCGCGGGCGAGGCGCGCGGCCTCGAGCGAGAGCCCGCGCAGCGCCTCGTTCTTCACCCGGTACTCGCCTCGCATCTGCTTCACGAGGAGCTCCGAGTCCGACACGACCTCCACCTCCCGGACCGCGAGCTCGAGCGCCTTCGCGAGGCCGGCGATCAGCGCGCGATACTCGGCGACGTTGTTGGTCGCGACGCCGATCTTCTCGCCGTGCGCTGCGAGCACGGTGCCGTCCTCGGCTTCGAGCACGTAGCCGTAGGCAGCCGGGCCGGGATTGCCGCGCGCGCCCCCGTCGGTCGAGAGCCGAGCCTTCACGAGTCGACCTCGACAAGCGGGTACAGGTCGTATGCGACCTCTTCGTACGGGTGCGCGGCGATCAGCGCGCGGACGACGTCCGCCGCGCGCGCCGCCGGCACGACCGTCTCGACGCGCAGCTCGCGGATGCGCTCCTCGCGTCCTACGTCCCCGATCGTGGGATCCGCGCCCTCGCCCGCGAGGAACGTCCCCGTTCCCTCCGCATACCAGGAGCAGCGCTCGTAGTCGCCGATCCGGCCCGCGCCTGCGGCGAACACGGCGTCGCGCGTGGCATCGAGCCCTTCCTCCGGCACGAACCAGACGAGCTTGTGGTGCGTCGCCGCGGGCACGACGTGAGTCTACGAGCGCGCGAGCAGGGCCAGCTTCGCCGATGCGTCGGAAGCAACGGCGATGTGAATCGCCGCGAACTCGCGGATGTAGGCGATCGCGCCGACCGCCGAGAGCCGGTCGAGCACGAACTGGAACGCGGCCGCCTGCCGGCCGCTCGAGTAGCTCCGCGCGATGTCGAACGCGTAGCCCGTGGTGTGCATCGAGTACGTCCGCGCCGCGTTCGCGTTGACGCGCATCAGCAGCCGCTGGTAGCGGTCGTCGCGAACTGCGCTTGTCAGGAGGAGTCGCCGTCCTCCCGAAAGGGCGTGCACCTGCTGTCCGATGTAGAGCAGGACGTCGAGCGCCGCCGGACGCAGGGCCATGTAGAGCCGACGCGACCGGTGGAGGGCGTGCGCTTCCTGGCCGAGCGAGCGGCTGACGGCGATGTGTGTTAGGCCGGCGTCGAGCGGGATCGCGCGCAGCACGTGCGCCCGCCACGCAGCGGCGATCGCCGCTGGTGTCGCGAATTGCCGGGTCGCCCGTCGGGGGTGCAGCACCTCTTCGGCCGAGTTCTTGTGCGACTGCAGGCGCGCCTCGTACACGAGCGACCGCGGCGCATTTCGGTACATGTGCATCACTCGCTCACCGGCCAGCACCTTCCAGTAGTAGTCGCCGCCCTCCGCCAGCCGCTGCCATACAGCGGGACGGCGCGTCGGCGAGGAACCGAAGTAGAGCTGCGCGTACGAGGGCAACCCGTCGACGCCGAGCTCCGAGACGGCGTGCCGGACGTTGGCGATTCCGAGGTGATACGACGCGACGGCGAGGTCGAGGCGGCCGAGCGTCCGTCGGGCTGCGACGAGGTAGCGGACGGTCGCGCGCAGCTCCTTCGCCGGGGCGAACCGCTGGTCGTACCGGCTCCGCCAGCGTCGCAACTGGCGCGCTCGAACCGGATTCCGCACGCGCGCGATCCGCCGTGAGAGCATGCTGCTCCGTCGCAGTCGCACGCGCAGGCCGAGCGAGCGCGCAAGGCGGGGCTGGAGCTGGGTCAGCCCTGCAGCCGAGCCGGACGTCGCATCTGGGCGGCCCGAGCTCTCGACGAGCACGATCGACTCGAGGAGCGCGGGCGTGATGCCGGTGCCGCGAGCCGCGCCCACCACCAGCCGGTGCCAGCCCGCGACACGAGCCGCCGTCGCAAGGATCCCGCCGGGGCTCGACGTGAAGAACCCACGGTCGGAGGCGTGCGCCGCGTCGGCGTCGAGCGCGCCCGACAGGCGCGACTGAGCGGTCGAGGCGGCGCGGACGGTCGACGCGGCAATCCCGATCTGGACCACCGCGACGCAGACGACGAGACCCACGATCCTCCTCACGCGATGCGGCAAGGTAGGGCCGCTCGCGCCCGGCGTCAGTCCCCCTTTTGGGGGACTACGTCGCGGTGTCGATCTGCGCTCGTTGCAAACGTCCCGAGTAGTCGACGTAGATCGACTTCCACTCGGTGAACACGTCGAGCGCCGCCTGACCGGCCTCGCGATGCCCGTTCCCCGTGTCCTTCGTGCCGCCGAACGGCAGATGAACCTCCGCGCCGATCGTCCCCGCGTTGATGTACGTGATCCCGGCCTGCAGGTCGCGCATCGCACGGAACGCGTTGTTCACGTCCTGCGTGAAGATGGACGACGAGAGCCCGTAGCGGATGCCGTTCGCGACGCGGATCGCTTCGTCGAAGTCGGCGACCTTGATCAGCGCGGTCGTCGGACCGAAGATCTCCTCCTGCGCGATCCGCATCTGCGGGTCGACGTCGCCGAAGATCGTCGGGCGGTAGAAGAAGCCCTTCGCGAGGCCGCCTTCGCTCGCGATCTCGCCGCCGGTGAGGAGCTTCGCGCCCTCGCCGCGGCCGATCTGCGTGTAGGAGTGGATCTTCTCGATCGCTGCCTTGTTGATCACCGGCCCGAGATCGGTGTCGTCCTCCCAGCCGGGACCGAGGCGCATCGCCTCCGCCCGGGCGACGAGCTTGCCCTGCAGCTTCTCGTAGACGCCTGCCTGCGCGATCACGCGCGACGCGGCCGTACAGCGCTGGCCCGAGGTGCCAAAGGCAGACCACACGATCCCCTCGACGGCGAGGTCGACATCGGCGTCGTCGAGCACGATGATCGCGTTCTTGCCGCCCAGCTCGAGGTGAACGTGCTTCAGATGATCGGCGGCGGCCTTCGTCACGGCCACGCCGGTCTCGCGCGAGCCGGTGAACGTGATCACCGGCACGTCGGGGTGGCGCACGAGCGCGTCCCCCGCGCTCTCGCCGAAGCCGTGGACGATCTGCACGACGTCTTCCGGCAGGCCCGCCTCGTGGAGCAGGTCGACGAAGCGCTGCGCGAGAAGCGGCGTGTCCTCTGCCGGCTTCAGCACGACGGTGTTCCCGCAGACGAGCGCCGGCATCAGCTTCCACGACGGGATCGCGATCGGGAAATTCCACGGCGTGATCGCACCGACGACGCCGATGGGCACGCGCACGGACATGTTGAACTTGTTCTGCAGCTCCGACGGCGTCGTCTGGCCCCAGAGCCGGCGGCCCTCGCCGGCCATGTAGTAGGTCATGTCGATCGCCTCTTGGACGTCGCCGCCCGCCTCGGCTTTGACCTTCCCCATCTCTCGGGTCATCAGGTCGGTGAGCGCGGCCTTCTCGCGCTCGAGCACCTGTGCGAAGCGGTAGAGGATCTCGCCGCGGCGCGGCGCGGGAACGAGCCGCCACTCGTCGTACGCGGCCTTCGCCGTCGCAACGGCGCGTTCGACGCCTTCCTTTCCCGACGCAGGAAAGCTCGCGAGCACCTCGCCGGTCGCCGGGCTCGACGTCTCGAAGGTCTCCGTCGCCACGGAGACGAATCTAGCTAGTCGCCGGGGGCGTCCGTCTCGGGAAACGTTCCGGGCACCCGCGGGCGGCGGCGGTCGCGCGTCTCGCGCTTCTCGATGAACTCCGGCTGCGGCTTGCCGCGACGACGGTCGGGCCCCTCGCGGCGGTCGATGATCACCGTCACGTTCGGATTGTCCTTGTAGTAGTCGACCATCTTGTCGTAGAGCTCGTCGGCGAGCTCGCGCGGGATCACGCAGTAGATCATCCTGCTTCGGATTGTAAGGAGGACGCCGGTCTGCGCTAGATGCGCGCGATCTCGGGGACGAGCCGGCCTTCCTCTGCGATGTGCGCGTTCCAGCTCTTGAACGACTCCTCGAGCTCGTGCAGCTCGTGGCCGCGCCGTTCGAGCCGCACCGGCTGGGCGGAATCGGGGCTCACGCGATACTGGTACCACGAGAGATCCCATGCGACCGTGACCGCCATCTCGCCCGCGTCGCCCGAGAGCGGAACGATGCTCGCCTTCGCGTCGCCGAGGCTCTTCGCGATGCCGCCGACCGTGCGGCGGTAGGTCGAGCCGTTGAAGAGGTCGGCCGCCTCGAGCAGCGCGATCTCCTCGCCCGAGAGCCGCCGGAGGATCGGCTCCGGCGGTGCGAGCGTCTCGTGGGTGTCGCGCCGCAGCCCGAAGAGGTCGGTGAGGCCGCGCCGGCGCCGGCGGCGGTCGCCGGGAATCACCGGCGTCGTCGGCGTTCCCTCCTTGATCCAGCCGTGCTCGAGGGCGACGTCCTGGCAGAGCGGGCAGACGTCGACGAGGTCGGCCCCCTCCTCCGGCGCGAAGCGGATCGCCCGTTCGCCCATGAGCAGGGTGCGCTCGCAGATCGCGCAGATGCGCATCGCGGCGACTTTCGTCACGCGCACCATCGCCGCCGACTATAGCCCGGGCTTGCGCAGCCGCCGGCTCGGCCGCTAACGTCTACTTACATGTGTGTTTTACATATAGGCGTATGAGACACGGCCCGAGAGCGCGACGACACCACGGGGGCCGCTGGCGCGTGTTCGCCCGCGTCGAGCGGTTCACCGAGCCTGCGCTGCTGCTGCTGCTCCGCGAGCGGCCGGCGCACGGCTACGACCTGCTCGAGCGGCTGCCCGAGCTGACGGGCGAGCAGCGCGTCGAGATGGGCAACCTCTACCGCCTGTTGCGCGCGCTCGAGAACGAGGGCCTCGTCAGCTCCACCTGGGAGGACGGCAAGCGCACCTATTCGATCACCGACCACGGCCGTGCGCTGCTCGACCAGTGGGCCGAGGCGCTGCGCCGGTCGCAGGAGCGCACCGGACGATTTCTCGAACGCTACGCCGAAGGGAGGTGAACATGCACCACGGACCTCATCACCACGGATCCCATCACCACCGGCGCGGGCGGCTCTTCTTTCGCGGCCCGTTCCCGAACCGGCAGGAGCTGCTGGAGCGACTCGAGCGCTACCAGCGCGACCTCGAGCAGGAGCTCGCAGACGTCGCGGACGTAATCGCGCACCTGCGCGACCGGCCCGGCCAGGGGACGGCGGAGGCGTAGGTCGACGACAGCGGAGTCAGGCCCGAAGGGCCAGACCCCAGGCGTGAGGCGGCCGTCGAGGCCGCCTCACGCCTTCGCGGTCTCGCGCTCCTTCTTGGTCTGCTCGATGATCTTCTGTGCGACGTGCATGGGCACTTCCTCGTAGCGCAGGAAGTGCATGTGGTAGTCGCCGCGCCCGCCGGTCATCGACGTCAGTGCCTGCGAGTACGTGAGGATCTCGGCCATCGGCACCTCGGCACGGATCGTGGTCATGCCGCGGGTCGGCTCCATCCCCTGCAACCGGCCGCGGCGCGAGTTGAGGTCGCCGTTCACGGCACCGACCGACTCGTCCGGGACGGTGACCTCGAGCTCCATGATCGGCTCGAGCAGCACCGGATCCGCCTTCTGGTAGGCCTCCTTGAACGCCATCGAGCCGGCGATCTTGAACGCCATCTCCGACGAGTCGACGGAGTGCTCCATCCCGTCGACGAGCAGCACGCGCACGCCGTGCACCGGCGCGCCCGCGAGCTCGCCGTGCTCCATCGCCTCGCGCACGCCCTTGTCGACCGCCGGACGGTAGCCCTGGGAGATGACGCCGCCGACGATCTTGTCGACGAACTCGTACGTCTGCCCCTCGTCGCCGTTCTGAATCGGCTCGATCACGATCTCGCAGTCGCCGAACTGCCCGCGGCCGCCCGTCTGCTTCTTGTAGCGGTGCCGCGCGCGCGCCTCTTTGCGGATCGTCTCCTTGTACGGCACGCGCGGCGGATGCAGCTCGACGTCCACGTGGAAGCGGCTGCGCAGGCGATCGACCGCCACCTCGACCTGCATCTGCGTGAGCCCCGACAGCAGCTGCTCGCCGGTCTGCGGGTCGCGCCGCAGCGAGAGCGTCGGGTCCTCCTCGGAGAGCCGGCGCAGCCCGGTTGCCATCTTCTCCTCGTCGCCCTTCGCCTTCGGCGTGATCGCGAAGCTCATCACAGGCGCGGGGAAGTCGATATGCGGCGGCTCCACCGGCACTTCGTGATCGACCAGCACGTCTCCGGTGACGACGTCCTTCAGCTTCGCGACCGCGCCGAGATCGCCGACGCACAGCGACTCGATCGGCGCGTTTTCCTTGCCGTTCAGCAGGAGGATCTGACCGAGGCGCTCCTTCGCGTGCGTGCGCGGGTCGACGAGCGTCGTGTCTCCCGTGATCGGGCCTGCGAGCACACGAAAGCAGCTGATGCGGCCAGCAAAGGGATCGGCGATCGTCTTGAACACGAAGACGGCCTGCTTTGCGTCGCCGAACTCGATCGTCGTCCCCTTTTTCGCGGGCGACGGCACGCCTTCGACGAGCAGGTCGAGGAGCGCGGTCGTGCCGAGGTTCTTCGTCGCGACGCCGCACGCGACCGGGTAGAGCTCGTCGCGCGTGACCGCGTCCTTCAGCGCGTGCGCGACGTCGTCAGCCGGCAGCTCCTCGCCGTCGAGGTAGCGCGCCATCAAGTCCTCGTTCGTCTCGACGACCGCGTCGAGCAGCTTCTCGCGATACGACTGCACCTGGTCGGCGAGCTCGTCCGGGATCGCCTGCGGCCCGCCTTCCTTCGCGCCCGACGGATCCATGTACGCACACATGTGGACGAGGTCGACGATGCCGCGCACCTCGTGCTCGGCGCCGATCGGCAGCTGCACCGCGACGCAACGGTCGGAGAGCTGTGCGCGCAGGGCCTCGAGCACCCGGAAGAAGTCGGCGCGCTCGCGGTCGAGCATGTTCACGAAGACGACGCGTGAGAGCTCGTATTCGTCCGCGCGCTTCCACACGCGGCTCGTGTTCACCTCGACGCCCATCACCGCACTCACGACGACGAGCGCACCCTCGACGACACGCAACGCTGCGTAGGTGTCGGCCTGGAAGCCGGCGTCCCCCGGGCAGTCGATCAGGTTGATCTTGCGGTCCTGCCAGTCGACGTGGAGGAGCGCACCGGTCAGCGACATCTGGCGCTTGTGCTCGTCGTCGTCCCAGTCGGCGGTCGTCGTGCCTGCTTCGATCGTCCCGAGCCTGTTCGTCTTCCCCGCCTGGAAGAGCAACGCCTCCGCGAGGGAGGTCTTCCCCGTCCCGCGGTGGCCGGCGACGGCGATGTTGCGGATCCTGCCAGGCTCGGTGACTGCTGCCACGACGTTTCGCCCTCCTCGAGTATCGGTTTGGAGGACGAAAGTGTATTTCAGGTCGACTCGAAGCCCGCGCGGGCGGGCGACCCGGCGAGCCGCGCCTTCAGACGCAGGATCGCCTTCGTGTGCAGCTGCGAGACCCGCGACTCGGTGACGCCGAGCACCTCGCCGATCTCGCGCAAGGTCAGCTCCTCGTAGTAGTAGAGCGTCACGACGAGCTTCTCGCGCTCGGGGAGCCGCGCGATCGCGTCGGCGATCGCCTCCTTCATCTCCGTATGGGAGAGCGAACCCTGCGGGTCCGGCGCCTCTGTGTCCTCGATCGTGTCGATGAGGGCGATCTGGTCGCCCTGGCCGGAGACGGTCCAGAGCTCGTCGAGGGCGGCGATCGACGACCGCGCGATATCCGTCAGGCTGTCCTCGAGCTCCTCGACGCTGATCCCGACCTTCGCCGCGATCTCCTCGTCGGTCGGCGCCCGGCCCTCCTTCGCCTCGAGCGCCGCGATCGCACGCTCGATCTCGCGCGCCCGAGACCGCACCGAACGCGGCACCCAGTCCATCGCCCGCAGCTCGTCGATGATCGCGCCCTTGATGCGTGCGATCGCGTACGTCTCGAACTTCACGTCGCGGTCCGGCTCGTAGCGCTCGATCGCGCCGATCAGGCCGAGCAGGCCGTACGAGACGAGATCGCCCTCGTCCACGTGTGCCGGCAGGCCGCTCCCGAGCCGGCCGGCCACGTATTTGACGAGCGGCGCGTACGTCAGGATCAAGCGGTCGCGGATCCGCTGGTCGCCCGTCTTCCGGTACTGCAGCCAGAGGGTCTGGGTCTCGTCGGCCCGGCTCACCATTCAAGAATACGAGCTGGTTCGGTCTTTTCCTCAGCGCCGGAGCGCGGATACGCCGACCGAGCCGAGCCAGCCGGCGACCGCGAGCGCCGCAACGGCCACGATCCACCCCTTCGCCTGGCCGCCGGCGCCGACGAGCGCGGCGATCGCGATCCCGACGAGCGCCGCGGCGATCACGCAGAAGAGGACGCCGAGGGCGCGGCGCTGCACGCCCGGAGGTTAATCCTCGGGCAACGCGCCCTCGCGCTCCCCCTCGTCCTCGCCGTAGCCCTTGTGCTCCTGCTCCTCGAGCAGCTCGTCCGTGTCGTGCTCGCGCTCCTGCTGGGTGCGGTCCACGTCCTCCTGCGACTGATCGGTCATGCGGAAGAGCGTGCCCGAATCGCCGGGCTACAATCACGCCGCGCACAGGGGCGTAGCTCAGTTGGTAGAGCGGCGGTCTCCAAAACCGTAGGCCGGGGGTTCGAGTCCCTCCGCCCCTGTTAGGCAAATCGTTGAAAAAGCCGCGATGTGCAGGCGATTCGCCAGCGAACGGTCTCTCTCCGACTACCGCTATGAACCACTGAAAACCGGTCGGTTCAGGTGATCACTGGCGCGCAACTGGCGCGCGGCCCGTGACCGCGTCGACGCCTTCGATATACACCGTGGCCGTGCCCGAGCTCGGAACGGCTCACTCGAAGGCCACCATCGGCGACGAACCGATGGTGACGTAGCTCTCGGTGAGCGGAACGCTTGTCGGCGGCCCTGTAGGCGCGAGCGCGTCAGACACGGCCGCGTCTATCTCGTCCAGCAGGTCGGCGAAACCCGTACTCGCGAGCGATTGGCGTGATGGCGAGGTGCTCGGCGCGATACAGAACTTCCGCGCCGAGCGTCCTACGGCGGGCAGGTGATCACGTTCGGGTTCGGAGGCGGGGCAACGGGACTAATCGACCCGGTCGGCGGCGGCCCGAATGCGTCGTCGCCCAACCGCTGAGCGATCGAGTCCTGGTTCCTGCAAAGGACTCCAAGCCATTCTTCGTCGTATCTGACGCGTTGCTGCAGCACGACGATCTGATGCTCCAGCCGCGCATAGTCCGGGCTGCTCGAGGAAGGGATGGCGAGCAGTCCGACCGCCGCGAGACTCGCGACCGCTGCCTTCACAGGGCGGACGCTAACACCCTCGGCGCCGGCGTCAACCGGCGCTTTTCGAGAACGCGCGAGATCCACTGCCGCTGTCATGCCAGCCGCCCGGCCGATCGCTGACAGCGACTCCCCGAGTCGTGGTCGGGCCGCGCCCGCGCATGCCGGGCGCGGCGAACCCTGGATCACTCGAAAAGATTCCCCCGTTCGAGGGACTGTGGATAACCGAAAAGCGCCGACGTTGAGTGCTGCATCTTGTAGTCACGTCAACAAAGGACGCATACATGCGCTTGGATCGCAAGATCTTCGGGGTGCCGCGGGTGGTCGTCCTGCTTATCGCAATCGTGCTCGCGGCAGGAGGTGCGTACGTCTTCACCGCGTCGAACACGATCTCGTCGGGCGGAAGCGCCGGCGAGGGTGAGTCGCCGAGCATCAGCGGCTACACGGCGACGAACGTCGACTGGACGCTCGACCCCTCGAGCCCGGACAAGATCCAGCAGGTCGCGTTCACGCTCTCGACAGTGACCGCGAGCTCGACGGTCTACGCGGGCGCAGACAACGGCAGCTCGATCACCTGGTCGAACGCATGCGTGCAGAGCGGCCTCTCGGGCGGCAGCGCCACCGAGACGTGCACCTTCGGCACGGAGCCCTCGACCAGCGCAACGACCAAGCTCGCCGTCTCGGCCGCGAACTGACGGCCATGCACGCTCCGGTGCGCTGGAGTCTGAGAACCGCAGCCGCCCTCGCCGCCCTCGCGGCGGTGGGGGCGCTGTGGTTCGCCTTCGCGCCGGCTGCAGTGGACGGCTCGGTCGACTACGCCGTCGTCACCGGCTCGAGCATGCAGCCGCTGCTCGAGCACGGCGACCTCGCCGTCCTGCGCGTGCGGCAGCACTATCGCGTCGGAGCGGTGGTCGCCTACCACAACACGCAGCTCGGCCGTGTCGTGCTGCACCGGATCATCGCGGAGCGCGCCGGGCGCTACCTCTTCAAGGGAGACAACAACAGCTTCGCCGACACGCCGGAGGCGACCCGCGGCGAGCTGATCGGACAGCTCTGGTTCCGCATCCCGAAGGCGGGGAGCGCACTCGTCTGGCTGCACCGGCCCAAGCAGGCAGCCGCTGCCGGCGGCCTGCTCGCCCTCCTGCTCTTCCTTCCGGGGATGGGCGCACCGGCGCGTTGCCGACGACCGACGAAGCCGCGACAACGTACGCGGGCCACCGGCGCGCGCCGTTCGCCGGCCGGGATCGCCGCGCTCGCATCTGCCCTGTTCGCGCTCCTCGCCCTCTACGCATGGACGCACGCTTCGGTGCAGACGATCTCGCTGCCGGGCGCGTACACGAGTACCGGCGCCTTTTCCTACGGTGCGCAGGCGCCGAGCGGTGCGGTCTACCCGAGCGGCACGATCGCGGCAGGCGAGCCGGTCTTCGCCCGCCTCGTACACCGGCTGCAGCTGTCGTTCACGTATCGATTCCGGTCGCGGCTCGCGCACGACACCGCCGGGACCGCGCGACTCGTCACGGTCTTGACGAGCAGCCTCGGCTGGAGGCGAGTGCTAGCAGCCGAGCAGCCGCGGCGCTTCCACGGTGACACCGTCCGGCTGCGAGCGACACTCGACCTGCCCGGCCTCGAGCGCGCCACCGAGACATACCTGCGGACGACCGGCGTTCCGAGCGACACCTTCGCCGTCACCGTCCAGCCGCGCGTCCAGCTCCACGGTCGCGTCGGCGGACACGAGCTCGCGGAGAGCTTCTCCCCGGCGCTCACGTTCTCTCTCGACCCGTACAGCCTGCGCGTCCAGCAACCCCCGCCGCCGCCGACTCCGGGCACCCCGGCGCCGAACCCGCTGCAGCCGACCGCGACGGGGACGCTCACGCGAACCGTCCCCGCGGAGCTGGCGGCGTTCGGGCAGCGAGCGAGGATCGCGACGCTCCGGCGGATCGCGAGCCTCGCGGCGGCGGGCGCTGCGATCCTGGCCCTGCTTGCGGCAACGATCCGGCTCCCCCGCCGGCGACGCGGCCCCGTCGTCGCAATCGGCATCCGGCCGGCGGGCGAACCGGTCGATGTCGGCTCGTTCGAGGAGCTTCGAGCCTGCGCGGATGCCGAGCAACGCGTCGTCCTCGACGACGGGCAGGCGTTCTATGTCAACGGGCGCTCGACGCTCTATCGCTACCGGCCGCCGCAGGGCGAGGAGCCCACCGCCGAGCTCACGCCCAGCCTCGTCTGATCCGTGCGCGCGATCCTCACAGCAGCAATGCTCGGCCTGACGGCGTTCGTGATGGCGCAGGCACTGACGGCATACACTGCGTCAGCGACGGTCTCGGCGACGCAGCTCGGCCGCACCGGCACGGCCGTCACGGCCGACGAGCTCAAGCCGTCGGAGTGCACGATGACCGTCACGAGCGTCGTCGCAGGCTCGGGCAACGTCTCTGCGTCGGCGGGATCGCAGCTCGTGCTCGGCAGCTCGGGGAACGACACGATCACGGGGAACATCGCCGGCGCCGACTGCATCGTCGGCGGGGCCGGCACCGACACGATCACCGGGCTCGGCTCCGGCAATCAATGCATCGTTTCGAGCTCGACCACGGTCGTGACCGACTGCACGGTCGTCGCGCAGCGGCCGTGAGCGCGCTCAGGTAGCTGCGGCGAAGTAGCGCTCGCGCGCGGCGGCGAGGATGCGCTCGGCGTGTGCGGGCATGTGCTCGCTGATCCACATCAGCACGAGCTGTGCCGGTGAGACGCGCTCGTCGCCGAGCTGATCGGCCGCGACGACGTAGACCTTCCCGGTCTCCTCGGGCCCGAGCACCTCCTCGAGCGCCCCGTCGACGGCGAGCGCGAGCCGGCTCGGGTCGGCGGCCGCGCGCACGTGCGAGTGCGTCCGGCAGATCTCCGGCAGACGTGCTCGCTGCGTCCCGCCGTCGAAGACGTCGAGCTCGTAGCCGCAGAGGAGCGAGAAGCTGCGGCTCCAGCCGAGGCTGTTCCAGAGCTCCTCGAGCGAGATCGCAGCGTCGTCGTCGCCGCGCTGCACGAGCACGTCGACCATCTCGCCGAAGACGCGCGGTTGCTTGCCGGCGAACCGGTCGTGCAGCTCGTCGATCGCGCCGCCGATCACGTCGTCGAACGCTGCCGCGGAGGGATAGCCGTCGCGCATGATCGCGTCGAGCGTCGCCTCGGCGTCTTTCGTCACGAGCAGGCCGTCGGCGGCCAGCTGATCGGGGTGCCGGCCGTGCTCTGCCAGCGCCTCGAGGTACGCGGGCTCGTGCGCGGCCGTTGCGACGAGCAGCGCCGGGGCTCCGGAGGCGAATCCGGCGTCGAAATAAGTCGCAACGGACTGGGCGAGTTCCCGCACGTCGCGGTAGATCTGCACCGCGTGGGCGTGGGTTCCGCCCTCGTCCAGGAAGGTCTCCCAGGAGCGCATGGACCGAACCGTAGCCGCGATTAATGTCTTTCGCCATTGGGCAGATGCTTCGTATGCCCTATGGAATCCTCTTTCTGCGCGTGATCGTCGGCGCGTCGATGCTCGGCCACGGGACGCAGAAGCTGTTCGGCTGGTTCGGCGGCGGCGGCCCCCGCGGCACTGCAGGCTTCTTCGGCGCGCTCGGGTTTCGCCCGCCGCTCGCGATGGCGGTCGTCGCGGGCCTCGCGGAGGCGGCGGGGCTGCTCTTCGCGCTCGGCCTCCTGACGCCGTTTGCCGCACTCGCGCTGGCATCGGTGATGGTCGTCGCCGTCGGCTCCGTGCACTGGCGGAACGGCTTTTGGGTCGCGAACGGCGGCTTCGAGTACAACCTCCTGATCTGGAGCGCGGCGATCGCCGTCGCTGCTGCCGGGCCCGGCCGGTTCTCGATCGACCGTGCGCTCGGCTGGGACGAACGGCTCTCGGGCCTCTGGTGGGGCGTCGGAGCGCTCGGCGTGTCGCTGCTCGGCGGGGCGCTCGTCCTCGCGACGCGACAGGCACCGCCCGAGCAAGCGGCCTCGGAGGAGCCGCTCTCGCGTGAAGCAGCAACGGCCGACCGCGAGCCGACGAGCGTGTAGCTACACGGCGTCGAGCGCGAGCTGGCGATAGGCGGCCAGCCCGGAGACGCCGACGCCGACGAGGCGGAGCGCTCCGGGCCGGTCGCGCAGGCCGCGGTCGAGGAGCCGGCACGCGAGGTCGCCGATCTGCCCGGCGTCGTCGATACCGACTTCGAGCGAGGTCGACCGGCTGCGGATCGAGAAGTCCGCATAGCGGAGCTTCGTCGTCACGGTGCGCGCGACCTGTCCTGTCGCCTGCAACCGCTCCGCCACTTCGCGCGCCATCCCGCGCAGCTCGTCGTGCAGGAGCGCGCGCTCGGTGAGATCGTGCTCGAACGTGTTCTCGACGCTGATCGAGATGCGCTCCGCGTCGAGCTCCAGCGTGCGCGGATCGATCCCGCGCGCGCGGTCGCGGAGCATCGCGCCGACGCTCCCCGGGAGCAGCCGCCGCAGCTCCGAGTCGGAAAGGTGTGCGAGGGCTCCGACGGTCTCGACGCCGGCGGCGCGCAGCCGCTGCTCGGCCTTCGGTCCCACACCGGGCAGCTTGCGGACGTCGAGCGGGGCGAGGAACGCCGCCTCCTGCCCCGGCACCACGACGACGAGGCCACCGGGCTTGCGGGCGTCGCTGCCGATCTTCGCCACGACCTTGCAGGGTGCGACACCGATCGAACACGTGAGGCTTGTCGCCGCCCGGACGGCGGTCTGCACGGCTTCCGCGACGACCCGCGCCTCCAGGAAGTCGCGGGCCACCTCGCCGACGTCCAGATAGCCCTCGTCGATCCCGGTCTGCTCGACCGTCGGCACGACACCGCGCACGGTCGCCCACACGTGGCGCGAGTAGTCACGGTAGAGCGAGTGGCGAGGACGGATGAACACGGCGTGCGGGCAGCGCCGCAGGGCCTCGGCCGCGCTCATGGCGGAGTGAATACCGAAGCGGCGGGCGACGTAGTTGGCGGTCGCGACGACGCCGCGGCCGCGCGGATCGCCGCCGACGACGAGCGCCTGCGTGCGCAGCTCCGGGTTCTCGAGCTCTTCGACGGCGGCGAAGAACGCGTCGAGGTCGAGGTGCGCGACGATCACGCAACGGAGGCTAGTGGAGCTGTCGGGCGGCCTCGTCGAGGCGCGCGCGTAGACGATCGGAGCAGGCGGCGTCGCTGTGGAACTCGTCGGGAAAGTCCGACGCCGGGCAGCGCACGGCGAGACCGATCCACTCGTCGCGGTACCGCGCGAAGAGGCGCGGCATCAGCCGGAGAAACGCGTGCCACTCGGGCGCGAGACGCGGATCGGTGTCGAGCCTGTGCTCGAGCGGCGCCGGCTCCGGCGGTGCGAAGCCGACGACGTGCCAGTGCCGTGCGCGCGCGAGGGCGAGTGTCTGTCCGAGCTGCGCGAGCCGCGCGTGGTCGAGGCCGTGCCAGTCGTCGTAGTAGCCGTTCCGCCAGAGCGCGAGCCCCGCGCTGAACGGCGTCCCGTGGAACTTCGGGTACTTCTTCGGATCGAGCTCCCAGCTCCAGACACGCGAGCCGTCCGGGTTCCAGTTGATCGCAGGGTAGCCGCGCGCAATCGTGCAGCGGCGGCCGACGGTGGCGATCCGCCAGCGATGCGGCGGGCGGACGTACGGCAGCAGACGGAACTGCTGATACGACGTCCAGAAGGCGCTCCGGCTCAGCAGGTACTCGAGCACGTGGTATCCGCTCGGGTTCGTGTCCGGGATCGCATAGCGCCGGTTGAACCAGAACGCCTCGACGCCGAGATAGACCGTCTGCACCGGCGTTGCCGGCAGCGCGCGGAAGAGCGAGAGGAGCGTCGACGGCGCGGTGCCGGGATAGCCGAGATTCGCGAACGTGCGCTCGCCCGGATGCGACGCGATCTTCAGCACGCGACTCGACCCGACGACGAATGTGCGCGTCGGCCGCGCATGGAAGACGGCGAGCTTGAACGAGTAGTAGCGGTTGCCGACGAGCTCCTCGGAGAGCAGGCAGCCGTCGTGCCGCGCCGCCGCATACGCGGCGGGCTTCCAGACCTCGCCGAGCGGATCGACCCACCACGTGAGCGCTGCGAAGACACCGAGGACGAGCGCCGTGAGGACGAGAAAGAGCACGAGCCGCTTCATCAGAAGCGGAAGTAGATGAACGGGTGGCTCGTGTACACCGAGGAGACTGCGACGGCGAAGAGCACGGCCGTGGCGGCGACGAGCGCCGTGTTCCAGCGGCCGACCGGCCAGCGCCATTCCTCTGGAAGCCCGAAGACGAGCGCGGAGGCGACCACGACGTAGAGCGCCAGATGGCCCGGCACGCCGCCGATCCCGTGCGCGCCGAACATCCCGGCGTAGAGAGCGCCGATCGCGTGCGCCGAGCGCATGCGGAAGAGCACCCAGCCGAGCGTGACGAGCACGAACGTCACGATCACGCCGAGCGGCCGCGGCAGCGAGAGGCCGCGGCGGCGGGCATGGTGCGTCCCGGCGAGGAGGACGCCGTGGTAGACGCCCCACGCGACGAAGTTGAGCGACGCGCCGTGCCAGAGGCCGCCGAGCGCCATCGTCGCGAGCAGGTTCAGGTCCTGCCGCCCCGCGCCTTTCCGGTTTCCCCCCAGCGGGATGTAGAGGTAGTCGCGCAGCCATGTCGAGAGCGTCACGTGCCAGCGCCGCCAGAACTCGGTGGGGCTCGCGGACCGGTACGGACGGTCGAAGTTCCACGGCAGCTCGATCCCGAAGATCCGCGCCAGGGCGAGCGCCATGTCGGAATACGCGCTGAAGTCGAAGTAGATCTGGAAACCGAAGCCGAGCGCGCTCAGCCAGGCGTTCACGAGGCCGAGCTGGCCCGGTGTCGCGAGGTAATGGTCGACCCAGCGGGCGAGACCGTCGGCGAGCAGCACCTTCTTCGCAAGCCCGAGCGCGAAGAGCAGCAGACCGGAACGAACGCGGTCGGCGTCGAAGTGGTGCTTCTGCGTGAGCTGCGGCTGGAGGATCCCGTAGCGGACGATCGGGCCGGCGATCAGGTGCGGGAAGAACGAGATGAAGAACGCGTACCGCAGCGGGTCGCGCTCCGCCTGCAGCGTGCCGCGGTAGACGTCGACCATGTACGAGATGCCCTCGAACGTGTAGAAGCTGATCCCGATCGGCAGCACGATCCCGTGCAGGAAGTGCCGCGCATCCGGGAAGGACCGGCGCGTGATCAGGTGGACGAAGTCGAGGGCGTAGCCGCCTGCAAACGCCGTGTACTTGAAGTACGCGAGGAGCGCGAGCACGCCGGCAATCCCGACGGCGAGACCGACCTTGCGGCGGCGCTCGTTGGTCTCCTGGCCGAGCAACCGGCCGACCGTGAACGAGATCGCGGTCGAGCCGGCCATCAGCGCCGGGAACCACCAGTCCGCGTACGCATAGAAGTAATAGGACGCCCCGATCACGAGGAGCAGCCGCAGCCGGTGTTGGGGAACCGCGAAGTAGGCGACCGCGACCGCGGGCAGGAAGAAGAGGATGAACGGGAAGCTGTTGAAGAGCACGGCGGGGGCGCGGGAAATGTAGGCCGCCGGGGCGGATAGGCTCCGGACGTGGCCGTCCTGACGTCGCAGGTCGAGCGCGGCGGGGAAGAGTTCGCGCGCCGGCGGGAGCGGATGACGGCGCTCGTCGCCGAGCTACGCGAGCGGACGGCCCGGGTCGCGCTCGGAGGCGGCGAGCGGGCGGTCGAGCGCCATCGCTCGCGCGGCAAGCTCACGGCCCGTGAACGGATCGACCGGCTCGTCGACCCGGATACCGCGTTCCTCGAGCTGAACGCACTCGCCGCCTGGGATCTCTACGACGGCGACGCACCGAGCGCGGGCATCGTCACCGGCATCGGGGTCGTGGCCGGCCGGCAATGCGTGATCGCCGCGAACGACGCGACCGTCAAGGGCGGCTCGTACTTTCCGCTGACCGTGAAGAAGCACCTCCGCGCGCAGGAGGTGGCGGCCCAGAATCGGCTCCCGTGCATCTACCTCGTCGACTCGGGCGGCGCGTACCTGCCCCTGCAGGCCGACGTCTTCCCCGATCGCGACCACTTCGGCCGGATCTTCTTCAACCAGGCCCAGATGTCGGCGCGCGGCATCCCGCAGATCGCCGTTGTGATGGGCTCCTCGACGGCGGGCGGAGCCTACGTGCCCGCGATGAGCGACGAGACGATCATCGTCCGCGGCACCGGGACGATCTTCATCGGCGGGCCGCCGCTCGTGAAGGCGGCGACCGGCCAGGACGTGACCGCCGAGGAGCTCGGCGGCGCCGACGTCCATGCCCGCAGGTCCGGCGTGGCCGATCACTACGCCACTTCGGACGAGCACGCCCTGGCCATATGCAGAGGGGTATGCAGCCATCTACATCTACATCCACCTACAGCACCCTGGGAGGTTGCGCCCTCCGAGCCGCCCGCACTGGACGGGTCGGACCTCTACGGCCTCATTCCCGAGGACTTCCGCCAGCAGACCGACGCGCGCGAGCTGATCGCGCGCGTCGTCGACGGTTCGCGCTTCCAGGAGTTCAAGGCGCTCTACGGGGAGACGCTCGTGACCGGGTTCGCGCGCATCGACGGCATCCCCGTCGGCGTGCTCGCGAACAACGGCGTCCTCTTCGCGGAGTCGGCACAGAAGGGCGCGCACTTCATCGAGCTCTGCTGCAAGCGCCGGATCCCGCTCGTCTTCCTGCAGAACATCACGGGCTTCATGGTCGGCACCGAGTACGAGGCCGGCGGGATCGCGCGCGACGGGGCGAAGCTCGTGATGGCCGTCGCGAACGCGCAGGTGCCGAAGTTCACCGTGATCACCGGCGGCTCCTTCGGTGCCGGCAACTACGCGATGTGCGGTCGTGCCTACGAGCCGCGGCAGCTCTGGATGTGGCCGAACGCCCGCATCTCGGTGATGGGCGGCGAGCAGGCGGCGACGGTGCTCGCGATGGTCGGCGAGGTCGACCAGGACGAGATCCGCGAGCGCTACGAGCGCGAGGGCAGTCCGTATTACTCGACCGCACGCCTGTGGGACGACGGCATCATCGATCCGCTCGACACGCGCCGCGTGCTCGCGCTCGGGCTCACGGCGGCGCTGAACGCGCCGATCCCCGAGACGGAGTTCGGCGTCTTCCGGATGTGAGCTACAGCGTCGTCCGCATCGACGAGATCGAGCCGGGCGGCCCCGGGAACGTCGTGCGTTTCGTCCGGCGTGCGCTCGGGGTCCAGGCGTTCGGGATCAACTGGTTCGAGCTGCCGCCCGGCGCCGAGGGTCGCGAGCACGACGAGGTGAGCTCGGGCCAGGAGGAGGTGAATGTGATCGTCGCGGGCTCCGGCGTCTATCGCGTCGAGGGCGAGGAGATCCCGTGCGCGGCCGGGACGATCTTCCGCTTCGATCCGGAGACGACGCGGCAGCCGGTCGCCGGGCCCGACGGGATGACGTTCGTCGCGATCGGGGCACGCCGTGGGGGCTATGAGCCGAGGGGGCCGTTCTGATCGCGCGGATCCTCATCTGGAGCCTCTACGACTCCAAGTCCTCGCTCGCGGAGCTGCGCGCGCAGCTGCCGGAGCTGCCCGACGGCGACCGCTGGATCTCGAACGAGTCGCAGGAGCGGCTCGGGCTGATCACGTTCGGCGACGAGCTGCCCGACCTCGGCGAGGTGCCGCGCCTGATCGGCAAGGAGCCGGAGGTCGCCGAGGAGTTCGACGTCGAATGAGCCGCGGCGGGTCCGTCCTGCTGCTCGCCGCCGCCTTGTGCGTCTTTCTGCTCTCGTGGTCGCTGCTGCACCACGGCTTCCTGAACCGCAACCAGATCGTCGACACGCCGACGTACGCGAAGTACGGCGACGCGATCGCACGCGGTGCGGTTCCCTACCGCGACTTCCGGCCGGAGTACCCACCGGCGGCGCTGCCGATGTTCGTCCTTCCGGCGCTCGGCAACGAGCACGACACGAATGCCTACGACCGCTGGTTCGACCGCGAGATGGCGCTCTGCGGTTGCTTCGCGTTGCTCGGGACGTTCCTGTGCCTGCGTGCGCTGAATGCAGGCACAGGCCGTACCGCGCTCTCGCTGCTCGTCTTCGCGCTCTCGCCGTTGCTGATCGGGTCGGTCGTGCTCTCGCGTTTCGACTGGTGGCCCGCCGCGCTCGCGGTCGTCGCGCTCGCCGCACTCCTCTGGGAACGCCCGTTGCTCTCGGGAGTGCTGCTCGGCGTCGCGGCCGCGGCGAAGCTCTGGCCGGCTGCGCTCGCACCGCTCTTTCTGATCTGGCTTCTGCGCGTTCACGGCGGCATGACTGCCCGGCGCTGGGCGGCCGTGTTCGCCGCGACGGTCGCCGCGATCTTCCTGCCGTTCACGGTGATCTCGCCCCGCGGCATCGGGCACAGCTTCTACGCGCAGCTCGGGCGTCCGCTTCAGCTGGAGAGCCTCGGCGCGGCGATCCTGCTCGCCGTCCACCACTGGGCCGGAACCCCGCTTCAGCTCGTGAACAGCTTCGGCTCGCAGAACGTCACGGGCCCGGGCACGCACGTCGCGGCGGCCGTGACGACCGTGCTCGGCATCGCGGCGTTGCTGTTCGTCTGGTTGCAGTTTGCGCGCGGCGCGCTTGTCGGTGAACGCCTCGTCACGTCCTGCGCTGCGAGCGTCGCGGCGCTGCTCGCCTTCGGCAAGGTCTTCTCACCGCAGTTCGTGATCTGGCTCGTGCCGTTCGTGCTGCTCGTCGGCGGCCTGGACGGATTCGGAACAGGCGTCTTGCTGACCGCGATCCTCCTGCTGACGCAGTCGTGGTTTCCGCGGCACTACTGGAACCTCGCGCAGCAGTTCGCGCCGACACAGAGCGGCGAGCTGCTCGCGCGCGACCTTTGTGTCGTCGGGCTGTTCTTCGTGCTGGCGTGGCCGGATCTACAGCACCAGGTGCTCGGGGAACACCGCACCCGCCTCGAAGCGCTCAAGCGCGTACGGACCGAGGTCGATTGACGCCGCACCGCCGACGATCAGTTCCGCGACGGCGCGGCCGACCGCGGCCGACTGCATGAATCCGTGCCCGCTGAAGCCGCAGGCGGCGAAGACGCCGTCTGCGATCTCGCCGACGATCGGGTGTGCGTCCGGCGTCATGTCGTAGAGGCCCGCCCATGCGTCGTCGATCCGCGTCCCGGCCGCGGGCGGGTACCGGCGGACGAGCCGCTCGAGGCGATCGTCGAAGAGCGAGTCTTCGACCACGGGCTCGGACGTCCAGCGCGGCGCGGGATCGTTCATCGCGACGACGAGCCTGTCGTCCCGGCGGCGGAAGTGGAAGCCCGTCTCGGCCTCGATCACCATCGGCAGCTCGTCCGGCAGGCCGTCGATCGGCGCCGTCAGAAGGAGCTGCCGGCAAAGCGGACGGATCGGCAGGTCGACGCCGACGGTGGCGGCGAGCTGCGGCGACCAGGGGCCGCACGCGATCACGAGCACGTCGCGGTCGAGCGTCTCCGCCGCGGTGTGCTCGCGCACGTCGACACCGAGCTCAACTGCGCGCCGCAGCACCTCGAGCGCGACGGCTCGGGGGTTCGCGACGCCGTCCCGCCAGCAGCACGTCGCACCCAGGACGTCGTCGACCGCCAGGCCGGGGACGACCGACGGATCGACGCGCTCGACCGGCACGCCCAGCTCCTGCTGGAGCGCGCGCCGGTCCTCGAGCTCGGCGAGCCCCTGCTCGGTCGTGGCGAAGAAGAGGTAGCCGACCTGCCGGAAGAAGGCCGGCCCGAGCCCGGCGAGGAAATCGATGCTCTCGCGCGCGAGCACCACCTCGGCCGCCGTCGAGAACTGTTGGCGGACGCCGCCCATCGCACGCGAGGTCGAGCCGCTCGCGAGCTCGCCGCGCTCCGCGACGACGACGTCATCTGCACCGAGCAGCGCGAGGTTGTACGCGATCATCGCGCCCATCGCGCCCGACCCGGCGACGACTATCCGTCCCACTCGCTCACGATCCTCTCGAGCTCGGTGAGCTCGTCGTCGCGCAACGGACGGAGCGGCGCGCGCACGCCGCCGCGAACCGCGACGCCGCGCATGCCGAGCGCTGCCTTCGACGCGGCGTGGAACGGCAGAGCCTGCAACGCGGCGCGGAGCGCCGCGACGCGTTCGCCGCGCTCGGGCGTGGGGTCGCGCACCAGCTCCACGACGGCATCGGGAAAGCTCGCCGCGAGCCCGGACACCGCTCCCGCGGCGCCGCCGGCGAGCCCCTGCGGGATGAGCGCCTCCGGGCCGACGAAGATGTCGAGCCCTTCGAGCAGATAGGGCGCGAAACGCTCCCAGGGCGTATCCGACACTTTGAGCCCGACGAAGTTCGACGCCTGCTCGCGCAAGGCGGCGAAAACCTCGACCGGAACCGAGTAGCCGCTTCTCGCTGCGAACTCGTACACGTAGAACGGGGTCGGCGCGCAGGCGGCGGCTGCTTCCGCGAAGTGGTGCTCGAGCTCTGCAGTGTCGAGGGCGAAATAGGGCGGCGCGATCACGGCGACCGCATCGACGCCGTTCTCCGCCGCATGCGCCGCGAGCTCGACCGTCTCGGCGGTCGACTGCGCACCGCAGTGCACGGCGACCTGGAGCCTGCCGCGGGCGGCCGCGAGGTACACCTCGGCGACCTGCTTGCGCTCGTCGGCGCGGAGGAGCACACCTTCGCCCGTCGTCCCGAGCGCGAGGATGCCGTCGATTCCGTGCCCGGCGAGGAACTCGACGTAAGGCCCGAAGGCCGCCTCGTCTACGACGGCACCGCCCGCTGCCAGCGGAGTGACGGCGGCGGCGAGCGTTCCACGCAGCACATGCCGACTGTATCGCTCCGTAGGATGTGCACGTGCTCGCCGTTCTCGCCGTCGCCGCGACCGTTCTGACAGGGTGCGCACACGTGCCGCACGTGCGACCGACGCAGGTCGTCTTCGCCTGCGGCGACGGAAACTTCTACGCGACCGCGCTCCGCTGGTCGCACTGGGGAAGTGACGATGCAGAGGCGACGGGGATCGGGCATCAGAACGACTGCACGCCGAACTGCGCAGCCGGCAGGTTCCACACGTACACGCTCGCCGTCCGGCTCTCGCGTCCGGTTGTCTGCGTCCGCGGGCGGCGCGAGTTCTCGCGGCTCGCCTGGAGATTCGTCGCGGCCAGACCGGCGCACGTCGCACGCACGGGCAGCGAGGTTCTCCCCTGCTCGTTTCTAAAGCTGAAACCGTGACCGCGCTGCGCGTCGAGCGCGACGGCGCCGTCCTGCGTGTCACCCTCGCCCGCCCCGACCGCCGGAACGCGTTCGACGCCGAGCTGATCGGCGCGCTTGACGAGGCGTTTGTCGACGTCGGTCGCGTGAGCGCCGTCGTGCTCGCCGGAGACGGACCGAGCTTCTGCGCCGGCGCCGACGTCGAGTGGATGCGCGCCTCGGTCGGGCTCTCGCTCGAGGAGAACGTCGCCGACGCCAACGCGATGCGGCAGATGTTCGAGGCGATCGACGCGTGCCCGGCGCCGGTCGTCGCGCGCGTCCAGGGCCATGCGCTCGGCGGCGGGGCCGGGCTCGTCGCGGCGGCGGACATCGCGATCGCCGAGCCGAAGGCGGTCTTCGCCTTCTCCGAGGTGAAGCTCGGGATCATCCCGGCCGTCATCTCGCCGTTCACGCTCGCGAGGATCGGCGTCGGCGCGGCGCGTCGCTACTTCGTGACCGGCGAGCGCTTCGACGCCGCAACGGCGCTGCGCATAGGACTCGTCAGCGAGGTCGCCGAGGATCTCGACGGCGCGATCGCGCGGGTGCTCTCGGAGCTGCGGTCCGCCGGCCCGCGCGCGGCGCGGTGGGCGAAGCGCCTCGTCCGCGAGCGCCCGACGGGCGCCGACACGGCGCGCTGGATCGCGGAGCGCCGGACGAGCGCGGAGGGCCAGGACGGGCTGCACGCATTCCTCGAGCGCCGTCCCGTGCGCGAATCGGACGGAGCGACATGGGGCGTCTTCGCGCCCGGCGGCGACGGCTAGCTCGAGCGCGCCGCGGCGCGCGGCAAGAATCAGTCAGCGAGCGTAGACGAGCGCCGTACGCTCGGTGCATGCTCCGTCGCTTCTTCGTTGCGGTCGTCGCTCTCGGGCTCGTCTCGAGCGCGACTGCAGTCGTGCCGGGGGCGGCCGCGACGAACAGAGCAGCCGTCAGGCACACGCTGATCGTCGCGGTCAAGAAGAACCTGGCCCCGGCGGCCGAGGAGAAGCTTGCGCTCTTGGTTCTCATCAGCCGAAACGGCGGCGCTCCGGCCGGAGCCGTGGCCACGCCGGGCAAGCCCCTTGCTGTTCTCCTCGACGGTAGCGGCCTCTACCGCGTGAAGACCGAGATCGACTCCTCCTGCAAAGGCAGCTGTGACGCGAGCCTGCGCATCTCCGGCTCGGCCGACCACAAACTCGAGCTCGTCCCCAGCTGTCGGCCCAGGGGCTCGGGCTTCGTCTGCAGCAAGCTCGAGATCGTCAAGCTCTACTGAGACCGGCGTCCGGTCCTCCGCCGGAACCTCCCGCGCTAACCCGCCCGGCGATACCGGATGTGCGTGGCCAGCGGCGAATGCAGCACCTCTACGGGTTCCATGCCGAAGGACTCGACGCCGTCGAAGATCCGCTCGCCGGACCCCAGCAAGACCGGGGCGATGTCGAGCGTGAGCTCGTCCACGACCCCGGCGATCAGCGCCTGCCGCACCGTCCAGGCGCCCCCCGCGATGTCCACGCCGTCGTCGCCGGCGGTTTCGCGCGCCTGCTCGTAGGCGGCGTCGAACCCGCCGGTCACGAAGTGGAAGGTCGTTCCCCCGTCCAGCTCGATCGGCTCGCGGGCGTAATGGGTCAGCACGAACACCGGAGCGTGATACGGCGGCTCAGGTCCCCACCATCCGCGCCAATCCTCCTCCCACTCGCCGCGGATCGGCCCGAACATGTTGCGACCCATGACGTAGGCGCCACGGGGACGCATGAGCCAGCCGGCCGCCGTCTCGTCGGCCTCGTTGGCGCGCTCGTCGCCGAGGTGCCAGCGGTGGAGCTCCCTCCCGCGCTCGCCCAGCGGGTTCTCGCGACTCTGCTCCGGCCCGGCGACGAAGCCGTCGAGCGAAATCGACATATGGCACGTGGTGTCCTGCACGAACCCTCCCAGTGGTTGCGACCTGCAAGCGGCCGCCAACCCTAGGCCAGGCGATTGCCGACCGCAAGGACCATCGTCGCGTGACCGCGGAGCGGTCTGCTCGAATGCGCTACCCGACGCCGAGGAACGCCGCAACCGCCCGCCGCACTTCGACGCTCTGGACGAGCTCCCAGTGGTCGAGCTCGGGAAAGAACGCCTGCTGCGACCGGTAGAGCTCGGCGACGGGCCGGCCGCGCTCGTCGGCGAACGCATGACCGTACACGACGAGCGACGGACAACTCAGGTCGGGAACGCTGATCCCACGCTTTCGCTCGTCACGTGCGAGCTGCGACTCCGGCCGCGCGCGCATGCCGGGCGGAAACGATCCGTAGACCGCCTCGGGATCGAAGACGCCCGGCGAGAGCTCGACGTCCGGCGCAAAGCCTTGCACCTCGCCCGGCGGGCTCGGCTCGATCAGGACGACGCTGTGCGGCGCGACACGCTCGGCCGCCTGCAGGACGACGAGACCGCCCATGCTCCAGCCGCAAAGCGCAACGGGGTGCGGAAGCCGGCGGGCGCAGCTCTCGACGATCGATGCGTACGAGGTCATCGTCGCGGCGGCGAGCTCGAGTCCCTCCTGCAGATCGACCGCGTCGACGGCGAGGCCGGGAAACGCCGCGGGCCAATCCGCAAAGACCCACGGACCGCTGCCCGCGCCGTGCACGAGAAGGAGCGAGGCGGGCGCCCTCAACCGTGGCGGTTCTCGTCGTGCTGGGAGGCGCCGTCGACCTCGTGCAGCCAGGGCTCGCGCCGCTTGATCCAGATCTCCGCCTCCGGCCGCAGCGCGAACGGCGCGTCGTCCAGGGAACCGAGCCGCAGCTCGACGGCGTGGTCCACCATGCTGACGAGCCGCGAGCCGCAGCGTGGGCAGAAGCTCCGGCCGTCGTACGTCGCGAGCTCGCCTGCCAACTCGAACGCAGCGCGCGGCCACTGCCCGTAGACGGTGAACGCGCTTCCCGACTCCTTGCGGCAGCTCGCACAGTGGCAGCGGCCGACGTGGAACGGCTCGCCGCGAACGCTGTACCGGACCGCACCGCAGAGACAGCCGCCGGTACGAACGCGCGCGCTCACGCGAACGCCGTTCCCGGCAGCTTGCGTCGCGAACCCGATCTGCGGCAGGCTCTCGTCTCGTGAGCGTCTTCCGGCCCGGCGGCGTTTCCTACCTGCGCATCCCGGCGCCGGACGCGGCCGCGCTCGCGCGCTTCTACGAGCACGTGTTCGGCTGGACGCTGCGCGGCGACCCTGTTCGGCCGAGCTTCGACGACGGCTCGGGTCACGTGATCGGGCACTTCATGCCCGACCTCGCGGTGGCGGGCGAAGGCGGCTTCCGTCCCTACGTGTACGTCGAGGATCTCGACGCGACGCTCGAGCGCGCGCGGGCCGGCGGCGCCGAGGTCGTGACCGATCCCTATCCGGAGGGCGACCTGCGCGTCGCCGTGCTGCGCGATCCGGCCGGAAACCTGATCGGCGCCTGGCAGCGCAGCTAGCGGCACGCGCCGCAGAGACCGGTGATCTCGACGCGATGGTCGGTCGGCACGAAGCCGTGCCGCGCCGTGACCGAGTCGACCCAGCCCTCGAGCCCGCATTCCTCGACTTCGACGACGCGATGGCAGCTCGAGCAGACGAGATGGTGATGGTGTGCACCCGTGCAGAGCCGGTAGCAGAGCTCGCCGTCGTGGTGCGAGAGCGAGTCGATCACTCCGTGCTCGTTCAGCAGCGCGAGCGTGCGATAGACGGTGGCGAGCCCGATCTGTGACCGGCGCTTCCCGCGCAGCCGCCGCCAGAGCGCCTGCGCGGTGACATCGTCCGGCTCGCGCGCGAGCTCGGCGAGGATCTCGACCCGCTGACGCGTCGGACGGAGGTCGTGCTGCTCGAGCAGCTCGGCCGCCTTGCCTTGCAGCGTCTGCGTCACGTCGACTATCCTAGCATCGCATGAGATTGAGAATCATTATCGTTGCCGTGACCGTGCTCGCCGCGGCGACGACCGCAGCCGGTTGCGGCAATGCCGCAACGTCCGGATCGAGGCTCGGCGTCGTCGCGGCCGAGAACGTCTACGGTGACATCGCGAGCCAGATCGGCGGCGACCACGTCGAGGTCACCTCGCTTCTCACGAGCCCGACGGCCGATCCCCACCTCTACGAGCCGGGCACGCGGAACGGCCTCGAGGTTGCCCAGGCGAAGCTCGTGATCCAGAACGGCCTCGGCTACGACGCGTTCATGACGCGGCTCGAACAGGCCGCGCCGAGCTCGAGCCGGCGCGTGCTCGTGATCGCCGACGTCGTCGGCATCCACGGCAAGGAGGCGAACCCGCACTTCTGGTACGACGTGCCGCAGCTCCCCCACATCGCGCGCGCGATCGCGTCGGCGCTCACCGCCGCCGACCCGAGCCACGCCTCCGCCTATCGGGCCGGGGCGACCCGCTTCATCCACTCGCTCGCACCGCTGCAGCGGGAGGTGGCGAGCATTCGAGCCCATGACAGAGGCCGACCGGTTGCCTACACGGAGCCGGTTCCGGGCTACCTCCTCCGCGCCGCGGGGTTGAGGAACCTGTCCTCCGAGAGCTTCGCGCGCGCGCTCGAGGAGGGCACGGAGCCCTCGCCCCAGGCGGTCGACGCCATGACGAGCCTGCTCGCGAAGCACAAGATCGGCGTGCTGCTCTACAACAGCCAGGCGGTCTCGCCGCTGACATCGCGGATCGAGTCGGCCGCCGCGGCCGCCGGGATCCCGGTCGTGCCGGTGACGGAGACGCTGCCGCCGCACCTGTCCTTCCAGGCCTGGCAGCTCGGCGAGGCACGCGCACTCGCGCATGCGTTGTCTGCATGAGCGTCGTCACGGTCGACGGGCTCGGGCTCCGCTTCGGCGGGCGGGTGCTCTGGGAAGAGCTGACGTTCTCGCTCGAACGCGGCGAGTTCCTTGCCGTGCTCGGTCCGAACGGCACCGGGAAGACCTCGCTGCTGCGGATCCTGCTCGGGCTGCTCGAGCCGTCGTCGGGCCATGTGCTCGTCGACGGACGGCCGCCGGCCGACGCGCGCGCGCGCATCGGCTACGTCCCGCAGCAGCGCGTCTTCGAGCGTGACGTCGCGCTGCGGGCGCGCGACCTCGTCCGCCTCGGTCTCGACGGCCATCGCTGGGGCATCGGGCCCGCGGGCGCGAGCGCGAAGCAGCGGATCGACCGAGCGCTGGCGCAAGTCGGCGCAACGCCGTATGCAAACGCGTCGGTCGGCCGTCTGTCGGGCGGCGAGCAGCAGCGAATCCGGATCGCGCAGGCGCTCGTCGCCGACCCCGCCCTCATCCTCGCGGACGAACCGCTGCTCTCGCTCGACCTCGCGTACCAGAACGTGATCACGACGCTGCTCGACGAGCGCCGCCGCACGGCCGGCACACCGGTCGTCTTCGTCACGCACGACATCAATCCGGTGCTCGGTCTCGTCGACCGAGTGCTCTACCTCGCTCCGGGCGACTGGGCGATCGGAGCGCCCGACGACGTGCTCACCTCCGAGACGCTCTCGGCCCTCTACGGCACCGACGTGGACGTCCTGCGCGTCCGCGGCCGCGTGGTCGTGGTCGGGACGCCCGACGACCAGCACGTGCACCACGTCGACCTCGTGCCCTGATGTTCGGCCAGCTGCTCGCTCAGCACTTCGTGCACACCGCGCTCCTCGCGGGGGCGGTGGTCGCCGTCGTCTCCGGTGCGATCGGCGTCTTCGTCGTGATGCGCGGGGCGAGCTTCGCGGTGCACGCGATCTCGGAGCTCGGGTTCACCGGCGCCGCAGGAGCGTTGCTGATCGGCCTCGATCCCGTGATCGGAATGATCGGCGGCTCGGTCGCCGTGGGCGGCGTGCTCGGCGTTCTCTCGTTGCGCGGACGCGAGCGCGACAGCGCGATCGGAGCCGTCCTCGCGTTCGGGCTCGGCGTCGGTGTCCTCTTCCTCTCGCTCTACCAGGGCTACGCGACGCAGGCGACGAATCTCCTCTTCGGCAGCATCGTCGGCGTCAGCGACCGGCAGCTGCTCGAGCTCGCGATCGTGTCGGCGCTCGTGCTCGCAGGGCTCGCCGCAGTCTTCCGGCCGCTGCTCTTCTCGAGCGTCGACGCCGAGGTGGCGGCCGCGCGCGGCGTGCCGCTGCGCGCGCTGTCGATCGCGATCTTCCTGCTCCTCGCGCTGACGACGGCCGAGGCGATTCAGGTCGTGGGCGTCCTGCTCGTGCTGACGCTCGTGATCACACCCGCGGCGGCGGCACAACGCTTCACGGCGCGGCCGCTGCTCGCGCTGCCGCTCAGCATTGCGATCGCGCTCGTTTCGACGGAGGGCGGGATCCTCCTCTCGTTGGAGAAGTCGTGGCCGACGAGCTTCTTCATCAGCGCGATCTCCTTTGCGTTCTATCTCGTCGCGCGCGTCGTCGACGCAGCGCGTCAGTGAAGCGACGCGAGCAGGCGCGGCGTCACGTCGACGCTCGCGTCCGCAGCGGCGAAGCGCGTGGTGCCTCCGACCTCGATGCGGTAGCCGCCCGGCCGCAGACGGAGCGGTGCGCTGAACCGGCCGCGCGCGTCGATCTGCGGGCGGGCCACGACCTTCCAGCCCGACGCGACCCTGTGCCACACGGTCACCGAGCCGCGTGATACCGGCTCGACCGTTCCGGTCAACAGCTCGCGTCCGACCGGGGTGACGCGCAGCTTCGGCGCGACCGCGACGTAGACGACCGGCCCCGTCACTCCGGCGGCCGAGAGGCGGTACGCGGTTTCGCCCTGCGGCGCGACGTGCACGCTCGCGCTGCTGCGTACATGGGCGAGCGTCTTCCACGTGCCGGCGCCGATCCGACGTTGCAGAACGGCCGTGCCGAGCCCGTCGACGCGGGCGCCGAGCGCGATCTTCGTGCCGTAGAGCACCCGCTGCCGCGTCGCGGTGAGCGCGAGGTCGCCGATGTCGAACCAGGTCGACGCGAGGCCGAGCTTCTGCCGGAACGTGTTGCCGTCGATCGTGTGCGAACCGATCCGCACGGAGGCGACACGGTCGTCGGCGAGATGCAGGACGTGGACCGCGCCCGGCGGGACGCCGAGCCGCTGCGCGAGCCGCGCCGCGTCGAAGGTGTACGGCCCCCAGGCGTGATGCGGCGAGATCGAGTCGTAGGGGTCCGCCACCGAGCGGAGATACGGGACGGCCCCGAGCTGCGGCCAGACCTCCTGCACGTCGGCGGTGCGGCCCCCCGACGTCGAGAAGAAGAACGTCGTCGCGACCCGGCCGCGCCACATCAGCACCTTCCCCGCGGTGCGGCGGACGGCGAAGTCGATGCCGGGCGTCTCGTACGCGATCCCACCGTAGACCTGGCTGCGCGTGTCGTCGTAGATGTCGAAGTGCGCGTTCGGCTTCAGCGTCGCAAGCGCGTAGGATCTCGACGCCACCGCCTGGGCCTCGAGCGCGGCGAGGCTCCAGGTGTGCGGCATCTCCCCGCCGACGACGCCGCTGACGTATTCGTCGAGCGAGAGCGAGTTGACGATCGAGAGCTTCGAGCCGCTGCGCCGGAGCGTGAGCAGCCCGTGATAGGCACGGCCGTCCCATTCGAGCGGCGCCGCCGGACAGTCGAACACGATCGGAGCGCGCAACGACCGCTGCGCCGGCACGACGGTGAAGCGTTCGCGGTGGTGGAGGCCGCCCTTGACCCGCACACGCTTATGGCCGACCGGCAGCTTCAGCGCCGGCCCCACGCCGTAGGTGCCCGGCGGAAGCGCGTAGCCGCGCCCGGTGCGGTCGTTTACGCGGATCCCGCCGGCGCACGCGATCGTCGCCCGCGGCTGCCCCGTGGCGAGAAGCACCCTGATCCGCTGGAGCGGTGCCGCCGCGAGCGTCGTCCCGGGGTAGTAGTGCGCGAGGATCCGCTGGTAGCTCCAGCCGTGCTGCGCGTAGCCGTACGCACCCCACTGGCTCATGCCGACGCCGTGGCCCCAGCCCCTGCCGGTCACCACGAGCTGCGTCGCGGCAGACGCGGCCCCGGCGCTCAGGAGGGCGCCGCACACCGCCGCAGCTATGACCCACCGTCTCCTCGCCAAAGACGCGGCAGGGTATCGAGTTCTCGCGCGATCTGCACGGGTTGCAAAACGAGCCCAGCGCGCCGGCTCCGCCATCAGGCCGACATTAGAGTCCCGGCCGATGCGCCGGCTGCTCGTGGCGAACCGCGGAGAGATCGCGTTGCGCGTCTTTCGCGCATGCCGCGCGGAGGGAATCGAGACCGTCGCGGTCGTCGCCCCGGACGACCGCAGCTCACTCCACGCCCGATCGGCCGACGCGACCGTGGAGATCGCGTCCTATCTCGACGCCGGCGGGTACGTGCGCGCGGCCGGCGAGACCGGCGCGGACGCCGTGCACCCCGGCTACGGCTTCCTCGCCGAGACCGCCGAGCTCGCCGAGGCGGTGCTCGCCGCCGGGCTCACGTGGGTCGGCCCGCCGCCGGATGCCCTGCGCGCCGGCGGCGACAAGCTCGCGGCGAAGGAGACGGCGCGACGAGCGGGCGTCCCGGTCCTGCCGACGGGCTCACCGGAGGAGATCGGCTTTCCCCTGCTCGTCAAGGCGGCGGCGGGCGGCGGCGGCCGCGGGATGCGGGTGGTGCGGAACGCCGTCGAGCTCGACGGTGCGGTCGCCGCCGCACGGCGCGAGGCCGCCGCCGCCTTCGGCGACGACACCGTCTTCTTCGAGCGGTACCTCGAGCGTCCGCGGCACGTCGAGATCCAGTTGCTCGCCGACACGCACGGGAACGTCACCGCACTCGGCGAGCGCGACTGCTCGATCCAGCGCCGGCACCAGAAGGTGCTCGAAGAGTCGCCGTCGGCCGCAGTCGACCCGGCGCTGCGCGCGGCGATGAGCGACGCGGCAGTCGCGTTCGCGCGTGCGATCGGCTATGTCAGCGCGGGTACCGCGGAGTTCCTGCTCGACGGACGCGACTTCTACTTCCTCGAGCTGAACGCGCGCATCCAGGTCGAGCATCCCGTGACGGAGCTCGTGACCGGCATCGACCTCGTGCGCGAGCAGCTGCGGATCGCGCGCGGCGAGGAGATTGCAACAGACTGTTACTTGACCGGGCATGCGGTCGAGGTGCGGCTCTACGCAGAGGATCCGCGCAGCTTCCTGCCGCAGGCCGGGCGGATCGAACGGCTGCGGCTGCCGGCGCAGATCCGCGTCGACGCCGGCGTCGCCGCGGGCGACGAGGTCGGGACGTCGTACGACCCGATGATCGCGAAGCTGATCGCGTCCGCCCCGACGCGGGCCGAGGCGTACGACAGGCTGGCGTCTGCGCTGGCGGAGACCGAGGTCGCGGGCGTGACGACGAACCTGCCGTTCCTGCGCTGGCTCGTCGCGCATCCGCTCGTCCGCGAGGGGCGCGCGACGACCGCGTTCCTGACCGAGCACCTGCCGCTCTCGGAGCCGCCGTCGCGCGCGCCGGCGGCCACGTGGAGCGGAGCCTGGCGGCTGAACCTTCCGGCGCCGACGCCGCAGCCCGAGCCGGACGTCGACGTCGCGGCGCAGGAGCGCGGCCCCGAGGGCGAGCAGTCGAGCGTCACGGCGCCGATGCCGGGCACGGTCGTCAAGGTGCTCGTGGAGGACGGCGCGAGCGTCCGTGCGCGGCAACCGCTCGTCGTCCTGGAGGCGATGAAGATGGAGACGCCGCTCGTCTCGCCGTACGACGCGACGGTGCGCGCCGTGCACGTCCGCGAGGGAGACCGCGTCGCCGGGGGGGCGCTGCTCGTGGAGCTCGACGAGTGAGAGTTCAGCAGCTCGAGACCGTCGAGGGGTTCCTCGACGCGGCGGAACCGCTGCTGCTCGCCGACGAGGCTCGCCACAACCTGATGCTCGGCGTCGCGTCGACGCTGCGAACCCAGCCTGGCCTTTATCCGGCAGCGCATTTCTGGATCGTGCGCGACGACGGCGGCGCCGTCGTCGGAGCGGCCCAGGAGACGCCGCCGTTCAACGTGATCCTCGCGCAGCCAGGCGCGGACGGCGTGCTGGAGGCACTCGCGACCGCCATGGAGGACATCCCCGGCGTGACCGCTGCCGTGCCGGAGGTGGATGTCTTCGCCGAGCGCTGGTGCGCGGCACGCGAGGCGTCCCCGCGCGTCGACGTCGAGCAGGGCGTCTACGCGCTCGAAGCAGTCGCGCCGGTGCCGCCGGCGAGCGGCGGGATGCGACCTGCCGGCGAGGGCGAGCGCGAGCTGCTCGAGGCGTGGATCGCCGACTTCCAGCGCGAGGCGCTACCCCACGAGCTGCCGGACGCCGAGCGCGTGCGCCGCATCGTCGACCAGCGGCTGCACGAGTCCGAGGGCGGCTTCTACCTCTGGGAGGATCGGCGCGAGCCGGTGTCGATGGCCGCGGCCGGCAGTCGCACGCCGAACGGGATTCGGATCGGGCCGGTCTACACGCCGCCGGAGGTGCGCGGCCGCGGCTACGCGACGAGCCTCGTCGCCGACCTCTCGCAGCTTCTGCTCGAGCGAGGGATCCGCTTCTGCTTCCTCTACACCGACCTCGCGAACCCGACCTCGAACGCGATCTACGAGCGGATCGGCTACGTGCGCGTCTGCGAGTCGCGGCAGGTCGCGTTTCTCAGGCGAGCTTCCAGCGGCGCAGCGTCTTCGGCGGAACCGAGCGATGGGCGCGGTGGCGCTTGAGCAGGCGACGGAGCATGAGCGTTTCATCGGCCGAACCGGCCGTGGGCTTGACACTCGAACAGCGGGGCCGGGCCCCATCCGCGGCCGGGCCTTAGAAGAGCTTCTGCAGCTTCATGGCGGCGCCCATGTCGCCCTTGATCTTGAGCTTCCCGGTCATGTAGGCGCTCGTCGGGTTCTGCTCGCCGTTGACGATCTTCTGGAAGACCTCCTCGGATGCCTGGATCGTCGCGTCGGCGTCGCCGCCGCCCTCGGAGACCGTGACCGTCCCGTCGTCGACGTCGACCTTCCACTGCCCGGCGCCCTCGATGTCGAAGAGGTACGAGTTCGACATCCCCGCCGTCTTCGACGTATCGGCGCGCGAGGCGAGATTCTGGAAGAACTCCTGGACGGTCTCGGCCATGAAAAGCTCCTTCGAGGTCGGAATGTCGGGCAACTCTAGATAGCATCGCCGCGCCGTGGCAGTCTCGATCGAGATCGCGCTTCCGGGCCAGGCGCAGGTGGACGCCCTGGCCGTTCCGGTGACGAAGCCGCTCTCGGGCGACGGCGCCCGCATCGTGGACGAGAAGCTCGCGGGACGGCTGTCGAAGCTCGTCGAGAGCGGCGAGCTGCGCGGCGACAAGGGCGAGGCCCTGCTCCTGCACACCGACGGCGACCTCGACGCACCGCGCGTCGTCGCCGCGGGCCTCGGCCGGCGGGACGCGATCGACGCCGACGCGCTTCGGACGGCGGGTGCGGCCGCTGCGCTCGCGCTCGCGCGTGTCGGCGGCACGCTCGGCTGGCTCCTCGACGAGAGCCTGCCGCTCTCGCTTGCGGCGCAGGCGGCCGCGCTCGTCGAGGGCACGATCATCGGCGGCTACAGCCCGGGCCGGTGGAAGACGCAGGAGCCCGAGAAGCGGCCGAGGCAGATCGAGCGGATCGTGCTCGGCCACTTCGAGACGCAGGAGCTGCGCGACGCCGCCGAACGTGCAGCGCTCCTCGCCGACCGGACGAACCGTGCGCGCGACCTCGCCAACATGCCCCCGAACGAGCTGAATCCGCACGCACTCGGCGAACGCGCCCAGGAGTTGGCGCGCGAGCACGAGCACCTGAGCGCCGAGGTGCTCGGCCCGCGGGAGATGGACCGGCTCGGGATGGGCGCGCTCGCCGCGGTCGGCCGCGGCAGCCGCAACGAGCCGCGCCTGATCGTGCTCCGCTACGAGCCGCCGAGCCCGGCACGCGCAGACGTCCACCTCGCCTTCGTCGGCAAGTCGATCACGTTCGACGCGGGCGGCATCTCGCTGAAGCCGGCGAACAAGATGGAGGACATGAAGGGCGACATGGCGGGCGGCGCCGGCACGCTCCACGGCATCGGCGCCGTCGCCGCGCTCGGCCTGCCGGTGCGCGCGATCGCGGTGCTCGCAGCCGCCGAGAACCTGCCCGGCGGCGACGCGTTCCGTCCCGGCGACATCCTCCACGCCGCGAACGGCAAGACGATCGAGATCATCAACACCGACGCGGAAGGACGGCTCGTCCTGGCCGACGCGCTCTGGTACGTGCGTCGCGAAGGCGCGACGCACGTGCTCGACCTCGCCACGTTGACGGGTGCGATGGAGCTCGCGCTGGGCGATCTCTACGCCGGCTTCTTCGCGAACGACGACGACTGGCGGCAGCGCATCGTCGAGGCGGGCAGCCGCAGCGGCGACCTCGTCTGGCCGTTCCCGCTGCACGAGCGCTACCGCCGCTACATCGACTCGGCCTTCGCCGACATGAAGAACGGCTCGACCCTGCGGCAGGGCTCGCCCGCGCTCGCCGCGAAGTTCCTCGAGGAGTTCGCCGGCGAGGGGCCGTGGGCGCACGTCGACATGGCGGGGCCCGGCTTCCTCGAACGCTCCCGGGGGGACTACTACCGTGTCCCCGGCGGCACGGGCTACGGTGTGCGGCTGATCGCCGAGCTCGCCGCGGCCTTCGCGTGAACTACGAGCAGACCGAAGAGCAGGAGCTCCTGCGGCGCACGGTGCGGGAGTTCGCCGAGTCGCGCGTCGCGCCCGCGGCGGCGGAGCTCGACCGCGAGGAGCGTTTCCCGTACGAGCTCGTCGCCGAGCTTGCGGAGCTCGGCCTGATGGGCATCCCGATCGCCGAGGAGTACGGCGGCGCGGGCGCCGACACCGTTTCGTACGCGATCGCGATCGAGGAGCTGACGCGCGTCGACTCGTCGATTGCGATCACCGTGGCGGCGCATACGTCGCTCGGCACGATGCCGATCTATCTGTTCGGGAGCGACGAGCAGAAACGCCGATGGCTGCCGGAGCTCGCCTCGGGACACAGGCTCGCCGCCTTCGGCTTGACCGAGCCGAACGCGGGCTCGGACGCGGCGGCCACGCGCACGCGCGCAGAACTGCGCAACGGCGAGTGGATCGTCAACGGCTCGAAGATCTTCATCACGAACGCGGGCACCGAGATCAGTGCCTGCGTGACGATCACCGCACTCACCGGCGAGGGCGAGATCTCGAACATCATCGTCCCGAACGGAGCGAAGGGCTACGAGATCTCGGCGCCGATGCACAAGCTCGGCTGGCACGCCTCCGACACGCGCGAGCTCGCGTTCGAGGACTGCGCGGTGCCCGAGGCGAACCTGCTCGGGCCGCGTGGCGAAGGCTTCCGCCAGTTCATGCAGATCCTCGACGGCGGCCGGATCTCGGTCGCCGCGATGGGCGTCGGGCTCGCCCAGGGCGCCTACGACCTCGCGTACGCGTACGCCCGGGAGCGGGAGCAGTTCGGGCGGCCGATCGCGAAGTTCCAGGCGGTCCAGTTCGCGCTCGCCGACATGGCGACGGAGATCGAGGCAGGCCGCCAGCTCGTGTACCGGGCCGCGTGGCTGAAGGATCAGGGCCGTGACTTCGGCCTCGCCGCCGCGCAGGCGAAGCTCTATACGGGACTGCTCTCGAACCGCGTCGTGAACGCGGCGCTGCAGATCCACGGCGGCTACGGCTTCACCGAGGAATATGCGATCTCCCGCCTGTACCGTGACCAAAAGATCCTCGAGATCGGGGAAGGCACGAACGAGGTGCAGCGGATGGTGATCGCGAAACAGCTCGGCTTGTAATGGTCGTCGCGCACGCAGCGTGGAGCGCGCCGCCCTCGGTGCTCGCGCCCGCGGCGATCGCTGCGCTGCTCTTCCTGCAGGGCTGGCTGCGATTGCGCTCGCGCGGCCGCACCGACCTCGCCGACGGGCGGCGCGCGGCGCTCTTCTTCACCGGTCTGCTCGTGGTGCTCGCCGGCCTGATCACTCCGATCCACTCGATCGGCGAGCGGCACCTGCTCTGGGTGCACATGCTGCAGCACGTCCTGATCGGCGATCTCGGGATCGCGCTCGTCGTCGCGTCCGTGCGCGGCCCGCTGCACGTGTTCCTGCTGCCGCCGCGGATCATCGGCCCGATCGCGCGCGACCGCGACGTGCGCGCGATCGTCTCCTTCATGCTGCGTCCGAAGGTCGCGTTTGCCTTGTGGGCGACGAACCTCGCCGTCTGGCACGTGCCGCATCTCTACATCACGGCGATCCTCCATCCGTGGCTGCACGACTTCGAGCACGTCTGCTGGATGCTCGCCGGCCTGCTCGTGTGGACCCTGCTCGTCGACCCCGGCTCGCACCGGCGGCTGACCGACGGCGGCCGGATCGCGCTCGCCGCCGCGATGTTCGCGTGCGGCCAGGTGCTGAGCGACGTCCTCGTCTTCTCGTTCCACCCGCTCTACCCGCTCTACCGCGGCGCCTACGGGTTCTCGGCGCTCTCTGACCAGAAGCTCGCGGGGATCGTGATGATGGCGGAGCAGCTCGTCGTGCTCGGGACGTTCGCGTTCCTGGTCCTGCGGCCGCGGCTCCACCGGCAGCGGCTCGCGCACGCGTGAGTGCGACAAGCTTCACGTTCGAGCCGGCGTTTCTCGCGCTCGTGGTGCTTGCCGCGGGTGCGTACGTCCGGGCCGCGCGTGACGACCGGCCCGCGGGCTGGCGGGTCGCCCTGTTCGTGCTCGGCCTCTTCCTCGTCGCGGCGCCGCTCAACTCGCCGATGGAGACGATCGCATCCAAGCGGCTGCTGCTCATTCACCTCCTCCAGAACGCGCTGATCGCCGACATCGCGCCGCCGCTCGTCCTGCTCGGGCTCACGCCCGCGATGCGCACACGGCTCGACGCGCTCGGGCTGCTGCGTCTGCGTGCGCGCTACGCCCTGCCGGCGTGGCTGCTCGCGTGGTACGGCACGCACCTCGCCGGCTTCTACGACTGGGCACTGCGCACCGGCTGGGCGCTCAACATCGAGCACGTGCTGCTCATCCTCGGGGGCCTGCTCTTCTGGTGGCCGCTCGTCTCGGGGCACCTGTCACCGCCGCCCGCGCTCGCGTACCTCGGCGCAGGGTTCGTCGCGTCGTCCTTCCTCGGGCTTGCGTTCATCTTCGCGAGCCGGCCGTTCTATTCGTTCTACGAACATGTTCCACGGTTGTGGGGCCTCTCGCCCGTCCGCGACCAGAACCTCGGCGGCATCGTCATGAACGGCGAGCAGACGCTCGTCTTCCTGCTTGCGATCGGCTTCTATATCTCGCTGCTGCTGCGCGAGGACGCGACGCCGACAACACTTCAAGAGAGATAGCCGTACGCGGTGCTAGCGTCGCCGACGTGCTCTTCACGCAGTTCGTCGACGACGATCTCGGCTGCGCTTCGTATCTCGTCGGCGACGCGCACGCCGGCGTCGCCGCGGTCGTCGATCCGGCGTATGCGATCGAACAGTACGTCGACGAGGCCTCACGCCGCGGCGTCCGCCTCGTGGCCGTGCTCGAGACGCATACCCACGCCGATCACGTCTCGGGGCACGGGCGGCTCGCGCTCGAGCACGGCCTTCCTGTGCACCTGCACGACGCAGCCTCGGCGGCGTTCCCGCACATGCGGCTGCGCGACGACGACGAGATCGAGCTCGGCGACGTCGTCGTCCGGACGATCCACACGCCGGGCCATCGTCCCGAGCACTGCGCGTTCGCGGTCATCGACCGGACGCGCGCCGGCGAACCGTGGCTCGTGCTGACTGGCGACTCGCTCTTCGTCGGCGACATCGCACGTCCCGACCTCGCCGTCGAGGCGCGGGAGGGCGCGGAGGAGCTCTTCCGCTCGCTGCAGCGGCTGGCCGAGCTCGGCGACGGCGTCGAAGTCTTTCCCGGGCACGTCGCCGGTTCGCTCTGCGGCGCTTCGATGAGCCCGAAGGCGTCGACGACGATCGGATTCGAGCGGCGCTTCAACCGAGCGCTCGCAGAGACCTACGACGATTTCGTCACTGCGGCCGCCGGACCGCAGCCGCCGCGACCGCCGAACCTCGAGCGGATCGTCGAGCTGAACCGCGGCGCGTTCGTCGGAGCGCAGCAACCGCCCCAACACGTCGACGACGCGCGGGACGCCGTTGTGCTCGACGTGCGCGGGACCCACGAGTTCGCGCGTGGCCATCGGCCGGGCGCGGTGAATGTGCCGGTCGACGGTCGCTCGTTCGGCACGCGCGCCGCTTTCGTCCTGCCGGAACGGCCGCTTGCGATCGAGGCAGCCGATGAAGGCCAGGCACAGCGGGCCGCGCAGCGGCTATGGGCCGTCGGCATCTTCGAGATCGCCGGCTGGCGCGAGCCGGGCGGGAGCGAGCGGATGGAGCCGGTCACGATCGAGGAGCTGGAGCGGCGGCTCGCGGCCGGCGAGATCCAGCTCTACGACGTGCGGGAAGCAGACGAGCGCGATGCCGGGTTCATTCCAGGCAGCTGCCACCTCCCCTACCGCACCGCACGCCAGGCTGCGGAGAACGGTCTCTGCGACGGGCGGCCGATCGTGACGATCTGCGAGAGCGGCACGCGCGCCGCCGTCGCGGCGAGCGTGCTGCACGCTGCCGGCCTCGACGCCCGCCCGGTGCTCGACGGCGGCATCGCGGCCTGGCGCGCCCGCGGCGGCGAGCTGACGACGTTCCGCCGCTGCGGGACGTAGTCGGCGCGGCGGGTGCCTGGCACCGCTGTCGAAAAGCGTTCCGACAGCGGGGTCAGGCCCGAAGGGCCAGACCCCTGGCGCCGGTCCCGGAAGAAAGCGAATGCGTGGGCCGTCTTGAGGGCATGAAGAGCGCCATCCCGTTCGCATTTCTCGCCCAGCCGGCTGCGACGCAGTCGCGGTGCGACGCCGTGCCGGAGCCGGTTGCGCCGCCGCGAGCCCGCCGGCGTCGGCTGCGCGCGCTCGTGCCCGCCCGTCCCTAGGATGCGCGAGCGGCGCCCGTCCGACGGCCCTGGCCGATTGCCGCGCTTGCAGCGGCCGCGGTTCGAGCTTCGTTGCACCGGCTGCGGCTACGGCGTCGTCGTGCGGATCGCGCCGCGCAGCTGCCCGATGTGCCGCGGCTCGGTGTGGGAGCAGCCGCGGCCGGGTCAGCTCAGCCGCTCGACCGGATAGCCGAGCCGGACCATCGTCGCGAGGATCTCCTCGCAGTGCGCGGGATCGCGAGTCACGAGCGTCAGCTCGACGCCCGTGTCGCCGACCGGCAGTCCCGCGGTCTCGCGCTGATGCTCGACTTCGACGACGTTCACCCGCTCCTCCGCGAGCAGCGTGAGGAGCTTCGCGAGCTCACCCGGCCGGTCGGGCACGCGCGTGCGGACGACGAGGTACCGGCCGGCGAGCGCGAGCCCGTGACGCATGACGGAGATGAGCAGCGTCGCGTCGATGTTGCCGCCGGAAAGCAGCGGCACGACGCAGCCGCTACCGCGGATCTTCCCCGCCAGCAGAGCCGCAACGCTCGCTGCGCCGGCTCCCTCGACGACGAGTTTCGTGCGCTCGAGCAGGAGCACGACCGCCTGGCTGATCTCCTCGTCGGTCACGGCGACGGTCTCGTCGAGCACCTCGTCGAGGATCGACATCGTCAGCGCTCCCGGCTTCTTCACCGCGATCCCGTCCGCGATCGTGAAGCCGGGACCGTTCGGCAGCGTGCCCGCCGCCTGCACTCCGACGATCCGCACCGACGGCTTGCGCGCGCGCAGCGCGAGCGCGATGCCCGACGCGAGCCCGCCGCCGCCGATCGGGATCACCGCGGTCGCGATCTGCGGCACCTGGTCGGCGAGCTCGAGCCCGATCGTCCCCTGCCCGGCGATCACGACCGGGTCCTCGAAGGGGTGCACGAACGTCATCCCGTGGTCGGCGACGTCGTCCGACGCCGCCGCGAGACAGTCCTCGATCGCGCTCCCCGTGAGCCTGACCTCTGCGCCGTAGTGCCGTGTCGCGTCGACCTTCGCCATCGGCGCGTCCTGCGGCATGTAAATGCGCGCGTGCGTTCCCACCTCGCGCGCGGCCCACGCGACCGCCTGACCGTGGTTGCCCGCGCTCGCGGCGACCACGCCTGCGGCACGCTCGTCCCCGCTCAGCGACGAGATCCGGTTGTACGCGCCGCGGATCTTGAACGAGCCCGTGCGCTGGAGGTTTTCGGCCTTCAGCTGAACCTCGCGTCCGGCGAGGCTCGAGAGCGTCTCCGACGCGTAGACCGGGGTGACGCGGGCGACGCCGTCGAGCCGCGCCCGCGCGGCCTCGATGTCAGGAAGCTTCGGTGGCGTCGCCGTCGCGGCCAATGTGGAACACCTTCTCCAAGATCTCGCGGACTGCGCTCAGAGGATCGAGCTCCCGACGTTGTACCTCGTCCAGCAGGCGGCGAAGCTCCGGATCATCGGCGACGGCGTGCTCGAGGTGCTGCTTCGCGCGCGCCGAGGCGACCGCGAAGACCTCGCCGGCGAGGTTGCGCGCGCGGCGCTCCGCGAGCCGCCCCGACGCCTCGAGATACGCACGGTGCTCGCCGATCTTCTCCCAGAGCTCGGCGACGTTCTCTCCGCGCACGGCTTCCGTGAGGACGATCGGCGGCCGCCACTCGCGCTCGCGGTCGAGCGCCAGGATCGACCGGACCTCGTTGAGCATCGTCTTCGCGGCGGGATGATCCAGCTTGTTGATCGCGATCACGTCGGGGATCTCCATGATCCCCGCCTTCAGCGCCTGCACCGAGTCGCCCGAGCCCGGCATCAGGACGAGCACGACGGTGTCCGCGATGCCGATCACCTCGACCTCGCTCTGGCCCGTTCCGACGGTCTCGAGCAGCAGCAGCTCCTTTCCGGCGGCGTCGAGCACGAGCAGTGCCTGCAACGTCGCCTCGGCGAGCCCGCCGAGATGCCCGCGCGTCCCCATCGAGCGGATGAAGACACCCGGGTCGAGGAAATGATCGGCGAGGCGGATGCGGTCGCCGAGGAGCGCGCCGTGCGAGAACGGGCTCGACGGATCGACGGAGACGACACCGACCTGGATCTCGTCCGCGCGAACGTGGCGAACGAGGGCGGAGACGAGCGTCGACTTGCCGACGCCGGGCGGTCCCGTAAAGCCGACCGCATACGCGTTCCCGGTCTGCGGGTAGAGCTCGGCGACGAGGTCGTACGCGAGCGGATCGCCGTTCTCGACGAGTGTGATCGCGCGGGCGAGCGCACGCCGGTCGCCGCGGCGGACGCCGGCGGAAAGCGTCTCCTTCGTCCAGTCGCGGCGGCGCGGCACGCGCCTGAGACTAGAGAACGGAGACGCGAACGGGCGACGCCTCTGCCTCGGGCTCGCGCGCCGTCGCATAGCCGGCGAACGCCGCGACGGCGATGCAGATCGCACCGGAAAGCCAGACCCAGCGCGCCGCGCCGGGAGGCATGACGGCGCCGACGACGATCAGCGACAGCCCCATGACGCCGTAGGTCGCGCTCATCACGAACGTGAGCGCCCGACCGCGCAGGTCGTCGCGCATGCCGCGCTGCACGAGCAGCGCGTTGCAGACGACGGCGCCGCCGTCGCCGATGCCGCCGACGACGCAGAGCGCCGCTCCCATCCAGATGTCGACGCTCGCCGCGGCCACGCCGAAGCCGACCGCCATGCAGAGGAGATTGACGAGATACGCGCGCGCGATGCCGAGCCGCTCGACGACGCGGTTGCTGAAGAAACCGCCGATGACGAGCCCTGTGCCGATCCCACCGTAGAGCAGCCCGTAGCCGAAATCTCCGCCGTGCAGCGTGTTCTTCGCGAGGAAGACCTCGCTGACGTTGATCCCGCCCGCACCGAGCGACGCGATCCCCCAGCCGAGGAGCACGGCGAGCACCGGCCGCGACCGAAGCGCGGCGGCAAACCCCTCCCGTAGGTCGGTCCAGTGCCCGCGCGAGAGCGCCGTCTTGCTCTGCAGGCGGGCAGCGGGGATGCGCGCGACGAGCAGCGCCGAGACGACGAACGAGCCCGCGTTGATCCAGTACGCCGTGTGCGGGCCGGTGGCCGCGGTGAGCACGCCTCCGAGCACGGGGCCGGCCGCCCAGCTGACGTTCTCGACCGTCTGCAGGAGCGCGTTCGCGGCGGGCAGCTGATCCTCGGGGAAGAGGTTCGGCACACCTGCGTAGACCGCGGGCCGGAAGAAGCCCGCCGCGAGGCCTGCGACGAGCGCGAGGCCGACGATCTCGGCGGCGCTCGAGGTGAACGGCAGCAGGCAGAAGACGGCGACACGCACGACGTCGGCGGCGACCATCAGATCGCGGCGGCGCAGCCTGTCGAGGAGCGGTCCGAGCGTCAGCCCGACGATCACGGTCGGCAGGAACTCGACGACGAGCACGGCGCCGACCCAGAGGGCGGAGTTCGTGCGGTCCTTCACGTCGATCGTCAGCGCGACCGCGGCGAGGAACGTGCCGATGCTCGAGCCGAACGTCGAGAGGAAGAGAAGCCGAAAGCCGGCGACGCGCAACGGCGCCAGCTGCCTGCGGGAGCGGCCGGGCAAGGCCGCCCCAGGGTAACAGGGTTATCCCGCTACGACGACACGCCCGAAAGGACGTGTCCGAGAGCGACGCGGAAGTATTCGAGCTCGTCGTTCGTACCGACGGAGACGCGAATCGCGGACGGATCGCCGAACCCTTCGAGCGGACGCACGATCACGCCCTGCCGCAGCAACTCGTCGAACATGCGACGCCCGTCGCCGACCTCGACATACACGAAGTTGCCGCGCGCGGGCCCCACAGGCTCGAATCCGTGGTCGCGCAGGATCGCTTCGAGCTTCGCACGGCCCTCCGCGTTCAGCGCGCGTCTTGACGCGAGCTCGCCGTCGTCGCCGATGCTCGCGAGCGCCGCAGCCTGCGCGCTCGCAGTCACGTGAAACGCGGGGCGAACCTTGTGGGTCGCAGCCACGACATCCCCAGGTGCGATGCCGTACCCGACGCGCGCGCCGGCGAGGCCGTAGATCTTCGAGAAGGTGCGCAGCACGACGACGTTGCCTCCCGGCGCGAAGAGCTCCGCGATCGCGTCGGCGTAATCGGGATCGTCGATGTACTCGAAGTACGCCTGGTCGACGACGACGAGCACATCTTCGGGAACGGCGGCGACGAAACGGAGCAGCTCCTCACGACCGTTCGCCGTCCCGGTCGGATTGTTCGGATGGCAGACCCAGACGAGCCTCGTGCGCGGTCCGATCTCGCCCAGCATCGCGTCGAGGTCGTAGACGTGGTCGCGCAGCGGCACACGGCGCACGACGGCGCCGAGCTTCATCGCGTCGATCACGTAGCTCGGGAACGAGGGCCATCCGCACACGACCTCGTCGCCGCCGTCGAGCACCGCCTGCGAGAGCAGGTCGATTACCCCGTCGGCACCCGCGCCGACGACCACCTCGTTCTGCGCCACGCCGTGCCGTTCGGCGATCGCGGCGCTGAGCGCGTGCGCGCTCCCGTCGGGGTAGCGGTTCAGCTCGAGCGCAACGCGTTCCATCGCCTCGAGCGCGGCGGGGAACGGCGGGAACGGCCCCTCGTTCGAGGCGAGCTTGACCACGCGCTCGAGCCCGAGCTCGCGCTGGACCTCCTCGATCGGCTTGCCCGGCTGATACGGGACGAGCTCCGCGAGCGACGCGCGGAAGCGCCGTGGGCTCACTCCTCGCCGCCGCTCGAGCGCGAGCGCCGCCAGAAGAAGAGCGCTCCGCCGACCGCGGCGAGCGCGCCGGCGACGGCTCCTCCCGTCCGCGGGCTCGGAACCGCATCCGCAGCCTTCCGTTTCACGACGCGCTTTCCGACCTTGACCGCAATCCAGCCGACGACCGCATTCCGCCTGTTCACGATGGACATTCGTCTCCTCCCTTCGCCGCGGGTGACGCTAGCAGCAACGACGCATCGCCCCACCGAGGTGGGGCCGCCTCCGGCGGAAAGAGCAAGAAGGTTCCCTCCGGGACCCGCGGGCGGCATGGCCCCGGAGGGAGAGGGACGAGGGCACGTCCTATCGTTGAGATGCCGGACGGGCGGGAAACTTGCGCGACCTCTTCACGGGCCCGGAACGGGCGGCAGTGACGGCGGCGGCGGCAGCGGCGGCGCGGCCGGAACGGCCGGAGGCGAGACTGCGGCCACGGTGTCCTGCGCGGCGGCGGCGACCGGCTGAGCGGCCGCGCCGCCTGCGGCGGTCGCACTCGCCGCGGTGCTCGTCACGGCCGCGGCCGGCTGAGCGACGGCGGCGACCGCGGACGTCGCGCCCGCCACGGTGCTCGTCACGGGCGCGGCGGGCGCCGCCTGCGCAGGCTGTGCCTGCTGTTGCTCTGCGGGTGCGGCTGCCGGCGCGGCGAACTGTGCGGGCGGCTGGGCCGGACCGGCCGGCGCAGCCGCCGCCGGGGCCGACGCAGCCGGCACAGCCGCCGGCGAGGTGTCGGGGCGAGCGTTGCGTGCCGGCGGAACCGGCGGGCCTGCGCTCGAGCCGTGCACGACGGCCCGCCGCCGGGGTCGTGAAGCGTGAGCGGCGGTCGACGTGCGGCGGAGGGCCCCGTGATGCTGCGCTCGCGGAACGGCACGGGTCGCCGACGGGGTGACGAGCGCGGCGATCGGTGCCTCGGGCTTCGCCGAGTGCGTGCCGCCTTTCTGGGCGAGGCCGACGCCGCCCGCAACGACGCCGGCGGCGATCAACGCTGCCGCCTTCACCACGGTCGCCGAGCCGACGGCGCCGCCGCCGGCCACGTCGGCACGTCCGAGCAGGCTCCGCAGCGACTGCGGCAGCTGGACGACCGCGAGCCCGCGGATCGCCGACGCCTGCGAGCGCAGCGTCCGGCGTGCGCGACCGATCAGCGCCTCTGCCGCCGGCACCGTCACTCCGAGCGTCTCGGCGATCTCCGCGTACGAACGGCCCTCGAGCTCGCGCATCGTGATCGCGGCGCGCTGGTTGAACGGCAGCCCTCCGAGCACGCGCAGGAGCTCGCGGACGTTCGGGCGCTCGGCCTCGGGCATCTCGAGCTGTTCCATCACGGCGTCGAGCGGCACCTCCTTCGGCCGCCGCATCGAGAAGCGGATCCGCGAGCGGCACGCGTTGTGCGCGATCGTGATCAGCCAGTTGTGCGGCTTCTGCGGCTCCTCGCCTGCCTGCAGGGCCCGGTAGGCGTTCAGGAAGGTCGTCTGCGTGACGTCCTCGGCCTCGGCCGGGTTGCGGAGGACGGCCAGCACGTAGCGGTAGACATCACGGACGTACCGCCGATACAGGCGCTCGAACGCGCGGTCGCTCGTGGCCATGCCGACCTGAAAACGCTTCAGCTCGACCGGCGGATATGGCCGAGGCGAGAGGCGCTCAGCGGCGGCCCGGAAGAGCGATCAAACGCCCGCAGCCGCGCGCGGCCGGCGGTTCGGGATGTGGATCGCCCGCCCGAGCGCGGCGAGCCCGGCCTCCTTGATCGCCTCCGAGAGCGTCGGGTGCGGCGCCATCCCGTCCGCGACCGTCTCGACCGTCGACTCCGCGTCGATCGCGACGACGCCCGCTTCGACCATGTCGGTCACGTGCGGCCCCACCATCACGAGGCCGAGCAGCTCGCCGTAGTGCGTCTCGTGAATCGACTTCACCCAGCCGATCGTCTCCGCCTGCATCACCGCGCGGGCGTTCGCGACCCACGGGAACTGGCCGACGGCGACGTCGTCGCCGTACTGCTCGCGCGCCTCCGCCTCGGTCAGGCCCACGGCCGCGATCTCGGGATCGGTGTAGATCGGCCGCGGCACCGCCCGGTTGTCGACGATCGCGTCGTGGCCGCACGCGTTCTCAGCGGCGACCTCGCCCTCGCGGAACGCCGTGTGCGCGAGCTGCCAGTAGCCGGCGCAGTCGCCGACCGCGTAGATGTGCCGCACGGTGGTGCGGCGATGCTCGTCGGCGGCGATTCCCTTCCGCTTGTCGAACTGCACGCCGATCTCCTCGAGACCGAGGCTCTCCACGGCCGGCCCGCGGCCGACCGAGACGAGCATCAGGTCAGCCTGCACGCTCTCGCCCTCGCCGTAGTGCACGGTCAGCTGCGAGCCGTCGTCGTCGACGCCGGTGCACTGCTTGCCGAGCTGGAGGGCGATCCCGCGCTTGCCGAACTGCTTCGCCAGCTCCTTCGCGGCGTCCGCGTCCTCCTGCGGGATGAGGGACTCGAGCATCTCGATGATCGTCACCTCGCTGCCGAAGCGGCGGAAGATCGAAGCGAACTCGCAGCCGATGATCCCGCCGCCGAGGATCACGAGGCGGCGCGGCACCTGCTCCTGCGCGAGCAGGCCCGTCGAGTCGACGCAGCGCGGCGAGTCGAGGCCGGGGATCGGCGGCCGCAACGGAAACGAGCCGGTCGCGATGATCGCGTGCTTGAACGAGACGTCCTCTCCGCCCTCGACCGCGAGCGTGTTCGCGTCGCGGAAGCGGCCCGTGCCCTTGACCCACTCGACCCCGTTTGCCTTCAAGAGTCCCGCGACGCCTTGCGTCATCTGCTTGACGACGCCTGCCTTCCACTCGTTCGACGCGGGAAAGTCGAGTTGCGCCCGGCCGACGTCGACGCCGAACTTCGCGAAGTGCTCCTCGGCCTCCTTGAGGGCGAACGCCGTCTGCACCCATGCCTTGGTGGGGATGCAGCCGACCCGCAGGCAGGTGCCGCCGAGCTCCGCTTCCTTCTCGATGCACGCGACCTTCGCACCGAGCTGTGCGGCGCGGATCGCTGCTGTGTAGCCGCCGGGGCCGCCCCCGAGGACGGCGACGTCAACGTCCATGTCTCGTCTCCTCAGTCAACAAATCGATGCAGTCAAGGCTAGTCACAGCTGCGCGACCATGGTCACGGCGTGCTCGTCGGTGCGAACCGTCTCGAAGCCGAAGCGCTCGTAGTACGGGGCCTGTTCCGGCGAGGTGCTGAGACTGACCGCCGCGTAGCCGTCCGCCCGGGCGCGCTCGAGCAGCGCCTCGAGCAGTTCCTTCCCGGCGCCCTTGCCGCGGCGCGACGGGACGACCGCGATCGTCACCTCGGGCGTCCGCTCGTCGACGAACCCGAAGCCGGGCTCCTGCGCGGTGAAGAGCCGGAACCACGCGGCGCCGTAGGCATGCGGTCCTTCGAGCGCGAGCACGCCGGCGTCGCCGCGCCTTCCCCAGTTCTGCACGTAGCGGTACACCGGCCGCTCCTCGTCCTCGGCGATGCGCCAGTGGTACGCGTGGCGGAGCATGTCGCGCAGGAACCGGACGTCGTGGATCCCGACCGGTCGAAGCATCTGGCTATTAAGCCGCAAGCGCTGCGCGCTTGCGGCTTGAGAGACGGAACTGCGCGCGCCGGAGAGCGCGGTCTCCGGCGCGCTCCGTGCCGTTCCGCTTCCGATGCTCTCGAAGTGTTGCCCGCCCCGCGCGGGCGCGGTGGCTTCGCCATCGCGCCACGCTTACTGCCGGCCTCGCCAACGGGAGTTAGCTCGGCCTTCGAGCCGCAGTCTGCTTCATGCCGCAGGACGAGAGGTAAAACGCGAAGCGCCGAAAGCGCGACCAAGAGGGCGGAGCTAACTACCGTTAGCGACGCCCGAACGAAGCGTGGCGCGCTGGGCGAAGCCCACCGCGCCCGCGCGAGGCGGGCAACACTTCCAGAGCATCGCAAGCAGGAACAGCACGGAGCGCGGCCGAGACCGCGCTCTCGGCCGCGCGCAGTTCCTTCTGCAAGCCGAAAGCGCCGCGCTTTCGGCTTCAAAGCTCTTGCGCGAGCTGGATGCGGTTGCCGTCGGGGTCGTAGATGTCGAGCAGCCGCATCACCCCTTGCGGGATCTCGACCACCGTGCCGACCTGGACGCCCGCCGCGCGCAGGCGCTCGGCTTCGCTCTTCACGTCCTCGACGTCGACGTGCGCAACCGCCCCCTCGACCTGCGGCTCGCCTTCGGAGAGACCGATCTCCATTTCGCCGTGACGCAGGTGCGACCACCGGTCGGCGAAGTCGACGGCGGTCTCCTCGAAGCCGAGCGTCTCGCGGTAGAAGCGGCGCGCCGCGTCGAGGTCGCGAACGTAGTACCAGACGGTCGGCGCCACTACATCTAGAGCGCGAGCGCCGGATTCTCCAGGAACGACTTGATCGTGCGGAGGAACTCCGCGCCGGTCGCGCCGTCGACTGCACGGTGATCGCACGTGAGCGTCATCGTCATCTGCGGCAGGACGTGCAGCTCCCCGGCTCGGGGCACGACCTGTTCGCGCGTCGAGCCGACCGCGAGGATCGACGCCTGCGGCGGATTCAACACCGCGATGAACTGGTCGACGTCGTACATGCCGAGGTTCGAGATCGTGAACGTCCCGCCTTCGAGATCGTCCGTCCGCAGCTTGTTCTCGCGCGCGCGTTCGACGAGATCGGCTCGCACCTGCGCGATCTGCGCGATCGTCAAACGCTCCGCCGCACGTACCACCGGAACGACGAGACCTTGCGGCGCGGCAACCGCGATGCCGACATCGGCGTTCGGGAAGACGAGCAGCGCATCGTCGGTGTATTGCACGTTCATGTCGCGGTGACGCATCAGCGCCTGCGCGCAGACCTTCGTAAGGACGTCGGTGACCGTGATGCGCACGTCCGGGTAGAGCTCCCGCTGTCTCGTAACGAGCTCGCTCGCGTGCGTCATCTCCGCGTCGACCGTCAGCTGGAATGCCGGTACCGTCCACGCCTGCGTCAGCCGTCGCGCGATCGTCTTGCGGACGTTCGAGAGCGGCCGCGACTCGACCTCGCCGCTCGGCACGGCCTGCGCGACCGGCGCCGGCGCGGCCTTTGCGCGCTCGACGTCCTCGGCGACGATCCGTCCGTCGGGCCCGGTGCCGCGGATCTGCGACAGCTCGATCCCCCGCTCGCGCGCGATCCGCCGGGCGAGCGGCGAGGCCTTGATCCGCCCGTTCGAGACGGACGCCGCGCTCGGCTCGGGCTGCCGCTCGGCAGCCGCCGCCGCGGCGGCGCGGCCCTCTTCGCGCTCCGGCTCGCGCGCGGGCGCTTCGGCCGGCTTCTCCGCGGAAGCAGGCGCTTCTTCGCCCTCGGCCCCGATGAACGCGATCGTCTGCCCGACCGGCACCTCGCCCCCCGAGACGGCGATCCGCAACAGGACGCCCGAGGCCTCCGCCTCGACCTCCTGCGTCACCTTGTCGGTGTCGAGCTCGTAGAGCGGCTCGCCCTTCTCGACCGGCTCGCCCTCCGATTTCAGCCACTTGACGATCGTCCCCGACTCCATGCCTTGACCGAGCCGCGGGAGCCTGACCTCGGTCGCCACTACTTCCCCACCGTCCGCCGAACGGCCGCGTACACGTCCTCCGCGTGCGGGACGACGAACTGCTCCATCACCGGCGCGAACGGAAGCGGCGCGAACTTCGCGCCGACACGCTCGATCGGCGCGTCCAGCCAGTCGAACGCCTGGTACTGCAACACGGCGGCGACCTCCGCGCCGAAGCCCATCCGCGTGACCGCCTCGTGCGCGACGACGGCCCGGTTCGTCTTCTTCACCGAGCCGACGAGCGCCTCCTCGTCGAGCGGCTGCAGAGTGCGCGGGTCGACGACCTCGACGGAGATGCCGTCGCGCTCCGCCTCCTCCGCGGCCTTCAGCGACTCGTGCACGAGACGGCCGGTTGCGATCACCGTCACGTCCGAGCCGTCTCGGTGGACGCGCGCCTTGCCGAGCGGGATCGGCTCGATCGTCTCCGGGACGTTGCCCTTGATCCCGTAGAGGGTTCGATGCTCGAAGAAGACGACCGGGTTGTCGTCGTAGATGGACGACCAGAGAAGGCCGCGCACATCCTCGGGCGTCGACGCGAACACGACCTTGAGCCCCGGGATGTGCACGAACCACGCCTCGAGCTGTTGCGCGTGCTGGGCGCCCGGCGACCAGCCGGCGCCGCCTTGCGTGCGGAAGACGACCGGCACTGTGAGCTGGCCGCCCGACATGTAACGCGCCTTCGCCGCCTGGTTCACGATCTGTTCGGCGGCGAGCGTCATGAAGTCCTCGTACATGATCTCGGCGACCGGCCGCATGCCCTGCATCGCCGCGCCGATCGCCGTGCCCGCGAGCGCCATCTCGGAGATCGGCGTGTTGCGCACACGCTCGGGGCCGAACTCCTCGAGCATGCCGTGCGTCACGCCCATCGATCCGCCCATCTCTGCGATGTCCTCGCCCATCACGAAGACGTCGTCGTCCTCGCGCATGGCGGCCGACAGAGCGTCCCGCACCGCCTCGCGGTAGGAGAGCTCAGGCATAGACGTTCTTCAGCGCGTCCTCGGGAGCCGGGTCGGTGCCGCTCTTCGCGAACTCCACCGACGCCTCGACGATCTCCGTCACCTCCGCGTCGAGCTCCTCGAACTCGTCGTCGGAGATCTCGATGCGCCGGCGCAGGATCGCGATCGGGTCACGCGTCGCGCGAAGCTCCTTCGCCTGGTCCTTCGGCCTGTACACCTGCGGGTCGCCGATGTAGTGGCCGCTGAACCGTGCCGTGTCGACGTGCACGAAGACGGGACCCTTGCCGCTGCGGGCGTGCTCGAGCGCCTGGCGGGCCGCGCTGTACACGGCCTCGACGTCCTGGCCGTCGACCTTGACCGCCTTCATCCCGAACGCCTTGGCACGCTCCGAGAGGTCGCGGATCGGCGAGTGCTGCGACTCCGGCGTCGACTCGGCCCACTTGTTGTCCTCGAGCACGAAGACGGCCGGCACCTTCCAGAGCTGGGCGAGGTTCAGCGCCTCGTGGAACGTGCCGATGTTCGTCGCCCCGTCGCCGAAGAAAGCGAGCGCGACACGCGGTTCGCCGCGCAGCTGGAACGCGAGCGCCGCTCCGGTCACGTGCGGCAAGCCGCCCCCGATCACCGCGTTTGCGCCCATGTTCCCGTGCTGGACGTCGTAGAGGTGCATCGAGCCGCCGTAGCCGTGGGAGCACCCCTCGGTCTTGCCGTACAGCTCGGCCATCAGCTCGTTCGGGTGCGTGCCCTTCGCGAGCGTGTGACCGTGCGCGCGATGCGTCGACGCGATCACGTCGCCCTCCTCGAGCGCGCGGCAGACGCCGACGGCGCAGGCCTCCTGGCCGATCGCGACGTGCAGGAACCCCGGCAGCTCGCCCGCCCGGAACCGCTCCTCGACCTTCTCCTCGAAGCGGCGGATCAGCAGCATCTCGCGCAGGACATCCTTCAGCTCGTCCTTGCGCAGCGACGCTTTCTTCTCTTCGACCTTCGCCACGGCCGGAGTGTACGGTTCGCGAATGCCACTGGTCGAGCAGTGGAATGACGTGCTGCAGCGTCTGGATCCGAGGTGGCAGGACGCACGCCTCGACCTCACGCTCGACGACCGCGCGCACGAGTCGCGCACACTCGCATTGCTCGGCCCGGCGGCGCCGGGGCGCGCGGGCAAGACGGTTCGGTTCTTCGCGACGCGCGGCACCGGAGCCGGTGTCGGACCCGAGGCGGTTCGCCGTCTGCTGAAGCGGCTGGACGACGAGGGCATCTCCGGCACGCTCGAGCTCGTTGCGTCAGGCGAGGCGCCGCCGGCGCCGGCGATCGCGCGACCGTCGCTCGCGGCCGAATGGGACGCTGCGGTCGCGCTGCTGCCCGCCGACTGGAGCGACCTCCTCTGCGAGCTCGAGCTCACGTCGACGGACCACATCGAACGCGGCGCCCTGCTCGTCGCCCCGCTCAACCCGGTGCTCGGCGGAATCGGCCGCCCCGGCTTCCGCTTCCGCTGCGCCTCGAGCTTCGGCTACGGCGCGTCGCCGGGAATGGTGCGGCGCTGCCTCGAGCGGCTCGACGAGCAGAACATCCCGGGCGAGGTGCGCGTCGTCCGCGCGCTCTCCGACACACACCCGGTCGGGACGCAGGGTCCCGTCTGGTACATCGGCGGAAAGGCGGTGTGACGCGATGCCGGATCCGGTCGCGTGGACGGTCATCGAGTCCGGTTGGCACGTCTTCGACGCCGAGGGCGAGGAGATCGGACGCGTGGACGAGGTCACCGGCGACGAGAACGTCGACATCTTCGACGGCATCACGATCTCGCAGGGTGTTCTCTCGAAGGCAAAATACGTGCCGTCGGAGCACGTGGCACAGATCGTCGAGGGCGAGGTGCATCTCTCGCTCACGCGCGCCGCGGTCGAGGCGTTGCAGGACTACGGCCCCGAGCCGGTCGAGGAGCAGATCATCCCGGAGCGCTCGACGTGGTATCAGCGTCTTGCCTGGCACTGGCTGACCGGACGCAAGCGCTGAAGCGCCGATGCCGGACGACGAGCTCGCGTTCGCAGCCGCGCTCGAGCTCGCAGCGCACGTGCGCGCGAAGGCGGTCTCGCCTCGCGAGCTCGCCGACCTCTACCGCGCGAGGATCGATCGCCTCGATTCGCAGCTGAACGCGTACGTGACGCTGGTCGACGATGCCGAGCCCGCCGGCAACGGACCGTTCTTCGGCGTTCCGATTCCGATCAAGGACCTGACGGACACGGCCGGTCTCCGCACGACGTACTCGTGCAAGGCGTTCGCGGACAACGTGCCGGCGGTCGACGCTGCGGTCGTGCGCCGGATCCGGAAGGCCGGCTTCACGATCATCGGCAAGACGAACACGCCCGAGTTCGGCACGATCGCGATGACCGAGTCCGAGCTGAACGGCGACTGCCGGAACCCCTGGGACACGTCGCGCACGCCCGGCGGCTCATCCGGCGGCGCAGCGGCCGCCGTCGCGGCAGGGCTCGCGCCTGCCGCGCACGGAACCGACGGCGGCGGCTCGATCCGGATTCCGTCGTCGTGCTGCGCGCTCTTCGGGATCAAGCCGACGCGCGGCCGCGTCTCCCCGGCGCCGGACGTCTCGGGCTCGCTCGGACTCGGCACGTCCGGCCCGATCACGCGCACGGTGCGCGATGCGGCCGCGCTCCTCGACATGATGTCCGGCAACGAGCCGGGCGACATGTATCTCGCTCCGCCGTCCGAGCGTCCGTTCCTCGACGAGGCCGAACTCCCGCCCGGCCGGCTGCGCGTCGCGGTCACCGCCGAGCCGCCGGTGCCCGTTCCGGTCGATCCCTGCTGCGCGGCCGCCGCCCGGGCGGCAGGCGAGCTCCTCGGCGAGCTCGGCCACCACGTCGAAGAGCGTACGCCCCCGTGGCAAACGGACGAGATGATCGCCCACTTCATCCGCGTCTGGCAGGTCGGTCCGGCGACGGCCGGCGTCGCGGATCTCTCGTTGCTCGAGCCGATCAACCGGATGCTGGCCGAGGACGCGCGCGCGACGCCCAGCACGCAATACGTCACCGCGGTGAGGGAGCTGCAGCAGCTGGCGCGGCGCGTGCTCGCGTTCTGGAACGAGGTCGACGTCGTCGTGACCCCCACGCTCGCACTGAAGCCCGTGCCGATCGGCTGGACGTGGGCCGACGCCGACGGCGATCCGTACCGCGCGTTCGCAAGCCAGGTGCTCTTCACACCGTTCACGGCGCTCGTGAACGTGACGGGCCAGCCGGCGATGTCGATTCCGCTGCACTGGAGCGACGAGGGGCTCCCGATCGGCGTGCACGTGATCGGCCGTCCGTTCGCGGAGGCGACGCTCGTCCGGCTTGCCGCGCAGCTCGAGGAGGCGCGGCCGTGGGCGGCACGGAGGCCGCCGGTCTCCTAGGATCCCCGGCGCCGAGTTTTCGGGTCGCCCCGCCCGGCAACGGTATGAGCATGTTGCGAAAGCTGCTTTGGAGTAGCCTCTACGCCGGTCTGGGCGCCGCCGCGACGATGGGAGCCCGGCGCGCCGCGTCGTCGATCTGGCGTCTCGCAACCGGAGAGGAACCGCCGACCAAACGATGAGCGTTCTCGACACACTCGCCGACCGCGCCCAGAGCGCCTCGGAGCGGCTCGCCGGCCAGGGCGGCATCAAGTCGAAGCTGGCGGACGAGCTGGCCGACGACGCCGACCTCCTGCGCAAGCTGAAACCGAGCCTGATCGCGAAGCGCGCGCGCGGCGAGGCACCGACCGACGGACGGCCGATCAGGCCGCCCGCGGCACCGTCCGGCCCGCAGCTCGGTGCGCGGGAGTCGAAACCGAAGCGGCCGGGCTCGGGGCCGAACCCGTTCCTCGTGATCGGCGCAGCGTTCGTCGTCGGCGTCGCGCTCGCCAAATGGATCGATTGGAGAGGCCATGCCCACCCACGCTGGTGAGCGCGGGCTGGGCGGCGCGGCGCGGCTCGTCGCCGACAAGGCCAGCGCGATCGTCCGGCTCGAGATCGCGCTCGCGATCGCGGAGCTGAAGCAGAAGGCGCTCGCGCTCGGCCTCGGAATCGGGCTGCTCCTCGGCTCCGCGATCTTCGGCGTGTTCGCGCTCGGCTTCGCCCTCGCGGCTGCCGCAGCAGCGATCGCCACCGCCGTCTCGACGTGGCTCGCGCTTTTGATCGTGGCCGGCGGGCTCGTCGGGCTCGCGTCGATGCTCGGCCTGCTCGGCATCGGGCGGATCGCGCGCGGGACGCCGCCAGTGCCCGAGCAGGCGATCACCGAAGCCAAGCTGACGACGGAGGCATTGAAGAATGGCCACAACTGAGCCCGAGACCGATCGGCTGCGCCAGGAGATCCGAAGCGAGCGCCGGCAGCTCGCCGACGCAGTCGAGACGCTGCGCGAGGAGCTCGGTGCCGCGACGGACGTCAGCGGCAAGCTGCGGGCGAAGCTTCCCGCCGCCGCAGCGGGCGCGCTCGGACTCGGCTTCGTCGTCTCCGGCGGCATCGGCGCGACCGCGCGCCTGCTGATGCGGCGCAGCCGCGAGGGCGCACCGAAGGCGAAAGCCGGCCGCTTCACCGTCATCGAGCGGTGAGGCGGCCTCGACGGCCGCCTCACCGCTCGTCGAACAGCGGGGTCAGACCCCTGCGGGGTCAGACCCCCGGAGAGCTGGGGTCTGGCCCTTCGGGCCCGACCCTGCTGTTGTTCGAGCCGCCGACACGCCGAGGGGCGGCCTTCCGGCCGCCCCTCGCGCTTTCGACGATCCCTTCCGGCTTACAGCCGCATCGCACCTGCGCGGCGCCGGAGGCCGAGGCCGAGGCCGATCAGCCCGACCGCGACGAGCACTGCAAGCCACACCGGGAAACCGGTGAACGGCAGGGTCGAGCCCGCGACGTGCGTCACGGTGCCGAGGACGCCGTGGTGGGCCGCCGCCGCACGCTGCGGCTTGAGCGTCTTCGTCGCACCGAGCACGCCGCCCGTCGACTTCGTCGGAGCGCTCGCGTGCTTCACGGGCGCCTGCGACGACGACTGGCCGGCGCTGCTCGACGTGCTCGAGCTCGTGCTGCTCGACGTGCTCGAGCTGTGCTGTGACGAGCTCTGCTCGGACGAGCTCTGATGCGACGAGCTCTGCTCGGACGAGCTCTGCTGCACCTGCTGGTGCGTGACCTGCTGCACCTGCTGGTGCGTGCTCTGCTGGGCCTGCTGCTCCTCCTGCTGCTGGTGGGAGCACGTTTGCCCGTTCGGCTGCACCGACGTCGAGGTCGTCGCCTGCATGTGCGGGTTGTGCACGAGGCCCTCGCCGTGGCCGTGGGCGACCCCTGCCGTCGTCGTCGTGACCACGGTCGTCGACCCACACGTGGAGGTCACGGACACCGAGTGCGTCGGCGTCGGGTGGCAGTCGAGGTTCGAGTAGCTCCTGACGGCGTGCACGTCGACGCCGCCGGACGGGTTGTTCGGCTTGCCGCAGACACTCACCTTGTGCGGCTGGCTGTTGCCCGGACCGGTCAGCTGCACGCCGATGCCGCCCCGCGAGACGGCGATCTGCGCCGCGGTCTGGCCGTTGCCGTAGCGCTTCGAGACGTCGGCACCGGTCTGCGGCGTGTGACCGTTGTCCGACGACGTGCACGTCGCCCCCGAGGACGACGTGCCGGTCGTGCAGTGCGTCCAATGCGTCGTCGTCGAGCTCGGCTTGACGCCGGCCTTCGTGCTCGTCGATGCCTGCACGCTCGCCTTCGAGGCGCCGTGCTGGGTCGACGCAGCCTGTGTCGAGCTGCTCGACTGCTGCTTCGCCTGGCCCGGCGGAACATTGCTGCTCGAAGCCGGAGCCTGTTGCGAGGGCTGCTGCGTCGGCTGCTGCGTCGGTGCCTGGCCCTGCGAAACCGGCGCCTGACTCTGCGAAGCCGGCGCCTGACTCTGCGGCTGACTCTGTTGTTGCGTCTGCGCCTGGTCTGCAGCCTTCTTCTCCTGCCCCGGGGCGTTCGGGTTGCCGCCTGCGAAGGCCGAGCCCGACGCCATCACAGCGGTCGCGACCGCAAGCGCGCAAGCGGCCGCGAGGCGCGAATACGGTCGCCTCATCGTGGTGTCTCCTCGTTTGTTTGTGGACGCTGTGAGGGGTCGCCCCGGAAACGAGCTACTGGTCGAAACGGATACGCCCCCGGTGGGAAACGCTTAAGAGTCGAACACGAGAGTCAGGCGCGCAAGACGGCCCCGAACTGCTCGGCGAGCGCGGAGACGATCCGCTCGCGGAGCCCCGCCGCCTCGGCGTCCGTCAACGTCCGCTCCGGAGATCCGAAGGCCACCCGGAAGGCGAGCGACCGCTTCCCTGCGCCGATCTGCTCGCCGCGGTATTCGTCGAACGGCTCGACGGAGCGGAGCTCCCGCCCCGCCGCCGTCTGCATCGCCGCGGCGAGGGCCGCAGCCGGCACATCGTCGTCGACGACGAACGCGAGATCCTGACGGACCTCCGGGAACGGGCTCACCTCCGTGTACGTCACGCTGACCGGCGCGGCCTCGTCGAGGGCATCGAGGTCGAGCTCGAAGCCTCCCCACGCGCCGTCGAGCAACCGCGGATGGAGCTCGCCGACCCAACCGTGGGCCGTCCGCGCCGCCTTGCCCGGGTGCAGGAAGGCGTCCGACGCACGCTCGAACGACGCGCCGACCTTGAGCGCGCCGTAGAGCTGCTCCACCGCCCACTTCGCCTCGGCGAAGCCCCCCTCGACGATGCCGCCGACATGCCAGGTCTCCGTCGGCAGCTGCGCGCCGGACGCGCGATAGACACGCGCGATCTCGAAGAGCGCGATCCCGGAGTTGCCGACCGCGACGTTCGACCGCGCGGCGACTACGAGACCGCCGAGCAACTCGGTCCGGAGCGCGGCCGCCTCCGCCGAAAGCGGCTCCGGGAGACGGACCTCCCCGTCTCCGACGAACGTCGGCGTGTACACCTCGTAGTAGCCGCACCCGACGAGCACGTCCTCGACCGTGCGCCGCCGCCGCTGCCAGCGCGTGAGTCGGCCGAAGCTGACCTCGCGCGTCGGGAGCGTGAACGGGATCCGCTCGAGCTCGAAACGCGCCACCTCCTCGACGAGGTCGATCTCACGCGTCACGTCGCGCGCGCGCCACGTCGGCACGCGGAAGCCGCCGTCGGCTCGCTCGAACCCGAGTCGCTCGAGCACCGCCGACTGCGCGTCCGGCGGCACGTCGAGCCCGAGCACCGCGCTCGTCCGCTCCGGCCTCAGGTGGATGACCTCGCGCGCCGGAAGCTCTGCCTGCACGTCGACGCCGCCGGTCCAGCGCGCGCCGGAGAGCGCGACGATCAGCCGGGTCGCGAGCGTCGCCGCAGGTCCTGCGAGGTGCGGGTCGACGCCCTTCTCCCAGCGATTCGAACCCTCGGTGCGCAGCCCGAGCCGCTCGGACGAACGCAGGATCGTCACCGGTTCGAAGTTCGCGGCCTCGAGCAGGACGGTCGTCGCCGACGCCGCGACCTCCGTCTCCTCACCGCCCATGATCCCCGCCAGCGCGACGGCGCGGTCGGCGTCGGCGATCAGCAGGTCGTCGGGCGTCACCGCTCGAAGGGTGCCGTCGAGCGTTCGCAGCTCCTCTCCCGGCTCGCCCCGCCTGACGACGATCCGGCCGCCGTGCAGCGTGTCGAAGTCGAAGACGTGCAGCGGGTTGCCGAGGGCGAGCATGACGTAGTTCGTGACGTCGACGACGTTCGAGATCGCGCGGACGCCCGCGTCCCGGAGGCGCGCCTTCAACCAGATCGGCGAGTCGGCGATCGCGACGTCGCGAAAGAGCCGACCGGCGTATCGAGGACAGCCGGCCGGGTCGTCGACCCGGACGTCGACCGGCTCGTCGCCCGCCGTGGCGGGCTCGGTCTCGTCGAGCGGCACGAGCTCGGCGTCGAAGAGCGCCGCGACCTCCCGCGCCAGGCCGTAGATCGACAGCAGGTCGGGACGGTTGCCGGTCGCCTCGACGTCGAGCACCTCCTCGACGAGCGGCAGCACCTCGGCGAGCGGCGTCCCCGGCTCGAGCGCGTCGTCGAGCACCATGATGCCGGCGTGGTCGGCGCCGAGGTCAACCTCGTCCTCGGCGAGGATCATGCCCTCCGAGACCTCGCCGCGCAGCTTCCGCCGCTCGAGCGTCAGCCCGTTCGGAAGCGTCGCCCCCGGCAGCGCGACCGCCACCTTTGCGCCCGCGCCGAAGTTCCACGCGCCGCAGACGATCTGGTACGGGCGATCTTCGCCGACATCCACCTTCGTCAGCTGCAGCCGGTCGGCATGGGGATGCTTACCCGCCTCGAGCACATGTCCGACGCGAAAGAGCGAGAGCTCGTCGCCGACGGCGCGCCGCTCGATCCCGTTGACCTCGGCGGTGGAGATCGAAAGCCTGTGGGCGATCTCCTCGGCCGTCGCGTCGGTGCGCACGTACTCGCGCAGCCAGCTGAGCGGCACTTTCATCCGAACTGCCTCAGGAAGCGCAGGTCGCCGTCCCAGAACGGACGGATCCCGGGAATGCCGTAGCGAAGCTGCGCCGTGCGCTCGATGCCCATCCCGAACGCGAAGCCCGTGTACTCCTCGGCGCCCCAGCCGACGAACTCGTAGAGGTACGGATCGACCATCCCCGAGCCGCCCATCTCGATCCAGCCCGAGTGCTTGCAGACGGCGCAGCCGGAGCCGTCGCAGTTGAAGCACGAGACGTCGGGCTCCATCGACGGCTCGGTGAACGGGAAGTAATGCGTGCGGAAGCGGACCTCGCGTTCTGGGCCGTAGAGCTGGCGCATCGCGTAGAGCAGCGTCCCCTTGAGGTCGGCCATCGTGATGCCCTTGTCGATCGCGAGGCCCTCGAACTGGTGGAAGATCGGGAAGTGCGTCGCGTCGATCGTGTCGCGGCGGTACACGCGGCCGATCGAGATGATGTAGATCGGCGGCCGCGTCGACTCCATCTTGTGGATCTGTGCCGGCGAGGTCTCCGTCCGCAGCACCGTGTCGTCGCTCAGGTAGAGCGTCGAGCGCGGCGAACGCGACGGGTGCCAGTCCGGGAACCCGAGCGCGTCGAAGTTGTAGCGCGTCGTCTCGACCTCGCGACCGTCGACGATCTCGAAGCCGAGCCCGAGGAAGATGTCCTCGACGTCCCTGCGGACGAGCGTCGACGGGTGGAGGCCGCCGCGCGGCCGCGGCTCGACCGTGCCGAGCATGCGCGCGGGCAGGGTGACATCGACGCGCTCGGTCGCGAGCTTTCGCTCGAGCTCTGCCGACTCGACCTGCTCGCGCTTCGCAGCGACGGCGGCCTCGAGCGCCTCGCGGACCGCGTTCAGGCGCATCCCGGTGTCGCGGTCGCGCACCTCCCGCAGCTTCAGCTTGAGCTCGCTCGACCGTCCGAGATACGAGACGGACACATGCTCGACCTCTTCAGAGGTCGAGGCCCTCTCCAACGCTTCCAGCGCTGCGTGCTCGTATGTCTGGGGATCCCAGTCCAAACGCGGCTCGACTGTATCCAAGGCTTCTCCTCCCTTCGGGCAGCACGGATCGGACGACAAGCGCCCCGGCTCGTGCTGCGACGGGAGGACGGCCTAGCGCGCGACCGCCCCGGCAGCGAGCCGGGGCGACATAAAGAGCTGCGTGGCGCGGGCCATCGCGCGCAACTATACCGGCCGTGCACGCGGCGAATCCGTACGACGCAATCGCGCGGCTGTACGACCCGTGGAGCCGGAGCGTCGTCGAGGACATCGAGTTCTACGTCGAGGAGGCGCTCGCTTCGGGCGGCCCCGTGGTGGAGCTCGGGGTCGGAACCGGCCGGATCGCGATCCCGACGGCCGCGGCGGGTGTCCACGTGATCGGCGTCGACGCGTCGGCGGGAATGCTCGACGTGTGCGCCGAGCAGGCGCGGGCGGCGGGCGTCGCGGACCGTCTCGATCTGCGGCTCGGCGATCTCCGGCGGCCGCCCGTCGACGAGCGCGTTCCGCTCGTCACGTCGCCGTTTCGCGCGTTCCTCCACCTGGCCTCCGACGACGAGCGACTCGAGGCGCTCGGCGCCGTGCGGGCGCTGCTGCGCGACGGCGGGCGGCTCGTGTTCGACGTCTTCCGCCCCTCGCAGGACGACATCGACGAGACCGACGGCCGCTGGATCGAGCGCGAGCCCGGCATCGACGAGCGCGCCGACTGGGACGTCGTCGCGCAGACGCTGACGCTCTCCGTGCGCGGGCTCGCAGGCGAGTCGACGCTGCAGCTCTCGTGGCTCGCGCCGGAACGTTGGCACACACTGCTGGCAGAAGCGGGCTTCGAGGTCGCCGCGTGCTACGGCTGGTTCGACCGTCGGCCCTATCGCGGCGGCGAGGACACGATCTGGGTCGCGCATCTCCGCAAATAGCGGAGTTTTTCGCCGACGTCCGCCCTTGCGCGTGTCGACGACAGCCAATAGCTTGCTGCTTGCAGCGAGCACGGAGCGCGACTAGGTCGAAGCCCCGACCGAGCGGTTCTACGAAGAGGGGGCAACCCCGAGGCGGAAGGCCGGTTGGACGAGGTGGACGAAAGCGCCGCCGGCTCGCTGAATTCTTAAGGGCGAAGTGCTACGCACTTCGCCCTTGTTCCTTGTGGCGCCAGGCGTCCGTCGTGCGGCACCCACGCATGTCGGTCGCCGCCGAGAATTGTGTGGCTACGCGGATGGGGTCTGGCCCTCCGGGCCCGACCCCGCTGTTCGGCTCCACTCGTAGAGCGCGACCGTGCCGGCCATCGCGACGTTGAGCGACTCCGCCTCGCCGCGCAGCGGGATCGACGCCTGCACGTCGCACGAGGCGAGCACGTCGCGCGGCAGCCCCTCGCGCTCGGCGCCGAGCACGAACACGACCTCGCCCTCGATCGAGAGCTCGGCCAGCGGGACGCCGCCGCGCGCGACGAGCGCGATGCGCGTCCCCCGCGGCTCGTCGAATTCCGCGAGCGGCACGCGGAAGACGGCGCCCATCGAGGCGCGCAACGCCTTCGGAGACGTCGGATCCGCGCATCCGCGCGAGAGAGCGACGCCCGCGCCGAACGCATCCGCCGCCCTCAGCAGCGTCCCGACGTTGCCGGGATCGCCGACGTGCCAGAGCGCAAGCGTCACCGCCCGCACGCCGCGAGGCAGATCGCCGCGCCGGTAGACGCCGACGACGCGCGGCGGATGGGCGAGCGTCGAGACCTCGGCAAGCAGCGCCGGCTCGACGTTCTCGCCCGCGACGAGCAGCTCGACCGGCTCCAACGACCTCGCAGCCTCGACGAGGTCCTCCCCCTCGACCACGAGCAGCTCGAGCTTGTCGCGCCAGCGCCGGTCGTGGAGCTTGCGGACGAGCTTGAGCCGCTCGTTGTCGCGCGAGGTGATCAGCTCGGGGCCGAGGCGCCGAGCGCGGCCTTCGCCTGCTCGGCGATCGCGCCGAACGCAGCGGGGTCGTTCACCGCGAGATCCGCCAGGACCTTGCGGTCGAGCTCGATCCCCGCCTTGCCGAGGCCGTGGATGAACTGGTTGTACGAGAGCCCGTGCTGCCGCGCGCCCGCGTTGATCCGCGTGATCCAGAGCTGGCGGAACGTCCGCTTGCGGACCTTGCGGTCGCGATACGCATAGACGAGCGAGCGCTCGACCTGCTCCTTCGCATACCGGTAGTGGCTGTGCTTCCAGCCCCAGTAGCCCCTCGCCTGCTCGAGAACCTTGCGGCGCTTCTTCTGCGCATGCGTCGATCGCTTGACTCTCGGCATTACTTGACCCTCAGCAGCTGCTTCAGGACCTTGACGTCGCTGCCTGCAGCCTCGACATCACGGCCGAACTTCCGCTTCTGCTTCGACGACTTGTGCTCGAGGTTGTGGCTGCGCATGGTCGGGCGGCGGAGGATCTTGCCCCCCGCGGTCACCTTGAACCGCTTCTTCGCGGCGCTGCGCGTCTTCTGCTTCGGCATCTCGTTTCACTCCTGCGTTCTTCGTCGGGGCCAGGACCATGACCATGTTGCGACCGTCGAGGAGCGGCTGCGACTCGATCAGGCCGACGTCCTTGACGTCGTCGGCGAGCCGCAGCAGCAGGTCACGCCCCCGCTCCGGATGGCTCGTCTCCCGGCCCCGGAACATGATCGTCACCTTCACCTTCGCGCGCTGGTTCAGGAACCGCTCGACGTGCCCTTTCTTGGTGTTGTAGTCGTGAACGCCGATCTTCGGACGGAGCTTGATCTCCTTCACGTGGATCTGGCTCTGGTGCTTCCGGGCCTGCTTCGCCTTTTGCTCCTGCTCGTACCGGTACTTGCCGTAATCCATGATCTTCGCGACCGGCGGGTCGGCCTGGGCGGCGACCTCGACGAGATCGAGGTTCTTGCCGTAGGCGTAGTCGCGAGCTTCGTCGGTCGTCTTGATCCCGAGCTGTGCACCGTCGTCGTCGATCAGCCTCACGCGTGGAACGCGGATCGCGTCGTTGATGCGGGTGGTGTCGCGGTTGACCGGGCGGGACGGTTCGATCGGCCGGCGTCTGGGCCTCAAAGGCAAATCACCAAGTTGGGCTTACTCCTCCTCGTTTCGGTTGCAAACACACAAAAGCCGCCATGCAGCGGCCCGTCCAACGGAATCTTTCGACTCGGTTGAACCCCGGAAGGCTGTCGCCCACGGGGTGAGGAACGGGTCCGCTCCTGCTTTTCAGGCCCTCAGGGTAGCAAGCTTCGCGAGAAAATCCGCAAGCGATTCCTGCGTTTGCCCGCCGCCGCGCTCGCGGATCGCAAGGCTCGCGTCGCTCTCGCGGTCGCCGAAGACGACCGTGAACGGGACCTTCTCGAGCTCGGCCTGACGGATCCGCTTGCCGATCGTCTCGGTCGGCTCGCCGACCTCGGCGCGGTAGCCGTGGGCCGCGAGACGCCGCGCCAGCTCCGCTGCCGCTTCGAGATGGCCTTCCCCGACCGGCAGCACCCGCACCTGGACCGGGGCGAGCCAGAAGGGAAACGCCCCGGCGACGTGCTCGACGAGGATCCCGATGAAGCGCTCGAACGAGCCGAAGAGCGCCCGGTGGATCACGAAGACCGGGTGCTCGGTGTTGTCGGCCCCCATATAAGTAAGGCCAAACCGTTGCGGCATCTGGCGGTCGAGCTGGATCGTGCCGAGCTGCCACGAGCGGCCGAGCACGTCGGTCACGTGGAGGTCGATCTTCGGCCCGTAGAACGAGCCCTCGCCGGCCCCGACGACGTACTCGATCCCGTTCCGCTCGAGCGCCGCCTGCAGCTCGCCCTCGGCGAAGTCCCACTCCGCATCGGAGCCGAGCTTGTCGTCGGGCCGAGTCGAGAACTCCGCGCGCGGCTCGAGGCCGAAGAGGCCGTAGAGGTAGCGGAGGTAGTCGATGCAGCCGTCGAGCTCCGCGGGGACCTGTTCCTGCGTGCAGAAGATGTGCGCGTCGTCCTGGGTCACGTGTCGAACGCGCGTCAAGCCGTGCAGCGCGCCCGCGAGCTCGTTCCGGTGCAGCGGGGCTGCCTCGGCGTAGCGGAGCGGCAGCTCGCGGTAGCTGCGCAGCGCTTCGCCGAAGAGGAGCATGTGCCCGGGACAGTTCATCGGTTTGAGCCCGTAGGTCTGGCCGTCCTCGAGCGGGATCAGGAACATGTTCTCGCGGAACTTCTCCCAGTGGCCGGAGGTCTCCCAGAGCGCCTTGTCGTAGATGAGGGGCGTCTTCACCTCGACGTAGCCACGCCTCGCGTTCTCGCGCCTGCGGATTGCCTCGAGCTCGTTCCAGATCGCCATCCCCTTCGGATGCCAGAACGCCGAGCCCGGTGAATGCTCGTCGAAATGGAAGAGGTCGAGCTGCGTGCCCAGGCGGCGATGGTCGCGGGCCCGCGCCTGCTCGAGCCGCTCGAGGTACGCGTCCAGATCTTCCTGCCGGTAGAAGGCCGTGCCGTAGATCCGGGTCAGCTGCGGCTGCGACGAGTCGCCGCGCCAGTACGCGCCGGCGAGACTCGTCAGCTTCAACGCCTTGATCGGCTTCGAGTCCTGCAGGTGCGGGCCGCGGCAGAGGTCGGTGAAGTCTCCCTGGGTGTAGAGCGAGATCCGATCGTCGGCGCTCTCGACGAGCTGGACCTTGTACGGCTCGTGCTCCTGCTCGAAGAGCGCACGCGCCTCGTCGCGCGAGATCTCCGTGCGCGTCCACTCGCGGCCCTCCTCGAGCTCGCGCTGCACCTCGGCCTCGATCCGCTCGAGATCGGACTCGTGAATCGGTTCAGGGAAGTCGAAGTCGTAGTAGAAGCCGTTGTCGATCGGCGGGCCGATTGCGATCCGCACGCCGGGATAGAGGCGGCGAACGGCCTCCGCGAGCAGGTGCGCGGACGAGTGGCGAAGCACGGCGAGGGCGTCGGCGTCGTCGACGTCGCGCGTCGTCAGCAGCTGGATCGGCTGGCCGTCCGCGAGCGGCAGACGCAGGTCCTGCACCCGTCCGTTCGAGCGCACGAGGACTGCTTGCTCGGCGAGCTTGGGGCCGATCGCGCGCGCCGCGTCGAGTCCGGTGGCGCCGTCGGGAAGTTCAAGTTGGGAGTTGTCGGGAAGTACGACCTTCATGGTGGTTGACAAGGATATGCATCCCCGGGAAGACGACCGGTACGACGAGATCGACGAGTCGCCCGTTCCGGACCCGGAAGCGGACGAGACGTCTGCCGAGGAAGATCCCGAGGCCGACTGACCGCACGCCGCAGCGTGCGGAAGGAGGAGTCAAATGCCGAACAAGCGACCCAGCGTGAAGAACGAGAAGCAGTACGAAGCACTGAAGGACAAAGGCATGTCGAAGGAGCGCGCGGCGAGAATCTCGAACTCGTCGGGCGCGTCGAGCCGCGGCGGCAAGAAGTCGGGCTCGTCGTCCTCGTCGCGGAGCAACTCGTCGCAGGGCGGTACGACGGCGCAGAAGAAGGCAGCCGGACGCAAGGGCGGCAAGGCGACGGCGCGCAAGTCGTAGCGCACCACGACGACGTTTCGATTCGAACGACGACGCGCACATGCGCGTCGTTCGTTCGTTTGCGTTACGTATTTGCGGGAAGTTCTCCAAACGGAGAACGCTGCGTCGCTACGAAAGGGGTTGCAATGGCGGAGCGCATCCGCGAACTTATGACGAGCAATCCGCGCTCGTTGGAGAGCGGAAGCACCGTGATGGAGGCCGCACGACTGATGCGCGACGAGGATGCCGGGATCATCCCGATCGTCGAGGGGGAGAAGCTCGTCGGCACGGTCACCGACCGCGATATCGCCGTGCGCGTCGTCGCGGAGGGGCGGCAGCCGGAATCCGTCACCGTCGGCGAGATCGCGTCGCGCGAGCTCGTCACGATCGACCCTCAGCAGGACCTCGACGAAGCGCTGCGACTGATGGCACGGCACCAGGTGCGCCGGCTGCCGGTCGTGGAAGAAGACGGAAAGCTCGTCGGAATCGTCGCTCAGGCGGACATCGCCGAGCACGCGCCGGACAGCCGCACCGGTGAGCTCGTCGAGGACATCTCGAAGTAGGAGAGATGCTGACTCTGCTGAATGACAGCCGGGGCAACACGGATACTGCGCCAGCAGTCGTTGCCACCGAACTCGCCCACTAGGAGGAGGCACATGGCGACAGCAAGGAGAAGGTCCAGCTCGAGCAGCCGCTCGAGCAGCGGTTCGACAGGCCGGAGCACCACGTCGCGCGCTCGCTCGACTGGCACGCGCCGTACAAGCTCGACCCGCTCGACGGGTACGCGCCGGAGCACGGCCGCACGCTCGACCGGCACGCGCCGCTCGACCGGCACACGCTCGACCGGTACACGCTCGACCGGCACACGCTCGACCGGCACCCGCCGCGCAACGGGCACCCGCTCGACCGGCACACGCTCGACCGGCACACGCTCGACCGGCACGCGCCGCGCAACGGGCACCCGCTCGACCGGCACACGCTCGACCGGCACACGCTCGACCGGCACGCGCCGCGCAACGGGCACCCGCTCGACCGGCACCCGCCGCTCGACGACATCGCGGTCGACCGGCACCCGCCGCGCAACAGGCACCCGCTCGACCGGCACACG
>Ga0209810_1000145_pt1 | contig 212692 bp, 223 predicted proteins | sample Coa_R1_7_FD_187159 | JGI IMG/M metagenome (GOLD analysis project Ga0209810, IMG submission 187159) | Surface soil microbial communities from Centralia Pennsylvania, which are recovering from an underground coalmine fire - Coalmine... | ecosystem: Environmental > Terrestrial > Soil >...
TCCAGCCGTGGTAGACGCAGCGCAGGCCGCATTCCTCGTTGCGGCCGAACCACAGCGAGGCGCCGCGATGGGGGCAGTGGTTGCCCAGCAGCCCGACCTGGCCCTTGGAGTCGCGGAACCCGATGAGTCGCTCGCCCAGCAGCATGACCCGCACGGGCGTGCCGTCCGGCTCGGGCAGCTCCGAGGACAGCATGGCCGGCAGCCAGTACTGGCGCATGAGGTTGCCCATGGGCGTGCCGGGCCCGACGCGGGTGAGGAGCTCGTTGTCTTCCAGCGAGAGCATCGGTCCTAGTCCGCGGGTTTAGCGTACTTGCCGCTGAGCTGCGGCGCCGTACCTTCCAGGCCCTTCTCGTGGCGCTCCAGGCGCGTCTGGCGTTCCCAAGTGCGCTTCAGGTCGTCGCGCACGCTGATCCGCAGGCAGCCCATGCCTTCCACCTCCAGCTCGATCCGGTCGCCGTCCTGGAACGGGTGCAGGCCGCGATGGTTGGTCCCGGTGGCCAGGATGTCGCCTGGCTCGAGCGTATGGATCGAGCTCACCCACTCGATGCAGCGAGGGATCTTGTGCGCCATGTCGCTGGTGTTGTAGTGCTGGGTGACTTTACCGCTGACCGACAGCCGCACCTGCAGCTTGTGCGGATCCGGCACGTCGTCGGCAGTCACGATATACGGCCCGATGGGCGCGAATGTGTCGCGCGACTTCATCTGATAAAAGGTGTTGCCGCTAGGCGGCAGGCCACGGGCGGAGCCGTCGATGAAGTTGATGTAGCCGAAGACGTAGTTCATGGCCTCGGCTTGCGAGACGTTCGACGCGCGACTGCCGATAACGACCGCCAGTTCGGCCTCACCCTCGAAGATCGTCGCCGGCACGTCTGGCAGGACCATGGTGTCCTCGGGGCCAATGATCGCGTAGGGCGACTTCAGGAAGGCGTTGATGGGCGCCGGCTCGGACCGGGTGCCGTCCTCCATGTAGTTCACCGCCATGCACACGATGTTGGTCGGCTTGGGCAGTGGCGGCCGGATCGTCACCTGGGCCAGCGGCGTTCCCGGCGCCCGCTCGACGGCCTGCTCGATGGCCGGCCGAAGCTGGCTGAAGCGGGCGATCACTCCTGAGATCAGGTCCTGGGGCCCCATCCGCGGGACGTCTTGAACCGCGTCCATCACGTCAACCACGAACTCGCCCTTGAGCACACCCAGGCGGAAATCATCGAAGAACAGCAGCTTCAATTCGGCACCTCCGCGTGCATGATAGACTGCCGCCGCTGTGCTGTACGAGCCACCCTATGGGCCGGAGGACCTCAAGGAGCCGCCGCTTTCGGGCGACCGGTTCCTCGCTCTGCTCGATGCCGAGAAGGCACGGGTCCAACCCGAGCCGCCGCCCTTCTACCGCGATCTCGCAGCGGGCAAGCTGGGCCGGGGTGACCTGCAGATCTGGGCTAAGGACATGTACTCCTACTGGGACTACGCCCTGAGGTTCAGCACGGGCGCGATCCTCGTGAAGACGAATGACGAGCCCACGCGCACCAACATCCTGCGCAAGCTCATCGACATCGAAGGCGAGGACACGGTCAAAGACCTGACGGGCTGGACCACGCCGGCCTACGAGGAGCTGTGGCTGCGCTTCGGTGAGGGCCTGGGCCTCTCCCGCCGCGACATCACCGACTGGAAGGCGTTCACCCGCAGCTACTACGCCCAGACGACGCTGTGCACGCTCTCGCGCTGGTGGGAGTGGACCTGGCTTGACGGTGTCGCCAGCTTCCTGGCCGGCGACCTGTTCAGCCAGGAGAATCTCGGCCGCGCTTATGAGGCGCTGCAGCGCCACTATGATGTGCCTGAGTCCGCTCTCGATTTCTTCCGCGTGTACCTGGATGACGTGGCCACGCACATCCCCTGGGAGCGCGAGACGCTGGCCTACTGGTGCTGCACCAGGGAGCGGCAGCTCACCGCGGCCAAGGCCTTCCGCTACCGGCTGGTGATCGAGGACCAGCTCCTGAAGCGGCCCTACACCGCCGCGACCAGCGATCAGACGCCACTGCAAGTCCCCTAGGAGGGAGCACATGGAATCGCGCATCCGCTACCTGGGCATCCTCACCGAGCAGCCCGAAGCCCTGGCCAGCTTCTACCAGACTTACTTCGGCATGAGAGAGCTGGCCCGATCGGCCGCCGGCGACATCTCGCTCACTGAGGGCTCGTTCAACCTCTCGCTCCTGAAGCGCCGCGACGGCCTGGGCCAGCTTGGCCTCAGCCACATCGGGATCGCGGTTCCCGATGTGCGCGAGCTCGAGGCCCGCCTGGAGGAGTTCGCACCCGGCGTGGCTATAGAGCCCCTGGACGGCAGTCCGGCCCAGGGCGACTGCCGTGTGACCGATCCCAACGGCTATCCCGTCCATATCTCGGCCACTGATTTCGGCGTCGCCACCGACACGACCGAGCTTCCCGGGGTGCGTCACGTCGCGCTGTGCGAACCCCGCGGCGACGACGTCACCGCGTTTTTTGTGAACGTCTTCGGCATTCGCGAGACGTTCCACAGCGCGCGCTCCCGAGCCGAGGGGATTCCCAACCGTTTCACGACCGACGGGCGGATCAACATGGCCATTTTGTGCGACGCCGACCAGATGCGCCGCCGAGGCGAGCCCGTCACGCCGGATCACATGAAGCTGGGGGTGAATCACTTCGGCTTCGGCGTCGAGGCTTACGAGCCGATCGTCAGCCGCTTGCCGGCGGAAGCCGACGCCAGCCGCCGCGTCGACCGGCCCGATCCAAACCAGTACCGCGTCAAGGATCCGGACGGCAACCACATCGACCTGCGCCTGGGGCAGTTCTGGTCGCGCGAGCGCTGAGCCTGTGAAAGTCTCTGTCTTCCACTCGATGCGCTACGGGCACGTGCCCAACCAGCCCAACACCTGGCCGGTGCCCAACGCCTTATTCGATCCCGAGCAAGGCGTGCGCGCCATGGCCAATTCGTTGGACGATGCCGAGATGGAGGACCAGCTCGGCTTCGACTGGATTTCCTGCGCCGAGCACCATTTCTCCCCATTCAGCCTGTCGTCGAACGTGGCCGTGCAGGCGGCGGCTCTCAGCCAGCGTGTCAAGCGGGCGCGTATCGCCATTCTTGGCGCGCTCGTGCCGCTGAATAATCCGCTGCGCATCGCCGAAGAGTTCGCCATGATCGACAACCTGACCAACGGCCGGCTCATCGCCGGACTGATCCGCGGCGCGCCGTACGAGTACCTGGTCTACAACGTCAACCCGGCCGAGTCGCGCAGCCGCTTCGAGGAGGGGTGGGACCTCATCCTGCGCGCCTGGACCGAGCGCCAGCCGTTCGGCTGGGAGGGGAGGCATTTCCAGTATCGCGGCATCTCCATCTGGCCACGCCCGGTCCAGCAGCCCATCCCGCCGGTATACGTGTCGGGCTCCAGCCGCGACTCGGGCGAGTTCGCTGCGCGCAAGCGCATCGGGCTGGGCTTCGCCGGGCGCACCAACATCCTGCTGGCGTCGCGGTCGGCGGCGTTCTTTCGCGAGAAGGCCGCGGAATATGGGTGGGAGCCGAAGCCGGAACAGGTCATTTACCAGATCGGCGTGCACGTGGGAGAGACCGACCAGCAGGCCTGGGACCGCGTGCGCGGGCCGATCGAGCGCGGCGAAGGGGCCGGTATGGCGCGCGGCCAGGCCATACCCAACCGGCTAGTGGCGACCTCCGGCTTCTACAGCGAGCGCGACGCTGATTTCGTCGAGCGTTATAAGGGCACGACGTTTGGCGCCGAGGGCGGCTACACACTCGAAGGGCGCCTGGAGATAGGGGCTATCCTGGCCGGCAGCCCGGACACCGTGTTCGAGCAGATCAAACGGGTGCGGAACGAGGTGGGCGCGGGCGTGCTGAACGCCATCTTCGACGTGCCCGGCGTGGACCGCCCGGCCAAACACCGGGCGCTGGAGCTGTTCGCGAAAGACGTCCTACCCAGGGTTCACGAGCTTTAGGGGGAGATAAGCGACGGCCGAGAGCTGACGACGAACCTGTCGCCGCGCTCGAGGAACTCCGTCACTAGGTTGGCGAACGCCTCCGGGCGATCGCGCGCGATCTCGCTGCCGGCGCCATACACGATGATGAAGTTGCAGGCCCGCATTCTTTCCTTGTACATGCCGCCTCGCTGGCTGTTTTCGTCGTCTGCGCCGAACAGGACCAGCGTGCGGACCTCGACCTCGCCCAGCCGCTGCTCCAGCTCGGCGTCGATGACCGGGGACTCGAGCACGAGCGCTTTGATGCTGCCCGGCTGCTCGAGGCACAGCCTCACAGCTTCGGCCGCCGCCCGACCGCGCGCCCACAGAGCCAGCCCATCGGACGGCAGCCCGACCTGTCCGTGCGCGGGTCCACTCTTGCTGCCCGAGACGTAGGCAGCGTCGCTCAGCTCGAAACGTTCGCCTAGCAGTGCGTGGACCGGCGTCACGCCGGGGCCGAGGTGAACCAGGATGCTCAAACCGGGGGCGCCGGCCGGCACACCATGCCCGCCCGTTCCTCGTCGGCCATGCCGGCATTCTACGCCTCTGCGAGAATGAGCCCATGCCTCCTGCTGTTCGCACCGCCCTGGGAAGAGCAGAGGCTTTTCGCGCTGGCGGGCCTACGTCACTGCTGGCGCTCGCCCTGGGAGCCGTGGCAGTGGGTGCGCTGGCCGTCGGTACGGTGGCCATAGGGCAGGTAGTGGTTGGCCGGATGACCATCAAGCGGCTCCGCGTGCAGGAGCTGCAGATCGGCGGCCGCGTCATCACCGGCGATCTGCTGGACCGGTTCGCCTCCTAGCTTGCCGCCCGTTCAGCTCGGCCTCCTGCTCCACACCGGCCATTACATCCGCGACGACGCGGCCCGGCCCGACCTCTCGCCGGTGCTGGACATGGCCCGTCGGGCCGAAGAGCTGGGCTTCGACCACGTCTGGATCGGCGACAGCTCGCGCATGGAACGCGACTGGCCGCGGGCCGGCTGCGTCTCCATGCTCGCGGCGCTGGCGATCGCTACGCAGCGGATTCGAATCGGCGTCATCCCGCTGAATGCGCCGTTGCGCCACCCGGTGCTCCTGGGGCACGAGCTGGCCACGGTCGACGTGCTCGCCGGCGGGCGCCTGCTGATCAGTCCGTCGGTTGGGAAGGCCGGGCCCGAGGGTGAGCGCGAAGCCTTCAACTGCGGCCTGCCCTACAACGAGCGCGGGCCGCGCTTCTCGGAGATCCTGGAGATCATGCGCCGGCTGTGGACCGAGCCGGCGGTCGACTTCGAGGGCAGCTTCTTCCGCCTGAAAGACGCGACCGTGTTCCCCAAGCCCATTCAGCGGCCGATCCCGACCTACGTCTGCACCGGCCGGGACGAATGTGGCTTTCAGCGGGCCGCCCGCTACGGCGACGGGTGGTTCACCGCCACCGCCGATCCGGCGTTCTTCGGCGGAGCTCGGCAGAAGATCGAGGCTTACGCCCGCGAGTTCGGCCGCCATCCGCGGGAGCTGGCGCCCTCAGGCCTGTACGCCACCTTCCACCTCGGGCCCGACGGCGACCGAGCACGCGACGAAGCCCCTGAGCTCCTGCGCTCCTACTTCGGCGTCCACGCCAGGACCACCACCGACTTCTTCGGCTCTCCCCCAGAGATCGCTGCCAAGCTCCGCCCGCTCGTCGACCAAGGCCTGACGATGCTCGTCATCCGCTACCTCGATCAGGACCTGCCTAAGCAGCTCGAGCTCACACGCGAGGCGCTGACCGCGGCCGCATGCGCGGGATGATCAAGCGCGTGCGGATGACGCGCTCGCGCCGGCGCTCCTCCTCGAGATGGCGCTGGGTGGCCTTGAGCAGGTCGGCTAGGGCGATCATCCCTACCAGCCGCCGGCCGGGACCGCGATCGACCACCGGGAAGCGGGTGAGGTTGGTCTCGGCCATTCGATGGAGCACCGCCCGCAGCGGTTCGTCCGGGTGCGCCACTACCGGCTGACCCTTGGCCACCGCGGCCAAGCGTTGGCCGTCTTGCGCCTGCCCATTCCGCGTCAGCTCCTGGATATCGCCCCTGGTGAGCACGCCGCACAGACTGCCGGAGTCGTCGACAATCGGGTACAGGCGCTGACCTCTGCTCGTCGTCGCTCCATGCAGTGACGACGACAACTCGGCCAGCCGCAGATCCACCGGCAGCACGGCCACGTTGGTGCGCATCACCTCGCGCACGAACAGGATCTCGAGCGGATCTGTGGCGTACTCCCGGCTGAGGTGGTAGCCCCGGCGGGCGATCTTCTCGGTCAGGATGGAGCGCTTCATGAGCAGCACCGTGACCCCGTATGCGACGCCCGAGGCCAGCAGCAGTGGCAGGAGCATGTTCACGTCATGCGTCAGCTCCAACGCGAACACCACCGCTGTGAGGGGCACGCGCATCGTGCCGGCCAGGGTGGCTCCCATGGCCACCAACGGCCAGAAGCCGGCGCCCTCGTTGGGCAAGAATGTGCCCTCGAGCCCGCCCAGGGCCGCGCCCATCATCAGCAGCGGAGCCAGCACGCCACCCGACGTGCCGGAGCCAAGCGAGCCGGCCCAGATGATGAGCTTCACAACGAGCACGCCGGCCAGCATGCGCACGCCCGCGTCGCTCTGGAGGATGCCGCCGATGACGTCGTAACCCACGCCCAGCGCCTGAGGCACCAGCAGCCCCCCGGCGCCCACGATCAAGCCGCCGATCGCCGGCCACCACATCCAGTGGATGGGTAGCTTCTGGAAGCTGTCTTCGCTGGCGTAGACTGCGACCGTCAGCAGGCAGGACAGCGCTCCGGCGGAGAGGCCCACGATCGCGCAGGCCAGCAAGCCTTGCGGGCCGATGAAAACCGGGTGTGTGGGCACCGGGAACAGGGGGCCCAGCCCCAGCGTATAGCGCCGCACCGCCCCGGCTGTGACGCTGGCCAGGGCCACCGGCAGCACACTGCGCGGCTTCCATTCGAACAGCAGCAGCTCCACTGCCAGCAGCAGCGCGGCGACGGGCGTGGCGAAGGTCGCGGACATGCCGGCGGCGGCGCCGGCGACGAGCAGCGTCTTGCGCTCGGCGCTGGTGAGGTGGAAGAACTGGGCCACCAGCGAGCCGAACGCGCCGCCGGTCAGGATAATCGGGCCTTCCGCGCCGAACGGCCCGCCGGAGCCGATCGAGATGGCGGCCGAGATCGGCTTCAGCACGGCCACCTTGGGCTCCACCTTGGAGCCGTTGACCAGGATGGCCTCAATGGCCTCGGGAATGCCGTGGCCCCGAATGCGCTCGGAACCATAGCGGGCCATCAGCCCGACGATCACGCCGCCCGCCACCGGCACCAGCGCCGCCAGCCAGCCGAGCTGGTTGCCGGCCGGCGTCACCAGGTCGAAGGCCACGCGCTGGAAGAAGAACACGTTGGTGAAGAGGGCGATCAGGCGCAGCAGCGCCACCGCCACCAGACTTGCCAGCGCGCCGATGCCGACGGCCAGCCCGGCCATGGGCAGGACGCGCGGCGTGGTCGTGAAATCGCCGAGAGAGCTTCGGGTCATAGAGCGGTCGCCGATCGCCGACCGGCTTATATCGTACAGCGATAGATGGCCTGGCCTCCGCTATGGGTCTCCTGCGGGCGCGCGTTGACGGTGTCGGCCTCCTGCTTGCTGATCGCATCCTCGAACTTCCGGCCGGCTTGCACATGCCGCACTGGTCGTGGAATGGAGCCGTCGACGAAGCCGGCCCGGGCCACCGTTGAGGTCTCCGCCATGTCTGTCCTCGCCATCGGGCATTCACCGTTGCGCGGGTGACGAACGGCACGGCCCCGCGGAACCTGGCCTCTCACCGGCGCGCTCGAACCGCGCCCGGAATCGCCCGACCGCGGCGCGGCGACTCGTCAACCCGGTCGGACGATCCTCTGCCAACCGGCAGCGGCGTCGGGCACGCTCGGCCTCCAGCCCGTCGCTTCCCGAAACCGCCGGTTGCTCACGCGCAGACTCCTGCTCAATGAGGCGGTCAACTGGCCCGTGAGTAACGGCTGCAGGAGACGGGGCAGACGCCACAGCCGGCGGCCCACGGCAGCGGCCATGGCCTGGTGCAGCTCGGCCCGAGTAAGCGGCCGGTCATCGACCAGGTCATAAACACCGGCTGGCGCATCCAACGCGGCGACGAACGCCGTGGCGGCGTCTTCCACCCAGAGGGCCGGCCAGTACGCCTCGTCTGGCCCCAGGGCCGAGCCGATCCCCCGTCGCGCCATCGACAGCTGCATGGCCGTGACCTCGTCGTGCGGGGAGTACAGCAGGCCCAGCCGGAGCGATAACCCGCGTCCACCCGCCGTAGCAATGCGCTGCACCTCGCGTTCTGCGTCCAGGCTAGAGCGCGTATGTGGCGGCGGATCGAGCACTGCGGACTCAGCGTCGATCCACTGATCACCAGCGTCGGCGTACACGAGGACGATGCTCGGGTAGACGAAGGTCGTTACGCCGGCCGCCAGGCAGGCGTCCACCAGATTGCGGGTGCCGTCGCGCCGGATCGTGTCGGTGGCCGCCCAGGCCTTGATGCGGCCCATTCTCAAAGCCGAGGGAATGTGGGTCGCCAGGTGCAGGACGGCATCGACTCCCGCGATCGCGTCCTGCAAACCTGCGCCACTGATCAGGTCCCCCGGGACCGAATCGGCGCCGATAGCTCGCAGCTCGTCGGCTGCCCTCTGGCGGTGAGCCAGACCTCGAACCTGATGGCCAGCTTCGGTCAGTCGCCGAATGGTGGGCACTCCGAGAACACCGGTGCCGCCCGTGACCAGAACGATCATGACATTAGCGTGCCATGACGCACGCTGTTACCTCGTGCGGCGCCTTCCAGGTGCCGGCGACCAAGAGTAGGAGGCGCCAGGGAGGCTCGTGCTCTCCCCCCGCGCCACAGGAGGGGCTCGGTGCGAGTCGCACTGTATAGATTTTGAGGCCCGCGAGGAAGTCCCTACATGTCCGCGTTTTTCGGGTGCCTGGCGACCGCTTCCATGCGGATGCCCGACACCAGCCGTCATCCATGACGAGCGGCGTCGATTTGGTGTCTCACCCTACGCCCAGGTATCGCTGTTTGACCTCGGCGTTCGCGTCGAGCTCGGCCGGCGAGCCGTGATACACGATGCGCCCGCGCTCGATCACGTACACATCGTCGGCCAGGCGCAGCGCCAGCTGCAGGTTCTGCTCGACCAACAGGATGGACATCGTGGTGGCCGCTTTAAGCTCCAGGAGCTGGCTGCCCAGCTCGCGGATGAGCAGCGGCGCCAGCCCCTCCGAGGGCTCGTCCATGATCAGCAGCTGGGGGTTGGTCATGAGCGCTCGGCCTATAGCCAGCATCTGCTGCTCGCCGCCCGAGAGCTGGCCGCCACGGTTGCGCTGCCGCTCGGCCAGCCGCGGGAATAGCCCGAACACACGCTGCACCGACCACGGCTGGTGCCCGTTGGTGGGGTGGGGTGGCCGGGCGACGGTGGTCAAGTGCTCGAGCACGGTCAGCGAGCGGAAGACGTGCCGGCCCTGCGGGACGTAGCCGATGCCCAACCGGGCGATCTGGAAGGGCGACAAATTAAGGAGATCCCGTCCCCCATAGCGGATCGCGCCACCCACCACGCGCGGCGGCGCTAGGCCCATAACGGAGCGAACCAGCGTCGTCTTACCCATGCCGTTGCGGCCCAGCACGGCCGTAATCCGCCCGGAGCCAACGTCCAGCGACACCCCTTGAAGCACCGACGCCTGGCCATAGGCGCTGTGGACGTCCTGCGCCTCGAGCGTCACGCCGCGGGCGCGCCCAAATAGACTTCCTGGATCGCGGCGCTGCGGCGGATCTCGTCGGGCGTGCCCTGGCCGATGACACGGCCGTTGTGGAGGCACAGCACGTAGTCGACCAGCGACAGCGCCAGGTCCATGTCGTGCTCGATCAGCACCAGGCTGAGCTCGGCCGGCAGCTCGCGGATGATGCGGGCGATGATCACCCGCTCGGCGCTCGACAAGCCGGCGGCGGGCTCGTCCAGCAGCAGCACGCTGGGCTCATAGGCCAGCGCCAGCGCCAGCTCGAGCTGCCGCTGCTCGCCGTGGGACAGCTCGCGCACCGGTGTCCCGCCCTGGCCGCCCAGGCCAACGCGCTCCAGGGCTGAGCGAGCCCGCTCGATCAGAGCGCCGGAGCGGCGGACCGGCCACCAGAAGCGGAGCTTCGCCGGGCGGACGCCGTACAGCGCCAGGAGCAGGTTCTGTTCGATCGTGAGCGCCGGGAAGAGGTTGGTGACCTGGTAGGTGCGGCGCAGACCGAGGCTCACGCGTCGGTGCGCCGGCATGGCGGTGATGTCCTGACCCAGGAGACGGATCGTCCCCGAGCTGACCGGCAGCTCGCCGGAGATGAGGTTGAACAGCGTGGTCTTGCCCGCGCCGTTGGGGCCAATGACCGCGACCCGCCCCCGGGCTGGCACCGTGAACGAGACGCCGTCGACGGCTACCAACCCGCCGAAGTGCTTGGTCAGGTTGGATAGCTCCAACGCCGCTGCCATCAGCGGCTCTTTATCCCCTGGAACTCCCGGCTGTAGACCGGCTGCTTGAGGTAATCCTCGGGCTTGTACGTCCAGAACTGGGAGACGTTCTCATAGGTCTTGATTGGCACGTTCCACATCTTGCCGTCCGGCCGCTTCTCAACCTTGCGGATGTAGACGTTGTAGATGGGGTTGCCGTAGCTGTCGAGTTTGATTGGCCCGTTGGGGCTGTTCGACAGGCTGATGCTCTTCACGGCTTCCAGGAACTTCTTGGGATCGTCCACGTTGCCGTCCACCTTCTCGATGGCCTGCTTCAGCCAGTCGGCCGCGGCATACATCGAGGCGGCGTAGTACGACGGCAGCTGGTTGTAGGCCTTGAGATAGGCCTCGACGTAGTCCTGCGTGGCCTTGTCGTTGCGGCCCTCGGCCCAGTGGCCGGCGCTGATGACGCCCTCTGCCTCGGGGCCCATGTTGCGCAGCAGGCTCTGATCCATCAGCACCTCGCCGCCCAGCAGGGGGAACTTGCCCTTGAAGCCGAACTCGCCCCACTGCTTCATGAACCGCGGGGCATCGGCGCCGACCTGCAGCGCGAACACGGCCTCGGGCGCCCTGCCGGGAATCTGGGTCAGGTAGGACGAGAAGTCGGGCGTATTCAGTGGATCCCACAGCTGGGCGACGATCTGTCCGCCCTTATCAGTGAAGGTCTGAACGAAGCCGCCGCACATCTCATGGCCGAAGGCGTAGTCAGTGCAGATCGTGAGCACCTTCTTGTAGCCCTGCTCGAAGGCCCACTCGCCGAACGGATGCGTCGTCTGGCTGCTGGTCCAGCCGGCGACGCGGACGACGTTGTCCAGCCGGTGGCGCTGCGTCAGGTCGTCGGCTGAGACGATGGGCTCGAAGGTCGGCGTGCCGATGGTTGCCGTGTAGTCGGCCACTGCCAGGCCCTCGTTGGCTAGCAGCGGCCCGACGATCATGTGCACCTTGCGCTGCTCGACCAGCAGCTTGGCCTTGTTCAGGGCCACAGTGGGATCGCTCGCGGTGTCCTCGTGCAGCGTCTCGATCTGCTTGCCTTTCACCGTGGAGCCGTTGGTCTTCCAGAAGAGGTTCCAGCCGTTGAGCATGTCCGTGCCGCTGGCGGCGGCATTGGCCGTGACCGGCGCCAGCAGGCCGATGCGGATCGTCCCGCCCGCGGCGGGCGAGGCCGCTGCGCTTGTGGCCGGCTTGGCGGAGGCAGAGCCTGCCGGCTTGGCGCTGGCCGACGCCGCGGTGGCCGGCTTAGAGGCGGCCGGGCTCCCTGCCTGCGGCGCCGAGCTCTGCTGGGCTGCCTGTGGTGGCGGTGGCGCTCCGCACGCCACCAACATCATGCTGGAAAGAAGGACCAACCACTTGTTTCGATGCATCACCTTTCCTCCTTGAATGCTGCCGCAGGAAGCCCACCAGCCCTTGGCGGGCGAAGAGGATGACCAGCACGAAGATGAGGCCCATCAAGGTCGGCCAGCGGGCCACGTAGATGCTCAGCAGGTTCTTGATGAACACGATGATGGCCGCTCCGATGACCGGCCCGAGCAGTGTGCCGGCGCCGCCGATGATGACCATCAGCACCGCGTCGGCCGAGGCAGTCAGCCCGACCGAGGCCGGGCTGATGAAGTTGTTGTACCAGCCGAACAGCAGCCCGCTCACGCCGGCGAAGAACCCAGAAATCAGGAACGCCAGGAACTTGTGCAGGGTGACGTTGAAGCCCAGCGTACGCATGCGGGACTCGCTCTCGCGGATGCCTTGAAGCGACAGGCCGAGTGGCGAGTTGACCACCAACCACAGCGCCAGCCAGCCGGCGGCGAAGATCAGTAGCGCCAGGTAGTGGAACTCCCAATAGGTTGCGGCGAAGCTGGGCCGGGCGATGCCTCTCAATCCGTTCTCGGCGCCGGTGACCTGGTACCACTTGTACGCTCCGCCCCACACCAGCATGCCCTGCGCGAGGGTGATCATCGTGAAGAACACGCCGCTGGTGCGCACTGCCATGGCCCCGAACAGGGCGCTGGTGATCAGCGCGGCCAGCAGCGCGATGCCGGCGGCGGCCTCGACCGAGTAGTGCGCGCGGGTGATGAAGTACCCCAGCGCATAACTGGAGACGCCCATGATGCCGGCGTGCCCCAGCGGCATGAGGCCGAGGTAGCCTCCCAGCAGCCCCACGCTCATCGCCAACAGCGCGAACACCAGCACCTGCGTGCCCACGCCCGTGTAGAACGGCGAAACGAGGTACGGGAGTAGCAGCGCCACGATTACGGCGACCACGCTTAACGCCCACAGCGCTCCCCGAATCACACCTTGACCCCAAACAGTCCATACGGCCTCCAGGTGAGGATGAGAGCCATGGGCAAGAAGATGGTGAAGTACGTGAACTCCGGGATGAGCACCTTGCCGTAGGCGTCGATCAGTCCTACCACCAGGCTGCCCAGCGCTGCCCCCGTCAGGCTGCCCGGCCCGCCGATGATGACCACCACCAGCGCGAACAGCAGGATCTCGAAGTCCGCCCCGGGGTAGAGCGTTAGGAATGCCCCGCCCAGCACCCCGGTGATGCCCGCCAGGAAGGCGCCGAAGCAGAACATCCAGGTGAACAGCGCCTTCACGTTGATGCCCATGGCCTCGAGCGTCTCGCGGTCGTCCACGCCCGCCCGGACCATCGCGCCGACGCGCGTCCGCTCCTGGATGAGCCAGATGACCAGCCCAATCAGCATTCCCGTCGCCAGGACCACGATGCGGAACAGCGGATAGCTGATGTCCAGCAGTTGGACCGAGGAGCCAATCGATCCGGGCAGCCGGATGTTTCGCGGGTCGCCGCCCCAGACCGCCAGGGCCATGTCGCCCAGCATGTAGGCCAGGCCGATGGTCAGCAGCACCTCGGCCAGGGTCTCGCCGCGCAGCGGCCGCAGCAGGAAGCGCTCGGTGAACAGCCCGAGCAACGCGATACCGGCGCCCGCGGCCACGATCGCCAGCAAGAAGTTGCGCGTGGCCAGCAGCACGCTCAGCCCCATGTAGCCGCCGATCAGGTAGAAGCCGCCGTGCGCCAGGTTCATGATGCGCATCAACCCGAAGACCAGGGTGAAGCCGCTGGCCAGGATGAACAGCAGCGCCGCCAGCGTCAGGCCGTTCAGGAATTGCAGCGCGGCGACTTGAGGCGTCATAGCCGGTTGTCTAGACGACGCCGAAGAAGCGGGCCGGCGCGCCGTCGGCGTCCGCCAGCTTGTAGAAGGGCGCGTAGAACTCGAACCGCGGCCGCTCGATGGCGCCCAGATTGGTGATCTGCTCCAGCATGGGGATGCCCGCGCCCAGCAGCCGGCGGTGGCAGATGAAGTCCTCAGAAGTGAAATCCGGCAGCCGCGCGCAGTACTCCTCGAAGAAGTCGAAGCCGATCGCGCTCGGTTTTCGGCCCACGATCCAGTCCGCCGCCTCAGGCGTGAGGAAGGGCGATTGCGTGAAGAACTCGGGGAACTTGCCCCACATGCGATCCGTCCAGCCGGTGTGGATGATCAGGATGTCGCCCTGGCGCACGTCGTTGGCCGCCTTTTCCAGCGCGGCCACATCCACCGGCTCCTCGGCGCCGATCTGGGTGCAGTCGAGGATGAGTGCCTCGCCCATGACTCGCTCGAGGGGGATGGCGGCCGTGGTCAGGCCGCCTTCGTAGCAGTGCAGCGGCGAGTCGATGTGGCTGCCCGTGTGCAGGCTCTGCGACACCGCCGTGACCTGCCAGAAGCCCGGCCCGCGGTGATAGCGCGTCAGCTCGACTCGCAGATCCGTGGACGGCGGGCTCTTGGTGTGCTCGTCTACGGTGACCGCCAGGTCGACGATGCGGCGCGCCATCGGCTAGCGGAACGCCGGCATGACTTCGTCGACGAACAGCTTCATGGAGCGCCGGGCTTTGTCCGGCGGGATGCCGCCGAAGTTCATCCAGCACAGCATCTCGCCCACGCCGGCCTCCGCCAGCTGGCCGACCTTTCGGCGGACCGTCTCGGGTGAACCGATGATGAGCGCGCTGTCGAGCAGCTCCTCCCAGGTGTGAGAGCTGATGCGCTGCATGGCCTCGGTGGCCTGCTTATAGACCCCCTGGTCGATGTCCTTGAGCCCGATGGGGCTCATGGAGCGGCAGAAGGCGTCCAGGAACCACAGCTCCGGATCCCTGGCTTCGGCCTGGGCTTCCTCGTCCGTCGGAGCGACGTAGACGTGCTTGCTCACCACCCAACGAGCCAGCAGGGCGTCGATGGACTGCTGTGAGTGGCCGCCCTCCCGCAACGCCTGCTCGTAGGCCTCGCGCTGCTTCAGCAGGCCCGGGAGCGGGGTATTCAGCCCGGAGCTGAGCATGGCGAAGCCTTTGAGGCCGATCCATCGTGTGCTCTCCGGGCTCGTCACCGCGAAGGCCAGTGGCGGGTGGGGTTTGGTCAGCGGTTTGGGGTGGACCGGAATCCCGTCGAAGTCCCAGACCTTGCCGTGGAACTCCACCCGGTCTTTCGTCCAGGCCTGCAGCAGCACCTCCACGCCTTCCTCGAGGTAATCCCGGCTGCGTTCCTGGCGGATGCCGTGGCCCACGAACTCCAGCGGCCGGTTGCCGCGGCCGAGGCCGGCGACCAGCCGGCCCTTGCTCAGGATGTCGATCGTCGCGATCTCCTCGGCCAGCCGCAGCGGATGGTGGAAGGGGATCACGAACACGGCCAGCCCGATGTTCACGCGCTCCGTCCGGGCGGCAACGGTGGCCGCCAGCACGGCGGGGGCCGACGACACGCCGTAGTCGGCGAAATGGTGCTCGGTCAGCCACACGGAGTCGAAGCCCAGCTCCTCCGAGAGGACCATCTGCTCGACTTCCTCGGCCACGATGTCGGCCGTGGAGCGGCCCGGTGGGGCCTGCAGGAAATAGTAGGTGCCGAAGCGCATCTAACTGAGGCCCGTTTCCTTCTTATACCAGTCCACGATCCCGCCGCCCATGAAGAACGCCGCGTCGGGCTGCTGCTTGAGCCAGGCAATGAGCCGGTCGAAGTGGCCGATGCGGTGTGCTGCGCCGGTGATGTACGGGTGCACCGACACACACAGCACGCGGGCGCTGGTCTCGCCCTCGCGCCGCAGCGTGTCGTACTGGAGCTGGGTGCGCTCCATGAGCTCCGGCGCGCGGTGGTGCTGGATGAGGTAGATCGGGATGTCGTTCAGCTCGACGGTATAGGGCACCGCGATGAGCTGGCCGGACCTGACCTGCATGGGATACGGCTGGTCGTCATTCACCCAGTCCGTGCAGTACTCCACGCCCTCTTCCACCAGGACATCGGGCGTATCCCAGGTCTCGTGCAGGCCGGGGCCCATCCAGCCGCGCATGGGTCGCCCGGAGAAGGTTTCGATGGCCCGCTTGGTCTTGCGGATGACCTCACGTTCGTCCGGTTCGATGTTCAGCACGCGCTGGTGGTAGCCATGGCCGATGATCTCCCACCCGGCTTCGACCATGGCCCGGACGACCCGTGGGTATTCCTCGCACATGGCGCCATTGAGGTTGACCGTGGCCTGCACGCCGTGGCGGTCCAGCACCTCCTTGATGCGCCAGAAGCCGATGCGCAGGCCGTACTCGAACCAGCTGTAGTTGGGGACGTCCGGGATGACCTGCACGCCTTGCGGCGCGGGCAGAACAGTGCGGGCCATCGGTTGGTCGATGGGCCAGGTCTCGACGTTCAGCACGACCCAGACGGCCACCTTCTTGCCGTCCGGAAGGCGCAGCGGCGGGCGGTCGACGATAGCCGAGAATTCGGCGCGCGAGCGGTGCTCGGCCACGGCAGCATGATATATCCCGTCGCGTAGGATCGAACGATGCCAATCGACATTGGGCCGGCCGCCGACATCCATCATCACTGGCTGCCGGCCGAGCTCATCGCCCACGTCGAGGACTATCTGCCCGAGGGTTATTCCGTACGGGACCGCGAGGGCGTCCGCGACGTCATCGATCCTAAGGGCCTCCGCGTGCAGAGCCTGTTCATCGAAGAGTTCGCCGATGTTCGCCGGCGCCTGGAGCTCATGGACGAGGCCGGCATCCGGACGGCTCACATCAGCCCTGGCTGTTTCCCCAACTGGATCACGATGAAGGCGGCGCGGCTGATCAACGACGCCTCCGCCGATATGGTCCGCAACCACGGCGATCGCCTCAAGCCCATGGTCAATGTGCCCGCCTTCGGCGAGCCAGGCGTGCTGGAGGAGATGGAGCGCGGGGCCAAGCTGGGGCTCACCGGCGTGGCCGCCACCTGCCACTTCCGCGGCAAGTACCCCGACGAGGAGGAGTGGCTGCCGTTCTTCCAGAAGGCCGCCGAGCTGGACCTGCCGGTGTTCCTGCACGCCGCCGGTGCACCGGTCCACTATCAGGACCTGGTCAAGTACAACCTGGCCACGCCCATGGGCCGCTCGCTGGACCTGTGCCTGGCGCCGGTCAAGCTCATTTACAGCGGCATCTTCGAGCGCATCCCGAACCTGCGCATGGTCGTTGGCCATCTGGGCGGGTTTGTCTTCCTGAACCTCAAGCGCTGGTTCGGCCCGGTGTCACGGGAAGGTCATGGCGGCTGCTCGATGGAGACCGCCCAGCGCGCTATGGACCGCATGCTGTTCGACACCGCTCCCGCCGGCTGGTATGGCCCGCTCGAGATCGAGTACGCCGTTTCGATCCTGGGGGCGAACCGCATCGCCCTGGGCAGCGATTACCCGCACGGCGGCCTCAACACCGCCGCCGACCACCTCCGCAACTGTTCCTTCTCCGACGATCAGGCTCGCCTGGTCGCCTCCGGCAACGCCCGCAGACTCTACAAGCAGGAGTAAACCGATGGCCCTGAGCACGATTGACGTTCCCGATCCCGAAGTCATCGCAACCTACCAGGGGCGGAGCCCCTACCGCGAGTTCATCGCCACTGAGGGCATCCCCATTTACGAGGAGTACAGCGTCGACTGCAACACCCTGGAGCTGGCCCCCTGGCAGCGTGTCGGCGGTCTTGGCGCGTATGTTCACCTCACCGGCCGCAGCGACTTCCTGAACGCCTACGTCCAGGAGATCCCGCCCGGCGGCCAGACTAAAGTCGACCAGCACCTGTTCGAGAAGCACGTCTACGTCGTCTCCGGGCGGGGCTCGACGGCGGTGGAGACGCCGAACGGCAAGAAGCACGTCTTCGAGTGGGGCCAGAGCGCGGCCTTCGGCATTCCGCTCAATGCCAAGCACCAGTACTTCAATGGTTCCGGCTCAGAGCCGGCCCGGCTCGTCTCGGTCACGACTGCGCTGCTCATGCTCGGCCTGTTCCACAACAACCTGGACTTCATCTTCGCCAACCCCATTCAGTTCCCGCAGCGCTTCGGCGACGAGCGCTACTTCAGCGGCGAGGGCGAGTTTCGAGCGGTCCGCGCCGGCCGCCACCAGTGGGAGACCAACTTCGTGCCCGATATGAAGACGCTCGATCTGCCGGAATGGCTGGAGCGCGGCGCCGGCGGCAGCAGCATCACCCTGACCTTCGCCGAGAGCGTCATGCACTCGCACATTTCGCACTTCGACGCCGGGACGTACAAGAAGGCCCACTTCCACAACGCCGGCGCGCACATCATCTTGGTCACCGGGCATGGCTACAGCCTCTTGTGGCTGGAGGGCCAGGACCCGCTCAACACCGTGCGCGTCGACTGGCACCCAGGCGTGATGTTCGCCCCGCCCGATGGCCCCACATACCACCAGCACTTCAACACCTCAGCCGGCCCGGCGCGCTACCTGGTCTTCGGCCCGTTCAGCAGCCGCCGCTATCACGTGCTGGAGGGCGCCCGCTCCAAAGACGTGGCCGACGTCTCGGCCAAGGAGGGCGGCATCCAGGTGGAGTACGAGGACGAGGACGCGCGCATCCTGGACCTCTTCGAGGCTGAATGCGCCAAGCACGGCGTGCCCTGCAAGATGCGGGAGTTCCTGGGGCGGTAGCGCTCAGTTAGCCGGCCTACCCTCGGGCCAGCACCGGTTCCAGCTCTGGCGTCTCGCCGGCCGCCCAGCGCGGGTCGATGTGCTGCCAGGTTTGCAGCACCGCTTGGATCTTGTCGGCGTCGCGGCTGACGCCCGCTTCTAAAGGACGGTACGTCACGTCTCGCAGGGTGAGCTCGACGCCGTACTTGGCACGTTCCAGCTGCAGCTCGATGCTGGCGTTGGCACTCGGATCTCGGAACACGTTCATGGACGGCTCTTCGCCGGCCTGCACGCGCTTGAGCTCCTCGAGGAGCAGCTTGCGGAACAGGATGATGCCCTCGTCGGACTTGCCCAGCTTCTCCAGATTGCGTTCGGCGACCGGACCTTGGGAGATCCAGCACATGTAGTCCTGGTTGAACACGTGACTGACGAGCAGCCGGCCGTCGGCGTCCTCCAGCGGCACCCGCCGGCTTGGAATGACCTCCTGCTTGGGGGCGTCGAAGCCGGGCGCAGGTCGCCAGGTGTAAACCGACACGTGCAGCGTGCGGCTGTCGTCGATAGGCACCCGGAACTGCATGGTGTTGGCCAGCGGGTTACCCACAGCCAGGACGTTCGGGAACAGAATGGGATGGCCGATCCGCCATTCGTCGTGGTCCTCGGTGTTCCCGAGCGTCAGCCGGCGCTTGATGATGCCGTAGTCGAAGACGTCGAAGCCAATCTTCTGGTGCTTTGGTGTGTAGGCGCCGAGCTCCGGCTCCTCGCCAGCCATAATCTTTTCGAAGTACGAGCCGGAATAGCGGTGCAGCCATTCCAGGTGGACTGGGTCGAGTGAGTTCTCTTGGGCCTGGAGCCAGTTGCAGGGCAGCTCGGTGATGGCGATGTCACGGACCGCGTTCTCATGGACAAGTGGCGCCCACCGCGGCAGGAGTGGCGCCGGTTGCGGCCCCATGTAGGCGAAGACCAGCCCGGCCAGCTCTTGCACGGGATAGCCGCGAAGGCCGCACTTCTCGCGGAAGCGATCCTCAGGGTGAGTTGTGTCTTCGAAGGGCTGCTCCACGCAGCGGCCGCTGTGGTCGAACTTCCAGCCGTGATACTGGCAGCGGATTCCGTCCTTCTCGACGACTCCGTAGGCCAGGCTGGCCCGCCGGTGGGAGCAGTGCCGCTCCACCAGGCCCAGCTTGCCGCGGCGGTCGCGGAAGACCACCAGCTTCTCGCCCAGCACCTCGACGTCTTTGGTGCGGAACGGGCTTGCTGCCAGCTCGTCCGCCGCGCATACCGGCTGCCAGTACCAGCGCATCAGCTGGCCCATAGGCGTTCCCGGGCCGACCCGCGTTAGGAGGGCGTTGTCTTCGACGCTCAGCATGCAGCGCCTCCGCCCTGCTGGCGCACGAAGGTGTGGATCAGTTCCAGCGCGCGCTGGGCGTTGGGACTGGCCGGGTCGCGGTTGATGAAACCGTGGACGGCGCCATCGAACGTTTCCAGCACGATCTTCCCGCCGGCTTTGGTGTAGGCCGCCGCGAAGCGATCGGCCATCTCGGGACCGGTGTTGTCGTCCTTAGTGCCCTGGATGTAGAGCACGGGCGGCAGGTGCGTCTGCTCGCCGCGCTCGAGGATGAGCTGCGGGTTGCCTTCAGCCATTTCCTGCTCGCCGGCCCAGTAGTTGTCGTGCGACCTGACCAGGTGCTCGTTGCCCACGCGCTTGGCCATGTGATAACGGGCCAGGGGATCGACGATGCCCCAGCACACGACGACGTAAGCCAGGTTGGCGTCGACGTCCTCGGTAAGAGGCGTGGAGGCGTAGCGCGAGTCGTGCGGGCGCAGGGCGGTGAGCATCACCTGGTGTCCGCCGCTGGAGCTGCCCAGCCCGCCTACGCGGTCGGGGCGGCCATTGAACTCGGCAGCGCGGGCCTTCAGCCAGCGGATGCCGTAATTCACGTCCGTCAACGAAACCGGATAGCGCGTCGCCGGCGCCTGGCGGAAGTCGATGGCCGCCACCAGCGTGCCACGCTCCGCCAGGAAGCGGTCGATGGGCTCGTCGTTCATGCGGTCCCCGGTGTTCCAAGCGCCCCCGTGAATATCGATCACCGCCGGGAATGGGCCGGCGCCGCGCGGCTGGTAGATGCGCGCCAGCAGCGATGAGTCCCCATGCCTCAGGTACTCGATGTCACAGACGTCCACTTCATACGTCGGGCTGCTAGAGATCACGGCTACTCGTCCTTTCCGTAGTGAATGCGCCGGTAGGGCAGGGTGACGACGTTGCGCGAGATGCGTACGTCCAGGATCATCGGGCCGGGGTTGGCCAGCCACTCGTGAGCCGCGCTACGCACTTCCTCGGTACTGCGCGCCAGCCGGCCGCGGCCGCCGAAGGCCGTGCACACGGCGCCCATATCGGGCGTTGGCACGGTCGCCAGCTGGGCGTTGTGGTTGGTCGCCTTGAACTTGTGGTACTCGGAGCCGAGCGCCTGGTCGTTCAGGGCCACCGCCAGGAGGGGCATGTTGTATCGCACGGCCGTCTCGATCTCGCCGATGTGCATCATCAGGCTGGCGTCGCCGTCGACCAGCACCGTGGGCCTGTTGCCCGTGGCGGCCATGGCGCCCATGGCGGCCGGCAGCATCTGGCCGATGCAGCCGAACCAGTGGCCCGCCAAAACCATCGAGCGTGGCCGGTTGAAGAGCATGGTGGTAAAACCGGTGCTGGCGCCGCTGCCCATGACCAGCCCGATATTGGGCGGGATGATCTCGTCCAGATCCAAGCAGACCTCGCGCGGATCGACCATGCCGGGCTCGACGTCGAACTTGGCGCGGTCCTCGTACTGGTTCGCCAGGCGCGCCCTGACCTCGGCCGTCCGGTAGCCGGCGCCCTTCACCCGGCGCTGCGCCAGCTCGGCCTCGAGCGCTTCCACCCCCAGCCGGGCATCGGCCTGCACGTAGCAGTCGGCCCACTGACCGCCGCCCATCAGTACGTGAGGCTTGGTGTCGATCTGCACGTACTTGGCGTTGGGGTAGAGGTAGCCGTGCTCCGTCGTGTAGCGATTCATGCTCGCGCCCACGGCGATGACGCAGTCGGCCTCCTGGAACAGCTCGATGGCGGCCCGCGTGCCGTAGAAGCCGGAGATGCCAGCGTGCCACGGGTCGTCGCTGAGCCAGCCCTTGGCCTGGAGCGTGGTGGCGATGAGCGCGCCGGTCCGTTCGGCCAGCTTGATGATGGCCTGGCCCGCCCCGGCCCATCGCGCGCCACGGCCGGTGATGATGACCGGCCGTTGGCTGCGGCCAACGATGTCCGCCGCCTTCCTAACCTGCTCGGGATTAGGCTGGACCGGCGCGGCCGGCAGCAGCGCGCTGGATGGCTTGTAGGGCTCGGCGTCGTCGTCGAACGCCTTCTGCTGGATGTCCATGGGGGCACTCAGCATCACCGGCCGCGATTCCAGTTTGGCCATATAGAACGCCTTGCGCACCGTCTCGTCCACGGCCTCGGGCGCCAGCAGGCGCACGAAACCAGCCTCGCAGGCCTGGGCGAAGCGCTCCTGATCGAAAGCCTGGATGTACTCCGGATCCGTCGAGGGCGACTCGCCGACGAAGGCCACCAGCGGCGACGAGGCGCGCGCGGCGGTCACCAGCGCGGTGGCCAGCTGGGTGACGCCCGGCCCGCACGTGGCAGTGCATACGCCCGGCTCGTGCGTAGCGCGCGCCCAGCCGTCGGCCATGCCCAGGCCGGCGCCTTCGTGGCGGACCTCGTACTCCTTCACGCCGAGTGCGTCGAGGGCCTCCATCCAATACATGTTTCCGTCGCCCATCATGCCGAACACGGCCGTTGTGCCCTCGGCCACAAAGGCTTGGGCCAGGCGTTCGTACACTTTCATGCTTTTCCTCCCACCTGAATGTCGGGGACGGTGCGCACGAGCTCTCGGGCAGTGCTCGTGCCGGGCTCCTGGCCCATATGCCGGCACAGCTCGTACAGCTTCGCCAACCAGAACGGCCGGCCGGCGATCCTGGTGTGCTTGGCAACCAGCTCATCCCAGCCGTACGGCTTGCGAGCCGAGCCACGAGGATCGAGCACCTCGGCGCTCTCGGTCGTGCCGTCGCGCCAGGTCACCTGCACCCGTCCGCCCCACTGCTTTGGATACAGGCTGGTAAGCCGCTCGTCCTCGGCCACCCGGACGCGGCTCATGAGCGCCTCCACATTTGCATTTGCCGGCCGGCGCTCGTCCGCGGAGAACAGACCGTCCCGGTCCAGCGTGACCGCCGCGAGCTGGAACTGGATACCACCCATCAGCCGGTTTGGATCCAACGTGGGATGGTCCAGCATGGCTTTCACCTGGCTGGGGACCCAGGCCTGGATGGCCTCGACGTCCTCGGCGCGGCGCTGGCCGATCAAGCTCAGGTAGGCCTCGGTGGCGGAGAGAGCCTGGCGCGACGTCCGGAAGGGCTTGGTGTCGACGTCGAGGACGCGCCAGCGGTCGGGCTCGGCCGCGAACACGTCGGGTTTGAAGTCGGTTCCCGTTGACGGGCCGAAGGATCGCTCGAGGATGTTCAGGTCGCCGATCATGCCTTCCCGCGCCGCGCGCGCGGCCAGCCAGCCGTCGTGAGCGGCGCAGCCGGCCATCAGCCAGCGCGAGGTGCTGCGGCCGCCCATCTGGCCGGTCATGCCGGTCGATCGCGTGGCGGCGATGGCCAGGGAATGCGCGGTGCGCTCGGGATCCAGCTCAGCCAGGACGGCGCCAGTGGCTGCGGCGGCGAACGGCGCGCACAGGTACGTGGACCAGATGCCCTGGTAGATCTTCAGCGCGCCGTCGACCGCGCAGCCCAGCCGGGTCATGGCCTCATAGCCCGCGACCAAAGCGCACAGCAGGCGCCGGTCGTCCACGCCCTCGTCGGCGGCCGCCAGCGCCGCCACGGGCGCGACAATCGACCCGGGTGTCGTGCACGACTCGATGTGGATGTCGTCGATCTCCGTCGAACGGGTCGCCGCGCAGGCGTAGCGGATCAGGTCGCCCGTGGCGGGCATCTCGGGCAACAGGCAGCGCGCGAGCCGCCCATCCGGTGTGGCGGCTCCCGCAGCGAACGACGCCAGCGAGTCGAACAGCCGCTGGCGTGCCGCCTCGACGGCCTCCTGCGCTAGCGAATCGAACGATAGCGTGGTCAGCCGCTCGGCGAGCCCGCTGATGGCAGACGTCATGAGCGCTGGCCGCGAGCCTCGAGCGCTCGGCGCTCGTCGTCGGTCAGGAGCGTTCGCATGCTCTTGATGTACTCGGCGCGGCTCAGGCCCATCGACTCGAAGCGCGGCAGCCGCGACAGCAGGAAGGAATGCGCGCCCAGCCGGTATAGCGCGGCCATATCATGCTTCAGGAAGGCGCGGCGCTCGTCCTCTGAAAGGGGGAACCCAACCAGCGCCTTCTCGGGTTCGCGCCTGAGCTGCTCGCGGAAGTTCAGATCCTGCTGAGCCAGGTAACAGACCTTGTTGATGCCGTAGACGCTCATCGGGCCGTCAGTCCCAGCGCCAGGCGCCGTAAGCGTTTCCGCCGGTGAGCTGCGGCTCGAGAAAGCGCGGCCGGCGTCCGTCGACCGCCCCGAGCAGCGCGATCCAGTTCAGCATCTCGCCCGAGACGTTGCCGGCGGCGCGCAGCCGGTCCGCGGTGGCTTCATTCAGGAGCTCGTCGATCTCGCCGGCGCGCATCCGCTCGACCACGTTGGTTACCCAGTCCTCGTCGGGCCAGGCGAAGGGTTGCCCTTCGATGGCTTTCGGCCCGCCGATATCCCCCGAGATGGCCCCGCTGGCAACGATGCCTACGCGCAGCTGACTGGGCCAGCAGTCGATCGCCCGGCGGACCATTTGGCCCAGGGCGTAGCAGCGCTTGGCCAGCGGCAGCGGCGGGGCGATGCCGTTGACCCACACCGGTACCATGGGGCGCTTCATGCGGCCGTCCTCGGCGTTCAGGAAATGAAGCGGCACGATGATCGAGTGATCGACAGTGAACTCCTGGCTCTGCGTCAAGTCGAAGCCGTGATCGATGCCGGTCGCGTGGATGTGGCGGCCGAGGTCGTGGCTCAGCGGGACGTCGTTGTAGTAGCAGGTCAGGCCTGGCCAGTCGTCGGTCCCGGGCCCCGACGTACGCTCGGCCACGCCCACGGCGAACGTCGGCAGGTTGTCGTAGAAGAAGGTCGCGAAATGGTCGGTGTCGAAGACCACCAGCACGTCGGGATCGACTTCGCGCAGGTGGCTACGCACCGCGCCGAACAGCTGAGCGGTGTCCGACTCCGGGTTCTGCTTGGCCAGTCCTGGCGAGCCGGGCATGTGCGGCGTCGCGAACGCGCCTACAATCTCAGCCATTCGCCCGCATCTTACCGGAGCCCTGCTGCATGGTCGTTGACGTCCACGCCCATTACTCGCCGAAGGGCTACGTGGAGACCATGTTCCGGATCGCCGGCGCGAGGCGGCCAGCCGGCTGGGAGGAGCTGCCCCATACCGACAGCGAGGCTGATCTCGACGCCCGCTTGCAGGCCATGGATGATGCCGGTGTACGGATGCAGGTCCTGTCGCACGGCATCATGGCGCCGTACGCCGAGAACGAGCCGGACGCCGTCCATGTGGCGCGGCTGACCAACGACGAGTACGCCGACCTGGTGCAGCGATACCCCGATCGGTTCGCGGCGTTCGTGTCGCTGCCGCTGCCGCACGTTGATGCTGCCCTGCGCGAGATGGAGCGCGGGCTGGACGAGCTGAAGATGGCCGGCGTGGCCATGAACTGCTCGGTCTTCGGCCGCTCGCTGGCGGAGGCCGAGTTCGAGGCCTTGTATGCCGAGATGAACCGCCGCGGCGTGGTCCTCTACTTCCACCCCTGCGCCAGCGGCATCTGCTCGCCCTTCATCAACGACTACGGCCTGCAGGGCGCCGCCGGCACGTCGATGGAGGACACGGTGCTGGTCCTGCACCTCGTCCTCAAGCAGATCCCGCCGCGCTACCCGAACATCAGGATCATCGTTTCCCACCTGGGCGGCCTCGTTCCCATGCTGCTGAACCGCATGGACCACCAGATGCCGCGCAAGGGCCTTCGGGAGGACCCGAGCGCCACGGCTCGGAGGCTGTACTACGACACCGTCGGTCACGGTTCGGACGCGGCGCTGCTGTGCGCCTGGAAAGCGTTTGGCGCCGAACACCTGGTGCCCGGCAGCGACTACCCGGTGCTGCTGGCCCACGAAACCTACAGGGAGACGTTCGACTACGTCCGTCGCGCCGGGCTGCCGGCCGGGGATGTGGAGCGCATTCTGGAGCGCAATGCATCGGAGCTCCTGGGGCTTCCTTGACAACAGGGCGGGCCAGTTCCTAGAGTCGTCCCACTGTGCTCACCGAACCACGAATCGCGCCGTCCTTCACGTCGTCCTATCTCCAGGAGGTGACCGAACGGGCGCGCGCCGCCCATAAGCCTGGCGCCATGGCTCGCCCGGCGCGAGGCCGGGATGCGACCTGGGTCGAGGTGCCCGCCGACGAGGCCGGCGAGGCCCTCATGCAGGCCTGGGCTATCAATGGCGTAGACCTGCTGTTCTTCAGCTCTGGATCGGAGATCGGTTGGATGCAGGAGTCGGTGGTGAAGCTGCGCTCGCTTGGGCGGCCCCATCCGCGCATCATCACCATGCTCCACGAGAACACCAACCTGCACGCCGCCTGCGGCTACGCGCTGGTCGCCCACAGGCCGGCGCTCACCGCCGCCCACATCGAGCTGGGCACGATGAATTACGGCGCGGCCATCCACAGCGCCTACCATGGCCGGGTTCCGGTGATGATGACCTCCGGCAAGCCGCCGAACTCCTATGGCGGCACGGCCCGCGGCGACCGCGACCAGGCGGCCCTCTGGCGCGGCGACCTGCCTGACTATGGGTCCATCGTGAGGCAGTACGTCAAATGGGATCATGACCTGCGGGCCACCGATAGCCCCGGCCTGATCGTCAGCCGCGCCCTCCAGCTGACCATGACCGAGCCTACCGGCCCGACGTACATGAGCATCCCGCGCGACGTGGCCATGCGGCCCATTCAGGGCGACCGTTTCCCGACGGTTGCCCAGCTCGGCGTGTCCGAGGCTCCGGCCGGTGATCCGGACAGCATCCGCCGTGCGGCCGAACTCCTGATCGCGGCCGAGAACCCACTCGTCATCTCCCAGGCGTTGGGCCGCGATCCGCGCGCCTTCGATCTGATGGTCGATCTGGCCGAGCTGCTCGGTCTGCCGTTCCACGACGCCAACCGCGACATGGCCAACTTCCCCAACGACCACCCGTTGTACGGCACCGGTCCCAGGGTCCGGGACGCCGACGTCGTCCTCGTGATCGAGGCGCTGGTGCCCTGGACGCCTGGCTATGACGAGCCCTCGGCTGAGGCCAAGATCATCTCGGCCGGCATCGATCCCATCTTCAGCCGGCAGGTCCACAACGAGTTTCCGGCCGACCTGCGCATTCAGGGCTCGGTGCCCGGCATCCTGCACCAGCTCTACGTCGAGGCCGACCGGCTGCTGGCCGCCCGCGATCGAGATCGGATCGCCGAGCGCAAGCAGCTCCTGGCGGCCGCCGCTGCGGCCCGCCGGGAGCGGCTCGAGCGAACGGCCTTGGAGCAGCAGGACCGCAGGCCTATCAGCCCGACCTATACGTCCTACTGCCTGGGCAAGGCGCTGAGCGATGGCGACCACATTTTCCTGAACGACTCCGTCACCAGCGGGACCGATTTATCCAACTACGTGCTCACCACGCGCCCCGACAGCGCGTTTAAGTCGGGCAGCGCCGCCGGCGGCTGGGGCATCGGCGCGGCGCTTGGCGTCAAGCTGGCGGCGCCCGACAAGTTCGTGGCGCTGGCCGCGGGCGATGGCTTCTACCTGTATGGCGTGCCCTACGCTTCGCTCTGGGCGGCGGCCAAGTACAACGTGCCCTTCCTCGCCGTTGTCTTCCAGAACCTGGGCTACAGCACGGGTGTCACGCGCGTGGCCGAGAAGTATCCGGAGGGCTACAGCGTGCGCGAGCACGATTTCGAAGGTGGCATGATCGATCCGCCGCCGGATTTGGCTAAGATGGCCGAGTCGGTTGGGTGCGCCGGCGAGAACGTGTCGGAGCCCGAGCATCTGCGGCCCGCGTTGGAGCGCGCGGTCCGGACGGTCCGCGAGGGCACACCCGCCGTCGTCGCGGTGCGCACGACACCGCTCGGCAGCCACTGACGGACATCAAAACTTCAACCGGGAGGAACAGCCTATGTCTGGATGGAACTCATTTCGGACTGACGCCAAAGGAGGCATGACCGCCGAGCTGACCACCTACAAGGGCGGCAAGGGCGACGAGATTCACTGCTATATCGCGCAGCCCATGGGCAACGACAAGCGGCCCGGCATCGTTCTCGTCCACCACCTGCCCGGCTGGGACGAGCTGTACCAGGAGTTTGCCCGGCGCTTCGCCAACCACGGCTACACCGTGATCTGCCCCGACCTGTACTGCCGCTTCGGCCATGGCACCTCCGACGACGTCGCCGCCAAAGTGCGCGGCGAGGGCGGGGTGGCCGACGACAGCGTCGTGGCCGACTGCGAGGCGGCCATGAACTGGCTCAAGTCGCAGCCCAGCAGCAACGGCAAGGTGGGCATCATCGGGACCTGCTCCGGCGGGCGCCATTCGGTGCTGGTGGCTTCGCGTGTGCAAGGTTTCAACGCCGTGGTCGACTGCTGGGGCGGCGGGGTTGTCCAGCCTAAAGAGCAGCTCACGCCACAGCAGCCGGTGGCCCCGATCGACTACACCAAGGACCTCAACGCGCCGCTGCTGGGCCTCTTCGGCAACGACGACCAGCGGCCTTCACCGGAGCAGGTCAACCAGCACGAGGAAGAGCTGAAGAAGCACGGCAAGCAGTACGAGTTCCATCGCTACGACGGCGCCGGGCATGCCTTCTGGTACCACGATCGGCCGGCTTACCGGCAGGAGCAGGCCATGGATGCCTGGGCCAAGGTCTTTGCCTTCTTCGAGAAGCACCTGAGCTAGGGGGACGGAACCGGATGTGCACGATGATCGCCATGCGCGCCCACATCAATGGCACGGGAAAGGGCACGCAGGGCTGGTTCCCCGTCACTCAGGCCAACGTGGGCTTCGACCATCCCGGCAATTTCAGGGCCGAGCACGCGCTGCTGCTCGACTTCGTCAACCCGGATCTGGATCCAGGCGCGCGGGTGGCCGTCGAGATGGACATCGCCTCGGGCAAGGCGCTGATCGCGCAGCTCCAGGCCGCCATCGAGGCCGCCGAGACCAGCGGGGTAACCGAGAACTAAGGGCCTATTCGAGGGGATGCCAGCTCGTCTCGGGCTGGCGTCCCCAGCGGCTCTCCTGGCGCGTGAAGTACTCCCAGGCGGCGCTCACGCCGGTGAGCATACGGCGCTCGTAGATGGCGGCGCACTCTTCGGGGGTGAAGGAGCAGACCTCGCCCAAGGCCGCGGCCTGGTAAATCTTCATGGCATTGTCCTCGAGGACCAGGCAAGCATGGGTGAGGTCCTCGATCGAGTTGCCCACCACGGCGGAGCCGTGGCCAAGCATCAGGATGGCCTTATGCGAGCCCAGCTCCCTGGCCAGCCGCTGGCCCTGCTCATTGGTCAGCACCAGGCCTCGCTCTTCGAACAGCGGCAGCCCGTCGCCGAAGCCGCACATTGCGCCGGTAATCGTCACCGGACGGAATTCGCGCTTGGCGATGGCGAAAAGGGTGGAGAACGGCGCATGCAGGTGGGCCACCGCCACGGCGTCCGGCCGGGCGGCGTGGATGGCCGTGTGGATGGGCCACTCGGCCGCCAGGCGGCCTTCGCCCGACAGCTTCTCGCCGGCGGTGGTAAACACCCACAGCTCCTCCGGGCGGACATTGGCCCGGTCGGAGCCTGCGCCAGGTGTGATGTACACGCGCCCGCTGTCGGGGTCGTAAGCGCTGACGTGACCGTACAGGCCGATCAGTCCTTTCATGCTTAGGATACGCGCGCAGGTCGCCAGCTTGCTCCTGATTTCGTCTTCGTTGGCCATGGCCGGTGATTCTACTGGAGCCCCCGCCGAGTTCCCCGGCGGGGGCTGCACCGGCCATCCGGTATGCTGCCCGCATGCTCGCCGCCGCCGCTGACCGCTTCGTCGCGAGGGCCGCCGAAACTGAGCGCCTGGGCAAGCTGCCGCCCGAGACGGTGGCGGAGCTGATCCAGATGGGCGTGCCGAAGATGATGATGCCGGCGCGCTGGGGCGGCTCGGAGCGGGATCTGGCGGTTGTCGTGGACCTGGTCAGGGCCTGGTCCAAGGCCTGCATGTCCACGGCCTGGTGCGCCGGCATCTTCGCCGAGCATTCGTGGGTGCTGGCGCATGCCCGTCCGGAAGCGCAGGCGGAGGTCTGGAGCAGCGGGCCGGATGCCATCGTGTGCATGTCGATTGCGGCCACGGCGGAGGTGACGCCCGCGCCGGGCGGGTTCCGGCTGAGCGGCCAGTGGCGCTTCGTCTCGGGCTGCGACTACGCCGGGTGGTTCCTGCTGGCCGCGCCTCCCGGGCTTCTCCTCTTGCCCCGGGCCGACCTGGCCATCGATCACGATAGCTGGCGTGTGTCGGGGTTGTGTGGCACGGGTTCCAAGACGGTGCTCGTGGACCATGTCTTCGTGCCCGCCCATCGCGCGCTCGAGCTGACGCACTGGCCGGCGCCCGGCGTCACGCCCGACATGCCGGCGCTGTTCCGGCAGCCGATCGGCTCGCTGGGCCACGCTCTGGCGGCCGTCGCCGTCGGCGGCGCCGAGGCTGCGCTGGAGCTATTCCAGGCCAATGCCGCTCGGCGCGTCCTCCACCACCAAGGCACGCTTCAGACTGAAGATCCGGCTGCGCATTTCGACATCGCCGAGGCGGCAGTTCGTATCGAGACCGCACGGCTGCTCCTTCGGCACGGGGTCGACTTCGTCCGCGGCTGCGGAGAGCAGAACACCTCCATGCTGAGCCCGCTCGAGTCCGCCCGCTTGCGCATGTACAAGTCGCACGTCGTCCGCTTGTGCGTCGAGGCGGTGGACCGGCTGTTCGCCGCCGGCGGTGGCGGCGCTCTCCAGCAGTCGCATCCGCTGCAACGCATCTGGCGCGACGTCCATGCCGTCCAGGCGCATGCCGGCCTCACCTGGGCCAACCACGCGCGCAACTTCGGCGCCCAGATAGTGGGCCTGCCGCCTACGAACCGGCCGCTGTTCTAGCTGAGCAACCTCGGCCCGTACAGCCGCACCGCGTTATCCCACAGGATCTTCTGCTTCCGAGCGGCGCTGAGCGGCTGCGCCTCAAACCAGGGCAGGACCTTCTCCGGGTCCGGCGCATCCGGGTGAGGGTAGTCCGTGTTCCACACGAGGCTGTCCTCGCCCAGGAAGTCGACCACGTACTCCAGGCCGGGTTCGTCCGGGTCGGCCGAGAGGACGCATTGGCGCTTGACGTAGTCGCTCGGCTTGCGGGGCAGGCTGTGGCCGAGGATCTGGCGCCGGCCGTGGCTGTGATCGTCCATGCGCGCCAGGAAGAACGGTACCCAACCGACGTTCGCCTCGAGCACGCCCAGGCGCAGCTTGGGGAAGCGCTCCAGGATCCCGGTGAAGATGTAGTGGGCGATGGTGATCATGTTGTCCATCGGAAAGGCCATGATGTGGTCCACCGCTGCCAGCGGACCGGCGTTGTCCAGCCCGCGGAAAGGCGACGCGCGCCGGTGGCGGTACTCGCCGTGCAGCGAGATTGGAAAGTCCAGGTCGCTGGCCAGCTGGTAAAAGGCGTCGTACTCGGGCTCGTGAAGCAGCTTGCCCTCGGGCAGCAGCGGGTTGCGAGTGGAGACGGCGCCGAGCTCCTGGACCGCCCGGCGGGCTTCCTCAACCATGCCGGCGGTGTCGCCGGCCGGCAAGGTGGCGGTGAACTTCAGCCGCTTGGGGTCGACGCTGTTGTACTCGTGGCACCAGTTGTGGTAGGCGCGGGCCATGGCCAGCCCCAGCTCCGGATCTCGGCAGGCAATCTCCTGGATGCGATTGCCGTTGGTGGACAGGATCACCTGGATGTCCCAGCCATAGCGGTCCATGTCCCGGAGGCGGATCTCGGGCGACCACCAGGCGTCGTAGGCGTCGCCGTACTTGTCGGCCATGAACTGGTCGTGGCTGGGCGGCGGCGGCTCGGTGTCGACGCCGGGAATGTGCGCCTCTGGCGCATACACGAAGAAGTTGCGGCGCACCCCGATGACTTTGGGGGCGCGGTCCTGAAACTCGGGGTCGACATAACGATCCCAGAGGTACGGCGGCTCGTGATGGTGCGCATCGGCGTCGATGACTCGGAAGCCGTTCCACATGGCGGGCGCATCGTAGCATTGCCCCGATGCCTCTGTTCGAGTACCGCTGCGATCGCTGCGGAGCGATCGCGGAGGTGTTTCAGCGAACGCCCACGGGACGGCCGGCCTGCGAGCTCTGCGGATCGCGGGAGACCACTCGGCTGGTTTCGCTGTTCAGTTTCCGGGCAGCCCAGAAGCCCATGTACACCGAGCAGTTCCGCGAGCGGTCGCTGCCATTCCTCAAGGGGCAGGCTCAGCAGGCGTTCGCGGAAGGCAAGGAGTCCGAGGAGGCGACGGCCTACAGGCTCACCGAGCGCATCGGCGAACGTATCGACCGCGCTCTGGACCAGCAGGTATTTCGGAAGATCTAGGGCCGGAAAACGGCGAAGACCTTATCCGAGTTGCACAGCCAGGACTCGAGGAACCGCGACTCGCTGGGCTTGCGGTCGAGCTCGCACATCGCCCCAGCCAGGCAGAACCAGTTCAGCAGCTCATGGTGGCCGCTCGCCTCGGCCTGCTCCAGCGGCGTGTTGCGCCACACGTCCCAGTCGCCCGCCACCAGCGCGGCGTAGTACCGCTTATCGGCATCCACGTCGGCATGGGTGAACCAGGAGTTCGAGGTCAGGAACGAATGCGACCAGCTTGATGACGCGATGAGCGCCACCCGCCATGGGCTGGCGGCCATGGCGCGAGCGATGGCGCGGCCCAGATCGAAGTAGCGCCACGGCTGCGCCGACGGCGGGTCGAACTCGTCCTCGTTCTGGGGCAGGTCGGCCAGGTTGTTCAGGACGGTGCCGTTCAGCTTGACCAGCATCCGGCCGTAGGAGTTGATGGTGCAGGGCAAGATGGGGTAGGGAAAGCCGGCCCTGTCCCAATCGAGGTACAGCGCCGTGTTCAGGATGCCGTGCGGCATGGGATGATGCAGGGGCTTGTAGGCATAGGGCACGTCGAAGCCTTCCTCCAGCAGGCGCGTCACCAGGTACTTACCGGCCGTCCGGGCGCCTTTGAAATGGAAGGTCTTGTCCTCAGGCTCGTCCCAGTAGTTGCCTGTCCAGTGCTTCCAGGGCTGGACCTCGAAGCTGTCGTAGCACAGGATCGCAAATGGCGGCACGAGGTCTTCCTTGAAGTTCTCGTACTGGTCGTCGGCCCAGATCACCACCACGTCGGGGTTGAAGCGGTCCAGCTCCTGGCGTGCCCAGCGCATGCCTTCAATCAGGTCGGCGCGGTGCTTATCCGAGTGCGCTTGGCCCTCGTCGTCGGCCCACTCGCGGCGCATCGGCTCCGGCCAGGTGGACGGATCGCGGTACTGCTCCGGCAGCTTGGGATCGTTCATGAACGACTTCATGCGGGCGGCCAGGTTGCCCTTGCGGCCCAGCCCGGGGTAGTGAGTGACGCCGAGTCCGAGAATCTGTCCCACAGCCAGCTCCTTTCCTTACGAACGGCGATGATGCGGATGCATCTCGTAGTGCAAGCGCAGCAGGTCTTTGCCGTAGTCGTTGCCGTTGGGTGTGCGCACGATCGTGTGGATATGGTTGCGCGACGGCTCGTCGTTGTCCAGCGCGATGCCTGCCTGGTGGTCGAACTCGATGCACACCACCGGGCTCTGGATGCGGTAGTAGAACACGGCGTCCTCGTCGTACGTTCCCATCCAGGCGAAGTAGGTGTCGTCCAGGTGGCGCTTGATCTCCTCCAGCCGGAGCTCGGCGTGGCCCGGCCGGATACGGCCGGTGTAGACCGCGATCAGGTCCACCAAACGGGCCCGCTGCTCGTCCGAGAGCTCGCAGGAGTTGATGCCGGCGTAGGGCAAAACCAGGTTGTCCTGGAAGGCCTCGGTCATGGCACGGCCGGGTTGCCCGGCTACCAGCGCCCTGGCCTGCTGCTCGGGGTCCAGGCTTCGCATCAGCTCCAGCCCGAGCCGCTCCTCGGCCTCGAAGACGCGGATACCGTCCCACTTGCCGTCGCGCCCGTCCACCGGCTCCGAACCCATGAACGTGGGCGTGACGACGATCTGATCGCCCAGCACGAAGCAGTTGACGATGAGATGGTGGCCGTCGATCTGCCAGCCCCAGGGCTCGGTGGCCGAGGGCTCGCCGAATACGCTCAGCCAGTACAGCCACTCGCCGTACTCTTCCCATTTGCCGCCGACGATCCAGCCGATGTACTCGTTGAGCCGCATGATGTCGCGCGCCGTCTGGTAGCCGGACGCGCTGAGGGTGGCGCGCAGCAGGCCGAGCGCCGTCTCGCGCTGAGCCTCATCCAGCTCCTCCAGCATCTGGCCGTGGCGCATCAGGAAGGGATGGATGTTGCTCCACTGCCGCCACTCGCCGGCCTCCAGGTCGAAGCAAGCCCCGGCGCGCTGTTCGGGCGAGAGCGCCGCCAGGAACGCCTGGGCGGCCTCGACGATGGGCTGCGTCGATATGCCGGTCTTCTGGATGGAGTACAGCCCCGGCACCACCTGGCCCTCCGCTGTCAGGCCTTTGAAGGGCTCGGCGACGAGCGCCAGGGCCTCGGCGCGCCGCTTCTGGAGCGGCTCGGGTAGGCCGGCCAGGCGGCGTGCGGAGGTTGGGTGGCGTTGGCGTGGGCGGAATTCGGTGAGCTTCGTCGCCATAGCCGGATCTTACGTCCGCATTGGGATGGTGTGGCCGTCCCACTCCGATAGCGGCGCTGGATGGCCCGCCCATCTTCCGCCCATGTCCGGCTTGCCTGGCAGCTCGATGCGTCCGCCTGCCCACAGCAGCGCCGGCCAGGGCTCGGCCTCGCCGGCGGCCCAGGGGAACAGCCGCCGCACGACCAGATCGGGCAGCTCCGAGGGCGGGCTGAAGCTGAGGCCCAGCCCCTCGGCGATGTCGTAGGTGTGCAGCAGCAGCTCGTTCATGCTCAGCGCGGCGAAGCCCTGCGCGTCGGCGCGTCCGGTGGGATGGAAGCCCCGCACCTCCGGGCCCGCTTCGGCCACGATCCGGGCCAGGATGGTCGCCGACGGCTCGAGCGCCGCGATCAGCTCCGGCACGCTGGCGTGGGGGTTGCCGGCGCGGACACCGGGGATGCGCTCGGTAGAGCGCATGGCCAGGTTGGTGGCGTGGAAGATGGGGGCGTTGACCATGTGATCGAGCGTCGTCCGGCAGTCCCAATCCAGCCGGGCGGCCTTGACGCCCCAGTCGCGGCCGGCCGCGGACCGGAGGACCTCCTGCGCCAGGCGGGCGGTCTCGATAAGGTGCTGTGGCTCGAGGGAAGCGCGGTCGGCCATGCTCAGGCTCCTTCAGGGCGAAGCTGCTGCTTCAGCCAGTTGACGATCGTCGGCAGGGTCTGCGGCGTGCGGCCCATATGGCCGCCGGGGAACACGCGCGCCGTCTTGGGGCCGTACTGCATCAGCAGGTAGAGGTCCTCGATCGTGGTCAGCCGGTCGTCCTTGCCGTTGATGATCAGCATCGGCGCGCATGGCTGCTCCAGGATGCCTTTGTCGACCAGCGAGAGCCGCGGCGCCAGGCGGGCGTAGTCTTCGTACGTCGATCCGCCCAGGGAGCGGGCGCGGGTCTCGTGGAACTCCATCAGGTAGTACTCCGGGAAGCGCGTTTGGGTGAACCACTCGGGCTGGAATGTCAGGTGGACCGCGCCGCCCCAGTTGACCGCGCAGGTCAGGTACTGGCGGTGGGTGTGGGCGACCTTGGTGGCCCAGTAGCCGCCGAAGGACATGCCCATGATGCCGATCCGGGAGCCGTCCAGATCGGATTGCGCGCGCACCCATTCGAACACCGGGCTGTACTGACGTTCGGCGTCCGGCTGGGAGCCCACGACAGGCGACTCACCGACGCCGGGCCCGTCGACGGCAACGACGGCCATGCCGGCTTGCAGCAGGGCATTGCCGGTGTCGTACGTCTCTTCTTTCCAGCTGTCGATGCCGCCCCAGATGACCATCACCGGTGGGCGCGCCGCGCTCTTCGGCTTACGGACGTAGAAGACGAGCTGTTTGCCCTCGAACGGCAGCGTCACCCGTTCCAAGCGCGGATCGAACTGCGCGGCCGCGGTGAGGTAGTTCTCGCGCGCTTTGTCGTAGCAGCGCTGCTTGGCCGGGTGGTTGGGGCTGGGGTAGCGCCCGACGAAGTACAGGGCGTAGGCCTTGAACCGGTTCTCAAAGGCCGCTTGGGCATCCCCTCGTCCTTCGGCGTCTTCGGCCTTGCGCTCGAACTCGGCCGCCGCATCGCCCCAGCATGCGCCCCAGCGTTCGCCGTCGAGGCCGGACAGCCGTTCGATGGCCGCCGTGGCGGCCTGCTGATCGGCGTGCACGAACGGGTTGGACCGGTCCCGAAGGTGGTCGCGCAGCCACTCCTTCGCCTCGTCAAGCGTTCGCGGACGGTCGCGGGTGAAAGTCAGCGTCGCCATGGCTCAGGCACGCTCCCACACGTCGACGTCGACCTCGTAGCCCTTGAGCTGCGAGAGGTCGATGGCGTTCAGGTCGGGATCGAACACCCGGTACTCGGCCATGTTGCGGATCTCCGGACGTTTATTGGTCATTCGGCTCAGCTCCGGCGGCATGCTGTTCATCAGGGCCTCTACGTCGCCAACCACGAAGCCGAAATGGTTCAGCCCCCAGCGCTCGTTGATGGCCCGCTCATCCTCGTCCCGATAACGCTCGACGTATTGCCAGCCAGGAAACTTTTCCGTGTCCACGGCGCCGGGCGCCATCGACGGCAGGATTGCCAGGTTGATGTGGCCGTCGCCGGCGAACCGGGCGGGGTGCTGCTGCTGGCGCCGGGTCTTGCTCAGGCTCAGCTCGCGAAACCCGAACACGTTCACGAAGTAGCCCAGCACTTCGTCTCCCTTGCCCACCGAGTACGTCACGTGCCGGATGCGCGGCAGGCGGCGGGCCGGCTGGCCTTCGATGCCGAAGTTCGTCGTCGAAAGGCTGACGGCGATGCCATTCGGGTCGAAGACCCGGTACTCGCCGTGATGCAGGTCGCCGTTTTCCGGCTGGATCTCGGCGTTGGGCGCGAACTCCTCGAGCCGAGCCTCGACCTCGCGGATGCCATCGATGGAGACGCCGAAATGGCTCAGCCCGGGCCGGCCGCAGGCGCCTTCGACGCCGGGCCGCTGCTTCAGCAGGCTGACGTTCAGGTGCCCGTCGGTGATGGAGATGTCGCCTTCGTCCGATCGGCCCAGCTCCCACATCTGGAAGTACTGCGCGTAGAACCGGGCCAGCTTTTCCGGCTGGTCGCTGACGATGGCCAGGTAGCCGATGTGCGCGTTCATGTATCTGTCCTTTCCCAGGTGGTCAGAGCGTTGAGGAAAGCGATGGCCAGTGGCCAGGAGAGCACCCTCGCGGACTCATTCCCCGATCCCGTTCGCTCATGGTTCATGAAGCCGTGGTCGGCCTCGGGGTAATGGTGCGCGAACGTGGGCAGGCCGGGACGTTGTTCCAGCCCGGATCGCAGCGCCGCGAACGTCTCATTGGTGGTCACCTCATCCTTGCCCGGATAGTGGATCTGGACAGGGCAAAGGATCTCAGGCGCGGCGGCGATGGAATCGAGCGCACCCTCGGGCACCGGCAACCGGATCGTGGGGTAGAAGGCCGCAACGCAGGACAGGCGCCGGTCGGTCACGCCCAGCAGCAAGGCCTGGCGGCCGCCCATGCAGAAGCCGATGCCTGCGACGTGTGTGAGCCCAAGCTCCTGCCGCATGTAGCCAACCCAGTGCATCTGCTCGCGGCGGGCGTCCTCATCGGTGATGACCCCGCGCGTCAGCCGCCGGCGCTCCTCCGGCGAGATCCCAGGGTCATAAGCCGAGAACGGATCCCAGGCCAGCGCGGCGAAGCCCTCATCGGCCAGGCGTTCGCAGATCTCCTCCGTGAACTCGTCCACCCCCGGCCAGTGCGGCAGGACGAGGACGCCGGCGCGGGATGGCTGGCTGGGCCGCGCCAGCTTTGCGCGCAGGCCGCTATTCTCGAGGGCTTCCATAGTGCCCAAGATGGTAAAGCACCCGCCACCGCTGAACTCGGCGGGGGATCGCGGCGTAAAATGGCGCCCTCATGAAAGTCGTAGACGGCATCGCCCAGATCCTGAAGCGTGAAGGCGTCCGGTATGTGTTTGCCTATCCGGTGAACTCCCTCATCGAGGCCTGTGCCGCGGCCGGCATCCGGCCCATCATCTGCCGCCAGGAGCGCGTCGGCGTGGGCATGGCCGACGGATACAGCCGGATCACCAAAGGCTTTGCCCCGGGCGTGTTCACCAGCCAGGCCGGACCCGGCTCCGAGAACGCCTTCTCCGGCGTGGCCACGGCCTATCGCGACTCAACGCCGATGCTCTTCCTGCCGCACGGCGATAACACCGACCGGCTGGGCGTGCCCGGTGTCTTCGCCGTGGCCCGGGCCTTCGAGCCGATTTCGAAGGCGGCGGAGGTCCTGAACCGCGGGGACCGTGCGGGCGAGATCTTCCGCCGGGCGCTCACTGCGCTCCGGGTTGGCCGGCCCGGGCCGGTGCTGGTCGAGATCCCGAACGACGTTGGCGAGGCCGAGATCGACGAGGCGGCGTTCGCGTTCAAGCCGGTCAGGCCAATCCGCTTCGCTGCCGATCCTCGGGACGTCGATCAGGCGGCGCGGGTGCTGCTCGAGGCCGCAAACCCGATCATCTTCGCCGGCCAGGGTGTCCGCTATGGCGAGGCCACCGCTGAGCTGGTGCGTGTCGCCGAGCTGCTGCAGGCGCCGGTCATGACCTCGCTGCTGGGCAAGGGCTCGTTCCCGGAGGACCATCCGCTATCGGCGGGGACGGCGGCTGGCGTCGGCCCAGGCACGGTACCCCACTTCCTCAACAAGGCCGACGTCATCTTCGCCGTCGGCACCAGCCTGACCAAGCACGCTATCTCCAGCGCGCGCCTGCCGGACGGTAGGACGATCATTCACGCGGTCAACGACCCGCGCGATCTGAACAAGGACTACGCCATCGACTACGGGCTCGTCGGCGACGCCAAGCTGGTCCTGAGCCAGCTGGCTGAAGCGCTGCAGGACCAGCTCGGCGGCAAAGAGCGTGACGGCGCCGCGGTGGTCGATGAGCTGAACGCGGTGCGCGCGCAGTGGATGCAGAAGTGGCTGCCCAAGCTGACATCCGAAGAGAAGCCCATCAACCCCTACAGGGTGGTGTGGGAGCTGATCAGTGCCGTCGATCCCCAAAACGCCATCCTAACGCACGACTCCGGGAGCCCCCGCAGCCAGCTGGTGCCGTTCTACAAGACCGTGCCGGGTGGCTACATCGGCTTCGGCAAGGCGCACGCCTTGGGCAGCGGCTTGGGCCTGATCATGGGCGCCAAGCTGGCTGCCCCCGAGAAGCTGTGCGTCAACTTCATGGGTGACTCGGCCTTCGGCATGGTCGGGACCGACTTCGAGACCGCCGCGCGCAACCAGATCCCGATCATGACCCTGATCTCGAACAACTTCGAAATGGCGGTCGAGACGGCGCGCATGACGGTATCGCATGGCCGCTATGAGACCCGCAAGACCACCGGCGACTACGCAGACATGGGCAAGGCGATGGGCGGTTACGCCGAGCGCATCACTGAGCCAGGCGAGGTCGCGGCGGCCATCCAGCGCGGCATCCGGCAAACCCAGGAGGGACGGTCGGTGCTCCTGGAGTTCATCACGTCAGCCGAGGTGGCGGCGTCGAATACGGGCGCGCCGCCGCCCGGGCACTGATCGCCCAGCCGCGACCTGGCCGCGACGGGATGCCAGGTAGCGACGCAGCAAATCACCCATGCGCGTACCCGCGCCGGTCTGTGTGAGGCGCTCGTGTTCCTCGCGGGTGAGCATGGCGGCTAGATCGTGACAGCGAACGCGTCGCCGCGCGCGATGAAGTCGGCGCCGAGCCGGGCGATTGCTTCGGGCGTCAGCTCGCCGTAGACGTACATCAGGTAGGCCCGCGGCAGACGCCGGTGGTAGAGCTCGCCCTCATCTCTAGGCGAGCCGGTGCCCCACAGAATGAGCGTGGGCGCGCCCACGTCGGGCAAGGCTTCGACGAGGTCCGGCGGACACTCCGGCTCGGCCAGCACCAGCCGCTCCACCAGCTCCGGGCGCTCGAGCGCCAGCCGTAGAGCGTCGGCAGCCTGCTGCCCATGCGCGACAACCGCCACCGGCTGCGTGTCCGACGCTTTCAGCACGTGGAAGTGCTGAGCGAGCAGCGGCTCGACCTGCTGAGCGCCCTTCAGCAGCAGGACCGACGGCTTGTCATCGCCTGTCACAGCTCGCGCAGCTGGGGCAGGACTTCCCGGGCGAAGAGCTCGATCGAGGCGAGCATCTTCGGCCGCGGCACACCCCGCTGGAAGATCAAGTTCACCACGCCGCAGCCGACCTCATCCCGCAGGCGGCGGAGCTGGCCAACGACGCGGTCGGGCCCGCCGCAAAAGAGCTGGCCCAGCTCGACCTGTTCCTCGAGCGTGCGCCGGAATTCCTGGCTGATGTCCTGGTACCGTTGGCGGGTGGCGGCGTCGCGGTCGCTGTAAAAGCCCGCGTTGGCCACCAGCCGGTTGGCCACGGCCATGCCGCCGTAGCCGCCTTCAGCCACCGGACGGAAGTCGGCAAACGCTTTCTCGTCCGTGTCGGCCACATAGATGGGTGCCTGGTAGATCACCTGATCGGCGACAGGCTGCCAGCCGTACTCGGCGCATTGATCGCGGTAGAACCGCGCCGCCTCGGCCGCCAGCGGACGGTTCGTGAACGCCAGCCCCAGGCCCACCTTCTTCCGAGCGGCGAACTCGCCTGAATCCCGGCTCGTGCCGGACACGAAGATCGGCGGGACCGGCTGCTGCACGGGGCGCGGCCAGATGGAGACGTTGCGGAAGTGGTAGTGTCGCCCCTCCCAGCCGAACGGCCGTGTGGCCGTCCAGGCCTTCAGGATGAGCTCCCAGGCCTCCTCGAACCGGCTGCGCGATTCAGCCGGCTTCACGCTGTACACCAGGTACTCGTAAGGCGCGCCGCGCAGCATGCCGGCAATGAGCCGGCCCCCACTGAGGGTGTCGATCAGGGCGTACTCCTCGGCGATGCGCACCGGGTTGTTCAGCGGGATGAGCGCGCCCAGCACAGCGATCCTGGCGCGCTTGACGTGCTGGCAGATAGCCGCCGCGAGGACGTTGACGTTGGCCGCCAGGCTCATGGGCGAGTAATGGTGCTCGGCGCAGGCGATCCAGTCAAAGCCGAGCTCGTCGGCCATGGCCACTTCTTCCATGCAGTTCTGGGCGGCCCTGACCGCCTGCTCGGGCTCGAACAGCTCGTTGGGCACCGGCCAGCCGCGCGGCCGCTCGCGAACCGGGCCATACGGCATGCCGTTGAACAACGACACCTTCATGAGGCTCCCATCGTAGCCGCCTCGGCTATCATGGACCGGCTTTGGCCGCACCAACCCTCGAGGACCTGGTCGAGCAGGCGCGGGCGTTGGCCCCGAACATCCGGGACCGGGCCGCACAGGCCGAGCAGCTGCGCCGCATGCCGGACGAAACCGTCGCGGAGCTTATCGAGGCGGGGCTGCTGCGCATCTTTGTACCCGAGCGCTACGGCGGCTACGAGATGGACTACGGGCCCATCCAGCTGGCGCTCAGCCGTGAGCTGGCCAAAGCCTGCGGCTCCACCGGATGGGTGCAGAGCGTGCTGGCCTGTCACGCCTGGATCGTGGGCATGTTCCCCGAGGCCGCCCAGGACGCGGTCTGGGGCGGCGACCCTGACACGATCATCGCCTCAGCTTTCGCGCCCAGTACCGGTAAGGCTCAGGCGGCGGACGGTGGCTGGGTGCTGGATGGGGAGTGGCAGTTCTCGAGCGGCGTGCATCATGCCTCATGGATCGTGGTCATGGCCGGCATGCCCGGCCCCGAGGGGCTGCAGATGCACTTCTGCCTCCTGCCCAGGAAAGACTTCGACGTGCTGGACCGGTGGTATGCGCCGGGTTTGAAGGGCACCGGCAGCACCGATGTGCACGTCAACCAGGCGTTTGTCCCGAAGGACTTCATGCTCAACGTCAGCCAGGCCGACGGCCGGCCGACGCCGGGCAGCGCCGTCAACCGCGGCCACATCTACCGGCTGCCGCTGTGGTCGGTGTTCTCCTACAACATCGGCTGCCCGGGCTTGGGGATGGCGCTGGCGGGGCTCGAGGAGTACATCCGGCAGACGGCGTCCAGGCCAGACAAGGAGACTGCGCTGGGTCGCCAGTCCCGGATCTCGGAATCGGCGGCGGAGATCGACGCCGCCGAGGCCCTGCTGTGGGCCGACACTCGCGAGATCAACGGGCTGGGCAAGCTCGGGCGGGCGATTGACGTCCAGATCCGGGCGCGCTGGCGGCGCAACGTGAGCTGGGCGGTGGGCGTGTGGACGCGGGCGCTCGACCGGCTCATAGGCTCAGTTGGAGCCCACGGGCTCAAGGAAGACAACCCGCTCCAACGCGCATTCCGGGACATCCATGCGGTTGGCAACCACACCGGGCTGGTGTGGGACAACCAGGCGCCGGGCTGGGCACGGCTCGCGATGGGCTTGGACCACGGCAATCCGCGCGGCCTGCCGCTGCCCGTTTAGCCGCCCGAATATACTGGCCGCAATGCGTTTCCGTGCCTTGCCGGCCCTGGCGGCCGTCGCTCTCCTTGCAGCTTGCGGCGGCAGCGCGGCGCCGGCCGCTTCGAGCAGTCCAGCAGCCGCAGCCAGTCAAAGCGCCGCGCCAAAGCCCGCCTCGGCCTCGGCGAAGCCCTCGTCAACCACCGCCGGCGCCAGCCCATCCGCCGCCGCGAAGGGCGGCGCCAGGGAGAAGCTGTCCATCGGCTACACGTCGTTCACCCTCGACCAGCTCGCGCCCATGGTGGCCAAGGAGCGGGGCTTCTTCGATCAAAACGGGCTGGAGGCTGAGGTCATCTCCATCGGTGCCGGGTCACGGCCCGAGGCGGCCCTGATGGCCAACCAGATCCAGATGTACGAGGGCGGTCCGGACGCCATGGCGGCCGCGGTCGCCGGAGCCGACCTGGAGTTCGTCGGCGCCCTCGACAAGGACTTCCTGTTCTGGCTGTATTCGGTCCCATCGGTCAAGGCCGCCGCCGACCTCAAGGGCAAGTCGATCGCGGTCACGTCGCTGACGTCGTCGACCTATACGGCCGCGCGCATCGGTGTGAAGAGCCTCGGGCTCGACGTCGACAAGGACGTGAACTACCTGCCCGTAAACAATCCTCCGGCGATCTTCTCAGCTATGCAGAACGGCGCCGCGCAGGCAGGCTCGATCGGCAGCACCAACATCGTCCAGGCCCGCAAGGCCGGCTACAACATGCTGGTCAGTATCGCCGACATGCACGTGCCCTATCCGGCGGGCTGGTGGACGGTGTCCAAAAAGTGGGCCGTCAACCACGACGACACCATGCAGCGCATGCTGAAGGCTCTGGTGCAGGCCACGGCCTATATCCTTCGGGAGCCCGACGGCACCAAGAAGATCCTGTCCCAGTACGCCAAGAACGAGGACAAGGAGTTCCTGGACGGCGTGTACGACATCGTCTCGCCGCACATTCAAAAGACGCCCTACGCCGAGGTCCAGGGTGTCAAGCTGGTGCTGGACGATCTGAGCGCGACGGTGCCGGCGGCCAGGAACGCCGACCCGAACACCTTCGTGGACAACCACTGGGTCAAGGCCCTGGAGGATAGCGGCTTCATAGCCGGCCTTTACAAGTAGGCCGGGTGCCCCGCTTCTCGGCCAACCTAAGCTTCCTCTGGCCGGAGCTGGACGTGTACGACCGCTGCCGGGCCGCCGCCGACGCGGGCTTCAGGGCAGTCGAGATTCTCTTCCCGCACGAGCTGGACCTGGACCGTCTCGAGCGCGCGTTGAGCCAGGCCGGGGTCGACCTAGTGCTGTTCGACGTGCCGCCCGGCGGCAAGGGCGAGCGCGGCATGCTATGCGTCCCCGGCCGGGAGGAGGAATGCCTGACCGCCGTTCGCTGGGCGGTAGATGCCGCCAGGATCTTCGGCACGCGCAACCTGAACCTGCTGGCCGGCATGCTGCCCGAGAACCTGCTGCGCGAGAAGGCCTTCGCCACCGCGGTCGAGACTCTGCGGCGCGCGGCAGAGCTGGCCGAGCCGGCGGGCGTGAAGCTGCTCCTCGAGAACATCAGCCCGGCGGCGGCCCCTGGCTACTTCGCCGCGACCGTGGAGCAGTCGGCGGAGCTGGTCGAGACTGCCGGGCATCCCGCCGTGGGCATCCAGCTCGACCAGTACCACGTCAGCATGGCCGGCGGCGATCCCCTCGCCGCGGCCGAGCGATACGCACACCTCATCCGCCACGTCCAGATCGCCGACGCGCCCGGCCGCCACCAGCCGGGCAGCGGCCAGGCGCCGGTGGCCGCCTTCCTGGATAAGCTCGACGAGCTCGGCTACGGCGGATTCGTCGGCCTGGAGTACGTGCCCCAAGGCTCCACGGAGCAGGCCCTCCAATGGCTGCCTCGAGATGAGCGATAGACTGCCAGCCATGGACCCCGTTGGAGACACCGACGCGCTCATCGTGGTGGACGTTCAGAACGACTTCTGCGCCGGCGGCGCCCTGGCTGTCCCGGGCGCGGAGCGCATCTTCGACAATATCAACCGGCTCATGCCGCGCTTCCGGCATGTGCTGGCCACCAAAGACTGGCATCCCGCCAACCACTCGTCCTTCAAGGAGCAGGCCGGCGTGTGGCCGCCCCACTGCGTGCAGGACACGCCCGGCGCGGAGTTCCACCCGGCGCTCAACAGCCCGCTCATCCAGAAGGTCATCCACAAGGGTTCGGACGTCGATGCGCCCGGCTACTCCGGCTTCGAGCGCACCGACCTGGCCGATGAGCTGCGCAAGCGCGGAGTCAGGCGGGTGTTCACCTGTGGCCTGGCGACCGACTACTGTGTGAAGGCTACGACCCTTGCGGCGCGCGAGGCGGGATTCGACGCGGTGGCCGTGATCGACGCCATGTCGGCGGTCGACGTCACCCCGGGGGACGGCCAGCGCGCCCTGGAGGAGATGCGCGCCGCCGGCGCTGAGCTGGCGGCGACTGATGAAGTGCTGGCCGCCAGCAGGCAGGGAGTTTGAGCATGCCCGTCTATGACGCCGACGCCCACGTCGAAGAATGCGAGGAGACGTTCAGCGACAAGTACCTGGATCCCGCGTTCCGTTCGCGGCGGCCGCAGGTGATCGGCAATAACGGCCAGCCGCACTGGCTGGTCGACTACCAGGTCTTCCCGCGCTTCAGCGGGCCGGGCGCGCAAAGCCTGGGCACGCCCACCCGCCTCGGCGACCAGCCGAGCATCTATACCAGGATGAAGCCGGAGTCGATCGACATCCTCGAGCTGCGCGACGCCAAAGGGCGCGTCGAGCATATGAGGACCGAGGACATCGACCTCCAGGTCATCTATCCGACCCTGTTCCTGGCCTACAACCTCACGCCGGATCCGGCGTTCGCCGCCGCGCTGTGCTCGGCCTACAACCGCTGGATGGCGGACGCGACCAGCTCCCAACGTGACTGCCTGAAGTGGGTGGCCGCCATCAACCTGAGCGACACCGGCCTGGCCGTGCAGGAGGTCCGCAGAGCCAAAGAGCTGGGCGCCGTGGGCGTGATGATCGGCGGCACGGCTGGCGATAAGCTGCTGAGCCACCCGTCGCTGCTGCCCTTCTTCGCCGAGTGCGAGGCGCAGGGCCTGCCCATCGCCATCCATGTCGCCTGGGCCAGCCCGTCCTTCAACGGCCTGTTCCACGATCTGTACTCGTCGACCCTTATCCCCTTCGTGATGCCGGTGATGATCGGTTTCATCACTCTCGTCGGCACCGGCATCCTGGATCGATTTCCCGGATTGCGCATCGGCTTCTTCGAAGCGGGCTGCCAGTGGCTGCACTTCGTGACCGACCGCATGGACCATCGCTGGGAATTCGTACACACTGTTCGCGAGAGAGGCGTGCCGGCCACGCCGCCCGGGGCCGGGGAGCGCTCGCTCGAGTACATCCGCCGGGGCAGCGTGTTCGTGTCGATCGAGGTCGAGGACAAGCTGCTGCCGCAGGTCATCGAGCTGGTGGGCGCGAAGCAGCTGCTCTTCGGCTCAGACATGCCGCACAATGATCGCGAACGCTTCAGCGCCCGCACGCTGCGCGAGCGGACGGATATCAGCGGCGCTGACAAGGAAACGATTCTGTGCGACAGCGCCAGGGCCTTCTACAGTCTATAGGCGGGCCGGCGAGTGACTATCGCCGTCATCTTGAACATCGTCGGGTTTGCCCTGCTAGCCATTGGCTTTTACCGCGGGAATCTGGTTGCGCTGATCGTCGGCGGGGTGATTATGGCCGAGGCGATGGCGCTCTACCTGTTCTTCGGACCCGCAACCGAGGCCGCCCGGAACCTCTTCTTGCCTTAAATAGGCCGGCTGCGAGCCTGGCGCGCCAGCATCATCAAGTAATAGACCCACAGCGGCGTCAGGATGATCCCGGTGGCCAGGGTGTTGCCGGGAGCCACGCGAGCTTGTGTCTGGAGCGGCGGGACCAGCAAGAACTTTAGGGTCTGATACACGCCTACGGGCAAGGCCACCAGGCCCACCAGGCCGAATGTGACCAGGCCCACCACGAGGAAGCCGCGCCGGAAATTCGCTTCGGCCGCGGCCTCGGCCGGCTGCCGGCGGCGGAGGGCGGCGTGGACGCCGAACAGCAGGCCGCCCATGACCGTCAGGGTTGCGCCGCGCACCAGGTCGGTGCTCTGCTGGTCGCGCTGACGCTCGAGCTGCTGCTGCTCGAAGCGGCTTTCGTCCGCTGGCTGCGCCTTCTCGGCAAATCCCGGAGGCGGAACCGGCCGCGCGAAGTGCTGGTAGCTGAAGTCCAGGGAACCGAGGCTGAATAGGCCCGTGAGCAGAAAGGTCAGCCCCGATACCAGCACCACCAGCGTCACGAACGAGGCGATGTACAGATAAAAGCGCAGCAGCACGCCGGCCGCCAGCACGTCGGGCGTGCTGCGCAGGTTGGCCAGGACGAAGAACACCAGGGTGGCCACGGCCAGCGCGACCATGAAGGGCAGGGCTTGCACTTACATGCGCTGGGAGATCGCGCCGATGAGCTGCTCGCTCCGCTCCCGATCGCCCTCGATCCTCAGCAGACCGCGCTGCTCCAGTTGGGACAACGTCTCGCGCTTGGTCGTCAGCAGCAGGAAGTGGTTGGCGTCGGTCCTGATGGTCGCGTCCGGAGCGGGCTCGAGCGGGCCATAGTCGAGCTTGCCGTTGAACACGCGGGTGGTCCAGGCCATGCCGCCCTGAAGCTCGAACCGGTACAGGCCGTCGAGGTCCGGATTCTCTTCGAAGCTGCGTTTACCGATCTGGAGGAGGAAATGCACCAGGAACGGCTGCAGCAGCTCTCGAACGCGGGCGTGGGGATCGAGCGAGATGTGGATGTCCCAGCCGTGCAGCGCCAGCTCGAAGACGCGCTTGCTGACGAACATGGCGATGGTCCAGGTCCCCCGCGGGTGCCAAGCCGGCTTGGTCATGTTGTGCGGGGCCACCCGCCGGAACAGGTCGACCAGGGCGGTACCAGTCTGGTCGAACTCGGCCAGCAGCTCGCGCGGAAGCTTCTCGGCCAGCGCCTCCTGTTTGGCGATCAGACGTTCGCGGAATTGGTCGACCGTCAGCCGCTGCCCGCCGGGGATGGACGGCGGCAGCGTATCGCCACGGAGGGCTTTGCTGACGCTCTGGTGATAGAACTCGGCCTGCGCGGTGAGGTGCGCGACCACGCGTGCGTTGGTCCAGCCTTCGCGGTGCGACATCTGGCGCCAGGCGGGCTCCTGCAGCTTCCGCAGCTCCGTCAGTAGGCGCACCTGCTCCTGCGCGATGAGCTGGACGGGGTCGTCCCGCTGCAGGGCCATGCCTAAATATGTGCGTTCGGGCCAGGAAACGCAACCCGCTTACTAGGGGAAGGACACCTCGGCTATCCGGCGGGCGCTGCGCTCCCCGAAAATGCCCCGCGCGCTCTCTCTGTTCCAGCGGTCGAGCTGGCAGGCAATAAGGATGTCGCCAGTATCGAGGATGGCCTTGCAGGCCGTCAGCGCCGGGCTCAGCGGGCTGGCCGTAATCGCCTCCGGGGTGAACTGCTTCAGCAGCCAACCGTGGCCGAGCAGCTTGCCATAACCTTCGATCTCGGGGCCGTTCAGGTCTGCCAGGCCGGCTTCGACGAAGGAGCGCCTGGTGATGCGCGTTGGCTCCGGCTGGGGGATGATCCAATTGTCGATCACCGGGCGCTGGGCGTCGGGGGCAGCCGCTTCGACCGAGGGCGCCACCAGCACGCCGACTTCTTCGAGGTACCGCCAGAGGTAGCTGATGGCTGACGGCAGCACCCGATGGTTCAGCAGCTGCTTGGTGATGGCCACAACCTGGTAGGGTGTCTCGACGCCCCCGATGAGCGCATCCATGTGCGCCATCAAGCTTACGGTAGGGCGGCGCGAAGCTCGTCGATGGCGGCCTTCTTCCCTCCTGGATGGTGGGCGATGGCCGTGCCGGCCACGAACTTCCGCGCGCCGGCGTCATAGACCGACCGGATGGTCGCGGCGGCGATGCCGCCGTCCACCTCGATGCGCAGCGGGAGCTGTCGCTCGGCGATCATGGCCGCGGCCTGCCGGATCTTGGGCAGCATGGCCGAGATGAACTGCTGACCGCCAAAGCCCGGGTTCACGGTCATGATCAGCAGCGTGTCCAGCTCCTCCAGGACGTGCTCCACGGCGTCGAGGGGCGTGGCCGGGTTGAGAGCGACCCCGGCTGCGCAGCCTTCGCCCCGGATCTGCTCGACCACGCGGTGCAGGTGGGTGGCGGCCTCGGCGTGGACGATGATGCGCTGGTTGCCGGCCTTCGCGAAATCGGCGATGTAGCGGCCCGGATCGTCGATCATCAGGTGGGCTTCGAATGGCGTCTGCACGTGCGGCCGGCAGGCGGCGATGATGTCCCAGCCGACGGTTAGGTTGGGCACGAAAGCGCCGTCCATAATGTCCCACTGGAGAATGTCGGCTCCGGCGCGGGCGGCGTCGATCAGTTCCTCGGCCAGGCGTGATTGGTCGAAGCTGAGTGTGGACGGCACGATTTCATAATTGACTCCACTCAATGGATCTGAATCTCCATCAGCTCAAGATCTTCAGCACGGTGGCGGAGCACCTCAGCTTCACGCGGGCAGCCGAGCACCTGCATCTTAGCCAGTCCTCGGTGTCGCTGCAGGTCAAGCAGCTGGAGCGCAGCCTCGGCCTGGACCTGTTCGAGCAGATCGGCAAGAAAATCTATCTGACGGAGTCTGGCCGGACGTTGCAGCAGTACAGCCAGAAGCTGTTCGCGCTCATCGATGAGACCCTGCTGGTCATGGACGAGATGAAGGGTGTCATGCGCGGGGCGGTCAACGTCGTGGCCGACACCACGGCCGGCATCTACGTCGTGCCACAAGCGATTGGCGCTTTCCACCGACTCCATCCCAACATCCAGCTCTCGCTCGAGGTGCAGGGCCGGACAGGAGCCCAGGAGCTGCTGCTGGCCAACCGCGCCGACCTCGCCATCATCGCGCGCGTCCCTGACTCGCTGACGTTCGTCATCCAGGAGTTCATGCCCAACGAGCTCGTGCTGATTGCCCCGCCAACGCATCGCCTGGCGGGCCGGGAGCATGTGCCGGTGGAGGAGCTGTCCGGCGAGACGGTCATCCTGCGCGAGGTGGGCTCCATGACCCGCGACACGGCGGAGCGGTTCTTCCGCGATCGGGGCGTGGACGTGCGCTTCGGCATGACCCTGGGCAGCACGGGCGCGATCAAGCAGGCCGTGGCGGCGGAGCTGGGGATCGCGGTGCTCTCCAAGCAGGCCATCTCGCTGGAGCTGACGACGGGCCGGCTGGTGACCCTGAATGTGGAAGGCTTTCCCATCCTGCGCAAATGGTTCGTGGTGCACCTGAAAGAGAAGCGACTGTCATCCGCGGCGGCGGCGCTCAAGCAGTTTCTATGGGAGTATCGCCAGCAGCATGCGCCCAATCTCGTAACATAGCCGGCCCTCTCCGCGTCGATAGACTTGAAAGGCTCGCAATGCGGCGTTGTTGGTTTCTCCCGTGGCCGCTGATGCTGCTGCTCGCCGCGTGCAGCGGAGCCGTTAACCCTGTTCAGCGCCTCACGGCAGCCGCCCACAAGCCGCCTTCCGCGCCGACGCAGCTGGCCATGATCTCGGCCGGCGGGCAGGCGCTGGCCGGCAAAGCCTGGACCAATCAGAGCACAGTCCAGCTGGGCGCGGCGCTGTCGAGCCCCGAGAGCGGCGCTAACCTGCTGCCTGAGGTCGAGTTCGTGCCATTGGATAAGCCGTTCACGGATACGCCGAACCTCAGCGGCAAGCCGGGCGAAAGCGTCGTTCGGTCGCCGGCGATGGAGGCCGGGCAGCAGTATCACTGGCAGATCCGGGCGCGTGACGCAGGGGGACCGGCCGGGCCGTGGGTGCCGTATGAGGGCAGCATCGGTTTTGATCCGTCGCCGCCGCCTTCACCCAGCCTGCACCTCCTGCCAAACGATGGCTGGGTTTCGACCAGGCAGCTGAAGATCAGCTGGGATGCCGTGGCCGGCAAGTCGGGCATCGCCGGTTTCAGCTACAGCGCCGATCAGTCACCGAATGGTGAGCCGCCTGCCGAAGTGAGGGCCAAAGAGCCGTCCGCTACTGTGACCGTGGGCCAGGACGGGGACTGGTTCGTCCACGTCCGGACGCTGGATAACGCCGGCAACTGGAGCCCCGTCGCCACGCTGCCGTTGCACGTCGATACCGTGCCATTGAAGATCACCGATCCCTTCTACCGGACGTTTGCCTACAACCCGTCCTACGACACGCTGCCGATCAGCTTCTCGGTGAGCAAGCCCGCCAAGGTGCTGGTCACCATCCTACCGGACAAGGCCGACACGCCGGTGCGGACGTATGACCTCGGCCAGCAGGGCGGCGGAAAGATCAAGCTGGAGTGGGACGGCAAGGACGAGAACGGGAATGTCGTCCCGGCCGGGAACTACCGTTTCCGTGTCCTGGCCACGGACAAGACCGGCAACAAAGCCGATGCCGTCTACGACAAGCTGCTGGTCAGCAACAAGCGCATCGTCATCTCGCTCAACCAGCAGAAGCTGTGGGCCTACGATGGCGACAAGCTGGATCTTCAGACGCTGGTGACGACTGGAAATCCGGCGCTGCCCACGCCTGAAGGGACCTTCCAGATCCTCACCAAGCAGAAGAACTTCACCTTCCATTCGCCCTGGCCCAAGGGGCACAAGTTCTGGTATCCGGACTCGGCAACGAGCTTCGCCATGATGTTCGACGACGGCGGCTACTTCATTCACGACGCGCCATGGCGCCATCAGTTCGGGCCCGGCACGAACCTCAAGCCCGGCCAACCCGGTGAGGAGGGCGCCGGCACCCACGGCTGCGTGAACGTGCCGCTGGATGCCCAGACCAAGCTGTTCGCCTGGACTGAGTACGGCACGCCTGTCATCGTCCAGAAATAGCCCTCGACGTCTTTCGCGTTCTCATCCGCTGGCTTCATCTGCTGGCGGCCGTGGCCTGGGTTGGCGGAAGTCTGTTCTACCTGGCGGTCCTGGGGCCGGGCGGCAGGGCGCTGTCGGCTGAGACGCGTTCGGCCGTCGATCGCCGGTTTCGCGAGGTCGTCCAGCTATGCATCATCGCCCTGCTGGTCACGGGCGCCGTCGTCACTTTCGATCGCCTCCAGCTCGAGCCGGGACCGGGCTACGCCATCACCCTGAGCGTGAAGGTCGCGCTGGCCATCTGGATGTTCATGCTGGCGCAGGACTTCGCCAGCCGCGCTCGGCGGCGGCTCATCGAGCGTCGGCTCGGAGGCCAGGCTGTTCCATCTGGCAGGGCCGCCCCGACCTGGTTGATTCTGGCACTCGGCCTGGCGATCCTGCTGCTGAGCGACATTCTGAAGCTGATCGGCCCCGCGGGCTAGGCGGCGACCGGCAGCTCGAAGCTGAAACAGCTGCCCTGGCCGACGGTCGAGTCGAGCCGCAGCTCGCTGCCGTGCTGGGCGAGGATCTCGCGGCAGATGGCCAAGCCCAGGCCGGCGCCGCTCGGCTTCTCGGTCAGCACGTTGCCGGCCTGGTAGAAGCGCTCAAAGACGAGCGCTTGATCGGCTGGGCTGATACCTGGTCCGGTGTCACTGACCGAGACGCGAACGCACTGCCCGTTGGGCTCGGCCGAGAGAGCCACATGGCCCTGGGTGGTGAATTTCAGGGCGTTGTCCAGTAGGTTCAGCAGCACGCGACGCAGCCCGTCGGGGTCGGCCGTCACTGGCGGAAGATGAGCCGGGGCGTGCAGCTCTAGGGCGATGCCCTTCAGCTCCGCGACCAGGCGCTGGCTGTCGATCATCTCCTCGAGTTCGGCGCGTAAGTCCACGCGCCGCGGCTGCCAGCGAACGATGCCCGCCTCCATGCGACTCAGGTCGAGCAGATCGCCGGCAAGGCGTGACAGCCGTTCACTTTCGGCGTTGATGATGCGCGCGAACTCGGCCTGCCGCTCGTTCAGCGTTGGGTCGTCGGCCAGCATCTCGGAGAAGGCGCGAATGGAGCTGAGCGGCGAGCGCAGCTCGTGCGAGGCGTTGCTGACGAACTTGGTCTTCATCTCGTCCAGCTGCATCAGCTCCTGATTCTTTCGAGCGAGCTCCTCGGTGCGCTCGGCGACCTTACGCTCGAGCTCGCGCTCCGACTCCTTGAGAGCGGCGTTGGCGGAACGCAACTGGCTCAGCGTGTCCTGCAGATGGCTGCTGTAATGCCACACGAAGAGGCACATGAAGCCCACGAACATGGGCAGGGTGGCAGCGTCGATGGTGATCCAGACCCATGATGGGACGGAGGCGCTGATTCCGACAAGATCGCCAAACAGTGACAGCACGCTCACGAACACCGCCGACCCGGTGGTGACGAACATCAGCCGCAGCAACCACTTCTGGCCCAGGTAGGGCAACGCGACGATCAGCGGCCATAGCGTCAGCACGGCCATAATCGGCATGACCACGCTGCCGCTGAGGTACGTCCCGGTGAGGACCATGACCAAGATGCCGCTGGCTATCCCGATCGCGGCGACCTCGGTGCGGCCGTTTCGAAGCTGCGCCCGTGACCAGAACAGCTGGGCCGTATTACCCAGAACCAGCAGGGCGATGGTCAGCAGCGACCAGTGCCGGAAGAAGTGCCACAGCGTGAACATGACCGCCGCGATCAGATAGTTGACCGGGATGTCGATCTGGAAGAAGCGCTCTAAACGGCGCGCCTGTGGATCAGCTGTCAACTAGTTAAGCATCGGTCTTTCGAGTCTGCGCGGCAAGCCGCCAGCCGTCTGGTATGGGCCGGCGCAATCACCAGGAGTAAGCTAGCAACATATGCAGAGGCTGCTGCTCCGAACGCCAGTTCTTGTGTTGTTGCTGCTCATGGCCGGGTGTGGGGGTTCCGCCCAGCCCGCTGCCTCTCCGAGCGCCGGGGCCTCGAAGCCCGCCGCTCCGAGCTCTGCCCCGGCAAAACCTGCCGCGCCGGCGTCCACTGCCGGCCAGATGACCAAGCTGAAGATGCCTTACACGTCTCCCAGCGCGGCGTTCGTGCCGCAGTGGGTGGCCCTGGAGCAGGGCATCTTCACCAAGCACGGGCTCGACGTCACGGTCAATTACCAGGAGACGAACACCGTCTCGCCTGCGCTGATCAGCGGCGAGATCGACGTCACCACCACCCCCAGCACGTTGAACATCATGCTCAGCGGTGGCGACGCTGTGTTCATTGCCAACCTGCTGACGGCGCCGGTGTTCTCGCTGTACTCGAACAACGAGGTCCCGGACGTCAAAGCCCTGAAGGACAAAGTCATCGGCAACACGCCTCCCGGCTCGGCTCCCGATGGCGCGCTGCGCGCGCTGCTGGCCAAGAACGGCCTGAACCCGGCCAGCGACGTAAAGTACATCACCTCGCCCGATCCGTCGACCATCGTTGCCGCCATGAAAGCCGGCCAGGCGGCGGCTGGAATCCTTTCGGCGCCGTCGACGGTGGCCGCCAAGCAGGCCGGCTTCAAGGAGCTCTCGAACACCGCCAAGGAAGCCGTGCCCGGCCTGCACTCGGTCGTTTCGGTGCGCAAGTCGGCGCTGGCCCAGAACCGCCAGGCTTACGCTCAGATGCTGCTGGCGCTGCGCGAGGCCATCGAGTTCGCCAAGGCTAACCCTGGGCCCACCAAGGCCATCGTCGGCAAGTACACCAAATCCGATCCCGGTCCCGCTCTGGACGAGGCCTACGATGCGTTCCAGCCGTACTGGCAGCTCGGCCCGGTGAAGCTGCCCGACGTGCAGGCGGCGCTGCAGTACTCGTCCAACCCGGCCGCGGCCAGCTTCAACGCTCAGAGCGTCATCGACAACTCGGTCGTCGATTCGCTGAAATAATCCGGCTCAGTCAGCGGGTTTTCCTTCAACTCGATCCACAGCCGCTCGAGCGGCATCCGCAGATCGGCGTGGTACGGGCTGCCATCAGCCGGTTGCCCTAGCATGCATGTGACTTTGAGTAATTGCGGCGTTGTTCCCTGAGCTCGTGCCGCGTAGCGTCTCCCGCAACCAGACGAGGGAGAAGGAGCATCCATGGCAAGCATCGACGTAAAGAGCCTCAGCACACCCGAGGAGACGCGGACGCCCGAGAAGACCAAGGTAGAGGTCGTGAACGTGGGCGGGACGGAGGTCGGCCGTTTCACACTCCAGCCCGGCTGGAGGTGGTCGGAGTGCATCAAACCGGTCGTCAAGACCGAGAGCTGCCAGGCGGAACACCTCGGCTATGTGCTCTCCGGCAGTATGCACGTCGTCCAGCAGGACGGGACCCAGGCGGATGTGCGGGCCGGCGAGGCCTACCGGATCGCGCCGGGGCATGACGCGTGGGTGTTGGGCAACGAACCCTGCGTGGCCCTGGAGTTCAAGAGCGCCGGGAGCTACGCCAAAGGCTGAGGCGCATCCCCCGCAGCAGTAGCAGGGATCGCCGATCAACCGTGGGAGAAGGCCCTGGGAGGAGAGAGGCGACGACCGGATTCGAACCGGTGCATAGGGGTTTTGCAGACCCCCGCCTTACCACTTGGCCACGTCGCCGCAACGGGAATTCTAGCGAGCCGGGTCGCGCCTAAAGTATACTGCCCATAAGTACAGTATGGAGTGTGTCTCCTACATCGAAGAGCCATGCCGCTCGGCGCTCAACGCGGTCAAGGGCATGCCCTTCAAATGGAGCATCAATCCCTACCGGGGCTGCCGGCACCGGTGCGTCTACTGCTTCGCGCGCCAGTACCAGGCCTGGCACGAGCTCGACGCCGGGCTGGAGTTCGAGAACAAGATCTTCGTCAAGGTCAACCTGCCGGAGGTCCTGCGGGCCGAGCTGCGCAGGCCCGCCTGGAAGCGCGAGCTGGTGGTGGTCGGCACAGCTACCGACTGCTACCAGCCGGCCGAAGGGCATTACCGCCTGACACGCCGCGTGCTCGAGGCGCTGCGCGACCACTACAACCCGACGGAGATCATCACCAAAGGCACAATGATCCTGCGGGACGTTGACGTGCTGGCCGAGTTGGCGCGGCGCGCCGATTGCTCCGTGAACGTGAGCATCACCACCGTAGATGAGGATCTGTGGAAGCAGCTCGAGCCCGGGACGCCGCGGCCGCTGAAGCGGCTCGCGGTCATGCGCGAGCTGGTCCGGGCCGGCGTGAACGCCGGGGTGATCATTGCGCCCTGCGTGCCTGGGATTACCACCCAGCCAGGAGTCCTGGAGCGTGTGCTCGAGGCGGCGGCCAAGCACGAGGCGCGGTTCGTGTGCCACAGCGTGCTCCGGCTGGCGCCGGGCACGAGGGAGTGGTACTTGAACTTCGTTCGTCGGGAGTACCCGCGGCTCTATGACGGCTACTTGCGGCTCTATGCGCGCGGCGCCCACCCGGCCCGCGAGTACGTCCAGAAGGTGGATGCCCGGTTGGCTGAGGCGAAGGCGGTTTATCAGGTCGGCGTCCGCGAGCGGCCTCGGGCGTGCCCTCTTCAGCCGGCGCTGCTCGACGCCTGATCCTGGCAGGCCGCGCCATTGGGGGCGCCGGCTCGCAGCCCCCTTGGCCCTGCTGCCGCTGGCGCTCTGCGGCTTCGGCCCGCCGAGGATCGGCGACCGGCTCAGCCTGCCGAGCTTCAACGTGGAAGCTTCGCAGCTGCGGGCCATCGCCGCCGCGGCGATGCCGCCGCTGAGCGCACGGGCGGCTGTCCTCATGGACTTCGCCTCCGGCAAGGTGCTGTACGACAAAGCCGCTCACCAGCGGCTGCCGCCGGCCAGCACCACCAAGATCATGACCGCGCTGCTCACGCTGGAGCGGCGCCAGCTCGACGCGGAGACCACCGTGAGCCCGCTGGCCGCGGGCATGCCCGGCACCCGCATGGGCCTGCAGGCCGGCCAGCGCTTCACCACGCGCGAGCTGCTGTACGGGCTCCTGCTTCCGTCCGGAAACGACGCGGCGGTTGCCCTGGCGCAGCAAGGGGCGCCCAGCGTGGACGCTTTCGTCGAGCGCATGAACGCCAGGGCCAGAGAGATCGGGCTGGCCGAGACGCACTACGTCAACCCCCATGGCCTGGACGATCCGGCTCACCTGTCCAGCGCTTACGACCTGGGGCAGCTGGCCCGCTTTGCGCTCCGGGCCGAGCCGTTGTTCGATCAATACGTGTCGGTTGCCCATCAGGTGCTTCAGGCCACGCCAGGCCACCCCGAGTTGGCGCTCGACAACCTCAATCAGCTCCTGGGCGCCTACCCGGGCGCCGACGGTGTGAAGACCGGCACAACCGCGGCCGCGGGCCAGTCCCTGGTAGGCAGCGCCACTCGCAACCAGCACCGGCTGCTGATGGTGGTCCTCGGCAGCGCGGATCGTTACGCGGATGCGCGCGCCATCCTGGACAACGGCTTTGCCAGCTACGTTTGGCTTCGGCCCGACCTCTTCATGCCCTACGCGCTGCCGGTACGGGTGCGCGACACCGGCGAGGCCATCCTACCGGCCTGGCAAGCCACCCAGGTGCAGGCCTTCCTCGACCCCGAGGACCTGGAGGCCACGTTCAGCCTGGCCGGCCGCGAGATCCTCAAGGTGCCGCTGGGATGAGTCGCGAGCGGCTGCAGAAGATCCTGGCGCACGCGGGCGTGGCCTCCCGGCGCCAGGCTGAGGCGCTCATCAGCAGCGGCCGGGTCAAGGTCAACGGCGAGGTAGCGAGGCAGCTCGGCGCCACGGCTGATCCCGCCGAGGATCGTATCGAGGTCGACGGCAGGCTGGTAAGCGCCGAGGCGTTCGAATACTACGCGCTCAACAAGCCGGCCGGCGTGGTGACCACCCTGCGCGATCCGCAGCGCCGGCCCACCGTCATGAGCCTGCTGCGCGGGATCAATGCCCGGATTTACCCTGTTGGCCGGCTCGACGCCGACTCCGAAGGGCTGCTGCTGCTCACGAACGACGGCGAGCTTGCCCACCGCCTGACCCACCCGCGGTTTGGGGTCGAGAAGGAGTACGTGGTCGAGCTGTCAGAGCCGGCCAGGGCGGAGGAGCTGGATAGAATTCGGCGGGGCGTGAAGTCCCGGGGGGAGTGGCTGAAGCCGCGGCAGGTGTGGCGCGAGGACAATGGCGTGCGCGTGGTCATGGCCGAGGGCAAGAAGCGTGAGGTGCGGCGCATGTTCGAAGCCGTTGGCCGGCAGGTCGTACGGCTCAGTCGCAGGCGCTTCGGTCCCATCGAGCTCGGCCGGCTGCCGCCCGGCCATTTTCGGCGCCTCACGCAAGATGAGATCGAGCGATTAAAAGCCGCTACTTCGGCCTGACTGGGCTGCCCGCCTCGGGCAAGGGCACCTTCAAGGACCTGCTGCTGGAGGAGCTCGACCGCCGTGGCGTTGGCCACGCCTACTACAGCCTTTCGGACGAGCTGCGCACCGAAGTGCGGCTGCGCGGCCTGCCCGTCGATCGCGACGTGCTGCGGCGACTGGGCCACGAGCTCCGCTTGAGGCACGGCAGTGGCGTCCTGTCGCAGCGGGTGCTGGACGGCATCGCCTTCGACGTCCGCCAGGGTCTGCAGCGGCCAGTGACCATCATCGATGCCATCCGCAATCCCGCTGAGGTACGCCTCCTGCGGCAGTCGCTTGGCGAGGATTTCGTGCTGGTGGCCATTGAAGCGCCGGTAGAAGCCCTGGTGGAGCGCATCCGGGCCCGGGCCCGCGCCGGGGACGTCGTCGAGAACGACGACCTGGCGCGCCAGGTGCTGTCGGCGGAGATGGGCCTGAACGAGCCCGAGTACGGCCACAACATCGCCGAGTGCATCGCCATGGCCGACCTGCGCATCGACAACGCGGGCGGCTTGCCGGAGCTGCGCCAGGCCGTTCAGGCATTTGTGGAGCAGCAGGTGCTGCCGTACCAGTGAACCTCTTCTACGAAGCCTGCCGGCCGGTGATGGCCGGCCTGCTGTGGACGCTGGCGGACTTCCATCTCGAGGGGGAGGAGCTGGTCCCCCGCAAAGGGCCGCTCATCGTGGCCAGCAACCACCTCCATTTCTGCGATCCGCCGCTGCTTGGCGGCGTCCTGCCGCGCTATATCCGGTTCATGGCCAAGCGCGAGGCCTTCAGGTTCCCCTTCGGGCTCATTTTCACGACCGCTTATGGCGCTTTCCCGGTGCGACGCCAGGAGCTCGACCGGGCGGCGCTGCGCAAGGCCGAGCAGATCCTGAGCGCGGGCGGTGTGGTCGGCATGTTCCCTGAGGGCCACCGCAGCCATGGCAAGGGCCTGCTGCCCGCCTTTGACGGGGCGGCTTTGATCGCCCGGCGCAGCGGCGCGCCGGTCCTGCCGGTGGGCGTTGCCGGCACGGAGGCCGTCTTCAAGACCCGCCCGCGCTGGCCCATCACGGTGCGCGTCGGCGAGCCGTTCCAGGCGCTCACCGGCTGCCCGCTGAAGGAGGCCACGCGCGACATGATGCGCCGCATCGCCGCGCTTCTGCCGGAGCGCTATCGGGGCGTCTACGCATGAAACCGGTTGTGGCCATCGTCGGCCGGCCGAATGTGGGTAAGTCCACGCTGTTCAACCGGCTGGTCGGCGAGCGCCAGGCCATCGTCGAGGACATTCCCGGCACCACGCGCGACCGCATCTACGGCGCCGCGGATTGGGCCGGCCGCGAGTTCACGGTCGTCGATACCGGCGGCATCGCCGTCAACGAGGCCGACACCTTCACCGCCATGATCGAAGAGCAGGCGCGGCAGGCAATGGAGGAGGCCGACGTCATCATCTTCATGGTCGACGTCCGGGCCGGAGTGAGCCAGGCCGACGGCGAGGTGGCGGAGCATCTGCGCCGCTCGCAGAAGCCGCTCATCGTGGCCGCCAACAAGGCCGACAACCTCGAGCTCGATCTCGACGCCAGCGACTTCTACCAGCTTGGCCTGGGAGATCCGATGCCCATTTCGGCCACGCACGGACTGGGCATTGGCGAGCTGCTGGACGAGGTGGTCAGCCGGCTGCCGCCCGAAGCGGCCGAGCCCGAGCCGGAGCTGTTCAAGGTAGCCATCGTCGGCCGGCCGAACGTGGGCAAGTCCTCGCTCCTCAACGCCATCCTGGGACAGGAGCGGGCGATCGTGAGCGAGGTCCCGGGCACAACGCGAGACGCCATCGACACCGTCCTGGAGTACGAGGGCCAGCGCCTGCTGCTGATCGACACCGCGGGCATCCGCCGCCGCGGTCGCGTCGAGCGAGGCATCGAGAAGTACAGCGTGATCCGTGCGCTGCGGGCCATCGACCGCTGTGACGCAGCCTGCCTGGTGGTTGACGCGTCGGAAATGCTGACCGGCCAGGACGTGCACATCGCCGGCTACGTGAACGACGCCCACAAAGGCATGGTGCTCGTCATCAACAAATGGGACCTCGTACCTAAGACTGAGACTACTATGCGTCAGTACCAGACTGAGATCGAGCGCGAGCTGAACTTCATGGATTGGGTTCCTTGGCTGTTCATCTCAGCCAAGACCGGGCAGCGTGTCGAACGAGTACTGCGCAGCGTTCTTCACATCAAAGAGCAGCGTGAGAAGCGCATCGGCACGGGCGAGCTCAACCAGGTGGTGCAGGAGGCGGTTCGGCGGCACACGCCGCCGGGTGACAAAGGCCGCCAGCTGCGCATCTACTACGCCACGCAGGCGGGCGTGAACCCGCCCACGTTCGTGTTCTTCGTGAACGATCCGAAGCTCTCGCACTTCTCCTTCAAGCGTTACCTCGAGAACCAGATCCGGCAGCGATTCGGGTTTGAAGGGACCGCCATTAAACTGGTGCTGAAAGCGCGCTCGGACTGAGATGTTTGATTGGCCTGCCCTGCTGGTGGTGGCGGCGGCAGGCTATGCGATTGGCTCCATTCCGACAGGTTTCCTGATTGCCCGCAAGTTCGGGATCGACCCGCGCGCCGACGGCAGCGGTAAGACGGGGGCAACGAATGTGCTGCGCACGCTTGGCCCCAAGCTTGGGCCGAAGGCGTCGGCTGCCGTGCTCGCGCTGGACATGGCCAAGGGCGCCGGGGCGGTAGCCGTGGCGATGTCCTTCTTCCAGGGCGGCATGGTGGCGGAAGTGGTGGCCGGGCTGGCGGCCATCGTCGGCCATGTCTGGCCGGTGTTCATCGGCTTCCGCGGCGGCCGGGGCGTGGCCACGGCGGTCGGCGCGATGCTGGTCATCAACCCGCTGGTGGCGGCCGTGGCCTTGATCGGCGGGGGGCTGATCATCGCCCGCTCCAAAGTGGCCTCGCTTGGATCGCTGATGGGCGCGGGACTGGCGCTGGCGTTCGTGGCCGCGCTGGTCCTGGCGCGCGGCGATCAGCTGCTGCCGTTGATCTACTGTCTGCTGGCTTCGGTCATCCTGGTGATGACCCATCGGGACAATATCCAGCGGCTGGCGCGGGGTAACGAACGCAAGATCCAGCTCTAGAACGCCGGTAACTTGAACGTCGTTTTCGGCAGCGGCTCGTGGGGCACGACGCTGGCCGTCCTGCTGGCGCGCCAGCAGGCGCCGGTGAGCCTGCTGACGCGCAGCCGCGAGGAGGCCGAGGCGCTGCGCCTGGCCGGCGAGAACCGCCGCTTCCTTCCGGGTGTGCCGTTTCCCGAGGCCATGGGGGTGACGCACGATCTCGGCGTTCTCGGCCAGGCCGAGACGCTGATCCTGGCGGTCCCGTCGGAGAGCCTGCCGGCCGCCGTCGACGTGCTGCGGCCGCATCTGCCGGAACAGAGCATCCTGGTCAGCGCGAGCAAAGGGTTGGTGCGCGCCGCCGCCGGAGGGCCCCGCCGGCTGACCGAGGTCCTGACGGCGGCGGTGGCCAACCCGGTGTGCGCGCTCTCCGGCCCCAACCTGGCCCGCGAGATCGCCCGCGGCATGCCCTCGGGGACGGTCGTAGCTTCAGCCGACCCCCAGGCCGCCCGGATGGTCCAGCAGCTATTCGCGTCGCAGGTCTTTCGGGTCTATACCTCGGACGACGTGGTTGGCGTGGAGCTGGGTGGCGCACTCAAGAACGTCGTCGCTTTGGCGGCGGGCGCGGCGGACGGCATGCAGCTCGGCGACAACGCCAAGGCTGCGCTCATGACCCGCGGCCTGGCCGAGATCAGCCGGCTAGGCGCAGCCCTGGGCGCGGATCCGCTCACCTTCGCCGGGCTGGCCGGCCTGGGCGATCTGGTGGCGACGTGCGCCAGCCCCCTGAGCCGCAACCGCCGGCTGGGCGAGGCCCTGGCCGGGGGCCGCGGGTTAGCCGACGCACAGCGGCACGTCGGCCAACTGGCGGAGGGCGTGCCGACAACGCGTGCGGCGGTCGAGCTGGCGCGCGGCGCGGGCGTGGAGATGCCGATCGCCCAGCAGATGCACGCCGTCCTGTTCGAGGGCAAGGATCCCCGCCAGGCGGTGTACGACCTGATGCAGCGGGAGCCTAAGGCGGAACGGTAGCGCCGCGAAGCTGCTCCGCCGGGCCGCGAAGCCGGCTACCTCACCGACCAGCGGGCTGAAGCCGCCGTGGGCCAGGCTGCCAAGGGCGCAGGCGGCCAGCAGGCGGTCCGGCCACAAGGCGCGGGCCTGCTCGACGGCCGCGGCCAGGACGGCCCGGCCCTGGGCTTCTCGGGGATTAGGCGTGCGCCACCTGGGCGGTGGTCGCCTCGATCTCCTTGGCCCGCATGACCTCGTCCTTGAGCAGCTCCCAGACGTGGTAGGCCAGCTGGCCGAACTCGGGCAGGGCCTTCAGCTTGTAGACCTCCCGCGGGCGCGGGAACTCGACCTTGATGTCGGCCTTGATGCGTCCCGGATGGGCAGTCATGACAATGACGCGGTCGCTGAGAACGAGCGCCTCGTCGATGCTGTGGGTGATGAAGATGACCGTCTTGCGCGTCTCGTCCCAGATGCGCAGCAGCTCCTCCTGGAGGAGGATCTTGTTCTGCTCGTCGAGAGCGGCGAACGGCTCGTCCATGAGCAGGATCTCGGGGTCGTTGGCGAAGGCTCGGGCGATGCTCACACGCTGCTTCATGCCGCCAGACAGCTGGAAAGGGAAGGAGTCCCGGAAGCGGGTCAAGCCGACCTTGAGGATGTACTCGTCCACGATGGGCTGGTAGACCTTCCTGTCCACGCCGCGCATTCGCAAGCCGTAGGAGATGTTGTCTTTGACGGTCATCCAGGGGAAGATCGACTGCTCCTGGAAGATCATGGAGTTGACGCGCTTGGACTTGTCCTCGTGGAGGACGGTCAGCTCGCCGTAGCTCTGGCGCTCCAGGCCGGCCACGATGCGCAGCAGCGTGGTCTTGCCGCAGCCGCTGGGCCCGACGATGCTGGTGAACTGCCCGGCGGGGATGTTGAGCGTCACATCGTCGAGGGCGACCACGGGATCGGGGCGTCCGGGAAAGATCTTGGTCAGGTTCCGAAGCTGAACCTTGTCTGGCATAGACCAAGAGAATAGCCCAACCGGGCAGGGGCATCTGTAGAATGGGCCGCATCCTGGCCAGGAGGTCGAGGCATGCGATGGCTGAAGGGCGGTTTGCTGGGGGTTGGTTTGATCCTGGCGGCTTGCGGGGGCGCCGCACCGGCCGGCAGTCGGCCGAGCGCGCCCCAGGCGCCGACCAGCGCGCGAGCTTCCGCCGCGACCAGTGCGCAGCCCGCGGCGCCGGCGTCCGCGGCGAGCGTGTCGGCCGCGGCCGCGGGCACGACAGCCTTCAATCACGGCACGTCCACGGCGACCCAGGCGTCGAGCCTGCCGGTGTTGACGGCGCAGCAGAAGGGCTTCGACGCCAAGAACAAGCTCAAGATCAACGTCGTCAACGCCGAGGGCGGTTCGCGGGGCCTTCAGGTTCTGCTGGGCGGGCAGCTGCAGTCGATGCAGGTCGGCCTGGCGCCGGTCGTCATCGGCAACGCGCAGGGCGCCAACTTCCGGCTCATCATCTCGACCACCAACTCGATCCCATACATTGTTTACGGGGCGAAGGGCATCAACGCCGGCAACGCGGCGCAGAAGCTCAAGGGCTCCAAGATCGGCATCAGCACCTACGGGTCCGAAAGCGACGTCTCAGCCAGCATCTTCCTGGACAAGCTGGGCCTGGCGCGCGAGAAGGATGTGGCGGTGGTCCAGATCGGCGGCGGGACGGCGCGCCTGAGCGCGCTGCTGGGCGGCGCGGTGGGGGCATCGCCGCTCACGGCGGTAGATCAGCTCAAGGCCAAGGCCGAGGGCCTGGAGCCGCTGCTCGATCTCACGAAAGACTCGAAGTGGGTGTTCGACGGCGTGGTGGTCGACAAGGCCTGGGCCGATGCACACCAGGACACGATCCTCAGCCTGGCCCGCGCGTGGATGGAGGGCAACTACTACGCGCGCAGCCATCCGGATGAGGCCAAGAAGATGCTGGGCCAGCAGAACAAGACCGATGACCCGCAGCTCATCGACGCCGCCTGGCAGGAGTTCCTGGCCGGGCCGGTGGACCTCAAGCCAGCGGATGAGGGCATCCAGCAGGTGATCAAGCTGGTGCCGGCGCTGAACCAGGTGCAGCTCAAGAGCCAGAACCCGAGCGATTACGTGGACCTGAGCTACCTGGACAAGCTAAAAGCGGACGGCGAGCGGCTGCGGGCGGAGTACAACGTCCGCTGAGGCTAGCGAGGGGCGAGCCTGGCGAGCTGAGGGTTGGGCAGGTTCAGCGGGCCGGCCAGGTACTGGGTGGCGACGAACCCGCCGAAGCCGCTGCCGGTCACCTGCGCCCAGCCAGGGGCGGCCTGGGCCACGACCTGCAGCAGGTCTCCATCGTGCACCACGCCCAGCCTGGCCTGACCGGTATTTGGCCCGGCGCGCACGGTGAGGCCGCCCGCGCCTGTGCCCGCGACGCGGAAGATGCCGGCCGTGACCGGGCGAGGCGCGGCGGTGGGGGCGGGCGGCGGCGGCTTTGGCGCCGACGGAGGCGGAGCGGCGGACACGCCGGGCTGCGCAGAAGCAGGCGGCGCAGCCGGCGCTGAGGCCAAGGCCGAGGCCGACGCCGAGGCTCGGTTAAGCACGCGAAGGCTGCTCGCCTCAACTTTCGGCAGCGTCAGCAACTGGCCGCCGTCGGCTTTGCCCGAGAACGTGCCCACCAGCTTGCCTTCGACCTCCACCTGGTCGCCCTTGACCACCGACGGGAAGCCCTGCTTGGGGTAGACGACGACCGTATTTCCGGCGGCGTGCAGCGGGTCGGTATACATCTGCAGGCCTACGCGAGTCTGATCCTCCTCGACGTTGAACACCTGGCCGGTGATGTTCACGCCGCTGCCCACGAATTTGCCAGGATCGGCGGCGACCCCCGCCCAGTTGGCGTTGGTGAGGACGCCCGGGATCGCCGGGGATGCCGGCGGCGCGCCGGCAGGGGCGGGAGCCGCGGCCCGCGCATCCACAGTGGGGATGCCGCTCAGGGCGGTTGGCTTGACCGCCGGCGCGGGTTGGGCGCCACAGGCGGATAGGGCGAGCGCGGCGGCGATACTGACGGGCCCGACCGGCACAGCTCGGATGGGCGGGCAGCGCATCGGATTGAAGTGTAGTGCCTAGTGCATCGCGCGCTTGCCACTAAGACGTTCTGGCTACCAACCTGCCGAAAAGTGCCGAAATTACTTAGAGTGTTCTTCCAGGGAAGCATGCGGTGATCGGGGCGACAGAAGCAACGCTGGGCGGGCGGGCCGTACCGTTCAAGGACCCGCGCTCTCGCGGGCTGCCGGTGCTGGTGCAGGCGGTCCGTCCGGGATGCGACGTGAGCGTCGTCTTTCCCTGTCGCGATGAGGCGGCCAGTGTGGGTTTCTGCGTGCTGGATGCGCGCATCCGCGTAGAACAGGCCGGGCTCAATGGCGAGGTCGTGGTGTGCGACAACGCTTCGGTGGACGGATCGGCCGAGGTGGCGGCGGAAGCCGGCGCGGTGGTCGTCCGCGAGGAGCGTCCCGGCTATGGACGATCGCTGGCGGCCGGGATCACGGCGGCGAGAGGCAAGTACATCATCATGGCCGACGCCGACGGCAGCTACGACCTGGGCGCGGTGAAGCCGATGATCGCCGCGCTCGAAGCAGGCGCCGACCTGGTGATCGGCAACCGCTTTCGCGGCCACATCGCTCCCGGCGCCATGCCCTGGGCGCACCGCTACATCGGCGGGCCGCTGTTCTCGGCGCTGCTGCGGGTGTTCTTCGGGTCATCGGTCGGGGACGTGCACTGCGGCATGCGCGCCTTCACGCGTGAGGCCTACAGGCGCATGGCACTGCAGACGGGCGGCATGGAGTTCGCCAGCGAGATGGTGGCGCGGGCGTCGCGGATCGGGCTCAAGGTGGCTGAGGTGCCGGTGGACTATCACCCGCGGGCCGGGAAGTCCAAGCTGCGGCGCTACCGTGACGGCTGGCGGCATCTGCGCTTCCTGCTGATGTACAGCCCGACCTGGCTGTTCATGATTCCCAGCGCCATCCTGGCCAGCATTGGCCTGGCGCTGCTGATCGCGCTGTCACTGTCGCCGTTCTTCCTGCTGAGCCGGCAGTGGGACATGCACATGTCGGCGGTGGCCAGCCTGCTGACGGTATTGGGCATCCAAGGGGCGTGGCTGGGGATTTCGGCGCGGACGGTGGCGATCATCCACGGCTTCGACCCGGAGGATCCCTTCATCTCGCGTTTTTACCGCCGGTTCACGCTGGAGATTGGGCTGGCGCTGGCCGGCGCTTTGGTGCTGGCGGGTTCGGGCATGGCGGCCTGGGTAGGCTGGCGCTGGGCGGCCACGGGGTTCGGGCCGCTTGACCAGATCCGGCCGCTGCTCCTCGCCGTGACGCTGATTATGGTCGGCGTACAGAGTGCGTTCAACGCGTTCTTCCTGAGCCTGTTGAGCGTCGAGACGCGCGCCGTGGAGCCGCGATAGCCACGCCGTACGCATCCGTGCTGCTGCCGGTGCGGCAGCCGGGCGCGACCATCGGCGCGGTGCTGGAGGCCGTCTTTGGCCAGGAGGCGCCGTTCGAGTTCGAGGTACGGATCGTCGATTCCGGCTCCTCGGCCTCGGAGCTGGAGCTGATGCGGCGCTACCCCGTGGAGTTGACGGAGATCTCGGCGGAGGAGTTCAACCACGGCCGCACGCGCAACCTGCTGGCCAGCCAAGCACAGGGTGAGGCGCTGGTGTTCCTGACCCAGGACGCCGAGCCCGACGGGCCGGACTGGCTGGCCACGCTGGTAGCTCCGCTGGACGACCTGGCCGTGGCCGGCGTCTACAGCCGCCAGGTGGCCCGTGCGGACGCGTCGCTGCCGATGCGCTTCTTCCTGGAGGAAATCTATCCGCCGGCAGCGGCCCGGCGGCGGACGGACGCCCCGATGTCGATTGACGACATGTTCTTCAGCAACGTGGGCTCGGCGATCCGGCGCGAGGTGTGGCGGCGGCTGCCCTTTCCAGAGGTCGTGATGAGCGAGGACCAGTATTGGGCGGCGGCCGCGCTGCGCGCCGGCTACGAGCTGGTGTACGAGCCAGCGGCGCGAGTGCGCCACTCGCACAACTACACGCTCGGCAGTCTGTTCCGGCGCAATGCGTTGAGCGGCGCCAGCCTGAAGGGGCTGATCGCCGACGGATCGCAGCGGATTGCAGGCCGCGGTCTGAGCTACATCGCGCGGGAAGCGGCGTTCCTGGCGCGCAACGGGGCGCTGACGTGGCTGCCGTACATGCTGGCCTACGAAGCGACGAAGGCGGCGGGATTCGCCTGGGGCTTCTACACCGGCCGCCTGGCGGCAAGCCTGGGAAGGACGGCTTAGACGAAGATGTCCTGGACCTACAGCTTGCAGCCGAGGGTGCGGGCGTAGACGACGACGTCGTAGCCCGCGGCGGCGTACTCGGGCGCCCGATAGCCCTCCCAATTGGCCATGGCACTGGCCACATCGTTGGGCCGGAAGCCTTTCCGAGCGGCGTCCTCGCGAATATCGGCACGCGCGTTCCAGACGCACGCCCGGGCGGCCGGGATAGGCGCGGGGGAAGGCTGGGGGACAGCGCAGCCGAGCTGGCGAGCGTAGGCCACGATGTCGTATCCCGCCGCGCCAAATTCAGGAGCCACGTAGCTCTGCCAGACGGCGAGGCCGAGCTGGGGGTCGGTGACGCCGTGGCCGCGGGCATCGTCGCGGATGTCCGCGCGCTTGTCCCAGACGCACGAGCGGGCGGCGACCACGAGCGGGCTAGCGGGCAGCGAGGCGGGAGCGGGCTTCGCCGTGGATGAGGGCCTGGCGGGTACTTGCGCGGGCGGCTTCGGCGCGACGGCAGCCCCGGCGCCGGACGCCGGACGTGGTGGGGAGGGCGCCGGAACGGCCGGCAAAGATGGGGAAACGGCTTGCTCCGCGCGGCCGTCCGGCTGGTGGGGTCCGATGGCGCGGGCAAGCTCGCCGGCGGCGAGCAGCCGGGGAGCGGGGGATGGCGCCGGCTCGGCGCTTCGAGCGGGCGCGAGCCCGGCCTCACCGGGCTGTTTTGCCTCGCGGCCAGAGAAGAGCGTGATCCCGGCTGCGACGACGAGGACCAGCGTGGCGGCAACGATCCAGATGACCCGGCTCCTGCGCGGTCCAGGCACTCGCGGGCGCACACCGGAGCGCGACGCCGGAGCGTTGGCCGGGCGCGGTTGGGCGCCGAGCGCCGGGGAGCTGGGCTCACCAGGCTGAATGAGGGGAGCCAACGGGAAGAATTATGCCCGAGCAAACGGGCCGCGAAAATTGGGTTCGTTTCGCAAAAAAGGCTATTCGGCGACGGGATTCAGGTTGACCTCGAGGACAGCCGGCGGGGGGACGGGCCGGCCGGCGCGGGCGGCCTGGAGGCGCTGAAGCTCGTGCATGGCGCGGAAGAGAGAGCGATCGAGGCTGGACTCGTAGCGGATGAGGAGGGCCAGCTGGGGGGCGCGGTCGGCGAAGCTGACGGCGAAGGTCATGGTGGGGGAGGTGAGGGCCTCGGAAGCGTCGAGCTCGGGCTGGCGGGCCATGTAGACAGCGCGTTCGTCGAGCGGGCAGGCATTGTCCGACGGCCAGTCCGGATCGGGGTCGCAGAGCCGCTCCAGGTCGTCGGCGGCCTGGCGAGCGCGGTGAGCGACGAGGCGGCAGGCGCGCGAGTCGAGCAGGCCAGCTTCGAAGCGGGAGGCGCGGCGGAGGCGCCAGGCGGCGAGGACGATGCGCTCGACCAGGGCGGCCTCGAGCGGGCAGGCAGGGTGGAGGGCGTCGTGGAGGGACTGGCGGAAGTGGTCGAACTCGGCGGGGTCCTCATCGAGGAGGAGGGCGGCGTTGGAGGAGAGGCCGTGGCGGAGCGCGTTGCGGGAGGCAGCGAGCTTGCCCTCGAGGGTGCGGGGGCCGGTGGAGCGGAGGGCGTTACGGCGATTGGCGGCGATTTGGGCGGGGGTAGCCATGGTGAATGGGTGGAGGGTAGAGGAGGCCGGCACCAGACGGGGGGGATTTAATCAAGTGCTTCGGCTGGCTGGAGTGGTTGGCGTGCTGGGTTTCTGCGTTGGACCTCCGCCCGCTAGTTTGGCCAAGCTGGCGGCGAGGCCCTGGGGGGTCGAAGTTGAGGTAGCAAATCGTCGGGTCGGGCTCGTGGGCCTGGTACGCGGTGCCGTCCCCAGGCAGGCACGCACTGCGGGTCGCCCGGTGCGGGTTCGGGTCGGCTATGGGATTTGAAAAGCTGTCATCACTCTATTGCCAATTGCCGGACCTGCCAGGCCAGCGGGCGGTAATCCCCGGTGCCGGAAAATCGATGCGGAACGAACCAGTTGTCTGCCTCAACTTCCACGCAGCAATCGCCGCGGGAGTCAGTTGGCAATGGTAGACGGACAGAGAACTCTCCCGTGCTTTCCACCACGTACTTCCCAAGCACGTGATCGTTCACGCGAATGGTAAGTCCGAGAGGCTTCCCGAGATATCTCAGATCCGTCCAGCCTTTCAGCGTAAGACGGCCGGCCTGCCAGGAGGCGGACTTGCTCGCTCTCAAGACAGGTCCGGCCCAGCCGTCTTCCCACAGATCGGTGTGGTCTCGATAGACCGCAGTCTCGAGATACACGCCACGGCGTCGGGACAACGCGAGCGCGGCCCGCTCGGCGAGACTCTGGGCTCCGTCCCGCATAATGGGATACGCGACAGCCTCAAGTGCGACGTCGGGACCGATGCACAGCCCCGCCAGTCCGAGCAAGATGGCTGTCCCCCACCGTTGCCGCCGCCAGTCGTTGCGAGCCCGGGAGAGTAGTGAAAATGACCAGCGGGTCCGGCCAAACCGATAAGCTGCAAGCGACAGCACCATTCGCCAGTAGAGGGGTTTGAATGGAGATCCCCAATACAGGCGGCTGATCGCAACGGCTTGTCTCAACCGCGCGTACTCGTCATAGCGACTTGTCTTTGACTGCTCGTGCAGCCGGTACGTAGCGAGCACCTGGTCGATTTGGTGGAAGCGGTATCGCCGAGAGAACCGACAAAAGAGGTCGTAATCCAGCCACTGATAGCCGGTGTCTCTCATAGGCCCACATGAATGCCACACGTCCGGCGTCCAGAAGACCGCCGGCTGCGGTATAGAGTAACCCTTCCATACCTGCAACACACGGGCATGACTTTCGAAATGGCTGGGATGCTCGATGCCTATGTATCGGCCGCGTTCATCCGTAAAGCGACAGCGCCCCATCACCACGTGCCGTCCGGCTCGTGGGTCGATTTCATCGGCCACGCGCTTCAGGGCCCCGGGCAGCAGCGTGTCGTCTGAGTTCAAATAGCCCCAGACTTCGCCTGTTGCCAGCCGAAATCCCTTATTAATTGCATCCGGCTGCCCCTCATCTCGTTCCGAAATGACGGTCAGGTGAGGGTATCGCTTCAGAATGTCGAGCGTACCGTCGGTCGATAGACCATCCACCACGATGTGCTCGAGATCGGGATAGTCCTGAGCCAAAACGCTCTTGATGGTCTCTTCAATGAACTGGGCCTGGTTGAGCGACGGCGTGACGATTGTGATGCGAGGACAGTTCTTCCCTGCCGGACCCTTATTCAAAACGGCTTTCCCAGACTTCGTGCAGAATTCGAGCAACAGAGACGGCGTAGTTGCGCCACGAAAACTGGCGGGCTCGAAGGTGGCCACGTTCGACGAGGACCGCACGGAGCGTGCTGTCCTCCAACACTTTGGCCATCCCGTCCGCAAGGTGCTCGGGTGAGGATGGATCGACCAGCAATGCAGCGTCACCGGCGACCTCCGGCAGACTCGTGGTATCGCTGCACACGACCGGGCAGCCGACTGTCATGGCTTCAAGGACTGGCATGCCGAAACCTTCGAAGAGCGATGGGTATACCAATGCCACGGCGCCCTCGTACAGGCCAGGCAAGTCGTTGTAGTTGCAATAGCCGAGGAACCGCACCTGCTGCTCGAGACCGTGTTTGGCTATAGCAGCTTCAACCTCGGCCTGCGCCTCCTTCGGGCCTCCCGTGCAGACAAGCAGCGGGTCAAGGCCATAGGTTCCATGAAGAATGGCCAAGGCATCAACCAGCGTTCGATGATTCTTGTGCCACCACGTGTTAGCCGGAAAGAAGATATAGCTTCGGTCCCGAAGCCCATATTTGTTCAGGACCGCAACTTTGGCGGGCGCAGCCTGGCGCGCAGTGCCGAAAATGGGGTCCGCACCAAGGTAGGTAACAGTCACCTTTTGGGGGGGAACTTCGAGTCGCTCGATTAAGGTGCGGCGCGTGAATTCCGAGTTCGCGCAGATATGCCGTGCTCGCTGGACCGAGTCAGCATACAGGCGCTTGCGCTCCTCCAATGCGTATCTTGAGAAGAATTGTGGGAAGTACTCATGCTGAACGTCCGGCATGACCAACACATTGAGGAGCGGGTGCAGGTCGGGGTGAATATAGCCCGGCATAGATAACCCCACGTCGGCTTGGAATGAGCGCGCGCGGCGGAGCGTCTCTACTGCGGGGGAGCGCCAGTCGGCGAAGCTCAGACGACGCTGTAAGAGCTGCAGCCCGCGTCGGCCAAGTCTTGCCACGTCCGCGAGGCCGCCGGTCCTGATCATGCGAACGTTGCGATGAAACCGAAAATCGAACGACGGCGTGGCTTCCAATGGCAGGAGCAAAGTGTATTGGTTGGTGTGGTCAAGCGACAGCAACTCGTTGAGGAAGCCCTTCGTGTGGTTTTCGATGCCGCCTGCTAGTCCAGGCTTCATCCACCGCAGGTCGACGACTACGCGCATCCGGCCCATGCGCCGGCGCTCGCGCAGCGCGACCCTCAGCGCCGAGCGGTACTTTGCATTGAGAGACTCGGGGTCGTGCTGGCTGAGGACCGTCTCACGTCCGGCGTGGGCAATCGAGCGCCTCAAATCTGGATCGCGCAGACTCTGGATGACCGCATTAGCGAATGCGTCAACGCCGTCAGCAATAAGGAGATTGAGGCCGTTTTGGTACTGCAGGCCCTCGGCACCGATTGTTGTCGAAACAACGCACTTCTGCATGGCCCATGCTTCCAGGATCTTCTGGCGCATCCCGGAGCCAAAGCGCAACGGAACGACGACGACAGCGGCTTGGGCCAGTTGCGGACGTATGTCCTCGATAAAACCAGTGACGGTTACACCGGGGAGACGCGTTAAGTCCTGGACCTCCGGGGCTGGGTCTCTGCCGACGATCCAGAACTCGGCCTTTGGAATAGCTGCTCGCACGTGCGGCAGCACGTGCATGGCGAAGAAGCAAACCGCATCAATATTAGGGGGGTGGTTCATCATCCCGGTAAACACGATGCGGGTCGTTGCGTCTGGCACGTGCGCCATGGGAGCAAAGTAGCTGCTGTCCACGGGGATAGGTACGCTCGTGACGCGGCGGGGCTGGTAATTTCGCCGGACCCACGCTTCATCGTCAGCCGATACAGTCACGACGAGATCGAACTGTTGGCAGTACCTACGCTCGAACCTGCGGTAGCGGCGCGATTCAACCCAGCATCCGACGCGGCGGAGGAGAGTCGATTCCGTCCTGGCACGGCGCTCGTACACCAGCGAGCGGATGTCGTGCATCACCAGTACCTTGAGGGGTAACTCAGGCAGGTTGTCGAGCCAGCACGCGGAGCCGCTCTGGACGACGACAAGTGTGTTCCAGAGTTCACCCGATAGCGCGTCAAGCAATGGATCCGCGATATTGCGGAACTGGAAGTCCTGGACAATGGTGTCCCGGGGCCGGTGCGGGCGAGTCCTGAGGATGGTATAGAGGCGGGCAAGCACCGGCTGAGCAAGAGGGACGTGCACCGCCGCTGCCGGTGCATTTTGGTGAGCTAAAGGGTTCTGCCAGACATAGAGCCGGACACCCGCGTGCTCCAGGACGTCCTTCTTGGACAGATGCTCGGGCGTGTGCACCATGGACACGAGCCCGACTTGGGTCCCGGAAGCGGCAAGACGTGTCATATGCAGGTATTCGACCCCGCCGCCGCCCGGGAAGATGGGCAGATCAGCGTTTAGGACGAGAACACGCAACGACGGTTCTCCAGGGGTGCCACCCGACGCATGCCTGCTTGCTGCTTTGGCTGCGACTGTGGCGGTGAGCGTGTTCCCTTGGTGGGTGTGGGTCGGCAGCGTCAGGTTGGCCGTCGCCAATCCAGAGGATGGGTCAATCTATAACGGAGACTCCTCGTGAACCAACGGAGACTCCTCGTGAACCAACGGAGACTCCTCGTGAACCCTTTCAATTGAGCGGCTAGATCGGCGTTCTCCTGTTGAAGCTGCGCGAGCAGCCGCGCGTGCTCCTCGATGGCGCGACCTTGCTGTTCGATCACCTGGAGCCTCGCGGCGCGGTCGGTTTCAGAGATTTTCAAGTGATGCTTGAGCGCAGCGACCTCTCCGAGCAAGCGGTTGCGTTCACCCTCAGTTTGTCCCAATCGGTTCCCCTGGTCCTCGATAACGCGAAGCCGAGCCTCACGATCAGCGTCAATCTCGGCCACTTGGCGTTGGAGCGAGGCCACGCTGGCCCTGAGCACATTGTGCTCGCCTTCCAGCTGGCCGAGCTCTCGACCTTGTTGTTCGATCACCGCGAGCCGGGCGGCGCGATCGGCTTCAAGGGCCTTTATTTGGTCCTTCAGGTCGGCGACCTCTCCAAGCAAGCGGTTGCGTTCACCCTCAGTTTGTCCCAATCGGTTCCCCTGGTCCTCGATAACGCGAAGCCGAGCCTCACGATCAGCGTCAATCTCGGCCACTTGGCGTTGGAGCGAGGCCACGCTGGCCCTGAGCACATTGAGCTCACCTTCCAGCTGGCCGAGCTCTCGACCTTGTTGTTCGATCACCGCGAGCCGGGCGGCACGATCTGCTTCAAGGGCCTTTGTTTGGTCTTTAAGGTCGGCGACCTCTGCTTTAAGTCGATTGCGTTCGCCTTCAAGCTCGCCAAGCCTCACGCCCTGCTGTCGAATGACCTGAAGACGTGCTTCACGATCTGCGTCGACGTCTTTGACCTGTTGTCGAAGAGCCTTGGCCTCGGCGCGCGCGGCAGCGAGCTCGGCATTTAACTCACCCAGTTGTTTGCCCTGATTTTCGATGGTCTCGAGCCGCTGTTCTCTATCGGTCTCACTTTCCAGCAACCGCTCTCTTAATGTTTTAAGTTGGTGATTGATAGAGGTATGCGCCAGCCCTGGGCTACTGCCGATTGAGTTATCTAAATAACGCGCGTACTCTCCCCGAATCTGATCGATCTTGCCAGTTTCTGGCACTGAGCACAACGAAAGTCCTGTCAACTCACATGCCCTGTCCATGCTGCCGGCATAACCCATGCTTAGGAAGACTTTTCTTCCTAGTGCGTGGAGCGCTGCCGCGATCTCCTGCCGTGTTAGTATCTGCTCCCAAAGACCGATCGATTGGTCATGCGGTCCGGGATGAGCGAGCAGAGCACGGTCGCCTACGACTGCCTGTTTGTAGCTCCTGATGATGTTGTCGTTCCGACCGTAGTGAATTATGTCGGGATCGTACGCCAAGCCGAGAAAACGACAGATGCGTTGGACGGTCTCCTCGGGCTGCCGTACGAGGTCTTCGTAAGAAATCGCCGCGCGATTGAGATCGTTAGAGGCAAAGAACTCGCTTAGATTGGCTAATCCAATGGTTACGTCGAACGTGTGAGGCGAAACGATCTCTCCGGTGAGCTCTTCGATCGAGATACCCCACGTCTTCTTAAAGGACGCAATGACGTCAAATGGGTCTCGGCAAAGCCATAACTTTCGGGCAGCTGGAAATAAATGCTCGATATACTCGACGACGTGGTAATATCTCGGAGTTTTATCGACAAACACACGCTTGTTGTTAGCGAGTAGAAGGCTGTTGTAAACGCTTAACGCTGCCGACCTGGACGCCTCCAACAATGTGTCGTGCCCGGCGAGGTCGATCAGTGCATCCATGGCGAGGTTGTGATCGTAGTGGGTTGCGACTAGTTGTTGTTCGCCCGCCAAATGACTTAAGGGCAATAAGAGCCATGGTTCTGGTGGACAGAGCACTTCTCGATGTCCTGCGAGGATGGCGGCCAGCAGGGTCGATCCCGATCGAGGGACCGAGAGAAGGAAGATTAGATTGGTGCCTAGCCTGTCAATCATGCTCGGGGGGCCGCCACGGGTTCTGGTAGTGTTGACCTGTCAATCCGGGCCGGACTGAGGCAATCGACGAGTCCGACATTGCTGGAGTGGCCAACGACGGTTAATTTCACTGCATCTATTCGGCGCGCTAGGAAGCGGTCCGTATCGGCGTAGGAGCATCCACATGAGAAGAAGTAGTGGTTCGGTGTGAAGGTACATGTCAGTGGCCATCGAACAGTCACTCTGTCTCCCACTTCGTAAGCGCCGGTGTTGATTCCCTGCATGTCGGTATTCGTTGAAACTAGGCGCACTCCCTGGATGCTTTTTATGGTAAGGCCGAAGATCGGATTTGTGACGCGTACGGCAAAGCGAAGCTCATAACAAAAGCTGAACTGGCTGCCAGTCTTTGCCGAACCGATGCGCTCGCCCCGGTCATTCTCGAACCAAATATCGAGGAAGCGGGCCCCGCCGTCGCCATATTCCGATGACGTAGCAGCGATGTCTTCACCGAAGAGGAGCTTCTGATACTCCTCGCAAACGGTCGGCGGTTGACCGTCGGCGACAACACGACCCTGATTTAGAAGGATGGCTCTCGTGCAGGTATTGATTATCACGTTTAGATCATGCGACACCAAAATGACTGTTCCACCGCGCTGCATGAAATCTTCGATACGACGATAACACTTCCGCTGGAATGCAGCATCTCCTACAGCAATGGCCTCATCCACTAACAAAATCTGTGGGAAGAGGCACGCTTGGATAGCAAACGCAAGTCGCAGTACCATGCCGCTGGAGTAGGTCTTGATGGGCTGGTCGAGGAATTCACCGATGTCGGCGAAGCTGCAGATCTCATCGAAGCGGTGGTTGGTCTCGTTGGGGGAGAGTCCGATGAGTGCTGCATTTAGGTAGATATTCTCACGGCCTGTGTACTCAGGGTTGAATCCACTGCCCAGTTCAAGTAAGGCGCCGATATTTCCGTGTATGCGCACCTCTCCGGTTGTAGGCTTTAGGATACCTGCGAGAATCTGGAGGAGGGTGCTCTTGCCTGAACCATTACGGCCTATGATGCCTAGAATCTCGCCGCGTGTGACATCGAAAGAGACATCGTCAAGTGCCCAGAAATTACGACCACGGGGCCTTCCGAAGCCTAGGAGGTGGTCCAGCAAACGATCTTGCGGGTTGCTGTAGATGCGATACTGCTTGCTGGCATTGCGAACGGATACTGCGACTTGACTGGATCTGATGGTCTCAGACGTGGCTAGTGCGGTCGGTTGCGGCGCAGGTAGGGTTTTCAAATTGCGTCTGCAAAGCCAGGCTTTATCCGTATGAACAACGCCCAGCCGGCGATGGCGAGAGCAAAGGTTATGGCCGTCCACTCGGCCCAAGGCACCCATTCTAGGGAAGTGCCCCACACGGCTGCTCTGCGGAAGCTATAGAGGATGACCGTTAGTGGATGAAGAAAGAGTAGGAATCGCAGGGACTGTGGGACTGCACTGACAGGATAGAACAGGCAACTCAAGAATAGAAGGACCTGCACCAAGATCGGGATGGCTTGTCGCAGATCTCGGAGGTAAACCCCTAATGCTGAAAGGAGCCAACCTGCCGCTAAACATAGGAAGACGAGGGGCAGGTATGCTAGTGGCAGAAGTACAATTGTCGCCGGAATGGAACCTGTCACAGCAAGCGCGGCAACGACAAGGATTGCAACGCTGATGAGTGACTGGATGATCGCCGCACAGACTATGACGACGGGCAAAACTTCTAACGGGAACACGACCTTTTTGACGTAGCTCGGGACCGCGAGAATCAGGTTTGGCGATTGACTGACTACGTCTGAAAACACGGTAAATGGGATAAGCCCGGCGAACAATACCAATGCGAAACTTCCCGCTGCTGAGTCTTGGGGTCCGACGTCCCACTGCACTTTGAGCACGACTGAAAACACGAGAGTGTAGATTGCAAGCATCGCGAGGGGCGTCACATAGGACCACAGCACCCCCAGGTAGCTGCCCTTGTAACGCTGGGTCAGCTCTCGTCTGACGAGCTGGCTAATCAGCTCGCGATGCCGCCAGATCATCCCAATAGGCGACTTCGTGTGAAAAAGCCAGGACATGGAGCTGCCGGACGGGTCAGCGACAGCGGCAGACATTCCGCCCTGTGTGCGGCCGAGCCGAGACTTCAGCTGCGACACTTTGCATCGCTCGAAACTGTACCCGCGAGAGGCTCAATTGGACGAGTCAGTAGGACTGGAGTCTTAGGCCGTTGTCTGCTGATAAATGTCGTAGGTTTGGCGCGCAGTGTCGGACCAGTCAAAGAGGGCCGCGCGCCGCGGTCCATCGACTCGCGCTTGCTCGCGGAGCCGTGGGTTGCCAACAGTCTCATAGAGGTGCGCAGCAATCTGGTCCTCGTCAAGCGGGTTCACGTAAGATGCGGCGCTGCCTGCAACCTCCCGTAGCGCCGGAATGTCGGCTGCGATGACTGGTGTGCCTGAGGCAAGTGCCTCCAGGACCGGCAGCCCGAATGCCTCGTGCAGTGAGGGGAAAACGAACGCAGATGCAGTACGGTACGCATGTGGAAGCTGCTGACTTGGGATCGGTCCCTCCCTGAGGACAGCATGCTGGCAGGCCGCTTTTTGAATCGCGGCTGAGAGTTCGGGCTCGGCCCAACCTCGGACTCCTGCGAGACGGAGTACCTCTGGACGACCCATGGCCCGAAACGTCGCGAAGGCGCGCACCAGGCGCGGCAAGTTCTTGCGCGGGTATGGCCGACCAATCCAAAGGAGGAAAGGCGAAAGACACGGAGATTGCCGGGTACGGGCCGCATTGAACCTGGTGCGGTCGACGCCAAGCGGCACAACGCAGATCCTACTAGCAGGCAGTCCCATCCAACGTTGGACCTCCCTCTTTGCGGCCTGGCTGATCGTGATCACGGCTGTGGCCCTCTTCGCAGAGCTGGCGCGCGCAACCTTCCACCAGCTGCGCAACGCGGCTGGCATACGGGTGCTCGGCATGAAGGGCTCGGCTTCGAGCAGCGTCAGGACCGTCGGTGTAGTGTGGGCAAGGGGCGCAACGTTCACGGGTGCGTGGAATACATCGAGCCGCTCCCGTTTGATGAGCGCCGGCAGCAGCAGTTGCTCCGAAAGCACGCGAACCGGTAGCGACGAGCCGACAACAGGGCATACCACGTACTTCAGTTGCGCTGGAGGCTCCGGCAACATAGCTCTGGCATGTGGGTGAACGAACACGACCCAGGTGTCGTCGGGGGCGAGGGCAGATAAATGACGAATTAACTCATAGACGTAAGTGGCGTCGCCACCGGGACGGCCCGCAGTGAGCGCCAGCGCATTGATCCCGATACGCACGGCTGACCTTAGGCTGCTCGGTACAGCCGGAGCTTCACGGCGGCGAAATAGAGATAGAGAACCGCGACTCCGCCCGCCATCCGAGCCCACTCTGATGGGCTGAGACGGAACACGCTTGCGTAGCGCGCTTTGACTCGTACCAGCTCGCGAATGTGCGTTGACATGTTGCGGATGGTTTTCGCTGCAGGATGGTATCGAGCACAAGCGAGCACTTGTGGAAGATAGCAGGTGCGAGCTCTAGTGAACATCCTCAGCCAGAGTTCGTAATCAAGCGCGAAATGCAGAGTTGGATCGGCGCCGCCCACTTGCAAAAAGAGATCGCGGCGAAAGAAGACCGCTGGCTGCATAACGAAGCTGCTCGGGTGGATCAGGATTTGCTGAGGACGCTGCACAGGCCAGCTGCGGTGTTTTCGGAGCGGCTTCTCGTTCGCGTCGGTCACCAGTCCATCTCCGTAGACAATATCCATCTTCGGGTCGGTCTTAAAGATGCTTACTATCTGCCGAACGATTTCTGCCGAAGGGTAATAGTCATCGGAGTTGATCCAAGCGATTACTTCACCGCCGGCGAGCTTTACTCCCTTGTTTAGTGCGTCGCTTTGGCCTTGGTCTGGTTCAGAAAGCCACCGAAGCTGCGAGCCATAGGTCGCGAGAATTCCCTGTGTTCCGTCGGTAGAGCAACCGTCGACAACAATTATTTCACTGTCAGGCACCGCCTGCTCGATGCAGCCATCGATGCACCTCTCGATGAAGGGGGCCTGATTGCGAGTGGGAATCACAAAGGAGACGGAGTGATTACGCACTCGCTACCTGCACTGACGGGGTGCGTGCGGCGGACGCCTGTTCGTACCACCGGATGGTCGCCAGGAGGCCTGCCTGGAAGTCCGTCGTCGCGCGGAACCCGAAGGCAGCTTCAGCTCTGGACGTGTCAAGGCAGCGGCGCGGTTGCCCGTTGGGCATAGATGTATCAAATTGAATGGCTCCCGTAAAACCTGTGAGCTCGGCGATGAGATGCACGAGCTCACGAATGGTGATCTCGCGCCCTGCTCCTATGTTGACCGGCTCCGATCCCTCGTAGAAGTTCGTAGCCAGCACGATTGCCTTGGCGGCATCTGTAACGTAGAGAAATTCGCGGCTGGCGCTGCCGTCGCCCCAGACCACAATTGACTTCTCGTGGCGATCACGAGCTTCGACACATTTTCGTATCAGCGCGGGAATGACGTGCGATGAGTCAGGGTCGAAATTGTCGCCCGGCCCATAGAGATTCACGGGCAGGAGATAGATAGCATTGAACCCGTACTGCTGCCGATAGGCTTGGGCCTGCACTAGGAGCATCTTCTTGGCGAGCCCGTACGGTGCGTTCGTCTCCTCGGGATAACCAGCCCAGAGATCTTGTTCTCGGAAAGGCACGGGCGTCAACTTTGGGTAGGCACAAATGGTCCCGACGGCCACGAATTTTGCGACTCCCACGAGTCGGGCCTCTTCCATGAGTTGGGCGCCCATCATCAGGTTCTCGTAAAAGAAACGACCTGGATTATCGCGGTTGGCCTTAATGCCTCCCACGACAGCGGCTAGGTGGATAATCACGTCAGGCTTGCCATCCCGCAGGGCGCGACGGATTGCCTCACGGTCCACAAGGTCGTAGTCTTCGTGGCGCGGCACGAAGATGTCTTGACAGCCGATCTGCTTGAGGTGGTCGACCACGTGTCGGCCGAGGAACCCGGAGCCGCCCGTAACCATGACGCGAGCTGCCCGCAAGCTACTAATCACTCAATCGATTCTAAGGCGGCTGCGTGCCAGCTTGCTCATACATAGCTGATTTTTCCTGGGTCGGTGGAGCTGGCGCGGGCTCGATTTCCGGCGGTTCGGGTGCTGGCTTTGGGCGAGAACCTGGGCTTTGGGGCGGCCTACAACCGGGCGATTGGGGCGGTGGAATGCGGACAGGTGGCGCTGCTGAATAACGACACGGCGGTGCAGCCCGGGTGGCTGGAGGCGCTGCAGGCGGAGCTGGAGCGGCACCCCGAGGCGGCCGCGGCCGGCAGCAAGCTGCTGTTCATGGACCGGCCGGCGGTGGTGAACCACGCCGGCGGGCAGATCACGGCATTGGGCGCGGCCTACGACGTGGGCTGGGGGACGGCCGACGACCCCAACGACGACGGCTCGCGCGAGTGCAGCGCGGCGACCGCGGCGGCGATGCTGATGCGGCGCGAAGCGTTCCTGGAGGCGGGCGGGTTCGACGAGGCGTACTTCGCCTACTTCGAGGACGCCGATCTGTGCTGGCGGTTCTGGCTCAGGGGCTACACGGTGCGCTACGCGCCGCGGGCGCGGGCGCTGCACGCGTACGGAGGGTCGACGGGGTTCGGCCGCGCCTCGCCGTTCCGAATCGAGCACTGCCAGACGAACCGGCTGCAGAACATGGCCAAGAACCTGGAGGCGGGCAGCCTGGCGCGGCTGTGGCCGGCCTCGATGGCCTACGACGCGGCGCGGCTGTGGCGGCTGACGCGGAGCGGCCGGCCAGCGGCGGCGCGGGCCTACGCGCGCGGGACGGCGACCTTCACACGCCGGCTGCCGCATGTGCTGGAACAGCGGAAGCGGGTGCAGGCCGGCCGGCGGCGCTCGGACGCGGAGCTCCGGCGGCTGGGGGTGCTGGCCGGCTTGCGCGAAACGGCGGCAGAGTGGCGGCGGCTGAGCCGGCTGGAAGGGGCATCCGGCCGGGCGTGAGCCGCGGACGGTTCGCAACGGGGAACCGCCAGCCGCCAGGGCGGGCCCTCCCCTTGGTCCTGGTTTTGGGCGCCGAGCGGGCGGCCGTCACTATGATCTCAGCGCATGCGCCAAGCGCCGACGTTCAGGCCTGAGATTGGCCTCGTTGCCCGGGCGCCGGCGCACGGCGCGAGGGAGGCACGGGCGCGGAAGACACGCGGCCTGGAGCGGCTCCTGACGGGGGACGTGGCAGTGGCGGCGCTGCTGGGCGCGGCGGCGCTGGCGCTGTACGTGAAAACCGCGGCGCCGGGGGTCTACAGCTTCGACGCGGCGGAGTTCACCATCGCGTCGGCGACATGGGGCATTCCGCACGCCTCGGGCTATCCACTGTTCGTGCTGCTGGGCCGGCTGTTCATCACGCTCCTGCCGGCCGGCGATCCGGCCTTCCGCATGGTGCTCGCGACGGCCCTGTTCGCGGCGCTGACCGTAACCGTCCTGTACGCGCTGCTCCGTGAGCTGGAGCTGGGGCGGATGCCGAGCCTGCTGGCGTCGGCGGCATTCGGGGTCTCGTACTACCAGTGGGCGTCGGCGGTGGTGACGAAGGAGCACAGCCTGCACACGCTGCTGCTGGGGCTCGTGCTGTGGCTGCTGCTGCGGTGGCAACGGAGAGGCGGCTTTGGATGGCTGGCGGCCGCGAGCTTCGCCTACGGGCTGAGCCTGGCGAACCATCTTTCAGCGGCGCTGTATGGGCCGGCAATCCTGGGATTTGTCCTGGCCGGCAAGAGGCAAGGCGCGACGCGGTGGCTCGCGCTGGGGGGCGCCGGCGCGCTGGGCCTGCTCCCGTACATTTACCTGCCGCTCGCCTATCTGGCCCAGCCGGCGTTCAACATCGCCGGGCAGTACGACAGCAGCGGGACCTTCCATCCAGTGGACCTGGCCAGCTTGCAGGGCATGCTGTGGATGCTGACGGCCCGCCAGTTCGGGGGGGCCATGTTCGGTTCGCCGCTCCAGGCGCTGCCAGGACAGATGTGGGAGCTGGCCCAGTGGTGGTGGGGCAATTTCTTTGGCGTTGGGGTGGCGGTGGGGCTGCTGGGCCTGAAGGCTTTCCACGACCGCAACCGGCGGTTCTTCTGGATGGCGGGCGCAGTGGCGGCGCTGCATGCGGCGTTTTTCGTGAGCTACGCGGTGACCGACCGCTACAACATGTTCGTCCCGGTGTACCTGATGTGGACGGGGCCGCTGGCGTTCGGGATCGAACGGCTGCAGGGCATGGCCGGCTCGCCGGCAAGGGCGCGCGTAGCGCAGGCGTGCCTGGCGGCAGGCGTGATGGCCGGCGCCGCGGCCAACTACAGCCTGGTGGACCTGAGCGGGGACCGGCGGCCGGGGGAGTGGGCGCGCGACCTGCTGGAGCGCGTACCGCCGAACGCGACGGTCATGGCGCGGTGGGCTTTCTCGGGCCCATTGAGGTACGAGCAGCTGATCGAGGGCGTTCGGCCGGACGTGCAGGTCATCGACACGTTCCTCATCTCGCGGGCGGACGCCAGGAGGTTGGTGGAGGAGAACGTCGACCGCAAGGCGCTGGTCGTGGACGACGTGACGCTCTTCCAGCCCGAGGAGCTGCCGGGCATCTGCGGCCTGGAGCTGTCCGGATCGCGCATCGATTTGACGGTTTCGGCGGCGCGCGCTCCGCTGGCCGGCGCGCATCTCGGCTACCGGCTGGTGCGCTGCCCGTAGCAGCGATGGCCGCCGCCGCTCCTCGGCGCCTGTGGCTGCCCGGCAGCCGCTGGGCCCAGGTGGCGCTCTACACGTGCGTCCTGTATGCGCTGGGCGCGGCGCTGATGCCGGTCGATGGCTTCTGGACGCCTGACGCGGGGGCCAAATATGTGCAGATGCTGAACGTGCACTGGACGGGCGCCGGGTTCAACGCCGACGTGCCCTATCCGGCGCGGGAGGTGGATCCGGAGATGCGGCTGGTGAACATGCCGTTCTCCTACACCTACGGGCCCGACGGGCTGTTCCACACCTACTTTCCGCTGGCCTTCGCGGTGCTGTCTCGCGGGGCGTACGCGCTGTTCGGGCCGCGGGGGCTGCTGGTCTGGCCGGCGCTGGGCGGTGTGGCGGCGGCAGCGCTGAGCGGGCTGATTGCCGAACGGTGGAAGCCGGGGCGCGGCTGGGCGGCGATGGCGCTCACCGCGTTCGCGACGCCGGTGCTGTTCTACTCCCAAATCTTCTGGGAGCACACGATTGCGCTGGCGCTGGCGCTGGCCGCGCTTTACGTGCTGGTTCGGACGGAGGCTGCCGGGCCTGGCCCAAGCGTGCGGCGGCGGCTGGCGCCGTACACGCTGGCCCTGGCGCTGGTCGCGGCGGCGGGCGTGTTCCGGCCTGAGACGCTGCTGTTCGAGGCCTGCTGCCTGGTGTGGTGCGGATGGCGGATCTTCGCGGCCGGCAGCCGGGCATCGAGACTGGCGGTCGGCGCCGTAGCGGCGCTCGGGGCCGGGCTGTTCGTGGCGGTGGCGAGCCGATCGCCCTACGCCGGAGCGCTGAACGCCGGCCGGACGGACGTCGAACAGCGCATCCTGGGCCATGTCATCGATCCGGCGCAGCGCGCGAATATCCCGCGGGACTTATGGGAGCGCGTGGGGGACGTGTTCTACAACATCCCGGACGCCGGCGGCCTGGCGCTGGCGCCGATGCGCTACCTCACGCTCGTGGCGCTGGCTCTGGGGCTGGCGGCGCTGTGGGCGAGGGGACCGTGGAGGCCGCGCCTGCTCGCGCTGGCGGCAGTGGCGGTGGCCGTTCCGGCGGCGATCAACGCCTTCTACCCGGATCCGATCAGGTCGACGCACGGCGTCATCCTGTCGGCGCCGTTCGTCCTGGGCGCGTGGGCTCTTCTGCGCGCCGGGGCGCCGGCCAAAGGCCTGGTGACGGGGACGATGCTGGCGCTCGTGGCCGCGGAGCTGGTGTTCTTCAACTGGGGCACGGCGGGGGGCCGTGAATGGGGCGCACGGGGCATCCTGCTGCTCTACCCGCTGGCGGCCATCGTGGTGGGGGCCCGCTGGCCGGCCCGGCGCGGCCGGTCGGTGGAGGGGCCGGCGCTGGCCGTCCTGGTGGCGCTTTCGGTGGCCATTCAGGCCAGGGGGCTCGTGCAGCTACGGGCCGAGCTGGGGCTGGCCAGCAGCTGGACGGGGGCGCTGCTGGCGCTGCCGCCGTCGACCGTGGTGACCGACGTGTGGTGGCTCACGTCGTCCACCACACCTGCCTTCTACAGGCACCGGTTTCTCACGCTGCCGGCCGGACCGGGCCGGGCGGAGGCGGCCGACTACCTGCGCCGGCAGCCGGCGGCGCAGGCGTCCGGCCTGGTGTTCGCCACGTCGTGCTTCGAGGGCTGCGGGCTGCCGGGGGAACTTCAGGCGTACTACCGGCTGGCATCCGAGCGAGAGGTGCGCGGATTGTGGCTGGGGAGTGTTGTACCTAGGTGAAACACCCTACTGAGTAGTACAAAAGTATCGTTTTGCTGACTAATCCTAGGCATTTACCATAGGCTGCTTGCCAGAGCGTTCACCGTCTGCTAGGATGCTTGTGAACCTAGCGGGCGGAGATCGCGCATCGCGTAATCGGGAACTGGCGGGAGGAAATGGTTAACACTCGGATCAAACGTTTGGGCGCAGCGGTTGGCCTGGCGGGCACGACGTTCGCACTGCTGACGGCGGGCTTACCGTACGGGCCGCTGGACTTCGTCCAGACCGCCCTGGGCGCGGTGTACACGACACCTACACCGACGGCGACGCCGCCTCAACCTACACCAACGTCCGCGGCCACGCCGACGTCGAGCGGCGGCGGAGGTGGCGGCACCACAACGACGACCACCACCACAAGCACGACGACGCCTCCGGGCACCATCAGCGCCTCGGCGCTCACCGGCAACGCGCCGGCGCCGGTGACGGTGACGGTGAACGTGACGGCCGGCGCGAACGTCATCTCCGGGAATGTCGGGCTGACGCTTCCGCCCGCATTCACGAGCGTGCCCAACGCCGAGGTCTCGATTACGCCTCAACTGCCGCCAGAGGTCAACATCTCCGCCTTGGCCGGCAATGTGGTTGCCAGTCCCAACGGCACGGTGTTCGATCTTTCCGTGAAGGATGCGGCGACGGGGCAGCAGATCACGGCCTTCAACACGCCGGTGACGTTCACCGTGCTGCCGAACGCGGCCGACCGCGCCGTGGCAAACGGGGACACCAGCATCCTGAACGTGATCTACTTCACGGCGCCGAACACGCTGCCGATTTTCGACCCGTTGAATCTGCGGCAGCTCGGCCAGCCGGTGCCTATCTTCCAGCCGAATGTTGTCCACAACGCCGACGGCACCCTGAGCTGGGCGAACCAAAACGGCGCCGGCGTAGTGCAGGCGGTCGTGGCCAACCCGGTGAGCTATGTGCAGACGCTCAAGCCCGACACGGCCGAGCTGTCGAGCTTCCAGTCCGATGCGCAGACGTTTGGGACCAAGCCGCAGTTCAGCTACCTGCAGGTGGTGGAGCCGCAGCTTCCCGTCGTGAACAAGCTGGTGGTCCTGGATCCTGACACGGGCAACTACTCGTACGTGAACGCGACGGACGTGGGTCCGTCGGGGCCGCCGCCTGCCAAGTCGGCGGCGGGCGTGGTTCGGGGCGTGCTCAATAGCGCCGGCGGCTCATCCGGCGGAGTGCTGCGAGGCCTGCTGAAGAGTTAAGGGTCGCTTGCGAAAAGAGGGGGCCGGAAGGCCCCCTCTTTTGTATGTGCCGGAGGTCAGATTCGAACTGACGACCAACGGCTTATGAGTCCGCTGCTCTACCGCTGAGCTACTCCGGCGTCAGCGCCTAAGTTTAGCCCGCGGGCTTGCCCGCCTGAAAATACAAATCCCGAGTCGCCGATGGGAGCCGCCGGAGGTCAAACCGCCAGTTTCGGCTTCGGCCGACCGGGAGGAGCCCCGGCGGGCTTCTTCCGAGCCCGCGCCTCGCGGCTTGGGCCCGGATGCGAGTTCGGGGTCCCTATCTCGATGGGGCTTGCGCCGCCAACGTGTTTCGGTTGCCTTCGCTCGCTGCCTCGACCTGTTGGTTCAGGCCTTCGACTGCGCTCTCTCGATTACTCGGGATTCGCAGGGCCTATGGTACGCCGGCCGGGATCGCGGTCAAGAGGCTTTTGCAGTCGGGCCTGCGCGCGGGGGCGATCTTTGTCGAAAGCGACAACGAGGGCGGCGCGGGTCTGGCGGGGGCAGTGGCCCAGGTGGCCTTGACAACGCCGAGCCGTTCAGCCCTCCTGCACCAGCTCGCCCTGCCAGTATTCGGGCGGAGCCTCCAACATCTCCAGCATCCGTCGGTACCACCGTTTGTGGTCGGCGCTGTTGGCGTTGAGGTTCTCGGAGTACTGGTCCACGAACGTGGCGACGCTCGTCCATTCGCGCGGGTCTTTGGGGTTCTTGTAGACGTGCACGCTGATGAAGCCCGTGGCCCGCGGCCGAATGCTGTTCTTCCACTCCTCGTTGTGGGCCTTGAGGTCCTCCTCCATGCCCGCTTTGACCCGATAGCGGGAGATACTGACGAACATAGCCTCATGCTACGCTGGTATCCTTCGTCGCGGTGAGCCGGCCCCGGAACTTCGTGATCGTTGGGAACGGCATCGCCGGAACCAGCGCGGCGGAATCGATCCGCAAAGCCGACCCCGAGGCACGCATCGTGCTCATCGCCGAGGAGCCCTACCCGCTCTACAACCGCGTCGCCCTGCCGCCCTACCTGAAGCTGAAGGTGACCGAGAAGAAGGTGCTGATGCGCACCGTCGAGCAGCACCAGCAGCGCGGCATCGAGCTGCTTCTGAACACCCGCGCGGAGACGCTCGACACCGAGCACCGGGCGGTGACCGCGAGCAACGGGCAGACGTACACCTATGATGCGCTGCTGCTGGCCACGGGGGGCACGCCGAACCCGATGGACGCCCCAGGCGCGGACACCAGAGGCGTGTGCTATTTCCAGACGCTGGACGACACGAACGAGATCCTGGAAATCGCTCAAACGGCGAAGCAGGCGGTCACCTTTGGCGGCAGCTACATCGCCTACGAGCTTACGGAGGGCTTCGCCTCACGCGGCATCGCGACCACGTGGGTGATGCGCGGGCCGCGCTTTCTGCGGCAGATCCTGGACGACGTGGCGGGCGAGATGGTGGAGAAGCTGGCGGCCAGGCACAACGTACGCATCGTCTATGGCGACGAGCCGGGGCAGGTGGACGCCAAGGACGGCAAGGTGGCGGCGGTGTGGACCAAGTCCAAGAAGCGCCTGGCGGCCGATCTGGTCGGCTGCGGCTTCGGCCTGCGGATCAACACCAGGATCTGCCGGGGCACGGAGGTCCACCTGCACCGAGGCATCCTGACCGATCGCTTCCTGGAGACGAACCTTCCGGGCATCTACGCGGCGGGCGACTGCGCCGAGTTCTACGACATGTACCTGCACATCTACAACATGCTCGGCACATGGGAGAGCGCGGGCCTGCAGGGCCGGCTAGCCGCGGCCAACATGCTGTGCGAGCATCCCGGCGACCGCCAGCCGTTCGCGCATGTGCCGACTTACACGAGCACGCTGTTCGACTCGCGGATCACGGTGTTCGGCAGTACGCCGGCCGATCAGCCGATGCTGGACTCGGTCATGGACTACGACATGGACAGCTTCAGCTACAAGCGGCTGTTCTTCCACGAGCACCTGCTGGTTGGGGGGGTGCTGATCGGGCCCGCGGTGCGGTCGCGGACGCCGCTCATCCAGGTGGTGAAGGAGCGGCGCGAGATCCCGAACGAGGAGCGCAAGGCGCTGCTGGCGCTGGGCCCCAGCGGCGGCGCGCGCGAGCCCGAACTGGAAGAAGCCACGGTCGAGTAGGACATGTGGTTGTACGCTAAGCTTTCGGCACCATGTTCGGCATTGGGCACCTGCCGGAGCTCATCATCATCCTGGTGTTGGTCATCCTGATCTTCGGGGCCAAGGCCATCCCGGGGCTCGCGCGGGGCATTGGCCAGAGCGTGACTGAGTTCCGCAAGGCGACCAAGCCGGAAGACGAGCAGCCGGCCGAGAAGGCGAAGAGCGAAGCGTAGATCGCGCCCGCGGCCGCGGGCGCCAGAGGGCGCTGCTAGGATTCCGGCGATGAACTTCGAGGTCATTCGAAGCAAGCGGCGCACGAGAACGATTTCGGCGGTCATCCGAGGGGACACGCTGGTGGTGACCATTCCGGCCCGGTTCAACGCAGCCCAGGAGCGCGAATGGGTGAAGCGCATGATGGACCGCGTCGAGCGCGCCCGCCGCAAGGCGTCGCGCAACCGCGACGACGAGCTGTTCGCGCGGGCGCAGCGGCTGAACATGCGCTGCTTCGATGGCCGGCTGACGTTCACCGGGATCATGTACGTCGACAACCAGACCACCTTGCACGGCAGCTGCACGCCGTCCACGGGGTTGATACGCATCAGCCGCCGGCTGTCGAGGCTGCCCCGCTGGGTGGAGGACTACGTGATCGTGCATGAGCTGGCGCACCTGGTGTACAGCGGCCATGGCCCGCGCTTCTGGGAGCTGGTGAACCGCTATCCGCTGGCCGAGCGGGCGCGGGGCTATCTCATGGCCCTGGGCTACGAGGGCGAACCAGCCGAGCTCGAACGCCGGGAAGCGGCATCGTAGAACCCCGCCTCGATGAACTCGGCGGGGACCCGGTAGGAGGCGAGACTCCCCGGCCGCCGGCGCTGAGCGAGGTGGCCTGGGCGTTCACGCGCATCGGCCTGCTGTCCTTCGGCGGCGGATCGGCCAGCCAGCTGCTGATGCGCAAGGAGCTGGTCTGGAAGAAGGGCTGGCTGACCGACGTCGAGTACAACCGCATCTGGCAGCTCAGCAAGCTGGCCGTCGGCATCCAGCAGATCGGCCAGGTGATCCTCTACGGCCGGAAGCTGGCAGGGCGCGCCGGCATTGCGGTGGCCATTGCCGGATTCATGCTGCCGTCGTGCCTGCTGACGATCATCATGTCCATTGTCCTGGTCGCGGTTATCGGCAATCGCTACATCGAGGACGCGCTGCGGCTCGTGGTGCCGCTGACCGGCGGCATGACCATGGCCATCGCCTGGCAGATGTGGAGCCCGGAGACGCCGCGCGCGCCGCGGCACTACCTGCGGCTGCTGGGCCAGGGCGTCATCGTGCTCATGTGCTCGATCCTGGTGGGCGTGGTGCGCGTGCCGGTGCCGCTGATCATGGTGGCGGCGCTCACCCTTGGGGCGCTGCTGCCGTGATCAATCCACTCGAGCTGTTCTTGCTGTTCCTGAAGGCCTCGGCGCTGTCGTTCGGCGGTTTGGGCGGACTGCCCATCCTCCACCAGGACCTGGCCGAGCGGGGCATCCCGGAGCTCGACCGGCTGATCGGCCAGGCGCTGGCCGTGGGGCGCATCAGCCCGGGGCCGAACGGGCTGTACGTCGTCAGCCTGGGTTACGAGATGAACGGCATCCTAGGCGGGATCATCGGCGGGCTGGCGCTGGCCTTGCCTCCGTTCGTGGTGCTGCTGATCGTGGCGCTCTACGCGCGCGTGGCGCATCTCAAGCGCACGGCCAACGCGCTGCTGGCGCTGAGCTTCGCCCTCACCGGTCTGCTCGGGTTCACCTCGTGGCAGATCATGACGAGCAGCTCGCACGACGTGTTCGAGTGGGTCGCCGGGCTGGCAGGCTTCTACGTCTCGGCGCGCTTTCGCTTCCACCCGGTGACGTTGATTGGCATCACGGCGGTCATCGGCGTAGCGGTGTACCGTTAGACCTCGCATGGGCACGGTGTGGGATTTCATCAACGGCATGGTGATCCTGGCGCTGGTGATCGCGCTGGGCTTCACCGGCTGGGAGGCCACCCACCGGGCCTACTTCCAGGCGGTGTCCGAAAGCTACTACGGCCGGAAGGCGCAGCTCATGGGCGGCGTGTGCCTGCTTCTGGCCATCGCCGGCGGGATGTGGTTCCTGACGCAGCTACTGGCCGGCCGGGCGGGATTGTTCTACCTGCTGGGCGCGGCGTTGGGCGCCTATCTCACGCTGCGCTACTACCTGAAGCGGATTTAATCCCCGCCCACGTCTTCGGCCCACAGCGGACGGGCGACCGGCGGCACCTTCAGGCCGTAGTCCCTGGCGAATTTTCGGAAGGCGCGCTCCCGCGCCCGCATGTGCGGGCAGACCTGGTCGCCGAGGGTGAAGTCGACACAGGTGCAGCTCCGAGGAGCGGTGGCGAACGTCATCTCGCCGCCGCTGACGAGGGCCGCCGAGCCGTCGCGCTTGGTGAAGGTCACCTGGAAACGCGTCGGGTCGACCGCGCCGGGGGCGTACAGCTCGACGGAATACGGCTGGGACTTGAAGCCAGGCATCGCGCAGAAGCGTAGCGCCCGGTAGGCCCGCTTCCGGGCATTGCATGACCTGATGGACCAGTGAGGAGCGGAGTGGCAGCAAGCCGGCCGAGTGCGTTGGTATGCTGCCAGCGTGCGCACGTACCGGGTGGCGGTTATTCCCGGGGATGGCATCGGCGTAGACGTCATCGCCGAGGGCCGCCGTGCGCTCGACGCCGCAGCGAAGGCGGACGGCGGCTTCGAGCTGGCGTACACGGAGTTCCCCTGGAGCTGCCAGTATTACCTGCAGCACGGGCGTATGGCGCCGCCCGACTTCCTGGACACGCTGCGCGGCTTCGAGGCGATCTACCTCGGCGCAGTCGGCTATCCGGGCGTGCCCGACCACGTTTCGCTGTGGGAGCTGCTGCTGCCCATCCGGAAGGCGTTCAACCAGTACGTCAACCTGCGGCCGGTGCGGCTGCTGGCCGGCATCCGCTCGCCGCTGGCGGATCGCGGGCCCTCGGACATCGACTTCGTGTGCGTCCGGGAGAACACCGAGGGCGAGTACTCTGGCGTTGGCGGGCGAGTCCAGGCGAACACCCCGGCTGAAGTCGCCGTTCAGAGCGGCGTGTTCACACGCCTTGGGGTCGAGCGCATCATCGTCTACGCGTTCGAGCTGGCGCGCAACCGCAAGCGCAAGAAGGTGACCTCGGCCACCAAGTCCAACGCGCTGCAGTACAGCATGGTCTTCTGGGATGAGGTGTTCGACGAAGTGGCGGCCCGCTACCCCGAGGTGCAGACGGAGAAATGGCACATCGACGCGCTGGCGGCGCGTTTCGTGACGCATCCGCAGAGCTTCGACGTGGTCGTCGGCTCAAACCTGTTTGCCGATATCCTGACCGACCTGGGCGCGGCGATCCAGGGCAGCATGGGCACAGCCGCCAGCGCCAACCTCGATCCGTTCAAGAAGAACCCGTCCATGTTCGAGCCCGTTCATGGATCGGCGCCGGATATCGCCGGCCAGGGCATCGCCAACCCGATCGGCGCCATCTGGGCGGGCGCGATGCTGCTGGACACCCTGGGCGAAGCGGCGGCGGCGGCGCGGGTGATGCGCGCCATCGAGGACACGACGCGCGAGGGACGTTACCTCACGCCCGATGTTGGCGGCAAGGCGACGACGCGTGAAGTAGGCGAGGCCATCGCCTCGCGGCTGCTCTCGGCCTAGGCGACCCGAACCAGTGACGGCCCGGCGGCGAGGCGGTTCTTGCCGGCCTGCTTGGCCTGGCGGAGGCGATGGTCGGCCGCTTCGAGCAGGCCTTCGACGTTGCCGGCGTCGCGGGTGGAGGCCAGGCCGATGCTGAGGCTGACCCGCAGGCCCGGCTCGAGGCCGGCCCAGTGGTGCGCGCGGACGCGCGCGAGGAGCCGCTGGCAGGTGGTGCGGCCCGCGGCCGGAGGCGTCTCGGGGAAGTACAGCACGAACTCGTCGCCCCCGTAGCGCACGATGCCATCCATCGAGCGGCAGGTCGCGCGCAGCAGGCGCGCCAGCTCGGCCAGCACGCGGTCGCCAACCTGGTGCGAGTAGCGATCGTTGATGACCTTGAAGTCGTCGATGTCCAGGATGGCCAGGCTGAGCTGGCGGCCGAAGCGGCGGGTGCGCTCCAGCTCGCGGGGCAGCTCGGCGTTCATGTAGCGGCGGTTGTGAAGTCCCGTCAGGGTGTCCTCGAGCGCCTGCCGCTCCATCTCGCGGGCGTAGGCGGCGGTGCGCTCGTTGGCGAGCTCGAGGGCGGCCACGAGGCCGGCGAGCTGCCGGCGCTGGACCAGCAGCCGCCCGGCGATGGCGAAGCACACCGCGATCAGGCCTACCACGGTCAGCCAGGAGCTGGCAAGCGCCAGCGTCGTCATCGTCGCCACCTGCTTGGTCTCTTTCCTCGACTATCGGGTGAAATCGGCGCCATCTTGAACGAGGCACCAGCCGGGAAGTGATGCTCGGACACAGGCATAGGCCGATTGGGGGAGGAGGGGGCGACAGGACGAGGTCTATGAGCCGGGCCGGGGACCGCACCGGTCGGGCGACAACGTAACTACTGCGCTTGCTTGATCTGCTCGTCGATCTGGGCGACGGCGGCGTAGTCCTCGTCCAGCAGCTTATAGCCGCGCTCGATGTACAGCCGCGACAGCCGCCCGCCGGCCTCGCCCGGGGTGCCGGCCGCTTCGAGCACGCGGTCGGCCCAGTATTTGGCAGGCATGTGCTTGGCCAAGAGCCGCATCTTCTCGGTTGTCTCGCGCGCCAGGTGCTCGTCCTTGCCGTCCAGCGCGTAGCGCAGCGCGCCGGTCAGCTTGGCCAGCTCGCCGAGGCGCTCGCGCTCGCCCATGAGGGCGTAGGTCAGCTCCTCGGCCGAGGGCCCCTCGCCGGCCTCGACCGCCTCGTGGGCAGGCGCCTCGGGGAAGGTTCGGGCGAAGTCCTCGTACATATGGAAGTAGAGCTGGGCGGCCTCGGTGGTGTAGGTCAGCAACTGCTCCAGCTGAGCGGCCGAGCCGTCACCGGCGAACACCAAGTCGTCGTCGCGCTGCTCGGCCAGGATCCGCAGCGCCTCAAGGCTGGCCACCGCTTCCGGCACGGGCGGCAGTGGAACGATGGATGAAGCCTGGGCCAGGTTGGCCGCCATGCCCTGGCCGGCGAACATGGGCGGAAGGTATTTGGAGAAGTCGATGGTGATAGGCGGGATCACCAGGTAGGTGGCGAGCACGCCCGGACTGTCCTGATCGCGAAAGTAGATGAGCGCGTGGCCTTTGGGCCGCCGCTCGTCCCCGCGCTCGAAGATCAGCCTCATGTGGCGAGTATAAAGACGGCTAGCTGAGGGCGGCGAGGTCCTCCGGGGTATCCACGTCGCGCAGATCGGCCTCGAGCTCGACCAGGACCACGGCCTCGGGATGCGCTTCGATAATGGCGCGCCCGCCCATATCGCCGGAGACTTTTGCGAGCTCCCCGAACCATCGGCGGCCGAAGACCGCTGGGCTCGTCCGCCGCCCGCCGACGCTGGCGCAGACGATGTTCTGGGGCGTGCCGCGGGCGATGAGCTGGCGGATGGCGGCGCTGGTGATGCCCGGTTGGTCGGCCAGCAGGAAGATGGCTGCGTCGGCATCGGGAGAAAGCGCCGCGGCGCCGGCGCGCACCGAGGAGCCCAGCCCCTCCTGGTAGGCCGTGTTGAGGGTGAAATGCACGGGCCGCCCGGCCAGCGAGGCCCTGATTGCCTCGGCGCGATAGCCGAGCACGACGTGCACCTCGCCCAGTCCCGCGTCCACGGCGGCGTCGACCACGCGCTCCAGCATGGTCTGCGACCCGATGCGCATCAGTTGCTTGGGCTGGCCCATGCGGCGGGACTGGCCGGCGGCGAGGATGACGCCGGCTACCAATCTTCCCGGGGCCACACCACGAAGCCGTCGACCGTAACGAGGAAGGGGCCGGGGAGGAGCGCCGCGACCTGCTTGGCCTGCTGCAGGCGCCATTCGTCGTCGCATTTATTCAGGACGTACATCACGCGCGCCTGCTCCGGCCGACCCTTGGTGTTGCCTTCGGGATGCGACAGGACCGTGGCCACGATCTCAGCCGTGACCTCCGCCTGCGGCGGCTGCCCCGTCAGCCGCGAGATGACCTCCGGCCGGTGCATGGACCCAATCGGCTCACCCATGGCGTCCAGCCCGGCCACAGCGAGCACCGTGGTTGTGGTCGGAGGAATCACGGGCTCGTACTCCCTGGGCGCGGTCAGCGGTTTGTGCAGCGCGCCGTCGGCTTCAATCAAAACGAGATCGAACCCGCCGGGGATGGCGCTCGGGTCGATGCCCAGCAGCTTGCCGGTAGCGTCATCCTTGCCCGCGGCGAACACGGCCAGCTCGCGCCCGCTCAGCCGCGCCGGGTCGTAGGTCGCCGGCCCGAACTCAGCCTGATCAGGCTCGTACATCTTGGTAGTGACGGTGACCAGCGTCCGCAGGCCGGCTGCGCGAGCCTCGCGCGCCAGCTGGAGCAGGATAGTGGTCTTGCCGCCGGCCCCGGTAAGGGCGACGATCTCGGGCAGTTGAGGCTGGATAGCCTCGAGCAGGCTCACCTTAGTAGGTCTTGCCGCGCTGCTTGGTGATGTCGAAGCGCGCCGTCTCGGCCACGATCATGACCGCCATCACGCCCGCCTGCACGGGATCGCTCACGACCAGGTCGGCGACCCTGGGCACCCCGCCGGCCATGTTGAGCGAGACGACGATGATGCCCTTCTGGCGGATCTCTGAGACGGCCTGGGCGATCTCGCCGCCCATGATCGAGCCGGCCAGCACCAGCACCTTGGCCCGGGGCAGCCGTGCGACGGCGCGGACGGCGCTCGCCAGCTCTTCCTCGCCGACCAGCGGGATGGTATCCACGGAGATGCGCTCGCCGCGGATGTTGTGCCGGTCGGCCTCGCTGACGGCACCCATGACCACGAACCCCACCTGCGCGCCGCCCCCGATGACGATGATGCGCTTGCCGAAGATCTTCTGGAAGCTGGGCTCGGTGTGCAGCTCCTTCACGCACGGCAAGGCCTGGAGATCGGCAAGCAGGCGCTTGGCGTCGGAAACGTCGGTCAGCTCGAAATAGGTAGTGGAGGAGGCGCCGTCCCGCTCGGTGATGTCCACGTAGCCGATATTGGCCCGGTGCCGCGAGATGACGCCGGTCAGATCGTGCAGCACCCCAGGCTGGTCGGCGACCCGCACGGAGAAGGCCAGCTCGGGCTTGTCAGCGTCCCCCAGCACGCCCGGCTTCGGCATGCGCTGAGTTTAGCGGCGGGGCGCCCTCACCTGGCATCGCCCTCGGCCGCGGGAGAGGAACCTGCCGCCTCCGCCCTGGGCGCCCTTCGCCGGCGGCGCCGCCGGGGGGCCGGTGAGGGCGCGGACGCTTCGGGAGACGGCGCCGGCGGGGTCTCCGCGGCGGGCTGTGCGCCGTCTCCACCAGGAGGGCGCTGCTGTCGGGGGGCTCGCCGCCGGGTGCGCCCGCGGGCTGCGCCTCCGCGGCCGCTGAGCAGCCGCTCGTCGAGCGGCAGCTGCTCCAAATAGCTGACCGCCGCCGACGTCATCAAGAACGCCAGCATGGCGTCGTTGTGGTCCACGGGGATGGGCCGGCCGTCTGCCATGGCCTCGTCGTGCTTGCCGCTGAGGCAGGCCTGCCTCAGCCCGCTCAGCAGGCGACCCAGCCGCTCGCCCTTGCGCTCCGAGTCGAAGATGGGCGCCACCAGGTCCTGCACCAGGTGCTCGTAGCCGTATTCCTTGGAGAGCTTCACTCGCCGGGCGTACGCCAGCACGTCCAGCGCCTCGCCGCAGGCCACCAGCACCCCGCGGTCGTCGGCCCGATAGAAGCGCTGGCGGGCCGTCTCGAGATGCTCGTGCGCGCGCGCCAGGATGCTGCCTTCGCGCTCGATGAGGGGGATCTCGACGATGGCCACCTCGCGGTAGCGCACGTCGTGCAGGATTTCCAGCCAGACCTCTTGCGGCAGCTTCACGGGCAACGGCGTTCCGCCAATGGCCAGCGAGACGGCCTCATTGCGCAGCGCGCGCAAGCCCCCATCGACCTCAGCCTGTCCGAGGACGTTCCAGTCGAAATTGAACGTCACTCCGCCGCGGCCGGCGCGCTGCTGCTCGATCCAGCGCAAGGTCGGCAGCTCGATGGGCAGGACAACCGTCACCTGAGTCCCCGGCCCGGCGCCGGAGCGTTCGAAGCGGTGGGCGCCGGGGAGATACGCAGCCCCGATCGGCGCCACCACGTCCTCCACGGTCGCGTGCACCAGGATCTGGTGCGACAGCCCGTCAAAGGGCTGCGGATCGTCCGTATAGATAAAGAAGCGGAAGGCTACGAACGGCTGCGGGCCGGCGAGACCGGAAGCGCTGTCGAAGTGAGCCCGGAGAGCCATCCTGTTGCCAGGATAACTAGTAGATAAAGCTCACTCCTGGGCCGGCGACCGACCAGCGCTGGGTCATGACCCCCGCGTACGGGAAGTTCATCTCGTCCACTTTGAAGTGGATGCCGTCCGGAGCCACGTCGTTGACGTGGCCAACGTGGCCCGTGCCCCACGCGCCCTGGACGCCGGGCTGATAGACCACGATGGCGTCGGGTGCGGGAACATCGCCGGTCTTGAGCCCGGCGGCTTGGGCAGAGCGCGTCCAGTTGGCCGCGTTGCCTGTCACTACGGCGCCAATGTCGGGACGGGTTTTCGCCGCCCAATACGTGCATTGGCCCCAGGTCCAGCTCCAACTAGCGGCCATGGCGGTACCAGTCTGCATGGGCAGGCCCAGCAAACAGGCAGCACCGCCTAAGGCCGCGAGGACTCGTCGCAATACGCACCTCGCTTATTGCCGTGCTACAGGTCTGGAAAACGCCATTGGATCCAGACCCCGTGGCGGACAGGAGCCCATTCGCACTCGGCTCCCACAAGGAGTCCCGCCAGTCGCGGCCACTATACGGGCGGGACATACCTCCGTCGAATCACATGGCCCATTAGTACTAAGGCGGCTTGGTTTACATAAGGAAGCGATCAGCGAGGCTATTGGCTAGAATCCGGCCCGTGACAACCCCCGCCTCGGTGAACTCGGCGGGGACCCCGGCGGCGAAACGGCCCATTTCCATGGACCTGGACGGGGTCATCTGCACGCCCTTTCTGGGCACGAACATCGCCATCAGCCGCAAGCTGGCGCTGCCGCCGCTGCCCGGACAGGTGCGGGAGTTCGGGGGCGAACAGCGGCGCGCCTACCACCGGCTGCGCAGGCGCTGGGAGATGGTGCGCTACATGGGACGGAGGCCGCTGCCGGGCATTCGAGAGGGGCTAGAGGCGCTGGCGTCCGTGCGCCGGCCGGTGCTGGTGACGGGCCGCAGCTGGTTCGCCCGCCACCTCATCCAGCGCTGGTTGGAGCGCTACGAGCTGGCTCGCTTCTTCGCCGACGTGCTGCCCAACAACACCGACCTGTCCACGCCCCATTTCAAGCTATGGACGGCGCAGCGCCTGGGCCATCGGGAGCACGTGGACGATGATGGGTCCGTGGCATACTATCTGGCCCACAACGGCATCCGGGTGTTCCTGCGCGACTGGCCCCGCAACCGCGGCCTGCCTTATCCCCGGGAGGTCACGGTGTATCACCGGCTGGAGGAAGTAGCCGAGGTTCTGAGCGCGGCGGGTGCTTGAGGTTATCGCCGGCTGCATGTTCGCCGGCAAGACCGAGGAGATCTAGGGGGCGAGGGCTTTTGCCAGCGGCGTGCTGTTCAGCAGGGCGGTGAAGCGCAGCAGCCAGTTACTGGCCACCAGCGCTCCGACCAGGATCAAGAACGCGCCGCTGACCGCCTCCACGGCGCGCATGCGCGCTTTCAGGCCGCGCACCATCGGCGCCAGCCAGCTCAAGCCCGCCGCCAGCGCCATGAACGGGATGCCAAGCCCAAGCGAGTAGAGCGCCAGCAGGGCTGTGCCCTGCAGCCAGCTACTCCCGGTGCCAGCCAGCAGCAGGATGGACGCCAGCAGGGGACCGATGCACGGCGTCCAGCCGGCCGCGAAGACCATCCCCACCAGCAGCGACGAGCCCTTGCCGGGGCGGTAGGTCTCAAACGACAGCGCGCTCAGCTGCCGCTGCAGGAAGGGCAGACGGAAGAGCCCGAGCATGCTCAGGCCGATCACGATGAGCAGCAGGCCGCCCACCTGGCGAAAGGCCGGCAGCAGGGCCTGGAACAGCGTGCCGAGCGTGGCGCCGATGGCCACGAACACGATGGTGAAGCCCAACACGAAGCACAGCGCGTGGGCGAGCGTATCCGCGCGCCTGGCCTCGCTGTCTGCCTGGATGGCGCTGCCGCCCATATAGCCGAGGTAGAGCGGCACCAGCGGCAGCACGCACGGCGAGACGAACGACAGGACGCCGCCGGCTAGGGCGATGAGGGCGCTCAGCGGCGAGAGGCTGCTGATCTGCTCGAGCATGCGATCAAAAGCATGTCATCCTGGTGCGGACATGCTCGTGCGGATGATCGCGCGGGTGGCCGTCAACGCCGTGGCGCTGGCAGTCGCCGCGCGGCGCTGTCGGGCGGACGCCTCGTCGTAGATGGTTGGGCGCCGGCGATCCCGGGCAGGATGGTGATGGGGCCGGTGAGCATGGTCGTGGAATGGCTTTTGGGACTGGCCGCCGATTAGTAGCCGCGCCGGACGTCGACGGTGTTCAGCAGCGGCTCGCCGCGGGCGAAGCGGGCCATGTTCTCAACCAGCTGGTCGAGGACAGCCTCGCCGACCGGGCCGGCGCGGATCCCGGCGATGTGCCCCGTCACGAGCACCCGGGGGTTGGTCCACAGGGGGCTGTCCCGCGGCAGCGGCTCTACCTCGAAGGTGTCGATCAGGGCGCCGGCGAAGCCCTCGTCGCGCAGCACGCGGTCGAGGGCTGCCTCGTCTACGACCTCGCCGCGGCCGACGTTGATGAGGTAAGCGTCCGGCCTGAGTAGCCGGAGCTGCTTGTCGCCGATCAGGTGGCGGCGGCTCGGGCCGCCAGGCACGGCCAGGACCACGAAGTCCGCCAGGCCGAGCGCCTCGTCCAGCCGGCCGGCGCCCCAGACCTCGCCGGCGACGCCGTCGGGTTGAGGGCGAGTCCGCAGGCCGAGAACGCGCATATCGAACGCCCTGGCTCGCCTGGCCAGGGCCTGCCCGATCTCGCCGTAGCCGACGATGACCAGGCTCTTGCCTCGCACGAGCGCCGGCTGAAAGTGGACCCACTCCTTCCGGTCCTGGGCCCTCACGATGTCCGGCAGACGCTTGGCGGCGGCCAGGACGAGGGCCATAGCGAACTCGGCGACGTAGGTGTCGTGGACGTGGCGCACACGGGTGACGGTGATGCCGCGCTCGACGATCTCGGGGACCAGGATGCTGTCGACGCCGGCGTTCTGGGCGGCCACCCAGCGGATGGAAGGGTGGTCGCGCAGCAGCCGGCTCAGGCGGGCCGGCGAGAGGCCGGTGGACAGCACCGCGTCAATGGGCCTGGCGGTGTCGGGCGCGGAGCGGTCATCGGAGAGCGTGACCAAATCGACGGCCACGCCGCGCTTGGCCGCGCGATCGCCCAGCATGCCGGCCATCTGCTCCGAGACGGCGATAACCGGGGTGCCCATCGAAGCCATTCTACGTAGCCAAATCCTCTTGGCTCTTGCCTCCGGGCTCGCGTGTTCACTAGATTCAGAGGGGTGAAGCTGCACTGGGCCGGGCTCGCGATCCTTATGCTGCTCACCGCGTGCGCCCCCAAGCCGCCCTGGCAGCGCGAGGATCCCAGCATCGACCCCATCCGCACCGCGTACCAGGTGCTGGTCACGAACTACGTCGATCCGCCCAGCCCGGTCTTGCTGCTGAGCTCGGCTTATGAGGGCGTCCGCCAGGTGCTAGCCGACGCCGGCATCCGGGACGCCGAGCTGCAGCCGCCGGTTTGGGCCGACGGCGCCAACGCCAACTGGGATCGCTTCCTCAAGGCGTACAGGCAGGTGACCGACAGGTACGCCAAGCGTGTCGGCTCCGAGCAGCTGGAATACGCTGCCATCCGCGCCATGGCAGGCAGCCTCCAGGACTGCCAGACGCATTTCTTCGACCCTCGGGCGCTCAAGGAACGGCGTGGGGAGGCGGGTGGACAGGGGCAGTTCGGCGGCATTGGCGTGCTGATGAAGAACATTCCCGGCCACCCGACCGTGCTGCGGGTGTTGGACGGGCCCGCCCGGGGGGCCGGGCTGAAGCCGGGCGACGAGATCGTGGCCATCGATGGCAAGCCGACCACGGGCCAGAGCTTCGAGCAGGTGCGCAACAGCATCCGGGGACCGCAGGGGTCCACCGTCAAGCTGACGGTCAAGCGGCCTGGTGAGGGCAGCACGCGCGACTTCGACATTGCCCGCGCCCAGATCCAGGCGCCAATCGTGGACGCCGCCATTCTGGGGGACACCACGGGGTACATCCACCTGTACAGCTTCCCGCAGGCCATGCCCGAGGAAATCGACAACGCCCTCCGTATCTTCCAGGAGCGCGGCGTGCAAAACGTCATCTTCGACGTGCGGGCCAACACCGGCGGTGATCAGCAGACCATCGTGGCCGTGCTGAGCCGGTTCATCAAAACCGGCCCGGTGGAGGTGCAGATCGAGCGCGGCGGCCAGCGCCAGGCGTTCAATGTTGATTCGAGCGTCTATTGGAAGAACCCCAAACCGCTGGTGGTCGTAGCCGACGAGGACACGCAGGCCGGGGGTGAGATGTTTGCCAAGGCCATGCAGGAGGAGGGCGGCTTCCGGGTGGTGGGCATGCCTACGGCTGGATGCGCCGCTTCGGCCCGCATGTTCGAGCTGAGCGACGGCTCCGGGCTGGAGGTTAGCGTGGGCAAGATCGTCTCCGGGCGGGGTGAGGACATCAACCGCGTGGGCGTGAAGCCCGACGAGCAGGTGCCCTACCCGGTGGAGGACCTGGCGGCTGGCCGCGACCCCCAGCTCGCGACGGCGCTGAACATCCTACGGTCGGGCGCGGTCGGTTCGCCGCAGCCGGGCGACGCCCAGACGAGTTCAGGCGAACCCTCCCAGAGCGCGGCACCCGACGTCCTCAAGCCGCTGACTCCGGCCCGGTCGGGGGCAAACGCGCCGGTCCCAATCCTCAAGTAGGCGTCTCTCGGACCACCTCGCGCGCCGCTTTGTCGGTGCGCAGGCCCTTGAAGGACGGATGCCGGATGCGACCGTCGGCGGTCCACTCGGTGAACTCGATTTCCGCCACCAGTTGAGGCTCGACGAAATGTGTTCCGGCCGGGAACTTGCCTGAGGCGAACGGGCTATTGTCACGGGCCAGCGGCGCCAGCCGACGGCCGAGATCACTAAGGGTGGCCTCGGTGAACCCGGTGCCGACTTTTCCGGCGTACAGGAAGCGCCCGGCGGGGTCGTAGTAGCCCAGCAGCAGCGCGCCGACTGCGCCGCTACGCTTGCCCTGGCCCCCATGCCAGCCGCCGATGACCAGCTCCTGGCCCAAGTGGTTCTTGATCTTGAGCCAGGCGCCGGTGCGTTTGCCGGGCTCGTAGACGCTGTTCAGTCGCTTGGCGATAACGCCCTCGAGGCCAAACCGGCGGCTTTCCTCCTGCATCTTGGGCCCGCCGCCGCGCGAGTATGGCGGCGTGCGCCAGTGCTCGCCATCCAGCTTGAGCGCCTCCAGCCTGGCGCGCCGCTCGGTGTAAGGCTGGCCCAGCAGCGCTTCCGAGCCAAGGTGCAGCACGTCAAAGAGGATGTACACGACCGTGGCGGGCTGCTGGTGCTGCTGCTGAAGCAGCTGAAAGCTCGGCCGGCCGCGCTCGTCCAGGGCCACGATCTCGCCGTCGAGCAGAGCGTCCGTGTTCACGGATTTGCCCAGGCCGGCGAGCTCGGGAAATCGGGCGGTCATGTCGTTGCCGTTGCGCGTGAGCAGGCGGAGCTTGCCGCCCTGGATGAAGCCCAGCGCGCGGATGCCGTCCCACTTCATCTCGAAGGCCCAGTGCTCGTCGTCTGGCGGGAGCGCGCTCACCAGCTTGGCCAGCATGGGCGTGACGGATGACGGCAGCGCGGCCATTGCTGTGGAGCATAATGGGCCCGACGTGCCCCGCGCTGCACTGCTGGCCGCCAGCCAGGCCCTGTTCCACGTGCCGGACTTGGTTCGCTATGGCTCCAAGCCGGCACGCGAGCTCCGGCGTGAGCCGTCGCGTTTCGCCGCGCTCCAGGCGCACCTGCGCAATTTCGACGCGGCGCTGGCCTACCCGCCGCATCAGACGTTCATCGGCAACCTGATGCCCGAGGAGCTAGCGGACATCGAGCGGCCGTGGTACTGCCGGCCCGTGGCGGCTGCTTCCGCGGAGGGGCCGTTTGGGCGCATTTACGGGCAGGCTGAGTTCTATCGCCTGCTGAACCAGGCCGACGAGTTCGGGCTGGTTCACCTCGATGGGCAGGACGAGACGGGGCTGCCACTGTTCGAGGCTGGCCGGGCGATGGGCTGGATCGCGGCCGGCCACCCGGAGGATGAGAGTCAGACGGCCGGCGTCATGCTCGAGAACCTAGCTTGCAAGGCCACGGCGGCGGAGGCCGTTCGTCTGTGCCTGGGCAACTCCGATCCCGTCGAGGTCGACTATGTCCTCAACAGCGGCGAGGAGGCGGTGGGCGACCGCTATCAGCGCGGCGGCGGCAACCTGGCCAAAGCAGTCGCTGAAGCAGCCGGGTGCGTGAATGCCAGCGGGGCCGACGTGAAGGCCTTCTGCTGCGCGCCTGCGCACGCGTTGGTGATGGCGGCGGCGCTGATTGAGGCCGGGCTGTACCGCCGGGTGCTGGTCATGGGCGGCGGATCGCTGGCCAAGCTGGGCATGAAGATGGACGGCCATCTGGAGAGGGACATGCCGGTGCTGGAGGACGTCTTGGCCGCGGTTGCGTTTTTGCTCGGTCCCGCAGATGGCCAGTCACCGGAATTCAACCTGGAGGCGGTGGGCCGTCATCCCGTCTCCGCGGGCGCGAGTCCGCAGGCGATCTACACGGCGCTCGTCGCGGCTCCGCTTCGTAAGCTGGGGCTGAAGTTCGGGGACGTGGACAGGTACGCCGTTGAGCTGCATGATCCGGACGTGACGGAGCCGGCTGGCAGCGGCGACGTCCCGCTGGTGAATTACCGGGCGATTGCCGCCCTAGCGGTCATGCAGGGGGAGATTGGCGCTTCGGAGATAGGCGATTTCGTCCGGCGGCATGGCATGCCCGGGTTTGCGCCGACACAGGGGCACATCCCGTCGGGCGTGCCGTACCTGGCGCATGCGCGGCGCGAGATGCTGGCCGGCCGCATGCGCCGGGCGATGATCGTCTCGAAGGGCAGCCTGTTCTTGGGCAAGATGACGCAGCTGTCCGATGGCATGTCGTTAATGCTTGAGGCGCCTCGATGAAGGTGATCTGGCGTGTGCACCACGTGAGGGCCCTCGAGTGGGGCGGCCGGACACGCCTCGAAGCCGGCGCACTCACGGTCAGCAAAGACGATCTGGAGCGAGAGCTCCTGCAGGACGAGCGACTCACGGGCGTGGACTTCCAGCTGGCCGGGCCGGGGGAATCGTGCCGCATCTTGCCGGTGTTCGACGTGGTAGAGCCGCGGGCCAAGATCGAGCCGCGGGGCGCCGATTTCCCCGGCGTGCTGGGCCCCGTGACGGCCGTTGGCATGGGCCAGACGCGGGTCTTACGCGGAATGGCCGTCGACGTCCTGGACCCCGAGCCCAGTCCGAGCCGCATCGCCGTGCTCGACCTGCGCGCTCCCTTCGACGAGCGCTACACGCGACTGCACCATCTGATCGCCATCCCGCACCTGAAACAGGGGCTGGACATCAACGACCGGCGCAACGCATTGCGGCTGGCCAGCCTCCGCGCCGCCGTCTGCCTGGCGCAGCATGTCGAAGGAGAGCCCGACGAGGAGCAGACTTTTGAGCTGACCGAGGCGGGTAAAGACCTGCCTCGCATCGCCTACGTCTGTCAGCTGCACTCCCATCAAAGGCCAACGGTGCCCGGCGAGGGCTTGCTCTATGGCGACAACTGCCGCCACCTGCTGCCGACCATCATTCATCCCAACGAGGTTCTCGACGGCGCGGTCCTGCGCGCCTACGACAGCATGGCCATGGAGACCTGGAGCATCCAGAATCATGCCCTGATCCTGGACCTGTACCGGCGCCACGGCCATGACCTGGACTTCGCCGGGGTGGTGGTAAACGTCGCCAACCAACTCGTCGAGGAGCGCGAGCGCTGCACTGTCCTCACCGCCAACCTAGTGAAGTACGCGCTGCGGGCCAATGGCGCCATCTTCACGAAATCGGGCGGCGGGGCGCCCCACGTGGACATGGCCCTGGCCGCAGAGCGCTGCGAGGAGCTGGGCGTCAAGACCACCATGTTGGCCTGGGATCTCACCTCGACCGACGACGGCAGCGAAGGCGCGCAACTGTTCAGCTCGCCGCTGCTGGACGCGATCGTGAGCCTGGGCTCGAACAACATCGAGGTCGCGCTGCCTGCCGCGGAACGGGTCATAGCTCCGTCCGCGGCGCTGGCCGAGCGCTACCAGGGCGAGATCGCCTCGCCCGCGCTGCGCACCGTGGGCGTCATGGATCATCTGGGCGGCAGCCGCTTCACCGCGGCGTTCTATTAAGGGAGGCGGCGAAGGCATGCGCATCGTTCTCTATCTCAACCAGTTCTTCGGCCAGATTGGCGGCGAGGACATGGCCGGCATTGGCCCGCGTGTCACGACGGAGGTGGTTGGCCCCGGGCGCGCGCTGATCGGCTTGCTCGGGCCGGACGAGGAGCTGGCGGCCACGGTTATCTGCGGAGACAACTATTTCGCCGACCAGCCCGAGCAAGCTGCCGCCGAGTGCCTCGGACACATCGGTCTGGCCCGGCCGGACCTGTTTCTGGCCGGCCCGGCGTTCAACGCCGGCCGCTACGGCGTGGCCTGCGGGGCTCTGTGCAAAGCGGTCCAGGCCGGTCTCGGCATTCCCGCTGTGACGGCCATGTTCGACGAAAACCCCGGCGTGGACATCTACCGGCGCGAGGTGATCATCCTGCGCACCGGCCACAGTGCCGCCGCCATGCGCGAGGTGCTGGCGACCATGCTGCGCATCGGACGCAAACTGCGCGCGGGTGAGCCGCTGGCCAAAGCCCAGGTGGATGGCTACTTCGGCCAGGGCCGGCTGGAGGCAGAGGTGGCGGACAAGCCGGCGGCTGAGCGAGGGCTGGACATGCTGCTGACCAAGCTGGCCGGCCAGCCGTTCCAGACCGAGCTGGCGCTGCCCAGCTTCAATCCCCCGCCTGCGCCGCTGCCGGTGCCGGATCTGGCGCACGCCAAAGTGGCGCTGGTCACGGACGGCGGCCTGGTGCCGGCGGGCAATCCGGACGGCATCGAGGTCTCGGCGGCCACCAAGTTCGCCGCCTACCCGCTCGAGGACCGGCTCGACCCCGCGGGCTACGAGGTCTCGCATGGCGGCTACGACAACCGCTACGTGAAGGAGGACCCGCACCGGCTGGTGCCGGTCGACGTGGCGCGCGAGCTGGAGCGCGAGGGCCGCATCGGGGAGCTGCACGGCGAGTTCGTGACCACGACGGGGTTGGCCAACCCGGTCAACAATAGCCGCCGGCTGGGCCGCGAGATCGCCGAGCACTTGAAGGAGGCGGGGGTCGACGCGGTCATCCTGACCAGCACCTGAGGGACGAGCACTCGCTGCGGCGCAGCGATCGCCACTGAGCTGGAGCGGGCCGGGCTGCCCGTGGCTCAGATCTGCACCATGACGCCGGTGGCGGAAATGGTCGGCTCGCACCGCATCGTGCAGGGGAACGGGATTGTGCACCCGTTGGGCTCGGCCGAAACCTCGCCCGAGGAGGAGAAGAAGCTGCGGCGGCGCATCCTGGAGCGCGCGCTGGACGCGCTGAGAACGGCGGTGGATAAGCCGACGGTGTTCAAGTGACAAGTGCGCCTGGCGCTTGAAAACGCGACCATCGTCACTGTCAACGCCGACGGCGAGGTGTTGCCGGCCGCCCATGTCGTCATAGACGACGGGACGATCGCGGGGATTTCGAAGGGGCGACCGTCCGGCGATTTGGACCGCCGCCTGGACTGCTCTGGCCGTGTCATCATGCCGGGGCTGGTCAACGCCCACACGCACCTGTTTCAGACGCTCATCCGGGGCGTGTACGAGCAGCTGCCATTCACCGACTGGCTGCGGCGCATCTATTCCCGCGGTCGCCTGCATGGCGACCATCAACGGCGCCCGCGCGCTCGGTCTGGATCACCTGACGGGCAGCGTCGAGCCGGGCAAGCGGGCCGACCTAATCGTCCTCGATCTCCGCGGCAGCGCGCACACCGTGGCGACGCACGACGTGCTCTCGCAGATCGTCTACTGCGCGCGGCCGGCGAGGACCTTGTATGGCGCCTACAAAAAGCAAACCCCGACTAACCGCCGATCCGCTCTCTCAAAACCCTTTCGGGCCTCGAACTGCGCTTCCGGGATTACTCGGGATTCGCAGGCTCATCCTACGCCTCCGCGGGAGGCCGTCAAGAGGCTTCCGTGAGCCAAGCGACACAGGGCCAGGATCTTTGTCGCCGGCGACAACCGCGGGCCGCGAGTTTTGTCGTCCGGCAGCACCGAACGGGACCGGGTTGTGCTAGCGCTCAGCCGAACAGCTCCTGGGACGCGATTTGGGCGCCCTCCACGAGCGAGCGCAGCTTGGCCCAGGCGATCTCGGCGTGGACGTTCTCGCCACCGGCGAACGTCCCGAAACCGCAGTCGACCCCGGCGATGACGTTCTCGCGCCCGACCACCTCGGCAAAGCGCCCGATGCGCTGGGCCACCAGCTCGGGATGCTCGACGTAGCTCGTGGTCGAGTCCAGCATGCCGGGGATGAGCGTCTTGCCCTCCGGCAGGCCGATGTCCTTCCAGATAGCCCACTCGTGCTCGTGACGCGGGTTGGCGGCCTCGAATGAGATGGCCGACGGCCGCGCCCGCAGGATGATGTCGACGATGTCCTTGAGGGGGACGTCGAGATGGTGCGGGCCGTTGTAGTTGCCCCAGCAGATGTGCATACGCAATTGCTCCGGCGGGATGCCGGCGGTCGCCTCGTTCAGCACCTGGACGTGCTGGTCGATGGCCATGCGATAGTCCCCGAAGCTCATGTCGGCGAAGACATTGTTGCGGCCGGAGGCCAGATCCGGGCAGTCGAGCTGCAGGATGAAGCCGGCTTCGGCGATGGCGTGGTAGTCGTAGCTCATGGCTTCGGCCAGCGCCTCGATGTACCGGGTGTGATCGTGGTAGTAGCGATCCTGAAGGAAGCGGGCGATCTGGCCCGGTGAGGGCGCGGTCATGAATACGTCCGCCGGCTGTTTGCCCTGGAGGGCGGCCTTGAGGATGGCGACGTCGCGATGCACCGCTTCGCGATCCTTCAGCGCCACGGGACCGATGCACAGCGGCGGCTTGGGCCGCACGCGGTTCGCGTCGTATTGGGCGCCGAACTGGGGGAAGTCGGCCCGATCGGCCGATTTGGGGTAGCTGCCTTCGCCGCCGAAGCCGGTCAGCCGCTCGGCGACGTAGTTGGTGTATGACACGCGCGCCTGCTCACCGTCGATGATCACGTCCAGGCCGGTGACGAGCTGGCGGGCCACCACAGCGTGCACCGCCTGATCAGCCAATCGCGGCAGGTCGGGCGAGCGCTCCCACAGCGCTTTGGCCAGCTCGGGCGAGCGGGGCAGGCTGCCGGTGTGCGTGGTGAGGATGCGCTCGGTGCTGCGCTTCATGAAATAATCTTCGCCTCTCGCCATGTCACCTCAAAGCAGACCGCAAGTCGAGACCTGGCTGTCCGAGACCGCGGCCGAACATTGGAGGCAAGGCGCGGCACGCCGGGCGCAGGCGATGGCTGCCGCCACCGAGTCTGATGCTCGATGTGGCCGCCGGCACCGGCGATTCATCGTGGAGGCGGCGCGACGGGTCGGGCCTGGGGGCTACGTGCTGGCGACGGACCTATGGCCCCAGATGCTGGCCCAGGCGGCCGCGGCGGCGAAAGAGGCCGGCCTCTCGCAGGTGGACACCCAGGCGGTGGACGCCCAGGAGCTGGACCTCCCGCCCGAATCGTTCGACGCGGCCATCTGCCGGCTGGGCCTGATGTTCATTCCCGACCGTCATAAGGCGCTTGAGGTGGTGGCGCAGCTACCGGAGGCGGAGCAGGAACTCGCCTGGCGCGAGATCGAGCAGGAGCTGGGGCGCTTCGCGGGCCCAGACGGCTGCGCCATACCGGGCGAGTGCCTGGTCGGCGTGGGGACGAAGTAGCCATGCCGGCCGTCCGCGTCAACGGCCTGAACCACTACTACGAGGTCACCGGCGATGGCTTTCCGATCGTGTTCTGTCACGAGTTCGCGGGCGATTACCGCAGCTGGGCGCCGCAGGTCCGCTGGTTCTCTCGGCTGTACCGCTGCTTCACCTACAGCTACCGCGGCTTTCCGCCCAGCGAGGTTCCGGAGCGGGCCGAGGACTACTCGCAGGATCTGCTGCTGGACGACCTGCGCGAGCTGTTCGAAGCCTGGGAGATCCGCCAGGCGCACCTGGTGGGCTTCTCGATGGGGGGCAGCGTGGTCCTGAACTTCGGGCTGCGCTACCCCGAGCTGTGCCGCGGCATCGTCGCCGCCGGCGCGGGGACGGGGGCGACGAACCGGGAGACGTTCGAGAAAGACGTGGCCGGCGTGGTGGACCTTATCCGGGGCAAGGGCATCCGCGCGTTCGCCGAGGTCTACGCCGAGGGCCCATCGCGGCAGCCGTTCAAGCGCAAGGACCCGCGGGGTTGGGAGGAGTTCCGCGAGCACCTAGCGGAGCACTCTCCGGTGGGCCAGGCGCACACGATCGTGGGCGTGCAGCTCCACCGGCCGACCTTGCTGTCGCTGGAGAAGGAGTTCGAGCGGCTGGCTGTGCCGGTGCTGCTGATCGTCGGCGACGAGGACGAGCCGTGTATCGACGTGGGCGTGTTCCTGAAGCGGCATCTTCGCAGCTCCGGACTGGCGATGATCCCGCAAAGCGGCCACACGGTCAATCTCGAGGAGCCGGCCCTGTTCAACCGGCTGGTGCAGGATTTCTTCGACCTGGTCGAGGCCGGCAAGTGGGCAGCGCGGGACGCGATCAGCCCGAGCCTGCTGCCGTCGGGCTAGGCTGCGACCGGCGCGACCTCGGGCTTCTCCTCGACCACCACCGGCCGGAGGGCCTCGTTCAGCACCTCATCGACATGGTCGACCGGCACGAACCGCAGGCTGTCGCGCACCTGCTGCGGCAGCTCGTCCAGGTCCCTGGCGTTCTCTCGCGGGAGGCAGACCGTCTTCACCCCGGCCCGGTGCGCGGCGAGGGTCTTCTCCTTGATGCCGCCCACGGGCAGAACCTTGCCGCGGAGCGTGATCTCGCCGGTCATCGCCACGTCTTTGTTGACCGGGCGCTTGGTCATGGCCGAGGTGATGGCGGTCGCCATCGTGACTCCGGCTGAGGGACCATCCTTGGGAACGGCCCCGGCAGGCACGTGGACATGGAGGTCGTTCTTCTCCCAGAAATCCTTGTCCACGCCGAGGGCTTCGGCCCGGGAGCGGGCGTACGTCAGGGCGGCCCGGGCCGACTCCTGCATGACCTCGCCCAGCTGGCCGGTCAGCACCAGGTTGCCGTGACCAGGCACCAGGCTGGCTTCCACGAAGAGCACGTCGCCGCCGACCTCGGTCCAGGCCAAGCCGGTAGCTACCCCCACCTCGTCCCGCTCCTCGGCGATCTCGTTGCGGAACTGCCGGTGGCCCAGGTACTCCTCGAGATCGTCGGGCCCGAGGACCGTCTTGGCGGAGAGCGAGCCCTCGATCTTCTTGCGCGCCAGCTTACGGCAGATGGTGCCAATGCTGCGTTCCAGGTTCCGCACGCCGGCTTCGCGCGTGTAGCGCTCCATGACGGCGCGGATGGTGTCGTCCGGCAGGTCCAGATCGTCCGGCGTGAGGCCGTTCTCCGTGAGCTGCTTGGGGATCAGGTAGCGGCGGGCGATCTGCAGCTTGTCGTACTCGGAGTAACCGGGGAGCGGGATGACTTCCATACGGTCGCGCAGCGGCCCCGGGATGGGGTCGAGCAGATTGGCGGTGGTGATGAACATGACCTTCGAGAGGTCGAATGGCACATCCAGGTAGTGGTCGGTGAAGGTCGAGTTCTGCTCCGGATCGAGGACCTCGAGCAGCGCTGAGGCCGGGTCGCCCCGGAAGTCGGCGCCGAGCTTGTCGATCTCGTCCAGCATCATCACAGGGTTGTTGGTGCCGCACTGCTTGAGCGCCTGGATGATGCGCCCGGGCATGGAGCCGATGTAGGTCCTCCGATGGCCGCGGATCTCCGCTTCATCGCGCATGCCGCCCAGCGACAGCCGGTAGAACTTGCGGCCGGTAGCCTTGGCGATGGACATGCCCAGTGAGGTCTTGCCCACGCCGGGCGGGCCGACCAGGCAGAGGATCGGACCATGCATGTCCTGCTTGATGCTGCGGACAGCCAGGTAATCGAGGATGCGATCCTTCACCTTGTCCAGGTCGAAGTGGTCTTCGTCGAGGACCTGTTTGGCTTCCTTGATGTCCAGCCGGTCGTCGGAGCTGACGTTCCAGGGTAGGGACACGATCCAGTCCAGGTACGTCCGCGAGACGGTGTACTCGGCGGCCTGGGGCGGCATCTTGCTGAGGCGGTCCAGCTCGCGGTCGGCCTCTTTGCGGGCCTGCTCCGGGAGGCCGGCCTTCTCCACACGCTCCTTCAGCTCGTTCAGCTCGGCCGTGCGCTCGTCGGTCTCGCCCAGCTCCTTGCGGATGGCCTCGAGCTGCTGGCGCAGATAGTATTCGCGCTGGCTCTTGTCCATCTCGCCCTTGATCTGCTCCTGGATGCGTGAGCCGACCTCCAGGATCTCGATCTCGCGATTCAGGTAGGTGGTCACCTTGCGCAGCCGTTCGGAGACGTTGGCGGTCTCGAGCAGGTCCTGGCGCTCGGTTGTGTTCAAGTTCAGGTTGGCGGCGACGAAGTCCGCCACGCGGCCGGGTTCGATGATGTTGGCGAAGGCCACGGCCAGCTCCTGAGGCAGCTGCGACGCCAGCTGCACCACGCGCTGGAACAGGTTCTGGACATTGCGCACCAGGCCCTCGGTTTCGACGTCTTCGGGAGCGGTTTCGTCCTCCATGATCTGGACGAAGACCTTCAGGTAGGGCTGGGTCTGGGCGACGTCGATCAGCCGCACACGGGAGACACCCTGCAGCAGCGCCTGGATGTTGCCGTCCGGCAGGCGGATCATGCGGGCCAGCAGCACGGCCGTGCCTACGTCGTACACGTCGGCCCGCTCGACCTGCTCCTTCTGGTCCTCCGGGTTGCGCATCGCCACCAGGCACAGCATCTTGTGGCTGGTGGCCACCTCGTCGATGACCTTGCCCCACTTCTCGCCCCGCAGGATGAGCGGGAAGACCATAAACGGGAACACGACCTCGCCCCCGCTGGGCAGCACCGGCAGGATCGAGGGCACCTGCGGCTGCTGCGGATTAACGGCCACTCTCGGTCTCCGTCCAGGTCACGCTGATTGAGATGCGCCGGGATTGCTGCTTCGGCATGCAGATCTCGAGCATGCCCTCGCGAACCTGGGCCGTGGTCCGTTCCGTGTCAACCCCGGCGGGCAGCGGCACCGCCCGCTCGAAGGGCCCGTAGGGGATCTCGATCACGTGGTACGAGTGCGGCTGGTGTTGAGTGGCCGGCCTACGCTCGCCGCGCACACGCAGGGAACGCTGCTCAACGGTGAGCTCCAGGCTTTCCTGGTTGACGCCTGCCAGCTCCATGACGGCCACGAGCATGTCCTCGGTTTCGAAGAGGTCCATCGCAGGCTGCCAGCCGCGCGTCCCGAACTGCGCGATGGGCCGCTTGCGCCGCTGCTGGTCGATGAAACGGCCGATCTCGCGGTCGAGATCGCCGAAGGGTTCGAAGCGGAGCATGACTCGATAGTAGCCGGCCTCGCCGCCGGCGGGCTACCCGGCTTGCGTCAGCCGGTGCTGGCGCAGGTCTTCGGCCAGGCAGTAGCGGGCGATCGCCTCGCGCACGGCCGGCTCGATCTGGACGAACTTCAGGCCGTAGGAGCGGCCGCCGCCGGCCGGTTCTCCTTCCACCAGCGGCTCGCAGGTGCGTACGACCTCGGCCTCCATCCACATCGTGCCCGGCAGGCCCTCCAGGGCGAACTGGATGCGGTGCCGGTCGCCCTCTTTCAGCCGGTCCGGGACGCGCAGCTTCACGCCGCCGGCGGACATGTTCAGGATAGTTCCCTGGCGCGTCTCGGCGGGCACATCGCCCATGATGCTGGCCTTGACCGGCGGGGACAGCGCAATGCGCAGGTAGGCCCGCCGGTTGCCCTTGCCGGACTGGGTCATGGCCGGCCGGGCCGGGCGCTGACCGCCGATCGGAGCGTCGGGGGTGACGTTGGTCACGTCCACTGCTCCGCCGACCTCCACGACGCAGCTCATGGCGGGCCCGGCGCGCAGGATCAGGTCGCCGGCGGCGCGAATCTCCGAGTGCTCGACCGCGAAGTTGGCGATCACGCTGCCTCGCGTGCTCTGGATGTGCGCGAAGCGGGCTCGGCCGATCTGGACGTCGCCCTCGGCGGTGACCACGCCAGGTCCGCCTTCGCTGCCCATGACCCCGCCATCGACCTTGACGCTGCCGTTGAGGCTGACGACCTTTCCGCCGTCGACGTTGCCGTAAATCCGCACGTCGCCGCCGGCGATGACCTCGAATCCGGCCAGCACGCTGCCGAAGATCTCGACGTCTTTGTCGTAGCGGATGTTGCCGGTGTGCAGGTCGACGTCGCCTTTAACCGCGTACAGCTCGAGCACGTCGATCTTATCGCCGTTCCAGCGCAGGAAGCCGTCCCTGGCGGCGGCCATCTCGAGGCCGTCCTCGGAGATGGCGGTGTTGCGGCCGGCGGGATGCCGCGCGTCGCGCACGGCCGGCGGCCGGATCGGCTTGCCGAAGACGTTGATGCCGGGCTCGCCCGGATCGGACGGGATCTTGCGCGAGATGATGTCGCCCGACTTGACCTGGGCCACGTTCTCGATGTTCTTGTAGTCGACGCGGCCATCCTCAGCGGGCTGGGCCATGAACGACGGCGGCAGCAGGACGATCTCGATCTCGGCGTTTCGGCCAGGCCGGGGCGGCGTGCCGTGCGCGACCTCCACCTGCTGGTTGAGGACGCGATCGCGAATGACGCGCCGGATTTCTTGCTCGTTGACGCCGTAGACGATGTTGCGCTTCTTCAGATCCTCCATCAGCATCTCGGCCAGCGCCTCGGGCGTTCCCACCTCGGGAATAGCCTGCATGACCAGCCCCACGGTGAGGCCGCCGTCCATGAGGCGGACGTTGAATTGCAGGCCGTCTGCTGGAGAGGACATCGGGCTGAATGGTACAATCTGCCGGTCCCATGAACGCCGTGCTGCAGTCGATTGCCGAGCGGCAGCTGAAGGCCGGTGCGCCCCAGCTCGCTCCGGGCGACACCGTGAAGGTACACGTCAAGGTGGTGGAGGGCAACCGCGAGCGCATCCAGGTCTTCGAGGGCACGGTGATGCGGCTGCGCGGCGGCGGCAGTGGCACCAATTTCACGGTGCGGCGGATGGCCCACGGCGTGGGCGTGGAGCGCACCTTCCTGCTGCACTCGCCGCGGCTGGAGAAAATCGAGGTCCTGCGCCACGGCCGGGTGCGGCGCGCCCAGCTCTACTACCTGCGCGGCCGCACCGGCAAGCGGGCCAAGATCAAGGAGCGCCGGCTCTCATAGCCTCGCGGTCGAAGCCTCGGCCAGTTCGGACAGCCGTCTTCGACCCCACCACTAAGATCGAGCGCACTCACTGGAAAGAAGGCCGGCTGCGTATTGCCGGCGTAGACGAGTGCGGCGTGGCCTGCCTCAGCGGTCCGGTCGTGGCCGCCGCGTGCATCATTCCAGCCAACGTTCGCCGCATCCATGGCGTGCGAGACTCCAAGATGCTCACGCGTGAGCAGCGCGAGGCGCTGTTCGACCGCATTCTGTCGCAGGTCGTGGCGGTGGCCATTGGGGCGGCATCGGTGGCCGAGATCGAGCGTCTGAACATCCTGCAGGCCACGCGCCTGGCGATGCAGCGCGCGCTTCGCCGCCTGGGGCCATACGACCATGCGCTGATCGACGGGCCCAACATCCGCACGCACGACATGGGACCGCACACCTGCATCGTGGACGGCGACGCCCACTGCTACGCGATCTCCTGCGCGTCGGTAATCGGCAAGGTCGTGCGCGACCGCCTCATGGTGAGGCTGGCGCAGCGCTATCCGGGCTATGGCTGGGAGCACAACGCCGGCTATCCAACGCCCGATCACCGCAAGGCGCTGCACGCGCTCGGTCCGACGCCGCACCACCGGAAGACGTTTGGGACGGTGCGGCTGATCCTGGAGCCGAACGGGCCGCTGTTTGCCTCCGCTTAGGCTGGGCGTCATCCTGCTGTCGGGCGGACTCGATTCGACGACGGTGGCCGCCATGGCCGTGCGGCAGGGCTACGAGCTCTCCGCGCTGACGGTTCACTATGGCCAAGCCCATTCGCGGGAAGTGGACTCGGCGCGCGCTGTGGCATCGGCCCTCGGGATCCAGCACCGGGTGGTGAACGTCTCGTTCTTCCGGGATCTGGCCTGGTATTCGGCCCTGACGCATCCGGAGGAGTTCAGGCTGCCTCAGGACCGCGCGCCGGCGGCCGACATCCCGATCACCTACGTTCCCCTCCGGAATACGTTCTTCCTGACGCTGGCGGCGGCCTTCCTGGAGAGCGAGGCGCTTTCTCGAATCGAGCGCGGCGGCGTGCGCGAGCTGTCGGCCACGATCTTCGTAGCCGCCAACGCGATCGATTACAGCGGCTACCCGGACTGCCGGCCGGAGTTCTATCGGGCGGCGGTGGAGACGCTGCGGCTGGGCAGCAAGCTGGGCACGCAGTACGGCATCCCCTTCGAGGTGCAGACGCCGCTCATCGACAAGTCCAAGGCCGGCATCGTGCGGCTGGCGGTCGAGGCCGGGGCGCCGCTGGAGCACACCTGGAGCTGTTACGAGGGCGGTGAGCGGCCCTGCGGCCGCTGCGACAGCTGCCAGCTCCGCGCCAAAGGCTTCGCCGAAGCGGGCGTGCCCGACCCGGCGCTCACGTAGGGGCGCCCGGGGAACAGTCGCTACGTGGCAGCGAGCGCCGCGGCAGCAGGGCGGCTCACCGAAGGAGCCGGCGGCAGCCACAGCGCCAGGAGCACGCCCAGGAGCGGCAGCCAGGTCAGCGACAGGAGCGCCGTATGTATGCCGAACTGGTCCGCCAGCCAGCCCAGCCCGGGCACCACCAGGCCGCCCACCGTCATCCCGAGGCCCAGGGTCACGGCCGACGCCATGCCCACCCGGTTCGGCAGGTACTCCTGGCCCATGACCACCATCACGCTGAAGGGCGCGAACAGCGCCATGCCCACCGGCACGAGCAGGGCCAGCGCCGCGGCCGCGGTGGCCACCGCGGTAAAGGCCAGGAGCAACGGGAACAGGCACGCCATGCTCACCACGACCACGATCTTGCGGCCGAAACGATCGGCCATCCGGCCGCCGATCAAGGTGCCCGCCGCGCCCGATGCCAGCAGGAGCGTCAGCACCGCCCCGCCATTTGCCTTCGATTGGCCCAGCGCGCCGATCCAGTACAGGGGCACGAACGTGTTCAGCCCGTAGAACAGGATCGAGCGCACGATGATGGCCGCCGTCAGCCGCCCGAACGGCCCCCAGGCATCCTCCGCGGCCGGCCGCGCCGATGTGCCAGGAGCAGCGGTCGCCCGCGACGGGTGGTAGGCCGCCAGGCGCCGCAGTTGCGTCAGCAGCAGCAGCGCCATGGCCGCCGAGGGCACGATCAGCAGCGCAGCCCCGCGCACACCCAGGGCAACGAGCAGCCAGGTGGTCAGCAGCGGCCCCAGGGCAAACCCGGTCGTCCCGCCCACCGAGAAGATGCTCACGCTGGTGGCCCGCCGGTCGCCGGCCACGTAGTTGGCCAGCCGCGTGGCCTCGGGATGAAATGCCGCCACGCCGATGCCGCTGATGGCGATACACATGAAGATCAGCCAGTAGTCGGGCGCCAGCGCCGCTCCGGCCAGCCCGCCTCCGGCAGCGAAGATGCCGGATGGCACCAGCCAGGGTGACGGTTGGCGGTCGGCGACCTGTCCAAAGATGGGCTGCACCACTGAGGACGCGACGGTCGCGGCCAGCACCAGCCCGCCGGCAGCCGCGTAGCTGAGGTGCCGTTCGGCAATCAGGAACGGCAGCATGGCCGGCACGGCGCCCTGGTTCACATCGTCGATCAGGTGGCTGGCGGTCAGCAGCGCCAGCGCGCGCCGGTTGGCAGGCCGGGACATTCAGCTCGAATTATCGCCGCCCCCGCGGATGCCGGCTGCTCAAGTTGGTGGCTTCCCCTGCCGAGACTCTAAGTGGCCGCATGGATGCAGGCGCGCGGGGGAGTTCGGGACGGCCGAACACGTGCGACGGGAATGGAGGCCTGCAGCCCTGATTGCGCCAGGTGGTGTCGGAGGCGAGAGGGGCCGACTACGCTAGCCGCCACGGCGGCCAGACAGGCTCGGCGCTCGCCCGATACCCATCTGTCTCCGCCTGGTTGGCTATGCTAGGCGGCATGCCGGATGGCGCCAGCTTCTTCGATCCGCCCGACCGGCTGGATTTTGAACGGCGGCGTTTGCCCGTGCGGCTGGGCCTGCTCCTTGGCGCCGTTCCATTGTGGTTTCAGATCGGGCCGCGTGCGCTGCCGGCGACGGTGGTGATTGGGGCGACCTGCCTCGGTTCCTTTGCCCTTATTGCGCTGCTGCTGCGCTTCCGGCGTGCGGCCGTGCTGCGCTTGCAGCTCGCCTTGCGTGTCCTGGACGTGTTCCTTGTCTTCGTCACGCTCCACAACGTCCATCGCATCATTCCTCCGGGCGATTCCTTCGATGGCTTTTACGTCCTGACGGTCATCGCCGCCACGGCGACGCATGGTCGAGCCGGCATGGTGCTGATGGCCGGCGCTTCCACGGCGGCCATGCTGTCGGACCGCTGGCTGCTGGGGCTGAGCGGGATCAGGCCGTTCGACGCGGCCCAGGTGGCCGGTGCCTTCGCCTGGGCGCTGCTGTTCGCCGTGACGGCGCTGCTGGTGCATCAGATGATGCGCACCAGCAGCGAGGTGACGCGGCGCCGGCAGGAAGCGTTCAACGCCGAGCTCCGGAGCCGCAACGTGGCCCTGCAAGAGGCGACCGCCAAGCTCCTGGCCGTCAACAAGGAGCTGGAATCGTTCAGCTACTCGGTCTCGCACGACCTTCGTGCGCCGCTCCGCGGAATGCAGGGCTTCAGCGAGCTGCTGTTGAAGGACTACGGTCCTCGGCTCGACGACCGGGCGCGGGACTATCTGAACCGCATCCGGGCGGCGGGGCTGCGCATGGGCCAGCTCATCGACGATCTGCTTCGCCTGTCACGCATCAGCACCGCCGCGCTCGAGCGCGAGCAAGTGGACCTCACCGAGCTGGCCCGGCAGGTCGGCGGCGAGCTGCGCCAGCAGGATCCCGAGCGCGACGTGACGTTCGCCATCGCGGAGGGTCTGTGCGCCCGCGGCGATCGGCGGCTGCTCGAGGTGGTGCTGGAGAACCTCCTGGGCAACGCCTGGAAGTTCACCGGCAGCCATCCCTCGGCGCGCATCGAGGTCGGTCGCGCCGCCTGCGACGGCCAGCCGGCCTTCTACGTGCGCGACGACGGCGCGGGGTTCGACATGGCCTATGCCGCCAACCTGTTTGGGCCGTTCCAGCGGCTGCACCGTTCGGACGAGTTCGAGGGCAGTGGCATCGGCCTGGCGACGGTGCAGCGCATCATCCGCCGTCACGGCGGCGAGGTATGGGCCGAATCCGCTCCGGAGTGCGGCGCGACGTTCTACTTCACCTTGCCGGAGGTTGAGGCGGAAGTCTAGGGCTGTGCTATTCTGCCGGCCCGTGCGTAGAGTGATGTTGGCGGCGCTGGGGGTCGTGGTAGCCGTGCTGAGCGGCTGCGGAGGGGCTCAGCCGGCTGGCTCGGCCGCTGCCAGCGGGAAGGCGCCGGCCGGTGTATCGGCCCCGGCATCACTCGGCCCCGAGAAGGCCAAGCTCTCCGTCGCCTTGCCATCCGATACGGGCGGAACGATCCCCACGCGCGTTGGCCAGGACGGCGGCTATTTCGCCAAGTACGGGTTGGAGGTTGACGTCCAGATCGTCGCGGCCGCGACGGCGGCCCAGGGCTTGACCTCGGGTTCGATCGACATTTACCACGGCGGGACTACCCCCATCTCAGCCAGCCTGGCGGGGGCGGACCTCATCTATTTCGCCTCGCCGGTCGATCGCAGCACGCTGATGCTCGTGGCCAAGCGGGGCATCAGCACCTTCGAGCAGCTGCGAGGCAAGACCGTCGGGACAACCACGCCCGGCGCGTTCGGGGAGCTGGCGATGCGCGCCACAGCCAAGAAGTACGGCATGGAGATCGGCAAAGACGTCACGCTGGTCTACCATCCGCATTCCACGGCCTCGCTGGCCAGCTTCCTCACAGGCAACACCGATGCGCTGATCGCGCCGGTGACGTACTCATCGCAGGCCCTGGCCAAGGGCGCGACGCTGGTCGTCGATTACTACAAGGAGGGGCTGCGGATCGTCGGTCCGGCCCTCTCCTCGAGCCGCGCTTTCTACAAGCAGAACCCGACCACGATTCGGGCGTTCCTGATGGGCTATCTGGACGCCCTCAAGCGCTCCATTGACGACCCGGCGTTCACCAAGGCGACGCTGGGCAAGTACGCGAAAGTCACCGACCAGGCGCAGCTGGACGGCGATTACGAGGACGGACTCAAGATCTGGAACCGCGACATTCGGGTGCAACCGGTCGCCATCCAGAACGCGCTCGATGGACTAGGCACACCCGAGGCCAAGGCGGCCGACGTGAACCGCTTCTACGACAACGCCATCGTCGACCAGGTCATGCGCGACTACGGCGCGAAGCTGTTCCCTAGTGACGCGAAGAGCTGAGAGGAGCCGGCCATCGGGCTCGAACCGATGAGCCGCAGTTTACGAAAGCTTAAAGTGAGCTTCTATGAAAGCCGCGTGACTTGTCAACCCTGGCCATCAGCCGGGGGGTAGCGGCGTATTCAGTTGTCGCCCTCGTGGACCATCGGTCAGGCTTCTATCCGTGCTCTCGGGCACATGGTGTCAGTGGGACCTGAGGGGGTCCAATCTCAAAAAGGGTGTCCCGAGGACCAGCCTACCTTGGCAGGCCATCAGCACTCAGTCGCGATATGCCTCTCGCCGGTGCCGTACTTGAAGCACCTGGATAGTGTGAGCTTCGAAGGCGTACCCGAAGCGGACGCGCCAATCTCCGACCCGAAGTCGCCACTCAGGCGGTAACACGCCTCGTAGTCGGGTCACATCTCCGGCATTTTCTTCAGCCAGGCGGCGGATGGCCCCACGAACTCGCTCGGCAGTTGAGCGATCTAGCCGGCGGAGGTCAGCAACAGCGGGACGGGTCCAGACAACGGTCCAGCTCACCAACCAAGTTCGCGGTCGAGCTGCGCATCCTGAACGATTTCCTCGCGAGCAAGTGCCTTCCTAGCCTTGGCAACTGCGCGACGCTCTTCGTCGTCCTCTGGCTCGTCATCAAGTGGCGCGGCCAAGAGCTTTCGAGCCAGCGGATCATGGCCGTGCGTCTCGAGGGCTACGAGGATAGACTCCGCATCGTCGAGCTGCTGTTCAGGAAGTCTCTCAACGAGTTGATGCAGGCGCTCCTTAGTGGTCATGCGACAAGATCATAGCCACCTAGCCCACCTGAAGAGCCGCCGCAGACCGCCGGCGACGCCAGCGCAGCACGAACGGGAAGACCAGCCATACCGCCGGACGTCGCCACCAATCCGCGGACTTGCCCGGGCAAAGGCGCTCGAATGAGCGGTCGAACTCGACCCAGCTGGAGTGCATGACCAGCGCGCGCCGAACGACGAGCGCCAGAGCGGCCCACAGGTACTCCGCGGCCAGGACGATCAGCCAGAGCGCCAGGACGGCGGCCGTGGGCACCCATAGCCCCAGCTTGGCCGGTCCCCAGCCCATCAGCGGACAGCCAATCGTGAACCCATGGCCTACGGTCTCCCGCCTGAGGATGGCACCCTGCCACGGGCCAGCTCGTCGGCATACAGCTTCTGCAGGTGCTCTGGCCTCAGCAATGCAATGGGAACCTTGCCGATGGCGGGGATGGCGTAGAGCCGGGCGTACTCGGCGTAGCGGCGCCGCATTCGGGACCGGACGGTGGTCACGCTGGTGTCCAGCCAGCGCTCCAGGAACTCGGCCGTGGTGACCTTGCTCAATTTGAGCTCAAAAATAAGAGCCGGCAATCGGGCTCGAACCGATGACCTGCGGTTTACGAAACCGCCGCTCTGCCAACTGAGCTATGCCGGCGCAGGCTGAATTGTAGCGAGGCCTGCCAGGCGGGCGGCCCGGTGGGCTACGACGGATCGGGCCGGCGACTAGCGGACGTACAGGATGCGACCGCAGTTCTCGCAGGTGCGCGGCGGGTCGGCGCCCCGGGCGCGCGCTACGTCGCCGGAGGGCAGCGTGACCCGGCAGGCCTGGCACATGTTGTTCTGGACTAGGGCCACGGCGCGGCCGCCCTTGCGCGGCCGGAGCCGCTCGTAGGCACGGAGATTGGCCGGGCTGATCTGCGCCGCCAGCTCGGCGCGCTGGAGCTGCAGCTTCTCCACCTCGGCCTCGAGCCGGTCGATATGGTCGTGGGCGGCCGAGCCCTCCCGCCGCCAGCGCTCCAGCTCCTCCTGGAGCCGCTGGGTGGCGGTGACCATGGAGCTCTCCGCCTGTTCGGCGGAGGCCATCAGCTCGAGCTCGCGGTCCTCGAGCTGGGACAGGGTGCGGGCCAGGGCCTGCTCCTCGTTTTCGAGCGCGGCCAGCTCCCGCGGAACGGTGACTGCGCCGCCGTAGAGCTTGGCGTGGATGGCGTTCTTCTTGGCCGCCAGGCTCTCGACCTCCTGCTCCGTCGAGCGCAACTGGCGTTGAAACACGGTCAGCTGTTCCTCGAGGGCTCTCAGGCTGGCGCGCGCGTCGTGCACCGCCGGCGGCTCGTTCATCTTGGCCCGCTCGGCCGCGAGCGTCGCGGTATCGGCGTCGATCTTGAGGTCGAGCTCCTGCAGTTGGTACAGGGCTTGAGCCGGCTCCACAGGCTTAGCATTTTGGCATGCGCGTGGTCCGCTCACCGGGGCGGGTCAACCTCATCGGCGAGCACACCGACTACAGCGACGGATTCGTGCTGCCGCTGGCCATCGATCTCGAGCTGCGGCTCACCTTCGTGCCCCGGGCCGGTGGAGCGATCGAGCTGACCTCGCGGGAGGCCCGCGGTGACAGCTGGCTGGCCTACGTGCGGGGCGTGCACGAGCTGCTGGGGCTGCCGGTCGGGATCGAGGGCCGCATCGAGAGCGAGATCCCGCTCGGCGCCGGACTCAGCTCGTCAGCCGCGCTGGAGCTAGCCGTCGCGCGCGCCCTGGTGGCCGCCAACGACGCCGCCTGGGAGCCCACGAAGATGGCCCAGCTCTGCCAGCGGGCCGAGATCGAGTACGCGGGCAATCGCTGCGGGATCATGGACCAGCTGGCGGTCGCCTGCGGCCGGGCCGGCCATGCGCTGCTCATCGACTGCCGCTCGCTCGACGTCACCCCGGCGCCGCTGCCGGCGGATCTGGCCGTCGTGGTGTGCGACAGCGGCAGGCCGCGGCGGCTGGTGGACTCGGCCTACAACGAGCGCCGGGCGGCCTGCGAGGAGGCGGCGCGGCTGCTCGGCGTCCCGGCCTTACGAGACGCCAGCCTGGACCAGCTCGACCGTCTGCCGGACGATCTCGCCAAGCGCGCCCGGCATGTGGTGACGGAGAACCGGCGCGTGGTGGAGTTCGTGGCGGCGCTCGAGGCCGGCGACCGGGAGCGGCTCGGCCAGCTCATGTACGCTTCGCACGCCAGCCTGCGCGACCTGTATGAGGTGAGCTGCCCCGAGCTGGACCTCCTGGTGGAGCTGGCCGCGAGGCTGCCCGGGGCCGCCGGCAGCCGGCTCACGGGTGCAGGCTTCGGCGGCTGCACCGTCAGCCTGGTGAACGTCGATGAGGCGTCCGCCTTCGCCGGCGAGCTGGTCGCCCGCTATCGCGAGCGGACCGAGCTGCCGGCGCGGGCCTGGATCTGCCAGGCGGTGGATGGCGTGGGCCTATTGGGCTAGTTCAATAGCCCATTCGGCGGCCAGGAAACGGGCGTCGTTCATGCTTAGCCTCGTGGGATGGCGGAGCCAGACCAGCGAGCAGCTCAGGCAGCTGGCGGAAATCGCGCGGTCGCTCATCGAGGGCTCGCTCGAGGAGCGGCTCACGGCCGTGATCGAACGAGCGCCCAAGGCGCTCGGCCTGAAGTCGGCCAGCATCTTCCTGGTCCGGCCCGACTTCGCCGGCTTCGGCGATCGTCTGGCGCTGCCCGGGGTAGAGATCGACGCCTCACCTCGGCCCGAAGGCATCACGGCCCAGGTGATTCGGACCGGGCGCGTGCTGGCCGTGGAGGACACGATCAGCCACCCCGAGGTTCACCCCAGGGTGAGCGAGGCGGGTATCCGCTCCTTCCTGGCAGTGCCGCTCAAGTCCACCGGCGGCTGTCTGGGCGTGCTTTATCTGAACCAATCCGAGCCGCAGGCCTTCAGCCAGGATGACTCGGGGCTGGCCGAAGCGATAGGCGACATGGTGGGGCAGGCCGTCGAGAACGCGCGCCTCCAGGAGAGCGAGCGCGACGCGCGCCAGGCGCTCGAAGCCGAGCGACAGCACCTGGCGGCCCTCACGGCGGCGCTGGACCGGTCTTTGGCGGAGGCCGATCTGCTGCGCGCCATCGCCGTCGCCGCCGCGCGCGCCGACGACCTGGCGCGGCTGCTCGACGTGACTCTTCGACTGGCGCAGGGGACGGTGGCCTTCGAGGGCGGTTCGGTCCTGCTGCGCGAGGGCGAGCAGCTCGTCGTCGCGGCGGCGACGGAGGCCGGCGGGCGCAGGTTGGGCGATCGGCTGCGGATCGTGGGTCCGGCGCTGCGGCGGGCGCTCGAAGTAGGCGAGCCGTTCATCGACACCGGCACGCAGCCCCATGGCGGCCATGCCGTGCTTATCGCGCCCCTGCGGCGGCGCAGCGCTGTTTTTGGGCTGCTGGAGCTGGCCGCGCCCGAGGGTCACGCCTTGGACGTGGCTGCCCTCAACCTCAGCCGCAAGATAGCCGACGAGATCGCCGGCTGGGCCTACATCCTGGCGAACGAACGCTAGGCGGGGACGGTCGCCAGCTCCCGCCGCAGCGGCGCCGCGACTTCCTGGGCGAACAGCCGCATCGACGCCAGCACGCGGTCCTGGGGCATGCCGCCGAAGTGCTGCACGGTGGCGAGGTGCGTGATGCCCAGCTGCTCGCGGAGGACGCGGACGTGCTGCCGGCACGTTTCGGGGCTGCCGAAGATGCAGCGGCTCTCGCCCACCACGCGGTCGTAGTCGAGCGTCTTCAGGATCTCGCTGCCGCGCTCGCCGAAAGCCAGTGTCGTCCAGTTGGACCAGTACTTCTCGGCGAAGCGCGCCTCGGCGTCGCTGTCGGCGACGAAGGCGGGGAACATGGCCAGGACCTGGAAGGCGCCGACGTCATGGCCAGCTTCGGCCAGGGCCTCGCGATACGCGCCAATCAGGTGGCGTGAGGTGTCGTAGCCGGGCAGGATCCAGGGCAGGGTCATGAGGTTGAGGCCCTGCCGGCCGATCCAGCGGAAGTGCTCCTCCTCACGGTTGGCCGTCATCCACAGCGGGGGATGCGGCTTCTGGATAGGCGGAGGCAGGACCGTCATGGGCTTGGGGTAGCGATAGTGGGCGCCTTCCCAGGTGAACGGGCGCTCGGTCCAGGCGCCGCGCAGGATGGCGACCTCCTCCTCGACATAATCTTGCGCCGTGGGCCAGTCAGCGCCGTAGACCTCGTACTCAAGGTGGGGCATGCCGCGCCCGACGCCCACGTCGATGCGCCCGCCGCTGATGTTGTCCAGCATGGCCATGTCCTCGGCGATGCGGACGGGATGGTGCAGCGGCAGGATGGTCACGGCCGTGCCGAGGCGGATGCGCCTGGTGTTGGCGGCGAAAGCGGCCATCAGCACCTGCGGATTGGGGATCATGCCGCCGAAGTTCCGGAAGTGGTGCTCGGTCACCCACAGGGTGTCGTAGCCAGCCTGTTCGGCGACCTGGGCCTGCTCCATCCAGTGGGCGTACAGAGTTGGCGCCGGGCCGTCCAATTCGGGGTAATACGTGTTCAGCAGGTAGTAGTCGAACTTCACCAAGGGGATAGGGTACGCTACCGCCACCGTGGATAACGACGTGCGAGCCCGCATTGGCCTCATCATCCCATCCGGAAACGTGCTCACCGAGCGGCAGTTTCGGCTCTACGCGCCGGCAGACGTCCAGGCGCACGTGATGCGGCTGCGGCTCACGCGCCAGTACCACCAGCCGCCGCTCGAGGCGCTGGCGCGCATCCTCGAGGCGGCCGAGGTACTGGCCGACGCGGAGCCGGACGTCATCGTCTTCCATTGCACGGCCTCGTCGATGGAGGCCGGCGTTGAGGGCGATCGGAGAATCGTCGACGCCATCGCCCAGCGGACCGGCTGCCGCGCGACGTCGACCGCTTCCGCGGTGGCCGCTGCGCTGGAAGCGCTGGGCGCGCGCAAAGTGGTGCTGGTCAGCCCTTACCAGCCGGCGTCGCACCAGCACGAGATCGAGTTCCTGGCGGAGATGGGCGTGGAAGTCGTGGGCGGGCGCGCCATGGCCTTTCGCAGCGGCGCCTACCCGACGACCAGCCCGGGGGAGTGGCTGGAGATCGTGCGCTCGGAGGCCAGCCCGGCCGCGGACGCCTACTTCCTGAGCTGCACCAACATCCAGAGCATGGAGGTCATCGAGCCGCTGGAGCGGGAGCTTGGGAAGCCGGCGTTAGCCAGCAACCAGGCTACGCTGTGGTACTGCCTGCGGCTGCTCGGCCTGGAGGACGTGAACTCCCGCCTGGGACGGCTGTTCGGGATGAAGGCGCCGGCGCGAGCGGCAGCGCCGGCCTAACGCATGGCGGTCGTAGCCGCCGGGTGGCGCCGGCCGAGGGCGCTTCAGCTGCCGGCCTGGCCGGGGGAAGTCAGCACGCTGGCCTGCGCCCTTGCCCTGGGGCTGGTGGCCCTACTGGTGGTCTGCCCGGTGGCGCTGCTCGTCGTGAACTCCTTCCAGGTCGGCGCGTTCGGCACACCGACGACCTGGGGCGTGGGGAACTGGGTGGCGGCCTTCACGCAGCCCGACCTGGCCGGAGCGCTGGGCAACACCGTCAGCCTGGCGCTGGTGCGGGAGGGTGTGGGCATGCTCGCCGGCATCCTGCTGGCGTGGCTGATCGCGCGGACGGATCTGCCGGGCCGGAACTGGCTCGAGTTCGGCTTCTGGGTGGCGGTGTTCCTGCCTGTCCTGACGGTCACCCTGAGCTGGATCATGGTCTTCGACGGCCACAATGGCCTGGCCAACCAGCTGCTTCAGAGGCTGCCGTTCGTGAGCGGCCCGGTGTTCGAGATCTACTCCTGGTGGGGGATCGTCGCCGCCCATCTGCTGAGCACGACCATCGCCGTCAAGGTCATGCTGCTGACGCCCGCCTTCCGCAACCTCGACGCCGCGCTGGAGGAGGTGGCGCGGACCTCTGGGGCGGGCCGCCTCGTCACCATGACACGCGTGGTGATCCCAGTGCTAGCGCCGGCGGTGCTCGTGGTGGCGCTGCTGGGGACGATCCGCGCCTTCGAGTCGTTCGAGACGGAGCTGATCCTCGGCGCGCCGCCGCGCATCGAGATCTTCAGCACGAAGATCTATCACATCGCGCTCCGCTTGCCTCCCGAGTACGGCGTGGCGACCGCGCTGAGCATGGTCATCCTGGCCATGCTGACGCCGCTGATCCTGCTGCAGCAGTGGTTCAGCGCCCGGCGCAGCTACGTGACGGTCACGTCGAAGTTCCGGCCGGCACTGCAGCGGCTGGGGGCGTGGCGCTGGCCCCTGTTCGGCATGACCCTGTTGTGGGTACTGATCACGACCGCCGTCCCGGTGGCGCTGGTGCTGATTGGCACGTTCATGAGCATCTTCGGGCATTTCGACGTGCGCGATCCGTGGACTCTGCGCAACTGGAAGACCGTTCTCGGCAGCCCCACTTTCCTGCACGCCCTGGGCAATACCCTGGTCATCGGCTTTGGCGAGGCGCTGCTGGCCATGGCCGCGTTCACGCTGCTGGCGTACATCATCGTGCGCTCGCGTTTCGCGGGCCGGGGCGCGCTCGACTTCCTGGTATGGCTGCCGTCGGCGGTGCCGGGCATCATCCTCGGCCTGGGCTACCTGTGGCTGTTCCTGGGCACGCCGTTCCTGAGGCCGCTGTACGGGACGACGTTCATTCTGATCCTGGTCGCGGCGCTGGGCACGATGACGCTGACGACGCAGGTGACGAAAGCCAGCCTGCTGCAGCTCGGGGCCGAGCTGGAGGAGGCGGCGCGGATGAACGGCGCGCCCTGGCTGTACACGTTCAGGCGGGTGGTGCTGCCGCTGATCGCGCCGGCCATCGCCGTCGTGGGGGTGCTGGGTTTTGCCTCGGCCGTGCGGACGACGGGCGCCATCGCGCTACTCTCGACGCGCGCCAATCAGCCGCTGTCGATGCTGCAGCTGAACCTGCTCGCGGACAACCAGTTCGAGGCCGCGTCTGTAGTTGGGGTATTCCTGCTGGTACTCACCGTGGGCGTGGCGCTGGCTGCCAGGGTGCTGGGGCTGCGGCTCGGCATCGCCGCACGCTGAGCCGGGTGCAGGCGCGCGCCGGCATCATGCGGTAGCATCGCTCCGCATGAAGCACGCTCGGAACACTTCATTTTTCGCGGCTGTTGGCGCGCTGCTCCTGGCGAGCTGCGGCGGGACGGCGTCGCCAAGCGTTCCGGCGGCAAGCGCACCGACAAGCGCCACGGTGGCCGCCAGCACCAGCGCCAAGCCCGCGGCCAGCGCAGCCGCGCCGACCAAGCCGGGTGCCAGCGGCTCCGCCGCGGCCAAGGCGTCCGCGCAGCCCGTCGCCAGCGAGATCGTGAACCCCAGGCCCGGAGCCGGCGGCACCAAGATCACGATGTGCATCCCGGCGCGGTCGAATAACTCCCTGCCCGGCTTCGCCGCCATCGACACCGGCCTGCTCGCCCAGGCCGGCATCGAGGCCACCATGCCCTACTTCGCCGGGGGCGCCGTCGACCAGGCCCTGGCCGCCGGCCAGTGCGACTTCGTCTACGGCGCCGGCGGCGTGGGCGCGCTGCTGGGCGGCGTGGACGTGGCAGTCATAGCCGTGACGCTCAACAAGTCCCAGCTCGAGGTCTGGGGCCGTCCGCCTCTGAAGACCATCGCCGACCTCAAAGGGCATACCGTCGGCACGACTGGCGCCGGGTCGTTGAGCTGGCGCCTCGGCCGGTACTACTTGCGATCGAACGGCATCGATCCTGAGAACGACGCCAAGGTGCTGCCAACCGGCGACAATGCGGCGACGTTGGCCGGGCTGCTCGCCGGCCGCGTCGATTCGGCCGTGCTGGCGTTCCCGCTCACGGCCGAGGCCAAGAACAAAGGCATGAACCTCGTCTACAAGGCGCCGGACGACTTCGAATTCGTGGCTCAGGGCGTGGTCACGACGCGGCGCTATCTGAGCTCCCACCGCGACATCGCTAAGACGCTCGTCAAGTCGGTCACGGACAGCATGATGCGCCTGAAGAGCGACTCCAGCTTCTACGCGACCGAGCTCAAGAAGTACGCGGGCCTCGACGTCGACGACGCGACCCTCAAGGAGTACTGGACGACCGACGCCCAGGCCTACGCGCTGCCGCCGCGGGGCACGCACAAGGGAGCGGTCACGGCCCTCTCGCTCTACGCCGACGACGCCGCCATCAAAGGCCAGAACCTGGACGTCCTGGCCGATCGCTGGATCGACACGTCCATCGTGGACGAGCTGTTCCCGCCTAAGTAAGCCGCTCCGTCAGCCAGCGCACGATGGCCGGCCGCGTCTCAGGTGTGTGGCCCATGTGCCCGCCGGGGAAGACCCGCGCATCCTTGGGCCGGCCGTGCTGCAGCAGCAGGTAGAGGTCCTGAATCGTGCTCTGCTGGTCGTCCTTGCCGTTGACCAGCAGCAGCGGCGCGTTGGGCTCTTCGAGGATGCCCTGGTCGAGCAGCGACAGCTTGCCGATGCGGGCCGCGTAGTCCTCGTAGGTCGAGCCGCCCAGCATCCGGGCGCGGGTCTCGATCAGGTCCATGAGGTAGCTGTCCGGGTAGCGGCGGGTGCTGAACCATTCTGGCTGGAAGGTGTAGTGGGCGCAGCCGCCCCAGCTCACGACGGCGGTCAGGTACTGCCGGTGGGTATGGGCCAGCTTGCCGGCCCAGTAGCCACCGAAGGATGAGCCCAGTACGCCGATGCGCGAGCCATCCAGGTCGGGCTGAGCCCGGATCCACTCGAACACCGGGCTGAACTGGCGCTCGCCGTCCGCCGAGCCAAGGACCGGCGACTCGCCCACGCCGGGCATGTCCACGGACACGGTGGCGAAGCCCTGCTCCAGGAAGACCTGGGCGTTCTCGTAGGTCTCCTCTTTCCAGCCGTCGATCCCGCCCCACAGCGCGACCACAGGCGGGCGGCGGCCGGCGGCGGGCTTGCGCACGTAGATGACGACCTCCTTGCCCTCATCCGGCCGTCCGGCGAATGGCAGCGCCAGGCGCTGGAGCGGCGGGTCGAAGGCCGCGCCGGCGGCCAGGTAGTGCTTGCGGGCCTCGACGTAGTTCTCCAGCTTCCGGGGGTGGTTCGGGCAGGGGTAGCGGCCCACGCTGAAGAAGGCGTAGGCCTGGAAATGCGCTTTGGCGGCCGCCGCGGCATCGCCCCGCTGCTCGGCGGCTTCGGCCTGTCGCACGTAATCGGCGCCGGCGGCGCCCCAGGCGTCGCCCCACGCCTGGCCGTCGAGTCCGCCGAGCTCGCGGATGACGGCTTCGGCGCGCGCGGGCTCGACCAGGGCCATGGGCGAGCGCCGTATCCGCAGACGATCCAGCAAGAACTGTTTGGCTTCTTCGAGGGTGCGTGGCCGGTCCATCGCCGGTCATCGTACTGCCTCGTAGGATTGGGTCATGGCCATCGCGAAGCTGCCTTGCGGCCGGATGGGCCACGCGAGCACGCGCATCATGTTCGGCGCGGCTTCGCTGGCGCGGGTGACCCAGGATGTGGCCGACCGCACGCTCGATCTGCTGCTCGAGCATGAGCCGCTGGTCGTCTAAGCGACGAAGCGGAAGTGCACGTACTGGTAGAACAGCAGGCCCAGCAGGAGCAGCCCCAGCGCGCAGACCGCCCGGTGCACCCAGCGCCAACGGCCGCCGAGCTGGGCCAGGATCCAGAAGCCGGGGAACATCACCAGCACGTAGCGGGACACGCTCATGAGTGGCCAGGTGTCCATCTGGCGGGTGAGCACCAGGCCGAGGTTGGCGGCGCTGTACAGCGTATACGGCAGCGGCAGCCGTCGCAGGCCCAGCAGCGTCAAGCCCGCGAATAGCGCCAGTGAAGCCAGGTTCAAACCCTCGACGGGATCCGCGTGGGCGCGTGCCCAGCTCGCGGACAGCGCCTGCCACGGCGTGACCACGTGATAGCCCCACGCAGCCTGCGTGGCGAGCCCCGCGGCGTCCTGGCCTACCACGAAGCGGATGTAGGCCGTGAACAGCAGCAGGCCCAGCCCGGGCGTGACCGTCGACAGGAACGTCAAGGGCGAGCGGCGCTCGCCGTTATAGCGTTGCTCCAGCCACTCCCAGACCATAGGCAGCAGCAACAGCGCGCCTTGAGCGCGAGTGAGGCCCGCCAGCAGCCCAATCAGGCCCGCCCAGCCCCAGCGCCGGTGGTGCATCAACCAGAACACGCCGGCGGCGAGCGCCAGGAACAGCGCCTCGGTGTAGGGGGCGAGGAAGAAGAAGGCTGTTGGGAAGAGCAGCGTGTACATCACCGCGCGTTCGCCTTGGCCTTCGCCAACCAGCTCCCGTCCGAGCTTGAGCAGCACTGCCAGCCCAAGCACGAGCGCGATGGCTGAGACCATCAGGCCGGCCAGGGCGTAGTTCTGCCGCACCAACGCTCCGGCCACGTGCATCAGCCCCGGATAGAGCGGGAAGAAAGCCACCGTGTTGTCGCCGGCGTGGTAGCCGCTCTGGGCGATGCGCATGTACCACAAGGCGTCCCAGCGCTCCCAGATCTTGATCGGCTCGGGGTTGGGCTCATCGGGCCGAAGCAGCAGCTGCAGCCACGTGCCTCGCACCGTCGTGGGGCGGTCGAACTGCACCGACAGCACGCCGGCTAGGCTGAGCCCGGCGAACAGCAGCGCCCATAGGCCGGCCGCGGTAACCAGGTCGGAATGAGCGGCGACCCAGGCCTTCAGCGCCGCCCGCGCATCCCAGCGACGCCACGCCAGCATGTAGGGCGCGGGCCGCTGCAGGACGCGGATCACGGCAGCACCCGGAACGGGAACAGGCTGGCGAAGCCGAACAGGTACACGGCGAGGTAGGCCCAGCGGGCTGCCGCCGGCAGGCGTTCCGCGAGCAGTGCGGCGGCGATGGCCATGCCCGGCACTGCAGGCAGGATGTAGAAGATGTACATCACCCGCCCGGTGGCGGCCAGGGCGAAAAACGGCAGGTAGGTCGCCGCCACCCAGCACACCGCCACCGCGGCCACGCGGTCGCGGCTCGTCCAGGCCCACCAACCCGCGGCGGCCAGGGCGACGGGGGCAACGAAGATCAGGTAGGGATTGAGCGCGCCGGTGAAGGAAATCTCCGCCACCCTTCGGACCACCTGCCCGTTGACTTCGAACACCTTGTCGAGGTGGTAATACGGCATCTGGGTTTGGTTCAGCAGCCAGTCCCAGGGATAGCTAGACTCACCAGAGCGCTCGCTGGCCTTCAGGCCCATGCCATAGCCGAAGATGCGCTGCAGATGCTGGATGGGCGTAGTGTAGGTGGTGAAGAAGCGATCCAGGACGAACAGCCCCAGGCCGAACGCTGCGACCGTCGCCGCGCCCGTCTGGACCAGGCGCCGGATGGCGGCGCGAGGCTCGTCACGGGGGCGGCAGACGAGGTAGGCCTCGAACGCGGCGAACGCCAGCGCCAGCCACAGGCCGTTCACTTTGACCAGGCCCGCCAGCGCGAGGGCGGCGCCGGCCGCCGCCGTCCAGCGGCGCAGGTAGCAGTACGCCGCCAGGAGCGAGAACGTGAGGACGAACACGTCCAGCGTCGCGACGCGACTGTGGACGAACGCCAGGTTGTCGAAGGCGAGCAGGAATGCCGCCATCAAGGCGGCCGTCTGCGAGCCGCCAGCCGCCAGCACCACGCCGGCCGTGAGCCCTATCGCGGCCGTGCCGAAGACGATGGCCGGCATGCGCCAGCCGTAAGGGTTGTCGCCAAACAGAGCCATCGAGCCGGTGATCAGCAGCTTGCCCAGTGGCGGATGCTCGGTGTTGGCGTCCAGCCCGGCCGGTTTGCCTGCGTAGGGCTGCCCTGCCTCAACGGGGATGCCGAGGATGACCCGCGAGGCGTTGACATAGTAGTGCTCGTCGAAGATGGTGCGCCCGCCCGGGCTGTCCAGCCACAGGATGCGCAGGAGGAAGCTGACCAGCAGCAGCTGGAAGAGCACCATCCCGAACGAGAAAATCCCTGCCGCCGGGGCGGCGCACAGCCGCCCCGGCGGCAGGGGTCGCAAGCCGCCTCTTCGGGCGAACTCGATATGGGGGCCGGTGCGAGCCGACCGAAGAGGCAACTCGCGAGGTTGAGGGGGGCTGCCGAGTACGGTTCGGATGGCCCTAGGTGGTTGCCGTGGTGGTGGTCTCGGTCACTGTCTCCGTGGCCGTTTCCGTCCCGGTCTCGGTTTCAGTGACGGTGATCGTCAGCGTCTCGGTGCCGGAAACGGTGGTCTTGGTCGTCGTGACCACGCGATGGGTGCACGGGCTCTCCGCGTCGGGATTGCCGGGAGGCCCGCTGTGGACGTGGTTCTCATCGCCACATCCCCAGCCGGGGCGAGTGTCGTCGGCGTCGTGCCCAGGCGCGTTGGCCGAGTTGCCGCGGGCCGATGCGCTTGGCTGGTTGTGGCTGGCGGCGCTGACGTTGGCATGGCCATTGCCTGCGCCGTGCCCGCCGCCTCCGCCATGTGAGGGCGCGGCAGCCGAAAGGCCAACGAACGCGCTCAGCATGAGTGCGCTGGTGGCCGAGGCCACGCCAAATTGAAGCAGCCGCTGCCGGATGGGTCTTCGCATTCTTCGTAGTCTCCTTGATTTCGGTATTCGGCTCGGCTGTGTCCGGCCTGTCTCGATCTCTTGGAACGCCGCAAGTCTGTAACGGTTACAAAACTGGGAAAGTGATCTCCGGGTGCGGAATGTCACAGGCTGGCTGTGACGCGCTTCACAGCGCGTTTGGACCTGGGGCCCTAACGTGGCCTCATGAAACCGGACGACTCCGCCACCTATCCGGGCGGCTTCATCCCGCTGCGGGTTCGCCACGCCATCGAGGTGTCACGCGTCCCGGCGCTGACGGGCATGGCGCAGCTGTATGCCCAGCTCAGTACGTCCTTGCGCCGCCGGCGGCTGCCGGTGCTCGCCGAGGCGGCCGTCGCCGAGCCGGTGAGGCCTGCGCCCGAGGTCGAAGAGCGGGACGGGCGCGTCGTGGCAGCGGGCTAGGATCACGGCTCTGGCCGCGTTCTGGCTAGATCCTCAGTGTGGGCTCTCAGGCGAGCTGCTATGCGCCTCTTGCCGATTACAGTCTGATCGGCGACCGCCACGGCGGCGCTGGTGTGCAAGACCGGTTCAATCGATTGGCACTGTCCCGGCCGGTTTGACGCCTCGCCGGTGTTCTGGCGCATCCTGGACGCCGACATGAGCTTCGGGGACTATCGCATGGCCATCGACCAGGGCGGATTCCTGCGAGTGGCGCCCACCGAGGGCACATATGCGAGCCGCCGCTATGTTGGGCCGACGAACGTCCTCGAGACCACGTTCCAGCTCGATGGCGGGCTCATGCGCCTCACCGACTTCATGCAGGCCGAGGATGTTCCCCAGCGCCGCCGGGCCGACTATCATGCTGGATGTGATGAGCGGGGAGCGCTTCGGCCGGCGGCGTTAGCCGGCCATATACTGGGCGGACCATGCTGGTCTACGAGGCCATCGGGCACACACTGCAGCGGTTGGGCGTGGACACCATATTTGGGCTCACCGGCGACGGAAACCTGCGCTTCTCCAGCTACATGGCCGATGAGCTGGGCATCCGGCTCTACGCCGCCCGCCACGAGGGCGGCGCCGTGGCCATGGCGGACGGGTATGCGCGGGTCAGCGGCCGAGTAGGCGTGGCCAGCGTCACGCAGGGTCCAGGCGTTACCAACACCCTCACCGCCCTCACCGAAGCGGTGCGTGGCAACACGCCGTTGCTGCTGCTCGCCGGGGAGACGCCCACCGGCCAGCGGAAGCACAACCAGGATCTGGACCAGCCGGCAGTGTACGCGGCGCTGGGGGCGGGCGTGCAGCCGCTGCACGGCCCGGATCAGGCCGTCCGCGACGTGGCCCAGGCCTTCAACCGCGCCCGGTTGGAGTCCCGGCCGATCGCCATCTCCTTCCCCGGCGACATGCAGGGCCTGGAGTGCCGCCCCGACGGCCTGGAACGCGTTCGGCCGCTGCAGGCGCCGGCTTCTCAGCCGGACGCCGGGTCGATCGAGCGGCTGTGCGAGCTGATCGCCCGCGCGGAGCGGCCGGCCATCCTCGCGGGGCGTGGCGCGGTGCGAAGCGCTGCGCGAGAGGCGCTGGTGGGGCTGGCAGAGCGGATAGGGGCGATCCTGGCGACGACGGCACAGGCCAAAGGCCTGTTCGCGGGGGATCCCTTTTATATAGGAAGCTCAGGCTGCTTTGCCTCACCGGTTGGCAGCCGCCTGCTGGCCCAGGCCGACCTGGTGCTGGCTTTCGGCGCCAGCCTCACACTCTGGACGACGCGCAACCGCGAGCAGTACGCCGCCTCGGCCAGGCTGGTGCAGATCGATCTGCGGCCCGCCGCCCTGGGCGCCGTCACGCCGGTGGATGAGGGCTTCATCGGGGATGCCCGGGCGACGGCGGAAGCCCTGGCGGGCGAGCTCGCGGATCGGGGCCTGCGGAAGGAGGGTTTCCGCACGCCGGCGGTCGCGCAGGAAATCGCCGGCTTCCGGCTCGACGTGTTCGAGGACCGGAGCAACGGCCGCACGGTCGATCCGCGGGCGGTGATGATCAAGCTGGACCGGATGCTGCCGCGTGAGCGCACGGTAGTCATCGACAGCGGCCACTCTATGGGCTGGGCGCCGATCTACATGTCGGTTCCGGACGCGGCGGCGTTCGTCTTCTCGAACGACTTCATGGCGGTTGGGTTGGGGCTTGGGAACGCCTTTGGCGCAGCCATCGCCCGGCCGGACCGGCTGACGGTGGTTACGCCCGGCGACGGCGGGACGATGATGAGCCTGGGCGAGGTTGAGACGTTCGTGCGTTACGATGTGCCGGCGCTGATCGTGGTCATCAATGACGCGGCCTACGGCCCCGAGGTGCACATGCTGCGGGCGGCCGGCAAGTCGCCCGAGCACGCGCTCTTCGGCGACGTAAACTTCGCGGCCGTAGCTTGCGCCCTCGGCGCGCAGGGGCTGACCATCCGGGACGCCTCGCAACTCGATCAGCTCGGCGAGTGGCTCGCTCGCCCCCGCGGGCCCATGGTCGTGGACTGCAAAGTCGACCCGCTGCAGTGCGCCGACTGGCTGGCGGCGCTGCTGGAGCCCGGCAGCTGGTACCGCCGGCTCGCCGACGGCTAGGGTGGCCAGCATCTAGTTCTCCTGCCGTGCCAACTCCACCAGCTGCTCGCCGGCGGCCAGCAGGCGGGTTCCGTCGGCGGTGAGGCCCAGGGGCGCCACGCTGCCGGGAAGCTCCGCAGCCAGCCGGCGGACGGCCGCCAGCGCGGATTCCCGCGAGTCGTACACCCCGAGGCGGACGCCCAGCTCGCCGTCCCAGAGCTCGTAAGGCATGCTCCCGATGCTAATCGGTACCATGGACGCCATGACACCAGCCGCGCGGCGACCGCAGCGCATCGGAGTCGACCAAGGCCTGCAGATCGGGCTTCGCAACCGCTGGTGGCCGGTGTTCGAGAGCGCCGATCTGCGCGGTGACAAGCCAGTGGGCATCCGGCGCCTGGGCGAGGACCTTGTCCTTTGGCGCGACGTCCAAAACCAGCCCCACCTGTTCATCGACCGCTGCCCGCACCGCGGGGCGGCGCTGTCCAAGGGCTTTATCCGCGGGAGGGAGCTGCAGTGCTGGTATCACGGCTTCCGCTTCGACGGCGGCGGCCAGTGCGTGGCCGTACCCGCCGAGGGCGGCGACAGCGGGCTGCCCAAACGCGTGGCGATCACCAGCTATCCCGTGCGGGAGCACGCCGGGTTGATCTGGGCGTACATCGGCGAGGAGGACCTGTTCCCCGCGCCCGAGCTGCGGCTGCCGGACGAGCTGTACCAGCCGGACGAGTGGCCATTCTTCATCTCGCGCGCGACCTGGAAGGCCAACTGGCTGTTGGCACTCGACAACCTGGTCGACCCGATGCACGGCAGCTACCTGCACGGCGACTCCTACACCCTCCGCTACGGCAGCAAGGAGGACCGCTTGCGGGTGCGCGAGCTGGGCGACGGCTTCATCGTGGAGCGAGAGCAGCAGCGGGGCGTGAACTTCGACTGGACGGAGTTCCACGATACCGGCACACTCTGGGTGCGGCTCGACATTCCCTATCCCAGGAGCGCCGGCCCGGGCGGGCCGTTTCGTATCCTCGGCTGGGCGACGCCTATCGACGCGGACCACACGGTGGTGTACTTTCTCCGCCTGCGCCACGTCGCAGGCTGGAAGCGCGCCCTGTGGCGGATCATGTACCGCTGGCGGCTGGAGGCGAACCACTGGCGAGTGCTGGAGCAGGACCGCGCGATCCTGGAGTCGCAGCGCGGCCTCTCGTCGCGGCTGTGGGAGCACATGTCGCAGACCGATGTCGGCGTGATCCGCCTGCGGCGGACGCTCAACGAGCTGTACTGGAAGCAGCAGGAGACGTATCTGGCGGCCGCGGCGACGGGCCGCAAGCCGAGCAGGGGCGAGCGGGTACGGGCGCTGTTGAGCGCAGAGGCGGAGGCCATAGCCTCGGCTACGCAGTCAGAAATCGCCGAACCAGCTCGTTAAAGGCGTCTGGCTGCTCCTGGTTGCTGGCATGCCCCGCCCCGGGGATGATCTCCAGGCGAGCCCCGGGAATCCCGGCCTGGATGGTGCGCGCCTCCTCCAATGAGCACACGCTATCGGCGTCGCCCCACAGCACGAGCGTGGGAGCCTCGATCTTTGGCAGCAGGGGCCGGGTGTCGGCGCCGGTCAGGGCGTGGGCCGCCAGGCGATAGCCCTCGGGCCGCAGTTCGCGCTGGATGGCCTTGATCTCCTCCACCAGCTCCGGCGGCGCTTCGGGCGAGAGCAGCGCCGCGGCGCGCGTCTCGGTGAAGGCCGCGAGGTCCTTGGCGGCCTCGAGCCGGAACTGCAGCCGCCGTTGGCGCTCTTCGGGCGGCAGATGGCCGTGGCCGGTGAGGGTGTCGGCCAGGATCAGCCGGTGGACCTTATCCGGGTGGCGTCCGGCGAACTCCTGGGCAACGACGCCGCCCAGTGACAGCCCGCAGACGTGAGCGCGGTCGAAGCCGAGCGCTTCGATCAAGCCGGCTACGTCGTCGCCGGCGTCGGCCATCAGATACGGTCCGGGCGCCTCGTCTGAGCCGCCGTAGCCGCGCATGTCCCAGGCGATCACGGTGAAAGCGTCGGCCAGGCCGGCCAGTTGGCGCCGCCAGGCGCGCGAGTCGAAGCCGATGCCGTGCAGGAAGACCAGCGGCGGCCCGTTGCCGGCTCGCCGGTAGTGGATCCGGATCCCGTTGAGGTTGGCATGGCCAGTCTGTTCCATCAGATCGCTCCTAGTGCTCGCAGGATACGCTCGGGCGTGAATGGCGCGGCCTCCAACCGAACGCCGGCCGCGTCGCGAATAGCATTGGCCACCGCCGGCGTGACACAGGGGAGCGATGTCTGGGCCATGGCCTTGGATCCGAATGGGCCGGGTCCGTCGCCCTTCTCGACGATGGACGTGCTGAACGGGCGAGGCAGGTCGCGCATCAGCGGCAGGCGGTACTGGAAGGGATCGCCGTTCTGCAGCTGGCCGTCCTGGTAGAGCATCTCCTCGAACAGAGCGAGGCCCAAACCGAGGACGGCACCGCCCTCCACCTGGCCCCTCGCCGAGGGATAGTGGATGGCCGTGCCCGCGTCGGCCACGGCGGAGTAACGGACGATGCGGACCTCGCCCGTCTCGCGATCGACTTCGACCTCCGCGGCGGCCGCGCCCGGGCTCCAGTGATCGTGGCCCTCGAAGGGGTTTTCGCCCGGCTCCTGGGCGCGGTACTTGCCCAGGGCCCAGAGCGGCTCGGGCAGGCTCGAGGCCAGCTCGGCCAGGCTGACCCGGCGCAAGCCGCAGGCAAGCTCGCCGTCCGTGATCGTCCAGTCGTGGGGCTCGTTCTCGTGCAGCCGGGCGACAGCCTGAACGATCTGGCGGCGCAGCTCGAGGCAAGCGTTCTCGACGGCGGCGCCCATCTGGACCGTGGTCCGCTGGGAGCTCGCGCCGGTGAAGTAGAGCCGGTTGCCGGTGTCGGCTTCCCCGATGCGGATGTGTTCGGGCGGCAGGTCGAGGACCCTGGCGGCGATGACCTGGATGACGGTGTGAGCGCCCTCGCCCAGCTCGGAGGAGTTGTGGTCGATGCTGACGAGACCGTCGGGATCGAGGCGGGCCCGCGCCTCTGCACGGCCGAAGTCGGAGCTCCGGCGGAAGGAGACGGCGACGCCGCGCCCGCGGCCTGCCGGCTTGGGGCCGCCCAGGCCCTCCACCGCCCGGCTCAGCAGCTCGTCGAAGTCGGTGTCGATTGGGGGCGTCTCGGCGGGCGCCTCTTTGCCACGTCGCCGCCAGACGGGAGGGGCCAGGGACTCACCCCGGCGGAGCAGGTTCCGCCGCCGGAACTGAACCGGATCGATGCCGACCGCCGCCGCGGCGCTGTCGATCAGGCACTCCAGGCCGTATGTCGTCTGGCTCCGGCCGGTGCTCCGAAAGGTGGCCGCCGGCACCTTGTTGGTGTAGGCCGTGGTGGCCGTCACGCGCAGGTGCGGCACGCGGTACGCGCCCATAGCCGAGGTCACGGCGTTGCGGGTCACGATCTCCGCGCCGGTGAAGTACGCGCCGGTGTCCAGCTCGAGGTCCACACCGAGCGCAGTGATCACCCCGGAACGGGTGACGCCCATACGCGCCTTGTAGAGGCAGCCGTGGCGGGCCGTGCTCCGGAAGCTTTCGTGCTCGGAGGCGATCAGCTTCAGGGGCCGTCCCAGCGTGCGCGCCAGGACGGCCGCGACCTGGACCTCGGCGGAGAACATGTCCTTAGCGCCAAAGCTGCCGCCCAGGTAGGGCGTGTGGATGCGGACGCGCTCCTCCGGCAAACCGAGTACGCGGCTGAGGTCTTCGAGCTGGTTCCAAGGCCGGTTGCCGGGCACCCAGCACTCCAGGACGTCGCCCTGCCAGCGCACCAGGAAGCTGGTCGACGGCTCCATCGGATGGTGGTAGACAGGCGCCGAGTAGTAGCTCTCCTCGATGACCAGATCGGCCTGGCGCAGGCCCTGGTCGAGGTCGCCCCAGGCCAGGTCGTCGGTGAGGCACAGGTTCGAGCCGAGGCTCTCGTGGACGAGCGTGGCGCCTGGCGCCATGGCGTCCTCGAACGAGAACACGGGCGGGAGGAGCTCGTAGTCGATGCGCACCGCCTCGGCGGCGGCTCGGGCCGTGCGCAGGTCCTCGGCAGCGACGATGCCCACCAGGTCGCCGTCGAAGCGCGCCTTGTCGATGGCCAGGAACTCCTGCTGGATCGTGCCCGGCTGGAGGTGGACGCCCCAGTCATCTCGCTGAAGGCTGTGGATGATGCCTGCGAAGCCAGGCAGGCTCTCGGCCGGCGCGGCGTCGATGGCCTTGAGGCGGGCGTGGGCGTAGGGGCTTCGGATGGTGGCGGCGTAGAGTGTGCCGGGCAGGTCAGGCAAGTCCTCGACGTACTGCGCACGGCCGGTGACCTTGGCCAGGATGTCGACGCGCGGCGGCGCCTGCGGCATGCGACCATTATCGGCGTGCGCTTGGCCGGCAAGGTAGTGGTGGTCACGGGCGCGGGACGCGGCCTGGGGCGGGCCTTCGCCGCGGGCATCGCGGCGGAGGGCGCCAGGGTGTGCATCGCCGAGCTGCGGCCCGATACCGGCCAGCGCGCGGCGGACGAGATCGGCGAGTCAGCCCTGTTCGTCCAGACGGATGTTTCGAGCCTGGAATCCGTCGAGTCCATGGCCGCCGCCGTGGCCGAGCTGTGGGGCGGCATCGACGGGCTGGTGAACAACGCCGCCATCGCCGAGGGTGTGGGCGGCAAGCGCTTCAACGAGCTCGATCCCGACACCTTCCTGCGCGTGCTGGACGTGAACGCGCGCGGCACCTGGCAGGCATGCAGGGCCGTTTATCCGTATATGAAGGCGCGGGGCAGGGGTAAGATCGTGAACATCGCCTCGGACACGCCGCTGTGGGGTGCGCCGCTGCTGCTGCACTACGTGGCCAGCAAGGGCGCGGTGATTGCCATGACGCGCTCGCTGGCGCGCGAGATGGGCCCGGACCGCATCTGCGTCAACGCCATTGCCCCGGGGCTGACCAGGACGGAAGCCACGGAATCAGTTTCCCGGGAGCGGCATGAGACGTATGAGCGCGGCCGCGCCATCCCCGGCCCGCAATACCCCGCGGACCTGGTCGGCGCCGTCACCTTCCTGCTTTCGGACGAGGCCGATCTGATTACGGGCCAGGTACTGCCGGTGAACGGCGGCTTCGTGTTCAATTAGAAGATGCTGGACACCGGCAGCCGGCTGCGTGCGGAGCTGGAGGCGCACACCGGCCGCTACGAGCTGAAAACGCCCGACTGGGACGCCTTCCCCGCGAATCGCGGTTTGCCCGAGCTGGCGCGGGCGCAGATCCGGTACATCGGCGCGGGCGGCTCGCCCAAGCACGACGATCCGAACACGCTGCCCGCCGAGCACTTCACGTTGAGTCTGATCTACCAGGAGCCCGGCAAGTACGCCGCTGTGCACAAGCATGAGGTCGAGGAGGCCTTCTTCGTCCTCCAGGGCGTGCTGACCGTGACATGGGATGTCGAGGGCGAGCACGTCGACGTGCGGCTGGGACCCAAGGACATGATCCTCAACCCGGCCGGCCGGCCGCATGGCTTCCGGAACGACGGCTTCGAGCCCGTGGTGCTGTCGATCATGGTCGGCAGCGCGCGGCCGCTGGCGCCGGTGTACGTGAACCATCCCAGGGATACTGCCGGGGCCGGTGCGCCAGTCGAGCGGGCTGTGGCTTTGGCCGAGCAGAGGCCCGATGTGGGGCGTTACGTCGTCCGCTACCGAGACCGTGAGCCGGAGTGGCATCCCGCCGGATTTGCGCGGCTGCCGTACGTTGGCGATGGCGGCGCGCCGGCCGGCAACTACCGGGACGACCTGATCCACCTCCCACCGGGCCGGGGCGTGCAGGCCTACAGCCGGCCGGTCGAGGAGGCCTACTTCGTGCTCCAGGGCGTACTAACTGCCGGCTGGGAGCCTGACGGCGAGGCCGTCGAAACTCGGCTGGGCCCGCGCGATCTGCTGCTCACGCCCGCGGGCCGGCCGCGGTTTTTCCGGAACGACGGCCTGGAGGACGTTCAGTTCGAGATGGTGACGGGCGGCCCCGACCCGGAGAATGCCGCCTTCAAGCCGTGGACCTCGGCCTAGCCGGAAAAGTGGTTGCCGTTACCGGCGGGAGCGCCGGGATCGGCCTGGCAACGGCGCGGATGTTCCTCCAAGAGGGCTCCAGAGTGGCCATCTGCGGGCGCGATGAGGCTCGCCTGGAGGCCGCCCGCGAAGCGCTGGCGGACGCTGGAGACGTCTTTGCGCAAGCCTGCAACATCACGGACAAGCACGGCGTCACCCGCTTTGTCGATGCCGCCGCCGAGCATTTCGGCGGCCTCGATGTGCTGGTCAACAACGCCGGGGCGAGCCGCTTCGCGGCGTTCGCCGAAACGTCCGACGAGGAGTGGCGGCAGGAGCTCGATCTCAAGTTCTTCGGCGTCATCCACGCGGTGCGGGCGGCCATCCCTCACATGCGCAGGCGCGGTGGCGGGCGCATCGTGAACGTCAACGCCATCCTGGCCCGCCAGCCGGAGAAGCACCTCGTAGCCACCAGCGCCGCCCGGGCGGGCGCGCTGAACCTCAGCCACTCGCTGGCCGTGGAGCTGGCGGCGGACAAGATCCTGGTCAACACCGTCCTGCTGGGCGGCATCGCCAGCGGGCAGTGGAGCCGCCGCTATGCGCAGGCAGCGCCGGGCGTCTCGGAGGAGGAGTGGCTGGCGGCCATTGCCCGGGAGCGCGGCGTGCCGCTGGGCCGTTTTGGCCGGCCGGAGGAGGTCGCGGCGGCCATCCTGTTCCTGGTTTCGGCCCAGGCGTCCTACATCACCGGGGCCACGCTGGACATTGGCGGCGGCGTTGGCCGCTATGTCTGATAGGTGCCCAGCGACTGGACGGCGGCTTGGGCGAATGACGGGTCGACCAGCGTCTTCACGTCGAAGCTCGGAACCTGGACCGCCTTGGTCTGGATCCAGAAGTCGACGATTGGCTGCAGCGCTTCGATGGTGACCCGGCCGTTGGGATCGAGGTAGGCCATCCCGCCGCCCTGCTGGACGGCGTCCCACAACTCGGGGGTGATGCGCAGCGGCTCGCCGGCGATCTTGACGATGTCGGCCTTGTTCTTGTTCTTGCTAACGGCGTCCTCGAAATCGCGAACGCCTCGCAGGAACGCTTTCACGAAGCGCTGCCCGGCGTCCTTATCCTTTTCGCGCAGATTCGGCCCGAACAGCAGGTTGGAGTAGGGCATGTTGGGATAGAGGTCGTTCATCTGGCGCCAGCGAGTGGCCAGGCCCTGCTGGATGGCGATGGTGATGAGCGGCTCCCCGGAGTTGGTGACGTCGACGTTGCCGTTCTTGAGGCCGACGTTGATGTCCGGCAGTCCGAGGTACTGGAACTGGATGTCGGCGTCTTTCAGGCCGGCTTTGGTCAGGAGCTGCTTGAGGATGGCGTCGGGCACCAGGTCGGGCGCGGTGACGGCCGCTTTGACCGGCTTCTTGAGGGTGGCCAGGTCGACGAACTGGCCCTCGTTGGGCTGCAACTCCTTGCGGATGATGGTGTTGGCGATGTTGCGCCTATCGCGGATGCTGCCGTCGTCGGCCACGATGCGCACCGGCAGGTCGCGGGCGGCGGCGTTGATCAGCCCCGCGCTGGGCGTGATGCTGTTGGCCGCTTCCACCTGGCCGGAGGCCAACGGAGGGATGGCCTCGGCGCCGGAGGTGAAGGGCACCAGCTCGACCTCCAGGCCTTCGTCCTTGAAATAGCCCTTCTGCTGGCCGATGTAGATCGGCGCATTGCCGATAGTCGGCAGCGTGCCGACCTTGATCTTCTTCAGGCCGCCCGCCTGGGCGGCGCTGGCCGCGGCCGAAGCCGCGGGCTTGGCGCTGGCGGGTGCGCTGGCAGCAGGCTTGGCCGAAGCCGAAGCGCTTGCGGCCGGCTTGGCAGCCTCGGACGGGGCCGGCTTAGCAGCCGCCGAGCTCGGCGCCGCGGGTTTAGGGGCGGCGGACGACGCGGGCGCGCTGGCAGGGGCGGCGCTGCCTCCGCAGGCGGCCAGAATGATGGCGGCAGCCACACTCATGTGCAGGGTTTTCATGCCGGCCATCTTACGCCTCGAGCAGACGACCCGTTTTCTTCAGGCCGTCATAGCGTTTAATTTTGATGAGGCATGGACTGTGACCACCAGAGAGCTTGTCCAGGCGTTACGGGCGCTGCCCCGAGTGAAGCCCGACCCTATTTGGAAGCAGCGGGTCAAGAGACGGCTGCTCCAAGCCTATGACTGGTGCTACGGGCCGTTGAAGGCGCTGCGCTATTGGGCGGTGTACGTCTCCACCGAAACGGATGTCGCTCGGGTGGCCGACGCCATCGTGGCTCGCGGCCATGGCTGGCGTCCCGTGGCCGTCCGGCCTGAACGGGCGGTGGAAGCGGTGCGAACCATCGAGCCCGCGCTGGTGGTGGTGGACTCGCGGCTTCCCGAATCGGAGCGGGTCGTGGAGGAGGTTCGGGGCTCATCGTCCGCGACCGTGGTCACCGACTACGATCTCGTCGCCTGATGGCACTGAAACTGCTTCCTCGCTAAGGCAAATGGCCAGCCAGCTTGCGCCAAGGCTGCCCAGCAGGCTGACGCCGGATGAGGAGCGCCTGCTGGATCTGTACCGGCACGGGCGGGTGACGCCTCCGCCGCGGGCGCCTGGCTGGCGTGTGGCGATCGAGGCCCTGGTCGCGCTGCGCTCCTTGGTCACGCTGGCCCTGCTTGGGCTGCTGGTGCTGCTGGCCGCCAGCCTGCTGAGCGTCTCAGGTGGCCTGCAGCAGCGCTTCTCGAGCGCGGTGAGCCGCACCGGGCAGAGTCTGACAGCAGCCGGCCAGGCAATCGGCGACGTGTTCAACCCTAGGCACCCGCCGCGGTACTCGATAACCCAGGACACCGAGTTCAGCACCCTGCAGACGCTCCGCGCCGGCGACACGCTCGGGCAATCGGCCGAATACGTGTACACGCTGGCGGACGTCCGCCGTCGGGAGGATGCCGGCGGCGCCCCCGACTTCGCCCAGTACGCCGTCCTGGAGCGGCGGTACCGGACGGCGCGCGAGACCAAAGTTCTGGGGCTCACCGTGTTCACCGATCGCGGCGAGCAGCAGTATGTCCTGGACCGGGGCGTCAGTTTCCGTATCGGCGCGCAGCTCTACAAGGTGAACTGGATCTCGGCCGTGGAGCGGCAGATGGCCGTCGGCGTCTATCGGAATCCGGATCAGTTCGGCGGCCGGCTGGCGTTCGACAGCGCCTGATCGTGTCTCCTGAACAACCAATCACCTACGCGCGAGCGGAGGTATTGCAGGGTGAACGGTTTGGTCACGTAGTCCGATGCGCCGGCCTGGAAGCCTGCCTGGACGTTGCTGGTGCGATCCAGGGCCGTGACCAGGACGATGGGCACGTCGCGGACGGCTGGGTCGGGGTGCTGCCGCAACCGCCGGCAGACCTCGAAGCCGTCCATGCCTGGCAGCATCACGTCGAGCAGGATCAGCGCGGGCCGTTCGGCGGCGGCGATCCGGAGCGCGGTCTCGCCGTTGGTGGCATCGAGCACGCGCAGACCGTCGTCCTCGAGGGCCGTCTTCATCAGGTTGAGGAGCTCGGCCTCATCCTCCACGATCAGCACCGCGCCCAGATCGGTGGGCGCGGCGCGCTTCGTGAGGAGCGCCTCCTGCGCCGGGGCGGCTGAGGCCGCGTGGTTGCCTTCGCGAATGGCGATCTCCTCGCCCTCGGCCGCGGCGAACACGTGCAGCCGGCTGTTGGCGGCGCGCAGCCGGCAGGAATCCACGAGCTGGGCGACCTGCTCGTCAGTGCGGAGCGGGTCGTGATGAAAGAGGGCCAGCTGCTTCACGCCGGCCACCAGGCAGTAGTCGACCGCGCGCTCAACCGGCGTGTGGCCCCAACCGGCCTTTGCCGGGAAGTCGCTGAGCCGGTACTGCGCGTCGTGGATGACCAGATCGGCGCTTGCGAGGAACTCGAGGTGGCGCTGATCCTCCCGATGGATGGTCACGGCGTCGCTCCAGGCGTCGGCGGGGTCGGGCCAGTGCGGCTCGTGATCGGTGGCGTAGACCACCGTTGCGTGGCCGGCCCGAATCCGGTAGCCCAGCGTGACCGCGGGGTGATTGAGATAGCAGGCCGTCACCTGAACGCCGTCGATGTTGAACACCCCTTCAGTGAGGTCGTGGAAGCGGATGGTGGCGGCGAGGGCGTCCAGCGTTACCGGGAAATAGTGGTACTCCTGCTGGCCCTGGAGCATGTTCTCGAGCTGAACACCGAGGCCCGCCGGTCCGTACACGTCCCACTCGCTGGCCGGGACATACAACGGGGCGAAGAATGGGAAGCCCTGGATGTGGTCCCAGTGCGTGTGCGAAATGAGCAAGTGCCCGCGCGCCGCGGACTTGCCCGCCATGAGAGCCTGCCCGAAGGCGTGGGCGCCGGTTCCGCAGTCGAGCATGATCAGCGTTCCGTCGTCGGCGCGGATTTCGACGCACGAGGTGTTGCCGCCGTAATGCAGCGTGGTAGGCCCAGGTTTGGCCAGGGACCCGCGAGTCCCCCAGAAGCGAACCTGCATGCGGGGATGATAATTGGGTCGCCTGGCGAGCTACTTGCGGGAAGCGGCGAATCCGTTCGTTGATGATCAGTCCACCAATGGCGCCTGCGTCTCCACATGAGCTCCTTGCCCAGTTGGGCAAGGAGCTGGCCAGCTCACTCGAGTACGAAGAGGTCCTGGACCGATTGGCCCGTGCCCTGGTTCCGGCCTTGGCCGATTGGTGCGTCGTCGACGTGGTTGAGCGCGGGTTCGAGCAGCACGTGGCCGTGGCGCACGTCGATCCGGCCAAGGAAGAGCTGGCGCGCGAGCTCCAGCGGCTCTACCAGCCCATCAGCTCGCCTAGGAGCCCGATGCGGCACGTGCTCGAGTCGCGCCAGCCGTGGTGGATCGCCGAGCTCAACGCGGAGATCACCGTCTCCGGCGCCGACGACCCACGGTACCTGGATCTCGTCAGGCAGCTCGATCCCAAATCTCTGGTCAGCGTTGCGCTCACGGGGCGAACGGGCGCGCTGGGCGTCATTTCCTTCCTACAGAGCGACTCCAACCGGCGCTTCAGCCCAGAGGATGTGCAGCTGGCGCAGGAGGTGGCGGAGCGCGCCGCGCTGGCTATTGAGAACGCCCAGCTGTACCGAGACGTGCAGCGGCGTGAGGCGGAACTGCGCGCCGCCGAGGATCGCCAGCGGCTGCTCACCGAAGTCAGCCAAGTGCTCACGTCTTCCCTCGACTACCAGCCGACGCTCGAGCGGCTGGCCCGGTTGGTGGTGCCGGAGCTGGCCGACTGGTGCGTGGTGGACGTGCCGGAGGACGAGCGGCTTGGTCCGTCTCTAGCCATCGCTCATTCCGATCCCCGCAAGGTGCGCCTTGCCCGTGAGCTGCAGGAGCGCTGGCCCCCGGGACCCGACGGCACGGCAGGGGTGTCGAAGGTCATACGCACCGGCCAGCCGGAGCTCTATACGGACATCCCGGAGGAGCTGCTGGCCGAGCGGGCCCGGGACCAGGAGCACCTGCGGGTGCTCCGCGAGCTGGGGCCATGGACATCCGGCATGATCGTCCCGCTCCGGGCGCGAGGCCAGATATTGGGCGCGCTGACGCTGATCAGCGCCGAGTCCGGGCGCCGCTACAGACACGACGATTTGGCCTTCGCCCTGGAGCTCGCCAACCGCGCGGCGCTGGCGGTGGACAACGCCCGACTCTACACGGCCGAGCAGCGTGCCAGGCGCGAAGCGGAGCGCCTCCAGCAGCTGACCCAGAAGCTGGGCAGGAGCCTGGCGCTTCAGGAAGTCCTGGATCAGGTGGCCGCGACCGCCGCCGAGCTGCTGGAGTCACCCATCGCGGGCGTGTTTCTCCTGAATCCGGAGGGCGACTTCGAACTGACGGCCGGTCGCGGCGTGGATCTGAGCTCGCCGATGATCCTGCCCCGAGACCGCAGTATCGCGGGCCGGGTCGTCCGCGACGGCCGCCCGGTGACGGTTTCCGACACACGGAGTGCCGCGGTGGCGGCTCTGCCGCGCCTGGTTTCGGCCGAAGCTATCGGATCGCTGGTGGTGGCGCCCATCATCGCAAGGTCGGGTCCGCTTGGAGTGGTAGAGGTGTACTCCAGCACGCCGGGCCACCTGGGCGAGCACGAAGCGGAGCTGCTGACCGCGCTCGCCGGCGCCGCCGCGGCGATCCTGGAGAACGCCCGCCTGTACGAGCAGCGCAGCACGGCGCTGGCGAGGCTGGAAGCTCTCATCCAGCAGCTGCCGGTTGGCGTCCTGGTGGTCGACGCCGCGTCGCGAGAGATTGCCGTGAGGAATCAGCAGGCCGACGACTTGTTCGGCGCCGCCGTGCTCGAGAGCATCAATATCGGACGAGACGACGCGCGCCGGGGCCTCCACGTGGATGGCACGCCGTATCAGCCCGCGGAATGGCCCATATCCCGTGCTTTGAACCAGGGCGAGACAGTGACGGGGGAGCGTATCGAAGTGGTCCGGCCCAATGGCGAGCGCGCGTGGCTGAGCGTGAACGCGGCGCCCATTCGCGACGAGAAGGGCGCGATCGCGGGCGCCGTCGCAGTGTACGACGACGTATCGGCGGACGAGCTGCTGCGCCGCCAGAAGGACCAGTTCCTGTCGGCCGCGGCCCATGATCTCAAGACGCCGCTGACCTCCATTCGCGGACTCGCCCAACTGCTCCAGCGGCAGTTGCAGCGGCGCGAGACGGATCAGCCCGAGCGCGCTATGAGCACGCTCAGCGGCCTGGAGTCGGCAACCCGCAAGATGGCGGCGCTGATCGACGAGCTGCTCGACGTCTCGCGCCTGCAGACGGTGGGCGAGCTGTCGCTCAGCCGGAGCCGAGTCGATCTGGGACGGCTGGCGGAACGGGTCGTGGCCGAGCACCGAAGCATGGCTCAGCGGCACAGCTTCGACCTCGAGGGGCACGAGGACGGCGTGACCGGCTGTTGGGACGAGCCGCGGCTGGAGCGCGTCATCACGAACCTGGTGGGAAACGCCGTCAAGTACAGCCCTGACGGCGGGGAGGTCCGCGTGCGTATCGGCGTCGAGCAGGAGGGCGCTCGATCGTGGGCGGTGCTCTCGGTGAGCGATCAGGGCATCGGCATCCCGGCGGGCGAGATCGACCACATCTTCGAACGCTTCCGGCGCGGCAGCAACATCCCCGAGCGGCTGTCCGGCAGCGGCATTGGACTCGGTTACGTGCGACAGGTGGTGGAGCAGCACGGAGGCGCCGTGGCCGTGCAGAGTGAGCCTGGCAGCGGCTCCACCTTCACCATCCGACTTCCCATGGAGGCAGGTTGAGTTGGCCACCATCCTCGTGGTAGACGACGAACCCGAAATCCTGCAGTTCATCGGCACCGCCCTGGAGGATGAGGGGCATCGCGTGCTGAAAGCCGCTGACGGCTGGCAAGCGGTGGACATCGCGGCGCAGCAGCGGCCCGACATGATCGTGCTGGACATGATGCTGCCGGGGATGGACGGCGATGGCGTAGCTTCGGAGATGCGGCGCATATATGGCGAGGACGTGCCCATTCTGCTGATCACCGCCGATGGGCAGGCGCAGCAGAAGGCGGAGCGGGTGGGCGCCTTCAGCCATCTGTCCAAGCCCTTCGACCTAGACCGCCTGATTGGCCTGGTGTCGACGGGGCTGGGATCGTCGTAGCCGCGACGTTTCCGGCCGGATGGCACGGTATTGGCGTAAGCGGCACCAACTGGGCTAGCAAGCGGTATCTACGCCAGCGCTGAAGGGCTTGCGGCTCCGAGGCAAGCTATGGAGACCAGGCGGCAAGGCAGCGGCAGGCTCGCCGACCGGCGAGCTGCGGGGCGTGAGATACAGGAGGCGTTCATCCAGTTTGCCGCCCATGAGCTGCGGACACCGCTGACGGTGCTGTATGGCATGCTGCAGCTGCTGGCCGGTAAGCCGCAGCTGAACGACCCCGCCTGCCGCCGGCTGCTCGACGTCGCGATCGGCGAGGCCCAGCGGATGCAGGCCATCATCGGCGATCTCAGCGACGTCACCCGGCTGCGCAGCGGACAGGCCGGCCTGAATTTGGGCGTGGTGGATCTAGGGGCGCTCGCAGGGGAGGCCGCAGCGCAGGCTCAAGATAGCTGGCCCAACCAGGCCGTCCGGCTGCATGCCTATACAGGGCCGCTCCGGGTCCGGGCCGATCGCACCCGTATACAGCACGCACTGGAGCACCTGATTGCGCACGTCATCACGCACTCGCCGAGCCATGGCGTCATCGACGTGCGGCCTGGACGGGAAGGCGCTCGGGCGTGTGTTGTTCTGGAGGGCCATGGACCACCCGTTCGCGCGCCGCGCACAGTGGCCGCGGAGAGCCCGCAATCGGCGCCGGCGGGGGGCGGCAGCCTGCCCGGCTTCCATCTCTACATAGCCGAGCAGTTGATTGCGCTGCACGGAGGCAGGCTGGTGATCGACGGCCAGCCGGACGTGGTCATGGCGGTCCGGGTTGAGCTGCCGTTGGTGAGCTCAGCCGAACGGTAGAATCGCGCATGTCCACCAGCCCGGCCAGGCCCCGGGTGCTGGCCGTCAACACCGACGACGGCATTCTCACACTCATCGCCGCGGCGCTGACCGAGGCCGGGTTCGAGCCGCTGACCTGCCGGCTGGCCGACCTGAACTCCGAAGGCGGCCTCCTGCCATACGCCACCAAGCTGCTGCCAGACGCCATCGTGTACGACGTTGGTCCGCCCTACATGGAGAACTGGGAACGGCTCCAGGGCGTGATGGCGAGCGGGGCGGTGACCGCCCCGGTCATCATCACGAGCACGGATCCGGACATTCTGCGGGACAAGGTCCGAGCAAGCCCGGCCGCGGGGTTGGTGGGCAAGCCCTTCGAGATCGAGGCGCTGATAAGCTCACTTCGCGACGCGCTTGACGACTCGCGCTCCGTCTGAGGCGTCTGCGAGAACCGGCGGCTTGACGCCTCGAGGCGCTCTCGCGTGCAGCGCTGCGTGAACGGCCTCGACCACGTCGTCGATATCGAATGGTTTGGAGACGAAGACCAGGCCTGGCAGCTCGGCGTGCCGGTTCTCCGGGATCGCCATCGCGCTGAGGAGGACCAGCGGAAACCGGTCGCCGAGACGCTCCCTCAGGCGGTGCGCGAGCTCGATGCCGTCCATCTCCGGCAGCATGTAGTCCAGCACGGCCACATCCGGGGCGGCGTCGGCGGCGAGCCGCAGCGCCTGCGAAGGCGTGCCGGCCATCAGCGGCCGGCAGTCCGCTTCATCGAAGACGGTGTAGAGGAGCGCCTGAATACCGGCCTCGTCGTCCACAACGAGTACGTTCGGTTTTCTCATGGCGCGGCCCCCGGGGGCCAGTTCGCAAGTTCTGGACCGTCAGGCGTGCTCCGCGGCGGCCTTGACGGCGCGGATGATGTTCACGTAGCCGGTGCACATGCACAGGTTGCCGGACAGACCGACCCGGATCTCATCCTCCGTCGGGTGGGGATTGTCGCGCAGCAGCTCGAGCGTGGTGAGGATCATCGCCGGGGTGCAGAAACCGCACTGCAGGGCATGGTGCTGCTTGAAGGCCTGCTGGATGGGGTGCAGCTCCCTGCCCTGGGCCAGTCCCTCGATGGTGGTCAGCTCCGCGCCGTTGGCCTGGATCGCGAAAAGCAGGCAGGACCGCACGCTGTGCCCGTTCATCAGGATGGTACAGGCCCCGCACACGCCGTGCTCGCACCCGACGTGGGTCCCGGTCAGGCCGAGATCGGCGCGGATGAAGTCGACGAGCGACCGCCGCGGCTCAACCGAGCCGGTGTAGGTCTTGCCATTGATGGTCAGGGTGATCTGCAGCTCGGACATTCCCATTGAGATTACGGCACGGCCGTTTGGGAAACGTGGTACAAAGGACGGCCAAATGGCACGACGATCGCAAGCAAAGACCGGCTACGAGCTGTGGCTCGACCGCGAAGGCGTCCCGGTGAGCGAAGGCTACGGCATTCCCGACGTCAGGCGGATCCCGCGCGGCGAGTGGCAGCGCACGGGCGGCCGAGGCGCGTACATCCAGCTCGAAGGCATGACCGGCGTGACGGGCATGTACGTAGTGGAGATCCCGCCGGGCGGGGTGCTCGAGCCCGAACATCACCTCTACCAGGAGGTCATGTTCGTGCTCGACGGCCGCGGCTCGACGCAGGTCTGGCAGGAAGGCCAGGCAAAGCAGTCGTTCGAGTGGCAGGCCGGCAGCCTGTTCGCCCCGCCGCTGAATGCCTGGCACCAGCTATACAACGGCAGCTCCGAGCCGGCGCTCCTGCTGGCGCTGACCGATGCGCCGCTGGTCTTCGATCTCTACCGCGATCCGGAGTTCGTGTTGGGCTCGTCGTACGTCTTCGCCGACCGGTTCAACGGCGAGGACGGCTACTTCTCGGAAGGCGAGACACGCACCTTCTCGGGCAAGACGGCCACCTGGGAGACGAACTTCATCGCCGACGTGCCCGCGGTGGGCCTGGACGCGGCCGAATGGAAGGCCGCCGGCGGGCATATCACCTTCTTCGAGATCTCGGGCAACAGCCTGATCGGACACATCGCCGAGTGGCCGGTGGGCCGCTACCACAAGGCCCACTACCACGCCGCGGGCGCCATCCTGCTCGGCCTGAGGTCCGAGGGCTACGTGATCATGTGGCCCAAGGAGCTGGGGCCGCGGCCCTACGAGAGCGGTCATGGCGACCAGGTGGTGAAGATCGAATGGGGCCAAGGCAGTGTCTACAGTCCGCCCGAAGGCTGGTTCCACCAGCACTTCAACACGGGCGGGGAACCCGCTCGCCAGCTGGCGCTGCGATTCGGGAGCCACAAGTACCCCGTGGGGTTCCACCTGGCGGCCAAGCGCAGCGAGGAGGGCACGTCCACCAGCATCCGCGAAGGCGGCACGCTTATCGACTACGAGGACGAGGATCCGGCCATCCGCCGCGATTACGAGGCCGCCCTGGCGCGCAGCGGTCTGCGCTGCGACATGCCCGAAATCGTGTACGTCTGACCGGGACGGCAGTGCTGACGCTGGACATCCAGGCCGGCGGGACGAACCATCACTACGGGCGTATCGCCCACTGGCTGGCCAGCAATCTCTGGCGGCGCATGCCCGAGGTGGTCGTCAACATCAAAGTCGGCACGCCCTACCGCGACCTTCGAGCGGTCGGCGACGGGCTGGCGCACATCGGCGTGTTTACGCCCGCGGCAGCGGCGCGCATGTGCCTCGAGGGACTGGGTGTATTCGAGACACCGCGGCCGAAGCTGCGGAGCATTGGCGTGGTGCCCCACCGCGACGCCCTGATCGTAGGCGTTCGCGGCGAGCTCGGCCTCGACAGCCTGGAGGACATCGCGCAACGCCGCGTGCCGCTTCGGCTGGCCGTTCCGCTCGAGGCCGCCCTGCCCGGGCATGCCAGCCGGCAGGTGCTGGCCCGCTGCGGGATCACGCCCGAAACCCTCGAGGGCTGGGGCGGGCAGTGGATCGACGCGTCATCCGCGCAGGCTGCCTGGAAGATGGTCGCTGAGGGCGAGGCGGACGGCATGATCAACGAGTCCATTCCGCAGGCGTTCCGGCCGCTGGCCAAGGCGGTGCCCCTGCGGCTGCTGTCCATCCCGCGCCCGGTTGCGGACGCCGTGCAGACGGCGTTTGGCTATTGCTGGCGGGAGGTCCCGGCAGGCACGCTGGCGGGCCAAGAAGAGCCGGTGATCGGCTTACGCTGGGAGCACTGGATCGTGGTTGCCCATGCCGATCTTCCCGATGACATCGCTTACGGCCTTGCGGATACCTTCGTGTGCGACACCCACGGCCTGGAGCGCCAGTACACGGCCGACAACCGCCTGCCCGCGGAGGAGTGCTCGCTGGAGTACCCCATGCGGCCGGAAGTGGTCGCCGGCGAGGTGACCATTCCGCTGCATCCGGGGGCGACCCGGAGATACCGGGAGGCCGGGATCGGGTCCGCTCTCGCGCCGGTGGACGCCCCAAGCTAGAGCGCTTCGACCCCTGTAACCGGGGCTCGAGCTGGGTGCGTCCGGCTTCCGGGTGGACACCCTGCCGTTCGTCAGCAGCACCAAGGGATCGGCGGCGGCCGTTACCTGGAGGGGGGCCGCCCGGCGAACTCGGGCAGGATCTGTGTACTGGCGATGCCCAGCCCGGCGATGCCTAGGCGCAAGACGCGAGTGGGAGCCTGCGCCGGGGTGCTCAGGAGCACGGCGCGACCTGCTGCCAGGGCATGTCCGCCGGCACCACTCGCTCCTCCGTGGCCAGGCGCGCGTAGTCCGTTGAGCCGTCGAGGCCCAGCGGAGTTTGGGAGCGTGCGGCCTGGATCATCAGCCGGCGGAAGCGGGCGATGGCCATGTCGGTGCTGCCCAGGTGCTCGCGGGTGCGGTCGTAGATCGGGCCCATGCTCTCGACCACCGCGAAGTCCTGGCTGTTGACGCCCTGAATGCCCGACCAGTTGCCGGCCTTCATGGCGGCGCGATCCTGCAGGTGCTTGTTGGCCCGGTTGCGAGCCGGCCGGAACTCGCCGTCCATCTTGAATTGCGCCGCATGGTCTTTGACGATCGGGCCGCAGCGGTTCCAGCGGATGCTGAAGAAGTAGTTGTGCTCGTCGTCGATCGGCACCCAGGCCTGATGGGTGACGATCTCCACGCCGGGACCGCGCCGCTGGATTGGAATGAGCACGAAGCAGGGCGCGACGAACAGGGTGATGCGAACGTACTTGCCGGACTGGCCGTCGCCGTCGGGGCGCCGGATGGCGGCGTAGCGGAAGCCGTAAGGCCGGTCCTCGACCTCGAGCCTGGGCCGGTGGTCGCTGGGCCGGCCCCGAATGTCGGACGAGTGCAGGAAATCCGAGTGCACCGAATCGATGCTGCCCTCCAGCCCCTGGGCGTAGTTGCACTCCTGGAAGACCTTGTTGATCTCCACTTGATCGGCTGGTGCGGCCAGCCACTGCCACTCCGGAAACGCGGGCTCCTGCTCCGCCGGCCCCAGGTACGCCCAGATGATGCCGCCGGCCTCGCGCACGCCGTAGGCCGTGTGGCGGATGCGGTCCTTGAACGTGCTGTCCTCGGGCTCCGAGGGTGTGTCGACGATCCGTCCCGCCACGTCCACTTTCCAGCCGTGGTAGATGCAGCGCAGGCCGCACTCCTCGTTGCGGCCGTAAGCGAGCGAGGCACCGCGATGCGGGCAGTTCTCGTCCAGCACGCCGGCCCGGCCCTGGCTGTCGCGGAAGGCGACGAGCCTCTGTCCGAGCAGCCGAATCTGCTTGGGCTCGCCGTCGGCTTCCAGCTCGTCGCTCAGCAGCGCGGGCAGCCAGTAGCGCCGAAAGATGTGGCCCATGGGCGTGCCGGGGCCGGTGCGGGTCAGCAGCTCGTTCTCTTCGTGCGTCAGCATGGGCTCAGCTCATCGACGCCCAGTCTGAACATGGGCCCTATGCTATCCTGCCGCCACTTTGAGGCTCGTGTGATCGAGGTTCACGAGCGGTTCGACGTGCCCTCTGATGCGCGAACGGTTTGGGCGGTCCTGTCCAATCCGGAGGCTGTGGTCGGCTGCGTCCCGGGCGCGTGCCTCGGCGAGCGGCACGAGGACGGGTCCTATGACGGGAGCCTGGCGGTCAAGTTTGGGCCGGTGAGGGTGACGTTCACGGCCCAGGTCTGGCTGGAGCTGGACGATGCGGCGATGACCGGCCGGCTGACCGCGCAGGGCCGAGACAGCCAGGGCGGCACGCGCATCAAGCCGGAGATTCTGTTCAAGGTAGCCTCGGGCGGTGCAGGCTCGACGGTAGCCATAGACGGCGGAGTGGACATCTTGGGCCGCCTGGCCGGGATGATCGAGGGCGGCGCGTCGGCCGTCGTGAGGCGCATGTCGAGCGAGTTCGCCGGCAATTTGGCAGAACGCTGCGCCCGCGGCGGCTGAAGGCTAGTCAGGCAGGGGCACGAACAGGGACAGCCGCTCCTCGGTGCCGATCACGCGGGTGATGTGCCCCTTGCCGGTCAGGTCCTCGGCCAGCATCACGCTCCCCGGTCCGACCCGGCGCACCTCGCCGTCGCTGGCGACCAGCTCAGCGCCGCCGGCCAAGGTGATCACGAACTGCCGCCGCGGCGCCGTGTGCCAGCCGTGGTCGTAGCCGGGCTGCTGCCGGCGGAAGATGATGCCTTGCACCGGGAAGAGCTGCGACAGCTCGCCGCCTGGCACAGGCGACAGCTCGACCTCGATGTCCTCGAAATGGCTTTCGCCCTGCTCGTCGGCGTAAACGCGGAAGTAGTTCACGTCTTCATTCTGTTCTATCGCCGGCACGCTGCGCGACATGTATGATGCGGCACCATGAAGCCGATGTGGGAACCAGCCCCTGCTGTGATCCTGGTTCTGACCCTGGTCTTTGCCGGCTGCGGGTCCGCGCAGCCCAGCGGCCCGCCCGCGAGCCCGGAGAAACCGCGGGGCTCCGCGGCCGCCACCACTATGGACCAGCTGTATGAGGCCGCCAAGAAAGAGGGCGAGGTCGTCGTCAACAACCAGGATCCGGAGAGCGAGAAGCCCTCCGTCGACGCCTTCACCAAGCGCTACCCGGGCATCAAGGTGACATACCAGGTGGGCCGCGGCACCGACATCTCGCGCAAGCTGGTCACGCAGGCCCAGGGCAATATCTACACCCACGACGTCTTCTCCGCCGGCCCGCACGACACCAAAGTCATGCGCGACGCCAACCTGTTCGAGCCCTATCAGTCGCCCGAGCTGGCCAACGTGCGGCAGGAGTTCTACGACAAGGACAAGATCAGCAATCCGGTCTACGTGCTGGTCTATGGCTACGCGGTGAACATCAAGCTTGTGCCCGCCGGCCAGGAGCCGAAGAGCTACAAGGATCTGCTCGACACCAGGTGGAAGGGCAAGATGGCCATGCAGGATCCGCGCGGCTCCGGCGGCGCCATGACCACGCTGATTGGCGTCAGCAAGGAGCAGACGCTGGGCCTCGACTACATCCGCAAGCTGGGCCAGCAGGACGTGTTCCTCGGCCGCGAGACGCAGCAGCTGCTGACCGACCTGATCCGAGGCGAGCACGCGGTGCTGCTGGCGCCGTCCGCCGGCAACCTAGTGACGCAGCGCGAGAAGAACGCCGCCGCGCCCTTCAAGCAGATCAAGCCCACGGAGGGGCTGGCGCTGACCCTGCTCTGGATATCGCTGGTCAAGAACGCCCCGCATCCCAATGCGGCCCGGCTTTGGCTGAATTGGCGCCTGTCCCAGGAGGGCCAGGAGATGCTCGGCAAGCAGGGCCAGGCGCCGGTTCGCAACGGGGTCAAGACGCCGCACGAGGAGACGACCATCGAGGGCTCGAAGATCATGTACCTGGACGTCGGCCAGGACAATGACAGCGTCCCGGAATACACCAAGCTCTGGGATGACATCTTCTTCGCCAAGAAGTAGTCTTGGCGGAGAGCGACGTCTAGCGCTCGACCGTCTGCGATGTCCCGGCGATGCCCAGCTTGCCGCCGAAGCGGCGCGTCAGGGCCGCCGCGAGGATAACCAGCGCGGCCGTCAGCACCGATACGACCGTGGCTTTCTCGAACTGGCCGCTGTAGGCGAAATCGAGCGACAGCAGAGCCAACGTCCTGGATTGGCTGGAGCCCAGCAGCACCACGGTGCTGATGTCTCGAGCGGCCGAGATAAAGCCAAGCAGCGCGACGGTCACGAGGGTTGGGCCCAGCAGCGGCAGGACTACCCGCCGGTAGGTCTGAATCCAGCTTCCGCCGACGATGCGTGAAGCCTCCTCGAGCTCGTCGCCGAGCTGCAGCAGCACACTCTTCGACAGCTGGACGCCGAATGGCATGCTCTTGATGATGAGCGCCAGGATGAGGACCGCGACCGTGCCGTAGAGCGGCAGCAGAAACGGCGTCTGGAAGACCGTCCACAGCAGGGCCAGGCCCATCAGGATGCCCGGAATGGCCCACGGCAGCCACGACACGAGGTCGATAGCTGTGCGCGCCGCGAAGCGCGATTTCACAATGACGTAGGCCACCAGGCTGTAGAACATCGTGCCGATGATGGCCACGCCGGCTCCCACGGCCAGCGTATTCCTGAGGCCGCGCAGCAGCAGCGGGTCGCTCAGCACCCGGCGCCAGTGCTCCCCCGTCCATGGGTTGGGAATGTCGAAATAGCCGAAGGCCCGCATGAACGTGCCCATGAGCAGGACCGCCATGGGCACCAGGGTCACGGCCAGCGCGACGGCCGTCACCGCCGCCGCGGCGGGCCGGCGCCAGGGGCCGAGGGTGGTCACGCGGGTGCTGAAGCCCTTGCCGCTGACGGTCCGGTAGCTGCGGCGGCCGATGTACCAGCGCTGCAGCGCCACCAGCAGCAGCAGGAAGAACAGCAGGATGGTACCCATGGCCAGCGCCGGCGCGTACTGCGGGGGCTCGAACGTCACCAGGTCGCGGATCTTGGTCGAGTACACGTACAGCTTGATGGGCACGCCCAGCAGCAGCTCGACCTCGAAGGCGTCCAGGGAGCGGATGAGCCCCAGGATGGTCGAGACGATAATCGCTGGCGCCATGAGGGGGATAACCACGCGGCGCAGCGTGCCTAAAGCCGTCACGCCGCAGCTGCGCGAGGATTCCTCGAGCGCGGCGTCCAGGTTGCGGAAGGCCGGCGCGAGGAGCAGCACCTTCACTCCGAGGTTGGTCGTCAGGTGGACCCAGACGATGCCCCAGAACGAGTAGATGTTGAACACCGGTCCCTTGATGAACGGCAGTACCTGGAGCCAGTGGTTCACGAGTCCGAACTGCTTGTCCAGCAGCAGGATCCAGCCGATGGCTACGGGCAGGGGCGGCAGGAAAAAGGCAATCCAGAAGATGAACTCGAGCATGTCCTTGCCGGGCATATCGGTACGGGCGATGAGCCAGGCCAGCAGGACTCCGGCGATGACCGCGATGGCTTCGCGGGTGACACTCAGCGAAAGCGTGTTCTTCATGGCCGCCAGCATGGAGGCGTCGCCCAGCGCTTGCTGCCAGCCGCGCAGCCCGTACACCGGCGGCTGGCCGGGCCGCGCCAGCTGGAAGCTGTTCAGCAGCATCAGCGACAGCGGCACCATGACCAGGAACACCACCACCACGAGCAGCAGGCACATCCAGAGCACCGGCCAGTTGATGCTGGGCTCACGGTAGCGAGGCAGGCCCAGCGTGATCGCTGGTTGGGCCATGGCCTAGCGGAGCGCCATCAGCCGCTGGCGGCCGGCGCGGTGACGATGCTTGGCCGCGGCGCGGCCGGCTGCTCGGCGTTCATCAGGGCCGGCGGACGCTGCGGCCACACCCGCAGCCGCCTGGGCGGCAGGAACAGCTCGATGGTTCGGCCGAGGTCAGGCAGAAGGGAACGGGAGACGACGTGCGTATAGGCCACGTCGCCGGCGCGCAGCAGCAGCTCGCACTCGGCGCCGAGGTAGAGCACGTTCTCGACCGCGCAGCGCAGCACGTTGGCGCCTGGCCCGTCGTGGAGCTGCAGATCCTCGGGCCGGATCGCCACCAGCACAGAGCTGCCCACGCTCACCGGCTCGTCGCTGGCGGCCACGCGCAGCCGCGCGTCGGGCACGCCGTCCAGCTCCACGACCAGGGCATCGGCGTCCTTTTCCGCGACGCTGCCGCGGAAGCGGAGCACGCGGCCAATGAAGTCCTCCACGAAGGGGGTCGCCGGCTGCTCGTAGACCTCTTGAGGCGTCCCGAGCTGCTCGATCTTACCCAGGTTCATGACGGCCAGCTTGGTGGACAGGGACATCGCCTCGACCTGGTCGTGTGTCACGAAAAGCACCGTGACGGAGACGCGCTGCTGGAGGCGCTTGAGCTCGATGCGCATCTGGCTCCGCAACTTGGCGTCGAGGTTGCTCAGCGGCTCATCCAGCAGCAAGATGCTGGGCGAGTACACCAGGGCACGGGCCAGGGCGACGCGCTGCTGCTGGCCGCCGCTGAGCAGCGTGGCGGGCCGCCCGCCGTAGCCTTGCAGGCCCACCAGCTCCAGCGTCTCCTCGACGCGCCGCTTGATCTCGGCCGATTTCACTCGGCGGATCACGAGCGGGTAGGCGACGTTCTCGTACACCGTCATGTGCGGCCAGATAGCGTACGACTGGAACACCATGCCCAGGCCGCGCTTCTCGGGCGGGAGGTTGATCCGTTTGGCCGGCGCAACCACGGTCCTGCCCTGGAGATCGACCTCGCCGGCGTCTGGCCGTTCGAATCCGGCCACCACCCGCAGGGTGGTCGTCTTGCCGCAGCCGCTCGGCCCGAGCAGCGTGAGAACCTCCCCGTGCGCGACGTCGAATGACACGCCATTCACGGCCGCGACCCGGCCGAAGCGCTTGACGACGTCACGGACCTGGAGGGCGGGGATGTCCTGCTGGTTCAACATCGGCAGACCGGCGCGATTATAGCCTTGGCTCCTGGCCCTACCGGGGGCTGGCCCCGAGCGCCCAGCGAGTACAATCGCTCGCCATGCGTGACGCCGCCAGCAGGCTGTCGGGCCCCGGGCCGCTGCTCACGAAGAGCGCGACCCGGCGCCTGATCGGGTCGTAGGGCAACCATGCGGCGGCTGCGCCTGGCCTATCGCGACAACGACCGCTCGCCGGTGATCTGGGCCATCCGCGAGCAAGCCCGGCAGTACGGCGTGGACCTGGAGATCCTGCAGATCAAGGGCACGCACGACTACGAGGCCGCCCTTCCGATCGGCGCCTGCGACGTCATCATCGAGCACCTCGAGTACCTTTACGGCGAGCCGCTCCGAGGGCGCAACGTCAGCATGTTCTGCGCGCCGCAGCTGACCAGCGAGAGCGAGATGGTGGTTGCGCCGGGCATCCAGGACCCGTCTCAGCTGGTGGGCCGGCGCATCGCCGTCCGAACGTCTGGTCGCGTCCAGGCCATCGTGCTGCGTCTGCGCGCGATGGGCCTCGAGGACAAGGTCGAGCTGGTGATGACGCCGGATGCCGAAGTGGGCCGGTGGTGCCAGTGGAAGAAGGTTGAGAGCGGCGACTGCGTGGCCACGTTCATCTCCAGCCTGTACGTGAAGCCCGCGCTGCAGGCCGGGCTCGAGGTGATGTCCGCCGCCAGCGTGCCGGTGGTCGGCCACTACGCGCAGGCTTGCCTGACCAGCTTCGGCGCGGCTAACGACGAGCTGATGCGCGACTACATGAAGGGTGTCATCCACGCCCTGTGCTGGCTCAAGCTGCGCCGCGACGAAGCGCTGGCATTCGCCTCAGGCGAGCCCCGGCAGCTTATGGGCATTCAAGATCGGGCGGAGTTCGAATGGCGATTCGACGCCATTGTCAAGCCGCTGCAGCTGAAGCCGTACCCGACTGCTCAGGCGGTAATCAATATGTACGAGATGGCCTGCGCCGAGTTCCCGAATTGCGAGGGCCTGAACCCGCTGACGCTGTGGGACCTGCACTGGCTGAAACAGCTCGACGACGAGGGCTTCGTGGATCGGCTGATCGCGGAGCTGGGCTAGGCCATGTCGTCGAGGCGCATCACATTGCCTACTTCTTCAGGAAGGCCGTGACGACTTCGTCGTGCTCCTCGGGGTGCTCCCACTGCGGCCAGTGCGCCGCGTCTTTCATGACGTAGAACTGGGCCCCGGGAATGTGCTTGGCGATGCGCTCGCCGGCGTCGGGCTTGGCGCCCGGGTTCTTGTCGGTCCACATGACCAGCGTGGGCGCCTTGATCCTGGCCAGCTCCTCCTCCTGGATACGGTCCTTCACGGTTGCCCCGAAACTGTTCTCGAAGACCTTGGTTAGGGACGCGTTGGTCTCCGGCAGGTTGTAGAGCGCGTAGCGGACATCGACCAGCTCGTCGGTCACCCGGTCGGGGCTGGCCATGAGCCACTCCAGGCGCTTGCGTACGGTGTCGCGGTTGGGATCCTTGATGGCCGCCAGCGAGCGCTCGCGCAGCAGATTGACGCCGGTCTCCGGGTGCTCGTCGACGGTGCCCGGCTTCCAGGCGATGCCGGCCGCCGTGTTCAGCACGATCTTGTTCACCCGATCCGGGTAGTGCAGGGCCAGGTACATGGTCACCCAGCCGCCCAGCGACTCGCCTTCGACGTGGGCGCGCTCCACGCCCATCGAATCAAGCAGGTCAATGACCTGCTTCGCGTAGCTCGGCACCATCTCGGGAGTGAATGGCGGCTTGGCCGAGAGGCCGTGCCACAACAGGTCGATGGCCACGGCGCGGAAATTCCGCCCCAGGCGTATGAGGTTGCGGCTATATGCCTCGGCGTGTCCACCGACGCCGTGAATGAGGATCAGCGTGTCGCCGCCGCCGGCTTCGATCGTGCGGGTGCGGTAGGCATTCCCGCGGAAACAGACTTCGCTGCCCAGCAGATCAACCCAGATAGTGCTCATGGCGGCCATTATGCCCGAGAGCCGGGCGGCGCGTCCTGTAGAATAAGCGACCACACTAAACCCGAAGGTGCCGATGATGACCTTACGCTCTCGCTATGTCATGGCAGGCCGAATTCTCACCCATTACGTCGAGGCCGGCGACAACGGTCCGGCGGTCGTGCTGTGCCACGGCGGCGGCGCCGGGTCCTCGGGAGAGGCGGGCTTCGGCCGGGTTATGCCGGCGCTGGCGGAGCACTTCCAGGTCTACGCCCCGGACAGCGTCGGCGGGTTCGGCCTGACCGATCCCTACTTCAGGGCCAGCGAGGGCGTCCAGAGCCGGGTCGATCAGCTCGAAGCATTCATCGACACGCTCTGCCTGGACCAGGTTTGCGTGGCGGGCAACTCCCAGGGCGCCTACGTGGCCGCCAAGTACACGCTGGAACATCCCGACCGGGTGAAGAAGCTGTTTCTCATCGCCAGCGCGACGATCGCCGGCGCCATGGGCATCAAGCCGCCGGACAGCGAAGGCATGCGCGTACTGCGCGCCTACGACGGCAGCCGCGACGCCATGCGCCGGCTGCTGGAGGCCATCGTCTACGACAAGTCCCAAATCACCGACGAGCTGGTCGAAATGCGCAATAACGCCGCCAACCGGCCTGGCGCTCCACAGGCGCGCGAAGTGTTTGAGGAGGGCCAGAAGCGGCTCACCCAGGATCCCAACATGAGGCTGAAGTTCGACCTGACTCACACTCTGCCCAAGCTTCAGCTTCCTGCGATGTTCATCTGGGGCGAGGACGACAACTTCGCGCCGCCGGAACTGGGCCGGCAGCTGGAGAAGGTACTGCCCAACATCCCCTTCACCTACATCGCCAAGGCCGGGCACCAGGTGCAGAACGATCAGCCCGAGCAGGTCAGCCGGCTGATGATCGACTTCTTCACGGCCTGACGTATGGCCGAGATCCTGGGCATCGGCTGCACCCACGGTCCGCACCTGCAGTTCCTGGACGAGTCCATGCCCAGCATTCTGCGCCGGCACCTCGAGCGCGACACGACGCCCGCCGAGCAGAAGGACATGCGCAACTGGCCCGCGCCGATGCGTGAGGAATGGGGCGACGACGAAGGGCTCTCGGCCGCCAAGAAGCACCGCCAGGTGCTAGTGGACGGGTTCCGGAAAGCGCGTCAGGCGCTGGACGACTTCAAGCCTGACCTCGTCCTGATTTGGGGCGACGACCAGTACGAGAATTTCCACGAGGACCTCGTGCCGCCGTTCGCAATCTACGCCATGGAGTGCTTCGACACCGAGCCCTTCAAGCCGAGCGCGGTCATGGGCAAGCCGGACAACGTCTGGGGCCAGCCGTTCGACGTGGTAGTGCCGGTGGCCGGCCATCCGGAAGCGGCCACCCTGCTGACGGGCAAGCTGATCGAATGCGGCTTCGACGTGGCCTGCTCCTTCGGGTTCCATCATGCCAAGACAGCCAACCACGCCTTCGTGCGCACCATCCTGTACCTGGACTACGACCGCAAGGGCTTCGACTACCCGGTGGTGCCGTTTCACGTGAACTGCTACGGCAGCGACTTGTTCCGAAACGCGCGTCACAACGTGCCGTTCAGCGCGCCACCATCGCCCCCGCCGTGGCGCTGCTACGACCTGGGTAAGGCCGTGGCTCAGATCCTCCGGGAGAGCCCCTACCGGGTGGCGGTGATTGGCTCGTCCAGCTGGTCGCACGCCTTCCTGACCCGGAAGCACAATTACCTGCACCCCGACGTCGAGGCCGACCGCCAGCGCCTGGAGGAGATCCGCGACGGCAAGCTGCGCCAGTGGCGCGATCTCGATCCCGACGAGATTCGGAATTCCGGCCAGCACGAGATCCTGAACTGGGTCTGCTTGGCCGGAGCTATGGAAGGCCGCCAGGCGCAGGTGCTGGCCTACTCGGAGACGTACATCTTCAACTCCAGCAAGGCCGTCGTGCTGTTCCCGGTCTGAGCGTGGTAGCGTAACGGCAGAGAGTCAGCTTGGAAGCCAAGGCGCCAGCGAACGGCAAGAACGGCCATTCCACGCACGACACGCGCGAACTCCTTCCCGTCTTGGGCCTGCGCGAGTTCTGGTATCCCGCCCTGCTGGATAAGGAGGTTGGCTCCAAGAAACCGGTGATGGTCACCATGCTGGGCGACGATATCTGCTTCTTCCGCGGGAAGAGCGGCAACGTCGTGGCGGTGGACAACGCCTGCCCGCATCGCGGCGCGAAGCTGTCCAAGGGCAGCTGCGACTACAAGGGCACGATCTCGTGCTTCTACCACGGTATGGTGTTCGACGAGGCCGGGCTGTGCATTGCCGCCCTGGGCGAGGGACCGCAGTCGCCCATGATCGGCAAGCTGCGGGCGAAGGTGTATCCGACTACCACCATCAAGGGCGTGGTTTGGGTGTGGATGGGCGCGGGCGAGCCCGCTGCGCTCGAGGATGCGATCCCTGAGGAGTTCCTGGACGGCTCGGTGCAGCTGTTCCACTGGCGTAATACGTGGCCCTGCAACTGGCGTCCGGCGGTCGAGAACTACGGCGATTCGCATGTGCGCTATGTGCACCGGAACTCCGCGCTGATGCTCATGCGGCCCATCCTGCCGCCGGCGCTGCCCATGGCCGGGCGGCCATATCGCGTTGGCGCCCACAGGCTGGCGGCGCCGGGGCGGATCGGCAGCGCCGGGCAGGTGGCGAACATCGGCAGCCGGCCGTACCAGGACTACTACCCGCTGCTCGGGCACAAATGGCCGGCCCACCGCTGGCGGCTGCTGTGGACGTGGATCTTCAGTCTCGGCGATCGCGTACGGAGCAAGTTCCGGCCGCCCTTCCAGGTGAGCGAGGAGTGGGGCACGGGGCAGCACCTGCCGAGCGTCGTGCGCCTAAACTACGGCACACACATGTACACCCGGTGGGCCGTCCCGGTCACCGAGCACGAGACACGCATGTTCTACTTCCATGCCGCGCGGCGCGCGACGTGGATCGGCCGCGTGCACGAGTGGCTGCAGTGGCACCTGTTCCACAACTGGGCCATGAACAAGAACTTCTCCGAGCAGGATTCGCCGGGCGCCATCGACCTGTACTACGACCGGCCGGAACGGCCGTCCATCAGCGACCAGCAAACGATCGAGTGGCGCAAGCTCGTGCTGTCCGCTCCCGAGCTCAACCTGCGGAAGCCGCCGCGCGACAAAGAGGCAGCGGACCGCGCCTTCGAGGTGGCCAAAGCCCGTGGCGCCAACGGCTCCCATGCCCGTAACGGCGCAAGCGGCAACGGCCGCGGCATGTCGCGGATGGCGGAGGCCGAGTCGGAATCGGTCAAAACGGGATCGTAAGTCGGTGCGCGGGACGCATCTCCGGCCGGCGCCGGTGAGGAGCGGTCTGTGAAGGCGAGGGCGCCTCGCGTCCTGGCGGGGATTGCCGCCGGCGCGGCGCTCCTGCTCGTCGACTGCGGCGGGCAAGCCGCCCCTGGTGCCTCGGCGCCGCCGGCGACGGCGGCGGCCAAGACGAGCGCTGCGCCGGCCCAGAGCGCCAAGCCGGCTGGGCCGGCGAGCGGCTCACTGAAGCCCATCAAGATCGGCTTTTCGCAATCCGCCGTGCCCTTCACGCCGTTTTTCATGGGCAAGGAGGCCGGTTTCTACGCCAAGTACGGCCTCGACGTCACTCTCCAGCAGGTCAATGGCCCGGCCGCTGTCCCGGCGCTGCTGGCCGACGAGCTGCAGTTCGACGGCCTGGGCGCGAACGAGCTAACGCGGGCCGTCATTTCGGGCGCGCCGGTAACCTCCGTGGCGACATTGGGCGACGTGCCCGTATTCGTCCTGATGGCCGACAAGAGATACAAGTCGGTGGAGGACCTGGCCGGGCAGTCAGTGGGCGTGACCGCCGTCGGCACGAGCACTTACCTCGCCGCTCAACTGTTCCTGGACCATTACAAAATGCTCGATAGGGTCAAGATCGCCCCAGCCGGCGGCACCACGGCTACGGTCTACGCGGCCTTGACGCAGGGCGTCGTCCAGGCGGCGATTATGGGCTCCGATCAGGCAGCCCGGGCGGCCAAGGAGGGCTTCGTCGAGCTGGTCGATGGTCTGAAGCTCGGCGTCCCGATGAACTTCAGCCTGGTGGCGGTGAAACGGAGCTACGCGAAGGACAACCCGGAGATCGTCAAGAGCTTTCTGAGGGCGCACCAGGAATCCTGGAACTACGTGGCCGACCCGGCCAACAAGTCCGCCATCATCCCGGTCATCACACGTTATATCCAGGCCACGCCCGAAATCGCCGAGGCCGGTTACACTCCCTGGCTGACCGTTTGGCAGAGCAAGAAGGTGCCCACCATCGATCCGCAGGGAATCGCAAACACGCTGCGATTCTCTGATGATCCCAAGGCCAGGAGCGCCAAGCCGGAGGAGTTCATCGACGAGTCGTTCCTGAAGTCGATCCAGCAAGCCTAGACGGGCTGGTCGTCCACCAGCTCGCCGTAGCGCCGCGGTGGGTTTTGGCGGATGTACTCCTCGATGGTGATGCCCAAGGATCTCCGACATGGGCGTCAGCTTACCGGACCTGGTTGTCGCCGCGAGAGGCGAAATGGGCCGGCCGGCGAGGACCGCGGACCCTAAATGGCGATGTTCACCGGCGGATTGGCGGCGTTCTCCGCTTCTCCGTACAGCTCGTCGATGTAGCCGCTGTCGTCGATATCGCGCAGCAGGCTGATGTCCCAGATCTCGAACGGGCCGATGAAGTTCACGCTTGGGTCGTGAGCCACGTCCAGGTTGTAGACGTTCCAGACCGCCAGCGGATGAGGGTAGGGCTTGGGGCTGAGCAACTGCGCCCAGCTGGCTTGCAGATGCTCGATCTCATCGGGGCCCTGCAGCCCGGCGATGGTCGATGCTCGCGGCCGACGCGTCACCTCGCGCGACGGCCTGGACCGCCTCGCGGCAGACCGCTTGCTTGGGCGCGTCGAGGCCGACGAACTCGATGCGCTTCAGGTCGGCGCCGCCGAGCTGGAGGGCATGCTTGAGGTTGCCCAGCACGCACGGCGCGGAGCTGGTGAAGATCAGCTTCCTGCCCTCGATGTCCCGCGCCGATTGGATATCCGGCGTGGCGACGATGCGGTCGTCCCAGTCGTTCTGGGCCTGGGCGGTGTAGACCAGGCGCTTGTCGCCTCGGGCGCGGTAGATGTAGGTCTCGTGGTGCAGCCCGCTGAGGAAGTCATACGTGCCGTCCAGGACCAGCGGTCCGCGCTGGTTCATGGGGATCCAGGGCTGGCCGGGCAGGCTGATGTTGGCCACGTCGACCTGCAGCTCGAAGCCGTTTCTCCTGCGTCACGCCCGAGTCGCGCCACACGTAGTGCAGGGCCATATGTGAGTAGTCGCTGCACAGCATCTTCATCCTGGGCTTCACCATTGGCTCACTCTCTACAGTTGATCGCGCGACAGCCGGTAACCGAGGCGGCGGGCCACCAACAGGACGATCATCACGAAGCAGGTGATCATCGCGCCGACCGCCGCGCCGCGCTCGCGCGCGCCGGAGAAACTGTATTCCAGCATGAGGATTGACAGCGGCCGGGAGGCCGGCGTGAACAGCAGCACCGGCAGGCTGATGTCGTACAGCGAGTTGAGGAAGGTGATCAGACCGGTGGTCACTGCAGTCGGCGCCAGCAGGCGAAACAGGATCTTGCGGTAAGCTCGCAGCCACGTCGCGCCGGCGACGCGGCCGGCCTCCTCCAGGTCGGTCCCGAGCTGCAGCAGGCTGGATTTGAAGAACTGCGTGTTCAGTGGCGCGCCGCGGATCACGAAGGCGACGATGATGCCCAACAGGCTGCCGTACAGGATGGCTCGAGCGGGCGTCGCTAGGAACAGCCACAGGAACCCGAGACTCATGACGATGCCGGGCATGGCCCAGGGCGACCATACCAGGGCGTCGGCGACACGCAGCGCCCGCGCGCGGTGCCGGACGATAGCGTAGGCGATGGTGGAGTAGACGGCCACTACCAGGACGGCGCTGGCGCTGGAGATGATCAGGCTGTTGCGGATGCCGCTCAGGAAGGCCGGGTCGTTGACCAACGCCTGCCAGTGGGTCGTTGTGAACGGGTTCGGCACGCGGAAGAAGCCGTACAGCCGCATCACCGAACCCATGACCAGCAGCACGAATGGAGCGGCCAGGGCGATCGCGAAATAGCCGAAGCATGCGCCGGCCGCCACCCAGCGCCAGCGGCCCAGCCTGACCGGCCGGTGGGCGTAGCCCGAGCCGGTGACGGTGGCGAATGACTTGTTGCGCAGGAACCTTCGGTAGAGCGCCGTGAGGGCGAACAGCCAGATAACGAAGATGAACGCCAGGGCCGTGGCCTCACCGATCTTCGAGGGCTGGTTGCCGACCAGCTCGTAGATGCGAGTGGAGTAGACATAAAACCGCACCGGAACGCCCAGCAGGAGCTCCACTTCGAAGCTTTCGAAGCTGAAGATCAGGCCGATCACTGTTACCAGCAGCACCGCCGGAGCAAGGAGCGGCAGGGTGATGCGCAGCGTGGCCCGCCACAGGCTGGCGCCGCACACCCGGGCCGCGTCCTCGATGGCCGCTCCCACGCGCCGGAAGGCGGGCGTCATGAGCACGACCTTGTAGCCGATGTCACGCGACACCAGGTAGACCCAGGCGATGCCCCAGAAGCTGTACAGGTTGAACCTGGCGCCGTGGAGGAACGGGATGCCCGTGAGCGCCTGATTGATGAGGCCGAAGCGCACGTCTAGCAGCAGGATCCAGCCGAGCGCCAGCGGCAGGAGCGGGCTGAACACGCCCAACCAGGTCAGCAGCTCGATGGCCGATCTGCCGGGCATATCGGTACGGGTGATGAGCCAGGTGAAGCCCAGCGCGAATGGCAGGGAGATGCCAGTTCGCACCAGCGCCAGCGAGAAGCTGTTCCATAGGGCGTTGATCGTCAGCGGGTCGTTGAAGGCCTGGACCCAGTTATCCAGGCCGTAGGCGGCCTCCCTACCGACCGGCGATACGTTGAAGCTGTTGATGATCAGCAGCAGCAGCGGCCAGGCGATGATGAGCGACCACAGCAACGGACCGCCGATGACCAGCCAGCGCAGGCTGGGCCGCAGCGCTCGGGCATCCGGCATGACGGCCAGCACGCGTCGCGGAGCCAGCGACTGATTAACGAACGCCATGGCTCACAATGCTGCCCGAAAAGCCCCGCCGCGTTTGAACGCTAGGCGGCCGCCAGCGAGCTGACGTGGAGGCCTTCCAGGGCGCGGTGCTCGGCCCGCCAGTTCCGGCCTCCGCGGTGGGGGAGCCGCTGCGCCTGCCAGTGCGAGCATCCCGGCCGCCGCTAAGCCGGCCGCTTCGGCGGGAGTTCAGCCGGCGGGCTCCGCCTCGGCCAAAGCCACAGCTTCGCCCGGGGCGAGCGCCAACGCGCTCACGAAGGTCGTCGAGGCGCTGCCAACGCGGGACTTCGGCTACCTGCCATCGGTGGTGGCCAGCGCCAAGGGCTACTATCGTGAGGCCGGCCTGGACGTAGAGCTGCCAACCATGACTTCCCAGGTGGCCATCCCGGCGCTGACGAATAAGCAGATCCAGTTCGGCGCGCATGGCTCGGCGGAAGGCGCCGGCTACCAGGGCGCGCCCCTCAAGGGCATCTGGTACGCCTACCAGGTCAACACCTCTACGCCAGTGCCGCCAAGGACATCAAATCGTATAAGGATCTGAAGGGCAAAGTGGTGGCGGATCCCACCCGGCTCATAGCCGCCCAGGATCCGTCGTTCGCGGAGAAATGCGTGGACGAGGTCCATTCGGCCGGCGGGCGGGCCGAGCCGTTCACCTGCGACGTCACGGACGAGCCTCGGGTGCGGGAGACGGTAGATGCCGTGGTACGGCGGCTCGGAGGCGTCGACGTGCTGCTGAATGGCGTGGCCCTGCGCATCGGCAAGGGGGTGCTCGACACCTCGCTGGACGAATGGCGGCGGCAGCTGGACGTCATCCTGACCGGCGCCTTCCTGTTCGCCAAGACGCCGCCACTGCGGCCCGAACAAGAACGAGACCAGCAGGATGGTCAAGCAGCTGGCGGCAGGTAAGGGCAGGACGGTGAGAACGCAGGCCCATGTCACCCTCGTGCAGGGCGAGACCGACGAAGACGCGCAGCGGATCGTGCAGGATCTCCTCGAAGGCGCCGATGTGGAGGCCATCTGCAACGTCTATGACACGTGGTACGAAGGCCCGGATCGGCGCGCGAGAGGCGCCGAGATCCTGGCTCAGTCGCCCACGCCTCGGCCAGTGTTTTATCATGCCTACCCGCTTATCGGCGGCCCCGAGACGATCGCCGGCTTCATCGCGGACATGGCCGTCAACGGCGACTTCGACGGGATCCTGTTTTCGTTCCCGGACTACATCCAGGGGCTCACGCGCTTCAAGGAGCAGGTGATGCCCCTGTTGGAGCAGCACGGCCTAAGGGGCTGAAGGCGTGGCCAGGCCGTGCTCCTCCACGTACTTCGGCAGGTGCCACTCCATGGTATGCGGCTCGTACTCGGCCCAAGAGCGGCCCTTCGGTTCGCCGCCCATAAAGTGGAAGCAGTTGGTGTCCCAGTCGTACCAGTCGTCGCCGCGGCCTTTGATGTCGAACCAGCGCCGGCCCGCCGGACTGCCATGGCGGGACGTCCGGGCCGGCAGGTCCGGTCCCGCTCCGACGAACTGATCGCGCTCGCGGTCGTACTGCCATTCCGGGACGCGGGCCCACATCTTTTCGTAGTTCGGCCAGAAGTCCTCATCGCGCACCACGAGTGCGGCGTGCGTAGCGTGAAGCTTGCCCCAGCCGCCGGTGCGCTGGCCGAAGGTGTCGGTCTTCTTATAAATGATGCGCGCCCCGCCCGCGGTCCGCAGCACGAGCGTGTCGGGGGAGAGGTCCGTGCTCAGGTTCGGCTCCATCGCGCAGTAGGTGGCGAAGTGGTCGGCCGCCCGCTGGAGGTCCTGGGACTCGTAGACGCAGTGGCTGATACGGCCCACGCCAACCGGCGTGGCGTACGTCATCGCGCCGTCGGGCAGGCGATCGGGAGCCCAGAACTCGAACTGGTTGCCGTCGGGGTCCTCCCATAGGATGGAGGTGCCGTCCTCGCCGTCGGTAGACGTGCGCACCGGATCGAGGTGCGGGACGTTCAGCTGGTCCAGCCGTCTGAGATGTTGCTGGACGTCCTGCTGGCGGACGAACAGGGCGTGCCGCGGCAGGCCTTTGCCGAGGCCGGCGCTTGGCGGCAGCGGCGTGGGGCTCCTCATGGCGCCGTGGTGGCAGCAGGGAGTCAGATTTTGAAAAGTGAGGAGGCCCCGCGCTCCCCTGGCGCGGTCGGCCACGGGCTGCGCGCCGACCACCTTCTCCATGAAGGACGTCCAGCGCTGGAGATCGTCGCTGCCGACGACGTAGTGGTCAATCCAGAACACGGTTCCAGGGCGGGCGTTCTCGGACATTGCTACCTCCTTGTGGCGGCCAGTATAAAGACCGTTGATTAGGGTTCGCCAAACGCGCGGACGGCGTTGTCCCACAGGAGCTTGTTCATGGCCTCGTCGGACAGGTTTTGCCACCGGAGGACCTCGTCCACCGAGTTGGGGAAACGCGACTCAGAGTGTGGATAGTCTGACCCGAACATCAGGATGTGGTCGCCCAGCGCCTTGTTGACCATGTCCACCATGTCGGGGCCCTCGTGAAGGACGATGCTGCAGAAGAAGCGGCCGCTGGTGATGTAGTCGCTGGGCTTGTGCTGCAACCCCTCCGCCACGTAGCCGACGTACTCCACCTGGTCGTCCATACGTCGCGCCCAGAACGGCAGCCAGCCGAAGCCGGACTCGAGCACCGCCAGCCGCAGGTTCGGGAACCGGTCCATAATGCCCGACGCCAGGAATGCGGCCACGGCCCGCATCGCGGCCCAAGGATGGGACGCGGTGCGGCCCAGGAAGGGGTTCTGCCACAGGTCGCGATAGCCGGGGTAGCCCCATGAGAAGCTGTGGTGGACGACGCAGAGCCCCGCCTCGTCGGCGGCCTGCCAGATGGGATCCAGATCGGGGTGGTCGATCGGGAAATCAAGCGGCAGCGCCGGGCGGATGCCGGCGAGCCAGCGTTTGCCCGCGTAGCGCTTGATCTCGCTGACCGACTCCTCCACGCAGCGCGCCGAGGGCACGAGCATGGACTTCAGCCGGTGCGGATACGCGCCGCAAAAGTCATCCAGAAAGCGGCTCGGCTTTGATGAATTCCATCTCTATGGCCGGGTCGGGATGCTCGTTGGCGCCCAGCGGGACGATGAGCTGCACATCGCTGCCCTCTTCGTCCATGTCGCGGATACGGGCCTCCGCGTTCCATTGGCCGTCTTCCGTCGGGAACTTGGTGCCCATGAACTTCTGCCAGTGGCGCTGCACTCCCTCGCGCGGCCCGGCTTCACCGAGCACCCGGACGGCGCCTCGGCCCCAGCCACCGCCGCCCTGGCCGAACCGGAAGAAGTGCTTGTACGGCTCCTGGCGGATCTCCCCGGCCCAGCCCACCTTGATGGGGGATTTGTACCTTTCGAGGTCGGGGATTCGCTCCCGGATGGAGCGATCCAGGTACGGTTCCAGGAGCTCGGCGCATGGCCCGCCGTGCGTATCCGCGTCGTAGACGCGCCGGCCATTCCTCATGGTGCGGCAGTCTAGCAGTCCGCTGCAAACGTGGTACAAAACTGACACCATGAATCCGTGCGCGAGGGCTCTGGCCCTGACTGCAGCCCTCTTGCTGGCCGCCTGCGGGCAGGCCCAGTCTCCGAACCAGGCGCCGGCAAACGCCGCGCCCGGCGAGATCCGGTGGGGCATGACCGCCGAGCAAGCCAGTGCGTGGGCCCAGATCGAGGCCGCCGCGAACAAGGAAGGCAGCCTCACGGTGTACGCGCTGACGACGATCCCGCCGGACCAAGTGAGCCGGTTCCAGGAGCTGTGGGCTAAGGCCTACCCCAAGATCAAGGTCGACCTGACCACTGGCCTACAGCCTTCGGACGTCGTGGCCAAAGTGACGGCCGAGCAAGACGCCAGGGCGTACACGGCCGACGTCGCGCAGCTGGGCGGCACAACCTCGCGGCAGCTCGACAGGCTGGGGGCGCTCGATCCGTACATCCCGCCGGCGGTGCAGGACCCGAGCGTCAAATGGCGCGTCGATCCGGTGCTGGACGAGGCCCGCAAAGGCGCGCTTCTCGGCGGCACCTTGAGCTACGTGCCGATCTGGATAAACACGAAGCTGGTCAAGCCAGACGAAGAGCCCCATAACAGGATGGACCTGACCGACCCGAAGTGGAAGGGCAAGATCCTGTGGCAGGTGCCGTGGGCTGCCGGATACGGCTGGAACGAGTACTACCTGGGCAAGAAGTACTACGGCATCGAGTGGGTGAAGAAGATGGCCGCGCAGGACGTGGTCATCGGCTCCAACGCCAACGATGGCCTCAACCAGGTTGCTCGGGGCGAGTACGCCATCGGCTTAGCCAACCTGGCGGGGGATCTGGCGACGAGGCTCATCCGTGCCGGCCAGCCCCTGAAAGCTGTCTGGCCTGACGACTTCGTCTATGGCTCGGCCAACGGCTTCAACATGCTCAAGGGCGCGCCGCATCCCAATGCGGCCAAGGTCTTCGTCAACTGGTGGTTCACCGAGGCCGGCCAGCGCTTCTATGCCGACCTGGGCCAGTTCCCGAACCGGTCCGATATTCCCGCAAAAGAGGACTGGATGAAGGGTTTCGACCACGCCAAAGAATACTGGTGGCCCAAGCCGGCGGACGACGCCCTGGCCGAGCCCAACCAGAAAGAGGCAGCGACCTACTTCAAGAAGTAGCGGATCATAGGACCGCCTGCTCGCCGAGCGCCATGTGTCGCTGCAGCAGCCGGATGCCGCCGACAAGCGCCAGCCCGACCGCGGCCATGAACAGACCGATGACGGCTGCGTCCTCGATGGCTCCGGTCGTCCAGTAGCTGTAGAAGGTGATGGCCAGCAGCTTCGACTTGGGGCCGTACAGCAGGATGATGGTCGACAGGTCGCGGATGACGGTGATCATGCAGATCAACCAGCCGATGGCGAGCGACGGACTTACCAGCGGAAGGACGATGCGGCGCATGGATTCCAGCCAGCTGGCGCCCAGGGTGCGGGCGGATTCCTCGAGCTCGGACGACAGCTGGACCATCGTCCCGTTCATCAGCCGGGCGCCGAACGGCAGCAGGCGGACGACGAACGCGATGGTCAGCAGCGCCAGAGTGCCGTAGAGCGTGAACGGCAGCGGGATGCCCTTGAGCACCGCCCACAGAAAGCCAACGCTGAGCACGAATCCAGGCACCATGTAGGGCACCCACGTGAAAATGTCGAGCGGCCGCCGGAGCGCCAGCTTGGTGCGCATGACGATATAGCTGCAAAGGCTGACCACGAGCATCCCGACGGTCGAGGCCACGACGCCGACCAGCAGCGTGTTCTTCAGCGACTGCCAGACATCGGGAAGTCGCAGGATCTTCCAGTGATCCAGCGTGAACCCGTCCGGGCGAAAAGCGAGTGTGGTCTGCTGCAGGGAACCGAGCACCAGCATGACCAGCGGCAGCACCAGGTGGAGGACGAAGAAGAGCATCAGCCCGGCGAAGACCGGCCATTTCCAAACGCCCAGATCGACCGGCGCCCGCTTGTAGTTCTTGCCGGTCACGGTCACGTAGCTGCGTCGGCCCAGCAGCCTGGTCTGGATGGCGATCACGGCCAGCACCAGGAGGATGAGCACCGTCGAGAGGGCGATGGCCGGCGGGTAGTTGGGCAGCTGCTGCTCGTGCATGTAGTAGTAGATCTGGGTCGTGAACACGTAGATCTTGGCCGGCGTGCCGAGGAGCAGTTCGACCTCGAACGACTCCACCATGCGCACGAACGCCAGGCTGAAACAGCCCAGCACGGCCGGTAGAAGGATGGGCACGGTTATGCGCAGCATCGTCCGCCAGGTGGAGGCGCCCGAGGTTCTGGCGGCCTCTTCCAGGGCCGCGTCCATGGCCTGGAAAGCGGGCGATAGGAGCAGGTACAGAAAACCCGCCCAACCCAGCGATCCCAGAAAGATGATGCCGCCGTAGGAATACAGGTTGAACGGGCCCGAACCCGACTCGATGCCCAGTACGCCGCGCAGCCAAACGTTCACAATGCCCGACTTGGGCGACAACAGCAGCGACCAGGCCGCGATCTGGGGCAGCAGCGGCAGGAAGAAATTGAGGATCAGCAGGTGGTGGCACACGCGCCGGCCGGGGATGTTGGTGCGTGTCACCGCCCACGCCAGGAAGATGGCGATGGAGACGCCCAGCGTCGCCCGCACCAGCGCAAGCCACAGCGTGGTGACCATGGCTCTGCGAGCGTCGGCGTCGAAGAACGCTGTTCGGTAGCCATCCAGCGAGAACCAGACGTTGGTGACGCCGCGAGGTGGCGCAAAGCCACCGAGCAGCAGCATGACCACGGGATAGCAAACCAGGAAGCCGACGGCCAGGACGAATGCGCCCACCAGTACTTGAGACAGGCGAATTGACCGTGGCATGCGTTGCCAGGGCAGGCCAGCCGGTCTAGACATCGCAGCTGACGCGGCGGCCATGGCGCTAGTGGCTCACGCGGTCCGCGAGCGGCGCTGGGCTAGAGCAGCGGTCGGTGTCCGGCGGCACGCCGCCATAGTACGCGAGGCGGACTCGCTTGTGGAGGGGGAGGAGTCGAACTCCCGCGGCGCGTCGGGCGGCAGATTTTACTGGTGTCCTGGGTGTCGTCGACGTGGGCATCGGCGTCGATTACGGGCAGGGCTGTGACGTTACCGACCGACCATGCAGGCCAATTGAGGGGTTATTGTTGCGCGCCGCTCAACTGTGAAAGCGTAAACAGTTGCTTGTGCGCTCGCGCCGGCAGTGCAACATTGGCGCCAGACGCGATTCTCCGCAGGAGGTGTGTCACATGGCTGACCAAGTGCGTCTGTATGCCGGCACCTACGACGGGCTTCACATCCTGGACGTTCGAGGCGGCCAGGCCGAGCCCGGCGGGCACGAGTTCGCGGGGGAGGTGGTGCAGGCGCTTGCCGGCTGCCGCGACAAGCCCGAGCGTGTCTTCGCCGGGCTGCGCGGCGGGCTCTTCCGCAGCGACGACGCTGGCTCGCACTGGCGCAAGGTGCTGGAGGGCGACTTCCGGTCGGTCACCGTCGATCCTACCGACGACCAGGTGATCTACGCTGGGACCGATCCGGTTCGCCTGTTTCGCAGCGAGGACGGCGGCGAGAGCTGGGAGGAGCTGGAGTCGCTCCAGCGCCTACCCGAGGAGACTCATCAGAAGCTGGGCGAGCTGGAAGAGGCTGACACGACGGCCAGCCATCAACCGGGCTTTCGCCACCGCCGCCAGGACTGGTGGTTCCCGGTGCCGCCCCACCAGGGGCATATCCTGCCGATGTTCATCCATCCCGACGATCCCAACTTGCTGTTGTGTCCCATCGAGCACGGCGGCATCGCGCGGAGCGCAGATCGCGGCAAGACCTGGGACGACGTGAGCGAGGGCATCGACTACCTGGATATGCACGTCATTACGAGCCTGCCGCCTCGCTTCGACCGCTACTTCGCCACGTCCGCGCGCGGCCTCTACACCACGGACGATCCGGGCAAAGGCTGGACGCGCGCCCAGAACGGCTGCGACCGCGACTACTTCCACGACATGGTGCTGCTGCCCTCGGGCACTGGCGGCGATCCAGCCATCATCATCGCCACCGCGGAAGGCTCGCCCGGCTTCTGGCCGGCCATGGAAAGCCGCGTGAAATGGGACAGCAGCAAAGTCGGCTCGCGCGCGGCGCTCTATCGCAGCACCGACCGCGGGAAGTCGTGGCAGCGCATCGGGGCCGGCAAGGGCCTCGACGAGGAGATGAACCCCATGATCTGGGCGCTGTGGCTCCATCCCACCGAAAAGGACGCGTTGTTCGCGGGCATCGGGGAATCGGCCGGCGTGCCCATGCCCGGTCGAGGCGGCCGTGGCGCAGTGATGCGCTCGGACGACGGCGGCGAGAGCTGGCAGACGCTCTGGTCGGACCTATGCGCAGTCGAGCATGTGTACGCCGCCGCCGCTTGAAGTGCGACTACGGAGAAACGCCATGACAGCTTTCAGACTCGTTCCCTGGGCACTGGCGACGCTGCTCCTCGCCGCCTGTGGCTCCCCGGCCCAGCCCGCGGCGTCGGGCTCGGCGCGGACGATAGCCGGCTGGGACGAGGTTGTGGCCGCGGCCAATAAAGAGGGCACCGTAGAGGTCATCAGCGTCGGTGCGGAGTCGATACGCACGGCGCTGACGGAAGGCTTCAAGAAGCGCTACCCGCAGATCAACGTCGATTTCGCCCTGATGCCGCCATCGGGCCCGACGCCCAAGCTCATGCAGGAGTTCAACGCCAACAAGGTCACCACCGACGTCACGATGGTCGGCGTCAACGGTTACCTGGCGTTGATGGATGCCGGCGCGCTGGTCGACGTTCGCCCGTTCCTGGCCGGGCCCGATATCGATGAGTCCAAGCAGCTCAACGGCAAATGGCACTTCGCCGACAAGACCGGCCAGTACATGCTGGTCTTCAGCGCCTACGTCAAGCTGGCCTGGGCCTACACGGGCGATAAGGTCGATGGCAGCCAGTTCAGGAGCTGGAGGGACATGCTCGACGCCAAGTGGAAGGGCAGGATCATTATGGGCGATCCGACGACGCCCGGAGCCGGCTCTGCTATGGCCGCCTACTGGTACCAATCACCGGAGCTTGGCAAGCCTTTCGTCGATCAGTTCTTCAAAGAGCAGGATGTCAAGTTCTCGCGCGACGATGGCCAGATGGTCAACGCGGTTGGCCACGGAGAGTCTCTCATCGGCATCGGCATCAGCGACACGATCCTGGCCAACGACATCGCCAAGGGGCTGCCTATCAAGGCACAGCCCGCGGCAACGCTCAGCGAGAAGCCGTACGTGACCGCTGGGACTGGCGTTCTGGCCGTACCCAAGGGCGCTCCTCATCCGAACGCCGCCAAGGTCTACATCAACTGGCTGCTGTCGGCCGAGGGCCAGGGCCTGTGGTCCAGGTCAACCGGTGTTCCGAGCTTCCGCCAGGATGCACCGCGCGAGGGCGTGCTCGACGTCATGGTGCCCAAGCCCGGCAAGGAGTACTTCGACACCTACACCGAGGATTTCGCCCGCAAGCAGAACGAGGCCGGCCAGTACGTCAAGACGCTCGTCGGCCTATAGCCGCCGGCGCGCCGACGCACGGCAGGTCGTCGACATCTCGCCGCGTGGCGCTGCTGGGTGGGCCTGAACGACCGCACGCCCGGTGTAGACATCGTTCCGCGGCGTCATCGACGCCCGCCGACCGTTCCAGTGTGGAGGGGGAGGGATTCGAACCCCCGTAGCGCGTCGCGCGGCAGATTTACAGTCTGCTGCCATTAACCACTCGGCCACCCCTCCGGACGCCGGTCGAGTATAGCGTCAGCGGGCGCGGAACTCCCGCTTGAAGAGCACCACCGCGGCGGCGAAGAAGAACACCGAGAAGGCGCCCAGGATGCCCAGGTCGAATGGGGTCCGCAGCAGCCCGCGCAGCATGACGTCGTCCAGGGTGCGGATGGCGTAGGTCGCCGGCAGCACGTAGGACACGACCCGAATCGGCCAGCGTATGGTGTCGAGCGCCACGAGGAAGCCGCTGAAGAAGACCGAGGCGATGAGCACCAGCATGGCCAGCTGGGCCGCCTGCTGCTCGCTGGTGGAGATCATGGAGATCACCAGCCCGAGCCCTACCGAGGCGGCGATCAACAACAGCAGCGCGGCCGTCAGCGCGGCCGGCGGACCGAATACCGGCACCTCGAGCAAGGTCACGATCAGCGCCAGCAGCGCGCCTCCGGCGAGCGTGCACAAGGTGCCGTAGGACAGGTAGTTGCCCAGGGTGGCCTCAATGGGCCGGACCGGCGAGGTCTGGAAAAGCTCGATCAGCCCGAGCAGCCGCACGCGCGCCATGGACAGCGCGCCCAGCGTCACCCCCAGGTGCTGGATCAGCAGCACCAGCACGGCGGGCGCATAGAAGCCGGCGCCGGCCGTCGGTTTCCAGGGCGCTACGTTCTGCAGGTCGAGCTTGAAAGGCGCGGCCAGGACTTCGGCGGGGATGGTGCGCAGCTGCGTGGCCCGTTGGTCGATGTCGTTGAGGCTGGCCTGGATGGACTGGAGGTCCTGCTGCGACAGCGCCGTTGGCGCGCCTGCGCTCGCCAGCCGCGCCTCCAGGCTGTCCACTTGCGAGCGGAGGTCGTCGACGGCCTGCGCGGTCCGCTGCAGCTGATCGACCGGCTGCCCGACGAAGCCGTTGAACAGCAGCAGCGGGCTGGCCTGGACGATGGCGACGGCCGAGTGGAGCGTGTTCGAGAGCTGGTCGAGCGAGGCATGCAGCTGGTGGAGGTCGGTCTGGGCCTGCCCGACTTCGCCGGCCGACTGCAGCAGCCGCAGGTACTCCTGCGCCTGGGCGACATACCCGTGCACGTCGCCGAACTCCTGCTGCGCCTGGGTCACGGCCTTCTCGACCGTGCGGCGGTTGAGGGCGTCGACCTGCTGGCGGATGTAGGCCTGGGCGTAGCTGAGGCGGACCGGATCGATCTCGTTAGTCAGCACTTGCACGTTGGCCTGCTGACCGTTCTGGATGGACTCGGAAGGGTTAGGCGGCACGACCACCACCAGGTCGGCATTGCCCACGCGCAGCTGCTCGCGGGCGCTGCGCTCGTTCGAGGTCACCGACTCGACCTGCAGGAACTGGGTCATCTCGTCGGGCACGACGGCCAGCGGGCTTTGCTCCTGGCCCTGTGGGACGACGATGATTGTTCGCGGCCGGGGTGCGCCGACGGTTTCGCCGACGCCAAACAGGAACAGGACCAGGAACGGTCCCAGCACCAGCACGGCAATGAGCCATGGCTGGCGCCAGACCTCGGCCGCCCACTGGCTGAAGAAGCTGAGCGTCCGAGTGAGGGTCTTAGCCACGGCGCTGCGTCTCGCTTCCGACGATGCGCTTGAAGACGTCGTCGAAGGTAGGAACCGCCGGCCGGACCGCCTCCACGACGCTGCCGCGACCCTGCAGGGTCTCGGTGATCGCCGGGGTGGCCGCGGCAGCGTCCTCGACCACCACACGCATGGCGCCGCCGTCCGTCCAGCGGATAGCCCGCACCTGAGGCAGTTCGCGCACGGCGGTCACCGCCTCTCGGGTTAGGTGATCGGCCTGGACCTCGACCTCCTCGCCGCCCATCGCCCTGCGCCGCAGCGTCTCGGGCGTGCCGGTCGCCATGACGCGGCCCTGGTCGAGAATGGCGACGTTGTCGCAGTGCTCGATCTCGTCGATGAATTGGGTACTGACGAAGATCGTGACGCCGCCGTCGCGCAGCACTGCCAGCTGCTCCCAGATCTTTGAGCGGAGCAGCGGATCGAGGCCCGCTGTGGGCTCGTCGACGAAGAGCAGGAGGGGATCGTGCACCAGGGCGCAGGCCAGCGCCAGCCGCCGCCTCATGCCGCCGGACAGATCGCTGGCGAGGCGGCCGCGCGCGTCCCACAGCTCCAGGAAATCGAGCACCTTGCGGATGCCGCGGCGGCGCTGCAGCCAACCCATCCCGAACAGGCTGGCCGCGAAGCGCACGTTCTCATACACGGTGAGCGTCGGGTAGAGGAAGAACGTCTGGGGCGCATAGCCAATGCGCTCGCGCTGGGCGATGGTGAACTTGGTGGGATTCGCGCCCATCACTACGACGGAGCCGTCGGTGGGCTTGAGGACGCCCAGGAGCAGGCGAATGGTCGTGGTCTTGCCGCAGCCGCTGGGGCCGATCAAGCCGAAGATCTGGCCGGGGGCAATGGCCATCGTCACGCCGTCCACGGCGAGGGTGTCTCCGAAGCTCTTGGACGCCTGCCGGAGCTCGACGACCGGCTGAGGTGCGGACATGCTGCGAAGCCGCAACGCAACGGGCGTGCCAGTAGCGCGTTTACGTATACTGGGGGCGGCACGTAGGCTGTTTCGGCCGGTTCCTCGCATTCCGATTACGGAGAGGTTGGTTTGATGCGTCGTTCAGTTCTTGCGCTCGTGGGTCTGATGGCCCTGCTCATCGCCGCTACATTCATCCCAGGCGCAAGCGCGCAGGTCGGGGGGCCGGACTACGACATCCCCGGCGGGCACTTCTACACGCAGACCAATGCCGGGGCCGGCCCGAACTTCGGCTACCGCATCACCGACGAGGGCGGCATTGGATTCTGGTCCGAGTTCAAGCGCCTCGGCGGGGTGAACGCGCTCGGCTATCCGGCCTCCCGGCGGTTCACGCTGGACGGCTTCGTGGTGCAAGCCACGCAGAAGGTCATCATGCAGTGGCGGCCCGAGGTCGGGCAGGTGTACTTCGTGAACGTGTTCGACAAGCTGCACGACCAAGGCAAGGACGGCGCGCTTCAGCAGCAGTTCGGCATTCCGCCGCAGCTCGATCCGTCGTTCGACGCCGGCAAGACGCCCGACCAGATTCAGGCGGCCCGCCTGGCGCTGCTCAACGCGGATCCGGCCATTGCCGCGCGGTATGGGACGGGCCCTTCGGCGATCCTGTACAACGGCCTGCCGACGTCGCAGATCACGAATGCTGGGCCTTTCTCGATCATCAGGGCGCAGCGCGTTGCCATTCAGAAGTGGAACACGGCCGGCCCGGGCGGCATCACCCCTGGCACGGTCAGCGTGGTGAACGGCGGCGACGTGGCCAAGACGCTTGGCCTGGTCTCCTCGGACGCGCAGATCACAGAGACGAGCACCGGCCAGCCGGCGGCCACGCCGACCCCGGCCTTCACGCCGACGCCCACCCCGGCGCCGTACGTGTTCCTTTCCAAGGGCGTGAACACGCCGCCCATCAACTGCGGCGGCAGCAATCGCGTTCCGTGTGTGGATAGCGCGCCGAACACTGGGACCCAGTACGTCCAGGGCCATGTCATGGATAAGAGCGGCAACGGCCTGAGTGGCTTCGTCCTGAACATGGACTTCTACGGCAACAGGCTGACCACGGGGACCGAGGGTGACGGGTTGTTCACGTTTATCCTGTCCAGTGACTGCCCCATCCAGCACCGCGAGTACACCATCTACGTGGTGGACGGCTCGGGTAACCAGGTCTCGGACAAGAAGACCGTCGTGTACGACAACTGCAACACCGCCGGCGAGTTCCACTTCGACTTCGTGAAGCAGGTCTAGCCCATAGGGCCTGGCTACCATTGGGTTGAGCACAAACTCAGTGGAGACGGAGTCAGAGCAGCGAGCCGGCGCGCCGCCGGATGACGGCTGGGGCGACTGCCAGCCGGCGCAGATGGCGCCCGGTTTCAGCGGCCTTGAGGCGCGAGAGTACCGCCCAGGGTCGCGGCCGGGCGCCGGCTACGTCCGGCGGGTGCGCGATCCCAAGGCTGAGTTCCGGTTCGTAGACGAGGGCCTGCTCGAGGCCACGCCCGAGGCGAACGCCGCCCGGGGCGGGTTCGGCAAGCTCATGGCCGGCATCAAGCGCGTGCTCATCGGCGCGCCGGTGGCCTCAGAGCACGAGAGCGAAGAGCGTACCGGCAAGCTGAAGGGCCTGGCCATCTTCGCTTCCGACAACATCTCGTCCTCGGCCTACGCCACGGAGGAGATCATGCGCGTGCTGGTGCTGGCGGGCGTTGGCGCGCTGGCGCTCACCATGCCGCTCACGCTGGCCATCATCGTCATCCTGGGCATCGTGGTCGTCAGCTACCGGCAGGTGATCTTCGCCTACCCCAACGGCGGCGGCAGCTACGTGGTGGCATTCGAAAACCTGGGCACGGCGGCGGGGCTGATCGCCGCGGCCTCGCTGTTGACCGATTACGTGCTGACGGTCGCAGTGTCGGTTTCGGCGGGGGTAGAGGCGGTTACGTCGGCGTTCCCCGCCGCGCACGAATCGCGCGTCCTGATCTCAGTAGCAGTGATCGCGTTCATGACCGTCGTCAATCTGCGCGGCATCCGGGAGTCCGGCAATGTGTTCGCCATCCCGACCTACATCTACGCCGTGTCGATGCTGGCCATGCTGGCCGGCGGCTTCGTGCGCTACTTCACGACCGGGCTGCCGGAGTACCAGGCGCCGGCGGACTGGATCAGCGGCCATGGCCCGGCCGAAGCGCTGACGCTGCTGCTGGTCCTCCGGGCGTTCGCCTCGGGGTCGGTGGCTTTGACCGGGACGGAAGCCGTGTCCAACGGCGTGCCGGCGTTTAAGAAGCCGGAAGTGCCCAACGCGCAGATCGTGCTGGTGGCGATGGGGACGCTGTTCGCCACCATCTTCTTCGGCATCAGCTTCCTGTCCGGCCACCTGGGCATCATCCCCGACCCGGACGAGGTCGAGACAGTCAACAGCCAGCTCACGCGGGCGCTGGTGGGCACCGGCTGGTTCTACTACCTGATCCAGTTCTCCACGGCGGTGCTGCTGATCCTGGCCGCCAACACTGCCTTCAACGGCTTCCCGCGGCTGGCCAGCATCCTCGCCAAGGATAAATTCCTGCCCCACCAGTTCGAATTTCGGGGCGACCGCCTGGCGTTCAGCACCGGCATCACGGCCCTGGCGCTGACGTCGATCGCCCTGGTCATCGTGCAGGGCGGCAGCGTTACGGCGCTGATCCCGCTGTACACCGTGGGCGTCTTCGTCGCGTTCACGCTGAGCCAGATTGGCCTGGTGCGCCACTGGTACGGAGTGCGCGGGCCGCGGTGGCCGGCGCGGGCAGCGGTGAACGGCCTGGGGGCCGCGGCGACCGGCGTCGTCGCCGTGGTGGTGGCCGTTTCCAAGTTTCTGCTCGGGGCCTGGATCGTGCTGCTGCTGATCCCGCTGCTGGTGACGATGATGATGGCCATCAACCGCCACTACGCGCGCGTAAAGACCGAGCTCGAAGGGGACATCCCCATCACACCGGCGGCGATCAAGCACACCATCATCGTCCCGGTGGCGGATCTCAACCGGGTCGCCATTCAGACGCTGGCCTACGCGCGGTCGATCTCACCCAACGTGACCGCCGTGCACATCGCCGAGGACGAGGAGGCCGCGCGGGAGTTCCGCGAGAAGTGGCACGCCTGGGGAGACAAGGTGCCGCTGGTCACGATCGAGTCGCCCTACCGATCCGTGGTTGGGCCACTGCTGCGCTACATCGACAACATCGACCGGCGTGATAAGCACGACACCGTCACGGTCATCCTGCCTGAGTATGTGGCGGGGCACTGGTGGGAGCACCTGCTGCACAACCAGACCGCGCTCAGGATCAAGGCGGCGCTGCTGTTCCGGCCAGGTACGGTGGTGACCAGCGTGCCCTACCACGCCGCGCGGCCCGTTCACGCCGGCGCGTAGAAGCGCCCGCCACACCTCCGGCAGCGCTCCCGCCGTGGGACGCGGCGATGTTACACCGCGACTGCTTGCTTAACTGGGACCTGATAGAGCCAGCCGGCGTACTTCGGCCGCCGGCCGCGAACGACCTCGAAGAAGACCTCGCGCAGCCGCTCGGTGAGCTCCCCCACCTGGCCGCTGCCGATGTCGCGGTGGTCGATCTTGGTGACCGGCGTGATCTCGGCGCCGGTGCCGCACAGGAAACACTCGTCGGCCGTGTAGAGCTCCGTCCGGCCGATGTGCCGGGTCTCGGTCTCGACGCCCAGCTCGTCACGCGCCAGATCGATGACGGTCTTGCGGGTGATGCCCTCCAGGATGTCGTCGCTGTTGTCCGGCGTAATGAGCTTGCCGTCTCGCACGATGAACAGGTTTTCGCTGCTGCCCTCGGCGACGTAGCCGGCGCCGTTGAGCATGATGGCTTCGTCGAAGCCGTTCTCCATGGCCTCCGTGCGGGCCAGGCTGCTGTTGACATAAATGCCGGTAACCTTCGCCCGGGCCGGGATCATGTTGTCGCCGACGCGCCGCCACGATGAGGTGCCGCAGTGCATCCCGGTGGTCTTCTCGAGGTACTTGCCGAAAGGCAGCGAGAAGATGAAGAAGGCGTCGGTGCGGTGGATGAGCTCGGGACCGATGACCTCGTCGGCCTTATAGGCCTGCGGCCGGATGTAGACGTCGGACTGGTCGTTGTTGCGGCGGCACAGCTCGGCGGTCAGCTCGCACAGCTCGTCGATGGGCTTCGGCAGGGTGGTGCGCAGGATTCGGGCGCTGCGTTCGAGCCGTTGGTAATGTTCGCGCAGGCGAAAAATGTTCATACGGCCTGCTTGGTCGTCCCAATAGCCGCGGATGCCCTCGAATACGCCCGTCCCATACAAGAAGGTATGGGTCATGATGCTGACCTTGCAGTCGGCCATCGGCTGAAACTTGCCGTCGAAATAGGCGATCCGGGACGGGTCCATTGCCGTCAAGTGTACCAGGCAATGATGCTTGCCTGGTAAAGCTAAATCAAGTAACCCGATAGGGTTTGAAGAAGTTGGCGGTGCGCAAGTACTCGGCTTCGTTGCCCTCGATCATGAGCTTGTGCATCAGCACCAGGTCGCCGTCTGGCACCCAGCGCGTGGGCTGGATGCACAAGCTGCCGGCGTGCCGCCCATCCTCGTACACCTGGACCTGCCCGCGTCGCCGCGGGATCCGATAGGCGCGACCGGGGATGAGCCGGCTGCGCACTTCCAGGAAGCCGAACGTGGCCAGCTGCTCGACCTGATCGCGGCCGAGGATTTGCGTTACGAGCTGCTGCGCCCGCCGTTCAGCATCGATGCGCTCTCTAGAGAGCGCCGTCTCCCGGTGATAAAGCCACCAGGCCAGTCCGCCGCACAGGATCAGGAAGATCCCGGTGATAATGCCTACCTGCGCGACGGCGAGCGCCAGCCCGGAGGCGGCAATCATCCTCCCGCCATGCGGGGGATGATCACAATCTCTTCCGCGGTCCGGTCGAACGTATCGATACGCTGAGCCGGTTCGCCGGGGAGCACCTTGAAGGCGCTGCTGCCGCGGCTCCGTTCGCGGGCGAAGATCGCCTCCGCCTCAGCTATGGCAGCCAGCGCTTCGGGGTTCCCAGCCTCGACGTCCTTGGGAGCCCAAGTGACGCGCCGGTCGCCCCGAGAGGAAAGCACATACAAAGTGGCCATGTCTCTTGCCTTTGCTCCTAACCAAACGGCTTGTAGGTTGCCGTGGCACCCGCAAGCAGCATGCCACCAAGCTAGCCCGGAAGCTTGTTGATCAGGCTTGCCAGAAATGCCGCGCCGAAACCATTGTCGATATTCACCACACCCACGCCGCTGCTGCACGAATTGAGCATGGTCAGCAGCGGTGCGACCCCGCCGAAAGCCGTCCCGTAGCCCACACTGGTTGGGACGCCGATCACCGGCCGCTCGACCAGGCCGGCGGTGGCGGCGGCGAGCGCGGCGTCCATGCCGGCGACGACGATGATCACCCGCGCCTTGTTCAGGAGCGCGCGCTGATCGAGCAGGCGCTGGATGGCGCTGACTCCCGCGTCGTAAACCCGGGTCACGCAGTTGCCCATGTAGTCCGCGGTGAGCGCAGCTTCCTCGGCCACCGGCAGGTCGGCTGTGCCGCCGGTCAGCACGACGATGTCGCCGGATCGCTCGATCTGGGTCTCGTCCTGGACGATGGCGGCCAGCCGCGCCTGTTGGTGATAGGTGACGTTTGGCAGCCGCCGCTGCAGGGCGTCGGCGGCCTCCTCAGCCAGCCGGGTGGCCAGTACGACATTGTGCCGCGCGGACAATCGTTCGGCGATGGCGACGATCTGCTCGGGAGTCTTACGTTCGCCGAAGATGACCTCGGCGAAGCCGCGCCGCAGCTCGCGGTGGACGTCGAGCTTGGCGAAGCCGAGGTCTTCATATGGCAGATCACGCAGTCTTTCGAGGGCTTGCTCAACTCCGGTGCTGCCCTGCGCCACCGCCTCCAGCAGCTCGCGCAGCCGGCTTTCGTCCACAGCTCGATCTTAGGCCGAGGCGAATCCTGCCCGCTTGTGCGAGTGCGACGAAAGTCGCATTCCCTCCGGGAGGGCCGACGCTATAGTTCAGCCGTCTTGCGAGCGAGTGCGTGGCGTTAGCCCTGCCCGAAATCGCTGCCCCGCGGTGTACGGCGTGCGGAAGCTGCATCGAGACCTGCCACGTCGAAGCGCTGGCCATGGCCGGGGGCGTGGCGGTTGTCTCGAGGCCGGACAGGTGCGACTACTGCACCGAGTGCGAGCTGGTCTGCCCCGAGGGCGCCATCACGTGCCCGTTCGAAGTCGTGATCGAAGATTGGAGCTGAGGCATGGCTGAGCTGAGCCCTGAACAGGTCCTCCAGGCCCTGCGCAGCGTGCAGGACCCCGACCTGCACAAAGATGTCGTCGCCTTGAACATGATCAAGGACCTGGCAATCGATGGCGGAAAGGTCTCCTTCCGCATGGTCCTCACCACTCCGGCCTGCCCCATGAAGACCCAGATGGAGACTGCCGCCCGCGATGCCGTGGCGGCCCTGCCCGGCGTCTCGGAAGTGAAGGTTCGCATGGACAGCGAGGTGCCGAAGGGCTTCCAGCTGGCCGGCAAGCAGTCGGTGCCCGGGGTCAAGAACATCATCGCCTCCTCAAGCGGCAAAGGCGGCGTGGGCAAGTCCACGGTCGCCGTCAACACGGCGCTAGCGCTGGCCGAAGCCGGAGCCAAAGTCGGCATCGTCGACTGCGACGTCTTCGGCCCGAATATCCCGATGATGATGGGTATCTACGGCCTGCCGCCCAGCGCTGGCGACAAGATCAAGCCGGCGACGTCCTACGGCGTGAAAGTCATGTCCATCGGCTTCTTGGTGCCCGAGGAGAAGCCGGTCATCTGGCGCGGACCGATGGTCTCTGGGCTGATCCGGCAGTTCATCTATGACGTTGAATGGGGCGAGCTCGATTATCTGATCGTGGATCTGCCCCCGGGCACCGGCGACGCGCAGCTGACGCTGGCGCAGATCGTGCCTATGACCGGCGCGATCGTCACGGTCACGCCGCAGCCGGTGGCCACGCACGACGCCGTGAAGGGCATGCTCATGTTCCGGCAGCTGGAGGTGCCGGTGCTGGGCATCGTGGAGAACATGAGCTACTTCGTGTGTCCCTGTGGCTGCAACCACCGCACAGACATTTTTGGCCACGGCGGGGCGCGCAAGATCGCCGAGCAGTACGAGGTTCGGTTCCTGGGAGAGGTGCCGCTCGACCCGGTGATCCGAGCCGGCGGCGACACCGGTAAGCCGGTGATGATCGCCGAGCCGAACTCAATCCATGCGGAGGCCTTCCGGCAGGTGGCGGCAGCGGTAGCTTCGCAGGTGAGCATCGAGAATGCGAAGCGGGCCGCCGGCCAGCTAGTTCAGATAACAGGCATAGGCAGCCGCTAGCAGCCCTGGCGGTCGCTGTCAGCGCCGCGCGGCGGCGAACGCTTTCTGGGCGTTCGCGACGACTTGGATAGCCTCGGCCTTCGAACCCCAGCCGCGAAGCGTCGTCGGTTTATCCACTTCGAGCGTCTTGTAGATCTCGAAGAAGTTCTCGATTTCCGTCAGCAGGTGCTTGGGCACGCTGTCCAGGTCTCGTACCTCGTCCTGACGGGGATCGTCCACGCAGGCGCACAGGATCTTCTCGTCCCGGCCGTTGTAGTCCTCCATGTGCAGCACGGCTACGGGCCGGGCGCGCACGATGCAGCCGGGGAACGTCGGCTGGTCGGCGAGCACCAGCGCGTCGAGGTGATCTCCGTCCTCCGCCAGCGTGTCTTCGATGAAGCCGTAGTCGGTGGGGTAGTGGACGGAGGAGAAGAGGACCCGGTCGAGCCGGATGGCGTGGCGCTCGAAGTCGTACTCGTACTTATTCTGGCTGCCGCGGGGAATTTCCACCAGCACCGTCAGCAGCTCGTCCGGCATAGCCCTATGATCCCACGCGGATGAACCAGCGGGCCGCCAGCGGCGTAGGACCAGTGAATGGCTGAGGCGGCGGATGCCGAGCTGCTGACGGCGGTGCAGCAGAAGCGCGACCCCGACGCGCTGGCTCGGCTGTACGACCGCTACAGCAGCCTGGCGTACGGGTTGGTGGTGCGCATGGTCAACGATCCTGGGGCGGCGGAGGAGGCAGTGCAGGAGGCGTTCTTCAGCGTCTGGAAAAACGCGAGCAGCTACAACGAGCAGCGGGGCAGTGTTCGCAACTGGATCTTGAGCATCGTCCATAACCAGGCCATCGATCGCCTGCGGCGGATGCGGGCGCGGCAGCGGCTGGATGTTCAAGTCGAGCTGGCGGACGACATAGCCCAGCGCCCGGACGTGTGGGGTGAAGTAGCGGCGTCGCTGGACCGGCAGCGCATCAGCCAGGCGCTGGGTGGGCTGCCAAGCGAGCAGCGAGCGGCGATCGAGCTGGCATACTTCGGTGGCTATTCCCATTCGGAGATCGCCGATCTGCTCCGCATCCCGCTTGGCACGGTGAAAGGGCGCCTGCGGCTGGGTATGGACAAACTGCGGTTGGCGCTGGCCGAGCCCGGGCTGGGACTGGCGGCCGAATGATGGCCTGCGCGGAAGTGGACGAGCTCCTGCCGGGGCTGGCGCTGGGGATCGCCACCGCCGCCGAACGGCGGCAACTGGAGGACCACCTGGCCACGTGCCCCAACCACCCTCACTTGGCGGAGCTCGAGGAGGTCGCTGCCATGCTCCCGTTGACGAGTCCACCGCAGCCGCCGCGCGACCAGCTCAAGCACCGGCTGATGGCCCGCGTGTACGCCGATCTCGAACCTGTGGTTCCGCGGGCGCCCTGGTGGCGGCGCGCCGGCGGCTGGCTGGCAGCCGCCATCCTGGCCGTGGTTGCGCTAGGCGCCGGTGCGCGCGAGTGGTTCGTATCCCAGCAGCTGGCCAGCGCTCCTCGGAGCTGGGCGCTCGCGCCGACGGGCGCCAGCGCCGCCCAGGGCACGCTGGTCTACTTGCCGCAGCAAGGCACCGCCACGCTCGCGCTGACCCAGCTTCCGCCGCTGCCGAGCGAGCGGGTGTACGAGGTATGGCTCATCCGCGGCGGCAAGCCGGAGCCCGCCGGGACATTCAAGCCGGCCCCGGACGGCAGCGCCTCGGTGATCGTCAAGGGCACCCCAGCCGGCGCCGAAGTCGTCGCGGTCACCGAAGAGCCCGGCCCGGACGGCTCGCCGGCTCCGACTACCCAGCCGTTTATCGCCGGCCCTTTGAACTAGGAAAGGGCGGAAATGCGGCACGCCGCACTTCCGCCCTTGGACGCACCCCACATCCCTCTCGTCTTGCCCGGTCGTCCGCGCTCTAGAGTAGGCTCGTGAGCGAGCGGTCTGTTATGCCGAAAATCACATTTTGGGGCGGCTGGTGATCGTCGTCGCTTGCAGGATCAAGCTGCATCTGCCGCTCAGCCGCTCGCTCAAAGCGAAGCGGCAGGTGGTCCGGTCCATCGTGGGCCAGGTGCGCAGCCATTTCGACGTGGCTGTAGCCGAAACCGGCGACCAGGATCTGTGGCAGCTCTCTGAAATCGGCGTGGCCTGCGTGACCTCGGACGCACATCATGGCCAGGAAGTGATCTCGAAGGTGGCCAGCTATGTTGCGGGGCTGAAGTTGGGCGAGGCGGAGCTGCTGAGCTACGAGACGGAAGTGGTGGACGTCTTCTAGACAGTTAGCCGGCGCGGTGCCAGATGGAGGCGATGTACATCAGCGGCCGGAGGCGCGTCCCGTGCAGATAAGGGAACACATGCCGGAGCAGGAATCCGTCGAAAACCGAGTGTCGCTGTTTGATAACCATTTACTACCTTCCGATGAGAACCGAGTGATATAACGGGCCCTTCGCTGGATTTGATATGAGCTCGGTTGGCTGAAGTGGGCTAGGGCTCCTCGGTCCCGCCTCCGCTCTCCTGGCGGACGTCCTCTCGCATGTGCAAGCTGGCCTGGCCGCGGACGTTCTCCATGACCTCACGCCCGCGGGACTGCGCGCTGTTGACCGCGGTTTGAGCGAAGACACGGCCCTCGTCGGCCAGGAGGCGGGCGGTTTCGCCCAGCCTTCGCGCGGCTTCGGCAAACTCGCGTCCGCGCTCTTGCAGGCGCCGAGCTTCATCTCCCACGGTTTCAAAGCCGGCGACCCGGCCCCCTTGCTCGCGAAAGTAGCGATACGCAGCGGCGCCGATAATCATGCCGGCCACAAGCCAGAACAGGCGGTACATCGCGGTAGTCCTCCGGATAAGAGCTCGCTCGTCGCAACCGCAAGAGGCATGCCATTTTCGGCTAATCCAGGAGCTCTCGACAGCAGGCGAGGACGTTGTCGACTGAGACGTTGCCCGTGACACGGCGGGTGTGCGCTCCGCGCACGCCCCACAGAGCCGGATCGCTGGCCGTGTAAATGGCAACCGTGGGCGTGCCCACGGCGGCGGCGAGGTGCGTGATCCCGGAGTCGTTGCCCACGAACAGGCGGCTGCCTTTGAGCCGGCTTGCCAGCTCGGGGAGTGGCCGGTTATGCCAAAGCTCGCCGCCTGGGAAGGGCTCGTCCGCCGGTCCTTGGATGGCCGCGAATGGCAGAGCCAGGCGGCGGACCAGCTCGGCGAATTTCTCAGCCGGCCAGCGTTTGGGGGCGTTGCCCGCGCCGGGGTGGATGACCAGCGGCGCGCCCTCGGCCGGTGCGACGTCCACATGGGGCACGCGCTCGGCGAAGCCGGGGTCGATGCCGTCGACCAGCCAGTCCGCCACGTGGATGCCGCTGGCGACGGCCTCGAGCGGATCGCGCTGAATGCCTGGCAACCCCCGGGGCTGGCGAGCGAAGATGAGGTGGCAGCCGGCGCCGGGCCAGGGCTCGGGCGGCACGGCGAAGAGCGGCAGCAGGCGGATGTCATCGGCCGAGAGCGCCTCCTCGACGGGCAGAAGCGGCGCCATGGCGGCGTTCCCGGCGTAGGTGATGGCGCAGCCGGGGAAGCGCCGCCGCAGCGCGGCCAGGGCAGGCAGCGTCAGCACCGTGTCGCCGATGGCGCCCGGCCGGTATACGAACAACCGCATGCAACCATATTCGTATGGCTGTCGAAGTTCTGGATCCCGTTCGGTCCTTCCTGGATCGCGACCATCAATTGCTCATTGGCGGCAACTGGACCGCGCCGCGCGCGGGCGGAACCATGGACGCGATCGATCCGGCCACCGGCCGCAAGCTGACGGCCATCGCCAGCGCTTCAAGGGCCGACGTTGACCTGGCCGTCGCGGCCGCCAGGCAGGCCTTCGAGAGCGCAGATTGGCGCGACATGCCGCCCATGGCGCGCTCCGAGCTCCTGTGGAAGATCGGCGCCGCCATCGAGGAGCATCGCGACGAGCTGGCGCAGCTCGAGACGCTTGACAACGGCAAGCCTCTGCGTGAGTCACGCAACGTGGATGTGCCCGGGGCTGCGCGCTACTTCAAGTACTGGAGCGGCTGGCCGACGAAGATCTTCGGGCAGACCCTACCGATGACCTTTCCCGGCCACTGGCATGCCTACACCCTGCGCGAGCCGGTTGGGGTGGTGGCCGCCATCGTGCCCTGGAACTTCCCACTGCTCATGGCGGCGTGGAAGGTCGCGCCGGCTCTGGCGTGCGGCTGCACCGTCGTCCTAAAGCCCGCTTCCCAAACCTCGCTTACGGCGCTGCGCCTGGGCGAGCTGATGACCGAGGCCGGCCTGCCCGACGGCGCCGTCAACATCCTGACGGGCTCGGGCCATGAGGTCGGGGTTGCGCTGGCCGAGCACCTCGACGTCAACAAGGTGTCCTTTACCGGGTCGACCGAAACAGGCAAGCACATCCTGCAGGCCTCGCTCGGCAATCTAAAGCGGGTGTCGCTGGAGCTGGGGGGCAAGTCGCCGAACATCATCTTCGCCGACGCGGACCTGGATGCGGCCACCAGAAGCGCGGCTTTCAACGGCATCTTCTTCAACCAAGGGCAAGTGTGCGCCGCGGGGTCGCGCATCTTCGTCGAACGCCCGGTGTACGAGCAGGCCGTCGAGAAGCTGGTGGGCCACGCGGGCAAGCTGAAGCAGGGGCCCGGCCTGGAGCAGGGAGTGACCATCGGACCGGTCGTGTCCGAGCAGCAGATGGACACGGTCCTGCGCTACATTGAGATCGGTCGCGGTCAGGGTGCGCGCCTGGTGACCGGCGGGCAGCGGGATGAGTCGCTGGGCGAGGGCTACTTCGTGAAGCCGACCGTGTTCGCCGACGTTCGCAACGACATGACCATCGCCCAGGAGGAGATCTTCGGGCCCGTGGCGGCGGTGATCCCCTTCAACGATTCCGAGGAGGCCATTCAGCAGGGCAACCTCAACCGCTACGGCCTGGCCGCCGGGGTGTGGACGCGCGATGTCAAGAAGGCGCACCGCGTCGCCCAGCTCCTGCGCGCCGGAACTGTGTGGGTGAACACCTACAACATGATCGACGCCACCACGCCCTGGGGCGGCTTCAAGGAGAGCGGCTTTGGCCGCGAACACGGCTCCGATGCTCTCAACCTGTACACCGAATCCAAGACCGTGGTGCTCAGCCTAGACTAGCGGCGTGGGCAGCTTGCTCGATGTGCCCGGGCTGCGGATAGGACACTGGACCGGGCAGCGTACGGGCTGCACAGTCGTGCTCGCCCCGCCAGAGGGGGCAGTGGCGGGCGTCGACGTACGAGGCGGAGCGCCAGCGACCTATAACGTCGAGCTGCTGCGTCCGGTCAACCTCGTGGAGCGGGTGAACGCGCTGGTGCTCTCCGGAGGCAGCGCGTTTGGGCTGGAGACGTGCGTCGGGGTAGTCCGCTGGCTCAAGGAGCAGCAAGCCGGCTTTCTGTATGGCGGCGTGAATGTGCCCATCGTCTGCGGGGCGGGCATCTTCGACCTGGGCGTGGCGCAGGGACCGCCGCCGAACGCGGACAGCGGCTACGCCGCCTGCGCGGCGGCCTCGGCAGAGGAGGATCGCCGGGGTCTCGCCGGCGCAGGAGCCGGGGCCAGCGCTGGCAAGGCGCTCGGGCCGGCCGGGGCTATGGCCGGCGGACTGGGCATGGCCAGCACGCGCGCCGGGGCGCACATTGTGGCGGCTCTGGCCGTGGTCAACGCCTTCGGCGACGTGATCGATCGGTCGGGCCGGATCGTGGCCGGCGCTCGTCAACCAGACGGGTCATTTGCCGACGCGGTCACGCTGATCGCGCGCGACGGCCAGCTGCGCCGTCCGGCGCCGTCCAACACCACCCTGGCGATAGTGGCCACAACGGCGCCTCTCAACCGGGAAGGGGCGGTCAAGGTCGCCCAGATGGCGCACGACGGCCTGGCGCGAGCCATCCGGCCGGTTCACACCATGGTTGACGGCGACGTGGTGTTCAGCCTTTCGGTTGCGGCGGCGGCCGCCGAGCCGGCGGACGTCAGTGCGCTGGGGACGATGGCCGCCGAGGCCGTTCAGGATGCCGTGCTCGACGCGGTCCTGCTGGCAAACCAGTGAAGGATCGGAGCAGCGCGGTCCGGCGCGTCGCGCTGGCGGTGGGGCTGCTGTATCTGCTCAGCGCGGCCGCGGTGCTGCTGGCCGGGGCGTCGCAAACGCTGCTCGTTTATCTTGCCGTGGCCGGGCTCCTGGTGCTGGGGAGTGTCTTCGCCTGGCGGCGTCCTGGGCGCCAGGCCGGCCGACAGGCGGGCTACTGGCAGATGACCGGCGAGCGTTTCCGGGACCCCGCCACTGGCCGGACGATGGAGATCCGACACAACCCGGTCACCGGAGAGCGCGATTACGTGGAGGTCTCCGAGAGCTGACGGAGGAGCTCGGGGTGGCTGTCGTGGAGCGCTACGCGCCACTCCTCGGGGTTCGGCACCCACATTCGGAGCCGCGGGCCGAAGCGCCGTGCCGGCAGCAGTGAGATGTCGCCGCGCGAGCCGATTTCGACGGCCCTCAGTGAGAGCGGCCGGCCGCGAACCAGCCAGGCGACGGTGACGTCGCGCCCGGTGGGCATCAGGAAGACCCGCAGCGACAGCAGCACGCGGAAGTTCGTGAGCCGCGCCCGGTAGGGACCCTGGCGCCAGCCGAGCAGAAGCGTCCTAGACTGGACGGTCACGCCTTCGCTCTCGACGAGAAGCTCCTCGCCGGAACCCAGCGTCGGGGAGGCGGTCCGGTGGAGGCCGGCCCAGCCGGCCAGAGCCCGGACGGCGACGATGAGCAGCAGCGCGCCGCCGATCAGGCTCAGGAAGGCGGCGGCGTCGTAGTTGGGCACGAGCTGCCCGATGGCCAGCAGGACGATCCCCAGCAGGAAGGCCAGGCTGATCGTCGGCAGGTTTCGCATCGGCTTGCCGCTATTCTGCGCGAACAGGGCTCTGGCCCTTCGACCGGGCCGGCCCGCCGGGGGCTGCGCGCTATCTGCTCGAGGCGCCGCCTCAGTCCAGAATGGGCGGTAAGCCATGCAAACCCTCGTTGAGCCCGAGTACGCCCACAAATGGCGGGTGTTCGCCACCGTCGCGTGTGGTTCCTTCATGGCCACCATCGACCTCAGCGTCGTCAACCTCGCCCTGCCGGCCTTGCGCGAAGCCTTCGGGATCGACATCGCCCAGGTCGAATGGGTCGTCCTCAGCTACCTGCTGACCATCACCAGCCTGCTGCTGACCATGGGCCGCCTGGCCGACATAGTCGGGCGGGCGCGGCTCTACAACCTGGGCTTCGCCGTCTTCACCGCCGGTTCGATCCTGTGCGGCGCGGCGCCAACCATCCTGGCCCTGATCCTGTTTCGGCTCGTGCAGGCGGTTGGCGCCTCGATGCTGATCTCCTCCGCGACCGCGGTTTTGCTCGACGCGTTCCCGGCGCGCCAGCGCGGCCAGGTGATGGGCCTGAACGGCACGATCTTCTCCGCCGGAGCGATGGTTGGGCCGACCCTGGGCGGCGCCCTGTTGACGTATCTCGGCTGGCGGTCCATCTTCCTGGTGAATGTGCCAGTGGGCGTCCTGGGCATGGTCCTGGCGTTCCGTTTCCTGCCCCGCCAGCCGGGACTGAAGGGCCTGAAGTTCGACCTCCTCGGCAGCGTGCTCGTCGGACTGACCATCGTCCTGCTGCTGCTGGCCATCAACCAGGGCCAGCAGGTTGGCTGGACGGCGGCCGTGGCCGCGCTGGGCGGTGGCAGTGTTGTCGTGGGGGCGGCGTTCGTCGTGCGCCAGGTCACCGCCACGGAGCCGCTGCTGCCGTTCCGGCTGTTCCGCACCCCCGGGTTCACCAACGCACTGGCCGCGCAGACGCTGGCCGCTCTCAGCATGGCGGCCAATCTCTTCCTGCTGCCGTTCTTCCTGGTGCGCATCCAGGGCCGGCCAGAGGCCCAGGCGGGGACGATCCTGCTGGCGAGCTCGGTTACCAGCTTCGTCATCCAGCCGGTAGGCGGCTGGCTGGCCGATCGTTTCGACGTGCGCTACGTGGCCTCGGCGGGCCTGAGCCTGACCTTGTTGGGCTACTGGCTGTACAGCGGCGTGGATGCGGCCTGGTCCGCAGCGGACGTCATCTGGCGAATGGTGGTCATGAGCCTGGGCTACGGCATCTTCATGAGTCCGAACGCCAGCGCCGCCTATCGCTACGTCGCCGCGGACGAGCGAGGCCTGGCAGTGGGCGTGATGGCCTTCTGGCGGAATCTCGGTTTGACGGTTGGCACTGCCGTCGCCGCCAGTGTCTGGACGTTGCGCAGCGGGGCCGCGGGCCAGGCGCTGGGCCTGGACCCGCAAAGCAAGCCAGCCGAAGTGGCCGGCCTGCACGACAGCTTCCTCATCGTCGGCTGCCTGATTGTGGCCGCGCTGCTGTGCTCACTAGCGCGGCCCAGTGTCAGCCGTAAATGAACAGGCCGTCCGCCACGGGCCGCTCCTTGCCGTCGGACGGGTGGTTCACGATGACCGCGGAAGGACTGCCTGGCCGGCGCACCGCCATCTGGGCCGAGCCGCCGCTGTCGAAGGCCATGGCGTTCCAGGCGCCGATGGTCTGGAAATACCAGGCGAACTGCGGCCGTGTGAGGCCCCAGTATGGCTTGCCCTCGTGCCCGTCGACCACCACCAGCGACAGCCGGCGGCCGTCCTGGCTGAAGCCCACGCCGGCCACAGGATACGGCCGGTTGGTCTCGAACGCTGCCGGGGCCTCGGGATCCTGGATGGGGACGCCGTTCTGGACCAGGATGGGCCCGCCGCCGATGGCCGTCTGGAGATCGCGCCAGTCGGGCTGCGAGTTGTAGTCGAGCTGTACGCGGGCGCCGATGGGGACGTACAGCGCCAGCCAGCTGGCGGCTACGCCTTCGCCCGCCAGCACGACCTCGTCACCGGCTACGGGCGGCACCGTGTCCTGGCCCTGGACTACCGAGCGGACGGTGTACTCGTTGGCCTTCTTGCCGGGCTGGAGATAGACGAGGGTCGCGTTCCTGGCCGCCAGGACCGAGCCCATGGACTGCGTCACGACGATCACCTTGTGGTCCATCAGCGGCAGGTTGACGGCCTCGATTGGAAAGGTCATCCCGCTGTTGATCACTTTGAGCGAGCCCTGCCAGGTGTACTTGCCGATATTCGGCTTCCCGGACTCGGTGAAGGCGAAGACGGCCCAACGATTGCCGCTGCGGATCAGGTTCCCGTTCTGGATGGTCCAGTTCAAGGGCACACCGGAGGTGTGGATGGCGAAGTAGTCGCCGTTGATGCCGGCCAGCGCGCCCGTCCGGTTCGCCATGGAGGTTACCGTTTCCCCGGTGCTGACGACCGAGTTCTGCGCCAGCACGGTGGAGACGCGAACCCCGGACCCCAGATCGGCGTCGATCTGGTAGACGTGCAGCAGTTTGGGGTAGAGCAGCAGGTCCACCGAGCTGAGGGTCACGCCCGGGCGGAGGACTTCAACTCGAGTCGTCTGGGCGCTGATCTTCGGCCAGCCAGGGAGCTGCCCGATGATGCCCCCGGCGGGGATGTCCACCGCCAGGGCCGGACCGCAGGAGATGGCTGCCAGGCCGAGCAGCCCGCCGAGGATCGAGGCAACGCGCCGCAACAACATGCATGTATCTACGCCGGAGGTGATCGCGGCGTCAGCAGCTATCGACCGAAAAGGCTATGAAAGGCCGGTTGTCATAACTCGCGAACGCCCGGGCGGGCTCTACCCTTAGGCGCATGTGGTGGCTGCTGGCCAGGATCGTCATCAGCGGCGGGCTGCTGGTGTTCTTCTTCGTGCCTCACCCGGCCCTGCCTGTCATTGGCCGCATCCTGCCGCGGCAGATTTCGCTGGGCCGGGTCATCGACGCGCTTCTCCAGGCCTCGCCGGGATGGCTCCTGAGCGCCGCGCTGATCACTGCACCGGTGATCGTCCTGGTGAGCTGGAAATGGCAGATCCTGCTCGAGGCCGCCGGGGTCAGGGAGTCACTTGGCCGGCTGATTCGCATGAACCTCGTCGGCGGCTTCTACAGCCTGGTCCTGCCGGGTGAGGAGACGGGCCAACTGGCCAAGGGGCTCATCCTGGCGCGCCACAGCACAGGCGACGCGGTGGCGGCGTCGATTGTGGTCGACGAGATCCTGGGGACCCTGTCGGTGTTCGGGATCGCGCTGGCGGCTCTGGCGTTCACCCAGCCGTTTCCTCTGAGGCTGCCCATTGCCCTGGCGCTGGCGATCATGCTGGGCCTCTTCCTGGCGGCGCTGTTGGTGGCGGTGGCGCCGCCCTTGCACGGCATCGCGCGAGCCATCGTGGAGCGGCCCTGGCTGGCGCGGCTGCCCTGGCTGGACCGGCCACGGGCACGGTTCGCGAGCTGGCTTGCGCCATTCTGGGAACGGCTGGCGGAGTACCACCGCCGGCCGTTTGCTCTGGTGGCGGCCTTTCTCATCACTATCGCTGCACACCTGCTGGCCGACGTCTCGGTGGTGTCGACCATGAATTCGGTCGGCGCCGGGGTGGCCTACCTGGACGTGCTCTGGATCTACGCCGCGATCTCGGCGCTGGTCACCATTCCGATCACGGTCTCAGGCTTCGGCATCCGGGAGGGCGCCAACGTCGTCATCCTCGGCCAGCTCGGCGTGACACCCGAGCGTGCGCTCGCGGTGTCGCTGCTGGCCTTCACCATTGGCTTCGTGTGGAGTTTGCCCGGGTCGGTGCTGCAGTTCGGGATCAGATCGAAGGCGCAGGCTCATCGAGCGGAAGCGCCGGGGGCGCAGGCCGTCGAGCCGGGCGTGGTCGAAAGTGCCGCCACGCGTACCACCCAATAGCCGCCACCACTAGGATCACGACCGCGCCAGTCACGAACTTCGCGTCGCGGGTTACGACGATCGCCTGGCGGAGCTGCTGCGCCGTCGCGCCGATGTACAGGAAGAAGGCCAGGCGGATGGCGGTGGCGAGCAGAGCGAACGGCAGGTAGAACCGGAACGGGATGCGGAAGATGCCGGCGGCCACGTCGGTGGGCACTCGAATGCCGGGCGTGAGGCGGCCGAGAAGCACCGCGACCGGGCCGATGCGCGCGGCTTTGGCCTCCATGCGATCCAGCGCCTTCTCGCTGAAGTGAATCCGCGGCCCCACCCTGCGCACCAGCGCGCGGCCGCCGGTCCGGGCCAGGAAATACAGGATCGTGCAGCCGATAGCGGACGCCGGCATTACCGCGCCGTACACCCGCCAGATGGACATCTGGCCGCGGACGATCCGCGAGCCGGCGTAGATGATGAGCGACTCACCGGGCAAGGGCAGCGGGCAGCCGGCTTCCTCGATCAGGATAAGGACGAACAGCGCCAGGTAGTTGTGGCCGCCGACAGCCTGAATGAGCTCCCGCCCGGCGTGCATCAGCCAGTCCATAGGCCGTTATGCTTTAGGCGGCGCGGGCATAGTGCTCGCGAATGTATCTTGGCGCGAAGGCCCTGTCAATTTCCTCCATGAACGTCCTGGCGGGCGTGCTGTCTTCCGAGATCAGCGAGCGGCCGCTTTTGCAGCGGCTCCATGAACGCTTCGCATCCGCCGGCGAGCAACTCTACCTGGTTGGCGGTTCCGTGCGCGACCTGCTCATCCATCGCTCTATCCATGACTATGACCTGGCCACGAGCGCAAACCCGGACCGCACCGAGAAGCTGCTGCGCAAGGTCAAGCCGGAGGCGCTGTACACGGTGGGCAAGCGCTTTGGGACAATCGCCGCCAAGTTCGGCGACGAGACGGTGGAGGTCACCACCTTCCGCACCGAGCATTACGAGCTGGGGGACCGGCATCCCGAGGTAACCTTCGCGCCTTCTATCGAGGACGATCTGGTGCGCCGGGACCTGACGATCAACTCCATGGCCGTCGAACTGGGCAGTGGGGACTTGCTGGATCCAGCCGGCGGGATCGCCGATCTGCGCGCCGGGGTCATTCGGGTAACGGGCGAGCCGCGCCAGCGCTTCGAGGAGGATCCCCTGCGGTTGATGCGCGTGGTGCGCTTCGCGGTGGAGTTCGGGTTCGAGCTGGCGCCCGGCCTAGAGGACGAAGTCAGGGCCAGCGCGCCCATGCTGCAGCACATCTCGCGCGAGCGCATCCGCGACGAACTGAACAAGATCCTGCTTTCGCCGCGGCCCGGCCAAGGGGTGCGGCTGCTGGTCGATCTCGAGCTGGCCCGCTGGTTCTGCCCCGAGCTGCTCGAGTTCAAGAAGATCAACACGCCCGACGAGGCCAGTACGAACGAGTCGGGCAGCGTGGCCGTGCATCCGGGCGTGCGCATGAAGAACCTGTTCGAGCACGTCATCGGCGTGGTCGACAATTCGCCGCCCGACCTGATGTTGCGGCTGGCCGCGCTGTTCCACGACATTGCCAAGCCGCGCACCTTCACCTTCAGCGACGGGCAGGTGCACTTCTTCGGGCATGACACGCTGGGCGCCCGCATGACCCGCAAGATCCTGGCTGACCTGCGCTACGACCAGGAAACCATCGACAAGGTGTCGCGTCTCGTCGGCCTGCACATGCGCCAGGCGGCCAACACAGACGAATGGTCGCAGCGCGCCATCCGGCGCTACGTTCACAACGTGGGCGTCGACACCCTGTCGTCGCTGTGGCAGCTCGCCCGGGCCGACATCACGAGTTCGAACCCGCGCCGGGTGAAGGCCCATCTGGCGCGCCTGGACCGCCTGACCCGGCGCTGTGAGGAACTGCTGGAGGAGGAGGGCCGCGAGAAGATCGTCAGCCCGCTGAACGGGGACGAGCTGATGGAGCTGACCGGCCGGGGCCCGGGGCGCTGGATCCAGGAGGTGAAAGACCATCTGCTCGAGCTGGTCCTCGACGGCGAGCTGGGGCGCTACGACAAGGAAGCGGCTAGCAGGGAAGCGCTGGCCTTTCTCGAGCGGGTGGATGGGTCGAATCTAGATCAACGCGTGAAGGCGGCAGAGTGACGCCCCCGCAAACCAGCGACGAGCCCAAGGTCCACATCTTCGGCGATGCCGCGCCTCGCCCCGAGCCGACCCAGGCTCAACTGCTAGCAGAGCGCTTCGTGCCGATCCTGCGCCAGGGTTTCAACCAGGGCCTCACCGCCGTCGCCAAGCTGCGCGGCGGGCGCGGGATCGATTTCGAACCCGTCGTCCGCCTGCTGGGCATGCGTATCTTTGCCCGCCGCTTCTACGGCGCCCTCATCGACGCCAACGGCGCCAGCTTCGCCGACGTCGACGAGACCATGGCGCGCATCCGCAGCCTCAAGCCGGAGGCCTGGGTGCGCGAGTGGCGGCGCACCGCCGAGCGCTTCGAGCGCATCGGTCGGGACGCGGCCGGCAAGGGACGGGCGGCCACTGCCCGTGAGCTGCTGCTGAAGGCGTCGAACTACTACCGCTTCGCCGAGATGGCCCTGCTGAACGACTCCGACGAACGCCACGCGCTGCAGCAGGCGTCGATCGACTGCTACGTGCTGGCGGGGCGGTTCATGGATCCGCCGCTGGAGCGCGTATGCCTGCAGCTTGGCGAGCTCCAGGCGCCGGCCTATGTGCGCCGGCCCCGGGGTGTCGGGCGGCCGCCGGTCGTGCTCATCATTCCCGGTTTGGGCATGGTCAAGGAGCACCCCGACTTCCCGAGCGATATCGTGCTGGCGCGGGGCATGGCGGCCATGACCGTCGATCTCCCCGGCCAGGGCGAGAACCGCCGGCACTTCTCCATGGACCAGGCCAGCGCGGTGGCCATCATCAACGCCGCCATCGACTATCTGGTGGCCCGGCAGGACCTCGACGGCGAGCGGCTGGGGCTCGTGGGCACGAGCATGGGCGCGGCGGCCGCGATGCTCGCCGCCGCCCGGGACCGGCGGGTGAAGGCGCTGGTGGAGATCGCAGGCTTCTACTATCCGACTGCCTGGTGGGAGCGCTTTCCGTGGCAGATCAAAGAGTTCCTGCGCTACGTGATGGGCGCCAAGGACCACGACGAGCTGCTGGAGCTGATCCGGCCGGTGAGCCTCCAGGGACACGTGAAGGAGATCCGCTGCCCGATGCTGATCGTCCACGGCCAGGCCGACATCATCGTGCCGTTCGAGGAATCGGACCTTATCTGGGCGGAGGCGACCGCGCCCAAGGAGCGTTTCATCTTTCCCAGCGGCGACCATGGCTGCGTCAACCTAGGCGAGGCGCGGCCGCTGATTGGCGACTGGATCGCCGGCAAACTGGGCGCCTGAGGCCGGGGACCCCCCGTTTTGGTGCGCAAGTCGCTCGCTTCACGCTCGTGGCGCCGCTATAATGCCGCCGAGTGCTCGTGTGGGCGCTTGCATTTCGTGATCGAAAGGGGTAGGACAGCGTGGAAGGTTATTGCGTCAAATGCAAGACCCGGCGTGAGATGAAGAACGCCAAGTCGGTGACCATGAAGAATGGGAAGCCGGCTACCGAAGGTGTGTGCCCGACCTGCGGCACAAAGATGTTCAAGATCGGGAAGTAGCGAATGAGACGGGGGCCAGAAGGCCCCCGATTCTATTTGCGGATGTAGCAGGTCGCCACGGCACCGGGCCCGCAGTGCGTGCCGACCACGGCGCCCGTGGTGACGATGTCGATGCCGGCGGGCGAGACGGCGGACAGACGGCCGGCCAGCTCGCGGGCCAACGGTTCGTTGTTCGCGTGCGGCACGGCCAAGTAGGCTAACGGCGCATCTCGGGCGGTCAGTTCGGCCATGCGCTCCAGGGCCTTACGCATGGTGCGCGGCCTGTCCACAGGCTCCACCGCGCCATCACGCACGGTGATGATGGGTTTGATCTGCAGCATGCTGCCCAGCAGCGCCTGCGCGAAGCCGATACGGCCGCTGCGCTGTGCGTGCTGCAGCGTCTCCAGGGCGGCGTAGAAGCCGGTCTTGCCGATGCTCGCTTCGACCAGCTTGGCGGCCTCTTCGAGGCTGGCGCCCGCGCGCGCCGCCTCGGCTGCCATCTGGGCCAGGTAGCCCATGCTCAACGACACGGCCCGCGAATCGATGACCCGAATACGCTTGCCGGCGACCTCGGCGGCCGCTGCCTGCGCGCTGTTGATCGTCCCGCTGAGGCGGCCGGAGATGTGGATGGACAGGATGTCGCCGGCTTGGATGCGCTCGTACACGGCCTTGAACTGGCCGGCCGAGGGCTGTGAGGTGGTCGGCAGCAGGCGCGCCGTCCGCAGCTTCTCGTAATAGGCGGCCGGCGGCAGCTCGACGCCGTCCGCGTAGGGCTGATCGTCAATCCGAACCGTCAGCGGCACGACTTCGATGCCGAGCTCCGCAGCGCGGCCGGGGGGCAGATCGGCCGTGCTGTCGGTGACTACGGCGACCACGCTGCGATCTTAGTTCCCGCCCCTAGAATCAACTTATGAATGCCCTCGCCCGCTTCGAGGGGTTCATGCAAACGCTCATGGATCGCCGCGTGGTGCGGCTCCTCGGGGGCAAGCTCCAGCCCGTGGAGCTGGCCCAGGCCATGGCGCGGTGCATGGAGGCGCAGTGCACGCGCTCGGCCGCCGGCCCTGAGGCTCCCAACCACTACCGCCTGCTCATCCACCCGGACGACTACGCCGACTTGCGGCTGATCGACGCCGATCTGGAGCGCTCGCTGAGGCAGTATGCCATTGAGCTGGCGCGAGAGCGCGGCTTCAATTTCCCCGGGCCGCCCCAGGTCTCGCTGGCTGCCGATCACGATGTGGAGCGAGCCACGGTCCGGGTGGAGGCCGAGAGCGTGCGTTCGGCCCCCGCCACGCGTGGTGCGCCGCCATGGGAGCGACGCTCGGCTCGGGAGCGGGCCACGGGGGCGCCGGTGTACTTCGAAGTGCCTGGCGCCGAGGGCACGCTCCCGCTGGAACGTTTCCCGTTCGCCATCGGCCGGCGGCCTGGGCATGACCTGGTGCTGCCCGATCCGCGGGTGTCGCGCGATCACGCCGTGGTGGAGCAGCTCGATGGCCGCTTTCGGCTGCGGGACCTGGGCAGCCGCAACGGCACTTTCGTAAATGGCGAGCCCGTCTCGGAGGCCGATCTGCGCGACGGCGATCGCCTGGCCATCGGAGCCTTCGAGGTCACGGTCCGTATTCCGCGGTGAGCCTCGACGTCCTGTTGTTCATCCTGCGGCTAGCCTTTTTGATCCTGCTGTACGTGTTGCTGTTCGCGGTGGTGAAGGTTGCCTGGGGCAGCATCCGCAAGACGGCTGACGCGCGGGCGGCCATGGTCCCGCCGGCGAGCCTGGTGAGGCTGCGGGTGGTCTCCGCCGGGCAGAACGGCCTGAGCAACCAGGCCTTCGACCTGTGGTCCAGCGCGACGCTGGGCCGGGCCCCCGACAACACCATCGTCCTGCCCGATCCCTCCGTGTCGGCGCATCATGCCGCCATCCGCCAGCACCAGGGGCAGTGGTGGGTGGAGGACCTGCGCAGCACCAATGGCACGGCGGTGAACGACACCTGGGTGACGCAGCCGGCGCCGGTCAATCCCGGTGATTTGGTCCGGCTGGGCGAGGTGCTGCTGCGGCTCGAAGTGAACCAGCCATAGAGATAGGGGTCATCCTGGCCGGCGGGCGAGGCGAGCGTATGGGGGCTGGGCGCAACAAGGCCTTGCTGGATCTCGGCGGCCGGCCTGTGATCCTGCACTCGATCGAGACGTTTCGGGGCTGCTGCCGGCGTCTGGTTGTCGTCTCGGCAGAGTCTGACTGGCCGGAGATGCGCGCCCTGGTCCCGGATGCGCTGCTGGTGGCCGGCGGCGTTACCCGCCACGGCTCTGAGTGGAACGCGATCCAGGCTCTGGCGGATGCCTCGGAGGCCGACGTCATCGCCTTTCACGATGCCGCCCGGCCGCTGGTGGAGGCGCACGACGTGCGGGCGGTGTTCGAGGCCGCTCGAGAACATGGAGCCGCCATGCTGGCCGCTCCCAGCCGGGTGCCTGCGCTGGAGGTGGCCGGCGGCCGCGTGGCGCGGGCCCATCCCGCCGAACGCGTGTGGCGAGCGCTGACGCCCCAAGGAGCGCGGGCGGACTGGCTTCGGGCAGCCTACGGTCGCGCGGCGCGGGAAGGCTTCGATGGCACCGATACCGCCGCCGTGTTGGAGCGCGCCGGCTACGCCGTCCGGATCGTCCCCGCCAGGTCCCCGAACCCGAAGATCACGGTTCCGGCCGACCTAGAGGCCGCGGAACGGCTCCTGGCCCGTGGCACGCCGCATGCTTGACTGAGGCGCGGCAAATCGCCAGAGGAGGAATCATCATGGTCCTGGATCCGGGAGGCGTTATCGCCTGGATCATCGTTGGTCTGATCGCCGGCTGGCTGGCCAGCCTGCTCGTGCGAGGCGGCGGGTTGGGCATCATCGGCGACATCATCGTCGGGATCATTGGCGCGTTCATCGGCGGCTGGGTGCTCCAGCTGTTCGGGGTGCAGGGCACCGAAGGCTTCTGGGGCAGCATCGTCGTGGCCCTGGTGGGGGCGGTGATCCTGCTAACGCTGCTGCGGCTGCTGTTCCCGCGTCGAAGAGGCGTCTGATTTTGGGCTAGTCGCGCGGGGGCCGCGGTTCAGGTTGGAGATCTTGGCCGTGCCCCGCCGCGACCAGACCCATATCTGGCCGTCGCGCCGGCCACGGCAGTGACCACCGAGGTCTGGAGGTCGCCCCGAGCGGGGACCCGAAGCAAGCCCGTCCGGGCGGGCAAATTGTTGGCCGGTACGGGGACTTCGACAGCGGCGCTTAAGCCGCTGCCGAAAGCGGCTGGGGTTTGCCGGCCTCGTACAGCTTGACTTCGACACCTCCGAACAGGCAGACCGCGTCCACCTGAAGGTGCGGCGCGCCTTCAGGCGCAGGCCCCGACGCCGTTGTTTTGTCGCTAAAGCCGCCGAACACGGGCAAGCCGCTTATCGTGACACGCCAGCCCCGAGGCACCACGATGGTCAAGCCACCCAAGATGGTCGTGGCCTGCAGGCGCGCGCCTTCTGGAGCAAGCTGGGCGGCGTGCAGATCGAGCGTGAACCCACCGAACACCGCGGTCAGCGACCCGCCGCGGAAATGCGGCGCCGTGCTGGGAATATCGAGGCCGCTGAAGAACGCGACCTGATCCACCCAGTCCTCGTCCAGCACCGGCCGCCGCCGAACGCCGAGGCCGCCGGCCAAGAGTCCCGCGCCGATCACCACGGCCACGATGGGCCACAGGATGTTGAAAGTCGCCGCCAGCCAGCCCAGCGTGATCGCAAGGAGCACGACGCCGATGCCGATCACGATGGCCGGCCCAAACACGGTTCTCGTGCCTATCGATGCCAGCCCGAGGGCAATAACTGCCAGCGGCCACCACATGGCCAGTACGGCTCCCGCGTTCGCATACCCAAACTGCTGCACGAGGAACACGGCGCCAAGCGATGTCAGAACCGCGCCCAACCATACTCGTCCTCGGTCCATTACTTCATCTCCTCCGTTCCAAACAAGCTCTCTGCGCTCGTCGCTAGCGGAAATCTCGTAGGGTGCGCCATGGCTACCGATGAGCTGAGCTTGCGCAGCGCTTCGTTCTCTATCTGCCGATTGGCTTTCGAGTGAGGCCGAGCTGCTGGCCAATGGCTTCAAGCGGGCAAGCCTGCCAGCGCCACCACACGATGAGGGTTGTCACCTTGAACAACACCTCCTTTCAATGTGAGTGTGAGCTGAACGGCATCAACAACGTGCAAACAGCGAGTGAATCTCGGATGAAATCGGACCACGCACTCCGCGGCCGCATCTCGGATTTATGGGCGTGATACGCGCCGTTTACCAGTCTTTGATGGAAACGCAGCTAGGTTGAGAGTAAAGAGTTGGAGGGTGCTATGCCCACGCGCATACTCGTCCCTTTGGACGGTTCGCCATTTTCCGAGCAGGTCCTGCCCGCGGTTCAACATTTCACGACAGCCGTCGGTGAGGCCGCAGTCGAGCTGTTCTACGTCATCGATCCGGCCGAGCCGGCAGATGTCATCCCGACGGCAGCTTCGCCCGATTACTTCAACAGGGCCCAGCAACTGGCCAGCGCCTACCTAGAAGAGCAGCGCCGCGCGTTGAGCGCTCCCGGAGTTGAGGTTTCGACACGGGTCGGCATCGGACCTCCAGCCAGGGCCATCCTGGACCACCTCGAACGTGGTGGCTTCGATTACGTGTTCATGGCAACGCGAGGTCGTTCCGGTCTGGCCCGGACGGTTCTCGGCAGCGTTACGGATCGGGTCATTCGGGAGTCTCCGGTCCCGGTGGTGGCCGTGCATCCGCTGCCTGCGAGCGCCGCGCACGAGCCCTGGGTCGGCGAAGACGCCACGACCCCAGCATTGATAGACCTGCTGGCTCGCGGCGATCGACTCTCGGCGCAAGCGGCGGAGGTGCTGACGAAGCGGGGCGCGGCTGTCGTGCCTGAATTGGTTCAAGCGCTGAAGGGCGGAGCACCCGAGGCCCGGCAGTACGCAGCTCGCATCTTGGGCAGAATCGGCGACCAGTCGGCCCTAGCGGACTTGTTGGATCGGCTCTCGGACGACGTTTGGGAGGTCCGCTGGGAGGCCGAGGAGGCGGTCGCTCGCTTCGGGGAAACCGGAGTGGAGGCGGCTCTGCACGTGGCCGCGACGGCGCCGGCGGACCAGCGGCGCAACCAGGCGCTGGCGCATATCCTGGAGCGCGCGCCGTTTGAGCTGATGCCCACCGTCAAGCCGGTGATTGCAGCCTTGCTGAGCAGCGAGTCGGCGGTTACGGCTCCGATTGCCGCCGCTAAGGCCTTAGAACGGATGGCGAAGCGTAGGAGCGCAGTGGCCTAACTCCCTAGCCAGCCAGCATCTCGGCCGTTGCGCGGCTGGCGGTATCCAAGGCTGCAGGCCGCACCACCAAGACAGGCACCGCCGATCCGTAAACCCGCCCGCCGTGGCCTGTAATTCACGCGTTCGCAATCGGGCATTTATGCGCCGTTTAGGCGTCTGGAGATAGGGTCGAGAGGAAGGAGGCTGTCCATGTCGAACCTCATCGTTCCGCTCGATGGCTCGGAGCTCGCCGAACGCGCGCTGCCGCTCGCCATCCGCATCGCCGAGCTGACTGGCTCGGGTCTCCGGCTCGTCAACGCGGCGATAACGCCAGGATCGGTCGAAGTTGCGACCGCCCTGGGGATGCTGTTCGAGGCCGGCCACGAATATCTGGACGAGCAGGAGGCGAAGCTCCGGGAAAGTTCGGTGTTGCCGGTGAGCACCCGGACGGCCATAAGCTCCCCCGCTCAGCTCATCCTCGACGAAGCCGCTCGGCCTACCGCCACAGCCGTCGTCATGAGCACGCATGGTCGCTCGGGCCTGCGTCGGGTCGTGCTCGGCAGTGTGGCGGAGTGGGTGCTACGCGAGTCGCCCATTCCGGTGTATCTCGTGCCGGCGTCCGGGCCTCTGCCGGACGAAGCGCGAATCGAGCACATCCTGGTGCCGCTGGACGGGTCGGCCGTCGCCTACTCGGTCCTCGCTCCGGTGCACGAGCTGGCTATTGAGGCCGGGGCGAAGCTTACTTTGCTGCGCGTTTTCGCGGAAGACGAGCAGCTGGCGCGAGGGCCTGAGCAGAGCATGCTGGACGCTATCAACGACCAGATGATCCGCCTGGACGATATCGCCGAAACCTACTTCGCGCCTATCAGAGCGCGCTTGCGACAGGACGGACTCACGGTGGCGACAGAGTGGACCGTGGGATCGGCCCCGCAGGAGATCCTCGCTGCAGCCGGCCGGCTCCACGCAGACCTGATCGCCATGGCCACCCATGGCCGCTCCGGTATCGACCGGCTGCGCTATGGGAGCGTGGCTGAAAGCGTCCTCCGGCAGGCCAGGATGCCGGTGATGACCTTCGGTCCGTGTGCGCTGCGACGGCTGGCCTCCGGCGTTGGCCCGCTGGCCGCCGAGAAGGTCTTGCCGGAGGCTGTACTGGCGCGAGAGGTGCCATCGGACTTACATACCCTGTAGGCGGCTCAGCGTGCCGGCTGCGAATAGCGCCACCAACCGCCGGGCCGTCCTCGCCTACGCGGGCTCCGGCAGCTTGATCAACGGCATCAGCAGCTCGGTGGTGCTGTCGATCGTGCCGCTCATCGCCGCCGAGTTTGGCGCGGGCACGAGCACCGTGTCGTGGGTGCGAGGCTCCGGCTGCCAGGGATCGGCGCTGCCTGAAGCCACGACCTCGTGATAGAGCCAGCGTCGAGCCTTCTCACTGGGCTGACCTCAACCGAAGCTGCGCGACGGCAGAGAGTCCACGGCCTGAACCTGCTGGTGCCGCCCGCTCCGCACGAGAGGCTTCGGCGCTGGCTGGCCACTGCCGCCGACCCGATGGTCATCCTGCTGATTTCGGCCGCCGCCGTGTATGCGCTGCTCGGAGAGCGCCGCGACGCGATGGTGATGGCCGCCGCACTGCTGCCGATCCTGGCCGTCGACTTGCTTTTGGAGGGCCGCGCCGAACGGACTTTGGAGAGCCTGCGGCGCCTCACCGAGCCGACGGCGCTGGTGCTGCGCGACGCCGCCTGGACGTCGATACGCGTTGAGCTGCTGGTCCCGGGTGACATCATCCGGGTGCAAGAGGGCGATGTCCTGCCGGCTGATTGCCGCTTGATAGCCGGCTCCGACATAACAGCCGACGAATCGGCGTTGACGGGTGAGTCGGTGCCGGTGCCCAAGGCGCCTGGAGACGGCAACGATCGACTGCTGGCCGGCACGGTGGTCCTGGGCGGCCGGGGAGTGGCGGAAGTCCTGGCCACTGGCCAGGCGACCGAGTACGGCAAGATCGGCGCTCTCACGGCTTCGGTCGAGCACACGGCCACACCTCTGCAGGAGTCGATGGGGCGCCTTATGCGGCGGTTGTTCGTCGGAGCGCTTGCCCTATGCCTGGCCGTCGTCGCCTTGGGCTTGGCGCGGGGTTTGGGCGCCCGCGAGTCCCTCATCGGCGGAGTCAGCCTGGCCATCGCCGCCATTCCAGAGGAGTTCCCGGTGGTCTACGCCCTCTATCTCACCCTGGGCGTGTGGCGCCTGGCCAGTCATAAGGCGCTTATCCGGCGCATGGTGGGCGTTGAGACGCTCGGCAGTACGACCGTTATCTGCACCGACAAGACCGGCACCCTCACCCTGGGCCGCATGGAGCTGACGGACACCTGGACACCTGGTGGCAGCCAGGCGGATAAAGCAGCGCTGCTTCGAGGGGCTGCGCTCGCCTGTGAACCCAATCCATATGACCCGTTGGAGCAGGCCATCCTGGCCCGCGCACCCCAGCCATCCGACGGCTGGGCGCTGGTTCACGAGTACGCCTTCGACGCCGACCGGAAGTACATGTCGCACGTGTGGCAGACGCCGGACGGAGATCTGCAGCTGTATGCCAAGGGCGCGCTGGAAAGCCTCCTGCGGAGGTGCAACGTGGGCGAGGCGGAGGCGCGCGCGGTCGAGGACGCCAACCGCGGCCTGGCGGAACGGGGCATCCGCCTGCTGGCGGTTGCTGCGCGATCGCTGCAGGCCGTCACGGGCGACCGGGAACGGGACGAAAGCGGACTCGAGCTGCTGGGGTTGGTGGGGTTGAGCGATCCCGTGAGACCGGAGATCCCCGATGCCGTTCGAGAGTGCCGAGCGGCCGGCATTCGGGTGGTCATGGTGACGGGCGACCATCCCGCCACAGCGCGCGCTGCAGCCCGCCAGGCCGGCGTTGCCGTGGACGGCGTCTTTGCCCGGGTAAGCCCATCCCAGAAGCTGGAGCTGGTCAAGGCGCTGAAATCGGCTGGCGAAACGGTGGCCATGACCGGCGATGGCATCAATGACGGCCCTGCCCTTCGCGCCGCGGACATAGGCGTGGCGATGGGCATCCGCGGCACCAACGTCGCGCGAGAGGCAGCCACGATGGTGCTCCTAGATGACAACTTCGGCACGATCGTGGCGGCTGTTCGCGAGGGGCGTCGCATCCTGGCGAACGTGCGGCGGGCGTTCGCGTATCTCGTGGCCTTCCATGTGCCTATCCTGCTGTCGGCCGTCGCTGCGCCGCTGCTTGGCGTGCCTCTGTTGCTGCAGCCGGCGCATCTCGTGTGGCTCGAGTTGGTCATCCATCCCACCGCCTCTCTGGTGTTCGAGGGAGATGAGCCGGATCCCGAAACAATGCGGCGACCGCCGCCGCCGAGAGGCGGCGCGCTCTTGGGAACAGAGCGGCTGGTCTGTTCGCTTCTCGAAGGCATGGGGCTCTTCGGCGCGGTTTGGGGAGCCTACGCATTCGCTCTCGGCCATGGCTGGCCCGAGGCGGCGGCGCGGAATGTGGCCTTCACGTCGTTGGTTCTTGGCCAGATTGGCCTGGTCCTCGTGGAGCGGGGGGAGGGCCGGCCTTGGTCCGCCGGATTACGGGGCAACCGCCTCTTGCCGGCTATCCTGGCGCTCACCGCGGCCTCGACGGCTCTGCCCTACGCCCCGCCCGTTGCCGACGCGCTGCATCTGGCGCCGCTTTCCCCCTCCGAATGGCTTGCGGCGCTGCTCCTCTCGCTGGCGGCCACGCTGTGGGCCGAGCTGGTGCAGCTCGCTCGCCAATGGCGGTTCAACAGCCCTTAGCGGGCAAGGCTTGGCCCACGTACAGTGTCCTACTACGAGTCTGCCGGATCGCGAACGACAGGCAGTCTTCCGACAACGATTGTGCACCCCCTCTGACGTAGGCTGACCGGCTAGGGCAAGGCGCGAAGAGGAGGTCTGCCAACGGGAGAGGGGCCAGTCGGCGGGACCTTTCCCAGGTGAGTGGCCACTGCGCGTGGGAGGCAGAGTGTCACGACGGCTAAACTTGCCTCTGTCACGCGGGAGTAGCTCAGTCTGGCAGAGCGTCTGCCTTCCAAGCAGAATGTCGCGAGTTCGAATCTCGTCTCCCGCTCCACGCTCAGCGTGACACTCTGCCTGCTGACAGAAAACGCCATTTTTCGGGTAGGCAGGATGTCAGTTCGCTCAGCTTTGCCTCGGTTGCTCTGAGTTCCTCCCCACTTGGTTAATGTCGGCCTAAGGTTCGCACGAGAAGGGGCCATAGTCAACGGCGCGTCCGTTCGGGTAGCCCTCGCTATCCCTGTCGTCCAAAGGTCCGATTTGGTTCTGCCCAAGTGTTGGGACAGATGTTCTATAATGCTCCATTATCGTAGCCTGATCCCTAGGTCTTGAAGCTACGAATGAAGCGGCTTTCGATACGAGGCGAAGGGGAGGACGCTAGGTTCTGAATGGCAGCAGACGACGACGGAGCAATGCTCGCCGAACTCCGCGAGCAGACGAAATGGTTAAGACTGCTCGGCTTCCAGGCCCTGCGCCCGATCCTTGAGGTCACCCTTCGGACGGACAAGCAAAAGCTTGTTTACGAGTACTCCGATGGGTTGAGGGCTTCCCGTGAGGTGGCCCGTCTCGCTGGCGTCGGCGCCGGTTCTGTTGTCCGTATGTGGTCCGACTGGTTGGCGGCGGGCATCTGTGTCGAGGCCGTCAACACGACAGGCCGCGCGCAACATCTTGTGTCGTTGTCGGCGTTGGGGATTCCGTTGCCAGTTGCCACGGGCGCCGCTTCTGCAGAGGAGGAGTAAGTCATGGAGGACGAACGAACAATTGAGCTCCTGGAGGAGTTGGTCGCCTGGACCAGGTTTTCAGCCCGCGACGACGCTGTCCGGTTTCTTAAGGCAACGCTGACCGACCCTAAGCACTTGACTGCGTTTGAGTTCTCAGACGGCCGATCTCAGAAGGAAGTTGTTGAGGCATCCGGACTTAGCCAGCCGGCGGTGTCAGGGCTTTGGCAGAAGTGGCGGAGACTCGGGATTCTGCGAGAGAAAAACGGACGGATGGTGCACCTGGTACGGCCGTCGGACCTAGGCATAGAGATCGACGCCGCAGGTAACGCGAAAGCCGCAGGGAAGTCGCAGAAGAAGGCGGAATGAAAGGCGGCTCGAATGGCTAAGGAAGACGACACTGCTAACCAGATAATCTCGCGGTTGGACAAAATCGCGGCGATCCTCCAACTCGCTTTCAAAGACCAGATAGACAGAGCCCGTGCTGAAGTCTTAGCTGATCCCGTCTCGGCTGCCATCCTCGAAGCCACGGCCGATGGCTGGATTGATGCCGGAGATTTGAAGCAAAAGGTGAGCAAGGATCTCAAACAGTCAGAGCGAACAGTGAGCCGTCGCCTGGCCATCCTCATTGGACGCCAAGCGTTGGAGCAGAGTGGATCTGGACCAAGCACGCGGTATCGCTCAACCGGGTTGATCTAGCAGTGCCAGAGTCCTTGGAGGCCTACACTGAGGTCCGTGAGATTCGAGACCGACTAGACGCGATTGAGCATACTCAGGAGCTTCTTGTTCGAGCTGAAGCCAAAGCGATTCTTGCCGTAGTCTGGGAAGAGATGGATAAAGACGAAACAATGGCTAGGGTCTATCTCGCGATTGACGGCAAGCGGACCCAAAACGAGTGTCAGTGATCAGTCAAAACCGGCCACCCATGATCACCTGAAAACCGGCCAGCGCGGGTAGGGGCTGAGGGCCGTTCTCCCCCAAGAAACGGGGAGTGCGCCCTTGGGGAACTACCTGAAGATGGC